>Ga0308161_1000020_pt1 | contig 581185 bp, 663 predicted proteins | sample PhyFR2_FD_201034 | JGI IMG/M metagenome (GOLD analysis project Ga0308161, IMG submission 201034) | Phyllosphere microbial communities from UC Gill Tract Community Farm, Albany, California, United States - DLSLF.R2 | ecosystem: Host-associated > Plants > Phyllosphere > Unclassified | place...
ACCAAATCAGGTAAATACCATATTTCTTTTGTGTATGAAAGAGAAACCACAGCCCTGCCTGTAAGCCAGAATAAATGTGGAATTGACTTAGGCTTAAAAGATTTTTTGGTATTTGATAACGGAGTTAAAATAGCCAATGAAAAGAAATATCTGGCTTATGAAGAAAAAATGAAGTTTTTACAGAGAAAACTGGCTAAGCTTGATATTAAAAGAAAAAAATTAGGCTTATCTGTTAAGTTTCAAAACAAAAACAGAAATAAATTAAAAACAAGAATTGCTAAGCTGTATGAAAAAATCAGTAATATACGAAAAGATAATCTGCATAAAATAACGAAAAACATAGTTAACGAAAACCAGGTAATATGTGTTGAAAGTTTGCAGATTAAAAACATGGTAAGAAATCGTCGTCTGGCAAGAGTGATATCCGATGCAAGCTGGGGAGAATTTATCAGGCAACTGGAATATAAATGTGAGTGGTATGGCAGGACATTAGTCAAAGTGGATAAGTTTTATCCCAGTTCTAAAACCTGCTCGTCCTGCAACTATATCATGCCTAAGTTGCCATTAAATATAAGAGAATGGTCTTGCCCGAAATGCAATACAAGCCATGACAGAGATATCAATGCTGCGATTAATATCAGAACCAGCGGGCTGCTGGGGATTGCTTCTGGAGTAAATCCGTAAGAAATTTTGATTTTCCTCAAAAGTCAAAACTATTACTTTACATCGAAGGAAGAAGAATCCTCGTCCTTTAGGGCGGGGAGTATGTCAAGACCTAAAGTTTTTTTTACTTTTATCAACTCATCCAGCAATAACTCTTTAGGTATTCTCTTCTCAATCATTGAAATGATTTGTTTTTTATTCATTTTCAACCTTCTTACTTTATCAATTCTTTAACTTTTAATTACAACTATGTTGTAATTATTAGCACACAATCCTATAACATCGTTTCTCTTTTTTACAGGTTTATCATTAATAGCAACTTTTAAATTATTTTCTATCATTTTTTTTGAAAAAACAGAACAATCCATTTTTCCAAAGGTAGTAGACAGTACAACATCTCCTTCTTTTTTCACAAAGTTGATTCTTGAATCTCCAATTTCCTCATCCTTTTGAAAAACTTCCATAAACTGTGTTTTCTTTAAAACCTGAGAGCCTGATACCATTCTTGAGCCAACAGGTGTAGAATCTTCAACAAGTATATCTTTGGATCTATAAACAGTTTTAGAGCCTAAGTTTGTTGCATTTTCTGAAAAATAACGATATTTTAAGTTTTCAAAATCAGACTCTTTCATATTTTTATCAGTTGTAGCATTCAGAAAACCAATATAAGAATTAACAAGTGAAGCCACTCGGCTATCATCTGAATTTTCTTGATGTGAGTAGGCTAAAAAGATGACTAATGCTACCAGACCTATTGCAGCAGTTAATGCAATTGAACAGGCCAAAGTATAGTATTTATTGTTATCATTTGAATTCATAATTAAACCTTTTTTTAATTAATTTATAGATTTTAATATATGCTTTTTTTAAAATCACTTTTAATTTTATCTGAGAATAATTCATCCACAGACATACCTTTATCCATAAATAGAGTAACCTTCTTTGTATAAACGACATATTTTTCTTTCATTGATAATGATTCTCCATCTTTGTATTTTTTTATTATAGCCTCCTGTTCATTCTTTCTAAATGAACCACTTTTAGCCACATAATCTGCTATTCCTTCCACTTTCCATGATGGAGATAATGTAGTCTTAAAATATCCAAATTTATTAAAGGTATCTATATGTGTGGTTTCATGAACTATAGTTTCTTCTACTGTTCTTTCTGTTTCTTCATGAACATTAGCATTGATAAAAATGGTATTTATTACTGGGTAGGCAATACCTTGAGAGCCAAAAACACCTTTTATGTTAGTTAAAACATAGAGATATTTAGGAAGGATAAAAGCATTAACATGTGTATCTGAATTAAGAGGAGATTTATTAAGAAGACTGATGATTTTTTCGGCTTTTAAATGATAATCTTTCATGGAATGTATAAAAATACGATTATCAATTGTCTTGGTTTGCGGAATAAATAAAGAAAACATAATTATACTAATAACTATTGTAGAGATGATAAATAAAAAAATCACCTCAAATGCAGTAGATAAAAATTTCACGATAGGCTCCTTTTAAAAAAGCATATCGTAACAGCTTAAAACCAAGAATTCCATTTTAAATAGGTTTATTAGATCTAAAAAATAAAACTATTATTCATTCACAAAAATAATACTTCTCCTGTTAGGGCCTCTGTGAATAAACTTCATTTTAACAAAGTTTTCATAGTTATCAGTAAGATTTGATTTTACTTTTAATAGCAAACTATTTAGATTATATGCAAAATCTTTTTGACTTCCTGAGAATCTGTTTGTTTCAACTGTTTCAAATTCAGTATAAAAAATATTTACAATTTCATAAATATCGATTTCACCTTTAATATTCATTTTTTTAAACTTCATCAGTTTCTTTTTTGCTTTTCTGAAATGACGAAGCTTTTTAAAGGAAAAAGGAGATTTCGCTTTAATAACATCTAAAGCATCTATGCCAGCAGTAAAAATAGCATCGATATTATTCCTATGTTCTTTTTTACTTTTATCATCTGATGCTTCAGAATTGTTTTGGTAATTTCTTAAGGAACTTTGAGGTTCATATTCAAAAACTTCCATTCATGCTCTCCTTCATTACCATGCAAAATTGCATTCTTTTTTGCCATATTCTTTGCCCGCAACAAAAGCATATAATGCACGGATATCTTCTTTTATTTTTCTTAACAGATTATTAACCGCGTACACAAATTTAGCTTGTTTTGGTGAAAATTTATTAATATCAAGATCAACAAAAGTATTATTCACCCAACGAACAATTTGTACATAACCATGACTTTCGCAACAATTTATATAACTTTTCATTCTTTTCTTTATTTTAAGAAAATACTTTTCTTTGGTTAATGAGAATGACGTTTTGTTCTTTAAAAAATTCAAAGCTGATAATCCTACATTTAGAATTTTTTCGACTTCATAATCTGCATTCACTCCATCTTTTTCATAAGGAGGAGTCATATAAAAAAACTCAGGAAAATCCATCATAATTACATTCTCTTTCTCATAATTTTGAGTAATAGTAACACAACCTTCAGCAGATATTCAACACATATTTAAAAAAAGACCACTTAAAGTGGCCTCTTTGAATTATTCGTAATATTCGAGGTTATCCTGTAGCCTGGCGAGCCTTTCTTTTTCAAAAAGTGCCAAGACATTTCTTTTAACTTCAACTTCGGTCTTTCCTTCTACACATTCAATGCTGGATAGAGTCAATGTATCATAACCATATAACTCTACAGTGATCAAGGCATCAGGATAGTTTCCAAACATAACCTTCAGACTTCCAGATGAAGATTTGCATCTTTCTTTTTCCTGCAAAACAAGAAAAGAAAAATATTCACTCAACTCTTTATAAGAAGATTCCTCGTTCAAATACACACAGCATTCTTTATTTAAATCGTAGTTGTTTTCCATAGTGTTTCCTTTTTTAGGTTAATTGCGAAAAGTTTAAAGCAACGGCTTTAATAGATTCGCTTATGAAAGACAACATGCATAAGTTAACACAACAGACTATAGAGTACAAGCGATTTATTAAGGTTTCTCAGTAAGAGTAATTTTTCTCATAATTTCGTATTCATCACCAAGTCTTGATTTGATTTCATCCACGGACTTGCCGACCCATGCAGGAAAGCAGGTAGACGCTTTTTCCCAATTCATAGACTCAATGGCATCATAATTGATATCATCACTGTAAGAAGAATAACAAGTTCTCCTGACTAAATCATCACCCTTAACAATATAGCTACCAGTGACAAATTGATAAGCAACATTCTGACTCACTTCTGGTTTAACATTTTTAGGAATATGCCACATATAATAACCACCTTTTGTATTTGAATGCTATTAAATTATCATATATTTTCAAGTAAATATAGTATTTTTTCAAATGATAATATGTTTTTTAAATTATAAATCACATACGAACCTTTTTAAGATTCTTCTTTATGTTCCAAATATTCATTATAATCCTGAAGAAAAGTTTTATTTTTAATTGCAATTATCGATATTTGATGGCAATCTTTTTAATATCATCAAGGAGTAATCAATGAACATCACTAATGACATACAAAATAATATCACAACAGCAATAGACTCTTGTTTAATTTTACTTTGTTCTGATAGTCAGGATAAGATAAATGATTGTTTACAAAGTGATGTTGTTCCTCATATACTACAAAACATAAAAAATAAAAAGATTATCTATTCTTTTAATAATACTAAACTATTAGATTTTTATTCAGAACACAATATATTGATGCAATTAGCACCTCATTCTGATGATCGTTATTCTTCCACGATGTCTTTAATGAGGCATGAGCCTGATTTTATTATTTTTGATAACATCGATGGTATAGAACGAGCGATTCAGGATCTTGCCTTGACAGGACATTGCGTTATTGGAGGTGTTGTTAACTCCAGTCCAATAAAAGTTAAACAAGATTTATTCAGAAAGCTTATTGTAGATAAATTAAACATAGATACAGACGATTGCAGTATTTTCGAAAAAACATTGCATTTCCATAAATTTTTAAAAACAATTATTCATATTACATAGAATCCTTTTGGAGGATAATTTTTCCGCACCAATAAAAAACAAGAGCTTACACGGTCTTGTTGCTCATTCGCCTCATTCTAAAATTAGAATATGACTTTCCTCTTATCTCTCCAACTGAGAAGTAAAATACTGCATTTTCCTGAACATACTTTGAATGCTCTTTCGGAAATTTTGTTATATCAAATTCAATCTCATCAATAAACTCATCATCTTTCATATTGTATAAACGAGCAGATACCTTATTGTTATCTATGTTGTCTATAACTCCGTATGAGTGGAGATATCTTTTAAAATTTTTCCTATTCATAAAACTCCGATAAAAGGTTGACTATTTAACTTTTACTATTAAATTGTTTTTAATAATAAAAATAGGAACTAAACATGATGCCAAAAATTAAAGATATTTTAGATTTTTTACTCGACTTCAAGGTAGTAAAACCTTATCTTAGTGGTAAAACAAATAAAATTTCAACAAATCATTGTTGTAGAAGTTTAATTTGCTTGCTCCATTCTAATAATTCTAACAAAAAAAATCAAATCTATATCCAATCTTTATTAGAGAATCAACCATCCAAACAACAATATTTAAAAAAAATCTCAGTTTTAAAGCATCAGTTATCGACACAAAATTATAATAAAAAAGGTGACGAAGATATACTAAATGCATTTTATTCTTTTATTAAGTTGAAAAATAAAAATGAATATAACTTCGATTATTCAGATATGGTTTCTTTTTCTTTTTATCTCCAAGAACAATCACATCTTCTCGGGAAAGAGACACTGAAAAATTTTGTATATCTGATTATATTATCATTTTTAGTTTTTTTTATTTCGTTTTTGTATAACAATTTAACTTTTGACACTGAATCCTTATTTATTTTCTCTTGGATTCTTTCCATTCCTGCTATTGTAAAAAAATTAACTTTCTATAAAACAATACAGTTCTTCAAGGAAGAACACTTTAGTAAAACAAAAGACGAAGATTCCTTTCTCAGACAAATATATAATGAAAATGATGATGTTTCAAAAAATGCAACTTTGAATATTGAATCGCAGAACAAACAAAAAAATGTTAAAAAAGTAGAAAAAGAGTTTACTAAAAACAGCATACTTAATAAACTTAAAACAAAAAACATATTGAAAGATGACCTTGACGATGAGAATATAAAACATATTATGGATTTCAATGAAAAAGGAGAATTTAAATATATAGATAATATTGAAAAAATAGGAAGAGAAGAAGAAAAAATTATATCTGCTATATTTAATATAGCTTTTTCTGATGAGCAATACCATAATGCTATATTTAATAGTTTATGGAAATTAAGAAAAATCAATAATTCTTATAACATTTTACATAAAATAATATTCAACAATAAAAATAAAATTAATGATGTAGTAGATAAGACTTTGAACAAAAATAATATATTAATATTAATTGCAGACATGAATGATTTTTCCAATAAAAATGATCTGACCAGTAGGTTATACTATATAACTCAAAAGTATAAAGAAATAGAAAATATTATCTTATCCAGCCTTAATTATAATAATCTATCTTTAATATATTCCACATCAATTACAAAAGGATATATATTTGAATGAATAACAAGCTCCCAATGTCAATAATAGAAAGATTAGTTGATGAACTATTGTACGAAGTGTCAAACCATTATGATTTAAGGAAAGAACATCTCTATAAAAAAGACTTAAACATGAAGGAACAAGTAGATTTACCCAAGCATTTGCTTACAAAATTATTTAAGATTGAAAAAATAATTATATTAAATAATCAAAATTTAGGTAATACTAACACACCAAAGCAAAAGATGTAAATTATTTTTTAATAATCAACTCAAGCTCCTTCTTACATAGATTATAAAAACTGACATCTCCAGGAACCAAACTTTTATAAGTATGGTTCTTTTTACAATACTCTTCAAAATCTTCCCTTTTAAAAGCTTTCTCTGGATCGTATTTCTCATAAACAATCTTTAGACCTTCATCATCGTAAGTCGATTTTTTAGTCAATGGTCTGTCATCAACGGGTAGTCTTACTGTTACATCATGGATATAGAGTGCTGCTTCTTTCATGTCTTCAAATTGATATTTAGCTCGACCTTTAAAGTTAACAACTTTATTGATTGTAAAAGTATACAAGTTATCATCACTGGTTCTTATTAGTTCTACTCGCTTATAAGCATCTTTATCATAGTAAGGCTTCCACTCAGGTTCGTTAACAACCTTATATTCGACCCCCTGAATTCTTAAGATATCGTCTTTTGCCACAGTATCATAATTTATCCTATGACTGAATAAACGGGCTTCTATAATCTGAGTTTCAGGATACATTTCTTCAGGTGGAGAAAGGAAAAGTGATTTCATATCTTTAATCTTATCTTTTTGGGATACTTCTTTGATTTTCTTAGCCATAGATTCTCCAAAATTTTTATATTAGTTATATAATTTAGTCTACTTTATTCTTATTTCAATATTTTATCTTTAAAAAAAATTTTGTCTTTTCTTTTCAAAATCTGACAATACTTTAACAAAATAAAATTGACTTCAAACCTCTTACAGTTCATTATTAGCTTGTAGTTAAAAAGATCGCCAAATCGTCACAAAGCCTTCGCAAAACACCGTGACAAACAAGAGTCTCCTTATGGGGACTTTTGTTTTTCTATTGTTATATCTATCCATTTATCTTATAATATTGGTATACAATAATATAAATGGACATCCATCTTTCATGAGTGACATATCTAACCTTAACATTGAATCCATAATAAAATCAAAAGAAGCTTTTAAATTGCTTTTTAAATTTTACTATTTGAAAGGACATAGTAAAAATCTTTCAGATAGCCATTGTGTTAAGCTTTTAAACTTACTCAGTAAGGAAGATAAGGATAAAGTGGAAGATTTTGATATCTTAGAACATCTTCAAAGATACCCTTCAGAACGACGCTTTAATATTTTAAATAAACATTTTAATCTGAATAATTACTCTGACAAATTCAAAACAGATTTACTTATTATGGCCTTTGTTGAAGGAAAACCTAAAATTTTTAAAAGAATGTTAAATTTATTCAAGACAGATCATATTCTACATTCTATGAACGAACGGATTGGTTGTTATTTCGACTACAATGAAGTTGCTCGTTATTTTTATACTGATTTTACACAGAACATACAAGTATTGAAGGAAAATATTCCTTCCGAGATATTCAAATTATTTAATGAAAATTTAATAAAAGCGGCATTTAATACTTATCAAAAAAACATCAATCCTGTTTTTTCTCAAGCTTTGGATATAAGTTCAGATAGCACCAAAGCTGAAACATTAAATAATTATTTTAAAAATCTAATGCATGACAAGCAAACCAAGGCTTTAAATATTACCAATCAAGACATCTATCTTTTCCTGGAAAAACATAACTATTTTAATTATCCAGAAATTCATACTTATGATCAGGTAAGGTTACATTCTTATTTCTTAAGTAAAGTAGAAAATCCAGAATTATTTATAAATAAAACTTTTCCACAATCTAATGATTTATGTTCTCTTATTAACGAAAAAGAGGCTTGCTTTGAAATATTTTTCAAACAACTTATTAATAAGAATATTAATGAACATAACAGTGTTAAAGGATTTAAAAAATACATTACAGCTTTATTTTTGGTTTTGAACAGAATGAATGATGATTCTTTTATTCACCATGTTAAAAATTTAAAACATCATGATCATATCATTAGCGATGACTACAGATTTAAAGCACCTATTCTTGAACATTACCGTCTTACTTTTATACACAGTTTAAACCAAAGGTTGCATATAAAGAATCAAATTGAAATTACGCCTGAACAATTTACAAACAATGATGATCTTGTTACCCTATATAAAATAAAAAAAGAAAAAGATTTTATTAATAATGCTTTGAATCAGAATACAAACAATGAACCTGTAATTAAAAAAAGAATTTAAAAATAATCTTTTTCACATGATAATTCCTTTTTATAATGCTATAATGAATAATAATCAATCTTGCAAAACGGATACAGATATGAATCTTTATAACAATGAAGGAATTATTACACTTTTTAAATCGGGTTCGTTTGGTTCTTCGGCAGTGCAAAGAGCCTCAGATAAAAATGTGATTAATATATTAAATTCACTTCCACATAATGAAGTTGAGAAAATAATCAACCTCAAAATGATCGCTAATCATTTACATTACAATTCATCTGTAAAACGATATAATATTTTGAATAATTATTTCAACTTTCAATCTTTTTCAGATGAAGGTAAAGCTGACTTCATTTTTAAATGTTTATTTATTAATAATCCAAAAATCTTAAAAAAAGCATTATCTTTATTGAATGATTCAGTTCTAAAACATTTTAAAGATTCTTTCATTTCCAACTTTCATTATATAAATCTAAAATGTAATCTTTCCCCTCATTTTTATTTGCTTAAAGAATTATTGTCTGAAAAGCAGTTTAAAGAAATAGAACCCTATTTACTTTATATTATTACAGATGATTCGCAGGTTCACTTTTCCAGTCTTTTTTGTCAGGCTTTAAGCACAGATGATCATCCTAATTTTCAGAGAAAAATGGTAACAAAAATCTATGAGTCTTTATCCAAAGAAAAGTCTTTTAACTCTGTTATGAATATTGATTTTTCTAATCCTGATTTTTATCAATTTTACCTTAAAAACAATATACTGCGCTCTAATGATATCTTTAAGAATATTATGCTTTACAGTAAACACGACACTTCACCTTATATGAAGTTCCTTGCCTCGCAAAATGTATTTGATGATTTATTAAAAGAAAACAGAGGATATTTTTTCAACCATTTGCAGGACAGAATCAGAGGTATTTTGAATATGTCATGGCAAACACAATGGAAGCCTGAAAATGAAAAAGTCATGCTTAAAGAAGAGATTAGTCGTTTTTTAAAACCATTACAGTATATCAGTGAACATACAATCAAAGACATTGTAGAAATGTATTTTAAGCTTTATAAAGACTCAGCCATCTATATCTCAGATAATAAAGACATGATCGACAATCATTATAAAAATGTATTGATAGATGAGTTAAATAAAAGATTGCAAAAAGAGCAAATTAATAAAGATAACTTTGCATTTACTGAATTTAATTTTGCCCTGCAACAATATTCAACCTTAAAGGAAAAAGAACTAATCACCCTCTCGCTGCCATCTAATCCTAAGGATTTATCAAGTATTCCACAAAAAAGGCTCTAAGTTAATTTAGTGCAAGAACATCTTGCACTTTTGTTCAAAAAACTTATAAAAAGCTTTAATTTTGGTGTCGTTTCTGCTAAAGTATGCATTGTTTATCACTTACTTTAGCATTCTCACTTAAGGACTTATCAATGAAAATCAAACTGGCGGGTGTTATTGTTATCTCTTCACTTCTTCTTAGTGGTTGTTTTGATGATAAAGATAAAGACTCTTCACCATCACAAAAAGCAAGCGGGGAAGAAACGACTAAGGTTGTTTCTTATGTAGTTAGAACACTGGAGAGCATGAGACCTTACAATGATGTAAAAATTAATCAAGATTCTATTATTATCAAAAATGCTGATAAAATTTTCTCTCAGGCTTGTTCAACTAAAGAAAAATGTGATGAGTTTAAATTTCACATTGATTCCCCATTTGTGGACTTCAAAAATATTGAAAGTATTTCCGTAGTTCCTGTTTATGAAAAACTAAATCCAAAATATAAAAATCTTGATGAAGTTAAAAGCATCAATATTTCTTCTTTTGTTCAGATTATGACTTTTAAAGACACACCAGATGTTCAAAAAGAAATAACTTCTTTGAGCCAACATTATGTTATGATGAGAACCGTATTCAAAAACGACACCACCCCTATTTATAGTATTCCTTTCTTTGATTATCGGGATGAACAAGGTTTTTCTGTTCACTTTAATGGTAATGAAGCAACTTTATTTGCACAAAAGGAAAGCATGACTAAAATTGAGCATAAAACACTTCTTCGTTTTATCAAAGATACCAGTGAAGATGCTGTCAAAACCAGAGATAAAATGATTGAAGAAAATCAATCTCAAAAAGAAAATACTGAATTTTGGAAACAAAGTGAAGTTAAACAATAAATAATTTTATTTAATATTAAAACAGGTCTTTAATCAGAAATTGAAGACCTGTTTTTTAATTTCTAATCCCCAGAAAATGTAAGTATTCAGAAATTAAAATAACAATTTTAGGTATAATATTTGACAACAAGACTTAAGATTTATAAATTTTAAAATAACAAACAGAAGGAACCGTTATGAATATTATTTTAAAAGACAAAATTGCGAATAAGCATAAGGAAAATTATAATAAAATTATCAATAACTCAAAGTTTAAAGATATATTATCTCACAAAGCAAACACAGATAGAAATATTATAAAAAGAATAAAATTGTTAAACAAACTAAAAAAGTCTCTTACTTTTTTAGAAATTGCTGGCTTTATCGGAATATCACTTTTGATTCTTTCAGTTATTAAAGAATATTCCCTAAACGATATTTCTTATTCTTTGCGAGATTATGCAGTCATAACCTTCTATATTTTTTCTTCTATCACAATTATACCGGGAATGTCATTAGCTATAAGATTAATGATACCAGATCTTTTTTGTAAAAGGAAAGGAAAATTATTCGATTTTAAAGAAGAAGAACTTTTAGAAATTAGCAACAAGTTAACTGAAGAAGAAATGAAAGACTTATTAATTTTCATTGAAAATAACCGAGATTCCACTATTCTCCGCTCTATTGATTTCAAAACAAGCAAAGAAGAGAAAATCTTGATAAAAGAAAATAATAGAAATTTATTAGTAGAGCACATTTATAATATTAAGGACAAGAAAGATGAAAAATGAGAATAATAAAATATGGAATGTAAAACAATATAATCGTTTTTTTGGAAACCATATTAATAGATACATTTGTTTTGTAACTTTAGGTATTGCCATAACATTCTGTGCTTTGGGCTACATAGTTTACGATAATTACTATATTAAAAGTAACATTTCGGAGCCAACCGATGAATTAATACAATCACCAGAGAAGTATTTCAATAGTAATAAAAATGAAGTTTTTTCTATTAACGGCTCCACTGCAAAAATGCAATTCATCTCAGAAAAACAAATAAAAATAGTTTACAAGACAAAAGAACTTCCCGTTATAGCACTTTATAAAAAAGACATAGAACCTAATCCGAAAGAAACTTTTATTCCTATCCCTCACACATTGCGAGTAAGTCCTAAAATAGAAAAATTATCTATCAATGGTGCTCTCGTTAGTGACATGAGAAATAAACATATGAGTTATGAAGATATTGCTAAGAATTACTTTAATACTGATGAGGTTGTTGTAAACGTCTTTCTTAAATAAAGAAAAGAGGATTATAGAATCCTCTTTTTTATCTTTTTTAAACTTATATTTTATATTCTTTTTTTAACACCTTTATCAATTATTTCGTGTAAATCCTGGGATAAGCTTTGTTTAATCTTTTGTTTTTCTATAAATGATTTCACCTGAGTATAATAAGAAGACACATTAACGGGTTCTTTTATATCCGAGATGTCGAAAGCATCGTCATTTAGAATAAGCAAAATAGGAAATTTATTATTTACCAGTGAATCATAGTTGAAGTCGCTGGTAATTTTATAAGTTATGCCGCTATCTTTTTTTGTTAACTTTTTTATCGCTTTTATAACTTTTTGGGCTGTTTCTTCAAAGTATTCTTGCAATAAATCTTCACTCTTCAAAGCTATTTCATTTAATGTTTCCTTTATACTGTTAGCAGACTTCTCCTTCCAGTCTTTATCTCTTATGCATATTTTTTTAAATTCTGTATTCTCACCATTGATAACATGTGAAACTATCATATTATCATTTTGTAAAGTAAACATTATTTTCAAATCAGGCTCGGAAAATGCTTTTGATTTTTCAGTTTCTTTGAATTTTATTAATTTAACTCCTTCTATAATAAGTGAATTATATTTTATTGAATAATCTAAATGAATATTTTTTTTCCATTAAGCAATATTTTAACAAATCAAAAAGAATCATTGATCGATTTATAACATCTTCGAGTAATCTTTTTATATCTTCTTCTACCAAATATCCTTTCTGAATAAATTTTTGTGTTTTTTGAAACAAAAAATCACTTTTAGCATCTCTATCTTTTTTAGATAGTTCACCTGAAGATAGATCAAAATTATTAAACTTACCATATGCAATATAATCACATAGAAGACCGTTTATCGTGACCTCTTCTTTATTTTTATCATTTTCTTCCATAAACACATTAACACTTAACCGAGACATGTTTTTCCTCTTTATATTTATTCATATAGATATAATCATTATATACTTTTAGATGCTTTTTATAAAGGAAAATCGTTCATATTCTTTTTTTAACAACAACTTCTTTATTCTTGTCACTGATTTTAGCATTATTAAAAATATTGGCCTTCTCAAATTTTATTCTTTCTATTTTTTCCTGTAATAATATTTCTTCTCTAATTATATCAAAAAACTCAGATTCAAATACGACATTTTTAAACTTTTCTTTTTCAATCACAAAGTCATTAAAATCAAGATTGAAAGTAAAACCATTATTTTCAGCGATTATACTATTTTGATCATATAAGCTTTCTTTTTTTATTATTTTAACTTTTCTAAACATGGAATCTTTAATCATTTCATTAATAGTAGCTTCAATATGAGAATCAATATTTTTAATAAATTTCATCAAGTTATTTTTCTTTGTTCTGGAATTAAAAAAAGCATTACCTTCCTCTATTAAAAGATTACTTATTCCATCAATTTTATCATTATTAAAAAAAGAAAAACGATCTTTAACAACAAATCCTGACTTAAAATCGCTCATTTTGTTAATTAATACTTGTTCACTTTTTACTGATAAAGTAAGAGCCGCAGTTTCTAAAGCTATAGTGCTATAAGCATATTTATAATGAAACATTATCACAATGCCATTGTTAGAAATTTTACTTTTTACAAAGCCTATGCTTTTTTCTTTAATATTCTTCTCTATCTGTTGATAAAGAAAATTTAGAAGAAATATATCGTTCACCTGATTTTTATCAACTGATGAAAATTTATCTAAAATAAAAGAGAGTATTTCCTCTTTTTCTATTAAATAATTTTCAAACTTTAAATTTTTATAAGTTTCTTTTATATATTGATTTAAATAAGGAAATTTTTGTTCCATACTAAATCCTTTTTCTTATTTGAATTTTACATTTTTCATGTTCTTGTAATGCATCTTTAATTCGGTTTTTTTCATTTTCTGAATACGAATTGATGATTTTTACAGGATCAAAATCTGAAATACAAATATTTACTATATGGTCTTTTAGTTTTAGGCACAATGTAAAATTCAGAACCATAGTTCCACCTTCAACAAATACAGGCAATGATACTTTATCAATGTCATATTCCAACTCTGCTTCTCTGAAAAAATCATATTTTTTTAACTGACGGATTATTTCTTGAACATAGCCTTTCACTTCATTTTCCATACTTTTTATATTATGGGAACACTCCATCATAGCATCAAGGTAATGATTGATAGCACTGGAAATCTTCTGACCAATATTTTCTTCATCAAGCCAAAAAGAATTAATAAAAATCTTTCCAGACGATTTAGATTGTTGTTCAGAACCAAAAATAAGCACTTCATTATCATTTATCTCCAGAAAAACAGACATAAAAGAAAAGTAATAATAACAATTATTATCAGAATTTGTGCCTATTTTTATTTTTCTTCTGAAGAATAAATAATCCTGAAAATTGAGCAAATCATTAAAAGCATAATTTGACTTTACAGCCTGAGACATAACTTCATGATTTAAACAAGTAAGAATAAGTTTTGTCTTTATTTTCTCAGGCGATTCAAGATGAGTATAATTTAACAATTCTGTATCTATTTCGTTATTGTTTTTGAGATAAGCATTTAACATCCCCTCTTTATAATCAAATTGAGGCAAATCAATATACTTTCTCATGATAGGAAAAAGAACATAATCATTAAATTTTACAAAGTTATTTAGACAACTTTTATTACTCATTCATCACCGCCATAAAAAAGAGAGGCTACAAACCTCTCTTTTTGTTATTATTTGTTATAAACACTTATGGTATGTTCAAAGACTTTATCCATGCCATCATAAACATTCACTGTATTTTCAAAATCCAGACCATTTTTATAGTTAAGGACATTATCAACAATCGCTTTTAAAATGCCAAAAGAATTATCAAAATCAGCATATTCTCTCAGATAGTTTTCACTTTCAAAGTTTTTTGCAATATCTTTTTTAGATACACAAAGAATCTTTTCCGAAGCATTGAGTTTTAGTACAGCATAAGCTTCAATCAACTCAAGAAGAGAGGAATCACCATACTGGGCACCTGCAAATACAACACAGACTTCAGGGTCAATATCTTCGAGGGGATAGTCTTCAAATTGCTTGTAAGGCATTTCGTCAGAATCTTCATCATCATTTTCCAAATCAAGCTCATCAGAAATATAACCATTTTCACCACTGTGAACCAGCAAGGTTTTATCTCCCAGATAATACTCAAAGACACTAACACAAGAATAATTATCAGCAATCTGACCTAAGACATTATTTGGATTAGCCTTCAGGCTGGACACGACATGTTCCGTACATTTGACCATAGGTTCTTTATCACCAAAAAAATAATGAACTGTGTCACCATCGCTTCCAAGCATATTATCGAGTGTTTGATAATATAAGCTAAACTCTTTACCAGACTCCCAGGTGTCCCTATCAATTACATTACCAATTTCAGCACTGAAATCATAGATATCTGCGGGCACAAAAGCAGTTACTTGATCAGGAACCCTGATTCCATTATCACTTTCGCCTGCATCCACTGGATTAAAAACTACGACTTGCATATCACCGATAGTTTCACAGCTTTTTACTTTTAGTCTTGTAATCATCATCATGCCCCGTTGTTTTAAAGAGTGAACAGTATAACATAAGTGTTATCTATAATCACCTTTTTTATCACAAAACAAAGTTGAAAATACATGATAATTAACTTAAAAAAATTATAAATTAAAGCTATCTCTTACAAAAAGGATAATTATGAGTCATATAATTATCCTTTTATTGATAGATTACATTCTTTTTTTAACCGAGACATTATTATTTGTACCAAGCTGTGCAAGTAATACTTTTTTCTCCATTTCGATAAATTTCTCATCAATAGAAATAAAACCTTCTACAATAGCCTCAAAACTTTCAGAGACCTTAGCTCCACCTTGCTCAATATTTTTTACTAATACTTCCTTACCTGCATAATATTCATTATATTTCTTTGCTTCCTGAATAAAAAGCATAACATCTTTGAATTTGTTTTTGGATACAGAGTCCATAGCAATAAAATCAAAAATTGAATTTATTGTATCCTCAAAAAAGATAATATTTCTTTCTAAATTTACATTTGTATTATGGATGCTGGTTCCTACATTATAGATAAAGCTGTTTATAATATCCTCATCAAAATCAAATGATTTTTCTAAAATATAATGCTTATAATCATTATCATCACATAGTATCACATTTTTCAGAGTTTTAAGACCATCGTAATGTTCAGGTTCTTTTATGCCTTTTTCTTTCAAAAAATCAATTTTCTCCATAGAACTGGCATAATTATAAAGATAACTCCATTCCTCATTTGAATCTACAGTTTCAGTTAACACATTTCTAAGGAGAAAGTCATCGTTACCTTTTATTTCTCTTAAACTTTGTTCTATTTCTTCAAATGTTAATTTACTTTGAAAAATTGTTTTCAAAATAGCACAACTTATATTCTTTTCAGAAACGGGTCTGTTAACTCTCTCAGAAGGTTTAGCTTTTGCCTCTTTATAATCTTCATAACCTGAATATTTATCCCAGGCTTTAGCATAAATATCTGAGAAACAATAACCATAGTTAGCCCCATAGCAATCATTTATTGTAGCTTTTAGCATTTCTGGAGTTATTCTTGCATCAATTTTATTCTTAAAATTATCATCGTTAAATGGCTCTATTTTCTTTTTTAAACCGGCCTTATATTTATTTTCATATATACTTATAAATTTTTCTTCTTCTTTTTCCATTAAATAACTTAATACAGAAATATTTTTAAAACGACTTAGTTCTGGTTCATTCACACTGGATAATAAATCTAAAATTTCAGGTTTATAATTTGATTGTTCATCAATTATTTTTTTAACCATTTCAGTAATCAATATGTTTTTATTATTTATACTCTTATCATCTTTTATAAATAAATTGTATATATTCATATTTTTTGAATTTATGATACTTTCCATATATTTTTCAGTAATTTTTATATTTTTATATTTTTATATTTTTATATTTTTATCTGATAAAAAAGGAAAGCTTGTTTTTAAGAATAGCTCACAATCATCTTTTATTCTTAGCAAATCAGCATTAGTTGCAAACTGAACATCACCAATAGGCATATTATTCATCTTGTACAACAATATCTCACATTTTAATTCATTCTCATCGAGATTATTTTCTTGCATATATGAAATAGCTGACTTTTTGTTCATGCTTATCATTTCTTCATGAGGCATCCCCATATTTGTATTTTTAAAAGCACATAAACCTAATCTCACTACTAATTCTATATCCTGACTCACAAATGAAAAGTCAGGATATTGCATAATCTTTTTCATTAATAAATTATTTTCAATATCATCTTCTTCAGGTTCATAGGCTGGAACATTCTTACCTCTTATTGAGGTGTCTTCTTTTATAGAGTTTATAAAATTTGAATGAAAGTATAATATTTCAGTTAATGTTCTGTTATCAAACAAGTCATTTTCTTTAAATACACTCATTAATGGCTCGCTTGTTATTCTTGCCCAAAATTGAATATGATCCCATTGAACAATTTTTTTACTTCGGCTATATAATTCTTTATTCAGTTTTAATAAATAATTTTCATATAACTTGTCATATGAAAGCTTTTCAGGTTTAAGTCCATGTTCTTTTAAAATATCAATAGTTTCTAAATATTTTTCAAATAATCCATTTTCGGTGAAATAATAATTAGGGACTTTTAAATTAATAGCATCCTGAATGATATAGAATGGCACTTTATTTTTTAAAGGAACACCTTTTGATTGTTCATTCATGTCAACAGCTATATCAAACAGATTTGTTTCTAACAAATACTTTATTATATCTGTAGAATAATAGGAAAAAGCATATTGAAGGATGTTATAACCATATTCATCTTTCTTGGTTTTCTCTTGTAAGGTTAATGATTCAAATTCTTTTTTAAAATCTTCAAAGTTCATATCTGCAAGTTCAAACAATTCCATATTTACCTCTTTTTATATTAACCACAATTTATTATAAGCTATTTATTCAAATAACATAATCTGTATATTCGTATCTGAAATGAGAAAAGCCAATACGAATATTGGCTTTATAATGCAGCACATTTTTACAAACGAGATTTCTTTTTATTATCTATTGAAGCTTCAACATTGTTTGCTATGTGCTCAACAATTATTTTTTTCTCTAATAAATTCCAGCTTTCGTCAAAATTTGAATTTTTCACAATATCCTGAATTACACCTTCTCCTTTAACATTATGCAAATGTCTTCCAAAAGTAGACTGATAAAGTTTTTGCATTTCTTCTTTAACATCGCCATTAAAAAATAATGTCTGACCTTTTTTTGATGCTATAATCTCGAATATTTCATCCTGAGCATTTTTTATAAACAGAACTTCTTTATTAAAATCTCCTCCTCCATCCGCTTCTATTCCAATATAGTGATCGTAAGAACTCAATGTATTGAGGAATTGATGAAAATCATCCTTATTGAAACTTTCTATCTTATTTAGACTATAGTTGATAAAGTCTTTATCGTCCGTCATTATCATATTATGCAGAACTTTAACTAACCTGAAATTATCTGGCTCTGCAACTCCAGCATCTTTCAACAGGCTGTGTTTATCAAAGGAACTACTTTCTTCATATAGAAAGCTAAACTCTTCCTTATCATTGCTGATATATTCTTTCACCAAGGCTCTTACATCAAAATCAACATTACCCTCAATTTTTCTTATAGCCTCAGTGATTTCATCAAATGTAAGCTTACTATTAAATAAACTTGTAAGGAGAACATACTTTGATTCTTTTGTATCATCTTCTATTTTAATGTTTGGTCTGTAATTATTTACAGCCAAATAATTTACTGGAGTCTCAAAAATACTTTTATCTATTGTTAAATTTAAATCACTAATAACAGCATTACTTTCCACACTGATATCATTATGGAAAACTTTAACACCTTGTTTGTTTTGATACATCTCACAAATCTTGCGATCTTCTACAGAAGATAAATAATGGTAAAGCCAGCTTACACGAAATTCTTCCATATCTGGGCTTTCAACATCTTTAAAAACCGATAATACATTAACACGAGGAAGATAAACCTGACTATCAAAAAACTCTGATCTTTTTAAACCTATCCAGCCATCTTCATGCTCATAACTTTTTATTTGCTCTTTATTGAAATAACCTTCTTGTTTAACTACTTTGATGAAAAGATCACCTGCATTTTTACCTGTATATAATTTATTAAATTCAACATATAAAGGAACACATAATGTATTAGCAACAGCTTTCATCACATCTTCATCTACAGGTAAATTATAAACATCCTTAACTCCGGCATCTTTAAGCACTGTTCTCAATTCATCCACGAATTTTACACTTGAAATATCTGTCACTCCGACTTTTGCTAATTTTCCAATAATTATGCTTTTTATCATTTCTGACTCATTAAAAGCATCTTTTTCAGACAAGGATTGTTTCAAACCTTGAATAAAAGAATCATAATTTTCACGAGTTACATTTATATTATCAGCATTTATATTTACAATCTTTCCAAAACTTTCGATATTTTCGACATAAGGCTTAAAATTTTTATGTGCAAGTATTTCATTTATCGGATCGTAAAATTCATTATCCTCATGCTCTGCAATTCTGACACGAGAATCTTTTAAATTACGACGAAATAAAATGTCCATATTTTCAGACAAGTATGTGCTATCTATATAATTATTATCCAGAAGGTAAGATACAAAAGATCTTTCAGTTAAAGTGGTCATAAAAGTGATGGGAGGTATTTTTTCAAATTCTGATTCTATTTGTTTTTTAGTTAATGGTTCAACTATAATATTTTTTTCTTTCAGTAGTTCAAACACTCCACTGTATTTTTCATAAGTAACTCCCCAGTCTGCCAAATTGGTACCATAATTACCTTCTATAACAGGAATAAACGGGAGTTTATCTTTAAAACTAATAGAACCACTTATTTTATTCATTTCAGCCTCTAAGTCATAAGGATGATTATCAAGCAAATAATGAATAACATCTAGATTAAAATTATAAAAAGCCCAGTGAAGGATATTAAACCCACTGGAACCTTTCGTAAACCTGCTACCTGAACCTGTTTCAAATTCAGGTTCATCTAATGAATTAAACTCTTCTTTAAAATCTTCAAGATTTAAATTTCCTAATTCATAAAGCTCCATTATTTATTCCTTTTTTAAATGATATCCTTTCATTATAACAGAAAATAATACTTGGTTAAGGATATTACAATCTCTTTTTACTTATTTCTTTTTTTGAACTTTTATATTTTTCAGCAATTATTTCTCTCTCCAGTAAATTAAAATCGATTATATCTTTTTGGGATAACTCCTCATATTCGGCGTTTTGTTTTTTATTGCCCTTAGATAATATTTGAAAATCGTTTTCTAACAGTTTGTTAGATACATTTCTGATATCTTTATAAATAGAGAACAAATTGTTTTTTATACATGCCTGAATAACTTCCTCTGTAAGAGTATCTTGAATATTAATCAACGGATTGATTCGCATCAAAAGATTCTTTAAATTTAAATATTTATTGTCTTCTCTCTTTATATTACACATAGTTTCTACATGATAGATAAACTCCTGACGACTTTCATGATCATTAATGTAAATAGAAACTATTTTCCCTTCTATATCCTCTGATGTCATATGGTTAGTTTTTAAATAATTATGTTTCATCTTTGCCAAAGCATTTTTTAATAATACTTCATCTATTTTAAGATTCGAAAAATCACAAGCAAACATTCTCATTAATAGATAAAAATCTCCAGCATTCTGGGTTTCACTAAAATCATAATTTTCAAGAATATCTATAAGTAATGAATTTACAACAGAGGTTTCTTTTTTACAAAAACAAGTTATTATATTTTCAAGATAAAGCTGAAGAAGATTTTTGTCTATATAGTTTTTTTCAATTAAAGTAAAAAAATAAGGTTCATTTAGCAGAGCAAAATCCCTGGAACTGTAAGATTCAAAAAAAATTTTTTCATATTCTTCATTGTCGAACAAAGGCATATTTATTTGATTTTCAATCAAAAGGTCTATTGTTTTAGCAAAGTCCTCTTCAAATTTTTCATTTAATTCTAAAGTTGTTTTTAAAAGATAAGAAAAAGAGACAAAATAAATTAACGGTATATTTTCCAGATTTTTTTGTAATTCTTCTTCAAGATTATAATCATGATTCTCAAGAAGATATTTAACGACATCATAATTGTTATTAATTAAACAGAAGTCCAGAATATTTAAAGAGTCCTGTTCATTTGTGAATTTTTCAGAATCAGGATCGCTTTCAAAATAATCCTTAAATTCTTTAAGCGGTTTTTTGGAGAGTTCATAGGCTTTCATAAGTTATCCTTTTTAGAGCAAGTATGAAAGACTATAATTTTTTTATACTATTTGCAAAAAAAAGAAAAACTCGCTATCTCTCGACAGTGAGTTTTTTACTACTTTCCATAACCAAGGAGGTCTCATGTTTCGAACGCAGTCTAAACATACAATCAATGTAACATACTATTTTCATTTTGCAAATTTTTATTATAATTTTATATCTAAATTCTTTTCTTTGTTTCTGAAATCAATTTTTCATCTTTTTCAAAAATATGCACTTCTATTTCTTTTTTTTCTATTTGAGCCTCTAAAAAATCACAGAATCCTGGGTGATCCTTATTAATTTTCCCTATAGCTTTTCTTACAGGCATAAATTCAAGAGAATCTCTTAAAAAATCCAATTCTATTTCTTTCATATCTTTAGCTATTGCCGACATTTTTTCAGAAAGAATAAGTTTCTTACTTGAAAGAGTACTTGATATATTTATAAAATGATTCCAGTTTTTAAGATTAACATTTTGATATTGTGCACACTTTTTAACAAACGATTTTGAAGGAACACACTCAGTGAAAATCAATCTTTCTTCAATATTGATTGAAGTATCCTTTAATGTATTAAAAAAATCTTCATTGAAATTTAAAGCAAGATTTTTTAAGACCCCATCCCTTTCTTTTTGTGTTTTACACAGTGCAGCCACAGACAAAATAGCTCTTAAACATTCCTGTTGAATTTGCTGCCAGTTATCTATATTTGTGATTATCTGAACAAATATATCTTTTTGTTCTATTGTCATTGAAAGAGAACTACTGCTTAACAAAGAATCTAATAATTTTAATTTGAATTCATCTGAACTTTTATTTATAATTTCTTTTTTATCAATCAGATTGTTGAGTTCTAAAGATGAAATCATAGTGGTTAATAATGTAAATTCTTTGTTATTTTTTTGATACAACAGGTTAGTTATATCAAGCTCTAAAGCTTCGTTTGCAATATAATGATTATAAGCTCCACCTGATTTATTTCGGAACAAATCAAAATTTTTAAAACAATAATTCATATCATAGTTATGTTGTTTCAAAGTCTTCCAAAACATAATAGTAGCTTTTTTAGATATAAAAGGAATGATAAAAAAAACACTTTCATGTTCATTTTCAGGTGACAAAAGGTTAAATAAATCTTCTTTATCTAAAGCGGGCAGATTTTTCTCTAAAAAATTTTCTATTTGTGTACCTTTTTCTTCTTCTTTTGCAAAAGACATATAGGCACTTTCGCTTTCAACAAGCATACTTAAAGTATTCACAAACTCAATCGTTTTCATCTCATTTACCTTTTAAAATTTTATTAATTATACATTTAAACTGGATAAATAACAATAAAAAAAGCCTGCACATTAAATGTCAGGCTTTTGTAAGTGTCACGTTTTAAGCCACACTTTTTTGCATTCTTGATTCATATAACCGTAAAAAGGCTCGGCGCTCAGAAGGTCTGTTCAAATCAAACTCCATTTCTTGCGAGTTAGACCAACGATCAAAATCACCTTTAATTTCACTTACCTGAGCAAAACCAGATTCAGTAATACGCAGATAACGATCTCCAAAGTCAATATGTTCGTAGTAATCTGATTCAACATCCAGCCACTGCAATAAATCTCTCAGAGGCATGTTAATTTCTTTGCGACACAAATCAAAAACACTCATAGCAATTACATTTCTCATATACACCGCTCCTTTAAATAAGTAAGATTAAAGGATCGTTAGCTCAGTATACAAAGAACTTCAAACAACACGAATATAGTAGCATTAATAGGAATTTTAAGTCAACACTTTTTTATTAAGTTTAAAAATGAATATTTTTTCCAGTCTGAGCATAAAACGTCGTTCTTCAGGGCGGGGAGAGTTTCAAGATTAGACATCAGAGCTTAGCTTTAATAAAACTAAACTCTGATGCACCTTTCCGTGAGGGAACACCTGTTCTGTCACGGAGGCTGACCTGCTGAAACTGCATATCACATAGGGCAGAGGTAATATTTCAGCTTTGTAAAAGCTTATATTTTTAACAATCAATAGTCAATTTTATTTCTTAACAATACAATTCAAAATAAAAAAGCCACTATTAAAAATAATGGCTTCTACTACGGCGATATCAGCAGCATCTTTCGATCTGTGATCTCTATCATGAGTTATCACTTACATCAATGATAACCAACTAATAATAATTTTTATTTTTCTTTTTGTCAAACTAAAATTTTCTTTGACTTATTAAAACATTATGCTATTCTTTCTTTAACAATGCCTGCAACTTTTTTAAAGTTAGTGGGCTTTTCTTTTGTAATTACTAAATTATCTTTTCATTTCTCTTTTCACTTCTGGAGATTCCTGATTAGTTTCCAGTTTTTTCGCCAGTGAAGATAGAGATGGCATCACAGTGCTTTTTATTTCTTCCATTGAATTTTTGTATTTAAAAGAAACAACTTGAGCATAATTTTTGATTTTTTCAAAGAAGCCTAAATCACCCTCTTTTTTAGCTATTTCTTTGAATCCTAAAAGCACAGTTCCTTTTTGAGAGGACACATACTCATTCATAAACATAGTTTTCATATTAGGATCAATATGAGAAGTATTCAGATACATATTAGCAGTCACTCTTGCTGATTCCTGACGCTCAACAACGGATTCTTTAGCAATGCTTTCACGAACTAAATGTTGAAAATCTGTAACTGTTTTTCCTTTATTCTCATCTTGCTTTGTATAAGCTACTGCTATAGAGTGCATTATGATAGGCAGGGCAGAAGTATGGTTGGTGAAAAGAGCCTTCTTATATAATTCTATAAGTTCTTCACTAAAATATTCACCTTTTAGTTTCGTTGCCATTTCTTTAATACGGTCGTGATCAGCTTTATATTCAGTGTTATAACTGACGACTTCCTGTTTAATAAACTGCTCCATCGTTTGCATAATATTATTCCTTTGTCTTTTATTTTCGTTGCATAAAGATATTATAAGTCATCCTTAACATATGTCAAAAGAGAACTGATATTTAATCATTTCCTTTCTTTATAGCTTTACGACTTGCTTCCACCAATTCAGGTGAAAACATTTCAGGATTATAGGTTCCATCAGGCATAAGAACTTTAGCATTTATCAATATTTGCTTAGTTTCGTCGTGAGTATATGAAATCTCTCCTGACTTTAGTTTTTGTGTTAATTCATATATATCCATGAACTACTCCTTATAATGAAAAAGACCGCCTGTGCGGTCTTTGAATATTACAATCTTTTTTTCTTTTGTCCATCTGTAGTATTCACTATCAGATTATTCAAAAGGTTTTTTTCTCCTTGAACAAGGAGATCAACAGGTATTTCTGGAGTTTTAACATGACTAAACCATTCAGATCCGTCATATTCTCCTCTCTCAGAAAAAGTTCCATCTTCATACCAAATAAAACCATATATTTCCTGACTACCATATCCTGAATCATAATCAAAATCCAATATTTCAAGAAATTGAACATAATCCTCTGTAGAGTAATTAGGATATAACTCTATTTTTTCCTGCTTTGCTCTGTAAGTTTTTGCTTTTAAAGCTACACACTTAACCTTACCTGTATGTTTTAAAAACTCTGCTTTTAAATTTTCCATATTTTCCTCATCTTGTCATTAATCAGATTTGGATTTTTGATTTCGATGATTGATAAATATTTAAATTTTAAAGCAGCTTTATACTATAATTTTCTTGAAATTCAGTCAAGAATTATTTTTTGCTTTATAATATCCATTTTTTTAAAACTACTTTATAGCCTTTTTTTATTTTTATAAACATCACGTATATTATTTTCTCTGTTTTGGTTTATTAGCCTTTTTTCTATTTCTGATAAGCACTCCGTTTTGCTTTTTTGATTAGTATCGTTATCGTTTTGTTTTTTATCCACATTTGAATTATTGGGAAAAGCAAATCTTACTTGTACGAATTCATTCCTTACACGTTTATCCAACATTTTTTTCATGTCAATTTGAGACGGATAGACTTTAAACTCATCCATTATGAATAAGATATCCTCTAAAAAATTTAAGGATGAAACAAATTTAGCAACATCATCCATTGAATTATTTTTTAAGATTTCTGACCACATTAATTTTATAAAATCATTTGTTTTATAATTTCTTCTATTTATCTTTATCTCGGCAACATCATTTACGCTAAGTATTTTAGTTAACAAAAAATCACCAGTTTTCTTATTTTCTTCCAACCAATTTATATCAAATTCATTATTTACTATTTTTAAAACTTGCTCATAATTTGCATATTCAAACAAATCGAAATTATTAAAATCTTTAATATTTTTTGAAACAAACTCATATTGTTCTTTATTTAAATCAATAATCGTTTCTATTTTTGATTTAATTGAAAGCCCTGGGGATTCCAGAAGCTTTATAATATCTTCTAATGTAATTATTTTCTCTTTCAGGATTGCATTAAAAAAATCTTCATGGTGTGTCTCAAAATAATTTATTTCTTCAAAAGGAAAGGGGAGTCTTTTCAACCATTCCTTATTTTTAAGGAAGAAAGTAAAGTTATGAAAATTTTCATGAGTACGAAACATTTGTTTTTTAGTTTTCTTCTTAGCTGAAATTAATTGATTTATCGTGTCAAAAGTTAAATCTTCAGGTTTGATGTTATTTTTCTTTACAATATATTCCATAACATCTATATTTTCGAAGTTTAAAAAATCTTCTTTATCATTTTGAATGGTTGCATATATATAGCCCATTTTTTCAATTAATTTTATCCTGTCTAAATCATAATGGTAAAAGTCTTCAACTATTTGTTCTTCAGTGGCGATTTCGTATATATTAACTCCTTCAGCCTCTAATATGTTTAACTCTTTTAAACTTAATTCTCTTAACATATTTTCGTTCATTATTATACTTAGAAGTAAATCCCTTTTTTGTTCAGCAAACAACTTAAAATCATAATTTGATAATTCCTTCAGTTTTTCGCCAGTTATTTCTATATCTTTTTTTGATACAATTCCTTTATCCATTAAATATTCTTGAACAACGATTGAATTGCTAAAATCATCTGTTTCATATGGTATTTTGTTTTCCATAAAAAATAAAGTGAATTCAAGGTCAGCATTTTTATAAGGACTTTTACCATTTTTTAATCGGTATTTTTTATCTAATCCGTTATTAATAAGAAAACGAAGCTTATCCTGATCTTTAATCACGAAAAGATAATTACTCCCGAAAACTCCTTGAGAATTCACATCAAGACCTTGTTCAAGTAAAAGTGGATATAATTCTATTGGTGCATGGAAATAAAAATTATATCCACTCTTATCGGCTTCATGAATATTTCCACCTGATTTTATGAAATCTTCTAATTCTTTTTTTGTTTTTATGCTAAAAGTGCTGGTGTTCATTTTTCACCTTTTTGTTTTAAATTTTTCTATACTATACTTCATTTTTTATAAAAAAATCAAGGCACATATAATGCTTAAAAAAAAGGAAAACGATATTCAGTTTCTTCTTAAACTATGAAATTCATCAATAATCTTATTTTTACTGCTAAAATGTCATAGTTTGGTGTAATGAGCAGATCTATATTTCTATAAAGTATGATTGTAAAATAATATTATTCAGGGCATAGCTTTTTCATTTATCAAATCCCATACATGGTACAAATCGTTGAAACCTGATAAATAGAAAAAGACAATGCTTTCAAGCCCCATGTATGGGGCAAATATGTGAAAAAATGGACAAATTTATTAGTTATAACTTTCAAGCCCCATACATGGGGCAAGCTGATTACCTGCATTAAAATCAATCTGTGCATTACTTTCAAGCCCCATACATGGGGCAAACAAGATTTTTTTTGATTATTATATAATAAAATCAATCAGTTAAATCAAAAACAATAAGAACACCCTAAATAAAATCATCTCTTTTAAGTTATTGATTCTATTATGTATTTTTAATGATTATGAAAATTAGGGTGTATTTTTATTATTCTTAACTAATCCAAAACTCTTAAAAAAAGAATAACCAATAATGAAAAAATATTAAGTATTTTCAAATTAATGAGTCATAAATCTTCTTAAAATAATCAATTCAATTATAATACATAAAATAGAATATAAATAGAGAACAACATGGCAATTAAAAAATCAAAAATAGAGCAGCTTTTTGAAGAAAAATTTCGGCCTTATGGATTACCTATGAATAAATTCATGGCTGGTCTTAAAGAGGAAAATTTTAATCCTTTTCAAACTAAAGCATATAGTTTTCAGGACATATATGACAATAAAAAAACACAATACACAACAAGAACTCAAATTGAACATTTACTTTTACAGAACATAAAATTATGGGACAAGAATGATGTTCATATGCTTTTTGGAAGCACTAAAACAAAGGAAGAAGAGGAAGATTTTACCTGGTTGCAAAGCTACAAATTTGATCATAAAAGTTCAACAACTGGACCTAAATCATGGTTTTTGTTTCTTAAAAGATTGGCCATTGAGTTTAATATAGACTATAACAAGGTTGCTTTATCTCAACCATTCAGAGAAGCTAAATATGCAACTCCACAATTAGCTTTATCAAAAAAAGAAGAAACAAATATAAGGAAGTATATGAATCTACTGCATCTTGCTATGGAAAAAACGGCACCAATTCCTGTTATAAACTCTTTAATTGAACTTGGTTTAAATTTCACTTCGCCTTACACCAGATATTTCGATGTTAAAACTTTCACTGACGAAAGAATTGAAAAATGTCTTGAAAGCACACCATTTATGCAATCTTTGGTTGATAAAGGATACTCTGAACGAATCTCTGTTATTTTGCTAGAAAGCTTATTAAAAAAAGACTTCAATGTCCTTTTTGGCGAATATAAAACATTTGATTTTGGAGGCAATATAGATAAAGCAGAAAGTTTTTTCACATGGTTTAAAGAGCAAAATATAGATACAAGAAATAATTATGGAAAAGCTATTTATAATATCATAAAAGATAAACCACTAATTATTCCTCAACATTTGAATAATGAAGAAACTACGGTTCAGGAGTTTTTAGGTAAATACAGTTCAGTTGTTCATGCAATACAGGAGAAAAATATTATATCAAAGAATCTCTCTAAGCAGAGTAATAAATTAAATAATGAAAAAAGAAGGTTATAAAACATATAGAAAACCACTACGAGAGTGGTTTTCTATATCTAACATAATGAATGGAAATCCGTTAAGACTTGAAAGAGAATTAAATTCTTTTTTTACTTAACTTCATTGTGTCGGCGTTCACTACTTTTTGAATTTTCCTTTTTTCATATTCACTATAATTTTCCTGATAGTCTTTAAACATACTATCTTTATAGTAATTATTTACATTATCCATAAAAAACCTTAATTCTTCTCTTAAATAATCATTATCCAAAATCACATCATAGGAATAAAACTTCATTAATTCTGAATATATCAGAGCAGCTTCTTCATCAGGTATACTTGAATTATTAACATTTCTCAATTCATTAATGGTTTTAATAAAGGTAGATGTATATATACTTTTATCGTCTATATCTGATGCATTAGAATAAATCAGACCAAAATTAGCATAACCATTCTTTACTTTTTGAGAACAGTAATCAACATTTTCAAAAGTTTCCTTAATATTTTTTGTTTTCAAAGTTTCACTAATGTCTGAATGGTGCAAAGGAGATTGAAATATTTTTACTAATTTACTAAATCCAAAAAGGGCTGACTTTAATTTCTCACTTAAAATGCTACTCATTCTATAGGCAAAATTATTATCTTTCAAACATCTGCGAAAATCTTCATTTTGTAAGATGGTGACACCAGAATCCATACTATAAATTCTATCCCAGGTAGTAATAAAGAATCGGGCATTAATAGTTTTTTCATCCAGCATAGAATTAATAAAAGCATCAGGGTCAATTAAATGGTTATTATTTATACATCTTAGTAAAGTTCCATATTTCACATAAAAATCGTTAAATTTTTTCTCATCAAAATCTCTTACAAGGTCATTCATGTAGTCTACAGAATTTCTGTTAAATTTATCTTTTTTAGAGATATCCCATAAACCTTCATCTATCATTTTTACGACGATCCGATCATTATCATCATAATTATTTTCCCTTTTCATATACATGATGAAAATTTTCTCAAAAATAGATACTTTATTATCAGGATTCATATTTTCAATGTATACATCGTTCTCATCCAGAAAGGATTCATTAAGTAAAGGGTAAATCGAAGCTCCCTCATCATCCTTGAGTAATTCTGACATATTATCTTTTGTTATTTTTATAGCCATCTACATTTCACCTTATAATCTTTTTTTAGAAATAACAGATCTTTCTGGGATTATAATACTTTCAAGCTTACTTTTTTCTTCAATTATTAAGTAGTCCCTAAGTATATCTTTCCCGTTATCCCAATCTGTTTTATTTAGAAAGTTTTTAACTTCGTCATTTAGAAAATCATCTTTTAATATATTCTCATAAGAGAAAAAATCCATTAAAGCATAAAATATATCTTCTTTATATTTATCATTAGAACACCTGTCATCAAGCAATGTGTTTAAAATTTCAGGGAGCAAATTTAAATATAAAAAAATATTTTTAACATTATTTTTGTTAGCATACAAATAAGTAAAATGAGCATACGAAGGTTCCGACTTATCATGCTGTGATAATTTATAAAGCTTTAATACATTATTTTTAAAATTTTTCTCATCTACAAACAAATAACTATTCTTTGGATTTAAAAGAGGTGTTTCAAACAATTTTAACAGATGATTATATTCGACACCTTGAGTATTACGATTTTCTTCAAGAAATGAAATTACATTTTTAAGAAATTCTCCTTTTTCCATATACATATTTAAGTCATCTTTATCCAGAAACTTAAAATTATAAAAGAAAAGTGTAGAGATAACTAGACTTGCAATTTCTTTATTTTCGGGAGTCAGGGAACTCACCTTTTTTAAAAACTTCGATTTATCTTGCATTAAAGCATTTTCCTGCTCACCCAAAAGAACTGTTTTATATCGTGATACATAGCTTTTTCTGGTAAACCATTCACTCTCATGCTGGTTTTTAATTACATTTTTTAAATAATCAATAGAATCTCGCCCATTACTATCAAGAGCTGATAAATCCCATTTACCTTCTGTTATACTTGTTTGTATAAACCTTGACTGGCTGGTTGTATGATCATCAGTTAATAAACCTGTAAGTATTTTTTCAATAACAGTTTCATTATCTCTTTTAAAATTAATATCCGTTCCGTTTTCTATAATATAGGTAAATAAATTATTATAAAAATAAGGATTAATCCATGCCCACTTATCGCCAATATAATATAGAACATCATCTGGGTTGAATTGATAGTTAATACTTTTCCATATGTGAAGCACTTTAGCTTGCAATTCTTCGTCTGTAGAAAAATGCTCTAACATAGAAGCTAATAGCTTAGGATTATCTTTATAAAATTTCTGGAAGTCAAAATCCTGTTTTTTCATTATCGTCAGGACATCATCAGCCGAGTAATTTTCAATATAGTAAATTAAAATAGGACCTTTATCTTCAGTCGTTTTTAAATATTCTCGCATGTTGGTGTCCATTATTTATAAATATGAATATATTATAACTTTTAAATGATACCATGTCAGCTTTTATGGATAAATTTAACCATATGGAATAAAGTCTTCAAAAACTACAATCATTGAAGAGGATTTATTTCTCAGAAAGAAAAATATTAAAATTCTTCAAATAACACATTTTTAATATTATTCTCTTCACATAATCGTATAAATTCTTCTGTGCAGAATGTTTTTAAAGGTTCTTCTGGAATGCTGAATAATAACTCACCAGTTAACTTTTTTTCGTCTACAATAAATTTAGCAGGTCTCTTGTAAGTACAAAATCTACCTGGAATTTTATATTTTATATCACTTTTCTCTCTATCTATACAATCTATTGTGTTATTCACAACTAAAAGAAAATAATTACTGATATTCGTTTCAAAAAAAACTCCTTTAATCAGGTTTTCGAAAATATCCTTAAATCTTTTATTCACACCATAAGTATTAGGATAAGGAAAATAAACAACATCGTTATCTTTTAAATTCTTATTTTTATAAACATTAACAGAACCTTCACTACTAAAATTATTTATTATAAATGATGTTATTTCTTCCGTAGGGATTTTTTCTTCAACACCTAAAGAATATTTTTGTTTATCCATAAATAAATAATACAAAGGTTCTCCTTTTTTATTTATTTGAGTATCAAATCTTACCATATATCCTCCTTTATTAATAAGGGAATTTTTTGTTTTTAAGGTCTTGAGCTATTTCATTCAGCTCATCTATTATTTGTTGTTTGTTTCCTGCATATGGATTTAATCTATCAAAAACCTCTGCATAATATTTTTTTGTGTGTATTTCAGGATGATAAGATTCATTGGTCGTATTTTTAAGTTTTTTTATATGAGGCAAGTATACACCGTTTTCAGAATCATTCAAACCAATACCGACATCATCCAATAACTTTCTGGCATCTTTAGCATAAGGTTGTGAAAAATCTCTATCTTCATTAAAGGGCACAATATGATGAGCAGCATAACCAGCAGGCTTCTTCCCTTTTTTGTTAGCTACATCATTCTCCATGTTTTCTGCAAGCTCTTTGGAGGCTTGCTTTAATAAAACATATTCATCCCAATCTTTAGGTCTTTCTATAGGAAATTCTAATCTGGTATCAATTTTTTCACCATAAGGTGAAGTAATTATATATGGACTTGCTATTTCTGAAACTGGATGTTCGAGTATTCTATCTTTGGCATTTTGAACAAATTGAGGTAAATGTAATGTCTTCAGTTTTTCAAGCGGATCGTGTTTTTCATAAGGAGGGACATCATACATTCCTATCGTTTCAGCCAATCTTTTATATTTAAGATATTCCTCTTCGCTTTTTGATTTTGACAGCTTTTTCCTTATTTCTCTTTCAATATTTTCTTTATTCTTCTTGGTAGATTGAAGGTAGCCTTCAAATTCATTAGGATGATCCGAATAATACTTTATCACCTTAGGTAATGTTGTATTGAGCATAATCGCTCCTCCAGCAAGTACAGCTATCCCAGTACCTGTTAAAAGTGCTTTGTCCAAGACATCTGTTTTTGCATGAGAAGAAGGAGTAATTGATATCAGAAAAATAAAAATTAATAAATGTATTATTTTTTTCATGTATGTTCTCTTGTTTTAATTGTGACATCACAATAACATATTTAACAGATAATAATCAATAATATTATTTATAAAAACCATTATTCTTAGCCACTTAACATACATTCATGAAGTATTACAATCTTTTTTTAACATTATTCTCATCAACATTTACAATATTTTTTAATAACTCATCTTTTTCTAAAGTTGCTTTAATTTTTACAGAAAGAGACATAATAGTTTGTATGCTTTCATCATACCTCATAATTATTTTACCTTTTACAAAGTTTTCTACATCTGAAACAGAGAGTTTATCTTTTATCATAAATTCAAATAATTCTTTCAAAGAATCTTTGTTAGAAAAGAAAACCTGGTCTAACAAAAGCAAATCTTTTTCTTCTATTTTAAAAGAACTCGGATTCAGATTTTCCATATAATCTTTTCTGTCTGACCATTCATTCACTATTTCAGAAGCACTGTTTACTTTTCTTTTTGCCATAACAATTCCTTATATTCTCTTTTTAATTTTATCATTTAAATCATTTTGGGATATAACAGATGCAACTATTACATCTCTTTCCATATCTGCCCTTATTCTTTTAGAAACATTTAATATTTTTTCTGGTGAGTAATCTAAAGACTGAATAGAAAACATGCCTGATAGATAATTTTCAATATCCGTAAAACTATTATTCATATCAAATATGAAATTTACATACTGTTCAATGTCTTTATCATCCATCATGAAAGCTTCTATAACTACATTTAATTCTTCAGAAGACAGGTTTATTCTTTCGACGATACTATTTATTCTTTTCCAGTAGTCTTCACAGGATATATTCTCTGAAGGATCTGATTTCGTTCTTGTCAATGCCATAAGCTATTTTCCTTATATTCTTTTTTTCCGTTGATTCACATTTTCTATATTTATTGTATCATTTATTTCTTTTGAAACTATAAAGCATTCATAAAAACAATTAACCTTGTTAAGGTGTTCTGGATTATCTCTCTCTTTTAATATATCTATTGCATTCTCATTATTCTTATTACTTTTAAAGTTATAGTTTTTATTCTTCATAAGATTTAAATGATAATCAATATTATTTATAGAATCAGAATTACCTTTGTCATAAAAAGGATTATTCGCAAACATATATTGGATAAAATCATAATTATTCTTAAAATCGTAAATCTCGTTAATATCAAAACCATACTCCAAAGCTTTTTCGAAACTTTTTTGATAAGCCGCATCCCTGTGGAGTAGAGTGTTTTCCAAAAAATCAAAGATTAAACTTTTTTTAACCATTGTACTGTTTCCACAATGTGTATTAATAGGTGATCCTTTTTCAAGGAAAAACTTTATCATCTCATCTTCAAAAAATTTTTCAAATGTTGGTCTAAATGATTTTTTATGTATTTTAAAAATAAATCTCGAAATTGGAAATGAACCATCTGGATTAATTTTCTTTATTCCTTCAAAAAAACCTTTTTTCACCATAGCATTAAAATAATATTTTTCATGAATCATAGCAACATTACTCCATGCACTCTCTAATTCTGGAGGTGTTTCTTCATCATTTGCATATTTTATTAAAACATTAAACAATTCCTTATGCTTCCCCATGATAGCCATACTTAAAATAGAAAACTGATAGGTTGCTTTAATTCGACAAGGATTAATATTTTCATCCTTTAACATTAATTCCAAAGGTTCTAAATATTCCAATTGTTTATGAAAGGCTATTTTGTCACAGTAGTTAAAAAATAATTCACTATTTTTTATTTTCTGAAGTGTGTTTGTCTGTTTCATTCAACTATCCTTGGATATTTTCAATAAGATTAATCCATATATTATAATACATTTTTATATTACGGTGAATCTGTGAATAATAAAATAAAACTCTACTGTATATTTCTATTACATTCCTGGTTTTTAATATAATAGCAAAAAAAGAGAAGAATGGGACTCTTCTCTTTTTGGTTTAGTTTAACAGAGTGATATTTTTATTAATTTCTTCCTGACTAATTCTCACACCACCTGACCACTCCAAATCACCATTTGGCATCAGACCAAACTTTTCAAATCTTGATGGATCTTTAAAAACTCTTTGGTCATTATATCTCTTTAAATTCAGTTTACCTTTAACACCATTAAAATAAGTAATTTCAATCTGAAAATCACCTGTAACTTCTACTTCCATAATTCTGTTCATCTAAATTCTCTCTCAATAAAAAAATAATATTATATTAAAATCATGTATTTATCAAGCTTTTTATACTAACACGATCAATTAGCTTATTTCAATTTTCTGTTTTACAAAAGAAGCTATTTTAATCAACTTTTTCCTTAATTCTACTGTTCCTATATTCATTGAGATGTAAAAGCAATCCCCATATTTATCTGTATTTTTAGATACATTCATTATTTTTTTAGCAACATGATGTTCAAATATTTTATCTTTAATTATAATACTGTTTGTATTAATTAAGGACACTTTACTATTAATATTTTTTATTCCTATTTCTTTTATCAAATTTATTACTTTTTCTTTATTGTTATTTCCATCAATATTTACACCATCAACTCTTATATTAATCAGTACAGAGTCAGCTTTTTTATTTTTTCCATCGTCAGACATGATGATGTTTTTTTTGAATTTCGCTTCTACAGAGCTATCAATAATACTTTCTGATATAGAAGGAATAGGTTTCATACTAACACCAAAAATAGTTAAAAAATCTACAAAGTTGTTCATCCATTTCTGAGCAATAATTTTTTTGTTTCGAGTTAAGATATCCTTCTCAGGATCTTTTTTGATAATATTTTTAAGAACTATGCCTTTTTTCTCTATTTTGTGGATCACATAAGACTCCATATAATCAAGATAGGCTCTTAAATCCTTTCTAGGTTTAAAAAACATAAAACATCTGTCAAAGCCAGCTTTATCACTTAATCTATGGTTATTAATTCTTGCAAGTGAGTCTTTAGTTTGACCAACATACACAGGCACATTATCTTTAACTAAGATATAAATAATATGTTCGTCTGGTGTATATAACTTAGCTATATTTCCATCTAAAAAAGAACGACTGGCTATTCTTATTTTAGAATCGGTTTCTGTTAAATCAAATTCAATATAAAAAACAGAACTATCTTCTTCTGATATTTTACAAAATCCATTTTCAAAAGCATGTTCATTCATTATGTAATCTCTTGTCATTTTTTAAAAAAGTAACAAATCACAAAAAAGAGTCAAATTTCTCTATAGTTAAATCCTTCTTTTGCTTCTACCTACATCATAATCAGCAGCAGCAGGTAGGTTTATTTCAATTAAAAGAGTTTCAAAAAATCCCCTAACATTCCCTTTTTTTGATTTTCTTATACATTTATTTTTCGTATAAAGGATTTCAAACAAATTAGGATACTCAACTTTAAAGTCTTTTAACATCAATTTTATTTCTTCTTTAGAATAATTTTTCATCATTTCTTTAAAGGAATTTACCCACATTCCAGCAGCAATCATTTGACAGGGAACAAAGTCATGTCTCAAAACAGAAATAATAAAAAATAAAATCTCACTGCTTTTTATGTATTTATAATCATCTTTTACTAAAAGAAAAAATTCCTCTTTCCTTTCTTTTATTATTTCTATAAAAGGTGTTCGATAGCAAGCACAATAAGACATAACATTAAATTTAGAATAACTACCGGCTGGTTGCTTAAAAACGAGGTCAACAATTTCGTTTAATCGATCTTTTTCCTTAGTATTATTGTCATCATCTATATAATTTCTTAGATAGGTAAATAAAGTTGTAGTGTAATGTGGAAGTTTCATTAATTCTTCAATTCTATTAAATTTTTCCTCCTGTGTTTTTTGAGAAAAATAGTCCTTCTCAATTTTGTCATTATAGTAATAAACATGCTGGTTCTCAAAAAACTCACTATCTGATATATATTCCAATAAACCTTTTTCTTTTATAGTGAGATAGTTGTCAAAAGATTGACCATAATTTTCATTAGTCATTAATGCTATAAAATTAAGTAGTTTTACTTTATCTTTTTTTAACTGTTCTAAGAATTTTTCATTTTTCAGATGATTTAGTAAAAATAATCGGAAAGGTTCAAATAAATAATGTTTATTTTCGGAATTACAATCACTCCTGTGGTTGTTTATCATATCAATACAATCAAAAATGAACAATTCGCCTTTTTCACATATAAGTTGATTTATTTTTTCTTCATTTCCAAAATTTAATATATCTTTTATCTTATTCATCTCTTTTAAAGTCATTATACCCTCATTTTTTATGGATTGTTTAAGGATCAATTTATAGTTTTCACAATAATATCTTTAAAAAATTGCTTTTGCAAATAACCTTCTAATATGCTACTCTCGCAAAAAATTTAGAGTAAAAAACTATGACAAAAATATTAAATGTGACTGCGACAATCAAGAAGTTAGTTGATTTTATAGATTCTATAAACGAAAGCTATTCCGTCACTCATTTTGAATTTGTAAACAATAAAAACAACTGGATTTTTATCGATCAAAGCCTTAAGGACTGTCTTAAAAACAAGGAGCCTGTATCACTCTTTGATTTTACTGAAAAAGAAATCATCAAATTAACAAGAAAATGCTTTATATATGACTATCAATTGATTTTTGAAGAGGCCTATGACTCATATACTGAAAAAAATCCAATCTACAACAAAGATATGGCTCAAGAAAGTCATTTTAATTCTTTTTCTCATTATCCTTATAAATCAGAAATATTATACTTTCATAACATTAACGAATTTAAAGCATTAGATGACTATAGCGATTATAATTCACATGATGAATTTTCAATTTCTTTTTCTATATCATACTCTCCAGGGTCCTCTTTATTTAATACAAAGATTTCACCATTCTTGGCATCAAGCAATGATATATTATGCTTACTTGATAGCAAATCTGAGCAATTAGTGATTAATAAGAAAAACATCCGTAAAGTTATTCTTAATTTTTTAAAGGATGTTAATAAAAACTATATTAATAACTACAGTTTATTTTATAAAATAAAAAAAGAACATAATGATTTTCCTTCTCAAATTAAACATTTTATTCAGGAAGGATATTCAATAGAAAAAATCAATGCCGAATTCGACAACCCTGATGTTTTAAACCACAATAAAATTTATAATTGTTCAGTCTTTAATTTTAATATTTTATACAGTATGTTCTTATCTGATTATATCAATCAAAAAATACCTTTTTTAAAAACAAAAAATAAAACATCTGCGGATATTTCTATTGATATGCCTTTTTTAAAAAACTCTGAATATATTTTAAAGATAGAGGACAATAACTCTGTTTCTGCTTATAAAAATTACAACACATCTCCTAAAAAACAATGGACAAACATATCCTCTGACATTACTGTATTTGATAAAATCATTAGTTTTTTAAAAGCGGAAATTAATAATAATATCATTGCGGAATTATCTCAGGCTTTGTCAGAACGATTACACAATTTACATAAAGATATCCTTATATCTGTTGGTGAATCAACATATACAAACCACTCTAAAGTATTAACACCTGTTTATTTTACCTATAAAGATCAAACCATACAAAAAATTATCGATTTTGAAAATTTAGATGTTACGGATATTTTTTCATCACTTGAAATATTAGTTATCCAAAAAGAATTAATCCAAAAAGAAGAATCTGTTATTTCTATCAATAAAAGACTCTGACTTTAATTAACTCTAACATTCTATCTATATATGGAAAAACAATTTAATTCTTTAGTATAAATACACTTATTAAAAATACAGTGTTATAATATATTAAAATTCAGGAGAGATGCATGTCGATTACAAAGTGGTTTAAAAATAATCCTAATAGTCTTGATATTGAATCCAGTGTAGATTCAATTTATGAACATATGGAACTTATCAATAGAAATAAAAATATTACTCATTTTGAATTTCTTACAAATCCATCAAATTATAAGAAAATAGAGGACTATTTTTTAAGTAATGATGTGGTTATTGTTCCTCTGGAATATATTAAAAAAGAAGCTCCTGATGAACTGAACTTTATCGCAGGAGCCTTATTTCATGATGACTATACGAAAATTTTCAGAGATAAATGTAAAGAACACCTTCTAAGAAGACCCATTTATAATACAATTTTGGTTGATACTGATATTTTTACCGACTACAAAGAAATGGAAACTTATACACTTAATAGATATAATTACAGAATCCCAGGAGGTGGGACTTTTGAATTTAATCTTGAACATCATTATGGTTCATCAACCTTTGATATCAATATACTTTTAAAACATGCATATATCACATGTGGTTATGAAGATATGAGTGAACTGGAGAAAAAAGCATATGATAAATATTTTTGTATGCTGGGTATGGATTCTCAAAAAATTAGCATTAACAAGGTTAACATTGAAAACTTTATAGAAAACTTTCTCAATACAATAAATGCATGTAACATCACAGATATTTCTGTTCTAAAATATTTTAAACAATATCAGGCAGAGAATCTTTTAAATTATTTTTTCGCTGAAGATTTAACAAAAGAAAAAATAGAACAGTGGAATATTAACTTAAAAAACCACAAACCATCACACAACCGAGCTTATTTTGATTATGAACAAACCTATACGATGTGCTTATCTGAAGATATAGCTGAATATTTTAAAGATTGTGATATTGTCCACCACAATCTTTATAATATATACATCAACATAAACTATTGCTCAGATAAAGAACTTTATTATCAACTTAAAATTTCAGAAAATGCGGTTGAATTATACAATCAAGATGAATTAAAAGCTCAATGGTACGGTTCCAAAAACAATCCATTAATATTTCAGGAAATTACAGGTATTCTGGAAAGAGATTTTAAAGCTTCGCTACAAAAAAATACTGATTTCAATACTACTTTAACTTCAAAAATCAAAAGCCGGATTTTTGAACATCATACAGGCATAGATATTGATGATATTTCAGTTGAAATCCCTGATCTTTCTACATTGAGTATTTCTCAAGTTATTAATAGACATATTCCCATTATTTTAAAGAAAGATGAAGATCAATTAGAAATAATAATTGATGATGACGACGGTTCTGAATGGTATAAAAATAAAGAGATAGAAGCTTTTATGGAAAAAATTAAAATAAAAAACATTCTGTCAAATAATAATGATGTGTTAAGCTCTAAAAAAAGGTTATAAACATTAAAAGGCACTGATTGTGCCTTTTTACAATTTTACTGAAGATATCCAGGTCATATTCTTTTTCTTTTTTCAGAAAAAACCTTATTTGTTAAATCTTCCATATTTATTTCAATCAATAGCTTTTCAAAAGTTGTCCTAACTTTTCCCACCTTGGACTTTCTTATACATTTATTTTGAACATATATTTTTTCAAATAATAAGGGATAATTCGCACGAAAAACTTTCAACATGCTTTTAATCTCATCAAATTCATACTTTGAAAGCATTTCTTTAAATGTATTTGTTTTTAAGCCTGCTGAGATAATCATACATTCGTTATAATCTGATTTTAAATAATCAATTATAAAAGGAAGGCACTGACTTTTTTCAATATAATTAAAGTCATCTTTTAATAAAGCATGAAATGCTTTTTTCCTTTTCTTTAAACACGGTATAAATTCCATTCTTCTGAGAGAACAATAATTCAGGAATATCATTTTCATCTCATTGGACTGAGAGGACTCTAAAATCTTATCAACAATAATACCTGTTGTTATATGCTTTTTATCAAGGCTATATTTTAAATATGCGAAAGCAATTGAACTATCTATATCATTCTCAATAAACCAGAACAATCTGTCCTTAATAAAATCCTGATCTGCATTATTTAAATAATCGTAAGAGATATTACATCTTAAAGAATTATCGCATCGTAAAAACTCATCTGGTTGAACATTTTCCAATAAACCTTTCTGTTTTGTTTTTACATAATATTTGAAACTATTTTCATCACATAACATAACTTTTAAAAAAAGAAGGTTAATATTTTTATTTTGAGAAACTAAATGGAAAATAATATCTTCTGAAACTTTTTTAAGGAGAAATTTTCTTAATGGCTCAAGGATAGCTAATCTGTTTAATGGCTTATTAATAATCGCTATTTCCTGAAGAAGATTTTGAACAAATAAACATTGATCCTCTCTGTAAAGAGAATTCCTTTCAATCAAACTTCTGAATATGTAGTGGTTACTACTGTTTAGTATTTCTGAATAGCTTGATGTTAACATTTTTTCTCCTGTTAAGGCTCTGTAGTGTATCTTAATCAGGCTTAGTTTAGCAACCTTTTTTTAATACTCTTTTTTATATTTATAATTTTAGTGATATAATGAAGAAAAAGTAAATATTAGGTAATATAATGAAAATCAATAAACATCAGAGTGATTCAACTCTTCATTACTCAAACAAAGATGATTCTTTTAGATTAATAAATAGAGAAATTGATGATATCAACAAAGATAAAAATTTGCTTCATGTTGATTTTTTAAAAGATAAAAAGAACTGGATCATTATTGAAGATTACTTTTTAGCATAAAACAAGCGGCTAATTATGTTGGGGTTTCTTTATCGACACTTTATCGTTGGCATAAATCAGGCAAGTTATTGCCTGATTTATTTACTTTAGGTGGACACAGAAGATACTCTTTATTATCTTTAGAAAACAGGTTTAATACGAAAAAGAAAACTGAGAATTCAAAACAAATCTTATGTTATGCCAGAGTGTCTACACATAGTCAGAAAAACGACCTTACCACTCAAATACAAGTATTAAATCAATACTGTGACACTCATCGATTAAAAAACCATAAAGTTATTTCTGATTTAGGTTCTGGATTAAACTATAATAAAAAAGGTCTTAATTTACTCATAGAAAACATTATTTCTGGAAAGATACAAAAAATTATTATTACACATAAAGACAGATTATTAAGATTTGGCTATGAATTAATTGTAAAACTCTGTAGTTTATTTAAAACAGAACTCATTATTATTAACAATCAGGAAAACTTAACCTACGAACAACAATTTTGTTCTGATATTTGTGAAATTATGACGGTGTTTTCCAGTAGATTATATGGCAGACGTTCTCATAAAAACAAAAAAGAATTAGAAAAAAAAAATAAAAATATAGAACAGATAAATTGTGATAAAAATTTGATTTGACTGTTATTTAGAGTATATATTAGTTATTATTTTTAAAGGAAAATTGTTTTTAAATGACAGAAAAAGAAGATAAGAGAATTATTACTATAATGACTAATATCCATCCGGGAAAAGAGAATTCTCTTGTTCTGGATGAAGTCTTTACTGTGTATAATTCTTATAAACATCTTTTCTTTAAACAGTCTTTAACAGATAAAAATTTAACAGAAAAAGCTTTTCGTCATAATAGTGGGAAACTCGACAGAAGATGGTCTCGTTCTGTCGAGGAAGATGTTAAAGGGATGAAAGACTCCATTCAGGCTAACCGTAAAAACTACATCTCAGATAAAGAAGAAAAAATTAAATCTGTTGATAAAGAAATAGAAAAAATTCGGGTTAGTTATAATAATGCAAAAAATCATAAAGAGCATTTTGCTGATAAGATACCGTCATTACTAAAAACCCTCCGCTATCTTTCTCGTAGAAAAACATTATTAGAAAACAGTTTAAAGCAACTTAAACAAGATTATGATAATGAAAGATATTCTATTTGTTTCGGTTCAAGAAAATTATTTAACCTACAGTATAAGAAACATGTTACTCATTCTGACTGGAAAAGAAAATGGCACGAAAGCAGAAATCATAGTTTTAGATTAACAGGTGCAAAACATGAAACCTGTGGCAACAGTAATGCTCAGCTACAACTGGTTAAACACAATAATTATCAGTTAAAACTTCGCCTTCCATTGTGTATGGAAGAACAATACGGTAAATATTTACTGATAGATAATGTTTCTTTTTCTGACAAAAGGAAAGATATTATTCAGCAGGCCGTGCTGAATAATCAAAGTAATGATACAGAGGTAAGACTTCCTTTGACAATATCTGTCAGTAAGATTAAAGAAAAATATCGTTTAAGTGTTCAGTTAAAACCTGTAAAAGCGGAAGTCGTTACAACAGATCTTTATGGTGTTGTTGGTATAGACATGAATGAAGATAATTTTGCTGTCGCTGAAACAGACCAAAACGGAAAAATAATAGAAACTAAAATTTTTCGTTTTGATTTAAAAAACAAAAGCAGTGGTCAGAGGCAAAACATTATTATTCATCACATGAATAAAGCGATTGATTATGCTTTAAGTAAACGAAAGAATTTAGTTTATGAAGATTTAGATTTCAGACAGAAAAAACAGCAGTTATATAAAAGTAAAAACAAAGTTTATAATCAGATGTTATCATCATTTTCTTATAAGAAAATGACAGATCAGTTAAAAGCAGGAGCTTACAGAAAAGGGGTAAAGGTTTGTAAAATAAATCCAGCTTATACCTCTTTACTTGGCCGCCTGTGTCACAGTAAGAAATACGGTTTAAGTGTTCACGAGTCAGCGGCCTACACCATAGCCCGTAAGTATTATCAGATAAAAGAAGTAATAAAAGAATTTATAACCATCAATCACCTTGGAAAAACATTTATGTTTACAGTGCCAGAGAAGATACTGAATTCTGAAGGTGATTATCAGCTTTCACAGTTGAAAAAATGGTATAATAACCTGTTTAAGTCTCAAAGTTTATGGAAAATATACGAAAATAATCTTTCCGTGAAAACCCAATCGGGATGACGAAAACAGCAAAGGCTGTCCGTTAGCCTAATCTATTTTTTTGTATCAATTAAAATGAATAGGTTTTAATAATCGGATGTATCGAAAACCTTGAAAATGACAAAGAATTAATGATTTTCAGAGAAAAGATAAAGATAAAAGCATCATTAAAAGAAAACAATAATGACTCAGCATTCAATAATAAAAAAAGGTTATGATTATTAATTCATAATATGAACCATCACAGTATTAAAAGATGGTTCATATAGCAGATATGGAATTAGATTATCTATACTGTTTAAAAGCTTCAGCCAGGTTTTTAGACGATTCTAAAGCTAAAAAAGTAAAACTTAATTGCTTCAGAGCGGGAGTCTGATAACGAGGATACTTGTTTTTTTCGTCTTTAATATATCTGGATGATGTTTCAAAGGTTTTATGGCTACAAAAATCACCAATTACTGATTCAACAATCTGTTGAATTTTGAAAATATTTTCATCATTGTAAACGATGATTAAACTCTCACCATCTTTTTCTGTTATGAATTTTTCTTTGCACTTGTTGTAAAGCGCTAAATGTTTATCATCTGATGATTTCTTTTCTTCTTCATTTTTTAAGAATGAGCTAAAACCTTTTTTAGAAACAGTAAAAAGCTGAATCTCAACAGTCATATCAGGAGAAAAAGAAACTGTGCAAGAACCCGAAATTCCTGCATTCTCTAAAGCTTCAGAAATGGCATTTTTGAGACGTTTAATATGAGAGGCTACTTTGCCATTAGAAAGATCATTAGAACTCCTGTCATCTTCCATAGCACGGATTCTTTCATTCAATTTCCTGATTCTCTCCTTATCATCAAAATGAACTCCTAAATCTTCCAGAGTAATTCTCATCATTTCAAAATTCGATTTCATCAAAGAGAGTGTTTCTGCATTAAACTCTTTTTCTGAAAGAATACTTAAAAAAGTTTGTGTCATCTGAATATGCTTTTTAATATTTTCTTTTTCGACACTATCCATATCTTCATAATTTTTCATTTTAAATTCTCTCTAAAGTGTGCATTCAGGTTGATATTAGAACATTCATAGTTAGTAGTGGTTTTCAATAACATTCTCTTATCTCTAAACTTTTCAAGATGAGAAGCTAAATTGTTTTTTATTTTATAATTGGCTTCAAGTCGTAAAGAGACCGATTGATTACTGCTCATTTCAATTTCTAAAAGATGAACCTGGTTTTTATCCCTGAAGAATCGATTAAGGAAAACATCATCTTCACCCTCTTTTATTAAATCGAACAATTCTTGTTTTTTTTCTTCAATAATGTGACAAAGTTCTGGATTAAACACTTTTCCAGTTACTGAACAGGCTATGGAATGAATACCATTTGAGTTATTGCCAATACCCATAAGATAAACTCCGGCTCCTTTAATAAGTCCATCCAGACCTAAAAGAGAAAGGATTTCTTGTTCCATAGCGACAATGTTTTTCTCGTCATTGAAAAAATCAATAATTGTCTTAAAATTCTTTTCACTCAGACACACCATTGAATCTTCAAAATCTACTTTATCCAGATGTTTATATAATTCATACATTTTGAAACTGTTCTTCTCTGCTTCATCCATATCTTCATAAATGAAGTGATAAGTCATGAGTTTTAAAATATCTGCTGTAAAATTAATATGCATATAAAAACCTTCTTTTTTTTAGTCTATTAACTATAGCAAAATTTCGTATGTTATTCAAACATTATTACTATTCTGTTAGACTTCATGCGACTCTTAAAGTTTTTTTGACAATCAATGAAGATTACTTTATTATTGTTTTGCTGAGAATGAAGTTAACCACAAAGTTATAATGAAAGACTGCTAATCTTTCAGAAATAACACAAAAGAGCCACTGTCAAGGTGGCTCTTTTGTTTTTTATTCTTGCTTGCTTTTCTGCTATAAAGTTACACTTATATATACATGATCTTTTAAAAACTGTATAATATATAAAAAGCCAGTAAACTTTCAGGAGTCAAACAAGTGGAACAACTTGAAAAATGGGATGATGATAAAATTCATTCATTTATTGAAAAAATAAAAAATTACTCAGTCAGAAAATTAAAAAAGACAAATCTGAATATTTGTTCTACCCGCACAGGTTTTTCTTTATTAAATTTTGCATTGGACGATTTACCTTTTATGGAAAGATTGCTTAATGCAGGGGCAGACATTAATCATAAAGATTCAAGAGAGCTTAATATTGCATATCACGTCTATGATTCAAAAAAACCATGTGATGCTTTAAAATTAATTATCCATTATGGAGTGGATTTAAAGCCAACAAAAAACAGAAATCCTCTTCAACATATATCAAAATGTTACGATCTTTCTTCTGTAGAGGATGAAAAAGAATTAACACGATTACAGTTACTACTTTTATCTCATAACCTTGATTTAATCAATCCTCAACCTTCTTCCAATGAAGCTGAATTTAACTATAATAAATTAACTATTTTAGCTGGCCTGATGCCCGATGTTTTATACTATCTTATTCACTATAAAAACGAAGACATTCTTGATATAAAAGATGGCGGCGACGAGGGGCTTCTTTTTCATATTTCAGACTCTCCGGCATACAATTACAGTGAATTAGCATTAGCGCGATTTGGAAAAGTTATAGATAAATTGTTTTATAATGGCATCAATATAGTTAATGATGAGGAAGAGAACCTCTTTTGGGGTTTGTGTCAGGACGAAGACAAAATTAAATTTTTAAAATCCAGAGGATTAGACATTAACCATAAAAACAAGTGGGGATTAGGTGTTTTAGAATCAAGACAAATAGCCTTCAATGACTCATTGGCTGAATATTTGGTAGAAAATGGAGCAAAATTTAGTATTGAGGCAGCTCAGAATATATGTAAACTTCCTCAGCATGAAGTTGAGAAACTTTATTTATGGGATACGGAAGTTTATAAAGTAATGCTACCTCTGGCTCAAAAACAATTCATCGCATACGAAAAAGAAGAATTATCAAAGTCGCTTGATAAATCATTAGAGCAAATTACCCCAAGAAAAAACCGCTTATAATGATAAAGAGAGAAACCTGTTCTCTCTTTATTTATTACATTCTCCTTTTACTGTTTTCTTTTGGAGATGAATTATCAACAATTTTCATTAATCTTTCTTTTTCAATATCAGATTTCAATTTATCAAACAACGTAAGCTCATAATCACTACTGCTAAAGTAGAGTTCTTTATAACTTTTATTTTCTTTAACCATTTCTGAGTTTGAGGCGTTGATAAATTCTGGATACACCATTTTATATGCATCTAGTCTAAACCCATATTCAAGCACCAATCTTTTAATTAAATCCTGATATTTCCTGACATTCTTTTCCATCAGAATTTCCATAATATTCATTTCATCCATTGTTCTTATCTTTCTTAAATCATCACATTGACTAGCAGGAATATTGTCCAGCAAAATAGAAACTATTTTCTCAAGCACTTCTTCAGCTTTTTTATCAGGCTCATAGTTAAATGAATCAACAAAAGCATACAATAAAGTTAATATTCCAAAATCATCAGGGTTAGCATTTTTAACATCATTAATATTTAACCCTAAATTTGTGTAAAAATTTAAACGACCTTCTTTGACTTCTCTTTCAAATGCAGAAAAATCATGTTCTAAAAGAAGATTTTTTATATAGATACCATATTCGATATTATTGATAATATTTTTATCTAATCCAAGTTTATTCTTTAAGATAAAGGCACTGTCTTTATTTTCTAAAATATATATCAGGCGATGTAAAGCAAAGTTAAAGTTTACCCCATATTTTTCATAAACATAAACCATCTTTTCAAGAACATTTTTCTCCTGACTTTCTTTTTGCTGAGTAAAATAACAATTCCTAAATTTATTTTTTAGCATAATTCTACGATTTAAGTTCATATCGTAACCCATTCCTGCTACAAATATAAGAAATCCAAATATTCTACTAAAATACTGGTCATTTATTGACAAACTTTCGCAAACCCAATCTATAATATTATTACTGCATCTACCTATCAATGCATATTCAAGAGAACTTAATGGCCTGTTTTCTTCAAAATGAGCCTTTACACCTTTATTGGTAAGGTGTGCCACTACATCATTATGACCTTTTAGCAAATGGTAATTCAATAAACTAATACTGTATTTTCCACTGCCAAAAATACTGAGTATGATAGGTTTTTCGGAATCAAATAATGGATTATTTCTTGAACCACCGATAACGAAAGCTTCATTCAGGTTAATTGAAAAAACATCAACAAGGGTATCTGTATTTCTTTTAAAATCATCCTGACTACAATCAACATCTCCCATTAAAGAGAATACAATATGTTTGTTTACGAATTTTTTCAAATCATCAATACTTGTTTTCTTTTTTTCTTTATCTTCATCGTTATCACTACTACGAAAAGGAGTTTTATCAGCAAGTATATTTTCGGTTTCTTTTTTTGTATCAACAGTGCCTTTTAAGCCTTCTCCTTTTTCTTCAAGGTAAACTTCTATTATTTTTAAAAGTTCTATAAGGCTACTGGTTTTTTTGAAAAAAATAACTCTTTCTTTTGAGTTGAAAACCTCATCATTTTCTCTGGGGATTTCGATATAATCACGAAAGAATTTATCAAGTGAGACTGCAAAAGAGTCGTTATCTATATCATATTTATTGATAGACGTTTTATCATTGTATCTTACAATTAATCTACACAACTCTTTTTTATCGGGGTCAACATTTTCACCATAAATATTTTTAATAAAATCCAAAGGTAAATCAAGTTTGTTATTAATTTTTCTCAAATTAATATCTCTGAATGAATAATTCGATTTTTCAGCTTCACTTGCTGCTATTATTTTTAGCTTTTCATTTACTGAAGCAAAATCCTGCATTACTGAATTTATGTATTTCCTTATTTTTTCATTAAAACGAATATACTCACCCATGTATTCAAAGAAACAACGGTTAACAGTATAGTCCTCCAGATCATAATGGTTTATAAATTCATTGTAACTAATTTTATCAATCTGATGATTAGGGTCGTCTGGAGAATAAGCTCTTTCTCTATCAAGAATATAATCACTACTTGGCTTAAAGTCATAAGTCTTGTAGACAAAAAGATTATTAATTTTATTATGTGCTTTTAATGCTTTCTCCATACTCTCTATACGTTGCATACTCAAACTTGAGCTTTTATCCAGATCTGTTCTTCTTTCATGTTCAGAAAGTAAAGGGGATTTTTCATTTATCCCTGATAAAAATGAAAACCTTTTTCCACTTCTTCTGTTATAGGTGTAATAAAACAAATCGGCCATTTTATCATCCATAAAAGTGAACACACTTCCTTTACTAAAAATATCAAAAGAAGTGTTATTCAGAACATATTCTTCTTTTTTATTTACTAAGGAACGATGTGACATGTAATTTTCACTAATCAGTGTTAATTCCCTTAAAAACTCATCAAGGTTGCTTACATGTTCTATATCACCTTTTTTGATTAAAAAATCTAAAGCTTTCTTTTTAAGCTCATCAGACTTAATAATGAAACTACCATTATCTAATAATGAATGAATGTAATTAAGATATTGATATTGAAAATCAAACCCTGAATATAAAGAAGGCAAAATTTGAATATGATCTGTTACATCAAACTCTTTATTGTTAGACTTTCTTCTCCCCTGGTTTGCAAATTTTAAGAATTTTTGTATCTTTTCATTCCACAAAAAACTATACTCTGGAATTTGTTTCCAGGATATTTTATGGGTTGTGTCATTATGGGTAAAAATGCAGCCAAAATAAAGATTGATAAGTTGGTTATCTTTAATGTAAAAAGTCTTTTTAAAGCTTTCCACAGCATTATCAAATAAAGAAGAGAAAAGTTCCCTAAAATTTATTGCTTCAAAACTCGCATTAGTACTTGGAGGAATGACATCTTCAAAATCCTCTATTTTTTTAATCAACTCTGACTTTATATAGTGATTAATAATATTTAACTGTGATATTGAGTCATCGGAAGGACGGATAAAAGCATCTTCTCTTAATACATCATAACGATGCCCGTCCCGTTCGTTGTAAACATCTTTTTTTACACTTAATGAACCATCTTTATCCGTTTCAGTTTGAAATATCATAACTCACCTTAAATAAAATAATTAGCTTATTCTGACATAATACACAATCTTTTTCAATGGATTTTACATCCTTCTTTTTTTAACACTTTGACCATCGTTAAAGTTTACATTCTTCGCTATTTTTTCTTTTTCTGATTGGGAAACTAAAAAGTCATAGAGATTTCTTGTATATACCTGAGAGTCAAAGTAAACATCTCTATAGGTTTTATACACTCTCTCTTGGGTATTATCATTTTTAACATACATCCCAGATTTTAAATTAAAATCATAATCTACGACCATCTTTTTTATTATTTCTCTGAATTTATAAACGCCTTTTGACATAAAAATTTCAAAAATATTTAATCCATCAAAACATTTAAAATCTTTAACTTTGCTTAAAGTTGTAGTATCCATATAATCAAAAACCAAATTAATCAACTGTTCAATAAACTTTACATCTGTTTCTTCACGCTTATAGTTTATATACATATATAGTAGATTGATAACACCTGATACTTCTTTATTGTACATAAATTCGTGCATTAAACTCATACCCAAGGTCAAACGACCTGTTTTTAGTTCTTCCTCCAGAGCAGTTATATTTTTTTCAAAAATAAGCTCTTTAATGAATAAACTATATTTTATTTTATCAATAACAGTTTTATCAATACCTAAATGTTCTTTTATTATTCTTTCATTTTTATCATTTAATAAGTAGTAAATCCTTTCACAATTATTGCTGAAATCGACAGAATATTTATCATAAAGATACATCATCTTTTCTAAAACTTCCGTATCATCTTTATATTCTGAATCGTAATTAAACAAGTATTTATCTTCTATTGATTTTAAAACAGTTAAATTAATAGAGGATGTCATTTCAACCCCATATGACATAGGTAATCTCAAGAAACCAAAAATATTCACCTTAGAATGAGGCTTTATATCAAGATTTTTACAAACCCAGTCTATTATTTCATTATCACATCCACCTAATAAAGCATATTCAATAGAACTAACAAAATCTTTCGATTTTTGAGGAACAAAACCTTTTTCTTTAAGAAAATATATAACTTCATTATGACCTTTTAATAAATGGTAATCCAGCAAGCTCATAACCTGTATTTTTTCCGAACGGTCTTCTATTCTGCAAATTTCACGTTCATCAGGAAGAGGAATGCCTCTTTTGAAACACATAATTTTTGTATTATCAACAGATAATTTTTCATCAAGCCAAAGCAAATTTTTGATTATTTCTTTCTGATCGGATGTATATTCACCTGTTGATAAAAATATGATTTTTTCAGCGATGATATCAATTAATTCAGAGTTATTCAGATTCCTCATTTTAGGTGGATTTTTTCGTTCTGCCCTTATTCTGTTTACCCAAGCCATAGGGTCTTCTTCCTCTTCATATTCTTTTATTCTGTTATTGATATATGAATCTAAGTTGATTTTTTCGAGAGGATTTTCATTGCATTTTTCAAACGAGTCATTGATAACATTGATAAAATCAACTATATTTTTTGATGAAGTAAAATAATCAGACTCATCCAACTTTTTAAACAATTTTTTATTCTTATTATTCACTGTTGCATAATTAAATAATGTTTTTATATCGTCAGAAGTTCCATTTAATTCTGTAAGTTTGCTTGCATCTTTAGAGTATAGTTCAACAGCTATTTTATATAATGCTTTGGATTCTTTATTAACAAACTTTCTTATAATAGGTAAAGGTAATTTAATCTGTTCATTAAAATCCAGTATACTAACTCCACATTCTGATAGAATAAGCTGAGCCTTTTCATTACTGTTAGTAAAAGCCAGAATAACATTATCTATATAGTGATGCATTTGCTCATCTATTAATGAGAACTCATACATGTAATAATAAAAGCAAAGATTCATTGTATTATCAGCCATATGATAATATTTGAGAAAATCACTATAGGTTAAGTTATGAACCTGATGGTTTTTATTTTCATCCCTGAAACCTCTATCTACATCAAACAAATAATCAGCGGAGGCATTATACAACTCTCTTTCTTTGTACATACGAAGTTTAACATGTAAATAAACATTTAACATTCTGTTAATCTCATCAACTTTTTCAGGTTCGATAAAAATATTTTTTTCGGGTAGCTTTCTTGTCAATTTTCTGGAAACAGACATAGACTCATTATCATGGACGGTAAGCGAAAAATTTTTATCATCATTCTTATAAAATAAAGAAGACATCCTGTTGTCAAAAAAATCAAATAAGCTACCATCATTAAGCTCGACAAATTCATTTTCACTTGAGTTGGGAGTGATATTTTCTATAAACAGGGTTTCATTATCGTAATATTCCCGATGTACAACTTCAAATTCTTTCTTAAAATCTTTAAAGTTATCAATATGTTTGAGATAACCATCTTTGTTAAGATGGTTAAACATTTTTTCAGTAACAAAAGGGACATCAACAGAATATCTATCTGTTTTAAAAAAATCACCGATGTGTAGTAAAAACTGTCTTTTAAACTCTATACTTATATAATCATAAGGTCTTACCGTTATATGTTCACAGATATCGAATTTCTCGCTTTTTTTAGGACGACATTTTAAATGTTTTTCTTCTTTATTCCAAAATGTTTCATAACCTGGAAGTTTTTCAAAATGAATCTCCTGGCTTTCCTTATCCATTTTTAAGGAGTATCCACCATGATTATTTATGAGTTCTCCTCTTTCATTCACAAAAAAGTTTTCTTTAAAAACATCAAAAACTGAAGCAAAAATACTGTTAAATAGAGATTTAAAATCTATAGCATCAAATTCATGATTTTTTATATGAGGAGTTTTTTTATCAAAACAAGATAAGCTTAAAAACATATTTTCTTTAAAAAAATGATTTATTATTTCCAGTTCCCGCTTCTGAGATTTTGATAAATCTGGGAATATTGAAGGTTTTATAGTGTTGTGAGAATACTCTTGCCTATGAGGACTGTATGATAATTGTTTAATGGATCTTTCACCATTTTCATCAGTGATAGTTTCAAAAATCATATTTGCCTTATTCCTTTTAATATTAGTTCACAGAGTTTCTCACAAAATTGTCAATAGATCAACGAAATTTTGTAATAACATTATTAAACCTACATATTACATCTTTGCTTATAACACATTTTTATTTATAATATTTAGGTTTCTATATAAATAAAGGTAATGAATAATGAGCAGATGTCATTTATTTGATAAGGATGATTTTTATGAATTAAAGCAAAAAACAATAAATGAATTAGCTGCTTTGGAACTGAATAACTTTTATGATATACAGAATGTGAGTCTTTTGCATTTCACGGTAATTTCTGAAGAATATTATTTTTTAAAAGCTATTTTAGAAGCGGGGATCGATGTTAATCAGAAAGATTATCATGGATTTAATGTCGCATATCATCTCTACAAAAGTAGACAGCCTTATAAAATATTCCAGCTATTATTAGAACATGGATTACATATCGATCATAATGAAAAATATGATTTACTTTTTCACATTAAACCAGATCTTCGATTCGCTAGTAAAGAAACTATTAGTGAGTTTTCACAAATGCAGATTTTTCTTCTTGAGCAAGAAGAAAACTTTATCAATCGTATTTCTCAGAAAGAAGATTTTTTTGATGAACAGGATGTTAAAACATTAGCATCTCTTTTACCTTACACGATTGAGCACCTTATTAAAGAAAAAAATATCAATGTATTTTCTATAGTTAATAGATTAGGGAATAATCTTATTTCTTATATTATTACTGAGGAAGAGTTCAATCCCTATTCTAATCTTGATGTGTTCGAGAACCTGTTAATGCTTATGAGTTATGAACAGATAAACCATACTAATAAAAATAACGAGAATCTTTTATGGCAAATAAGTGATATTTATGATCACAAGATAAACTTGTTAAAACAATATAATCTTGATTTTAACCACCGCAATAATAATGGATTTGGTGTGCTTGAAACCCATTGTAAACATGCATTAACACTGGCTCAACGATTTTATGAGGAAGGAGCTTTACTTAGCAAACCTATTCTTATTGACCTCTTAAAATTAACAGCCGAAGAAGTATGTCATAAATATAAAATTAAAGATAAAAACTATAATTTCTTTTTTAAGATAGCACAAAAACAATATGCAGATATTGAGAAAGAAGAAATACAAAAAAACCTGAACAATACTCCTGAGGAAGCACAAACTAAAAGGATAAGATTATAAGTCTCTGATATAATCAGGATGTAAAAATCTTATCCTATTACTTATTGCCAAAAAATGTTTCTAAAATACCACACTCATAATGGAGACAATATTAAATTCTCTTTTTAGCTGAAGGTGAAGAGGGGTTTTCTCCAAGAGATATACTTAATAAAACTTTCTCTCTGAAAGCTTTCAAAATCTTGTCTTCTTCCAGACTTGCTTGTCCATTTTTAAAACACAATTCTTTTTCAAATTTGAATTCTTTAAAATAAATAGTTGTTTCAAACTTACACTGAACTAACTTTTCATGTGGCAATTCAAGAAACAAAGGCATAGTTATCTTTATATCAGCATTTGAAAAGAAATTTTTTAATAATTTTGTGTAGGATGAAACTATATCTTTCTGAAGCTCTAGATTTGATTTAATTACTGAGTCAAAAATATGATCATCAACATCATTTTTTAATTCTTTCCAGACATCATCAAGTTTCATGTTTTATCTCCTTTTAGGTTTTTTATATTATAACTATTTTATTAGTTTAAAACCTTCAGTAAATATCTTATTACACATAAAGAAATATTTTCACTTATTAATATACAATCATAATCTTTTCTTTTTTATAGAGATCTCATTATTGTTACAATTCTTTAAGAGTGAGTCTTTTTCATTATTTGCTATTAATATTTTTGTATAATACAACAAAGAATCAACACATTGAGGTTCATAACTTGAATGTTCTAATATAAAACTCTTTATAGCGTTTTTTATTTGATGTCTGATATTTGAATAAATACAAACAAAGGAAGTTAAGAACATAAGCACAACAACAAACACAGTGAAAGGAGTAGTATTTGCAGTTATACAATAGGCAATAGCCCCATGTATAAAAGTAATTATCATAATTATCTTTGGATCTAAATTCTGCATAAATATACTGAATTTGGATATTTTAATATCATTATCTTTCTTGTAATATTCAAAAAGATGGTTCAAAAATTTATAATTTACAATTTTTAAAAAAAAAAGCCTGTCGTTTCCAAAAACTTCTTCTTTAATATTTTCTAACTGATTCTTTTGCGAAAATAATGATTTCATAATAACCTCTAAAATGATAAAATGGTAAGAGTTCTTGCTGTTTTGTAACTGTTCACTTTAGCATACTACTTCAATTTAAATCAAAGTCTTTTTCTCTTTGTTACAGTAAAGTTTTCACTCTTTTTTTCTGATATTATTTGTTTTTCTTCCATTAAAATTAATTTTTCCATATGCATTAATAATGGATTCAGAGTTTCTGGACGACATTCAAGGCGACAATTAATGTATTTTTGAATTGCTTTAATTATTCTTACATAATTATTTAAGGCTATAATTAAGCTCATAATCAATATCGTCATTGATAAAAATAATACTATCGCAAGACATATATATAAATTAATTCCTAATGCAGGGTAAGAGTTATTCAATACAAGTAAAGAAAACATACCAGACATAATCAATGTCAGGATAAATTCAAGTTTATATATTTTTGGCTTTGCATATTCTTTCGATATAGAAAAGAGACTTGCTTGAAAAGCATTGTGCTCTTTATAAAAATTGAAAATTTTAATCAACAAATAAATATTATTTATTTTATTAATGAACATTTTATCTTTTGCACAGATATATTGTTTTATATCATTAAGTTGTTTTCTTTTGGAAAAAACAGATAATACACCCATATAGATATCTCTTATTGCTACTAAACTTTGCTATAGTACCTTTTTTGATGATCAATTACAACTTTTATCTTTTTAAAAAGTGGCAGAAACTTGTTGTTTAGCTCAATGTAGAGTAAATCAACTAAAGTCTTTTTCTAAGAGATTTAAAATCATCTTCTATATTTTTAACTGATTGCTTAATTAACATTTTTTCACGAAGAACCGACAATTCTTGCCTACCTTCAAGTTCTTTAAAATCATTCAGATTAACAGAAATATCATGTTTTTCATTACCACCAATAATAGTCAAATTTAGGTTTCTTGCATACACTTGCTCAAGTGACAACTTTGGAAAATCAGGGAACTGCACTTTAAAGTCTACTCCTGTAAATATTTTTCTAAAAGAAGCCATAATATTTCTCCGGGCATTTTTTTCAAATTCAGAATAATTTGATGATATTTCTAAAACATCTTTTCTTATTTCCAACTCTATACTTTTTATAATGTCAGTTATATCTCTTATATCTTTACAACTAAAAATTATTTTTTCCTCTCTTAGCAAATTCAGCCGATACTTTTCTATTTCTATTTGATAATCAATACCAGAAATAAAAAGATTTACACCTGAATAAACATCGTTAGTCATAAAGCAATTATTAAAAGCTTTACCTATATCATAACTTATACACATAGGAAGAGCCAAATTAAAATCAATAAAAATCCTGACATCCTCTTTTTTAGAACCAGGAACTAAAAGATTATTTAGTATATTTTTTTCAGTGTAATCAGCTTCAAGAAAATATTTTGTTACATTTTTACCTTTTGATTTTTCTCTTGCATGTTTATATATCATTGTGTCTGTTATATTTGTTTTATCCATATCTTCAAACAGATTTTGACAAAAAGAATCTAGGTTCGCTTTATTTATTTTAACTTTACCCGATTTACTTTTAAAAAAGCTTTCATATCTTTTTCTTGTTATCTTTTGTTTCGGGTCTGGAATAATACCATCGGTTAAATTTTTATAATTCATTTTCACTTCAATATTAAAATTATCATCTTCGTTTTTATGTTGAAGTGAAAAAATAACTTTTTCACTAATTTGATCATTTATACAATATATATAGATATTATTGCTGCTATGTTCATTTAACATTGTGGTAAAAAAGTTGTAACCCTCATTATCCAGTATTTCCTGGCTTACTATATTCTTATTGTTTAGCTTGTATTGTTCCAGCTTTGTTGAAAAGGAATCTTCAAAATCCAGTAAAAAAATGTTATCAAGTAAAAAGTTGAAAAGCCTTTCTAACAATGCAGAGGAAACTTTAAAATTTTCTTCTTTTATTTGTTTAGCAAAATGTTGCTCTATGCCTGACCAGTTATTTTCATCTTTTAAAAATTCAAATGTTGTTAAATTATCATTATTCTTTATATCTTGCAGTTGCTTATACAGAGAAGAATAGAGGTATCTCAACTCAAAAATTTCTCTAAACTTATCCTTTGATATTAAACAATCGAAATCGTAGCTCTGATAATCAAAATCAAGACCATTTACAATGGAATTGATGATTTTTTCTTTATTTGACATAATAAACAACCTTAAATTTTCTGTTATCTTATTATAGGCGAAAAAAATAAGGTTGAATATCTTTTATTACATTAATGCATTTAAAAATACAACAAATTTTATTGCTTACTTTAAATTTACTATTAAAAGTTGTATCTTTATATTTTCTGCACTTTATCTCTTATTCTTTCTATTTTGTCATATACACTTTTTACTCTGAAAAAATCACTATAAAAAACATTCTCCTTATCACCAAACATTTTTAAAAGAAATTCTTCACCATATGTATCTTTGATTATTTTAAGATCACTTTCTTTTATTTTTTTACGTTGTAGTAGTTGATATTTAATCACTTCTTTACTTTCTGCTATTGTTTTTCTTATATCATAAGTAGATAATTTATTTTTAGAAAAAACAACATAGCCCGGAAGTAAAAAAACAAGAAGAGCGAAGAAAAAAGGTAGTTTAAAGAAAGCAAATAAAAATAGTACAGCGGTAAAACTAACCATAAATGATAACATCAATGCCAAAAAAGGTAGGACTGCACCTCCAAAGTGAGCCATTTTTAAATCTTCAGAAACCAGAACTCCGCTTTGAATAGCCAGCATTCTTCTTTTTTTATTATAAATAGTTTGATATTCTCCTTCCACTTCTTTTCCTAAAGATTCGAGCATACTCTCTATTGCCATTTTACTGGGATTAACTTTCACTGTTTTAGTATCGGCTTTATTGTTATCAAGCAAAGAATCTCTCATACAATTATTTATATCTATTTTCTGATCTGTTGTCATAAAAACCTCTTTTAGTTTTGAACAGTAATCATATTATAATCATTTTTACATGCTGATCTTAAATCATCATTTGTTATTTCATTAATTTGCTTAGTATTTATTGTGATTTTATATCTATTCAGCTTTATCCCTTTTATAAATAGATAACAGTCATCCTCTCCAAAAGTTGATGAAATAATAACATGACTTTTATTTCTTGAAAAAACAAGTCTTGAATCTCCCATCTGACTATCTTCCCTAAAAGCTTCCATAAAATTTGTCTTTTTTAATGTTTCTGAACTAGGAAAGGGAACTGCGCCTATCATTGTAATACTGTCTACCTGAACATTTCTTGGTCTGTAAACAGTCTTTGAAGATATATTAGTTGCATTTTTTGAAAAATAACGATATTTTAAATCTTCAAATTGTGAATCTGATAGTTTTTCATCACTTCCATCTTTAATAAATCCCGCATAAGATTTTATTAAAGATTCTATTTTTTTATTACTTATATTCTTAGTCTCATTTTTTTGAATATTTATAAAAATCAGGCATCCTGTTATAACAGAAACGAGAAATAGAAGTTTGGAAAATTTCTTCACATTTCTATTTTGTAAATCGGTCATAATTTTCACCTTCAAATGTTATTTTTTTTTATATAGTGAAGACACAAAAACATCTGAAGCCTGTTTTTTGTTTTCTTTTTTTGTATTTTCTTCTATTTGCAATAGCTCTGCTTCTTTTGCTTTATTTTTACCCTCAATAATTTTTAATTCATTTTCTAATTCTTTAACAATCTCATCATTTTCTCTATAGTAATTCTCCAGACCTAAATCTTGGTAAGTTAAATTTAAAGCAGCTATTTCTTTTAGTTCTTCTTCATCTATCATTGTTGCAAGATATTTGTAGGTGTTGAGCGATAAGGGAGATTCAAGATACGAATTTATTTTATTATTTAAGGAATAATGTTTAGACAATTTCTTTACTATCTTTTTGTCACCATAAAATTTTTTAGTTTCTTTTTCGAATTCTTCGCAATAGACAATAAATGAGGCTATTAAAAAAACGGGCACTGGAATTAAAGCTACAAACAAAACAGCAGATAAAAGTTGAGTAAAGTTTTCTAAAAATTGATTATGTATAAAAAAATGATTGATGGCGAGCAAGCTTAAAAAAGAGAAAGTAAAAGCCGAAAGGCTGACAGGAGATAATAACTTCTCGCTAAATTTTTTATGCTCTGAAATAATTTTTAAATCATTAAACAAAACCATTTTATCCGCTTTTTCTTTTATTATTTCTATGGCTTCATACTTTTGCATCATTACCTACTCCCTCCAGATTTTTTAGAAAAATAGCTGACAGTTTTCAAAAAATCAATTTTAAATCATTTTTTGAGCATTTTTTCTACTTAATCTAGGATTTAATTTTTTATAACAGACATTTTTCTTTTCATTATCAGCCTTACTCAAAATAAAAAAGCTCTGCATTATATATACAGAGCTTTCCTTTTGCCGTTGTGCCAGATATGATTAACATCAGGGGTCCGCACCAGCTATTGTACTGCCTTTTTGCCATTGTGTCAGATATGCATAAGCAGGGATCTACACCAGCTAAAAATAGAATACTTTTTAAATTTTTCAAAGTCAATAAATTATAAAAGATTCACATTTTCTTTATGTTTTCTGTTTGCTATAATACATGTATATTTTAACAAGGACAAACCATGAGTATATATAATTATTTTTCCAGATACGAAAAATATTCCCTTGAAGATTTAATAAAAATAGATGTCAACCTGCCTAAATATGAAGGACAAAATCTTTTATTTTTTGCCATTCGTTATAGCAAAGACAAAGATTTTGCTGAGCGAGTTATTAAGGCTGGGATTAAACTTGATTATGTTGATAACAATAATTTAAGCATTGCTTGCCATCTTGCTGAAAGTTCATTTTTGTTTGAACATTGTAAACTGTTATATAAGCATGGAGCGGAACTACAAAACCTTAATCTCAATAATTTTCATAATGTTACAGTATTAGATTACCTGATGATGAATTTTGTTATTAATAATAAACACGATGAAGATGAATTAGTAAAAACTCAAATATTTCTTCTGGAAAATCAACCTGATATTATAAGGTATCAGGAAAAAGTATTACATAATCTTTCTTTACTTATGCCACAAAGCTTACAATATTTAATTGATAAAGGAATTCCTGTTTTTGATATAACTGATATATTAGGAAATAACATACTCGTTCAGCTATTCCACTATTCAACTTTTAACAAAATATATAAGGATGAAACAAGACTGTCATCTCTTTTAAGCATGATGACACCTAAACAGGTTAATCATACAAACAATAGGCAAGAAAATATTTTATGGCAAATTTATGAAGGCAACTTGGACTATGTGCATCTATTAAAGCAATATGGTTTAGATATGAATCATCTCAATATTAACGGTAAAGGAATTCTTGAAACAAGGTGTAAAAATTCAGAGATACTTACTAAATTTTGTATTGAAAATGGAGCAACTCTTAGAAATAGTGTTATGGATAATTTTATCAAATTATCAAAAGAAGAGTTTATGTATAAATACAAATGGGACAGTGAGCATTACCAATTGATGACTCCGTTTATAAAGCAGAAAAAAGCTTTAGAGGAAAAAGAGTTAATCGGAAAAACTATTAGTATAGTTACAGATGAAAACAACAGTTTGAAAAGAAGCAGGCTTTAAAAATAAAACCCTCAACAGGTTATTGAGAGTTTTTAAATTCAAATCAAACTTAAGAGTGATCCTATATTCTCTTTTTCATAAGATCATGTTTAAAAGCATCATTATCAAGTAAAGCTTTTATCTTTATTTTTTCTTTAAACGAGTTTAATTGTGGATTTTTTTCAAAATTATGATTTTCACTTACATTAAGAACTATTTTTAAAACCTCATCTTTATGTGAGATTAAAAATGGAATATTATGGATGGTAAAATCCTCTATTTCTATTTCACTAAAAGGCACATGCTTCACATCTATATTTGTATCTTTAAAAAAGTGTCTTAATGAATAAAGACATTTTTCAACAGACTCATGGGTTTTATCAGCTATTTATAATGCTGTCAAAAACCCACCTATATTACAGCCTTCTTTTTTCTTTTTTACTCTCGCTACTTAATGAATCTTTAAGAACGGACATTATCTTTATTTTCTCTCGAAATAAATATAAATCCATATTTTTTTGCAACCCTTCCTTTACTGCCACTATTTTCTTTTCAAAGATTTCATTATTACAGGATATGAAAACAGAGATTTCACAAGTATTTAAATCTTCAATAGATAATGAACTCAGTGGAGCTAAACTGATATCGATATTTATATCTTTAAAATATTCGTGGAGATCGGCAAGACATCTTTCGTGAATAACTTTTTCAAGTTTTTTATTTCTTTCAAGAATTCCCGAAACATCACCTCTTATTAAGGAAATCACTTTGTCTTTAATACAAGGAGTAATACTTATGTCGTCCCACTCCTTTACTTTTTTATCTCTGATATAAAAAGCTAATTTTTTATTTTTTAATTCAAGATAATAACGAGCAAACTTTTTTCTTGTTTCAAAATTTTCAATAATGCTAATCTTAATCCAGTTAAACTTCCTTTCAATTTCTATATTTGTTTCAGGATATTTCTCAGTCATGAAAGCATGATTGATATCATTGGATATACAGTGCCCAAAAGCAAGATATGGATCGTAAAATACACGATTATGTTCTATGTTATGTCCAGGTATGTTTTTAGGATGGAAAGAAACATTAATATAGTTATTACTATAAGGCTTAGATAACAAGAATGCTGTCTTGTTAGTTTCATCTTTATTTAATAAGTCATTATAATGAAGAATATGACCTGTAGTTAAATTATGCCTATTAATATCAAAAATAAAATAATCAAGCATATTTTTTAAATTCTGTTTATTTATTTCAATCACTTTATTCTTACTTAGAAAAGTACTAAACAAATGATTAAAAATATTAACTTCAGCACGGCACATTGTCTCTTTATTAAATTCTTCAATACAATGCTTATACTTCATCTTTAATTCAAGTTTATTATTTTCACCACTTTCACTATTGTGACTAAAATGAAAATAAACAGTCGTATGTAAATCCAAAACATAAACATAGTTTTTCTGTGTTGTTTTTCCTTCTTTGGATTCTCTAAAAATTGACTCCACTTCTTTTTTTAACAATTTAATATTATATAAAGGAGTATGTTTTTTATTTTCATCAAAAGATGCCTGCAAAATCTTATTAAAATCAAGCCAGAATAATTTACTTAAAAGATCTTCAAAATTCTCTTTTAGCTGAGCATCTTCATCACCAGAAAGATTTTGCGTATCAAACCCCTTCTCTTTCAAAAATGCTTCTATTTTAGGCCAGTTTGTAGGATTGCTAACGAACTCAAAATGAGTCACTCCATAGTCATTATTAATTTGTTCTATTTCTTCTATAATTATTTTATACATTTCTATGGACAGTAATTTTACAGGATACATAAACAATGCCTTAAAATAGGATATAATTAAACCAATATTACTTTATTTGGCCTTCAATTTCAAACTAAATTTTTACAAATAAACAATAAGTAAAAAGACTACTTCCTTAGTAGTCTTTTCATATTTATATATCCATTACAAGCGCTTTTTATTAAAAGTCATTTGATTGAGATTGCCCAAATTTTTTTGAATCTTAGCTTTCTCAACATTTGCGATTATTTTATTAAATAAATCTATTTTCTCGTCAGGGAAATACAATTGTTGATAACTTTTAAGATAATCTTCTGAAAAAAACACCACATCACCTTGCCCTTTACCTTTCATATTAAATTCTGTAAATTCTATAGCCAACTGTGTTATCAAACATTCATAAGACTTAACATCTTCTCTCATTAACCATTCGAAAATATTAAATCTATCATCAACTTTTAACAAGAGAAGCATTATCTTTTCTTCCTGACTCATATCTTCGAGTAAGGTCTTTATAAAATACACAAATCTTTCTTTATAATCTTTTTCTTCACGGCAACTATATTTTACATAACTAAAGATAAATGATAACACATCAGACTTAACTGAAGAATCATTGTTTTCTGAATCCCATGATAAATCAGTCAATAAATTAAGGTGACTGCTTTCTTTTTCTTTCTTAAAATCTTCTAATCTACCATAAATTAATAACTTCCTTATATTGAGACCATATAATATTTTGTCTATTTCTTTTATTCCTAATTTATTTATGATCAGATCTTTATTATCTTCATTAACTAAACCATACAGTCTGGAAACATTAAAATTATAATCCACTTTGCATTTCGAATAAACATAAGCCATTCTATTTAATACATCAGTGTCATTTTTCTTTTTTTCATCCTGGCTAAACATATAGAGAGAAGGTTCTTCTATTAATGGAATATTTTCTTTCTTATTACCACGAAAATAACCAAACATATTTCCTTTTAACCTGGCAAAACCTAATACTTTCACGGGAGTATCATCAGATATTTTTAACTCTTCACAAATCCAGTCAATTATTTTATAATCGCAGACACCTACAATAGCACATTCCAAAGAGCTAAATTTTCCATCTGATTCAAAGTTCGGCTTCATACCACATTCTTTAAGATATAACACTACATCATCATTTCCATGTAAAAGATGGTGATTTAATAGATATGTTTTAAATCCATCTTCCTTTCCTATCGTTCCAATTTTTCTGATTGATGTTTCATTAAAAACAGATATTGTATTTTTAGAGGTAGTAATATTCCAGTCGGTAATATTTAAATTTTCTCTTATCCATTTTATTCTGTTAATTATTTCAGACTGTTCAACACCCTCTCTATTTTTTACTAAGTTCATATATATTAAGGATAATTTTCTACAAACTTTATCTATGTTTAAAGAATCATTTTTTGGGTAAGAAACAACTTTTTTATTACTCGCAAGTTCATCAATCAAAAAAAGAGTTTCTGAATAATTTACGGCATGTGAAAAATTAATTTTATTTATAATACCACCTTCTTTAGCAAAATGCTTATCCAAAGCTTTTGTCAGAGCAAAAACATTTTTAGAATCGTTTAACAAATTACCACTTTTCAATAGATTAAAAAATCGTGAGGCTTCATTTATAGCTACAGCAGCATTTAATAATTTTTCAAAAATAGAATCATCCCAAAAATTAAAATCTTTTAATGTATCCATATTATCAGTATGAACTTCCAATGATATCAATGCTAACTCTTTGACATTTCTATCTTTATTGTGTCCATATAATGCTTGCAACACATTCGAAGGATAATTAAGTTCCTTTCTTATATCAGCAAGTTTTTTTTTCTTATTAGATTCTTCAGAAGGATTTAATATTAAATAAAGATTACTATTATTTTTTGTAAAATCTTTTATTAAATCATTTGCATATTGCTGATATTCTTCATCAACCTTCATAAACTCATGAATAAAATGGTAAATACAACGATGAACAAGAGAATCTTCAACTTCGTAATACTTTAAAAAATCGTTATAGGTTAATTTATGTATTTGATGGCTTTCATTTGACTCAATGTAATGCCTGCCAAGACTTAATAAATTATCATTATTTTGCTCACAAAGTTTCTCATGAAAAGCAAAATATCCGTTTATGCCACCTAAAACATTTAAAGTTCTTTCGATCTCTTCTCTGGTTTGTTTACTTAATCCTGATGGTAAATCTTCATCATAAACAGAAGAAAATGACATTATTGATTCTTTTTTCGTCCCTGATTTAAATAAAGATGACATAGCATTTTCAAGTAAAGTAAATATACTTATATCCTGAAGACTACTTAATGGATTATTATTTAAAACATAGCTATCATCATCCAATTGTATATTATACTTGCTTTTAATAAGATCTATGTGGTCATAAAAATCATCAGCATTTTTAAAGGAATTTATACCATGTTCTCTTATAATATTTTCTATAATATCCGTAATCATTTCTGTTTTATCAACCTGATATGTTCCAGTTTGTAAAAACTGACCAATATAAGAAAGATATTGGTTCTTAATAGCTAAAGACAAATCTTTTTTTGGATAAACAGTGATATTATTATCAAATGAAAGATGTTCATCTATTTCCATAAAACTAAAGGATTCTTTTTTTTCTCTTTCTCTTTCTCTTTCTTTTAAAAGAATCTCATAACCCGGTAAATAACGTAAGGTAATATCTTTAGAAACTGAATCAAAAGAAATAGCTGTTCCTTCATAAAGATTTACAATCTCATTTTTATTATTAATATAAATCACCTTTTGGAATATATTAACCGTATTACTAAAGATATCAGCAAATAATTTTTTAAAATCGATATTATTTAATAATGCTTCTGATTTTAGACTTTCAGAATTAGAATTTTGCAGTTTTTCAGTCATAGAACTTTTAACATAATGACTGATAACTTTTAATTCATTTATATTTTTTTCGAAAGGTATAGAAAAAAAAGAAGGTTTTATAAAAGGCACAAAATCATTCAAATGTTCACTTTTATTATTTTTTTGAATTTTCTGCTCACCATTTTCGTCGATGTATATATCAAATATCATATTCTATAACCTTTTCCACTTTTATTTATACTATAATTTTATCATAAAAACATACAGATAATCAATGAGTCAGATTAATATCATAAGCATTTCTTAAAGCACTCCAATTTGCTCAATTGTAACAAATTTTATTAATAATCGAAATGCTTTTCAGTATAGTAGAACCTTTTATTATGGCAAAATTTTATTTACATTCTTTTTTTGTTTTGATTTTCTCTTGTAACACCACTTTCTTTTAATAAATTATTAATTTTCTCAGCTTCTTTAACCGCATATTTACTTTTTAATATGTCTTTAAGCATATTAAAACTTTCTTTATTAACATACAAATCAATATATTCATCTATAAATAAACCATTCATCTTAAACTTAACATTAACTTCTTTATTTAATATTTCCTTCCTGGTAATATCTTTGTAATCTATATTTTCAAAGTGGATATGATTGTTCTGGCAAAATTTCTTTAAAAGATTATTGATTCTTTGTGCTTTTATCATTAAATAATCACTTAATTCTATTTCTGAATAAAAATTATCATTTATTTTTTCTATTATTTGCACAGCTATCTCTTTTAAGGTGAAAAGTGAGAGATCATCACATTTAAATAAAACAATTTTATCTGAAGACAAGCTTATTTTATTGTTTTTTATTTGAAGAGAATAATTTATAGAAAATTCGTCAAAAGATTTTGAAAAAACAGAAGCCGAATTGTTATATTTTTTAGTGATACGAAGCAAATCTTTAGAGCATTTTAATATACTAAAAAAACAAGGATTTAAATCCTCAAGTATAACAATTAATGAATAGATCGAAATATTTTTGCATTTATTTGTTTCTGAGTTATATTGTTCAATTCTCTTTTCCCTTTTTTCCAAATCATGAGTGTCATATCCAAATACTACCGTTGCTTGTCTTCTATGGGAAACAGATTTTCTGTTAAACATTTTCCTCTCCTGCTTGTAAAATTAGTGTATTAAATTCTTTTTTTAGTTATTTATTGCTTATATTCTTTTTTTAGTCGCAGATTCTTTTTCAACATCTAATACAGGTAAAGCTGATTTTATTTTTAACTTTTCATTTAACACTTGAAACTCTTTATCATCAATACTAAGAGATAACCTTTCTTCTAAAATCTCACCATTAATATTAAAATTAACCGGAATTTTCCAGTCTTGCAATATTATTAAAGATATTTTATCTAAAGAAGGAACATCACAAGCAACACCAGTTTCACTTGATAAATCATGTACCATCCATATAAATTTTTCAAAATCTTGGTTTATACGACTATTATATTTTAAAAAATCATTAATATTTTTTACAATCCATTTAAATATAGCATTTGCTATATTGAGTTCATTTTGGGAATTTGACCATTTAAATATATCTATAGAATTGTCACTCAGAAACAATTGATTGTTTTTAAAGATTAATTCATAAATATGATATAATCCACCTAATTGACCTCTCTTAAGATCTACATGAATTTTTGCAGAGTCCTCACATTTTTCTATAATAAGAAACCCTGAGGAAAGATTTTGCAATTCATCACATATAGTACCTATAGAAAATAAACCTAATTCATTATTTTCTTTTACAAAATGATCATCATTTTTCATTAGCCTACTTTCCTCAGGTTTTTTTATTTTAAATTCTTTTTTTAACAGCAATTTCTTGCTGGGAAACATTTTCTGTTAATGATGATTTGATTTTTAACATTTCTTTAAGCATATAAAGGCGGCTTTTTTTAATATTAAAATCAATAAGCTCTTCTATCACCACCCCATTTATATCAAACTTAACATTTAACTCATCTGAATACATTTCCTCAATCGAAACTTTGCTTAATGATAGAGGCCTTACCTTTACATTACATTCTTTACACATTCTATTTATTAGAGAAATAAATTTTTTAAATTTGGTTTTGATATCTTGAATTTTCTCTAATTGAAAGCCAAAATTTTCTTCCATTCCTTTGATAACATGAGGTATAGTTTTTTCTATAGGTAATTCACAAGCATTTTCAAATACAGATATCACTTCTTTATCTACTGAGAAAACCAGATCTTTTCCTTTTATTGTAAATAAATAATCAATAGTTAATGGATTTGTTTCTTCGTCTTTTATGAAATATTTAAATATAACTCTTAATTTTTTAGAATGTAAATGAAAATCAAAATGAGATGACCATTTTTTCTGTATCTTTGATTTTAAAAGTTCAAGATAATCCCCTCCACAACCAAAATAATAAAAAGACACACTAGATTTCCTACCATTTAACTCACGATTATTCCTATGAGGTTTCAATTCTGATTGATTTGTCATGAGTTCACCTTATTTTTTAGTTACTAATTTTTTCTTAATCATTAAAAATAGTAACTTTATTCTAACTTTTTAAGAGTGGTATTTCAAGCTAATTTTACAGATTTGACTTTAAAATAATTTAGCATTCTATAAAGTTAACCAATAAAAAAGAGGCTATTAAAGCCTCTTGAATTTAAATATTACTATCAAAACAACTACATTCTTTTTCTGACTATATCTTTAGCATCATCATTTTCAATTTTATCATTAATTTCAAAACCAATTATATTTTTTTCCAGTTGGATGAGTTTAAAATCAAAAGGGTTTAATCTTTTCAAGACTCCTTTTACTACTGCTTTGTTATCATAAATATATGATTCATCTTTATTAATAAACTGAAGGTACGACGTTTTATTAAAATGTGACAATATTGCTGAAATATCGTTCGAATAAATATTTTTGTTACTTTTTTCATAGAATAAATCCAATATCGTATTCTGAATTTTATCTTCCATAAGCATACCTATAACATTCCCACCCATAGGCATTGTATAAGCATGTGCAAAAATATAAGCATCTTTTAAAAATGTATAGAGATCATCACCACCTATTTTTACATTTCTTTCAAGTAAGGCTTTTTCATAACTTTTATCTCTGTTGCAAAAAAGATTATGTATTACTTTCAGATTATCGCATTCAGGTTTAAGAAGGATTCCTCTTGCCTTTAAAAATTCTAATTTTTCAGAAGATGAAGCCTCTTCAGCAAGGAAAGAAAAATCTCTCTCTTTATTTTTTTCTAAAAAATCACTTATTAAACTCTCAACAGAAGTAAACTCCAGACCTTTAATCTGTCTTAGTTCTTGGTTAATTTCATCAAATTCCATTTTTAAATTAAACAAGGTTCTCAGAAAATAATCACCTTCATCTGGTCTTCTAGAAATATTTGAACGATATGTTTTTCTGTTTATGCTTCCTATTTCTGAATCAAAAATATCTGTTGTTAATTCTAAACTAAAGTTTTTCTTCATCTCTTCGCTATATAGATTAAATAATTTTAACTTATCCACACTTTCTTGTTTAAAAAATTCTTTTTCTGTTATTTGTGCACGGGTTAAATTGTAATTCTTCTTACTTTCATCAATCAACACACCTATCATTTTCTGTTGCTCAAGCAAACCAAAATAATAGTCGAGCATTGAATATTTTAAATCCTTGAGTTTCGCAATATTATTAGTATGACCAAAAAGATAAAAGATTTTTTTTACTTGTTGAACAACATTTGGGCGAATGTTTTCTCCATCAATATGCCCCCACCTTTGTTCTACATATTCTTTAATATTTTTATTATTTACATCATCTTCTTTTGACGATTCTGATTTATTTATCACCAAATTTTCAACCATTTCTTCAGCTAACGATTCTTTTTCTTTATCATTAAGCAAAGGCATCGTTAAATTAAAAAGAGAAACATCTTTTATTTTTAAAGAAAGTTCTTTAACTTTGTCACTTAATGGAATTTGATTGTTAGTATCAAAACCAAACTCTTGTAGCAAACTCAACACTTTCTCAACAAAAGAACTCTCTTTATTATAGATCTTTGAATCAAATACATCTTTTGTTATACGATTTACCCATCTTGCACAATAATTAATTTTTCCTTCAGTTATTGCCAAAAACAACTCTTCTTCTGTATTTATGCCATTATTATGTTTAAATGATTTAATAATATTAGATTTAAAAGATTCTACTTCTTGATGAGTTAAGCCTGTTAGTTTTTCACGATTTTCAATAATATGAATGAGGTCTTCAACTTTTTTTACATCTATATTTAAATTGGCATTTTTAATTATTTTATCACAAGTATTCTTGAGATAAGAACCTCCTGAATATCTTGTTTTGTCTACATCATATGCATCAATATCCTTGTCATTATTCATAATATTAATGTTGATATACGAAAGCTGAACATCACTATCAAGTAAGTTGCATTCTATGAGATGCTGAAAATAAGGTGATGTGAAAAAACCTCTAATGTTATTAACATCTCCCATAAATTCATCTAATAAACTCATACTAACTTTTTCAGGAATAATTCCTTCTTCAGTTAAAAAATGTAGGGTATTTTTATAGGAATCTTTATTCGTTCTAACTTCTTTAAAAATATCAAAGGATAAAGGCATCAAATTTATAAGTTTAAATCCACTTTCATCCTCTTGAGCTAAAATAATCGCATTTGTCTCTTTACTTAGATCATAAGGATAAGCAGCTAAAAGATATTTCACAACATCTAAATTAGTAGACAAAATAGCCCATTGCAAAATATTCATTCCTTCTTCTTGAGTGGTGAATTTTTCAGGTGTTTTTTCGTTTTCAAACTGCGGGATAAATTGTTCAAGAGGAAGTTCGGTTAATTCAAAAATATTCATTATATTTTTCCTTTTTCGGGATAACTATAAATTATAACATTTTTCTTATATACATCAATGCCAAAAGGAAACTCAACGGTTACCTTTTTTAATAAACTTAACTATTTTTTATTCGAAATAGAAACCACCATAACCTTTACGATTTTTGTCAGTGGGTTTGAACTCTCTTTTTATGAAAGACTCACAGGTCGCTGTTAAGTCATTTTTAATTTTTAACATTAAATTATTTAAAGAATAAGCGAACTCCTTTTGACGACCTGAAAATTTATTCGTCTCAAGTTCATAAAACTCATGATAAAAAGAGTCTACTATATTGTAAACATCCACATTCTCGTTTTGTGTCATTTCTTTAAATTTAATGAGTTTCTTTTTAGCTTTAGCAAAAGAGTGAGACTTCTTTAAAGAAAAAGAAGTTTTAACTTTAATAGCATCTAAAGCATCAATACCTGCGACAAAGATTGCAGAGATGCTTTCTTTATACTCTAAATGACGAAGATTAAAATTACTGGATTCGTCATAAGAAACTGAAGCAGAAATACCACCTTCAAACATTGCCATGAAGAACCTCTCTATACCTTACTTGGTGACAAGGCAGAATATCATAACAGGTCATAAGAAAGCAAGGTTTTTGACGATAACATTGTTTTATTTTTACTCATACCTTCAATTATTACAGATCGCTCTTATCAAAAATTAATTCCTCATCCTGATTTTGATTTTGATTTTGATTTTTAGGAATATTTTTATAATTATAAGACTGAGCTTCTCTTTTTTTGTAAGTATCCAGAGGATAACTCCTTTGATTATAATCATTTTGAGGATTATTTAAAGTCCCAGCTTTTCCTGTATAGGGGTTTATATTGCCTTTAGCACTCCAGTTATTGTAAAAATTATGATCTGGTGATGATCTATAGTGTGGACTAACATAAGTCCCATTCTTTTTAAAGTAACCATTAACATGAACATTTTTTGAAAAAACATCATTAGAAAATAAAAGAAAACATATAGGTAATATAGCAATCATTAGTTTATTTTTTATCATTGAGTGTCCTCCACTCTGCAATAGCTTTATCGCCCATATTATTATCTATATACATAGATAATAATATACTGTTTTTACAACGAACATCTATTTTGCCATTACTTCCTTTTACTATAAATTTGCTTTCTTCCTTATTGAGACTTTCAGAACCATAAGTTTTTTCAAATATACTTAACAATTTATTTTTTTTACTTAAGCATTGCTTATCAGAACTATATTTTTTAGAGGCGGTAATCATTACTATTTGAAAAGATTTTATTGATGCTATTATACTATATTCTTTGAAATATTCAGGGACAGGACTTGAAGGGTTTTGACAGCATAAAAAATACTTGATAAAACCTGATCTGTAAGGAAAAATAACAGAAAAGGAGTATTAACATGCTAATAAGTATAGGTAAAAAAGCGGAAGAATTAGGAGTTTCTGTAGTTACACTTCGCCGCTGGCATAAGAAAGGATTATTAGTCCCGGATGAAATCACCTTAGGTGGACAAAGAAGATATAAAAAAAAGAATTGATTCCTCAGGAAAACAAAATTACGGTTGCTTATGCCCGTGTATCTTCTTATGACCAGAAAGAAGATTTAAATAAACAAAAACAAGTCCTTTCCTCTTTTAAACCCGATGTGTTAATTTCTGACACTGGCTCAGGTCTGAACTTCAATAAATCCGGTTTTAACAAACTTCTTACTATTATTTTAAACCAGCAGGCTAAAGAAATACTGATAACCCATAAAGACAGGTTAATCCGTTTTGGTTTTCCCCTAATAGAAAAACTCTGCCTTCACTTTAATATCAAAATTACAGTTATCTATGAAGAAAAACAGGTTTCTTTTGAGCAAAGCCTGATTAATGATTTAATCTCTATTATTACTGTGTTTTCTTCTAAACTTTATGGAAAACGATCTCATAAAAACAAAAAGAAAATTAAAAAAGAATAAATACTTTTTAGCTTATTAATTTTAAAAATTAATTCATTTATCTTTTATTTTATAGGTGAAGTAAAATAAAAGATAAAATAAATTTGCTTATAAGATAAAATTAACCTATAACTCTTTATTATTAAAGTAAAAATCAATAATAAGGATTAAACGAATATTGTCTGACAAAATGATTTCTGCTTCTTTTTCTGAGAAGGCCAAAATTATAAAAAATAATGAAAGCAGAAAAAAGAAATCTGAGAATAAGTCTTTCTCTGTTTCTGAAAATAAAGAAAAAACAGACAATAATCGTGTCTTTACTGTTAACACTGAAATCAGGTCTTCTCTTTTAAAGCCAGAAGAAATCGATTTTTTAGACAGTTATCTGAAAGAATATAATCATGTTAAGTTTAAATATACTTCACTTTTACAGAAAGGAAGAATCCTTACTGATTATAAGGTTTCAGATATAAAGAATCTGTGTGATGAAAACAATCAATTACCTTACAGGATTTTTAATGCAGGAATGATGCAGTCAGTCAACTCACAGGTGAAATCGCAGATTTCCAACAAGAAAAACTACCTTGAGAATACTCTGGATGATATTGAAGACTGCAAGAAGAAACTGGAGAAATCCCGTAATTATATTAAACTGTTTTTCTCGCACAGTTCTCTCTACAGAAACAACCCGGAAAATCAGTCAAGGCTTCATAAAGCAAAAAGGAACATTGTTTCTTATACCCGCAGGCTGGATAAGCTTAACACAAAAAAAGAAAAACTCGAAAAAGAAATTAATAATAACACAGCTAAGTTCTGCTATGGTTCTGCTTTTCTCTTACGACAGAGAAATCAGATTCATAAAAATGATAAGGTAAAGATAGCCTCCTGGAGAAAAGAATGGAACCTGCAACGATATGGGCAGATGTTATTCACAGGCTCTACAGACGAGGTTTTGGGCAACTCTAACGCACACATATATCTTGATGAGAATAACCAGTTTATACTAAGAATAACGGTTCCTACAGGTATGAAACATATCTACAGCTTTACTCATATTGAAGTGCCAGTAAAGATTTCATATTACCAGAAAGAGTTAAGAGAACATATCCATTATCATTCTTTCATTAAACCACAGGAAAAAGTTTTATCTAAAAAACAAAAAACTAAAGTTTCCAAAGAAAACCTGAAAGAATCAGAAGTTGACGAAAAACAGGAGAAGAAAACCTCCTCTTTATCTGTAAGATTAATGAAAAATGCAAAAGGAAACTATTCTGTAGCTTTAGGACTAAATACTTCTGTTAACTTAAAACCTGAAATCATTACTTCAGGAAAAAATGGAGTCATAGGAATAGATATCAATCCTGACCATCTGGACATAGCCGAGACAGACTCTAAAGGTAATTATATTAAAGGATGGTCGGTTCCTTTAGACTTAAACGGTAAATCGTCTGCTCAGAGAAAAACCATGATCTGTCAGGCTGTTGCAGACATAACTGACTATGCAGTAAAAACAAAGAAAGATATCATCATAGAAAATCTGGATTTCTCTAAAAAGAAAAAACAGCTAAAAGAGAACTATAATAAACATTATGCCAGAATGCTGACAGCATTCGCTTATGGTAAAATAAAAGAAAGCTTTACCACAAACTGCTGGAGAAAAGGCATAAAGCTTACAGAAGTTAATCCCGCTTACACCAGTTTTATAGGAAAGATTAAATATGCGAAATATTCAGGTTATAACTTAAAAGGTAATAATCATACATCAGCGGCATTTGTTATTGCCCGAAGAGGAATGAATTGCAAAGAGATTATCCCTAAAAACATTACGATTATTAAGAAAACAATTAAAAGTAAAACAGAAAAAACAGAAGTAAAAGATAATCAACAAGAAAGTGAATTAACAGTCGGGCATGTATCACTGGGTAAGATGATATATGTTCATGGTAAAACTAATTTTACTGTGTTAAGTAAGCTTTCGAAACAGATAACTGACAAAAAGATCAGGTTCAGAATACTTGACAAAGGGCTGTTGAATGAGACTCTTAAAAGCAATGAACTCAGGTCTGTTATTGAAGATGGGTCTCCGATATCCATAACCTTATTTATTCCTTTTCTTATCAATGATCAGGTTTAAATACAGTTAAATTAACGGTTTACAGGAATCATAAGACCAAAACCCGGCTGAACATCAAAACTTTCTATTTTTGTGACATCTATTTTTTGTCCAAATTCATAACCAAAAGCGCCTTTAATTTCTATTGGGTTTGCAAAGACACATACTGGGAAAATGCATAATGATGCAAATATAAGCTTTTTTAACATATAAACTCCTTTTTATATTTTTATTTATCTTATTCTTTTATTTAGTATTGTAAATATAGAAATAATTAAATATAAAAATACTTTAAATATAATTAAGGATACAATATGATCAAACATTTTTTTAAAATATTTACTTTCACATTACTTATTTCTGGATGTGCTTCTTCTCCTTTCACTGGAGATAGAATAGGAACATTAAATACAGGAATGTCTCAAGAACAGGCTTTAAACATTGCTGGTAATCATGATGGATTTGAACAGCTAAATTCTAACACAATTGTGTATAAATACACAAACCGACATATGAGTGGGTGGAATAATTATTTTACTAATTATTATCTCGTTTTCCAGGATGGTAGATTAGTTTCTATCAATAATGATAAGCCTTGGATTGATACCAGTATGGCTGAAGCATTACAAAGAGTAAACAATAACATTCAGGCTCAACAAGCCATAAATGAACAGCAAAATGCAATCAGAATGCAACAATTCAACGAAATGCAAAGATCACAACAACAGCAATACTATCAAAACAGGCAAATACAATTGGATCAAGAAAGAAATAATGAATTAAGAAATATTAACAACACTTTACTTTTTAAAAAATAAAACACACATCATTTTATATATCAAGCCATACTCTATATAAAACCTCTTCCAGGAGGTTTTATATTTACTTAAAATATCACTATCCAATTTTTGTTATAAACTGTATAATATGTACATAAATATCATAAAGGATACACAAACATGTCATTCCGTCTTTCAGAAAAAGAACACATTGCTAATTTTAGAGAAGTCTCTAAAGAAATCTGGTTTTCCAAATATTTTCCTGAGCTAGGATCTCAGACTGTTGAAGTTAACTCTGATAAAAATTTTATTAATGACATGAAACTTATGAAGGATGATCAAAAAGAACTTGTTACTTATAAAAGAATTGTCAATCATATTAAAGCCATACCTTCAGAAAAACGTTTTAATATATTAGCCAAACTATTTGATTTTAAAAGTTTTATTGATGAAGAAAAAGCAAAAATTATCTCTGTATGTTTTTTAACAGGGAAAGGTAAGTTATTCCGAAGAAGTCTTAACTTATTCTCAGACAATGTTTTAACTTTACTTCCCGCAAGTTTGGAACATTCTTATAATTATGAGTTCATTAACAATAACATTTCTCATAATATGAAAATATTAAAAAATTATTTATCCGAAGAACAGTTTGACTTTCTTGTTCCTGCTTTATTTAAAGGATTACAACAAGGTCATATTGATTCTTTATTTTGCTCTCATCTTAATAATAAGATTAGTGATAAAGATAAAGAAAGGTTAGTTGCTATAGTCAGGAGAAAAATTTACGATGCTGTTAATCATGACAACAAACATCATATAGACATCAACTCCGACAACTTTATTAATTTTTATAATGACCATTTACAAGGTGATAACAGTTTATTAATTGATATTATAATAGGGGCTAAAACAAACATTACTCCTTTCATTAAAGGAATATACGAGAATAAACGTTCTATAGAGGCACTGTATAATAAAAGCTTAGGTAGTTACTCCTCTCAATTTTTCAACCAAATGATCCTTCATTTCATTGACAAGCATGACACTCAGGAAAAAATGAATTCTTTTGATAAATATTTCCAGACAATTTCTGTAGCCGAAGAGCCTTTGTTTTTAAATATAATGAATGAAATTGGAACTTTTATACAGGATAGCTCACCCAGACTTTATATGGAAAATAAAATAATGTCCTTTAAACGGGCATTTAAGGATTCTTTAAATTTAAGAATAGGAAACCCAGATATCCAAATTGATAACTATGAATCAAAATCTTATAAAGATATTATGTCCGAGTATCGTATTAAGCAAGAACAGCAGATGATACTTCAACAACTGGATATAAGAAAAGGGGCGGCGGATAGTAAAGTAATTAAAAGGCTTTAAAAGTTTACTTAAATCTCTAAATTAATGTTTTCTTGAAGGCTTACTTAATCTTTCTTTTATTGAAATAAATAAAAAATCTGTTTTATATATGCAAAGGAGTGCATATATAGTTTATAAAGGATATAACATGATTAACACTAATGAAAACCAAATTTTAAGTTATTTTACAGAAGACCAAAATCTATTTTCCTATAGAGAAATTGAAATTTTAAACTTGCATAATAATTATGCATATATTGATAATATGTTTCCCCTTTTTAATATTCCAGAAAATATGAATTCTATTTTGCAATCTACGGATTGGATTTTAACTATTGATTGTCCTCATTTCTTTTCTCCTGTTGGAATATATGAATCCTCATTATTAGGCAGGATATTAATCTATATTAATAAGGATTATCAGTTATCTTTTGCTGGAAACTCATTGCAAGATTTACCTTATGTTGCTTTTATATACCATAACAATATATTTAATAAAAATGAAATTTCTGCTTATGAAGAAGCTATAAAAAAATATGAAAAATGGTGTGAAGAAAACAACATTTTAACGGATATACATAATCTTTTTCATAATAAAAACAGAGAACTTTTGATAGACGATAGTGATACATTTTTTGATTATGTTGATAGTATCTACGATCTTATATTTCCGACTATTGAAGAGCAGGAATTGACCGCTAAACAAGGACTTTATGAATAACGATATCATTATTTCGGCATTTAAAACTAAATTTTATAACCTTTTTAATCCTCACGATACATTTTTTTATTCTCAAAATGAATCTGACCGTGTATTTTTAGAATTTTTCCCAGAAGGAGTATTTCCTCCTGAAAAAATGGAAATTTTCAAAAACACAACCTGGCTATTATCAAGCGAGGCATTTTACAATTGTCCTGTTGGAGTATATGAAAATTTTATTGTTTATATCGATGATACAGGCGATGTTCGCTATGGTGGTAATAGTATTCAGGACATACCCTTTACTATTTTTCTTTTCAGCTATATTTACTATTCAGAAGATAATATTAAATTACATTTGAATAATCTAAACAGCTATATTGATTGGTGTCGTGAGAAAAGTATTCCTATAGATGAACTAAAATTTTATTTGGATGATAAAGGAAAGGCAACTTTTGAATCGTTTGAAAATTCCACTTTTTTTGAATATGAAGAAAAAAATTACTCTATCTTATTTCCTTCTGTTGATATTAACTTGTAAAATATAAAAATTTTGCTATTTATATAAAACAAGAATATTACCTTAAGGGATTATTGTGGACGATAATAATAAAATAGTACATTATTTTATACAAAACCAAGATTCATTATTCTCGGATTTTGATGTTGATGTAATATCATTGGCTGAACAGATTAGTTTTAACACTGAATTATTTCCAAGAGATGTATTTCCTAAAAAAACATTGGAGATAATTGACAACACTAATTGGATTTTAAACTTAAATGACTCTGCATTTCCTACTCCATTAGGCTTATTGAAAGATAAAAATATTATTATATACATGGATAATAATTGCTTACTAAGATTAGCATCTCAAAATATACAGGATGTTCCTTTTTTCTTATATGCACTCAATTATGGTAATTTGTTGCCTCAACTTATTAAAGAATCTGAACCTGAAAGAATAAAACAAATTAAAATCCTTCAGGAGTATACCGACTGGTGTCAACATAACAACATCCCAATAGACACTCATAATTTACATCATGATAGAGAAGGTAATATTATTACTGACTTAAAAAAATTTTATGAATTCGAAAATAAAAATTATCACTTATTTTTCCCCACTCCTGAAGAACAGGAATTTTAATGGAAACAAAAATTTTAAATTATTTTATTGATCATAAAGAGAGTCTATTTCCAAAAGGGAACTTAAAGTTTACAACTCAGGATGATATTATTAAAATAAACAACCTATTGCAAGATTCTGCAATACCAGGAAAAACATCTCAAATCATAAAGAGCACCCAATGGATTTTAACATTAGATGACCCAAGATTTGTGACACCTTTTGGACTGTATAAAGACAAAAATATTATTATTTATTTCGATCAGGAAATCCTATTAAGATTTGCTTGCTACCATATTCAGGATTTACCTTTCTTCTATTATCCTTATGCTACAAATTTTTTCACACCACAAGAAACCAAAGATAAACATATAGATTCGTTAAAAAAATACACACTTTGGTGCAATTCCAATAATATCCTTGTTGACGAACATTCCTTATTTTTAGATCAGTCAAATAATTTGTTAGAAGAAAATCTGGTTGATGATTACGAAGAACAAAACTATAAAGATTTCTTTCCCTCTATAGAAGAACAAGTATTTAAAGATGAATAATATAAATTATATAATAGAGTATTTCGTAAATAATCAACAATTCCTTTTTGGCAATACACCTATAGATTTTTTTAATAATACCGATAAAGCAAGAGATGAATTTTTTGCAGATGCCCCACTACCAGAAATAACTCGAAAAATTGTTGATAATACTGTATGGTTAATGCATATTTTCCATCCAGCTTTTTCATGTGAACCTCTTGGCTATTATAAAGATAAATCATGCATCGTTTACTTTGACGGAAGTGCTATATTGAGATTCGGCAGTAAGAACATACAAGATTTACCTTTTGTCGTATATTGTTATAATGAAAAAAAAGATGAGCAAAAGTTACAGAATTTAAAAAAATATACTGAATGGTGTGTGAAAAATAATATCCCTGTAGATATTTTAAATCTATATCATGATAATAATGGAAATATTATGGAAGATTTAACTTTATTTTATAATTATGAAAAAGAAAATTACCATTTACTTTTTCCAACAAAAGAGGAACAGGAATTAATCGAGGATGAATAATATAGATATAATTGATTATTTTATAGAACATGATTTGAGATTATTTCCAAATACTCATATGGAATATTTGCATATAAATGATCAGGATTCTATCCGTAAAAAGTATTTCTCTGGAATTCCGCTTCCTGATACCACGAGAAAAATTATCAACAATACAGATTGGTTAATAGATATAGATGAACCGAATGTCTTCACACCCGTTGGTTATTATAAAGAAAAAAATTGTATTATTTATTTCGATAAGAACTGTATATTAAGATTTGCAGCTAAAAACATTCAAGATATACCTTTTCTTATTTATAGTTTTAATTATGGTTATACTTTAGAACCTTTCTCTGATGAAGAAAGAGCAGATGCTCTTGAAAATTTAACAAACCTTAACATTTATTCAAATTGGTGTAAGACAAATCATATCGAATTTGATCCATTACATTTACATCATGATGGCAATGGCAATATAATTAGTAATCTATCTAAATTTTATAAATATGAAAAAATGCATTATAATTCAATTTTTCCTACACATGAAGAACAGGAATTAATTGATGAATGATGTTATAAAATACTTCCAAAACAATGAATTTTTATTTAAAGATACAGATATTTTATTTCTTATACAAAGAAGATACAAAAGAATCTGATATATAATTCTTTTTGTCCTCTTTTTCTTTCTCTTTCAACTTTTCTTCTAACATCAATTTTTTATCTCTTAAATCATTTGCAAGAGCTATTCTTTCTATATTAGCTCTCACTTTTATAACTTCTTCACTCTTAAAAATATAGTAGTCTCTTAAACCTAAATCAAAATAGGTTAGTTTAAATCTTGCTATTTTTTTCAATTCATCTTCGTTTAAATACTCTGCAAGAAGTTTATATGTTTCAAGAGATAATTGATCATCCACCTTCTCATTTAACTTATTATTGAAATCAATGTGTTTCTGGAATTCTTCCCTGTATTTATCATCTTTGTAGTACTTTTCGGATATGGTTTCTTTTTTTTCAGGAACATCTAATATTACAATATTAATAAAAAAAGCCATCATACTAATAAATAGAAATGTAAAAATAGAAATATTCTTCGAAATAAAAAAAGTAATTGATAATGTAAAAAATATTAACATATTTGTAAGAATTATGTATGCTTTTGTTTTTGCCTTTAGACAATATAAATTATTTATTATATTTAAAAACAGCTTATCTCTTTTTGTATTTTCAAGAGTAAATATACTTTGTTCTTTTTTAAACTCATCAAACAATTTTTCTTGGGGCACTTTATCTTTAATTAAGTTTAGTATTTGATATTTATTCATGTGTAATACCTTATTTTTATCTATTGAATATTATGGTAACAACTTATTTTCTTTTCTAACAAATATTATATCTTTCCATAAAATTTCACCCTTTATATTGTCATTTGCTTTTGTAAAGAGAAGACACAAAAACATCTGAAGCTTTTTTCTTTTTTTCTTCTTTCTTATCTTTTTCTATTTGCATCAACTTTTCTTCTTTACTTTTATTCATTTGCTCAATATCATGTAGTTCCTTTTCTAAACTTTTAACAGTGGGATTTTTAAGGCGATAATGGTTTTCCATATCCAAATCTTTATAAGTTAAATTAAAACTGGCTATTTCTTTTAGTTCATCTTCTTCAATTAAAGTTGCCAGATATTGATATGTTTTTAAAGATAACAGATTATTTAAATATGAATTCATCTTGTTATTCAATGAATAATGTTTCGCTAATTCTTTTTCTGTTTTTTTACTGCTATAAAATTTTTTATGCTTATCGCCATCTCCAGTTGAACCGAAAAAATAATCCATACATGTCACAAATGCTATGAAAGAAAGAGGAAATAAAGAAAATAAAAAAGGGAATATTATAATAGCCGATAAACCATTTAAAAAACCATTATTGATAAACAAATAATTTATTAAAAGTAAACTAAGCAACGATACAGAAAAGACACTTATCACTTTAGGAGATAATATCTTTTGCTTTAATGTTTTTTGCTCTGACAGTTCTCTTAGATCATCAAAAATAACATTTTTATCTATTTTCTCTCTGACTATTTCTATAGCTTCACTTTTCAACATTTTTTCACCTATTTTTATTTTTTAAAAACTATAACTTATTATTTTTTAAAAATCACTTTTAATATGACTATTTAATCATCTTTTTACACAGCCAATAAAGCCATTTTCCCTTGGTTAAATATAACCGTTTTGTTCTGATTTAATCTTTGAATGAAATAAGTAAAATCGCCATAAAATTTAAGCTATAAAAAACTCAAAAAAAACAGTGGTTAACTTGGGCTATATTTAAAAATTTTGAGAAAAAATTGACATATCTACTTTTATTCTTTTAATATCAGACATTGCTGCTTTCTATAAAAATGTATCATAAGGAAAAACCATGCTTTTTTTCAAAAAAGATGAAGAAAAAAAAACGAATTGAGAAGAGCTTTAATGCTATTATGAATAATTATAAATTTAAAGAAATATTTCTCGATAAGTTAGAAAAAGAAAAATCCATTCAAAAAATGATTGGCAAAAAGATTAGGTTAAATAGATTTTTAACTATAACTGAATGGATTACACATACAGTAATCTTAGGAAAATTTGCATTTTATATAAATTCTATTAAATCTCCAGATATTTCTTTTCATATTATGGACTACTTATTTATTATTTCTATGTCATCAGCTTTAGTTATATTAACATGGACAATTTTCTTTACGATGAAGAATTTATTACCAACTGTTTTTTGTAAACAATCTGATAAAAAATTTAATCTTTTTAATTTCACTAATGAAGAACTTAATGAATTAAGTCTTAAAATTAATTCTGATGAAATGGAAGATTTACTCATATATTTGGAAAATACACATACAGAACATACACTCTCAAATTTAGATTTTTGCGAAAGTCCTCTTGAAATTAAAATGAATAAAAATAAAAACAGAACAGCTTTAATAGAGAATATTTATCGAGGAACAGAACATGGAAAATAAAGATGTCACATTTTGGAACAGAAAAAAACATAAATTTTTTAAAAAAACATTAATGCCTGATTTCAAAATTATTCTTATTTCACTCGGCTTATTAATGACATCCACTTTTTTAATACAGGATTTTTCGGATAGCACCGATCAGCAAATTAACAAACCTTTAGCAGATTTGGTTATTAATCATGAAAATCTTTACTCTAAGAATAAAAACAATGATTTTTATTTAAAAGATTCTTTTGCAAGAGTTTCTTTTATAGATAAAAATCATACTCAGGTTTATCTTGACCAAAATGCTTTTAAAATACACTCTCTTTTTGATCAAGATAAATCTGATGAACAATCAAAATATCTTATACCATTACCCGCTTTTCTCTTTAAAGATAAAAGAATTGAAAAAGTAATGATAGATAATGTTGACATGAAAACAATAGAAAATGAAAGTTATAATGATAACCTCAAAAAATTCTTTAATAAAAAAGTTATTGTTCTGGACATATTTTTTAAGTAAGCATTTTATAAAGGAGGTCTTTATAGCCTTCTTTTTTTAAATTCTACCAAATAACAATATTTATGAGTGTTTATCTTACTCATAAACCATTCTGCTATAGACTTGCAGTTCAATAAAGAAAGAAACCTTGTTAAGGTACTCTATATATTTTACAATATAAAATATAAAATAGATATTTAAGGTCAAAAATGGCAATTAAAAAAACTCAAAAAGAAAAACTTTTTTCTCCGAATTTTAACCCTTACAGTATTTCTCTAAAAAAATTATTTGATGGCCTTAAAGAAGAAGGTTTTAATCCATTAAAAATAAGTTGCTACGAACAGAAAAATTTTTTAAATAATAATGTAGAATATGTCTTCAGAACTGAAATAGAAGAACTATTAAATAAACACATGCATTTATTTCAAAAGAATCAGGATTCCAACCCTTTTATCACTAAAACAACTCAGGAGGAAATGGAAAATAGGCAATATTTAACAAGTCGATTTGATTATAAAAGTGAAAACTCTCATAATAAAGCTTGGGTTTCGTTTTTAAAACGCCTTTCTAAAGAATTTAATTTTGACCTGAATCGCATTTTATTCCCTTACTTTGGATATAAAGGTCACAAAACTCCACATGATGCTCTTGCCATTAAAAACATTGAATATCCTCAACATACATTAAATCTTCTTCATAAGGCATTAGAAAGTTTAGCACCTGTTCCTGTTATAGATTCACTCATACATTTAGGACTTGATTATAAAAACCCTTATTCAGTGTTTTTCATTCAAAATACATTTAATGATAATAGAAAAGTCAAATGTATAGAAACCACACCGTTTATTAAATTTTTAATTGACGATAATTATCCGACTCGTATTAAACTTATGATATATGAAAATATGTTATCTCAGGATATAAATCTTATTTTTGGTTTTTATAAAAAATTCGAATATTCTGGAGAAATTGACGAACAAGAAAACTTTTTTTCTCTTTTTGAAAAGATGACTGATCAAGAAAAAGATAATTACGGTAGCATTCTCTATAAAACTCTTAAGAATAAAAAAATTAAAGATATTCATTTGCAAGAAAACGATATTTTTGTGCCAAAAGAACACACTTTATTAGAATTTCTTTCTAAGAATAGTATGATGGTTCAGTCTAAATATCAAAAAGATATCTTAACGAAGACTATTATAAACAGTAAAATAAACAATGTAAAAACGAAGAAAAGACTCTGATAGTCTATATAACTTAGGCGACCTTAATTTATTCTTAATATATTTTGATTTATTTTATGAATATGGTATTTTTTGTCATAATAGTAAAAAGATAAAGGGTGAAAAAATGGCAAACAAAAAAATAGCAGTAATCTCTAATGATTCATACAAGGGGGTTCACCAGGTTACATATGAAAATTATTTCACAAAACAAGGTGTTGAGGCTTTCGAAAGAGGCTTGGATGATTTAAGAAAAAAATCACTGGAAATAGAAGCAAATAATAAGAAAAATGATGGCTATATAATTTTAAAAATTAATCTGAAAATTTAACAATCCTTTTGAGATAGGCTATTATATTTTTGTGGATGAAATTATTTACGGTAATCCGCGACCGTTGTCGGTTCGTTCTGGCAACAACACCTACTTAAATGTAGGCCACGACTATCAATAGGTAGTCGTTTTTTTATTATAATTCTTCTATGAGTAAATGAGTAAGTGGATTGAGTGGCACTTAACTCTCTTTCCACTCTTTTAGCTATATGGAGTCAAATCTTCAAAAACAATATTTGTTATTTCATATTCTTTACATAATTTGATAAATTTTTCAGAACATTTGTTATTTTATAATCTTCACACATTTTCATAAATTTTTCAGTACAGAATGTTTTTAATGGTTCTTCTGGAATACTAAATAATAATTCGTTTTCTACTATATCTTCATCAAAAGCTATTATTGCTGGGCGTTTATATGCACAACGACGATTAGGATAAATATAAGTTATTTGCGTATTTTCTTTATCTACACAATCAACAACATTATTCACAACCATCAGATAATAACCATCAATAGTTGTTTTGAAAAATTCAGCTTTTATTCTATTTTCAAAGACATCTTTAAATTTTTGACTAACTCCATACATATTTGGTTTTGGAAAATATACCAAATCGGCTCTCTTAAAATCTTTATTTTTAATGATGTTTATAGCATTTTTATTTTTAAAAAAACCTTTAAGGAATAATGTAATATTCTCGTTTGATATTTTGTTTCCTACAATATCAGGATATTCATTTTCGTTCATGTAAAAATAATACAATGGAGAACCATGCCCTGTATTTTTAGTTCTTAATTGATAAAGCATAAAGTTCTCCAAATAAAATAAATATGTTTTTTAACTTCTTTATTATATTTTTATTTTTATAACAATTCTATCACCACACAAATTATAATTAAATAAAGCCTCTTTAAAGAGGCTTATAGTAAGATATTTTTCTACTAACAAAATGAATTATTGAAAAATTTAATTACTCATTTTATCTATATCTCCAATTATCTTTACACTATTCTCATAGCCTTCTGTATCTTTTGACAAACCATCCAGAAGAATATCTTTAACATAATTTTTAAATATTTCTTTTTTATCTACACTGCAATTATTTAATAAATTTGATAATTCTTCATATCTGAAATCTGTATTTAGAATAGAAAACCACAGGGCTGAATAAATAACGACTTCCTCTTGCTCATAAATTTTGCTCTCAAAAAAATTCTTTAACAACAATTCAGTTTCATTAGGTAGATCTTCTATGTGGTGAACAATTTCCCAATCGTCATCTCCACTACTGTCAACTTCACAGGCTATAAGAGCTTTTATTAATTCATTAAAATATTTTTCAGGGTTTGATAGCATTGTAGATAGTTTTGTCATTTATTCACCTTATCATAAATAGGAGTATGGTCTTCTTTGTTTTGTTTTATAACTTCTTTTGCAGCTTTAATAGATTCTTTATACTTATTTTTATCATATCTATATTTATTTTTCCAGTCTTTTATTCCACTGGCTAACATATCTCGGGGAGATTTAGATAAATCAGATTTTACACCAAAACTTTCTGTAAGTGTATGCCTTGCTCTTTGCATCTCCACAGCTATACCATCTTTAGTTTTGATACCTAGACTTTTTATATAATCATTTGGAGGTATATGATGAGCTTCGGCTCTATCATTATAATCTTGAGGTGTTGTTTTATTTTGCTTTCTTTTAGCAACCACATCCTTATATTTCCCTACATTCATTTCATTTTCAATCAAGTCTCTTTCAGCCAAGACTTTTCTTTCCGCAACTGTTAAAGCTTTAGTTTTTCCTTTTTTTACAACTGCCTTTCCAGCTTTCTTTACTATTTGCTTTACCACTACTGCCTTTACCGCTTTTTTTATTATACCTGCATTTGATGGCGGTATATACGAGCATATACTTAAAATAATTATGAGATAACTTAATATTTTTTTGAACATTTAAAAATCCTTATATAAAAAAATAACTTACTTTATTTTTTTTATATTATCTAATTTTTTCTTAAGTAGTGTTAAAAAAATTTTAATCTGTAGATATATATCTACTTTAACTATATATATATATAGTTAAAGAATTAGAGAAAATAAATAGTGAACTATATAATGCTCCCCAAAATGGAAAAAATTGGTTTAATGTTATTAAATAATTGGAGACACAAAATGAACATCTATAGAATTGCGACCGACACTAAAAATAACTCTCACTTTTATCATTATAACTGGAAAGAATATACAGAATCTATTATTGATATTGCGATTTGGCAAGGATGGAAACCTATTGACACATCAAAGATAGAAACTCCTTGTTTTGAACTATTAAAAAGTGATACAGGAAAGAAAAACTATAAATTTGATATATGTTCATCAAGTGAACCTTTTTTAATTTTTAGTGAACAAGCTATTGAGGCATTGTCAGATATTTTAACACCAAGAGGTCAATTCATTGATATAAAAACGGACAGTAAAAGAAAAAAATTTGTAGGGTTTTACCCTCTTAATCCACTATCTGATATTTTAGATAAGGAAAAATCAGATATTAATATTCAAACTGAAAATACAATTCTTTACAATAACATCTTTTTTATTGAAAAAAACATTACAGACGATTATCTTTTTTCTTTAAGTGAAAGTTATGGGAATGTATTTGTCACTGATAAATTTAAAAAAAGAGTAGAAGATGCAGGATTAGTCGGTTTTGATTTTTCTGGCAAAGTAAATCTTATTTGACATTTCCCTGCCCTGAAGCACGAGGTTTTACGGAGCTTTTCTTTCAAGGTGGTAGCATCACAATCTTTTCTTTTTAACGATATCATTATTATTATTTTTTAAAATGGCTTCTTTTTCACTACTTGCTATTAATCCTTTCGTATAAATTAGCAAATTATCCATACTATGAGGTCTATTTGAGTAGCACTCTTTCATAAATTTTTTTATTCCATTTCTAATTTGAACTCTTGTGTTATAATATACATTGAGAACAGAAGATAAAAATACAAAAAAAGGAATAAAAAAGCACAATCACAAACTGCCAGTAAATCTCAAAATTATTCTACAGTTGTTCTTAAAGATGATTTTTATATTATTAAACCTGTTCTTTTTAATCGTGATGAAATTTTAAATATCACCCCTCAGATACGAGATATTGCTGAAAACCATAACAATAATAACAAGCACTATGTTATAGATTTAAGAGATAATCCGGGTGGTGAGGCTAAGATGGAAGCATTACTATACTGTATGTTAAATCCAGTTAGTTCTGTAAAAGTTTCTTTAGTTGACTCTAAAGGAACAACTAAAAATCAAAATTTTGAAGAAGAATTCAAAAAAAGTAATCTATTCAAGGGGTGTGACTTATGGAAAGGTATAGTTGATTTTTTTAGGGACAAAAAATTCATCCTTTGGTTTAATCACAATACAGGTTCAGCGGCCGAAATATTTATCAGTAAACTTATGTTAAATAAAAGAGTTGAATTTTCATTGGGAGAAAGAACCTACGGTAAAGGGATCGTTCAAAACAATGTATATTCCAATAATGAAGAGTCTAGCATTCATATGATGTATACAGAAGGTGTCATTTCATTGAATGGAAAATATACTCCTCAAAAATACGGCATCTATCCAGACTATAATATTATTTTTGAAGGGGAAAAAATAAAAAGAATGGAAGACTCCGTATTTATTAATCCACCAGAGGGTCTTATAGCCATAAATAAAGAAACTCAGCATAATTTCTCTATTAAAGATGAAGAATTGATAAAGAATAAGGATGAGGCTTATTTGAAATTAACTAAAGACATTCTCTATAATAAATGATATTAAAAGCCACTATTGAATGTTAGTGGCTTTATTTGAATAAGAATACATTAAACTTATTTACAGTCGTCTCTTTGTTGTAGGAGGTTTAGTAGATTGAGATAAAGAAGTTTGTTCAATATTTAATTTTTTAATAATGTTATTTTTCTCATCGTTTGCTAATTTTTCTTTCATAAAGTAAATCAGAATATCACCATCATCATGGGTTACATTACAATCAAAAAAGTTTTGTATGCTATTTTTCAAGATAATTCTATATAATACAAATAACACAGTGAGTGTTATAGGTAAAACATACAATACAGAAGGATAAAGCATAGTATACGAAAATTTCACATTTTCTATATGATTAAATGCAAGGATACTTAGTGCACACAAAAAACCAATTATAAGAAGAAATCCAAATAATGATAATTTTTCCAATATATCGGTTAATAAATTTGGTAAATAATTTATAATGTTTTTTCTCTCAGAAATCTCAATACCTTTAACCTGTTTATAATTTGAAAACAAAGCCCTCAACTCACCAAGTTACATACCAACATGATAAAAAGTTCTTTCGCGTTTATACACCAGTTCTATCATTAAACTTCTTCTGTTAAAAGACATATTTTAAACCTCTTATTATTCTGTTTCTTATAATAATCTTATTTACTAAAAGACTTCAATTTTTTTATTGCCATTAGTAAAACGAATTTTTACTTAAAAAAAAACATTCAGAATAAATACATGTTAGTGGTTTAAATCCTCTTTTTATTTACTTTCTCACTCAACAATGGCACTGGGTATAATTCTTTCAAGACAGTCTCTTTTTCAATTTCTATTAATTTTTCTAAAGATATTCGTTTTAAAAATTTAAATCTTTCATAAATTTCCCCCATAAATACAAATCCTTTCGGGGGGTCTAATTTTGGCGTAAAGAAATTTTCAAGTTCGCTATCCTTCATATAGTGATGTAGGTAACAAACCAGACCTTGGTATTGAGAAAATGTTAGTTTTAAGACAATCGTATTAAAAACCACATGCATCATTTGCATTTTCTAATAACTTAACTACATTTTTTGGGTAATTCATACTATCTGCTGGTTGATTCATATATAATCCTTAAAGTTTATCTATTAATTGTTTTTTATATATGCACAATTGTTTTGTCAATTTAAGCATCCTCCTAACCTTTAACACTTATATAAAATTTGACTGGTTACTAAATTTACTTTATATGATATTTAGCACTTAATCTACCTGAGGATACTTTATGAAAAAAAGAATAGCAATCTCAGCTTTTGTATTACTTTTCCTTAATATTTTGTTAGTGTTTTTTCGTCATACTGAAAATGACTATTTAGCTCTTCTATTAGCATCAGTTTCCATCATTGATATTATAATTGTTTTTTTACTATTTTTTCTTCCCCTTAGATCACTTCTCACCGGAAAAAACACCATAACACAACTTGTTCAGGACAAGGATGATGTCAGAAAATAATGGTTTATTATACAAAAAGGAGAGATGAAAAATGACAAAACTACATACCGATAAATCTATCTATAAGATACAGGAAACAACAATTGAAGATTTTTTCCAAGGTAAGTCTAGGGAAAGGTTTGAACAAAGCATTTGTGAGTTAAGAGAAAAGAATAAACAAATAGTTCAGAAACAAACATTAGATAATAAAATAAATATAAAAATAATTTTTTAGAAAATCCAATGGGGGTTATATGAATAAAATTTATTTAATGATTTTAAAATTATTTGCAAACAAAGAGAATCCACATTATTTTAAAATGACTCCTTTGACAGGAGATCAAATAAATATACTCATGGATAAAGCCGTAAAAAAATATAACAAAGAACATTCAAGGAATCTTTTTGAAGATGATTTCTAAAAAATATACATCTTTTTTCAGCACAGATAAAACTTAATTAAAATAAGACATCATTTTTTTGGCATTGATAACTCCTTTTGTATCATCAGGGACATCTACCATCAAAATATTCTCAAAATATTTAAAAATTCTTCCCCTATCTGAATTTGAAAGACTTTTTAAAGCAAGTTGCATTTTCATATAATCCACATCATTGTTCAGCATAGAAGCCCACAGAGAGGAGTATAATAGACATTCTTCTTCGTTCTCAAGATTCCTTTTAAGAAAATCATGTATAAGTAAATTAACCTCATCATCAAGAGTTTCAATTTTATAAACGATATCCCATCCATCATCATCTTTGTATTCTGATTCACATTTAATGAGTTCAGATATTAATAAAGAAAAATTGTTAATAGGAACTTTTAATAAATCATCTAATGTATTCATTTATTGCCTTTTTATAATTTTTGTTCGTTTGGCTAATACTTCATTTTAAATGAAGTATCATTTTTTATATTTAATAGACAATTTTCATCTACATTCTTTTTCTATCCATTTTCTTTATCTCAACACTATTAATTACTTTTCCTATTTTTTCCTTTTCAAATTGAGTAGAAAAATAAATATATAAATTTTCAAGATAAATATCCCTTGAAAAATAAAGCTCCTTATATGTTTTAAAATCTTCTTCTTTTGTTAATTTATTAAAAACAAATACACCTGACTTCAAATCAAAATCATAATCTATTACTAATTTTTTAATAATTTTACGGTGCTCATGAACTCCCAATGACAGGATGACCTCAAAAATATTTAAACCTTCAAAATCTCTTATATTATGAAGATTCTTTTTTGTTTCATTATTCATATTATCAAGAAGGGACGTCACTAAATCATAAATAAAATCTATATCCTTTTGCTTATTACTGTATTTAAAAGTCAAGTAGAGTAAATTAAGAATACCTGAAGATTCTTTGTTATCTTTAATAATAACATTATGCATCAGATTCATATCTATAGTTAAACGGGAAGTTTTTATTTCTTCGTTTAATAAATCTATTTCTCGATTAGAGACTAGATCTTTTATCAATAAACTGTATTTTATCTGTTCAATACTGTTTGAATTCAAATTCAGGTCATTTCTAAAAAAAGAGCAATTTTCTTTATTCAAAAGATGATAAATTCTTTCAGAGTTATTATTAAAATTAACTTTATACTTTTTATAAACATAACTCATTTTCTCTAATACCGCACTGTCTAATCTCATATCAGGATTTTCATGATTTAATATATCATAATTAAAAAATGATTTCGTTTCAAATTCATTTAAAAGTGTTTCATAAATCATTTTGTTATTAATATTTATTGGGAATAGAGGAACTCTCAGGAAACCAAAAACATTCATTTTATCCAAAGGTTTGATTTCAATTTGTTCACAAACCCAATCTAATATATCATTGTCACATGCTCCAATCAGAGCATAATCCAACGGTGTTAAACCATCCTCTTTTTTGCTGGGGTAAAAATCTTTGGATTTTAAATAATAAACAATTTGGTTATGACCTTTTAATAAATGATAATCGAGCAAATCAATTACCTGGATTATTTCCTGAAAACTCATACCCACAGACCGCCAGTTCTTTTCTTCATTAAAACAGGCGGTCCTTCTCAATGAACAAACAACATTACCACTATATAATTTAAATTCTTTTTCAACCCATATAAAGTTGCTGATAATTTCTTCTTCAGATGAAATAAGACCATCACCTGTTAGCAATTTAAATAATTTTTCATCAATAAAATTAACCCATTCATCATCATCCATATTTCTTTCTTTTTTATCATTCTTTCTATTGTTAATCCATCTCATTCTATTTTTTAGTTCTTCCAGAGAATCTAATTCTTTTTTTAACCTTCGACTAACACAGCCATCTAAATCAACTTTAGAAGATAAAAACTCTCCCTTATCTTCAAATAAATCTTTAACACAACCTATAAAGTTAATGATGTTTACTGAAGACTCAAAATAACCTAACTTCTCTAATTCTTCACATAGAAAATTATTTTTATTATGAGCACTCGCATAACTAAATAATTTTTTCATATCCTCATGTGTGTTATTATATTCAACAGGAACCTTACCTTCATATATACTAAAAAATACTTTAAATAGATTTTCTTCTTCTTTATTTTCGTTAAAAAGATTATTTAAAATATGCAAAGGTAATTCAACATTTTTATTAAAATCAGTCACAGTAATAGCATTACTTTTACCTGATAAAAGCACACGAGCTTTCTCATGGTTATGAGTGAAATTAATGATCATTTCATTAATATAATCGTCTATTTTTTTATCAATTAATGAAAATTCAAACATATAGTGGTAAAAACACAGACTCATTGTATCATCATTCAATTTATAGTAATCAATAAATTCAACATAACTTAAATTGTGAATGCGATGATAAGAGATTTTTTCATAGAAAGTTCTATCCTCACTATAGAGATATTTTCTATCAAAACTATTAGAGTATACAACACTTTCTCCAGCCAGACGATATTGTATAGGTGTATAAATGTTTATAACCTTATTTAATTCATCTACATATTCAGGATCGATCACTTCATTTACACTTGGAATTTGTAACATTTTTACATCTGAAATACGAAGACATTCATTATTATGTGTGATCAGGGAAAACGTCTCTTCTTTGTCATAAAACAAATCAGACATCCTTTTATCAAAAAAGTCGAAAAGATTACAGTCATTTAAACTTGAAAAATCTTTTCCATCTAAAACATACTCTATATGGGCGGCCGTAAAATATCTATTATCATAATATCTTTCTTTTATAAATAAAAACTCTTTTTTAAAATCATTGAAATTATCAATATTTTTTAAATAGCCATCTTTATTAAGGTAATTAAACATTTTTTCAGCTACTAAAGGCAGTTCTATAGGATATTTATCAGTTCTAAAGAATTCCCCTGTATAGGCTAAAAATTGCTTTTTAATATCTATGCCTAAAATATTAAGATGTCTTACATTTATATATTCTTCTAAATTAAGAATATCATCTGGCGATAAGCGTTTTTTTAAATTTTCCTCTGTCTGTTCCCATAAAATTTCGTAGCCGGGTAGCTTTTCAAAGTGAATTTTCTGAGTTTGAGCATCTATTTTTAACACATAACCTTCATAGCGATTTATTAATTCACCCTTTTCATTTATAAAAAAGATATCCTTAAATAAATCAAAAACAGGGTTAAATAATCCTCGAAATAGTGATTCAAAATCCACAGCGTCAAATTCTTCATTTTTAATAATTTCTAATTTCTTGTCATAATTTAATAAATTTGAATACAGATTTTGTTTAAAAAAATGATTAATTATTGAAAGATCTTTTTCCTGAGATGGAGACAATCTTGGAAACAAATCCCTTTTTATAGCATTGCATGGCTCTGAAGAATAAGGCAACTGCTTAATAGAAGAGTTCCCTACATCATCTAACTCGGTTTCAAAAATCATAAGGCTTGTTTCCTTGAACAAATATTTTTCTTATTTTCGCATAAAAGGAAAATAAAAATCAATAATAATTAAGTAAATGATGCATTTTTTGGACTATTCATAATTTATTTTCCCCACTAAAATCATCAGCATCCTCTTTTATAATTATGGAATTATCATCAATCTTTAATTGTATGATTATATGTTTAGGTTTAGAATTACTTTTAAATACTAGTGCTGTAGAACGACAATTGATATATTTTTTTGATTTTTTAAAAACATTCAAAGTAGGTTTTTATGAAGGATTTTCTATATGTATCTATAGTAGTCATTTTGTATTATATTGCACCCTTAATTGGAATCAATAATTTTTTAAGAACACCTAAGAGGACATCTTTTTATCAGTCTGGCTATTTTTTGAGTCGCCCCATTTATAGCCTTTACTTTTCATAGATTGATGGGATACAGAGAAACTGAGCTATACTTTTATTTCAAGACAGCTATCTCTGAGCTTACAAGTTTAATTATTACGAAAAATTCTATATTTTTTAATAAATTAATTAATAATTTCCGACGATTCTTAATTTATAATAGTTATTCTTTTAAATAAAAAAACCTTTCTTCTAAAATCAAAACTGCATTTTTTTCATTATTTTTGCATGTTAAATATATTTCATTACCATTCTCTAAATATAATTCTACAGTTAGTGAATTTATAGGCAAATTATTTTTTAATATAAAATCAATAATTTTATTTTTATTTTTAATATAAGTATTCTCTACTGTTTTTAAACATGTTATATTATCTTTTAATACTCCGATCCCTTTAATATTATTAACTTTACCTTTATTATTTAATTCCAAAAAATAATTTTTTATATAAAGATACTTGATGTCAGGTATGATTTTATATTTAACAGAACCAGTTTTCAATAATGTCGGAGGAACATTTAAAATATCAATTATCTTATAATCAGTCAAAGATGTATCTTTTATATTTTTTCCAAACAAGTCATTTTTAATATAATAATCTGTCTTTATATAGTCTGTATTACTAACTTCATAATACTTGTAACCTTCATAAGGATAATTTAATTTGCAATTATCATAATCATATACACGGCACACATCAATATTAACATCTGTATTGATTTTCAAAACCACATTATCTTTTTCACCATTACTTTTTACATAATTTATACTATAACCTTTAAAGTTTTCAATTTTAAATTTATTTGATAGCCTAAATATTTCTATCATTTTTATAGTATATAAATCTGAGGCTTGCAATTGAAAACTGGCACAAAAAAAATAAAGTAATAAAAAAATATAATTCATCTGCTTCTCCTAATATTTAAAAATAATAAGTAAGTTTGCTTACAATTGTGCCAAAATAATAAATGAATATTATTATAAGAGCATCATATGCTAAAGAAGTAAAATTTTTCGCACTAATATCCATAAATTTCAATAAATAACATAATAAAAAAGGCATTATAATAAAAGTGTTAAGAAAATTCGGAATTAAAAGTGTAATTACGAACATCATTATAAAATATTCATTTTCAAGATTATAACTTTTGATATATTTAATTTTTATTGCAGATAAAACCCAATAAAAAACCAAAGAAATTAGGAAACATAATGTAACACATATTATTGTCTCTTGATATAATATACTATTTTTAAAAACTATCTCTACAAATAAAGGAATTTGTTTTAAATATTCTATATAGATATGCTTATCTAAAATGCCCAAAACTATGGGGGTTGGATAAACAAAACTTATTAAAACAACAAAGACTACAGATAATAAAGAAGAAAAAGAGAAGAACAACAATACATATAGTGTTTTTTGTGATACTTCAAATTCACGGTTTGATTTTATCAGTTTTGCAGTAAAATTTAAAAATACTAAAATAATAGAATATAAAATAATAAAAATTCCAAAAAAAATTATACAAAGATAAAAAATAAGAGATATTGCACCTAATAAAAAATACACTATCAGTATAGACCAGAATAAAATAGATTTTATAAATTTATTTTTGATAGAAATAAAGGTGTATATTGAAGATAATATTAAAGGAATAAATGTTCCATATAAAACCGTATTCTTCATCAAATCGCTTATAAAATTTAAAGATAATGTAATAACAGAAAATACAATTATTAAACATAATAACAATTTTAAATTATCAAATTTATATTGAACATTTAGAGAAATAAAAAAAACGAAAGCAATAGAATATAAAAATATCATATTAATCTTAAAAGATTGAAAAAAAAGGTATACATTTGACTTTTTAGATGTTTGAAACATATTTTGAATTTCATTCATTACCTCCAAAGAACCCATATCTATACTAACGAAAGAAGTTATATTAGTATAAACTTCACTATTATAATAATTAACTACACTTTTAAAGATCAAATTAATTAGTAAAATAATAGAAAAAGATAAGAAAACTTTTGTGGTTGTATCATTTGATTTAGACTTCCAAAAATCTATTAATTGAACTTTAAATTTTTTCGATTTAAAACATATTTCTTTAATAAGACTTCCCAGCATGATACCTCTCCTTTCTCCAGGTTCTTTTACCATTTCCTATGTTTCGGGCACCATATGTAGGAGTTAAGGCATGACAATTTGGACAAAGCAAACACAAGTTATCTTTTGAGTTATTTATAGCATTTCCATCTTTATGCTCTAAATGTAAAGTTAATGGTTTATCGTTATATGTTGATATACCACATTCTGAGCACTTATACCCAACCATCATGGTGATATAACCCTTGATTAACAGGGCAGAACCTGAAAAATTTCCAGTGTTATAATACCATTCTAAAAATCGCTCCATATAGAGAAAATCATTTCTACATTTCATTGAACAATATTTACTTTTTTTTGAATGTTTCTTTTTACAACAAAAACATTGTTCAGATGTTTCTTTTATTTTTCTAAACATTGGCGATTTATAAAATTTATCATTAGGATAAACAACTCCTTTAATTCTTTTGGGAGACTTTTTATTATTCACTTTAGCAGCACAGGATTTCGAACAATAATTATTACTTCTCTGATTGTACTTTAAAGGTCCTGAACAACATATACAATTATTTGGATTGTTATTATATATAAATTCTTTAAATTTTAAATCTTTAAAAAAGACTCCTTTATTAACTATTGTTGAATAACCACAATCAAAGCCGTTTAGCTTATTAATATCTTTTTTAGATGGGGGTCGGTTTAGATAAATTGCCAAACTGTATAACTTTTCTATTATATCTTCTTTATTCATTTTCATTCCTTTGATTTTTTTTCAACGAATATCTACCTGTTTTTGTTTTACTATTAGAATGAGTTGGTGTTTGTGAGTGACAATTCTGACAGAGAAGGCATACATTATTTGGATTGTTGTCAGTAGATATTCCATTTTTATGCTCTACATCAAATACCATATTTTTACCGTTCCACTTTTCAATTAAACAATTTGAACATTTATGCCCATAAATAACTTCTAAATAAATTCTTATTGTACTGTTTGCTATCTTATTATTACCATACAAATACCAGTCTAAAAATCCTTTGCAAAATTTATCTTTTCTGAAACAATCTAAACAACAATAGTAATTAGCATTTCTGTTTACTACATCCTTTTTACACCATTTACATTTTTTCATAATTTACCTTTTTATAAAAGATATAATAAATTTATTAATAGAAATCAAATAAAAAGAGAACTTATGTTCAAATAAGTTCTCTTTTTATATTTATGGAGCTAGGTGTGAGATTCGAACTCACAAAGGTTTCCCGCCAGAGTACAAAACTGGTGTCTTAAGCCATTCGACCAACCTAGCATATTTGGTGCTTCCTCCAAGAATTTAACTTGAGCCTCACCCGTACCAGGGGTGCGTTCTGACAACTGAACTAAGAAAGCAAATCTATAATTTTTGGTGCTAGTCATAGGATTCGAACCTACAGTGGAAGCTTGCGCCTCGCCTGATTACGAGTCAGGTACATTCAACCATTCTGTCAAACTAGCATTTTACTTATACAATTACTATTTTCAATATGGTCGGCATTGCAGGATTTGAACCTGCGATTATTTCCTCCACACCCCCGATGTGGCGCTCTACCAGGCTGAGCTAAATGCCGATAATTCTTTTCATCAATATAATTTTATAAAAAAATACTGATCCTTTTTCTGGAGCACCCTACTGGAATTGAACCAGCAACCTAATCTTTACTAAAGATTTGCTCTACCTATTGAGCTAAAGGTGCATTTATTCTATGGTCGGCATGGTAGGATTTGAACCTACGGACTTCCACTTCCTGAGTGGCTATTTAAACCAAGCTAAACTACATGCCGTTAAATTTTTATACTACATCTACAATACAAACTTCTGGTCGGTGTGGTAGGATTTCAACCTACGATCTCATATTCCCAAAATATGCGCTTTAGAGCCAGCTAAGCTACACACCGTTAAATTTTCGAACTATACTCATATACATCTACAGATATTTGGTCGGTGTGGTAGGATTTTAACCTACGCTCTCCTGTTTCCAAAACAGGCACTTTAGAACCAACTAAGCTACACACCGATAAAATTATATCAAACTTTCAACTTATTTCTCACTACAGCCCTTACAGTTTCAAAGAACAGATCTTCATCGCCTACATAAAAACCATAATCAAACACATCTTCAAATTTTAAATCTCCAAGCTTACCTGCTACTTCAATATACAAATTTATTTCTTCAAGCAATCCTTCTAAACTCTTTTTTGATACACGAGTTGTATAATACTCAACCATACCTTTTAACTCTTTACTGCCTGTCATTTCAACGGCATCCATGTTCAGATATCCGGCCATCAACTTATTTAAGTTTGGAAAATTACTTTCAAAATTACCCATGTTTCATTTTCCTCATTAACTTAGTAATAAAACTTTAAAAATCTTTAATCTTACTACTTGCCATTTATCCCGTTACTACATTTACTAATTTAATTTTTATTTTCTATCTCGTCTTGCTATGTAAATAATATAATCTATTTAATGTCACCTTGTCAACTCTTTTTTTAAAATATTTTAAATTAATTTATTGATTTATAAGGATTTTTTCTTAAAACGAGTGATTCCCTCACTCTCTAAAAGTGACATAAAAAAGACAATAAAAAAAGCGAGCATCTCTGCTCGCCTTCTTTGACCTGCTAAACTTATTTTACATAGTTAGCTTTGTCGGCACACGAGCAGTTCCACCAGGAGCTGGTGTTGTGGTCGGTGTCGTTGGGCTTACTAAGTATACATTTAACATTTATTGATCCTCTTATTAGTTCACTTTTTACATTCTAAAGGTACACTGAAAAACAATTTGTTCGACAGCTCCTCGATATTTCTTATATTATAGGCATAGTTAAATATTAAAGTCAATTTTTTAATTTAATAAATTTGGAAAATACTTATCTATAATATTAAAAAATTCTTTTACAAATAAATATATCATAAAATATGCACTACAGAGAATCACTATTTTTTCTTTAAAAAAATCATTAATTTCTGTAGGAATAAAAATACCCCTATTTTTCATTTTTTTATACAACCTTTTATTATATTTTATATTATCATCTAATATTTCATATAAACAAGGATAAGAATTCACTACATCTATCATTTTATCTTCAGGTAATTTATCTAAATATATTTTCAGTAACACAATATGCTCATCAGAAAGATCTAAATTTTCATTTTTCCCAATTTTAAACCATTCAATGATTTTCAATATTATTTCTTCAGAAGAAAATTTATTTTTAATATTGATATCTTGATTTGTAATTTTTAAATATAGATATAGATTTATATTTTCTGAGGCTCTTTTTGCAAGCATATTTTTTTCATTAATACATATAAGATTATATATATCAATATTATATGTTCGAGCTATAAAAACTACATTATCAATATTTTTTTCATTATTCAGAATTATGACCCATAAAATATTGTTAATAAATTTTTCAGTATTAAATAAATAAAAACAATCATCTGCTTTTTTATTTTCTATTAAAAATTTATTTATTTGAAAAAGTAAATTTCGAGAGTAAATGTAAATATTATCCATAATATTAAAATCATAATATATACTATCATCTTTACTTGATATAAATTCATTTATTTCAGAAACAATCGATTTTATATCAATATCCCATACATTATCTTCTTGATTAAGAAAATTCCCTAATATTTCATTTACATGAGAATATAGAAGAACATCATCCGTGGTTAATTTTTTTTTCAAAAAAGACCATCTCTTTTTAACTGATTTATTGTTTAATTCTTTATAATTTGTTTTTTTATAAGGGAGCAACAAATTAAAATAATAGCTATCCTTGTGCAAAAAATCACTAATTAACCGCTCATCCAGTCTATCAAAAAGAGGATAAGCATCACAAATTAGAATTTCTTTATCTTCATTTATCATACTTTTTAACAAATTATCATCACTTATCAAATATGAAATAAATTCATTTTTACTTAATGAATGTATAAATTTTCCATTTATATTTATACATTGACTTATTTCATAATTAGTTATTTTAAAATTCCTATTTTTAATCATATGTGTATATAATAAATAACTTTTTAAATCTTGTAGATTTGACACATCACATAAAGATGATATATCAAATTTAATAGGATATTTTTTATCTTTATAATGGGATAAAATCTCATAAATTAAAGATTTGTCCTTATTTAACCAAAAAATTAGATATTCCTCTAAATATTTGCTTTTTAGAAAAAAGGGATCTTCTTTAATAATTGATAATAAAACTTCTCTATTATACAAATAATCCATTTTTTCTAGGACTTCTGAATAATTCTCATTATTAAACCATTCTTGATACCCATCTGTACAATGATAGATAAAATCATCTTTTTTTTCGATTAATATTTTTTTAAATAATTCAACTTCCATAATAATTCCTTTTAAATTTATTTTTATGACTTTAAAAAATTAGTTGATTATAACATAAACGATAAGTTATATTAATCAATAAATAAATCATAATATATATTTCATAATTAATTAAGGAGACAACATGCCACCAAAGAGACATTTATGTTTAAAGTTTTTAAATCATCCAAAAAAATTCAAATTTTTCAAAAATGAAGATAAAGTTTTATTAACAAGACCTTTATATGTAGAAGAACAGAAGTTTTCTAAAGACACACTCGATACTAATGAGTTCTATCAAAGACTGAGACCAACATCAGATTATTCTCTATTAGGGCAAATTGAAGAAGCTCATTACTCATTAAAAACAAGAAAAATTTTAGAATATATTCAAAGTAATATTTTTATCTATTCAACAGATATTTCACCAAATTATAAAAAACCCGAACTCTTTCGCATAGATAATTACAATTATGCTATCAATGAATATTTTGATAGTGATTCACAATCAACATCTTCTTTCCATCAAGATGTTTTTAACATTTTTGATGTTACAAATGATAAAGAAAGATTTTTAATCAAGAAAAATAATTTTTACTTTATATTAAAAGATGAAGATTTTCATCCTGCTTTTTTTGCATATGATAGTTATTATGAATATGTTGAACCTGTAAAAATTTTCCTTGACAACTGCTCTGATTTTTCGTCTTTAGTTCAAAAAAACTTTGAGTCGTTTATTCAAAGTTCTTCTATTGATAATAAGAAAATCAATTTTTTCGATATTAGTTCAAGTATGATTTTTGATTTTTATAAGTTAAGCGAAGTTATAACTTTTATTGATTATCTTAATGTTTTAAATAATGAAAACATAAAAGATAAGTTATATTAATAATTTTAAACTGACTAAATAAAGAGGAACAATTCATGGCTAAAATATTGACATCCGACGCTTTAAATATTGTTATTAAGAAAGGACTGGTAAGGACTTTTGATAATTATTTTTCAAATGAACCTGTAGAGGCGTATAAACAAGCAACATTCAGGATTAGAGAAAGGCAAAATAAATACATTTTATCGCAAAAAAAAGATAAAGAAGAATGATAGAAATTTGCATTATCCATTTCACAAGTAAAAGCAAAATAAGGTTTTAATTTATCAACAGACCAACAATGCCCCTGGCGTGAGGCATAAGTTTTAAAACCAAGAATATTCATTATGGATACTAAGTTTTTAATATCTGGATCTATTTTATAGTAATCTTTTTTCAATTTAGACATCTCTTTACAAGAAAGTTAAAAAGAGTAATCATTTACAATATCTTATACTGACAATCTTATAGAAATTTTTCCTTTCATTGCTGATAAATTCAAAAGCAATTTGATCTTCTTTTTCAACTGTCAATAATGTTGAACTTTTATCAACGAAATAATTTTGCTCATAACCACCAAGATGTCTTATTTTTATGTAGTTAACTCTATCATATTCAGGATTAGATTTATCTAAAACATGACCTACAGAAAAACAAACAGGTAAACCTTCACGTTTTTCAACCATTTTCCTTTTCCCCTCTTACTAATATCATCGACATCACCACAATAAAGAAGGCATAGTCGATTAATACCATAACTTCTTTCATATCTGGGGCATAAAAAAAAGTGAATGCATTTAATACTATAATAACCAGGACAAGAAAAACCTTTGACATAAAAACTCCTATTAAAAATTCTGATTAGTAATTATTTTTTTTAGCCGAATCTCGTATGCCATTTCTCACCGGAAAGTTAGGGTTTATTTATTAATCCATCCAGGTTCGCATTGTGAATCCTTAAATAAAGGATGTTGGCAACACCATAGCTTTATGTAGGGAACATAGACTCAACTTATTCGTTCCTACCTCATTTTCTCAACTGTAAAATAATTATCTATCATAAAAAAAAGCTAGTCAAAAATTATTTACTGTATTTTTTAAAGTAAATATCTTTTTCTGCTTTCATGATAATAAACCAATACGACATAACAAATACAGATAATAGATTAAATGCATAAACTGAATATTTTAGACAAGCTACATTCAAAACAATCATTAAAATCAGGAATAAAAAATGATCAGTTCTTATATCTTTTAAATATTTTATAAATTGCATATTATTTTCCTTAAAACATTCTTTATTAAAAACATATTTCTTTTATTCTTAAAAGTCAAAAATTACAGAACAATATTTTTTTGACTATTAGTTAAAAATAATCCAAACTAAAAATATTATTACATGGCATATCTTTTAAAAGGAATAATCATGACTACTAAAATCACAAAAGTTACCGTTAATTTACCTGAGAACGAAATTTAGCTTTTGCAAAGAATCGCAAGAAAGGAAAACCTTACTTTCATTGATATTTTAACAAGAGCTATTAAAGCTGAAGAATTTTTCGTTCAAAGTGAAACTCAGGGAAACAGGCTTTTTATTGAGAAGCCAAATAAGAAAAGATTTCTTGTCATAAGAAAGTAATCGATTCTTATTTTAAGCAAAGGACGATTGTTGAATAATCAAATCCTTCTTTGCTTCTTATCATTATCTGTAGTGATTAAAGGTTCAATTTTTTCTTCAATTTTAAGTTTTTCTATAAAAGCAAAATCATTTTTAATATTACTAATTAATTTTTCTCTTGCATTACCCTCTGGAATCCTTCTTTCAGCAAAATCAAGAAGATCTCCTAAAAGAGAATTCTTTTTAAACCGGAAATCATTAAAGGTAATGTAAATCTCTTTCAAATATTTCGTATCTTTAAAAATCACGGAATCATCATAGATATGCATTTTTAATTTCAGAATATCATCAAGGCACAATATTTCTTGTGTTGATTTTTCTTTATACAATAATTCCTCTATTACTTTCAACATTAAAAAATTAAAAAAAAGGAGATATTTTTGAGCATCTTTAACTTTAAGAAACTCCACAGGAGGTAATTGACCAGGAGTATTAAAATCATTTTTTAACTTTTCTTCTAATATTTTAAGTTTCTCTATTTCCACATGATATCTTTCTTTGAAAAATAAACTATTTTTAATGTATTCCATAATTGTAACCTTTTTATTGTTAAATATTCATTATTGTATGATAATTTTTCGAATAATGCTTTTTTAATCTTCTTTTTTTCATGATAAGTATAAAATTCCACAAAATTTTCTATGTTTTCTTTTACAAACGATTTTATAGCAGGCATTCAAAGAAAAATTTAAATCAAATTCTTTTTTGTCTATGATTATCAACTGTTGATATTACAGATTCAATTTTTTCTTCAATTTTAATTTTTTCTATAAAAGCAAAATCACTGTGAATATTGTTAATAAATTTTTTCCTTGCATCACACTCGGGCATTATTCCTTCGGCAAAGTGAAGAACATCTTCCAAGAGAGAATCTTTTCTAAACCAAAAATCAGGGTATGAAGCATAAGATCCTTTAAATCTTATCATATCTCTGAAAATTATTGTTCCATCAACAATAGTCATCCTTAAAGAAAGTCCTTCGCTCAAGTTTAATGAACTCCACCTTTCATTATTCTTATAATATAATTCTTCTATCACTTTCAACATTAAAAAATTTAAAAATAGCATTTCTTTCTTATCACTTATTGTTTTTTCAATACCAAAAGAAAAATTACTATCCTTTAATGTGGTTTTCTTATATTGTGATTTATACATTTCTTCCAAGCTTAAAATTTTCTCTATTTCAGCTTTATATCTGTCTTTAAAAAACAAACTATTTTCTTCATATCTCATTTTATTATAACCTTTTTTTAGTCAGATCAATATCTTGTATTGGAGATTTTTCTGATAGTAATTTTTCAAGATTAACTTTTTCACAGTATGAATTAAATTTTATAAAATGCTCTATTCTATTTTTTACGACATCCGTATGAATTGTTAACATTATACTTTCGATATCTTGTATAAAGCTACCAGCTTTAATTTCTTTATTTTCAATTGACATGTTCAAATTTTCAAGTGCGCAAGGTAATGCAATTATATGTTTCTTTTTACCATCTTCTATTCTATATACGATACAATTTTTATACTGAAAAGATTTGTTGGAAATAATCATTTCTTTTTTTTCTGAGTCATCTATTATTTTTTTACACTGATTAATCAAATAGAGCCATGCAGTTTCGGAAATCTTACTTCTTGCAGCATCGACTAAATATGAATTTAAGACCTTTTCATCATTATACTCTTCAAGTGATAGCTTTTTTGCTTTTTCAAGTAATAAAGAGAAATCATTTATTTCTGACTCAGCATTTGGGCTGAAACTCATAAACAATTCATCTTTTTTATATTCTTCTAACAATTCTTTTATTTCCATAGTAGGATTATATCCTTTTTTTATTTATATTTTCAGCTTGAGCAATGATGAGTAACGATTTTTCAAGATTAATTTTTTCACAATAGGCACTGAATTCCGCAAATTTTTCTATTCTTTTTTTTATAATATTTACATGGAACATTGGCATGATGTTTTTTATATCTTCTATAAAACTCTCTGCTCTGATCTTTTTATTTTCTATCTTTACACTCATATTATCTTTCATTACACCTGGAAATACGATGAGCGAATTTTTGTTATTATTCTCTTTTAAAGCATATACAATGCCATTTTTAAATTGTGATGAATGATTAGAAATAGTAATTTCTTTTTCTTCTGAAAGATCAATTCTTTTTTTGCATTGATAAATAAAATAGAGCCATGCTGTCTCACATGCTTTCATACGTGCCATATCTTTTGAAAAAGATAAATTTTTATCATTTGTTTCTATGCTTTTTTCAAGCAATAAAGAAAATTCTTCTAATTCTGATTCAGCAGAAGGATTAAACTTTATAAACAATTCATCTTCTTTATATATTTCTATCAGTTTTTCAATTTCCACATTAATTCCCTTTTAATAAGTGCTTTTATATTATTATAGCTTTTTATTTAATTATAGATATATTTACCATTAAAAAATTAAATTTTAATTATATATGTAGTAGTGTTAAACAATAAAGAATAGAATCTATATTTAACCATGCGATTAATGTTTGACTTTGAAAATAAGTTAAGATATATTTAATTTGTCGCCTGTGATGTCTGCTTCCCCTTTTATAGGTTCTAGTTGCTCACGTTTTTAGGCAAAGCGTAGTGCAAACCCCAACGATGTTGGGGTTTCGTCTTTTGGGAGTTATAGGCTTTCAATATCATTTAATTTCGATTGAAAACTTTGAATAATTTTGTATGGATTTTCATCATCTTTAAGATTTGAAAAATCACCATACTCGTACCCTTTTTGTAAATCTTCGAATAAAGATTTTATCATCCTTTTAAATTTATCCATACTTTCTGATGGCACTTCCTTTAGATGATTCAAAATCCATTCCTGATGCTCTTTAGTATATAAAGCATAAGCCCATAGATCATAATAAGCGATGCTATTAATCACTTTATCTTCTCTGCTTAAGAAATCCTCAAATAAATAAGGAAGTGTCATAATTTCTATTTTATTTTATCTTCCAGTTTTTCTGCCTTTTCTTCATTGATTTCATAAAGTGATAGCATTTTATTTATTTCTTTTGTAAAGTTAAACATTTTTAATTTTATTATAAAACTCCGTGATAACTTTAAAAGGATTTTCAGAATCCTCAAGATCATCAAAACCTTCATCTTCATTCATTTTTTTAAAATTAAGATAAATTCCATCAAACATAGCAAAAAACTTTTCTTTTACTTCTTCGTCTTGTTGAAGGAAAATATTATATAGTTCATTTTTTAGTTCTTTATCATATACAAAGTTTATAAATAAATCCGCATACAGTTCATTAAGATATTGAAACTGATCTCTGCCTTTCAAGTCTTCAAATAACAGAGGAATATCTGAAATTGTCATTTTATCACATAAGGAATCTATCATATCCATAGCTTTCTCAGGATTACTATTATTTAATTGCATAATCTTGTCTATTTTTACACTCATTTTTGAACTTTTTATTTTTGTTCTTTGCATTTTTCACGCCTAATCTTTCTTTTAAAATCCTCTTTCCCTTTTCAGCCTGAAACCTTGCTAAAATTACAAGAGCAGGATGCTAATATACTGTATTACTCATAACTTTATCCTTATTATTTTTATAATCTTCTTTTTTTAACAGGACTCTTCTCCTGTTCTTTATTTACATTGACAGATTCCATAACTAAACTTTCTTTTAAAATCCTCTTTTCCTCTTCAGCCTGAAACATTGCTAGGATTCTAAAAGCAGGTTCTGAATGTAGTGTATTACTCATAACTTATCCTTATTGTTTTATAATCTTCTTTTTTTAACTGGATTCTTTTGCTGTTCTTTATTTACATTGACAGATTCCATAATAATTTCTTTTTCATTATCAAAAGGCAACCTTCGCAAAATATTTGTGACAATTCTTTTATCTTCCTCTAATTCTTCTTCTTTTGAAAGACAGTTTATTAAAGTATCTTTTCCACTTTCATAATACTCATGCATAAAATACAAAGGAAATGCCGGAAGAATAACAGTAAGAGGAAGTGCAAACCACAACTTTAAGAAGATATTGCCATATAAAAGAACAATAATAGTTGAAATTAAATAGATAAACAACATCAGGGATAGACCGACCATTTCTCCTTTAATTTTTGAAACCATACTAATATTTGTTTCTTTTTTATATTCTTTAAAAAGCTTATTCAAAATATAGATGTTTTCTATTTTACTTACTGCTTTTTTTGTAAATTTATAATTATCTAAATCCCATCCTTGCATTTTCTGGATTTCAATTTGAGCTTGCTTTTTTGTGGTTATCTTCATTATCAGATTCCTTAAAGTCTTTTTCTTTTTATGGATACTACTTCAGTATTTTTATTTTCAGGAATATTCTTTAAAATTTCTTCTTTCTGATATTCTGTTTTAATTTTTTGCATCATTAAAACAACAACTTTATTTTCAGGAGATTCAAAATAGTATTCTTCTCTCCAAGAGGCAATAAGCATCTTTTTAAGATCCTGACAGTAATCCCTGATGAAGCAATATGAAGAAATGGAGAGAAGGAGTATAAAGTTAAAAATTGGAAATACATATTCCATAATATCTTTCCCAGCTTCTTTCCCAGAAAAAAATAAAGCAAGTGAAAATCCAGATGATATAACAAGACTTAATATTATTCTGGGAATCATTGTCCTACCTTTCCCAGTCATTTTTTTGTATTCTTTAGCAATCTTATTTAAGGTTAAGATGTTTTTGAGATCCTCCAAATAAGAAAGAAATGAGGAATGATCATTCAAATCAATCTTAGTCAGTTTTTCCAAATCCACTTTTTTTTGCTTTGGCGAAAGCAACTCTTTTATTTCTTGAAAAACCTCAGGAGTTTGCATTATCATAACCTTTTTCTTTTTAATGAAGGTTCCAGGGTCTTTTCGTTTTTATGAGCATCTATCACTTCAATTAAAGTTTCTTTTTCAAAATGCATGGCATTTTTTTGCAAAGCTTCCACAAGCGATTTTTTATATACAATGTCGTCAACATATCGCATAACTTCCCTTTTACTTTCACTATAGTAGCTACTTAACATCACTTCTGACATTAAAAGAAAATAAAATATATTTATTGTTATCAAACCTATTTTTTCAAAAGTTACATTGTCTGTTAATATACACAGAAAAGAAAACAAAAAATAACCTATTGTAAAAACAGCGACTACCAGGGGATAGGAAAAAACATTTTTAGCAAGATTGATTCGTGTGTGAGCCTTAAACTCTTTAAATAAAAAATTCAAAGCACGCAGATTTTTCATTTCACGGATATCTGATTTTATTTGAGTAGTGTTGTCACCATTCCAGTATTTCATTTTACCTATTTCCACAATTTTCTGGCTTTTAGTAAAATGGCTTAAGAATTTTTTCATCAGACACACCTTACGGTTGGTATTTATATTCTGAGTATAGTATCACGAAGGAGTTTATTTTTCAAACAAAAAAGACGGCTTCTTCTTACTTCTCAGACAACTACATTTTTTAGAGACATCAACAATAATATTTTTGTCAAAAAAGGAACTCATTTCGTATAAAGTCCCACTTTTATGTTTAAAATAAAAACCAGTATTCATCCTGAATAAATAATTTTCCTTATTTCCATAATAAAGAGTCATACTACTATTAGATGTCATCAGGTAAGAATGTTTTAAAATCATTATTTGATTGATATCTTCAACATCGGGAATAATCATGTGTGGAATAACGAGTGTTTTTTGATTTTCTGATTTACCAGAATTTTGCAATCTATCTATATAACCATAGAAGAAACGACTACATTGTATGATAAGAGATGAATGAGTAACACTTTTGCTATCTAAAAGAAATCTTTCTCCTTTTTGCATATTCAAAAAAACATCTTCTTCAATACAATATTTATCAGATAAGAAAGGATAAATTTCGTTTAAACATTCCAATAGGGCATTATATACCTGGTTATACATTTCTTTTTCTTCGTCATTCTTGCATGGAAAAATAGTTCTCTTTTCTTTTTTGAATTTATCTATTGCCTCTTTTGAAAATTCTATACTTTTATAATCTGAACTAAAGAAAAAACCGTACAGCTCATGTCTTTTTTGAAAGTCTTCTACACATGAAAATTTACTTTTAGAGAGCAGCAAGTCCAGGAAAACATAGAAATAATCATCCATATTGAAAATGTTAAAACAGATTTTGCCAATTATTGTATGATTAATTTTCTGCTCATTAATGAAGTTAACAGTCTCTTCAAATGTATCATTATCATCGATAACATAAAAAATTTTTTCATTTTTACTCATTAATTCACAGGCATATATAAAAGAACATCTTTCTTTAGTGTTTGCCGATTCATTAACAAAAATACCATATTTCATTAATGGTATTTTTTCCAGCCAAAGTTCTTGGTCTACACCTTCCACTATTCCAGCTTTAAAGGTCTTTAAAAAGTGAATGTTTTTGTAAACGGACTTATTTAAAAATTTTTTTAATCTATGTTTTCTATATTTTTCCTTAAAATCTCTTAAAGAATCAAAACCAGAATCGATAAATATATTATGGATCGTATATAATTCATGCTCTGCGAAATTAGGGTTTTTCCCTTTATTATTCCTGCGAATTTTTAACAACTCCTTATACAGATTTTTCTTTTTATTTATAATCATCCTGATACCTTTTCGTTAAATTTTTAGTATATAAAACTTATCATTGGCTCACATCAATCATTAAATTTCTATCTAATTCGTTATAAACATTATATAGAGTTCCTTCATAATGATGTAAGTTATAACTTATATCTGATAACCAATTATTTTTCCCGGAATACACCACACTCAAAAAATCGTAATTATCAATAAAATATACATTATTACTGGTAATAATACTTCCTGTTTTATATACATATTCTGAAAATAGAACAAACACAGGTCTTTTAAAACCTTCTTTATTTGCGGGTGATTTAAATTTGTAAGAACAAAACATCATCGTCAATAAAAGAGATAAATATGCCATATTTTCATCGTTCTTTATGATGATGTGATTATTTTGTTTTAATATGGCAAAGAAGTCATCTTCCTCACTATAAACAGGCGATAGAGAATATTTAACAGAATCCAATGCTTGCAAAATAATGGCTTTCATCTCTTCATATAAAGGCTTCTCATCAGAAAGAACATTTAATTTATTTATATCTACAGGAATATTATTAACAATCTCTATGATACCTGTTTGTGTAAATTCCATTAAATTTTGAGGAAATAACAGTTCATACATTTCTTCTTTTTTATCAAGTGTAATGTTTTGAAATTCATCACTCGCAGGAATATCGTTAATCAACATTTCCATCATCATAAGGAATTGATCTTTTTTGTTGTGTATTTTAAAACATAACTTATCTATAATATTAACAGGAACCTTCATTTCTTCTGTAATTTGTTTCAAATAATTTAGTGATACCGCATCTGAAGCGGTATAAAAAATTCTTTCACCTTTCTTAATAAACTTCCTTGCAATATGAAGAGAAGCCTTATCTTTAACATCATCAGCATCTATTAGCGTATAAGTATGGGGAAATGATGCTTTAGTTGAATAAACATCTTTACCTGATTTCACATCTACCCCCATTGAAACCGCCCTGATATATGTATTGTGGTGAGGTATTGGCTTGTTCATCATCTTTTGAATGTATGTTGAGGCATATTCTGATTTAAGTTCTCGCAGGTTTTTAAAGCCTATAGAAGAAAAAACGAACTTTTCTATCTCATTTTCAAAATAACGCTTTCTTTTAGATTTAAGTAGTGGATTATACTTATAGAATAAGCAATGATAACCATATTTTTCAATATAGTAAGATTGAATTATTTTTTTCAGATATTTACTTGCTTCTTTTTCGAGATTTTTATTTTTATCTATAAGCATTATTTATTCCTTAACATCGATAATAGCATCATCATAACTTGTATTAATATGATATAAATTACCATTTATATGTTTTATAAAAATACCAGTATTATTTTTCACATAATTATTTTCTTTGCTTGAATAAATAAAATTAACCATCTGAACCTGTCTTCCTAATGAAATATTAAAATAAAAATTGCCATAACTTTCTTCTTTTTCGACATCAGGAAAAATAAGTTTCGGATATTTATATTCTGGATTTTCTTGTTTTTTAGCTATCAATTCAACAAAACAGATACGGGTACATACAGCAACCATTGCCGCTATTGTAGGGCAACGTGCCAACACAACCAAACTTTTATTTTTCATAAGGCTTAAAAACACATCTTCATTTTCATTATAAGTTTCAGAAAGGAAAGGTCTTATTTGTGTCATTTTATCAATTAAAACATTTCTTATTGTGGCATACATTCTTTGCAGGTGAGGTGGAACCGAAGAAAAGTCATTAGTCATATTTGCTATAGACTTGTCTATTCCCTCCTGAGTTAATTCAACACTAGAACCGAGGAAAAACTCAAGTATTTTGATATCCAGTGGATAGACTGAGCTGTTATCATTTAGCATAACCGATAATAACGAATAACTTTCATTATTGATTTTGAAAATCCTCATGCATATTTTTTCAGCAATAATACAATCAATTTTATTATCCACAGTAAATTTTTTCATATTATCTATACATTCTTTATCCTGAGCAATGTATACAATATTCTCATTTTTTTTAAGAAAGTTTTTTGCATAAATAAAAGATGCTTTTTCGGTAGGGATTGGTGAATCTACAATGAACATGTTTTTCAAAAATGACTGTTGCTCTATCCAAAGATTCTTACTTGTTCCGGGGAGTGAGCCTGCTTTAAAAGCTTTAATCATTTTTTCTCTTTCTTTAATAGGTTTATTTAATAATTTTGATAACCAATTATTATTATAATGATCCCTGAAATGACTTATACCTGAAAAGCCCATTTCTTTAAAAGCATCAAATCTAAAATATTGAGAACCTTCCATTTTAGAATATATTTTATTCAATTTGCTCAATTGTTTTTCAATATTCTTTCTTGAGTCAATAATCATAAAACCACCTTTTAAAATTTTTAAAGTCTTCTTTTTTTAACAGCAGAAGCATTTTCCACCGTTTTCAAATTACTTGTAATCTCTTCTTTTTCACCATTAAAGATAATTTTTTTCAACATATCAACTGTGGATAATCTATTTTCATCATCTGTTTTTAAACGGGCTATTAAAGTGGATCGACCTTTTTTATAATAGGCAGAGAATGTTTCATATATCATCCAGCTAATAAAGGTTATCGACAACACAAAAAGTTTTATAGATGTTTGGGAGGTTAAATCCCCCTCAAAAGTAAGGAGTAAAAGAAATATGAAAAATATTACAAGAATTGCAAAGATATCTTTCATAAAACTTTTAGTTTTAAGATTATTTATCATAGAAAAACCAGTTTGTTCTTTATGAGCTTTAAATAAGGTATTTAGTGTATGTATATTTTTTATATAAACCAGCCTCAACACCAGTTCTTCCAGATTATGGAAATCAAGCGATCTCAATGCATATAACTCTTTATATTTTTCTTTCCTTGAAAAAACTTTTATAAAATAAGGGGTGTTTTCAGCCATAGTTAAAGCCTTTTCCTGCTAACAGGCTCTGACTTTTTTTGAAGCTCTACTACTTTCATGATTTTATCTTTTTCTTCTGTATATTTTATGCTGTGCATTTTTTGAAGTGCATTGATAATTATCTCTTTATTGCTATCACTGGCATTATACTGAACAATAATAATTTTTGTTATAAAAGTGTAAGATAATAAACATGTTGCAAATACAAAGCATAATATAACAATTGAAAAACATATTAAAAGACTATAAAAAAGAAACTGAGGAATATCTGATCGGGCAGATATGATAAAGAGTATAAAAGCAAAAAGCGAAGCAAATGACATTAAAGGAAAGATACAACTCTCAAACCATAATTTGAAATTACTATCTTTTCTTAAAAAAAACCCCGTCTCGCTTTTGTATTCTTTATACAAATTACTCAATATCAATATGTTTCGAATTTTTACTATACTAAAAACAGCCATATCAGGATGAACAGAACCCAGATCTTTTAATAAAGACAGCTCTTTTTCTCTATGTTTTTTAGATAATACATTCGATAAATATCGCATATTTTTTTCCTTTATTTTTGAATAAAGAATATATCTCAAATATAAAATATTATCAATAATATCTCGCACATCCTGTCTGCTGCATCAAAAAGACTAGTAAAAATAGTTGGATTATAGGATAATAAGTCATCTTAATCACAAGGATTTAAACATGAAAAAATATGTAATGTGTTTTCTGTTGTCATTTCTGTTTATCACAGGAGCAGCCCGGGCAGAGACACTCTCTGAAGTAAAAGGTCATCTTATTGATAACCTTAGCCAGTCGGGTTATATTGATAAAGGTAAAGCCGCTGAAATTAAAGGTAAATTTATTGCTCTAGAGGATTCTGCAACAGAAATTGTCAGTGCAGACAATGAAAAAGGACTATGGAATGAATATGCATCATGGTCTAACTTCCTTAAGTTTATTGGAGTTATTCTTATCCTTGCTGCAACCGGAAAATTCATTGTTAAAATTGTTAAACGACTCTTTTTCGTTTTGAAAACTGTGCCTTTTATCGTTTATCAACTGGCAGTTTTAGCAGGTTCCTTAACATTTACTTTTATGCCTTTCTTCTATAATTTATGGCCCGGTGATCGCATATATGCGATTCTTTTCGGGGCATTAGCAAATATTTTTGTAGTGGGCTGGATTGTTTCAAAAAACAATAAATTACGGGATATTATCAAAGCTTTCTGTAATAAAAACGAGGTCTTGACAACAGGTGGGCTTTCTCTGCTTGGTTGTGTTTATTTTGGAGCCTTTACTTTGGTATTATCGTCACAACTTTTTGGATTGTTGTCTGTAGCCTCTTTTTCAGCAGGTTTATTCCTTCTTTTGTATTGGCTTTTCAAAAAGATTAATAAAAGAGAACCAGAAATTAATGAAGTTTCATTGACTGTCATTCTTACCAGTCTTGCTTTACTGACAGTATATGCTTTCAACTCGCCGTTGTTTGGTTATTTCTCATCTGGTGTCCAGTATGTATTCACTGCTATTTTGATTTGGGCACTGCTTTATCACACATTACCTGTTCTTGAGAGTAAGAATAAAATGTTTTACTTTATTGCTTTTACATTTATCCTTTCGCTTTCAGCCGCAGGTTATATGCAACTTGATACAACTCTAATTTCAACACTTATCTTCTGTGCATATTATGCCTTAATCTTTAGCTGGCTTGTTTACTATACCATTGAGTTTAACAAAATTGCCGGATTGTTTACTTTAGGTATTGGCTTATATGGAACAGCAATGTTACTGGAGAAGTATGGTTCTTATCTGGTGTTTCATCAGTAATTGATAGAAGGAAACGGATTTCCTTATTCAAAAAAGCGAATGATAACAGTTTAAAAATGTAGTAGATTTAAAAAGACGAAATCCCTGACTTAACATCAGGGATTTCTAATATCTCGGCTAAAAAGACATACTTTCATATTCTCAGTGCCTGTCATGTACTACCCATTTCCTGAGCAGCTATTAAATAATACATATAGGTTAGGTCTATGTCAAATTTTAGTAGACAATATTTTTGATTATAATCTTTTAAAATTTTTCACATCTTTATTAATAGAGTTTCCAATTTCTTTCAGAATTGTATTTTTCTCAAATTCAGCTTTTCTTTTTAGAATTAAGGCTTCTTTTTCAGGAGATAAAGCTTCTTCATCCGAATCTTTAATAGCAGCTATTATTTCAGGTGTAAAAAGTGACAAAGTAGGTTCATCTATTTTATCTATTAAATATAAAGTTTTTTCATAGTTTGCATAGAAGAGCACATTTTCACCATCATTATTAATGTTATTTACATCAATACCGTTCTTAACCAAAATGGGAGAGGTGTGTTCGGTAGCATAAAATAAAACATTACAACCATCGTTATTTTTATGATTTATATCAATACCAGCCTCCACTAAATATTCTACACTTCTTACATTAATTGAATTATAGAAAAGAGCATTATCACCATCTTTATTTATCTGGTTTAAATTAATGTTATTATCAATAAGTAATTTTATTTTTTTAGGCTCTTCCGCATAAAAAAGAGCATTATTTCCATTCTCATCTAAAAGATTAAGATCAGCTCCATTTTTAATTAAAAGAGATGTTTTTCTGTAATCAGATTTAAATAAGACTGTATGACCAAAACAATCTTTATGATTCATATCTATACCGTGAGCTATTAACCATTTTGATTTGCTGTAGGAAGCTCCATGCAAAGCATTTCCTGACAATTCATCATCAATTTCATTAATATCAACTTCATCTTTGTACTTCAGGTATTCTTTTTCTGTTTGTATTCTAAATATACTTTTTGCCATCATTAAGCCTTTTCATTATTCTCATTATTCATTATACCAGGTATAGAAAATAATAAAATAAGTTATAGCCTTTTTATTATTTTTATATCTTTTTCACATGAAGATAATTTTTTCAAAATAGTATCCCGTTCAATTTCTGCTTTTCTTTTTTCTATTAAATCTTTGAAAGATTGTGTTTCAGATTCTTCCATATCGTTAAAAAGCCCATTAACGAAAAATCCATTATCAAACTCTATTTGTTTTAACTTTTCTACTGTCATATAGGAAAGATCGTGTATGTCGTCTATAACCAAAGCAAGGCGTTTACTATCTATATACGAAGCAACTCCTTGCCCAAAATTATCGATGATATTTACATTAATACCTTTTTCAAGAAGCAAAGGATAAAGTTCTATATTTGCTGTGAATAATTTATTCTGACCTGTAGACTCTTCTATATTATTAACGTCAATTCCTCTTTCTATAAGGATTTTAGCGACTTCACCATGTGCTATTGTTAAAGCATTCGATCCATCTTTGTCCTTTTTATTAATATCAACTCCTGCATCTAATAACAGTTCACAAATTTCTTCACTCCATAAGAAATTAAACAAAGCATTTCTACCCCATTTATTAACCTGATTAACATTAATTCCTTTTGACATAAGGAGCTTAATTTCTTCTATATTACTTTCAAGTACGAACAAGGCATTATTACCTGATAGATTTATTTGATTCACATTTATACCTGCATTTAATAATAATTCCATGACTTCAGCAGAAGAATGGAAAAGGGCATTTTCACCTAAACCATCAACTAAATTAACATCAATACCGTATTTTAAGAGCCAGGATATTTTTTCAAAATTATTTGAAAACAGATCATTTTGGCCAAGACTGTCGATTTCATTTATATCTACTTCGTCTTTATATTTTAAATATTCTTCTTCTGTTTCTATATCAAATATACTTTTCTTTTTTTCTTTCATTTTTATAATCTTTTTTTAATTGGTTGCTGTTTATCTACACATATTATATTTTCTTCTATTATTTTCTTTTCTTCTTGCATGTATTTCAGATGATTAAAACTCGTCATTAGCTTAGACTGTTCATCTTCATAAGCATATACTCTCTCTAAAGCTGTGATTCCTTTATTATTTTTTATCTCAAACCAAGATAATTCAAATTTTTTTATAAACGCTATTGTTTCTTCAATGCTTTTTTCTTCAAAGTTATCTACCAAAATTTGAAATATTGTATTTCCTTCTTTATTCTGCTGAGAAAGATCTATATGTTTCTTATTTAAATAAAAAAATACATCATAATTTTCACCTATTTCCGCTTCAGCAAAACTAAATAAAGGAGTTCTTCCAGAATATGAAGATTGTTCATTTAAATTAGTTTGTTCTATTATTTTATCAACGACTTCTTCTTGATTATTTTTTAATAGTTGTCTTATTATATTATAAAGAAGTGGTATTCCTGAATATTTCTTCTCATTTTTATAATAAATCTCAGGCGGCAGAATATTTCTTTGAATTAAAGAATTAAAATAGTCACTATGATTGTTAAATAAACTTAGTTTTTTCATATTATAACGTTTCCCTATACTTATCTTGCTCAGAATCCATCTTAAATATACTTTTTTGCATAAGAATCCTACAGTCTCTTCGCTATTTTATTTTCAGAAGGAATTTCTTTTAAACTATTCAGGATTGTTTGCTTTTCATTTTGTGCTTTTATTTCAGCAAGTTTTGTTTCAATAAGTGCTCTTTTTTCAGGTGTAAAAGTATCATATTCATCAACTTCTAATTCATTAATTTTTTCTTCTGTATAAAAAGAAAAGTCATCCAGTTCATTAATTAAAAGTTTAGTTTTTTCAAAGTCGGCATAAGTAATGACATCCTCACCCGCATGACTTTTTTGTTTTACATTTACACCTAAAGATAATAAAATTTTAGAAACCTCTACATCCGCATCAAACAAAGCATTTTCACCATCAGTATTTATTTGATGTATATTGATATTTTTATTAATTAATATTTTCGCTATCTCTGGGGTTTGTGAGAAATGAAAAAGACTATTTTCACCATTATCATTAATTGCATGAATATCTACTCCAGATTCTATGTATAAAGGAGCTAAATTTTCAGTAGAATACATTAAAATATTATTTCCGTGTTTATCTCTGGCATTGATATCCACACCAGCTTTTATTAATAGTTCTGCTTTTTCAAAATCATGGGTGAAAAATAATGTAGTTTGACCTGACAAATTCTTCTGATTTATATTAATTTTTCTTTCAATAAGTAATCGGGATGTTTCATAATCAGCATCAAACAAAACATTACTCCCACCTTCATTTATCTGATGGATATTGATTCCATGTTTAATCAACCAGGAAGCATGATGGTAAGGCTTGTTAAATAAAGCGGTTTTCCCATATTTATTAATTTCGTTGATATCTATTTTAGATTGAGAATTATATTCTAAGTATTCCTCTTCTGAATCCATTTCAAATATACTGTTTTTCATAAGCCTTTTCTCTTATTTATAATACATACACTATTATATAATAGATTTAGGTAATCACATACTATAGCCTTTTATTTTTTATATCATAAGCAAAAGCATTCGATGATATATTTTTCAAAATAACTTCTTTTTCATTTTCTGCTTTTATTTGCAATTGTCTTTGTTTAATCAATTCTATTTTTTTGTTTGTATAAATTTCAGGTTCTTCTTTTTTTAAGTCAGCTAATTTTTCAGGAGTATAAAAAGATAAATCTTTCATTTTATCAATAATTAACTTTGTTTTTTTGTAATCTGCATAAAAAATAACATCTTCCCCATTATGGGACTTTTGCTCTATATCAATATTGTATTGTAAGAGAACTTTAGACTCCTTCAATGCGGAATAAAAAAGGGCATTGTAACCATAAATATCAATCTGGTTCACATTGAGTCCAGCCTTAATAAATCTTTCAACATAAGGATTTGAAGCATAGAAAAGAGTTGTTTGATTGTGTTTTGAAAGCTGGTGAATGTTTATACCTTTATCTAAAAGCATTTCTATTAGTTCAGGATCTTCAAAAAAATTGGCAATAAACAGAACATTTCTTAATTCATTTTCTTCAACTACATTAACATCTATCCCTGATTTTATCAGCAACTTAGCTTTATCAGAAGATATGCAAGAAAACAAAGCATTCATACCATTTTTGTCTACTTGATTTATATTAATATTATTTTCAAGAAGCAATGTTATTTTTCGCAAATCATCTGTATAAAAAAGAGCATTTCTTCCTGTATCATCTACAGCATTTACATCACAATTTCTTCTTATCAATTCTTTCGCAGTTTTATAACGCGCATGAAAAAGAGCTGTCTGTGCTTTATCATCTCGGTGATTTATATCTATTCCTGCCTCGATAATTGATTGAGCTATACTGCCACGAGAATAAAAAAGAGCATTACAGCGGTATTTATCTGTATGATGAATGTTTATTCCATGTTTTATTAACCATTGCGATTTTATATATCCTGAACTTGAAACATGAAATAAAGCCGTCTCATCATTTTTATTCGTTTCGTTAATATCTATCTTATCTTTGCATTGCAGATATTCTTCTTCTGTTTCTATTTGAAATATACTTCTCATTGTATCCTCAGGATAATAAAATTGTATGCTTTTTCAATTTTAACATATAAATGATATTTTTAAATCCTTTTAACCTTTCTTTCATTATTATTGCAGGGATTTATCGTGCCTAAAAGAACTTCATTTTCATAGAATGAATGTAGACGAATTAACTCTGATCTTAAGAATAAGTTTTTGTTATCTTTTACAAAACGTATTTCTATATCCTGACCTGACATTTGTTTTGGTAAGGATGCCATTTGAAAGCTCAGGCTCCCATAGGTGAAAGGATCATGGAACCATAGCAAATTTTTATTATCAAATAAATTTGTAGATTGAGATTTTAAAATGTGCTCTATGAAAAATATAAATTTTGTCTCAGGAGAATTCAAAACAGTACCGCATAAAATGTGTCCCAGTACATCATCATCATCAGCATGATAAACATGAATTGATTTTTCTTCTTGTCTTATGAAAAATTTCATCATATGTATATCGCCATTTAGACCATAATTATCTAATATGAATTTTAACATTTCATAATCTTCGGCATTATTTCTCATAATCTTTTTTTCTTTTTTTCCGCATTCACTTTCGAAGCGCATTCTAAATTAATAGCTTCCATTATTTGTTTCTTTTCAGCATCAGCATTTTCTTTAGCTTTTATTAAATAATCATCAAAACCTGAACATACACCTGTTTCTGTATCAAAATGAAACAAAGGATGCTTAAGCTTAATCATTATTTGGGCATCTGCAAGAGAAAGATTACTTTTCCCAGAAAATTGACTTGGAAAATAATTTTGATACATATTTAACTTGAAAGGTGATGTGTTTAGACCGGGAATTGAAGCGGGAGCAGGAATTTGTGATTTAAGATTTTTCTTTTTTTTGGACATTTAAATTTCTCCTCAATAGAATCACCCATTTTACCTTTATTATCTGTTTAAAAGCAAGGTAAAATAGGAATTATATTTAAATACTGAGTTGAGATAGCCTCACATTCTCGTTCTTTAAGGAGTAGATAATGTCAAATTCTTTTAACTTTTACCGGGTCATCATCTGAAATATTAACATTACTCAGTATTATGGTTTTTTCTTTCGTCAATGCTATTTCTTTTTTTAAAAACCATCCAGTTCGATTATCGGGGATAAACCTAACAATAATCCTTCTTTTTTCTTCTGAAATTTCAAACAAAAATATTCTAAATTTCAAACTATTATAAAATCCTACACTATAGTTAAACTGATTAATATCTTCTTTTAAAATTTCTCCTTTATATTCTGCGAGCATCTCTTCAAAAAAAGACATTATTTGAAATTTATAATTTTCAGAGGATAATCCTTTTTTTGAAATCTTTGTGTCTACACTCCTGTTTGTAAATAATTCATTATTTTCATTATTCAGATCTTTATCAAAAATATCCAGTTCAAATTCGTGAACATCACCATTTTTGCCATAATTATTAACAAAAAACTCCAATGCTTTATAGTTTTCCATATATACCTTAAATTATTTAAAAGAAATTAATAATAACATAGAAAGTTAATAATTTCCAGGTAATTTCTATTACTTTACATTAACTACAGAGGAAGCTTTGTATTTTTTGTTGTGTGTACATAGATTAAAAGGCACTGTTGACATTTTAATTTTTCTTATTATGTTCTAATAAAAGGCATCCTTTTATTTTTATGCATCTATTCACCTGATAAAACACCTGATTCTGGATAATCAGGTGTTTACACAATTCACAATCTTTTTTTAGTTTCTTTTACTTTATCTGTATTTCCCATTTCCACATTATTCATTATTATTTGCTTTTCATCCCAAGCTTCTTTAGCTAAATTTAATTCATTTATACTTTTTTTAACATCATTAGATATTTGACTTGATTTATAAGCAAAATCATAATCATCGCTTAATTCTTTATAATAAAAACCTTTCAACCTGCCATTTGTTCCCGGATACCATTTTTTGGTTCCATTATTCATTAATTCATAAATAATGACATCTTTATTATCTTCGTCACAGGATTCTTCGACCATTCTGATCAGTTCTGGAGTCGCATTTTGTGAATTGAATTCTTTCTTAATTAAACTTTTCCGTGATTTTAATATATTAAAAAAATCAAAAGTATCTATTTTATAATGTTGCTCTGTAAATATAACTATAGTCATGAAAAGAATTGGGCAACCTAGCATGGTTAAAAGAAGAAATGCAACCTGCATTAATTTATTATTTGTGTGAAGAGCAATATAAAAGCAACTGCCTGTAAAAATAACCATCAATAAAAAAATCAATAAAAATAAAAAAATAGGAATCAAACAATGATATTTTAATTTTTTGTTCAGTGGTTTATTAATAATACTTTTCAAACTTATTTCAAATCTTGTATCATCTTTATATTTATTTATATATAAATCCAAATCTTTATCATATTGCTTTTTAAATGAATCTGACATGTTGACTCTCTTATTTTTCATGTTTGCAAAGGTATTTACTTACAGTAAACAAAAAACTACATATTATAAATATTAAAGTTACAATAAGTACATAAAACCAATTCGGAATTTTAAAACTATTTGCTAGTTTGTAATCATTGACTAATATTGGTTCACCTAATACTACAGTAAAACCAATATCATTTATTTTCAGATTTCCTTGACCATCTTTTATGTAATTTTCTTCAAATGATGTATCATCTTTAAAGAAAATTTTCAACAAACTATTTTCTTCATTATCTGACGATCTTAACCATAATTGTAATTTTATTTCATTGTTTCTTAAATTTTCTTTTTCTATATGAACTATATCTGAAGCTTTTATTTCTATTGTATAAGCCACAGAATTAAAACTTATTAAAAATAATAAACAAAATAATAAAGATTTTGTAACTTGAGACATTTTTTTAATCTCCTGAAGTAGGAAAAATATAATAGTCAGACTTCTGTTTTACAAATAATCTGCTTTTTTTGCCCCTCAATTATTTTAAAGATTCCTTTTTCGCAGCTTCAAGAAACATCTTTAACTGATTTGTCATTTTTGGCTCTACACCATTCATCCTTGCTTCTTTTATCTCAAGTCCTTTACAAGCATCAGAGGCTATCTTGGCATCATCTCTTGTGAAAAAATTCTCCATTGTTAATGGATTAGGATGTGGTTTGTTTTTTAGAATAAATATTTTCTTTTTAGACATAGCAACCTCACTTTATTTTTCTATAATTTAAACAAATTTTTGTGTAATATCAAATCTATTTTTAGATTATGCTAATCATCTTAAAACAATCAAGGCACATCCTTATGCCTTATTTATTCTCTTACAGATTATGTATCTTCTTAATAGAAACACTGTTATCTGTTCTATCTAAAACTTCAACATCTAATGTTTCACGAGTTTTTTTATTGATAATAATCCTTTTATGCACAGCAATAAGTTCGCTATCATAAAACTTTTTACCCGCTTTTATATCTCTGTCATCAATAAGTACCGTTTTCCCTTCTCCTTTTAATAAATCGCTTATCTCATGTGCAATATCTTTATCAGATTCGTAATCAATAACAGAAATAATATAATCGAATGTGTTGAAATATTGATTACCTTTAAATCCTTTTTCATCCCTGTTCTGCTCAAGTAAAGCCATTATTAAACGTGAAACTCCAATACCAAAACAACCCATTAAAACATGATTCTTTAAATTATCTCTTAAATCAAATGCTTTGCTGTATCTGTCACCTAAGTTAAAGATATGACCTATTTCAAGATAATTTTCTCCATCATCTCCTTTATCCTCTCCAAATGAACTTTTGCAGCGGAATTCTTCAGAGAAGCTTCCTCCCATCTCTCCAACATCTGAAGAAACAATATCAAATGATAAACCTAATCTTGTGAAAATATTGATATAGGCTTGCCTCACATCATTGTATATTGAAACAAGTGCTTCCTCATCATGAGAAAAGCAATAAGCATCTGACATTAAGAATTCTTTACCTCTTATCAGACCACCTTTAGCTCTCATTTCATCACGATATTTATTACCGATCTGGTAGACTCTTAAATCCATTTTTGAATTATTGTAGTATTTTTTTACAATCGCAGTTATTGATTCTTCACAAGTTGCACCTAAGACAAACTCTCTGTCTTTTCGGTTTTTTAATGTGAACAATTCAGAACCATAGGAGTCATATCTTTGGGATGTTTTCCATAATTGAGCATCCTGAATTAAACTCAAACGTATTTGAGAAAATCCTATAGCATCCAGTTCTTCCTGAATAACCTGCTCTACTCTTTTTTCAAGTAAATAACCCAAAGATAAGGTTGAGAATACTCCAGCACTATCCTGAGTATAAAAACCAGCTTTCTGAACAAGATCTACTAAATCCATCTGAGCATTGTCTTTAGCAAAAGAATTACTGTTAAATAACATATTTGAGAATTTCATTTCATTTTCCTTTTATTAAGTTTCATCTATTTATTTTAAAATGTACAAATTTTTGCAATAAAAAAACGCCCGTAAAAGGCGTTTAAAGATGAAACTCAATAAAACATGAGCAATAGTCTTTTACGCCTTATACAGGCGATTGTGGTCGTTTACCTCTTAAGACTACTGTCAACTTACTCATGATTTTTTCCTTAATATATTCAGATATAAAACTATAATAGATTTGCTTAAAAACAAAGTCAAGTTTTATTTAACATATCGTTTTTAAATTTTGTGTTTCCCTGAAGATAATCCTTGATTATCATGTTTTTTTTCTTCTTTTCTCACAGAAAGAGATGAGCGATCTGGCAATTTTGGGATCTCTCGCCTTACTCGTGTTTCTTCAGACTGATTTTCCTGAGATTTTTCTGGATTTAAAGTAGGTCTGGGTCCTTTTACAGTATTTTCAGGAGATAAAGCTCTGTCACTAAATATTCGGGGCATTTCTTTTGAGGTGGCTGGATTTAAAGAGTTATTTTCTTTGATATGAGAGTCTAAAGTCGGTCTTTTTCCAGAATATGCTGGAGGGGACGGTGGATTGTTCGATATAGAAGGTCTTACTCTTTTTGATGGCTCTTTTTGCTCATTTAGAATACCTGAGTGAATATCCTTATTTGCGAATTCACGACCGTTATTAAAATATTGTAGCTCTTCAATGTTATTCACAGATCTATCCATTTGAAAGGAATCATTTATCCTGTTCTCAAGCATTGCTATTGTATCATTACGAATTTTTGTAATTTGGTAGTCTTTATCATGTATTCTATTATTAACAAAGCTTGTAAGATAACAAAATTCATTTCTCATCCTTTCGTCATTATTACTTGAAGGTTTAGTGTACTCTCGTAATTTATCATCGAATTTTTGAACACCTATAGCGGTATTAGTTTCCATTATTTTTTTATTTAAATCATTAAAATCTTTGTATTGAATTGTGGAATTAGCAGCACTATTATGCAATTTTAAATTATCGACCACATCATATTTATGAACTCCTTCCTTTAAATTCGATTCTTTATAGCTATCAGATCTGAACTCTATAATACTTTTTATTAATTCTTCACCTCTTTCTTTTTGACCGTTTTCGGTATAAATTTCTCTTATCATGGAGCAAGCATATAAATCAGCATAACCTTCTAATATGGAGCTATGTAAACTATGTAATTGTTCACAAGGAATATCTTTAAAGCCTTCAAATTTCACCATTTGGTTTATAAACTGCTCATCATTCTTATCAGTAACTTCTGTTACTTTACCTTGATTCGCTAAAGACCACTGATGATGAACGGCATGACCTAATTCATGTAAAAATAAATAATTAGCGGCATCTTGCTTATTAATTGGTTTTGCATTGCTATTCGAGAACTTATGTTCATTTAGACTTCTAACTTCGTTTTCATCTACAATGATTTTTTGTTCATCAATAAGGTAAATAGAATATCCTTTTTCTCCTGTTTTATCTCTTTGTCTTATTTCTTCTTTAGAAAAACCACGGAATTCGACTGGGATTTCTTTGTTTATACTTGGAAATTTATTACTATTATTCAAATGATTTATAACACTTTTAATATCAACTACTATTGACTCTTTTTTTGAAGGTTCATTTCTATCAATGGGATTAATTTTATCTAATATCGCTGATAAACTATTCCAACTTAGATACTTTTTATCCTGAGAATAAGATAAAACATTATTTATATTTTCAAGTTCATACTCAACTTGCATTTTCTACTACTCCAGCAAGAAAATAATTCCAAAGTTTCTCATCTTTAACTTCTACACTATAACCTATTACTATATTTACAATTGAATTGTGCTTCAACTCTTCTTTAATCATATTACTCAGCTTATCATCAAAAATGAAATAAATATCAGGAGTTTCTAAAATTTGCTCGGAACCTTTCTCTTCCATATTAAAATTAATGCCTGTTCCGTCTTTTATAAACTTATACAAATAATCTTTATACTTTTGTTCTATTTTAGATACATCTACAAATAATGTATTTTCAAGTTTTTCGACAGTAGCTAAAGAATAATCATCACTTGATAAATAAACAATCTCTTTTCCATCATCTGCTTTCATTACTAATTTCATTTCACCACCTCTATTTAAAACAATTCACATTATACATACAATAAATGAAAATAAACATCATGTTTCAAAAAATACTTTACTTGTTTTAAATACCCTTAATTCGACTGGGATTAATTTGCATTTTTTACTGTCCCTACAAAGAAAATACTCCATGACTCACCACCTTCGACCTCAAATCCATAGCCTACCGCCAGTTCAAATTCTGGATTACTTTTTAGTTTTTTATTGAGAATATTATTAAGCTTTTCGTCAAAAATAAAATAATACTCTGCTGTTTTCAAAATATATTCATTTCCTTTTTTCTTAAAAGTAAAATTATTGGTTGTATTTTCTATTATAAAAGGATCAAAATAATTCTTATATTTAATATCAATTTTAGATATATCAATTATCAGTGTATTTTCTATTTCTTCCGTAGACACAACATCATAATCATCTCTCGATAAATACACAATCTCTTTTCCATCATCTGCTTTCATCACCAATTTCATATTATTCATTATTTTACACCACCTATTAGTGCATAATTCCAGTATTCTTTGGATTCATCATCGGGATAACCTAAAGATAAATTTATAGGCTTTTCATCTCCTTGAGCATAATTTTTAACAATATGTTTTATATCCTGATCAAAAGTAAAATAATAATCTGTAGTTGATATTACAAGCTTTCCTTCTTTGTCAAATATATTCCATTTTTTATCTAAGTTAGAAAATAAGGCATCAAAATATTCTTTTGTTGCTTGTTCGATACTATGTAACTCTATAGCATAACCATCCAAATCAGCTTCTGTTTTTACAATTTCATACATATCTTGAGAAAAATAAATAATTTCTTTTCCATCATCAGATTTCATAACCAATTCCATATGTATTTTCCTGAATTAACTTTATATAATTGCTTTAAAACAGATAACATATAAATACAACAATAACAAGTTTAGGATAAAATTGATAATATATCTGGTTATTTTCGACTTTGTTTTCCATAGTTATTTTTTATAATACCTATATTAAAACAATGCCATTCACCTTTATAATCTTTAGTGTTTTCCATATTTTCTGCATATGCAATTGTAATGTTTATACTTTCATCAGGGTTTAATTCTTGTGCAATTTGATCTATGGAATATACTAATTTATTTTCAAATATAAAATAATACTTCTTAGTTTTCAAAACAAACTCCGAATCTTTGTTATTTCCTACACTCAATTCTCTAATAAAATCTTCTTTTTCAAAATCATTGAAAAATGATTTTAAATATTCTTTATATATTTTCAAAGAACTTGATATATCTATAACAAGAGAATTCTCCATCTCATCTAAATAACCTATCTCAAAATCATTATTAGAAAAATATACAATCTCTTTTTCATCACTTGCTTTCATTACCAACTTCATTTCACCACCTCTATTTAAAACAATTCACATTAGACATACAATGAATCAAACTAAACATCATGTTTCAAAAAACATTTTACTTGTTTTATTTCTTCTTTAGAAAAGCTAGGGAATTCGACTCTGATTTCTTTATTTAAATTTGGAAGTTTATTACTATTATTTAAATAGTCTATTATACTGAAAATATCTGTTTGTTGGTTCATTTAAACTTCTCCCCTAAATAAAATTTCATTTTCAATGTAAGATTTTATTTCTTTATTATTTATAGGCTTATTTATTAACATATATTTTACCTATTCTCATAGCTATAGTTATATTTTCATCCTCTGGAGATGTAAATCCAATACGAACTATAGTATCATTTTCATTATTTTCTGTTATTTTTGCAATCGAATCATTTATATTATTTGCAAATAAAAAATAAAATAATGGAGTTTCTAAAACAAAATTATTATTTTTGGTATATGTTGTAAACAACTTTTCTTCAGATTCAAAAAGTTTATCAAGATATTCTTTTTGTTCTATAGAAAGATTATTTATCATTATAAATAAATCATCTGGATAAGTAGAAACAGTTCCAACATCATAATCATTTTTAGAAAAATAAATAATTTCTTTTCCATCCTTAGTTTGCATTTTTAATTTCATAACACACTCTTTTATTTTTAATAATTAACCAGATATATCATTTTGTTCAAACACAATCAAGTGAACATCTACACTATTAAATAAAACATGTTATAATATATAAAAATTATATACCCAGAGAGAATACAAATGAATTTAGAAACACTATACAAACATAACGAAGATAATATGCCTTCAAAAAAAACTCTTTTAGTAATAAGAAAAGCATTACTTTTAAAAGAACTTTTCACCATTGATCCAGACATTTCTTTTCAATACAAAACAAATGTGACTTTTAATTGTGTTCCTAATGCTTATTTTGATTGTACATGGGACAATAATATTGTAATTACTCCTGAAAACAGCAATCCTGATATACTTTCTATCATTGAATCTTTGAAATTAACGGATAAAGAATTTGAAAAATTTATCTTTAATCAAACTCATATTGAAAAAATGGATGATGATTCATCTTATGATTATTTAAGACAGAGTATTCGTGACTTTACATATTATGATGACATCATAAATAAAGAAAATTTAAATCAGGTTTTAAATGAATTGGTTGAAAATCTTCTTTGTGATACAACAAGGGAAAAGGAAGTTCATGAATTTATCCAAGCTCTTACTAAGGGTGAAGAATACAAACCTGAAATAATTTCTCTTTACGGAGCCGAAATCGCGGCGATTCCAGTTACAGTAGATGAGACTTATAATCACTTATATCTTGAATGGGGTATGTATAAGGATGACTTTGTTTTAGATCAAGTTAAAGAATTCTTAAAAGAATCATTTCATAAAATCATCGAAAAAAACATTTTATCATCAACAGAAAAGAACTTCCTCTTTTTAACTTTTGAGGATAATGTTTTTACACTCAATATTGCCGAGAATTCACTAAGTTCTATTATTTATTCTGATAAATACAGTTCTAAAACTAACACTTTTGATTATCTAATAGATAATGATTTTGCAGACGTTATTTCTGATAAAACAAAAATCATAAAGGAAAATTCTTTACAATTTATATGTGAGCATATTGCTTGTATTGCTCCTCATATGTTTGATACTGATAAAACATTACAGGAATTGCAGTCTTATAATGAAAAAGTTTTTATTCAAAATCAATTAAATAGTGATAACAACCTTGGGCTTAAAACCAGTAAAAGACTATAATTCACATCCTGTCCGTCTTAAAAAATGATGGTTTATAGTTTGTCGAGGTAAAAAAAGAGAAGAACGAATTCTTCTCTTTTAGTTTAAGCAGAATAAATCACCTTATAATATTCGTCTACTTTCTTTAAACAGTATTCTTCATTTGTCGAAATTGCCCACATTCTCCACGGGATATAATCTTCTTTTGGATACTTTTTAAGATACATTTTTAAATCTTTCTTCAGTTTTTTCTCAAGAATTCTATCTCTGTGCTTATTGCGATAAATCTTCATTAAAATATAAATTATTAATCCTGCAAGAACAATTCCAGAAAGAGCAGCGAACAATACCATTTTGTTAACAGAAGCTAAAATATCTAAAAAGCTTCCTTTATTGGAGCTAAATAGATTCTTTATAAAATCCAAATTCAAATTTGAAGATAAATAAGACATCCATTTTGGTGTGTCATTATCAAAAGTCGATACTGTATTATCAACTTTTATCCAGCCTGCACCATCCCAGAAGAGATTCCATGCATGACCTTTTTTCCTGTTTCCTGAAAAATTATCACCTTCTTGATCTATAAAAATGCCCGTAGCATATTGAGAAGGAATACCATAATAACGAGATATAAGAGCTGTAGCCGTTGCAAAATACTCACAATGACCTCTTCGGTCTCGTAATAAAAAATCTTCAATAGAGCGAGGTTTACCATTGTATTTTAATTTTAAAGTATATTTAAAATTATGTGCAAACCAATTATGAATTTTAGCTTGCTTTGTGTAAACATCATCACCATCTTTAATGCCTATTTCGGAGGCAATTAGTTTTATTATGTCTTTATACTTATCTGAAAGATAAAGATCCTCTTTAAATGGTTCTCTATAACTCACATACATAGAGTCCAGGTAAGTTATTTTCAGATTTTGATATTCTATTTCTCTCGAAATAGCAGCAATAGAATCACCATAAAACTTATAATAAGTTCTATTCTTTACATTTGATTTTATGGATATTACTCCAGGAGGCATATACCCCATAACAAGAAGAGGGCTTTTTAAAGTTAGTTCTTTTTCTACAGAAACTGCTTCTCTTTTCAAAAACTGAGGCTTAAACGATAGACTTTTAAGTTTTGTATCGCTTCTTACAATATTAAAGAAGTCTATAAATCCTGTATGTTTTAAAGCAGGTTCTTTATTCAGTTCAGTGTAGTAAAATCTAAAATAAATAAAGGTATAATTCAATTGCATTCTTACATAGTTATCTTTATGCCTATAAAAATCATAATAATCTTTTCCAGCAAAAGAGTCTAGTAAACCTGAAGCACCTATTTTATCTCTTATATTATCCATGACATTCATAAAGTCATAGTCTACTTTCCTTACTGAGAGATCCTTCCATTTTATCTTTTCGTTTTCAAAATCCTGGAGAACAGAAAACTGATAATTGTAGAAAAGATGGTCATCGGGTAGCTCGCCCTTCCCATTAAAAAGCACCTTATTTCTAAGTGTTACACGGGCAGAACCTGAACCTATTGCTGAAAATCCCGTATCCAAATCTGGAAGATACATTAATGCCATATTGTTTAAAGATTTGTTGCTGACAATAACCAGTGTTGCCATGACAAAAACAAATAAAAAAGTTCTGATTATGTAAATTTTTCTCCAGGCGACACTAAATAAAATTAAAGTGATAAACCATACCATCAAAAAAGGATTAAAACCCACAAGAGAATAAACGGCAACAATACTTAATATACTTATATAATTAAATTGTCTTGCATTTGCTATATATTCATTTGATTTATCATCATAGAGTATGAAATAGCCTGATACAATCAATATACCAACAGGGGCATATATTACTAAATAAAACTGCTGGAAAAAATCAGGTATAAATAGAATAATGATAGCTAAATATAGAGCACAAAATATATAAAAAGGATAGCCTAACTTCGTTGAATTTTCTGAAATTGTTGTTGTCACCATAAAAGAAAGCAGTAACAATAAAGCAAAGAATATGTTGAAAATATTGAAGTAAAAATCAAGATTCAGAAAAGACAGACTTACAAAAGTTAATAATAAAATAATCCTTTCTATACTATTTTGTGTTAACTTCTTCATATTCATTTCCTTATAAGGACTTTGTTATTCACAGGTATATCTCTTGTTGTTAACACAATAATTTTATCATTAGCAGGGGATACTATATTTTTCTTTTTAAATATTTTTTGAGAAGGACCCGTTTTTATAATTTTCTCCAGTAATTCTTCTTTTTGATTCACTATTTCAAAATTTTCATTATCAATAAAGACTGTTTTTATATGTTTTTTGAGAGGCGAATGATTTAAAAGATAAATAAGATTTTCTTTTAATGTCTCATAACTTTGTGCATCTTTATCTTTTAAACCCACTTCATTATCTACATATAGTTCAATCTCTGGATTTTCTGTAGCATAAAAACGATTCACAAGAAGTTTATCATTCTTAAGACTCTGTTTCCAGTTAACATGTTTAAAGTTGTCTCCTGACTCATATTCTTTTATAGAATGAATGTAATCCATACCTGTGGATTTTTTAACATGTTTTGTGATACAAGCTTCTAACTCATGATTCCTTACCGCTTCAGGTAAAAATAAAACTTTCTTTTTGTTTTGCACAAAATAATAAATTATCCTTTCGGTGCCAAGTAGATCTTTTTCTGCAAAACTAAATTCTTCTATGGCAAAAACAACAGGTTTTTTTATCTTCAAATGTACATGCAAACTATTTTCATTTTGCCATATCATTTTTGATTCAATATCACTGGGATTTAAAGCAGCCAGATGTGGACTTTTGTTTTTAAAGTCTCCTTTTTTTACTTTAAATTTCAACACTACTGATTCGTTGATATTTTTTATTGTAGTATAACTTCCACCTTCATAGGAAGATTCTATATTTTTTGACTTTAAATATAAAAAACGAACATAGCTTTCAATAAATAAACCTGTAAAAAGGAAACTTACAAAATAAAATAAGTTATATTCCTCACTTGATAAAAAAGCGATACCTAAAAATAGCACTGCAAAAAGAAGAACAAAACTCATTCCATATCTGAATTTCAGCATTATGGTTTTACCTTCTTTAGACTTTTCATTAAAACAGTTGCTATTTCTTCAGGGTCAGTGCTGTGATTTTTAAGAATTATACGATGATTTAAAACAGGATTTACCAGCTCAAATATATGATCAGGTAATACATCCTGATTCCCTCTTAAAAAAGCAAGAGCTTTAGCATTGTTGATAAGATCTTTACCCGCTCTTAAAGAAACACCTTTTTTAATATCATCATTATTTTTTATAGCATGAATAATATCAAGTGCATAGTTTGCCACTTTATCATGAACATTAATATCAGAAACCTTCGCTTTCATTAGGGCAAATTCTTCTTTAGAAACCAACGATTCTTTTTTATTATAATCATAAACTCCCATCATAATAGCAAGCTCATGTTCTCGTGAAAGATCTCCTAATGAAAGATTCATACAAAACCTGTCTTTCTGAGCAGAAGGCAAATCAAAGGTACCTTCTTCTTCAAGATGGTTTTGTGTTGCAATAACGAAGAAGTTTTTACTTAAAGAATAGGTCTTTCTATCAATAGTGGTTTGTTTTTCAGCCATCGACTCAAGCAAAGCGGATTGAGCACGAGGCAAAGCACGGTTTATTTCATCAACCAAGAGAATATCATTAAACACAGGCCCCTTATGAAGCTCCCAGTTGTTTAACTCTTTATTGAAAATATTTATTCCTGTAATATCAGAAGGAGATATGTCTGGTGTAAATTGAACACGCCCATAATCAAGTGAGAAAACATCTGAGATAATTTTAGCAAGAGTTGTTTTACCTGTACCAGGATCATCAGTAAGAAGAATGCTACCACCTGATAAAAGTGCACAAAGGATAAAATCAAGTTTATCCTCTTTTATTTTAAAACTTTCTTTAATACTTGTTTTAATCATATCAATCATAATGCTATTCCTTAATATTTTTCTAAAGAATAGCATTTTTCACCTTTTACATGCAAGGTATTTCTGAATAAACCAGTGCCATTATGAGTTATACTTTCATAAATATTTTTAACCAGATAATATTCAACTTAACTCATTTTTACAACAAACAAAAACGCTCACTACGGACTTAAATTAATATTATCAAAAAAACCTATTTGTTTTTCTTCTTTTATATTTGGGTACTCTTTTGCACCTAAAGACCATTTATTCACAGGGACATTCCAGTTATGCATCTCCCCAATTCCATTATTTTGAACGATTTTTTCATTTACATTGTATCTGAGATTTTTTTGAAATTCTCTGCTTTGTAATTCAGGATAAGCAATTGTAATTAAAAAATTAAAGTAGTCTTTTCCATTTTCCCTGATGACTATGTGATAGAATGCATTTTGTGAATCTGGGGCAAAACTTTCATTGACACCATCAATATTCGTAATTCCAATAGAGCAATATTTTCTGATTTTGTCACAGTATTGCGAAGAGGTTGTTTTATAGTTAAGAATATCCTGTTTGTTATCCTTGATATATTCTTTTACTTTTGAAGAAACCGTTGTAAAATTATTCTCAAGTTTATCAAGATCTGATGGATGAGGTTTTGATATATAATTATAAAGGAAAACGATGATAATAGCATACAGGAATATTTTAAATTTCAATTTAAAAGCACTTTCTTCTTTGCTATTTTTAAACATCTTAAATTTTTTAACTACAGCTTTTTTAGTTCTTTTCTTTTTGTGTTTCATTATTTTTATCCTTTAAAAATGATAAAAATCATCCAATTTTATGCATCAGAAGTCAAATTTAAATATTCAAAGTAAGCATTTATATTCTTTTTTTAGCCTCTTTTCCTTTTAAAATTATTATTTCTGGCAAATTGTTGAATATTATTTCTTTTTCATGTTGTGCTTTGCAAGCCGAAGTTAATTCAACCTCTACCAATTTTAAATCAAACATATACCTGCTTTGAGAACGAGTACCCATACTCATATAAAAACTAACACCTTGATATTCTATTTTTATATTACCTAAATCTTTATACTCGATATGATTTTTAAAAACATGCCTGCAAAAATTCAAGAAAAAACAATCTATACTTTTTTTAATATTTTCGTTTTCAAAAATTTCAAAATAATCTTTACCATTTATAGATTCCTATGAAACAATAGATACTTTATTTGTTCCTTTATTTTTTACATATATAAAAATATCTACAAAATGAACTTTTCGTGAATTTAAATATTCGAAAACATTTATATCTAAATCAGAATATTGATCCATTATCATAACCTCTTTAATTTTGACAATTTCTCATCATCTTTTAATAGTATCTTTTTTAATTGATTTTTTTCCTTTTGAGTTTTTAATCTCAATGAAAAAGCATTCTTAACATTTTGCGTTTCTTTTATTGTATCATATATTTCATCTAAAGGAGTTTTTCCTGATTTATTTATCACATAAAATAAATCTTCATCAAACTTTAACATAAAATCAAATAATTCATCAGAGGGCATATTATAGCACAATCTCAATATATGATGAAAGGCATTACCTCCGTTGCCATCAAGGTTGTTTTTCACATCAAAACCATATTCTACGAAACAATTAAAAACTTTGAACAAGCCCTCCTTATCGTGTCTGTCATACATATGAAAAAAATTAGGATAATAGTTATTATTATAATTTTTATCGAATTCGTTTACATCAAAATGCTTAAAAATTTCATCCAAGAGAGGTTTATCATTAGCAAGCACGATCTCTTTTAATACTATGTAAAAATTAGCAAAATCACTAAATTCTATTTTATTATTTATAAGATATTTATCAGGAACACTGACTCTTTCTTTTAATTCAGATAAGAAATCATCGTTATTAAAAATGCTTAATTTTTCCATTATATACTCTTTTTAGGTTGTGGAGGTTTCATCGTAAATACGGAACTTGGCTTAAAGACAGGCTCTGGTTCTGAATGACTTTTTTCTTTCTTCAGGCTTTCCTTATAAGTATTATTCTCTAAAGTTACCTTATTAATTATTGCTACTAATGAATAGTCATTTTCTTTAGCTCTTTTCAATCTTCTTTCTACAATTTTAAACATGATACCTTTATAAAGTAAAATTGACTTTTCAAGAGAATCTTTATTTTCAAAATAAGCATCTCTTATTCCTTTAAAAAATCTTTCTATGCTTTGATAATCCATTCGGGGAAGAAAAACTATTTTTTCTCCAGACATCATAGAAAAAGAAACCTGATCATCAATGCACTCCATACAAATCGAATCAATCTTTTTTTCTATTAAATATTGAGTTAATTTTTTGTATTCTTCGTAATTCAACTCTTCATTTACTTCTTTGTATTCAAAGAAAGAAGGATGTTCTTCCATCATACTCATTTTTAACTGCTGTAGAAAATCACCACCTATAAAAATATCTGAGAGCGGCATGGGATTCCCATTTTCATCAAAAGCTTTTATTCCATCTTCTTCCATAAATTACCTCATCCTTTTATTTTTTATTATAATAGTATATACACAAAAACAAATTATTATAGCCTTTTCCTCTCTGTAATATTTAATTTATTTTCGGTAATATTCTCTAAAAGCCTAAATTTTTCTTTTATACTTTCAATTTCGTAAGTTGATTTCTCCAAACCTCGTATTATGACTTTAACTTCTGGCGATTTAACAGATAATTCAATTTTATGTAGATTAAACAGAACACCATAGTGATTAACACATTTAAAAATCTCTCCTATTTTCGATAAATCATTAGTATAAAAAGACTTATCTTTAAAGAAATTAGTTATTTCTTTAATAAAAAGAGAACTTTCATCAGGCACAATTATTTCTTCAGATTTTGATAACAAAAAAAGCTCAATATTAGATGGATTGAGTTTTATTAAAATGTCAGAATGCTTTATTTCTGTCAGGAATTTATCATATTCTTCTGACAGTTTACCTTTATCGTATATTTCTTTCATTTATTATCCACACCTGCTGTAAAACGAATCATAATTTCTTTTCTTGTCACATCCAAAGATGATGAGCTTATAGAACCATATATCGGTATAACACTTATTCGGTAAATCAGACCTTTATATTCTCTAAATTCTGAAGTTGTCATATCAGAAATATCAATAGATTGTATAATTTCTTTTAAAAAAACGGGAGTATTTTCATTTAATCTTCTTCTATCTTCCTCATTTTTTATTCCTTTTGACGAGATAACACCTTTAGAAATGGAAAAAGAATAATCATGCTCTTTTAAACATGTTTCAATCTGAGATATTTTATTTTTTCTTGCGGATTTCAAGGTGCTAATTGCCATAGACATTCCTTTATAAATAAGCAGCCACTCTCATGACTGCTTTCGCTTTGACTGTTACATTTTCATTTTCTTTGCAACAGGAATATGTTCAAGAGAATAAAATTTATTAAAATTACCAAGATCAACATCCTGACCACGAAAGTTTAAATAAAGATCTTTTGCAGGGACACCACCACCATGAGAAAGGAATTCTTTTTTAAATTGCATCCCCATTTCCTGGCGGTTTTCTTTAATATAACTAAAAGCATCCACAGAATAAACATCAGACCAGATATAGCCATAATAACCTGAGCTGTATCCACCACTAAAAATATGAGTGAAAACCATAGGGAAGTTAGAGTCATTATCTACGGGATCTGTGTTCACCTTATCCATGTTGATTTTATATGCCGCATAAGCATCTGTATCCTTGTTGCTGTAAACATCAAGATCATACAGAGCCATTCCTATCTGACGAGTGTAAAAGTTCGCTTTTCTAAAGTTTTCAATTTCTTTGACTTTACCAACCAGTTCATCTGGAATACGATCATTTGATACAGCTTTCAGGAAAAAAGGCTCTTTAGCAAACTTTTCGAGCATTTGACTCGGAATTTCAACGGCATCTCGTGGAACATCATTTGTGCCTGAATAACTTCTGTATTTAGTTTCAGAAGAAACTGCATGAACCAGATGGCCAAACTCATGTAATAGGGTCGTTAAATCACTAAAAGACAAACCTTTTTCATTAGGATCGAAATTCGTATTTAAAGCAAGTAGACCTGTCTTGTCTCTTGTTGGTGCATTATAATTAGATACCCAGGCTCCACTTTTTTTCATTTTTCTCTCAAAGAAATCAAAGACTACTAAACCTTTTTCTTTATTACCATCATACATTTTGTAAGTTTGAGCATTTTCAAAAGGTAAAATAAATCCTTCTTCTACTTTTTCAAAAGAGATATTAAACATTTCTTTTATCAAATCAAAGGTTGCCTCTAATGCTTTATCAAGTGGTAAATACTGACGCTCCTGGTTTTTTTCATAATTAAATAAATGTTCTTGCATTTTATTTACATAAAAAGCTTTTGAAAACTTATCAATACTTTCTTTACCATAGTGTTCGAACACAAAACGATGAAGTTCATCATCTTCCTTTACGGCAATAGGGTAAATTTCATCACTAAGATTTTGTAAGAAACTAATTGCAGTTTGCGGATCTTTCGACATCGCATCTTTTAAGGTCAATTCTGAAACAGAATTTTTACCCAGTAATTCGGCTGTTCTGTGTTTCAAAGCAGCAATATCAGTGAGAACTTGGGAGTTGTCATAGGCAGAACCTTTAGCGGCAATTCCTTTATTTTTATTAAAGAGCAGTTCACGAAAAGTTTCACTTTCGCAGGTTTGCATCATGTCATAAATTTTATTCAGGTTGAATTCCATTTTTAAATCTTTGAATAAAACCTTCTCATCAAAATCAAGAGAATCGTAAACTTCCTGACTAATTTCAAGTGTCCATTCTTTTCTTGCTTTAGCAATGTTTTGCATAAAAGTAACAGTCAAATCGCCTAATTTCTTTGAAATATCAATCAGCTCATCTTGTTTTTCTTTAGGAAGATTAAGTCCTCTTTCTTCAAAAGCCTTAATTTTTTTATCTTTTAAAATATTATCCTGTTCATCTTCTACCATAAGAGACTGAATAAATTTATAGTAATCTTTATTATAACCAAGATCACTGAGTTTCTCTTTGCAATATTGATTCATTGCAGTATAAGTGCTCATAACTTCTTCTTCCTGGTAAACAAGAGAAAGATAAGCATACTTTGTCAGCAAGTCATCGATTTCTTTCGATACTGATTCTTCCCATGTAATAAACTCATTAACTGTAATGACTGGAGATTTTTGAATAAGTTCCAGAATAACATTTTTATAAAGATCAACAGCGGGCTTGAATGTATCAAAATCAACAGGATATGGGGTAAAATAGTTTTTATTTAGCATGAATTCACCTTTTTTTATGTATAGCCTATCATAGCATAAAATCTGCAATTTATTCAACAAAAAAGGCAAAACAAGTCTGCCTTTTAGATATTGTCCAGATAAAAAATGTTTTAAAAGTAATAGCTTATTTATTTAAACTTATACTTAGCTTGTTTTCTGGATCGATATAAGTGAAACTTTCATTATCATAGATCTTAAAACTTTTATCGAAATTTTTGACAGAGAGACCATTATCACAATCAAAATGTGTCAACTTGCCTTTAACATGATAGTCAATATAACCATTTTGTTGTACAACTTTTTGTTCTGTGAATAAAGAGGGCATTTTTTGTTCATTACTAAGAAGAGAATCTTTTCCATCTAAACACGATATGGAAACAGGATAAGAGGATGTGAATCCTAACGGTTGCTCATTTTGAATAGTTCTTTCTTGCTTGATACCTCCAAATTCTACATTAGTCTTATATACCTGAGAAAAAGCAGATAATGGCAACAAGCATAACAAAGTCAGAGCTATTTTTTTCATAATTTTATCCTAGTGGTATTTATCTTACATAAACCATTTTCATAATTCAACTTAAATTGCTTTAACTACAAAATTTAGTTATAATTTATCTATACCAATTACGTTACGGGACTTTCTAATGAAATCATTGATCGATCATATTCAATCTGAAAATCAACAAAATGCTAAAGCATTAAATGAACACCTTTCTACATATGCTTTTTTACCCACACTTGAATCCCATTACTTTTTGTTAAAAATAATGGCTCTGGAATCTATATTTAAGGTTCGTGGGGTTAAAAGTGTTACGATTGACCCTACTTTTAGCTGCCGTAATGAAGATGATTCAGGAACCCAATTTTTAACACATATATGCATTGAAAACAAATACAGCACTGATACTGTAAAAAACCTATCAGAAGAAAAAAAATCTGACATGACATCAGCTTTAGAATTTCTTCAGATAACAGATGAGGAAATTTTTGAATTTATATCTAATGAACATTATGATGCTACAAATGTCAGGGACTTGAACTTTCACGTCGAATTACAAATAAGGCATTTTTTAAATGATGGTGAAATCAGGAAAAATAATCGGTTTATAAAATATGAAGAAATTGGAAGAGCTTATTTTGAAAAAGATACCTGGCATTCTTATCAAAAATTCCTGAATGCTTTAAAAAAAGGAAAAACATATCAAAAAAGCGATTTTAGTTTTGGAATAGAATTCGATCATCTTGCTTATTCTGATGAATCATGGTTCAAAACACATAATGTAAACAAAGCTAAAAATAATTTTTTATTTAATTACTGCATGAACTCATTGGTTAATGAGTTTCTTTTATATTCTTTATCAGATAAAGAAAAGCCTTTTATTAACATTCGCATTTTACCTCAAAGTGCAGAGTTGTTTTATCACTCTTCTTTTAAAGATATTAACGATTATAAGCAGGTTAAAAAACTTTATCCTCAAATTTTTAAAATAACATCAGAGGACATTGAATTTTCCTTTAATCTTAGCGAAAATCCAGATGTTAAACATCATATATTACATGCAGCTAAAAAACTATACTCTTTCTTTAAACAAGAAAATTCAGCACTGGACAAATCTCAAAAGAAAAAAGAAAACCCTTCTTCTCTTGGACTACAGTTCTATTCTCAATATGAGAAGAAAATATTAACCGCTATAACAAATTCTCAAAAAATAACAGATAAACCTAAAATTAAAAGGATATAGGATGAAAGAAAAGGAATTCGACTTTGGAAAAAGAGAAGAATATAAGAAAACAGAAAAAAGCATTCCTTCACTTGAGGCTTATTATACCCTGAATAAAATAAAACTTATCGATTCATTGCTTGATATCCCTGTGGTCGAAAAAATAAACATACAAGTATCCTACGATATCGAGGATTATTCTATTAATGGCGATTCCCTTGATTATCAGGCAAATGTAATGATTACTCACGATTATACTTTATCTCTGAATGAAAGAAATATCGATGAATCAACACAAAAAGAAATTGATGCTAAATTATCTCAGATAAAAAAATTAGACCAGGAAATTTCAGAATTTATTGCAGAAGTATGTTTTGAAATGAATGAGAGTGACTCCATAGATCATGTTGAGAATTCTTTATATAAACTCTTTTTTTCAGGTGAAGAAGAAACGAATGTGTTAACTAAAAACAATCGTTATGAAATATATAAAGAATATAGTGGAGATAGCTTTAATAAAGAAACCTTGCCATATTTTTTTGATTTTATACATTCGCTTTCTGATAAAAAAGAATATTCATCACCTGTTTTTAATGCATACCATACAGATTTCCATGTACTACCACTGAGTTCTGAACAGTGGGAAGAAACTTATGATGTTTTAAAAAATAAAAGATTGTTTGAATTGTATTATCACATCAATCTTGTGAGAGATTTTGTTATTAATATACAATCTGACCCTCTCTATAACAAAGAAGATGTATTTGTGATGTTGTTTAAAAAAGAGAAATCAGGCGAAGAAGTTTTTCAGATAGAAAAAGAAGAAAAGGATAAAGGATTCTGGGCTTATGCGAATTCATCTGGTTTTCTCAAAAGCTCATTGTCTGACCTGCCAGATTTTTTCAATAAAGTTTCAGAAGTATTATGTCATAAATATTTAGTAATAAATCAGGAAAATCACCATAAAATTTATAAAGAATTAGGCGCATTAGCTTACACTGATTTTGAAAAGAAAATAATCAACGGTGCCGTATCTGAAAGTGAACCTTACCTTACTACGAAAAGAAGAATTTAATTTTAAAGCCTCAATTAAAAAGAGGCTTATTATTTTATTAATACTAAATTCTCTTTTTTCTTGGCTTTATCTCAGCATTATCTATCTTATCTGTTGATAAAACAGTGCTGATTATATTTTTTTGATTTTCAGCATAAACTGAGAAAACTTGTTCATGCCAATCTTCGGAATAATCTTCTTTGATATGTTCTAAAAATTCTTTTACATTGTATAGCTTGCTTTGTTCATTAAACATCTGCTTAAATTCGTCAATATTTATTTTTTCATACATTAAAGCCTTAAATAAAGCAGAATCTTTTTCTAAAAAATTGTAATTATTATTTTTTAAAAACTCCTTATAGAATTCGTTAGAGGGATTAAACCCATTCCTGCCATTAATATAATAAATCATAAAAGCCAAATATGTATTTGAAAGTGGATTCTCATGCATAAATGATTTAAATAAAGGTTCAAGAAGATTAGCTGGAATCATATTTTGAGCAGTAAAAAGGCTTACAGACAAAAGAAGATTGTCCATTAATTTTACAGCAACAGATGGAGACTTTATTTTATTTTTGAGTAATTTCAAATAAGCCTCTAAAGCCTGTAATCTTTCAGAAGAAGTGCTTTCTTCTTTTATTTTATCTATTATAGTAATATTTTTAAAATTATTTAATAATTGTTCAACAAATTCAGTTTTTTGTTCTTTAAGGAACTCGCACATTGTACTTAGTTTAACAAAAGAATTTTCATCATAACAAGAATTAATGTCTCTTAAAAAATTTTGGTAAATGGAAACTTTTTTATTTTGTTTTAAGAAATTGGCAAAATTAATAATTTTATCATGCCTTTTTTTGAATATATCTGTTTTTACATTTATCCTGTTTAAAACCTCAATTTGCTCAAACAACAGTTTAAATGAAATTTGATTGGTGTTTGTTAGTTCTTTAAAACCTTCGGTTAGATTAATGTTGTTGTCATTATACAAATAATCAAGAAATAAAATAGTGTATTTTTGGGGGTTATTAATTTTGAGAAATTTTTCTTTTATAGACTGATGTTTTAACATCTGACTTGTTATAACTGAGACAAAACTTGAATCCGAAAGTTTACCTTCTTTAAATTTATAAATACTATTAAAATATTTTAAAGCCTCTTTTTCATTAACAATTGGATAAACATGCATATAGTCCTTCTTGCTTATCAATTCCAATAACTTTTCATTTTCCTGGTTTTCAAAATAGTTATTTTTCCGAATAAATTTATAGAAGTCTCTGTCTAAAATACTGAATTTCCTTTCATATTTTATAATAAGATCAATATCACTAGTATCGATAAAGAATACTTTCCCCAATTCATTTCTTGGAAGTAAATCATAGTAATAATTAAAACATTCTTTTTTTTGTTTATCATTAAGTGTCTTGGCAAGTGGATATAATCTTGGAATAATTAAAGAAGCATTATCCATCTTTTTTACCTGAGATAAAAACTTTTTATCTGTTTTATAAAATTCTGCTTTTTTCTCAAATTCAGCTACTGTCATATTATAGTTTTTTTTGTTAAAAAACCAGTTGAGTATATTCATCAAAGCCTCCTTTTATTTGATGGCTGCATATTTTCTGTATTCAGAGATGATTCAATTATCTCTTTTTCTTTTAAAGCATTATCAAACATGTATTCAGCAATTTTTTTATATTTAATTCCTTTTTCAATAAAGCCTGGAGTAAATAAATAAGGCAACATATCATTAATGTTTTTATCAAAATTACTTATACTTAAATCTGATATTTCTAAGATAAGCCCAGAGATTTTAACAAATGATGTAAGATTGTCATCTGAAAATAATAGAGGGAATCCACTAACCATTTTTCTTTGATTATTGATGGTTACCAAAACCTCGAATATGCATTCACCCTTATTACTGTTCAAAACACTAAAGCATAGTGAGATCTTATTTGATGTGTCTATATTTTTGAACATACAATCTGTTACAATAAGCAGCATTTTGTTCATTAACAAAACATCACGATATTCTAAGTTCTTGTTTGATTTTTCCGATCTTTTACTAAAAAACAACTTAAGTATATTCTTCATACTAATACCTTTAAAATTTTATAAATCTATTATATGTCATTTTTGAATTAGATTCTATTGTTAATCATTCTTTAAGTTCAAAAGTATAAAGAGCAACTTATTTTTTGCAATTTCCGTTTTAAAGTACTACATTTTAAAAAAATTTAAGGAAACCTTATGACCTCGCTCACAATAGATTTTAACCTACTTTTAGAAGCAGAAACTACTGAAGAATTCATACAATTATTACAAAAAGAGCCTTTGTACATTTACAGCCCTATTCAATTTGCATCAATATTCATTCCAATGATCACTGATTCTGAACTCTTTAAAAAATGTGAATTTCTTGGACACGCCTCTAAAGATTTACACATATGGGATGGGATTAATAATTTTTGTCGAGAATATTTAGAGAACCCTTTAATTATTGAAGTATTAAAAAAAGACAAAAGTCTTCTGATGCAATTCATCTCTATTTATTTTAAAACAGGAACACAGTTTGATAAATATCAAAAATTAAAAGAACATCAGTTGATAGAGTCTTTCACAGAAGATGAATTCATACACAAAACAAAACAGAATTTCCATATTTATTTTGAGGGCAATATTATTCATGATTATCTTAACGATAAAAATATTGTTGACATAAGAAATTATATTTTTAATTTTATTAAACAGGGGGATTACAAAAATCAAGAACATAGTCAAAAATTCAGATGCTACACTAATTATTGCCTGTTAAATGAACTCATCACATTACAAGAGCTTATAAAAAATATTTCTTTACTGCCAAAAGTTGAGGATAAACTTTTTTTGATAAATCATTTTTGGTATTTTCCTCAATATGAAGAAATCATTGAGCACAAAGAATTTCTTATTTCTTTAATTGAAGACAAACCTTCTCAAATACGTAACAATGACATATATAAAGATATCTTCTGTCGCTTATCCCCACATTATTGGGAATGTGCTATTTTTGCCTCTTTCACCTGGGTTTTTGGATTCGAAAATTTAATTGAAAATAATACAGATAAAGAAATTATCGACATGCTGAATAAATTTAAAATCAGATATCCTAATGTTTTTTCTAAAATGTATATGAAAAATCATATCATGAAAAAAAGTAAGAAAAAGGATTTAAAAGCGCACTTTGAGAGAATTCATATTTTTCTTAATATAGAAGATAATTTAACAAAAGAAGGGAAAAGAAAAAGAATATAGATTTAATGCATAACATATTCCAGTCATGTAAATGACTGGAATTTTTAAAAAACATCAATCATTATAACCAGATATTGTATAGATAATCGTTTCTCGTATTTGTTCAAACTCCTGTGCTGTTAAAGATAAACTGTCATTATCTCTTAAGTAATACAATATATCGAGTGTTAGCATTTTCATTATTTCAAGTTTAATAATTTTTTTATCAGGGAACTTTTCTTTCATTTTTTTTCGAAAATTAGATATCTCTTTTCTGATAAATTCCTCCAGCTTATTTTTCTCATAAAAGTTCTCTATTTTATAGACTAATGTAATCATCGCTGCATTAAGATTATTTTGTTGTTCTATAGAAAGAGAAAAATCACTCACAGGATGTTTGAGGTACTTTTCAAATAATGCATTAGAATTCATCATGGAACTATCCTTATATTTTAGCAAGTTATAATAAATATTGATATTTAAAAACATGGCTTGTTGTAACCTGTAATACCATTAATTATAATAGTACTCAAACTATTCAATTCTTCTGAAGAAAAAATAAAAAAAGGATGATTCTTTAAATAATAAAGAATAGAACTTGCCAGCCTTTTTTTCTCTTCGAGATTTATTATGCTATACTGCCTGATGTTATCTCCAGAAGCATCTTTTATTCTTAGCTCTAAAATAATTGTCGTATTTATGTAAAGATTTGATATAGCATCAGTTAGGATCTGTTTCATTTCTTCTTTTACTTGGCAACTTTCAACATTCCCTATTAATGTCATAATTTGAGCATTTGCAAAGTTTTCTTTTTCTTTAGAAAGTTCGTAATCCTTTACGGGATTGCTTAAATATTCTTTAAACAAATCTTTATCACACTCTTTTTCAGAAAATATATTTTTTCTCATTTTGCTCCTTTATTCAAAAATACGCTTAGCATTTTTAATTTCACAATAATTTTCTTATAGGCTTCTTTTAATTATCTTATATTATAATTATAATCTTCTTTTTTTAATTAATTTCTCATCCGAAAATTTATCTAAAACAAGATTCAGTTTTTCTTTTTCATATTCCGCCTTACACTGAACATACGTTTTAAGATTCAGTGTTTCAAAAAACATTTCTTTATCATCATTACTTCCTTCAAATAAACGTGCGAATACACATCTCAACATGAAATCAAAATTTTCAGGATTTATTGTTAAAACCTCATCTGCGATATCAGCTTTTGATGTGTAATTCTTTAAGCTATCAGCAAAACAAAAAAATTGGCCATGAAATTTTTTATTCTTATCGAGATTATTATCGACGCTTAATTCGAAAATAGCACCTTTATTTTCTTTTTCTAAAGAATATTTTAGGAGATTGTCATGATGAATAATATAAGGTCTTACAATACAAAAATTATTATGTTTAGTATTAACTTCTTCAAAGATATAATCTATAACATCATTTAAAAGGATTGACATTGCCTGAGTTTCCTCACGAACAAAGTTATCATGATTATTTTCTACTTTTTTAAAAATATCTTTACTTATTAAAATATATTCATGATCATTAATCATAGTGCTCAAATTATCTTTATAATCAACATTATCAATATTTTGACAAAAATGATGAATTTCAGATTTTGAAGACCAACTGTGATTTTTAAATTTTGAAAAATAATCACCTATCCATTTTTTATAGAGTTCTTTTCGATTATCAAAAGTAATGTCTTTACACTCAAGAGTTCTGAAAAAATTCCTGAAACACTCCTTGGAACTTTTATTTTTATCAAAAAAAGGCACCTCTCCATTATTCCAGTGGTCTAATAAATAATGCGGCTCACTTCCTTTACTGTTCTGAAATAAAACTTGGACATGAAAGTTAAAATGAGAATAGAGTTTTGCCAAAGGTTTTTTCTTATTAGAATTAGCAACTATTAAGTTGTTAGCAATATCAAAATAAACATTTAATTTTTCTTTTTCATTTTTAAAATATTCTTCAATACTAAGAATATATTTATTAATTAACATTAACTCATTTGATGTGGCTATCATTTTTTGAGTATAATCCTGAAGAGGAATCGATATGCCGAGATAGTCGGCTAAACCTAAATTTTTCTTCTTTTTCTTTTCTCTGTAATCAAGAAATAATTTGATTAAACTCATATTTTACCTTTAGAATATAGGTGTGCTTGAATTAATATTTTCTATTGCACGTCTTTTACAATAAGCTTCAGAAACCACGGCACCACCACTTCGGCTAAATGCAGAACGAGCACCACACATATTTCCAGCGGAATCCACATCTGAGGGACACTGGCATGGTCCTGTGTAATTATCCTGGGATGGCGAGTATCCACCGCCGCCATTCATATTCCACTTATGGCTATTACGAGCCATTAAAACTGCGCCTGTTGTTACTATTGCAACTCCCGCTACCAATGCTGCTGTCTTCCATCCATCTATTTGTTCGTTTCCTTCTTCATCATACATAACACTACCATTTTCATCGTGTTGAGCACAACCAAAAAGCATCACTATACTTAATAACAGAGCTATCCTTTTCATTATTATTTTATTCTCCATGTGTTTATTAAATAATAGCATTTATTGCACATGTGTCTATGATTTCACTTTACAAATATGGATATTATTTTTATGTGGAAGCGGGCAAATAAAAAGCCCCACATTTAAATGCAGGGCTTGCGGAAAAGACGGTGATTTAATCGTTGTAGATCTTAATTTTTCTCAGCAAAGGTTTCATCGGATTATAAATTTTATCGAAGAATCGTGCCATTAATGATCTATTATCATAAGGTGAATGATATTTTTCATAGCGATCATAGGTTGTCGGATTAACTGACTTGGAAGAAGTTTCTTGAGCTAATACCCAAGCTCTAAACGATGGAAACTTAACACCTGTATCTAAAGACTCTTTTAAACCATTTGCATGAATAAAACCTTTACTGGCTACTGGAGTTGAATTGCTATGTTCGTGAGACATTTTACACCTCTTCATTGTTTATTTAATTCCTTAAAAATACACTTTTTCACACTCTGTTGTCAAGGACTAAATTTACTGGTCTTTTTCAGACTTATTCTTTTTTGTGAAAACTTGCCACATTTTATCTTCATCTTCACTAAACACGATTGTTTTTTTTAGTTCTTTATAAAAATCACAATCAATACTATCTACGAAACCTTGGAAAAAATCCCAGTCACGAGGTTTAATATTTAAATAATCCAGATAGAATGCATTTGCATCATCTGGATGGATTTCATTAAATATCTCTATAATGGAAAAAACGATATCAAAATCATTATTGCCATCAATAACAAATTTTTTATTTATGCCTGAAGCATTATATTCGAACTGAACATCTTTATCGACACCTGAACAAATATTGAAAAGCCAGCTATAATCGCTCGTGTGTATTTTCTTTAGATTTCGGTCTTCCATAAATATCAATTTAGATTCAGAATAATCGAGAGCAAATCCTCTTTTAATAAAATTTTCTTGTTTTATAAAATTATCAATAGTTAAGAACTTTCCTTTTAGAAAATGATTTTCTAACTCATATTTTATCTCAGAAACAGAATAATTCATAAATCCCGAATAATCATTACAGGAATATACTTTCTTTTGAAAGAAATCAATAAACAATATTCCATAGCCATAAGGAGCAAACAATGCTGTTTGATCATCATAGTTATTATGCTTGTTTAGATCTGAATCTTGCTCTATGTCATAAAATTTATTGATAAAGTCTTTTAATTTTTGCTCATCATAGAAAAAAAGAATATTTTCAAAGAGACTCATTCCAGCAGATTTGTGTATTTTCCCTTTCCATATTTCAGAATTTGAGAACCTTATAGCAAGAGTAAGCTGACTCATCTTGTATCCTTAATATTAGTAAAAAAGAAATTATACCATTGAAAAAATAAATACAAAACACTTTTTTTAGTGTAAACTAATAATAAGAAAATCGAGAGGAACAAGAAAGTGACACAACAACTAACTATCGCTCAAAAATATGACGAAATTATTAAAATTTTTAGCACAATTAATTATAATTATGATAAAAATTACAATAATATAAAATCTATCTTTCTTGACTCTGCTCAGTTTAAAGAAAATAAAGTTGAATTTTATGAAGCAGTTCTAAGTTATCACTTGAGGAGAAAAAGCAATAGTGACTCTCAGGAGGTTTTTTATTCTTTTTTATATGAACAATTGAAAAATGATGATTCTGGTGAAATTATTAATATTTTTAAAAATAACGATTTTCTCACCTCTCAACTCCTTCATCTGCATGATCAATCTTTTCACTCAGATAACTTCCTTAAATTATTTAATGAACAAGGATATTATGATAAATTCAGAATAGATGAATACCTGGATTTTGTTGAACAATATCACCTTACTGCTTTAAATATGATGCATTCTTTTTATTTTGAGAATAAAGACAAACAATCACTTAAAGATTTCTTATTCGACTCTTTAAAATTCGAATCCTTTCATGACACTCAAATAAATAAATTCCTTCCTTTAATTAAATATGTGTTAGATAACAATATTATTCAGGAAGAAATGTTTATAAATTTTATTTTGGATTCTGGTTTAAAAGAAAATTTAAAATTAGAAATGATAGGTGTTTATTCTTCTTACACCTCTATTGTTAATAACAAAGATAAAATTATAAATTTAATTAAAGATGACGCCTCATTTATTAAAAAGAATTTAAATAAAGATATCTTCAATATTCTTCGTAAACATGATAAAAATATGCAGTTGATTGATGCTGGGCTTTATTTGACAAGACTTAACATCTTTATTCATGAACATGAAGAAAAAGAAGCTATAACATTGTTTACACAGTTCAGAAAAGATTATCCTAACCTCTATAATTCACTTTATAAAAATAACAAAAAGATACGAAATTCACCGAATCCTCAATATAAGTCTTTTGTTGAACGTATACATTTAAAAATGAATCTTAATGACCGTGAATTTGATCAGACTTTCATTAAAAAAAGATTGTAATATAAGCACATGCGATCACAAGACATTGATTTTATTATCATGGATTTAAAACATTATATAAAAGCAGAGTTCTTTCTGCTTTTATAAATACCACATAACTTTTTATAATCTTTTTTTACAAATGCTATTATTTTCAGGAGAAGCAAGGCTTTTTTCTATTTTTTGCTTTTCTTTCATTACCTTTTCATAGTTTATTAAATTTTCAAAATCTTTACAGTTATGCACATCCTGCATACATTCCAGAACATGCTCTGTCATTTGAGATGCGAATTTAATGTTATCTTCAGATAATATTGAAAAATCAGCAAGTTTATAGTCAATAATTAACATAATAGAACTATAGTTAATCATATTAACTTTTCCAGCATCAATAATTCTTTCAATTAAAGTTCTGTCATTTATTTTGTAATCATGGACATTATCTACATCTGACCAATTATCGATATAACAAAACATACCAACTTCATTATTTATTCCACTTTCAATTTCAAGGAAAAGATGTGATAAATTAACATTTAACTTCTTTTCTATTTTTAATATAGTAAAAATACTTTTTTCCTTTATTAACGATTTATACAAATAACTTTGTTTGTCATTTAAATTGTAATGTCCTTTTTTATTGAACATTTCATAAATATCTTTAATCTTTCTTTTCTCATCGGAATTCAGATCGATATAATGACTAAATAATGTAAGCGGAAAGTCTTTGTTATGCATTATTTTATTTTCCTGATAAAGATATCCTATCAGTTTTGCAGGAAAATATCTTATTACATTGTAAAAATTCAGCCTCAATTCAACATGAGGTGTATCTTTTACTTTACTGAAAATATCAATGAGGTCGTATTCATCACATTTTTCTAAAAAACGCATAATACTATCTTCAGAAGATTGATGGTCTTTCAGATAATCTTCTTTAATGATTTTATACATCGGATTTATCAGACCTACAGGTAAAGAATTTAGTATTTCAACAACATTATTCATTAAATAAAACCTCACTTTATTATTGCTATAATGATAACACATTTATCTATTTTCTTCACTAATTATTAAATTTATTTTTGACGACAAATATATATTGTAAGATAAAAAGTCTTTAATTTTTTAATTGGTTATGTTATATTCAGTTCTGTCATTTTCAAAGAGGAAAAACATCATGAGTTTAAATTCTGCAAGACTAAAAAAGATTGAACAAGAAGTTGCCGCACTTCAGTTTGAAATGCAGCAGTATATGACAGGTGGAAATCAGGTGAGAGACGAGCAAAATCTCGCAGTCAATGCACTTCATAAAGCCCGGATGCACCTTTCTAACCTGAGTCGTATTTGTGAAGAATAAAAATAAACAATAAAGGCACATACAAAGTGCCTTATTATCTTTTTAAACATTTGCTCCTGTTTAAATTGTCAGCTATTATATAATTACATTTCATAAATCAGGACAACTCCTATGTTTAGTAAACCTTTGCTGGACAAGATTCATTCATTAGTAGATCCAAAAGATTTGCTTAACCAAAATGTTAAAATGAAAGATATTATAGATCCTTATGATAATTCCAACTTACTCTTTTACGCACGGGGGAAAGCGGATATTCTTGCATTGCTTGAACAAGGTGTCAATTTACAACATCGGAATATTTTTGGTCGAAATGCTCTATGGAATTATAATTATTTGCTCAATAAAAAGATTGAAGAAGAAATCATTACGACCCTTTTAGAACAAGGTATTAATTCAGAAATTACCTGTCATAAAGGTGGCTCAATTCTTTCTTCATTGGCTTTCTTTAAACATCCTCAGCTTTTTATGAATAATAAGGAATATTTTCAAAATAAAGATGTTTACCTTCATTCTTTTTATTCCTTATCTGAAGGGAAGTTTCAGGAAGCTATTAATTTACTTATTGAACATGACTTCAATATTCGGTTAGGTTCTTACATTGATGTAGATGTAAAGCCAGCAAATGATTTTGGGCGATTGCAGGAATTTTTACCCAAAGAAGAAATACAAAATCTTTTAGCCGGTAATGCAGAACAGGAATCTCGCTACCTTAAACTTATTGAATTTTTAAAATCAACTTTTCCAGAACAACTTCGTTTTGTTAATTTTGTTTATACCGATTTTGAAAATCATAAAAAGATAAGTGTTTATTCATTTAGCGAATATCATCAAGGTCTGGAGAGATCACAACTTGAATGGTCTCAAAAATACGATTCAAAGCCACAACCTGAAAATAAAAAAAGCTTTTTAACTATCGTAAAATGAATAAAGAAAGCCTTGCAAAGGCTTTCTTATTTTATCCAGCTCGACCGTAAAACCTCGTCCTTTAGGGCGGGGAGTATGTCAACATGTTATTTTTCTTGATATTGCCTTTCTCGGATGCTATTATTTAACCAATTAATTCAGGAGATAAACATGAAAATTTTAAAAGGTACACCCGTAGAAAACGGTTCTTTCGTATATATTCAGGATGTCATCTACTATGATGGTCCACTTCTATCTTTATTTGAAAATGAGCAAGAAGAACCTCATTTAGTGCTCTGGTGTGATTGTGACGATACAGTTAATCGCTGGATGCGAATTGCTTTGACTAAGGAAGACTATGCTTCTTATATTGATGGCAAGGTTTCTCTTTTAACAATCATTCAGAAACAAAAATCTGTTGTCTTTTATGAAATTTTCGCTAAATGTGAAGACCATGTTTTTGAAGAAAGAAATTTCACCGAAGTTCTTCTTGAAGACATTGATCCCGAATATCTTCCAACTGAACATTTTTTTAAAATCTTTGAATAAGGAATGTGTATGAGTCGAAGCAAAAGAGATACTCAACTAAGGAAAAGTAAAGAATTAGCTAAAGAACGCATCTGGACACACAATAATGCTTCTGATCAAAGCACACAACTGGATGAATTTAATACGGTTAAATATGTTTGTCGCTATGGTAACAAACGCAAATATGAAGCCATGAAGAAAGTTATAGCAAGACGTTCAGAAAGAAAAAAACTTAACAAGTTTGATACGGATTAATAAATATTAAAAGAGCCGTATGGCTCTTTTATCCATGTAAAATACCTTCTTTTTCTCGTGTTGCAGAAAAAATAAGTTTGTCCTCTTCTCTCAAGGCATCTTTTGGCTTTGTATTGCCAAGCCAACTATTAATGCTTTCGAACCAAAAAACAATAGCCCACTGACCTTTTTCACCATCAAAAATATCCAACACTTTTTTAACCGATGCTATAGGTTGTGCATTCTCATCAAAAATATATTCTGGAAAAATGAATATTCCATCTTTTTCTATACCAAATATTTTATTTTCATGCTTCCACACATCTATTTCTTTTTTCTCTAATTTGTTATTTCTATCAATTAAATCTTCTGCTGTTAACCAAACAGAATCTTTTAGAATTCTTTCTTTTAATTTTTCCACTCTGGCAGCATTTCTTTCTCTATATTTTTCAAGACCATCAAAAATATCAACATCATCTGATTTATTCATCGGGCCACTTCCTTATATTCTATTAACAAACATCCTCTTTCTAAAAGAGAATTTTTTGAGTATAATAAAGCTAACATAACATCTATATTCAGGTTTTTCAAATTATGATATCACAAGCTAAAAAAAATGCTTACGAAATGGTTGATAGTGAAAAATTTTTCACATTAAGACGAATTATAAGTGAAAAAAAAATAACCTTAGACAAAGCAGCTTCTTTTTTAAATAAGCAAAACTTCGACAATATTTCAATTTTTTTAAAAGAAGAATTAAAGGCTAAAAACATTGAATTTGAAGAAAATAATATCAGGATTATTTTACAGAATTTAATAAAAGAAGGCTTTATTTATTTTGCAAGAAATAATTCAGCTTTTGTTAAACATTGCCAAAAATCTTACGATGCTCTATATGTCTTAAACTCTATTTTTCTGGACTCTAAAATTGATGAGCAAGATATTAGTTTCCTTTATCAGCAGTTTCTTTTTTCTCCTGAACAAATTGCAGACCATTTCTCTCATCGACATACTGCAAACGATTTTAAAAAGCAAAAAATACCTACATTATTGCATTTAGATAGTATACTCACAAAACATGATTTTTATATCCAAAATGATAAACCTCTAATTATCAAACACATATCTTCTAATTTAGCAGCAAAACTATTTTATGGTGAAATTACCTGGCAGGATATCATAACATCTCCCCTTAATGAATATCTCCAGTTTAAAGAAGAACATTTAAAATATTTTTTAATGAATAATAGACAATATTTTGAAAGGCAGTTTACTTATCTTGAAAAAGAAGATTTAAGTTTAATGTTAGAAACGGCTCCTTCTCTTATAGGTAATCAAGAAAAATGGCTTATAGAGATTCTCATAGAACATTATGAAGATATTAGCGATTTACAGGATGATGATGCTCAGGCATTAATTGATTATAACTGCTTAAAAATCATAATGGATAAAACACATGTATCATTTGAAGAAAAAACACAAATACTTTACAGACTTCTTAAGTCTATGGATCAATTTATTTTCTTTGCAAACAGACAAGGAATAGAAATGAGAGATTTTTCACACTATAAAGAAGGAGTAAAATTGCTTATTTCTGACATTGAAAAAGAAGTTATATTAAGCCAATGTCTTTCTTCGCCAACAGAGGCACAAACAATTAAAAAAAGAATGTAATGAAATAAATTGTGATGTATTTTAAATTATTTTGAGGTATTAAATGAAACAAAAGACTATAGAACAAGAGCAAGAACGACTTCTTATTGAATATTTGATGAGACAACAAAATCAATTAGATCTTTTTTCATCTGTTATAAATGATGATTCACTTCTTAAACTCATTAACAAGGCTCCTCTTTATGTGAGACAAATTTTAAACAAAATCAGTGAACCTGAAAATAAAAAATACCTCTCAGAAATACGAGATTTTATTTATGATGAAGTCGGTATTACTATACTTAACCAGCAATTAAAAAAAAGAAAGACAAGCAATTTTAATCAACCAGAAAAAATCATTCTTAATTTTTACATCACTTATCATAAGTCGTCAAAAAGCACAATAAAGAAGATTTACAACTTTGACAAATCACAAATCGATATCACACATATTTGTCGATCTATCATGTGGCCATTTAGCAAAAAATTAAATATACCTCTTTTTAATAAGTTAAATTCAGCCTTATCTGAGAATGAAGATTATTGTTTTTTAAAGAGACCTTTTATTTATAAATATCTTGAGACTACTGCTTTACGATGGTATTTTGATCAGATTGCCACATGGTCTGAAATAGAAAAAAGTGAATTATCAACTCTTTTTTCATTAAGCGAAGATAAGTTAAAAAAAATCATACTTGCCAATCAGGATAAAACAGATTATTTTTTCTTTAATGTTTCTGAACATAATCTTGATTTTGCGATAGACATAATAAACAATCATGATGAATTATTAGTTAAGGGAGATAAGCCTTTTATTGAAAGAATAATACATTATTATTCTGGATTAGGTTCGCCTAAATCACTTTTTAATGCTGATTTATTAGCTTACATTTTTTACAAAACTCCGGCTGATGAACAATGTAAACAAACATGGTTTAAGGAACTTAATAAAGCACTCGAAAAAACTCAAGCTAATTTTTCAATAAATTTTCCTAAAGAGAATCACGATAAATACCTGCATTTAATTCAAAAAACATCTTCTTTATATGAAAAGATAATTATCGACCAGATTATAAATAGCAAGTCTCAAAATGAAACAGAAATTAACAACAAAAAAAGGCTTTAAAGCCTTTTTTTAACTGTATCAGCATTTATTTTTTGTGTCTTTAATACTTTACTTATTTGCTTTTTTTCTTCTTCAGCTTTAACTAATAAAAATATTTCAGAGAAATCCTCATTAAGAATCACGGCTCTTTCTCTTGCTGAAATTGAGAACTGTTTAAAAAGTTTAAGTTTATATTCATTACTCAAATGATTAATATGATCGGTGCCATCAAATAAAAATATAAGTGTTTCCTCGTCTGTTAATTTAAATTTCTTTAAATCTATTAGTCTTTCAATGACACTTTTATTTTTATATTCCTTATTTTCTATCAGAGACAAATCATCAAATTTGTTTAAATAGTGCCACAAACTATAATCACGATTAATCTCCGATTCCATTTTATCAAAAGCACATTCATAATTTTTCAGGTTCTTTATTAAAAAAGAAATTTCATGAGATTTTATAGCGTTGTTTAGCAAACATTTACCATTTTCATGATTAATATTAAAATAATTTTCTTTTTCAAAGGCATTATACAAATCGTTTGCATTTTTACTTAATTTAACAAAAACTTTTTGTTTTATAAAGTAAAGATTTGCCAGATAATTTTGCTCAAGAAGTTTATTCTCAAGCATATAAAGAACTGTTTTTTTATCGAAAAAATCAAAAGGTTCAGAAGGAGGTATAAAGATATCCTTTTTTGAAAGATAACTTAACACTTTCAACCATTCTTCTGTAGTATTATGTTTTAAATATTTAAAAATCTCACTCTCTGAAGCATCTGGTTGATTCATAATCTTGTTTCTGATAATGTTTAATACTTTTGTTTTGCTTTTCACAGAAATGGTGTTTTCTATTATTTCACGGGCATGATTCATTTCCAAATCCTTTTATTTTTTGCTTTATTTATTATATGAAATCGTGAATATTTGTCTACTTATTCCAATTTTGCAATAAAAAAAGCCATCTTTTAAAAGATAGCTTTTACCATACTTATGGCTATGGCAACCAACATTCGCTAATGCAGACATCGTTGAGTAGGACTGCACGCTCACACAGTTAGAGATAATCTCTGAATATAATTCTATTACATAATTGTTTAAGCTGTCAATATTATATTGCAAAATAACTGTAAAATGTAGTATGATAATCAAAAAATCATAAGGTAATAATCAACATGAACAATCAGGAAAAATTATATCCTTCTAAAATACTTCTTTTAATATTAAAAAAGATAGAACTTCTGGAAAATATATTTGCCAGTGGAGTTTCTGATATAATTAATGATAATTCATTAGAGACAAGAACATGGTTTCATCTTGTTTGTACTTTAAACGAAACTACTGCTTTTCCTGAAGTAACAAAAAATGTAAAACAAAATATCATTTTTAAAGATAATGCTGAGGAGTTGTCATTTATAGACTTTGAAAAAAAATTAAAGCTGATAGATAATCAATATATTGAGCTTATTTTTAATGAAGACATCGAGGAAAATGAGGAAGACCATTATGAATATCATAACCATCTATCAAAAGATGAAGGAAATTCTTTTTTATTTTGTGAGGATATAAATAAAAGCACGAGATTCGAACAATATAAAAAATTTGAAAACCTGATCCCTGATATTCTGATAAAGAAAGAGCTTTTATCTTTAATTGACACACTTAAAGACAGTAGGGAATATTGTAGTCCTATTGCGGAAGCTTATGATTTTAAATTCTTAATCATGCCCTATAAACAAGAACATGATGATTCGCAATTACATATAAACAATGCTAAAAAACATTATCAGCTAAATAATTTCTTTAATAATTTAACTATGATATTTACATATTTATCACAACAGAATTTTTTCAAAGGAATTGAAGGTTCTCTCACTTTTGCTTTTCGATACCAGTATCTCGAAATTACTTATAATGCTAATGATACCAATTATGATATAATTTTAGAGCAAAATATATTTAAAGACAAAGTAGATTTCGATCTATATAAAACAGATACACTTAATATTAATGAAGAACCAGATGATGAAGAGACATACTTTGTTGAATTACCTCTTTCAGACATCAATAAAAATTCCCTTTTACTTGCAAACCATATGATTGGCTGTTATTCACTTTATAACATTAAGAATCTTTATCAAATAGAGGGTATGGTCAAAGAAAACTTATTCTATTGTAGAGCTTTACTTGAAAAATCTTTATTTAAAGAAATAGACTTACACAGCAATGAGGAAAACTCAAAGAAAAGACTATAATTAATGAATTTAAAATGTTATAATTAATTCCATTTTATAAGAGGATTATCCTAATGAGCACTAAAGAAAATAAAGAGTTTATTGGAAAAATTTCTGAAGGTTTGGGACTTGACCAAAACATCAAGTGGAAAAGACTGAGTAAAACTAAACATGAAGAAGGAGATCTTAGAACCTTTATCAATGATACTGACAGTTCTGAACTTATTATTTTTGAAAAGAAAGGCGGGAGCCTTTCTCTTTATTCTTTTACACCATCAACGAACTTATCATTAATTAAAGATAAAGTTGGTAATCGTAAAGAACTTTTCAGCAGGTTTTTAACCGAAGTTTTTGCTCATGAGATGGCTCACACTGATGAGAATTTAGAAGAATATATTAACGACTTTCTGGAGGACTATAACGATACATTTAGCGACCTTGTTAACAGTCCTGATTTTATTCCTTTTACTTCTGAAGATATTCTTACACTCAATAAATCATGGGATGGAAGACTATTTAATTCTCATTTAGGCAACCTTGATAATTTATCAGAAAATACCGAGATTTCGTTTCGTGCACTTGAACATTTCATGGAATATCCATTGTTCGAAAGAATGGCTTCAGAAACAGGAATTGAATATGAAGCAGAAAATTATGAGTTTGTTATTACATCTCATATAGGTATTTCTTTTATTAGAGGTTTCTTCGGGGGTGATTGGGAATACCCTGTCACTTTCTATTTATATCTGAACAAAGAAACAGATACCATTGAATATTTTGTTCCTGAAACTAACAATAATTATTATGTTGGTAAGAAATCCGCATATGGAAATACAGATGATGATTTTGATGCAAAAATGACGAAAAAACTTAATAATATTAGTGAAAGTAAATTAGAGCATGAATTTAATGGTCTTTTTGAAAAACATCTGGAACAGATTTTTAAATAACTTTATAAAAAAAAGAACAACACAAAGTTGTTCTTTTTTATCTATCTTTTTAATTTTTTCTAATTAAAGATTTAACACTCATATTGGACTCCAGAGTATCTTTAATATCCTGCTTTTCTTCGTCAGCAATAATAGCTTTGACATTAGACTTAATTTTACCTTGTTCAAACAAATCCTCTATTATCTTTATCACTTCTTGGTAGTCTGTTACATTATTAAAAAACTTACCATATTGTTCAATAGTGCTTTCTTCAAAACTCTTAAAAGTATATCTACCTTCACTACGAGCTTTTCCTCGAAAATAAACCTCTACATGCCTGTCAAAGTCAGATGTTAACTCATTAACTAATGCTAATTTATTCAATGATTCATCTGTAGAATTTTTTGTAAAATTTGAATTATAGCCTGACTCTAAAACCTCAAGTTGTTCATATTCAAAATAAAGATCAGGAAAACCCGCAGGTTCAGTGCACGTATCATTTAAGAGTTTTATTTCTTCCTTGATTTTTTCTTCACTTGTCATTCTTGTGGCTATAACTTTTTTTATTTCGCCACCATCATGACCATAATCTTCTATATTATAAATAACATATAGTTGTTGATCTTTTTCCATTACTGAATCCCCTTTTTATTTTCTTTCATTTTATTTTAACCGATTTTTTATCATTTCAATAATAATTTTATATTCTTTTTTTGTTAATCATTAATTTATTTTCAGGATCAATAGTTATATTTTTTGCGATAGCTTCTTTTTCCTTTTCAACTATTAAACTTTGACAATAATCTATGTATAACTCTTTATTTCTGTAAAGACTTACCATAGAATTTAATATGTTTTTTATGGCATCAAACAAAGGTATTTCTTTAGAGTAAAAAGGATTTTCTATTTTTGATATATATATCGTTAAATCCAAATGTAAAACTTCTTCATTTTTGTTATTAATTATCATGAAATTATTTTCATTGCTTAATATAGAGTATTCAAAATCTTTTTCTTGACCTTTCTCAATCAAGAATAAAAGTAATAATTGCATATTTAAATGAAAATAATGGTCATAATAAAATGACTCCTGCTCATTTTTTATTTTCATTTGTTCATAATTATTATAATCCCTGAAATATTTAACGATTTTTAAAGGATTATTTTCTAAAAAGCAGAAACCTTCTTTTAAATCATTTCTATAATCCTTGATTAGATTTTTAATATTCTCATTTCTTAAAATATAGTTCTCGTCTGACATTAAATCATAATAGTCATATCTTTCACTTGCTGTTTTCATTAATTTTAATTTATTTAAACAGGTATTTATGTAATATTCGTCAAAAACCATTGTTCCATCAAAATTTTTATTTAATTTTAACATTGAGTTAATATAATTTAAATTGATAGTTTTACCATTTTCCTTTTTAAAATAATATAAAGGAAGATTATATTCTCCTCCTTTTATCAAAACTGCATTTTCCAGAGAATCGTGTTCACTGAAGAATCTTTCCAAAGAAGTAATAAAAAGATTAGCAATATAAAAATTTGAGGCTTTATATTTTCTACCTTGTTGAAGATAAGAACTAATCTTGTTTAATATTGAATACTCGGAAAGATCTGTTATTTTTTCTGGTAATTCCATTTTATATTCTCTTTTTTGCTAATTTTTGATGCAGAAGACTACTATCCAAAGACTCGATGATTTTTACTCTTTCTCTTTCCACCATCATTCTACGACAATAATCTTTGAAACATGTTTCATCATCTGTCTGAATATTAGCATCTATTATTTTATTAAGTTGTTCAAGTAGTGATAAATCTCTATTATTAGAAAAAATAATAGGATCTATTTTATCGGAAAATACCATCAGATGTAATTTTAAGAAGCCTTGTTCATGGTTATTGCTGAGCTTGTAGTAGCTTCCATCAGTGTCTTTTAAATCTAAAGTGCAAACAAAATTATCAAATCTGCTTTTTTCTATTATATATAAAAGAAGAAATTCCATATTCAGTTTAAAGTATAAATTTTTGTCATTAAATAGCTTTGAGTGGTATTCTAACAAGGAATTATAATCATTATAACTTCTGCAATATTTTACGACAGGAACACTTTTTGATTCATCAAAAACAAGTCCCCTATTTTTTCCTTGTTCTAAATCGTCGATTAATTCAAGCATAAGTTTTCTTGGGGAAAAATTTTTCTTATACAACTCAAATCTTGACGATTTTTCTGGTAATTTAATTATCTGATTTATCAAAAACTCAACAGTTTTTTTATTATAATCGAATCTTATTTCATCTAATTTATTTATTGCATAATTTAAACCACTTAATTGGATGATTTCACCATTTTTCTGCTTTAAAGAATAAATACTTTTATTATCTACTTCCTTTTTTGACAGATCTGCACCTTTTAAATCATTTTCATCAGCGAAAATAGACTCAATTCCTACTAATAGTAAATTAGGGTAATAAGCCGCGAAAAAACCATACTCCCGTTGCAGAATCATCACTTCTGTATATTTTTCAAGAATTTCCATTTGTTCAAGACTTTCTATTGATTCTGGCAAAGCAATATTCATATTCTCATCCATTTTATCATAACTGAATAATAAGTATTATAGCATTCATATTTAGCTATTCAAACATCTTTAACATTATCATTTCATCCTCGTTAAAAAAGTAACACTTATCGTATTTCTTTATCTTAAGATTTTATCATTATGGTATAAGTGATTTTATTCTCTTTATTTTTACAAAACAAACTCTTATCAGCGATCAAAGTATCGATTTTAATGTTATAGTGTTTTTCAAATAGTCGGCTACTTGTTATTTTCCAAGAATTCATAAAATTTATAGTTTTCTCGCAGGCATCCTTATTAAATTTAGAAAGTGAGACTTGTATCTTATTTTCAGAAATATAATCTATATGTTTTTCAAAAAGTTTATCTTCTGATTTTCCTCTCTCTTTATCATAATATTTCAGTGAATTATTGTTTACATAATCACGATTATCGACTAAAAAATCATTCAGCAATTTTAACCTAAAGCTTACATTTATATGTTCAAAAAAAACTATAGGTGCACTTACAAATATAATGCATAGAAAGAATATCATTACGACATCTATAGCTATAAAACCGCGCCAGTAAGAATAAAAAATCACCATCGATATAAGCACCAGATCACATAATACGACTATCATTTTTATCCTTTTTTTATATAAAAAAACTAATGTGCAAAATAATTTTCATTTTAAATCAATCGAAAATTTAAATCTACTTTTATTTAAAGTAACACTTGAAATGCAATGCTCTATAGAGATATAATCTGTCTTATTTTTAAGGAGAACCCATATGAAAATTATTATTGCTGATATCAATTCAAAATTTACCGATGCCGTTAAAGATGTTATCAAAAAGAAAGGCTTTAAAGATATTGCTGAATTGTCTACACATACTGGTAGTTTTACAGACCTCTCTGACTCACAGAAAAATATTTGTATGGTAGGAGCTGGCAATTCATTTGGATTACTTAGTGGTGGTGTAGATTTAGCTATCCGCAACTTTTTCGGTAAAGAAGTTGAACAAAAACTTCATAACACTATCCTTGAAGATTTTTCAGGAGAACTTGTTGTAGGTTCATCACTTGTTTTAGCAACAGGTCACATGGGTATCAAGTTTTTAGGCTATACTCCTACTATGAGAACACCTAAAAAAATTGCTGGGTCTGATATCCCTTATAGTGCGACCTTATCTGCATTATCTTCAATTAATAGATACAATAAAGATAATGTAGAAAAAATCGATACTGTTATTTTACCGGGTATGGGGACAGGCACTGGAGCTATTCCTTTTTCAAAAGCTGCATTACAAATGGTCTATGCTATAGATAATTTTTACAAAGCTTTAAAACCAGACTCACAACCTGTAAAAACCATGAGAGAAGCCTATATCGTAGAAAATAATTTAAAGGAGTGTTTGTAATGAACATTTCTATTCCTCTTGATGAAATTAAGGCAGCAGGTAAATTAAAAATTTTAACTGAACAGATTTTTACTATTCCTTCATTAAAAATGATAGCAGATAAAAATAACCTTATTTTCATTTATGACAACATTGGCAAAGAAGAAGAAACACTAATTAATCAACTTATTTATAAAATTGCTTCGCATTTCGGACTAAAAATCTCTTATTATATTGACGAGCAAGAAGTTATTTTCTCTTATTTTTATACAGATGGGATTCAAAATATTATCGTAGATAAAGAATTCTTAAGTATTGCAGATGAGCAAAGTAATTATAAACTTATTACAAATGAACTTCCTGATGAGCAATTCTATAATAATATTAAAGAAATGAGTGATGTCATTTTCGAAGATCTCATTCATAAATTTTATAGTATCTAATCAACAAAAAAAGCCCTATTGGGCTTTTTTAAATAATTCTGCATAATATTTTAAAGTTTTTTCTCTAAAATAATCACTTTTACCATATCCATACGGTTCATTATCCAGCCAGTTTAAAACTTCCTGTTCATTCCTTAGCGGCGGATATGCAGCAGTGGTATAAGGATCATTTATCCAATCATGAGCCTCACACAGATTATAATCAACATCCTTTTTAGTTAAAGCTATGCTTGAATCCTTACAAGCAACATGGGGAGTTTCATCGTAATTCAAACAAATAAAATAAGCTCCTTCCAGAAGTAATATCCATTCTCCATCCATGTAATCAATTAATACACCAGCTTCTTGTTTCATTATTCACCTCTTTATTTTGTTGTTAAACATATAAGTTTTCACAAAAAATATGAGGAGCTAATCCATTAGATTTCTTATAATCCAGATTTCTCCTAAAAGCAAGCTTATTTCAAGTTTTTTATTCCAGGCCTTGAAGATTTTATAATTTTTATTTCATCACCAAAACCAATAGTTACCTTATCTCTCTCTACAAGCCAAAAATCTTTCCAGTGTTGAGTTTCATTTACACATTCATAAATCAATTCATTACAGAACTCAGCTAAATCATTTAATAATTTAACTTCTTTTTTATCAGCATAAATTTCTTTTTTAATAAAATATGCTTGAGCCATATCTCTAACGCACTCATTTTCAGATTCTAAATCTTCTTTTTCAAATGGGGTCAGGCTTTTATTAGAGCTAACATCTTCATCCACTCTCCCCCATTGAATACAATTCATCTCTAAATCTTCATTAATAGATAGCCAGTAGTCTTCTTCAGGAACAGGGTTATAATTAAAAGGAGTAAATCCTATATAGTGATTATATACTTCAATACCATTGAATTCCGGCTTTCCTATAAATGGAGAAGAATCGCCACCATCTTCAGTGAAAATGGCATACACAAATTCCGTTTTCGTATTTAACATCATCTTTTGAATTTGTGTTGTAATTAAAATAATCTTATCGAGAGAGGAAAGCTTTGGATCGTTAATTTTTTCTTTAAATTCTGCAACCAGATCTTTGGTCAGGATTTTATTTAGCTCAAAAGCTGAATCTGTTCCTAAAACCTGAGCTAATAGATTAGCAGCCTCATTAAGCTTAATTTCTTTACCTAATTGTTCTGAAACAACCTTCTGGAAACGTTTGGTGTAGCGAGAGAGATTTTTATCGTTAATTTTAATTTCAGTTTTCATATTTTTATCCTTTAATTTATTTTTAATATGAAGACTTATTCAAGCAGGAGACTTTATTCATATTGATAGGTATCAAAAGATAAAAGTAATAAAAAATTGAACAACATCGATACTGGTTTAGTTTTGCCATTATACCTGCTTAGCAAGCTTTCGATTCAGCTTGCTAAAATAATAACATAGCATTTTCACAAAATCAAATCCTTCTTCTTGAAGGGGCGGCTTCTGCAAAAGTATTTTCTTTAACGATATTTTTTAGGGCTATAATTTCTTCTATGTTAGTGCATTTGTGAATAAACGAATAGACTTGCTGCAATTCCGAATGATTATATCGTGGCTCACTTTTAATGAAAGAAAAAACAACCCCCTTGTTTTCATTTTCAAAAAAATCTTCAAGTATTTTCTTTTTACTTCTCCCTAATTCTTCTATACGATTAAAAAATTCTGGATGTTGTTCAATACTCTTCTTTTTCCAATTATAAATAAATTCATCCATGTTTATATTGTTTCTCAGTTTGTAATCGCAAATCTTGAAAAGTAGAGCGCATATACCATGTTCATCTATATCTTTGAATTTGGAAGCCATAAAGTTAAATTCCTCAAATTTATTTAAAGATAAAAGTGTTGCAAATCTTTCATAAACTGAAAATTCAATAGCAACTCTTGATAATATTTTAAAGCTTGAGAGATAACTCATCTCATCGATAGTTAAATAGTTAACAGGCACATGAATTTGATACATAGCATCATAACTATGGTTTATTTTCCTCTCTGCATATTCATCAATGATATTTTGATACTTATCATCTTTAAATTTTTCATCAGCTTTTAAGGGCAATATATTTTTTAATTCTAACATACCTGCTTTCTTTTTATTTAGAAAAAGTTTATCTGTAAAAACATAGAGGATATTTTTTTCATTAAAATCTTTACCGTATTTTTCTTCAAAAAAACTTTTCACTTTCTCATAAGATAAATTATATGTTTTAAGAATAACAGGAAGTTCTTCCTTTATTTTACTCACCCTTAATTCTACTTCCTGATCTTGTTTTTTGCTAACATTATGAATATTACCAAAAGTCCTATCATGATAACACTTTTGTAACTTTAATAAAACATAGTCAATCAAATCCATCATTAGTGTCCTTTATTTAAGATTAAATTCTTTTGTTATTTTTTTCACTTTTAAGTGGCTCTTTGATATTAATTGCAGATTCAATTTTTGTTTTTTCTAAAAACGCATAATCATCTTTTATTCTTTCTACAAAATCGATCCTTATTTGTGAATGAGGAAATATCTTTTCTGCAAACGAAATTAAATCTTGTAGAAGTGTCTTTCTTTTAAATGTATAATCAGGGTAAGACGCAAACATCCCTTTTATTTTCATCATATCTGTAAATACAATTCTATCATCCCATATATTCATCTTCAAAATCAAGCTTTCTTGAAAATGAATACTTTCGGCAACAATTTTCTCTTTATACAACATTTCTTCTGCTATTTTAAACATTAAAAAGTGCAAAAATAATCTTTCTTTTCTATCATTAATTGTTTTTTCAACACCAGCCATTAAATTACTTGATGATAATGTGTTTTCCCAGTGAAATTTAAACTGTTCTTCAAGTTGCCTTATCGTTTTTATTTCTTCATAATACCTGTCTTTAAAAAATAAACTTTTTTCTATATATTTCATCTCTTATAACCTTTTTTGGGTAGATTGTTCAGATGTATTATCAATCGATATCAAATCAAATAAAGATTGTTCAATTTGATATTTTTCACAAAAATTCGAAAATTTAATGAAATTGCTTATCCTTTTCTTTATTACTGACACATGCAGAAAACTTTCCAGCATCATATCAAAGATATCATCTTTAAAAGATTCAGATCTGATTTTTTTCTTTTCAAAAGCTAAAGAAGTTAAATTTAAACTATTTAAAAATTCAGGAAATACGATACAATTTTTATGCTTTCTATCATTTTCTACCAAATAGGCTATGCAATCTTTATATTGATTAGATTTGTTAGAAATAACTATTTCTTTTGATTCTGATTCATCTATCAGCTTTTTACATTGGTAAATAAAATAAATCCATGCTGTTTCAGAAACCTGAGATTTTAATTGTTCTATAGTATAAACGATTGTATTTTTTGAATGCTCATCACTTTCTTTATATTTCTGCAATAATAAAGACAATTGATTAAGGTCAGATTCTGCTGAGGAATGATAGTTCACAAATAATTTATCTTTTTTATATATTTCCTGTAACTCATAGATATTCATATTTAACCTTAATTTACTATGGCGGTACTGCTATTATACTTCATTTTTTACAAAAAGGATCACATTCTTCTCTTTTTTGTTATCACTGATTTAGTTTCTGTGTTTAAAACTTTTTTAAGTTGTTTCTTTTCTAATTCAGAAGCTATTATATTCATTCTGGATTTTATTCTAATTAAGTCTTCTTCTTTCACTTCTCTGCCTTGGTTTAATAAAAATTGCTCAATTTTTTTTATTTCCGAACTATTTAAAATACCTTTTAACTTTTCAATCATCTGTTCATCAGCATTTTCAAATAAATCATTAATGTCTATAAATCGAAAATCGCATTCTTTTCTGCTACACAAATTTATAAACATTGTTTCAAGATTATCATCATTTATTTTTGGTTCATTAAATCGCTCTTTATTTGGATAATTCAACAATAAATCATAAATATAAAAAGCTTCTTTAAATTTCAAATTCGTTATAAGAGCTGACATTAAATCACATGTGGGCATTCTGAACAAAATGGAATCAATAAAACCATCACTTACCAGTTTTTTCATTTCTTCAAGATATAAATGATCGGGACGCAAATATAATCCATTTTCTATAAATGCACATCTCTTTTTCTTTTTTAAAATTAATAAAGTCTGATTTGCTTTTTTTATTTCTGCAATATTTCGGTTTCTAATTCTTTTTTCTATGATATAGTATGAAATCCAATTAGGATCAAATGAACATTTCATCTTTTTTTCAAATAATTCAATAAAAGCTTCTCTTTTTAAATAAGTTTTTTGTTCATATTTATCCAGAATATCATTTTTTAAATTTTCAAAAACTTCTTTTTCATAATGGCTCTTCATACTTTGAGACATTTCTTTTCTATAATCATTAGATAATTTTAGCAAGTAATATTCGACATCCGTTATCATCACAATCTCCTTTTGTGTTGCATATTTATATCTAAATTTCCTTTTACCGAATCAGTTATTTGCATTTTTTCTTTTTCGGATATTAATGATTTTAATAAATTTTCATATTTCTTTATAAAATTACAAGCCCTGATATATTTATCATAATCAGAATTATAGATTCCTTTAAAAGCATCGTAAAAATCTGGAGTACTGAGATTCGACAAATATTCAACAAGTTCTTGCTTCTGTCTGTCTTCTAAAGCAGATAAGAGTAAAGATGAATCTAAGGCTCTATTATCTTTCTCACATTTTATCAAAATAATTTTTAAAAGATCCAGAGGTTCAAAATCCTCTTTATTTTTATCAAAAATATAAAAAGCTTCTTTATATTTTCCAACATTAAAAAAAGAAGACATTAATCTGCGAGGAGAATTGCTTAATGTATTTAATACATTATTCTCTTGAAAAAAAGCAAGATCTTCTATTCTTATAAAATGAGGATAATGAAATCTTTCATAGTCAAGACGATTACATTTCCGAGAAGATAAGTCTTTCTTTACCTTTTTTATGTAGTTCTTGATATTCTTTTGCTTTTTTTCCTCTTCAAGATAAAACAAAATACTTTCATCATTTATTGGTAAATTTAATTCTTTAAGTGATTTAATCACATTACATTTTAAAGAATCTGAAAGGTCATCGAATAAACTCAAAAGCTCTTTTCTAAGAAAAGCTCCCGCCTTAATCAGATAATAATGTTCTATATTCATACCTTTTATATTCTCTTTCTAACTATTTGAGGAGTTGATTCTCCTTCATTAAAATTAACCGACTGGTTGATAATTGCTTTTTCTATTAATGTATAGGTTAGCGGAAATTTAGCTTGGGTTGCACCTGATTTTTTCATTATGGTTAAGATATCTTCCTCTTTTTCATTTTTAACCAAAACATTTACACCCGATTTTTTGATAAAATCAGAAAGAACGGAGTCATGATTTTGTAGAAAAACAAAAATATTTTGCCCTTTTTTATTTTCTATTAAAAATGGATTTTGATTTTTAAAAAACTCATAGCTTTCTGTGTTATTGCTCTTTATTGCATGAAAGAAAAGGTCTGCAATAAACCATTCTCTATTTTTAAGCAGGCTAAAGTTACTTATAAGTTGTTCATTTTTATTTTCGATCATAAAGTTAAGAAAGTTATTTTTTTCTTTTTCTTCTTCTTTTTTATCATGCCACCTGTCAAAAGCAGCATCAAAATCAAAATCCTTACAAACATGCTTAAAGAACTTTCTATCAGCAAGCAAAGCATTCAGGAGCGACGAGGCACGAGTTATGAAACCTTTATTCTTCATAAAATCGTAATAATCTGTATTACCTTGTCTGGCAACTAAATCAAGCAGAAAACCATTTTTTGTAGAATGCCAGTCTCTATAATGCTTATCAACCAGGTCTTCCCTTGATGAATAAGAGCGACTTTTTGTAACATGTTCAACTATATACTGAAAAAAAACCAGAGGTCTATCATTATATAACATGACCTCAAGAATGTTCATACCCTCTTCATTGACAGCTTTATCATAACGATCACGAAATTTTGAGCCAGAAATTTTATCACATAGAGCTATTCCTAAATTTTCATAGCCTATTTTTTCAACAATTTCTTTTAAATCTTCAAGGGTGCCTTTTTCAGCAAGATGAAAAACTATATCTTTATAGGAAATGCTTTTAAATAATTCAATTTGTTCTTGTATATTCATAAAATGTGAATTCCTTTATATATTTATACAATTATAACCTATTTTTCTTTTTAATAGAATCTTCTTTATCTTTTTTGGTTGCAGATAATAAAATTTCTTTTTCAAAATTAACATGTGTTTGCAAGGCAAAATCTCTCCATGTTTTAATAAACCCTGGAACTTGATTAAAATATGTGTCTGCTTCTTTTTCTGAAAGAATCTGTAATACCGTCGATAATCCATTTTCTTTAATGTATTCTTCTACATATTTTTGAGAAGATAAAAGATCAGTTTGATAACCAGCAAAATTCCCTTTGACAATATTGTTATACACAGGGAAAAGCATTTTTCCACAAATTAAAGCATAATTTATACTTTTCTCAAATTCTGAAGATAATGGTTTAGATTGTTTAAAGGCAAAATCTTTCTCTGTTTTTAATATATCCTCAAAAAAACCACATGACAAAGTGCGATTTTGGGCGGTTTTCCTAACAAACTCCGTTAATAAAAAAGCAATACGAGACTGAATGGTTTCAATATTGTCATCGTTAAAAAATGTTTGCCGCATGTCTTTATAATTTAATAACTGACTTGTTTTTTTAGCCGTTGAATAAGGATAATAAAACTGACTTTTGGTATTTAAAATATAACTTCTAAAAGCCTCACCATCACTTTTTTGCTTTAATATCTCTAAATCTTCGGAGCTTAAATGAGTTTTTATTTGTTCCCAGCCGCCTGTTTTAAAAAGACTATCCATAACACCTTTAGTGTTTATAATCTTTAACCATTCTTCAGTATTTTTAGCGAAATCAATAAATTTTAAAAAATAATCATCGTCAGAATTACCACTAAATCTTTCACAAAAAAGTTCAAAGTAAATCTTATCCTCATTGTTATTATTATAGTCTTTTTGACTTAATGACAAAACATCAGGATTTTCTTTTGAAAAAGATAACAAATCAAGCTTTGTCATTAAACAATAATTATCCCCAGAAAGAACTATTTTTTTTGTTTCTTCAACCGTATACCTTCTGTCTTTCCTTTTTAATATAGCAACCACATCATCAGGAATATTCTTCATGTCGTATGAAGATATCATATCTACAATATAGGCATAACTCATATTACATTCTCTTCTTTTTGGGCACTGAAGTGTGGATTTCTGTTTGTTTTTCAGGAGAGTCTGGACTTGTCGCAATATCTTCCTGAATCCAGTTATATTCTTTAAAATTCACCACCATATTCTTCAATTCAGATTTAAAAGCAAGCATCTCTTCCTGATGGTTGAAATTATAATTAAAAACACAATGTCTTTGTTTTTCTTTTGAATGAATAAATAAATTAAGTAAATTTTTATTAATATTTATTTTTTTTGCATCTTTTATATTATAACCACTGTTTTCAACTTCTTTAAAGTTGACATGTCTTTTCCACTCTTTAAAAAGCGATTCTAAAAAGTAAGCATTTTCCTCAATCATATTGGTAAGAATATGATTCATCTTTTGCCTTTTATTCATAGACACCGATTCTTCAAATTCAATTGAAAATAAATCACGAGACAGGCCAGCCACATTACATCTGCCTCTCAGAAGGAACTTTAAAAAAGTGTCATCATTGCAAGATAAAGATTTCAGACCGTGCTTATAAAATAACTCTGTAAAAATAACAGCATCTTTTTTCCACTGTTCAAGAGGAGGACAATTATTAACATTCTTTTTTTCAGCTAATTGTGATTCCTCATAATAAATAGAAGAGTTTTTTCTGTATCTGCTCAACACTTTTTCAACTTTAGCTTCATCTTTGTTTTTTCTTAATTCATCATGCTTAGCATTTAAAAATGTTATGAAATCAAGAATTTCATTTTCAGGATAATTATATTTTTTTAACAATTGAGAATAAATTTCCATTCTGTTTTCAATTGTTAAACCTGTAGATAACAAATCATGAATTGTATTAAAATATTCTTTATTAAAAGACTTATTATAAGCAACAAACATTACATATTTGATATCCGTATAATATTTTGAGTCCAGTTCTGGAACATGCATAATACGAGACTCTATACTGACATCTTCGCCAAAATCAGATTTAAAGGCCTTTATTTTCTCTTTATATAACCTTTCTTTTTTATTATCAGAAAAATAAGTAGAAAAACCCAAGACTTTATGTGTATTAAAAACTTTTTCAATCTGGAGTATCAATTCATTGATACTTTCTTTTTCATTGAGATAATAACCTATATTATTCATACTCTAGTGTCCTCTTTTTATATAGCTTTATTATACAACAAAAACTAAAAACTGTATCATTTTATATTCTTTTTTTTCTGACATTCTCAACAGGTTTATTCAGGTTTGTTAAAAGTAATCCTCTCTCAATTTCACTATTAATATATAAAATATAGTTTGAAGGATCTTTTTTTATTTCGTCTATTTTTTCCTTTGCATTATCCAGATCGATATATTTTAGTAAAGATTCGTTTCTTATCTTTTTTATTACATTAAATCTTTCATCTATATTACCTTTACTATTTTTAATATAGGACACAAAATTTAATCCATTATCAAAATTTTCAAAATTTGCCATTTTTGAAGCCATTTTCTTATTATTCATCTGAAGTAATAAGCTAAATAAAGTTTCATCTGAGATATGCAGATGATTTTTTGTTGTTGAATAGTGCAGAATCCTATTTACATTTTTTTCATTACAAAAATAACTGGTAATAAATTTTTCTAATTTTTTAAACTTTTCAAGTTCTAATATAGAATGAGAATAGGATGTAACATTTTTATGTATAAAGTCATTCAAAGATAAATGTGATATTTCTTTATATTCATCTTCTTTTAATAAATCTGGATAGATAATCTCTAAAATCTTCATACTTACCTGTTGACCATCACAAAGGCTTTTTGAAATGAGTGAATTTTTTTCACTTTCAATAATAGTGGATAAGGGGATGTTTTTATCAATACACTTTTTAACAAATTTCACTGATTGAGCAGTCGTAATCACTTTTGAAAAAAACGAAGTGATTTCATTATCTGTTGAAGCCAAGTTATCTTTATTATTGTACAATATAAAAAACTTATCGTCATATCCTCCTTTAACATTTTTAACTATATTATAATCAGAAAAATTTTTAAAATAAGAAGAAGGAAATATAATATCATATTTTTCAACAAATTCCTGAACCATAGATGCTGTAGAAGCATTTGACATTATAATTCTTCTTAAAAAATCCAAGGCATATTTCTTTTTTGTTTCATTATTATCAATAGAATTATCTATAATCAGATAAGAAGCTTTTATATGATCTTGCATTTCTTTTAAAGAACCATAACCTCTTCTTTCTTTGTAGGCAAAGATGTCTAATGAATAATGGTATCCCTCTTTAATCACTTCTTCTATTTTTTCAAGATTATTATTATTCCAGAGATAGAAAATATAATTACCTGTTAATGTTTTAGGATAACCTAATTCAATTAATTTATTTAACACTGGTTGATTATCTTCACCGAGAAGCGAACTCAATATGCAGTCCGGTTCTTTCCTTACATTTATTTCCTCAAAGAACCCCATTCTTGACAAAATAGTTAAATAATCTTCAAAATTTGAATATTTTTTTACGGTTTTGACTATTGAACTTAGTGAGAAATAACTACTACTCGCAGTGAAACCTAATTGCTCAAAAGCTTTTAATGCTTCAATATTTTTATTACCTATAATATCTGTAAAATAATCGAGAAGATCTAATTTGTATTTTTCGCTTTTTATTTCATCCATATTTAAACCACGACTTTTTAAATGTTGATTAAAATCTGAAATGAATTCATCTGCTGTTTTATTCTCTTGTAAAAAGTTAAATTTATATTTTTTCATTTATATTAAATCCTTTTCTTCTGAATTTTAGTAGAAGGCATGGATACTTTTGTTAAAAGAGATTGTTTTTCTTTTTCAATAATAATAATTTTAAATTCAGGGATATCCTTTAATGCAGTTTTTTTGAATAAATAAAGTATATGTTCAATATTTAAATTAGATTTTTTAACAGTTTCAATTATAGATTCTTTTGTTTTCTTTCTTAAAAACTGTGCAACCCCACCCTCTCTAGCGAAATAATGCACAATATTAGCAGCTTGTTTTTTAGACAATGTTAAATTATTATTCAAAAAAAAGTCTATAAATACAGGAAAGTAATGGTTTATATAAATACAACCTTCTTTATAATTGCCCGGTTTAATTTGATTATCAAAAATGGATAAAGAAAATATTTTACTCATGTCTAAATTATTTTCATGCAGTACTGTTAATACACTATAAATATTTTTCTGTGTTGGTTTATTTTCTAAATTAACATTAAATCTATAGTCATTATAATAAGATTCGAGTTTTTTTAAGGATAAAGAGTCATCAGAATCAGGATTTTTTTCGTTATTTATTTTTATTTTTTTCTGGATAAAATCTATTGTCTCTTTATTTTCTATATTTAACATACATATTGAAAGCATTGTAGATAAATCTGAACAACTTAATAAGCCCACATCATTTTGCATTGCTAAAAAATAATCTTCAAAAAATTTATTATCTAACTCTGCATTATTGCCTTTATTTCTGACAAAAGCTGACAAGGCTGTTCTGTAAATATTTTTATATAATAATGATTCTTCTTTTTTACCAATTATTTGTTTGTAAAAAGAAATAACATCCAGTAGATTTTTAGCAGATAAATTTTTATTTTGTTCTATACAGCTACTAAGCTCTTTTCTTCTCCCAATTTTTATTTCACTTTTGTCTTTTAATTCTTCAAAATCTTTGAAAAAATTAATACTTTCATGTTTATCTTCAAAAGTATAATGGCTAAATAAAATATCTTCTGGATGAGACACACAATACTCTGCATTTAAATTTGTAGCCGCCAATAAAGTGGGTCTATTTGCTAAAATAGTATTATAAAATTTATGATTTTTGTATGCCTTAAGCTCCCAAAAAAGAATTGATTTAATCGAAAAATCTTTTGCTTTAGCACGACCTGATGTTGTATAAAAATCTTCCATATTATACCATCTTTCTATTAATGAAGTGTTATCTTCATAATTTGCCATTTCAAAAATCAATTTATGCCTATATCTTTCTTCAGCAGACACCCTTAAATCTTCTGTCGAGAATGGGTTATTAAAAACAATATTTTCAATATATGAATAAAATTTTGACTTTAAATTTTGGGGAATTGAATGGCTTAAATTTTCAAACTCTCTTAAAGTGATAAAATCAGAATTTTCAGTTATAGCCGCAAGAAAAAGATTAAAGTCTTTCTTACTTCCATTTTCCAGAAGATAGTTAACAGAATCCATATTGAAATCTATATGTTTTACATATCCAAGTATTTTAGGCACTCTTGGATGCTTTTCTATTATTTCTGAAATAATTTTCTCTACTGAATTATTTTTGCTAATCTTTTCGCCATTATTAAAACTTATATCATTCATATTATTTTCCCGTTTGTTATCTTATTATTTTATCACAAAAAGGATAATGAACAACTTGAAAATTTTTTCTTTTCTATATAATTAATGAATATTTCAAAAGTAAAAAAGCTCTGCAATGAGCTTTTTTAAAATTCTATCTTATAACCTTTTTCTGGGAAGTGATGCATTATGTGTTATTTGAATATTGTTCAGAATACTTTGTTTCTCTTTTTGGGCAATAACAGAGCTAAACCAGAAGGGAGAAGTTTTTTCTTCATCACACTTTTCAATAATTCTTGCAACTACGCTTAAAGGTAGTTGTTCGTCCAGAAAAATATTTTCGATTACACTTCTGTTTTCATTTATCATTTTACATTCTTTTTCATCTTTTAAAAAATCGCTTATATCAGAAAAGAAAAAGGCATAATTGGGATTATCTTTATTGCCGGCCATAGTAACAAAAACTTCTGTTATATTTGTCAGTTTTTGACCAAAACCCTCATAATCATCTTCTTTAGATGAAAAATAGACATCATCTATACTTACTAAATGTGTTAGTGGTTTATCAGTTTCTTTCTTTAAGATATCAAAAATCTCACCTATTTCTTCTTTATTAAGTGAACAATCTACTTTGATATTTTCGATATTTTTATCAAATATACATCTCACATCCAATTCATAAAAATTAGCATATTCTTTTATTTTTTGAATGCTTTCTTTTGATGTAATATTCTTCATCCATTGTGATAAAATACACTCTATTTCTTTTTGGGTATCTATTTTTTCTTCTTTGCTTCTTTTAATAATGTAATCAAATGTTTCATTGCTTATTTTATTGTTTTCTGTATTTCTAAAACTAACCCTTCTAATAAACGAATTTGTATAAGAAGAAAAGGGGAGAGAACTTCTGGATACACTTTCTTTATTTAACTCATTATCAATAATTTCTATAAAATTTGACAATCCTTTTGCAGTAATATTGTCATTGCATTTCAGTATTTTTAAAATAAATTCAGTATTTGAAATAACATATTCTTCTTCCTGGTTTTCAAAAAATGCTTCACAACCCAGACTTACACCTATATATTCCTCTATATTTTTAAAATATTTAAGGACTTTTTCTTTATTTTCAAAATTATCACTTACGGCTATAACACCTTTTATATCCGCAATTTTTGCGGGTGATAAATAACTTTGAGCTATTAAACTTTTTCCTTTTTCATGCTTTAAAACATACTCATAAAATTCAGGATATTTCTCTGGAATACTATACTTCCAAAAAAGATCAGTTTTTATATGCACTGATGAAACATTCCTATTGGTATAATGATTAGTAAGTGGGTTAATATTATGCCATTTTTTTAAAAAATCTTCTTTTTTCATAAATGATAAAAAATCAAATATAACTTCATGTCTTGATACTTCTTCTTCTTTTCTAAAATAACCAAAATAATTATTGATTTTATCTCTATATTCGCCTTTCTTATCAAAAATAATATCTGTCATTGATTTTAAATATTTTTCACTGTAATCAGAATACTCTTTTTTAATTATTTCGTTCAATTCCTGAACATCTTTAAAAGTATAAAACCAGCTTTTCTTGCTATTAAAGTAATCATACAATTCTTTTTCATCGAATATAGTCAAAGCAAGCAACAATTCATTTTTATTGATGGATTCAAGAACTGATTGATTATAATCTTCTTTTTCAGGGTGGGGTTGTTGTATTAAACTATTTAAAATAACTTTCCGGTTCGAAGATGAAAAATTATTTATAACGCTATTTCCATTTAACTTAAATAATTCAAGTAATGACAGTTCTTCTAATTTTTCATTAATCTTTATATCATAGAGTTTATCTCTGAAAAATTTCAATCCTTTTGCTGAAGGTTTGTTTTTTTCTTCAAACAATACCTCTATACTTTTTTCCATTTTTATTTCACCTTTTTTATTTTAAATCAGACTTTTATTGTATCTTATTTTTCAAAAAAACCTATACTTTATAATTAATTATAATCTTTTCCTTTTAATGGCATCTTTATTTATCTTTCTATTCGTTACAACATTTTTAATAATTTGAACACTTTCAAAATCAGCTTTCAGGCAAGCGATAGCTAAAGACAGGTCAGAAATAGAGTCCACTTTATTTGAAAAAATATAATCTATTTTTAAATCTTTATACTCTTTCAGGGTATTAATTATTTTTAATTTTTCGTGGATTTCTTTTTTACCTTCAGCAGCACCCGTATTTTTCAATATAAGATGACTCATCATTTTATTTGAAATATAGGTCTCTATATTTTTAATTAAGTCGAAGTTTTCAGCTTTGGTAAATTTCTCAATAATTTTTTTATTGCCGTAATCTAATAGAAGTCCAAATAGTGAAAAATTATAATTAGAAAATTCATCCAGCTCAAGCTTACTTTCAAAATTCTTATTTACTGTTTCAGGAGTGGTAAAGGTATTTACCATATTTTCTATTAGTCTATCCCCTACACGGTCTTGTATATTACCTTTTTCATCATTGTATTTTGAAATAATATTATTTAGAACAAAGCTATCTATACATTCATTTATAAAATCTTCATCTTTATGATGACGAGTGTAAATCATATAGCTATTTAATATACCATAACGAACTTTATCTTTTATTTGTTTTTTTAAATTAAGTAATTCATTTTTCACATGACTTGTTTTTTCCAAATCAAAAAGAATATTTTCTTTATTTACAGGATTTAATAATACATGGCGAACGAATCCTTTTAAAAATTCCTGATAATAATCTTCACTATAAACTTCTTTAAAAAAATTTAATTTAGCAGGATAATCTTTGGTTATAGCAGGATTAAAATTAAAATATGTGTTAGATTTAAATTTTAACTTTATTAAGTTTAAGTGAACTTCTAAAAGTTGATTCCAGATATTTGGAACACCTTTAAAAAGCTGAAATTCAGGAACATTATTTTTTATTTCTTCTAATAACACTAAAGGATTTAGCAAAAGGTTTGTCCATATAGCTTGGTCAACACTATAACTTTCTGCCATTTTGGGTTGACTCAGTAAATCTTTTATAAAAATAAAAAAGTCTGTTTTATCTCTTTCATTATCCAGACTGACATAATGCAAAGCAGTCTCTATGTGTTCAGGTAAAAGTTTAATATCGCCTTTATTGATTAAAGAAGAAGCTTCCACAAATTTCTTTTCTTTGAGTAAATGAGTAACCATATTATGAGGTGATTGAAAAACATCTGGGTAGCCATTATCCAACAGACACTTAACATGTTCATGTTTATTTTTAATCATCAGATAACTTAATAAACAAAAGGGTAGCCCTATAGAAGAAGTAGCAGTTTCTGTTTGTGCGAGTTTATTAATATCAACCAAACTTAAAATGATTTCAAAATATTCACGGAAATTTTTGTGCTTTGCACTTTTAAGTAATGCATTATGAATATCTTTGAGATTTATATTTTCAAAAGAAAAACCTGTTTCTTTCATAGCTTTTAAATTATTAATATTTTTATTTCCACACACTTCAACAAAAAATGGAATAAAGTCAAAATGATTGTTATACAATTCTACTTTTATATTTTTTGATAACAGATATTTATAAAACCTTTCTTTTATTTGCTCTTGAGAATCTTTTGAGCGGTTAAAAATATTTTTCACTTGATTTATTCCTTCATGTTTAGATAGTTATATTTTACACTTTTATTGTTATGGTTAAAGGTTTTTTTAGAATATTTTCACATTATTAGATGTTTTAAATTGGACTTATATTCCCAACAGCATATAATATTAGCACAATCACAAAAATGAGGTTTTTATGAGTATCACTAAAGATTATAAAAAATTAAAAGAGCAAGAACTAAAACTTCGGAATATGCAATCGGAGTCATTAGAGTCAAAAATTGAGGCAATACTCCCATATGTTATACAAAACGGGGCTGATAATTTTAAAAATAGCTCTCTTGAAACTTTGTATGATGATGTATTGACTCACATGAATTCCAAAAACAATATACAGGGAAAAGAAACTCAAGATACAGTTCTAAAAATTATAGCAGAGGCACAACAAAACAGAGAACATTTTATATTTGGTGAGGGGGATTATACCAACTTGTCAATTGAAGAAAGAATGAAGCTTTTTTCAGATAAGCACGGAGCATTTCTTTTAGAAATAGGTGATGAACCACTTTATCGTATGGCTTATGAAATACCTCAGGATGAGGTGTTGAATATGTTTCATCCCCAAGACAATATCTCAAGAGAAGATTTTAATAATTTCAAAAACCTTTACAAACAAATAAAAGAAAAAAATATTGAGTTCATTAATAAAAATCAAAATAGAGAAAGTTCAGAATCTGGGCTAAATGTTCTTAAAGCTTATGCTTTAGAAATAGAACTTATGATTAGAAAATCGAATGTCAGTTATGGACACATAAGGTATTTAAATGATCTTTTATCTAAAAGAACTGAGTATAACTCTACATTTATTCCATTTCAAAAAGATCAAATTGCGGGTAAAAATGTTCAAAATAAAACTGAAACAGATTTAATTCACTCGTTTGTAAGAGAGCTTAATGCAGACTTTAATTTTAAGGGACAAGAAAATTTTAGAAATAATTATTTACTTAAGGTTTGGGGCGAAAATATTAACCTCTTAGAAGGAATTAAGCCTGGATTTAAAAAATTATTAAAGAATAGTCAAGAAGTTTATAATCACAAACAACTTAATTCTGAATTAAAACCTATTTTAAATGAGTTTTATACACCTGTGTTAAATGTATTAAATGCTCATGAAGTAAGCTGTATATATGCGGCAAGCACTATAGTTCAACGGTTTTATTCTAATTTTCTACCAAAAGAAAATTTCATTATGAACGAAAATACAGGAGAATTCTCATATCACAAACCTGTAAAAGAAGACCATCCTTTCTCTCGTATTGATAATTCTGAATATTTTTCAAATAAGAAGGATACTTTTTACACTTCTTCTGATGTCATATATTCAAAAAGTAACAACCTTAGATGGTTCAATGATTTTATATCTGAACAAAAAAATTTCCCAGAAAAAACTATTGTGCCTATATTGAATAATATGCATCAATCTATAAGTAGTAATAGTTTAAAAATAGGTGATGTTGATATGTATGTTGAAAATTTTAGCTCCTTTGGTAAAATCCGTGAAGATATCAAAAAAGGTTTTTCCAGCTCACCAATAAGAATTCCATCAAGTCTTCAAGATTTTCTTTTAATGGAATTTGACAATATAACTAATATTAATGCTAAGCATTATAATGTAAGACCTAATATTACAATAGAAAGTTCATTGAATATACCTGTAGAAGAGAATGAAAAAGAAAATGGGAATGATCATAAACCAGAACAAATATCTTCACTTTCTGTAATCAAAAGAAAATTTTCTTCTCTATTTGGAGATAAAGATGCCCAAAATAATAACGAAAATAAATATAAGAAATAATTCAAATTAGGCTATTTCTAAAGGAACCTATAGGTTCCTTTATTTTATTTACTAAATCTAAAAAATAAGATTTTTAAATTCTTTTCCTTACGGATGGTTGAGCCAATACAGAAATTTTATTATTTTCCTTTATTGTTTTACTGAGTTCTACTTTCTCTATATTTGCCATTAATTGATTCAATAGCTTAGTTGTTTCTTTTATTAAATAACTATGATTATTTAAGTAATTACCAAGCTCGTCAAAAATTCCATTTAATTTTCTCATCGAATCCGAATATTTCAGTTTTCTAAAGGATTTTAATTTTCCAAGACCATGTATATGCTCAGATATATTTTTCATTATTTTTTCTGGTTCTTTATTGGGATTCTTTTCAATACAGATTTCAATATGATTCTTTATGTTTTCAGCAATATCGAAATTATCCATACTCATCATTTTATTTAACATTTTTGTATGATTGTTTTCTAAAGCTATATTAAATAGAGAATATCTTTTATAATTTGACATCACATATACACCAGCAATCTTATTTACTGATTCTGAAGTAACAAAATAATCACATAGATCATTCAAAGTGTTAGATGTCACACCATGAACAAATACATTTTTTTCGACAAATTTATCCATTGTGTTTTTTATAATCTGGTTATCGGGAAAATAATGATTATAAAGAGAAAAACTTTTCATGTTTCCTGATTCAACATTTCCCACTACTAACTCTTTTTCATTTTCTAATAATTTTATAAAATCCGTTTTTTGCACAAAATCTTCAACAATTTCTGTTTTGGGATGGCTAATAACATGTTTGCCAAGGTTTTCAATAATATCCTTATAAATAGATTCTGAAACACATTCTTTGAATAAATTAAGTTTATGAGGATAATCATGATGCAGGGAACTATTTAAACCAACAACAGCATTTATATTTTTTAAATGAAGAAAATCAAGTTCAAATTGATTTTTTCCAGAATCTGGTAATATTGGTAAAATATCTTTTACTTCTGATACCTTTATCGTTTTATTTAAACAGACACTCATCCATAAAGCAGATAATAATTTATTACTTTTTGCTACTTTATCAGAGTTAATAATCTCTTTTATAAAATCGATATAGTTATTTTTTTCCTGTTTATTGTCAATATGTGCAAAAAATAATGACCATGATATAGTTTCACCTTTTAATAAAATGTCCATTTCTTTTAAAAGGTTAATAGCCTCACCGTATTTTCTATCTTCTATTAAGTAAGAAAAAATATTATTAGTGGTAGATGACTGTATCTTTTTGCTAAAGCCTGCTTGAATTAAAGCTCCTGCTATTTCTTTTTTGTTTTTACTTAACAAATAACTTATTACACAGAAAGCATTAAAATTTTCATATTCTTTATCATAATCTATGTTTTTGAAAGCACCCATCTTATTCATTAATGAAAAATATTCTCTAAAATTTTTATGTTTTGCAGCCTCCATTATTGCATCCTGAATATCAGAGAAAGATAAATCTTTAAACGGAAAACCAATATCATTTATAGCAATAAGCCCTGTCAGCTCTTTATTTTTTGCAGCATTAATAAAGATGTCTGCAAGTTCATATTTAGTTAAATCAGAAATAGCTACATTATTTTTTTTGCAATGATTATTAAATTTTTCCTTTATTTCTGAAACTGTGAGTTTTTTGTTACTGAATATTTTTGATACCATTGGCTTGTTCTCTTGTTAGTTATTTCTCTATTATATCACTTTTTTAGGCAAGGAAAAGAATAAAAAACAAACGACCTTTACTTTTTACCTGCAAAAAGCTATTATAAATCCTTCTTCTCCTAAAGGAGCTTAATGATGCTATATACAAACTTACATGCCTTGATTAATCAAAAGTTCAAAAAACATAAAGTCGCAGCAGAAGACATTGAATTACTTAGACCACAACTTACACAACAGAATGTCATTACTTTACTCAACGATATTATCAACCAACCGGAGCTTATTAAAAGAATAGCCAATCGTTCTTACTTGCATACATTAGGTTTTTATAAACTTGTTCTTATTGATTCTTCTAAAGATACGAAAGACTTTAGTTATAAAACTCAGGTCAGACTGCACCTCTGGAAACCTGATAATGATTCCGTTCCTGTTGTAGAGTCTTTACATGAACACAGTTTTGATTTTGTATCTACAGTCCTTACAGGAAAATTAGAAAATCAAAGTTTTATAAGAGAAGATATGTCAGAAGATGAAAAGCGGGTTCTTGATCATTTGCTGAATATAATCGAAGTTTTAAACAATGAAGAAAAAGCTTTTTTGGAATCGCAAATAGAAATACTTCTTACACAAAATCTTGAAATTCTTGGTTCAGAACAGTTTAAGAAACAGAAACTTGAAGAACATATCGATATCACTAAGTTTAAAGAAATTACTAAATTTAATGATAGCGAACTGAAAATTCTGGTAAACTTACAGGGATTTTTTAAAAGCAATAGAATTGCAGGCGAAAGGAAAGACTATAAGCATATACTCGAAAAGCATATTTCTTTAAAACCTTATAAAGTTGAATCAATTAAGCAAGGAGATTTTTATTTTCATCCCTATCAATTACCACACAGACTTTTTTATGATAATAAAGAATATAACTCTACCATACTGGTAACCAGTCACATCCCAGAAAATCCAGAAGGAGGTTCTTTCCAGAGACCCACACATAATGAAGAGGGAGAGCAGGATTATTCTAAAAAACCCATCAGTGAAAAAGAGCTTGTTTTCCTTTTAGAAGAATATGTTGATTACCTTTCAAAGAGTTAAAATAATCAAATTTAAAAAGAAAAGCATTACATATTTGAAGAAGAGGTGTTTTCCACCTCTTCTTTTTTTAATGTTAATTATTTAATATGGAAAATATTCTTTTTCAGAACTTCATCAATTTTTTCAAGTATTGCTACGAATTCTTTTTCTTTTCCACCTGCATTTTTCAATTCAATAAGTTTTAAAATATTTTTGAGACTTCCTGTTATCATTATTGCACTTGCTTTAGCAGTCGGAAAAAGTAAATTCTGAACTTCCGAATTTTTACTCAGACCTGCTGAATTGATTTCATTTTTAGTGTAGTTCAATACTTTTCGATAGAGTTCGAAATGATCCTTATCAGAAAGAACAAGACATGGACTGTTTTGAGCATGTGTTTTTGCCACTGTCAAACGGCTAAGGTGAATAATATCTCTTTGAGAAGAAAACTCGTGCTCTACACCTATTGAAAGTCCTGAAATAAATAAATTAACGGATACCGTATGAAGAATAGAAAGATGGTTGTAATCATTTGTTACTTTCTTTCCTAAATCATGCAGTTCCATATTCGCAGGATTCAAATATGACATAAATGCTGAGATTCCAGACATTGTATAAAAAGAGCTTTCTAAAGTTTCCTTATTAATAACATTACCATTGATAAGACTTCCGTTTTCTGAATTAACAATAGGAAAACCTCCGATGCCACAAATACTGACATTTGCGGATTCAATAATATCATCCGCCAGAAACGAACCTCCCGTTATACGATGGATTTCTTTCAGCTTATTTGATTGCTCTGTATTGTTCTGAATCAGATATTGGTTTAACTTGTTAAAATCCAGAAAGTCACCATTCTTAATCATGCTCATTTTATTCTCCTAAAACTTTTTTTAAGATAGTTCTAAAATCATTCTGCTCTTTTTTATCATAAAAGACATAAAAAGGTTGAAACATTGGATAAATATTCTTGTATTGCTGAGATTTATAAGAACTTATCAAGTTATCTTCTGCAAGTGTATCCATATATGTATGGTAAATGTTTAATATTTTCTCACCTGACTTTTTAGCATCACTTAAAGAAATGCTGCTTTCAAAATATGTTAACTCATTCATTATAGAAGATTGGAATAATTCATTGTAGTGAACTGATTGATTATAAAAAATCATCATTTGTCCTGATAAATAACTTTTAAAAGCATTTTTATAAGCAAGAACTTCATCATAATCTTTATTTTCTTTGATGGATTTTTCGATAATATCAAAGAAAACCTCAAAAATAGTATTAAAAATAGTCAAGTTATCATTTTTTAAATGAATAAAATCATAACTTGTTAATAAAGAATTTAAATTATTCGCAGAGACATATTCATGCCAGAGTTTATTAACCTCTGCATATTGAGAAAAATGTTCAGCATTGTTATTTGTCCATATATAGTCTTCTGTAAAAAATGGTTGGTATTTTTCTTTATAATTATTAAATGCGACATCATTACAAGTTAATGCTTTCAACCCATCCTCTTGCCCCAATAAAACGAAAAGGGCATTTTTATAAAGAACTTCTTTTATCTGATTTAAGGAAGAGGGGCTTACTTCAATTTCTAAAGATGAGAACAGTGGATATATTTTTCTTTTTGCAAAGTCATAATCTACTTTCTTATCTTTTAAAACAGAAACAAATAAGAAGTCAGCCATTATAATAGTAAAAGCTTCGCTCATCATTCTTGATATAATATAAATCTTATTCTCTTTATCAGTCTGACCCGTAAGAATAAAGTCAGGAAAAAGGAAATGCATAATATCATGAAACATAAATGTTAATTCATGGATATCATCTTTTTTGGGAGTAAGAGGAATCCCTGCATTAACTCCAGGCAACCAATAATTTTTTTGAGCACGGGTTTTCGCTTTTCTCACAAACAAACCGTTATTCAGCACTTTATTAAGTAATGGTCTAAAAAAGCTATTTTGATATACTACAGAATAAATAGGATTTTTAGTCAAAAGGTTGTAAATAACAGGTTCAAAACTGATAACTTCTTCACCTTCTATGGGATTGAAATTCAAATTCATTTGGTTTTTTAAAGTAAAATAACTCTGTAAGTCCTCGGCCATTTTTGAAAAAGCAATATCTCTGGCAGAATTTTTAAGACCTCTTTCTTTTAACTGTTGGTTTGAAAGATGTGAATTTTTGGCGACAAACATATCATCCCATGAGTAAACATCTTTCCTTTTCGTCTTTCTGAGAGAGGGAAAAACAAACCCTTCCACTGAAGCTGAATAATTTCTTTCTTCTATAACACTATTTTTCCGAAGAGTTACTTTGATTTCAGAATGATGGATGCATTTTTCGACTTTATCAAATAAACAAGACTGACCCTGTAAATTTTCAAGGCGAGTTTGTTCCTGAAGTAAAAAATAATCAACATCAGCAGGGATTTCTTCGATGGACTTTATCCATTGACTTTTTAAACCTGCATCTGCAAAGTATTTCTTTAGTTCTTTATTTTTAAACTCAGAGCTGGTTAATATAAGAAAATTCATATATACCTCTTTTGTAAAAAATAAGTATAACAAAAATATCTTCATAAATAAAGTTTCTTGTATTATTTTTTTAAAAAGGAAAAAGTATCCTCTTGAAGATAAAAAACAATATTTTAATTAAAATTTGATTTTGTCATGAACAATAATGTAAATTTCGAAAAAATAATAAACTAAAAGGTTTCATATGTTAAATGATAATTTTAAAAAAATGAAAAAGACAAGAAACTGGCTTTTTCTGATTATGCTATGTAATATGATTGCACTTCCAGCATCCAGCATTTATTTTTGTAATAAGCATGATAATCATATTCAAATGAACACATCTCATTTCATGCCGCTTTATTTTTCTTTCTTTGAAAAAGATTATTCTAAACTCGAACAATATATTGCTAAAAACGATAATCGTTTCATTGATATTAATCTAAACAAGCAAACCAACACCTTAACTTATACTTTCCCAGAAACACTTGAGGATTATAGAAGTGATACCAGTTATGCTACAAACAATAGAAATATAGATTACTCTTATAATTATGAAGATAGTGAATCATATACTCCTTACAAGCTTCTTTATAATAATTTTATTACTAATAATACAAATGTTAAAAAAGTGCTGATTAACGGTGTAGAAGTTCCAAAAGAAATGATTATACAAAGTCGAAATCTTTTTGTTAATCGTGCTGATGGTTTTTATGATTTCATCATCAAGAAAACTCATAATCAGAAAAAAAGAGAACATGTCAAAATAGAATTTATAAAATAGGAATGATTATGCTAACACCTGATATAAAAAACCAGAAAAAAATTAGAAATATTATTATTTCTTTTCTTGTTGCAAACAGTCTTTTTTTACCAGCTTCAAGTATGTATTTTGCAAGTAAAGATGTTAACGATTCCACTCAAAAAAATATTTATTATTATATGCCACTTTACTTTTCGTATGCTCAAAAGAATTATACCCGGCTTAAGGAGTTAATTTCCCAGAATGATAATAAATTTATAGCAACTCAATTTGATGAGAAAGAAGACACATTAACTTACACTTTCCCAGAAAACCTTTTAGATTACAGAAGCGACACTAATTATCAAAGCACAGGAAAAAGTAGCTATAACACAAATGTTATAGTAGATACTGCTATTTCTTACACCCCCTACAAATTATTTTATGACACTTATTTCGTCAATCATGTTCACATAAAAAGTATTAAAATTGATGGCAAGGCAATTTCATTACCTGATTTAAATAATAATGGTTCTCGCTTCAGGAATAATGCTGAACAGTTTTACAATTTCCTTATAGCACAACGACAAAAAGCTTCAGGAACTTATCAGCAGAATAAATATTTAACAATAGAATTTATCGGAGATAAAAAATGAGTAATAATTTGCTATATAAATTAATCAACAACAATCCAGCTATAAAAGAAATGCTTAAAGAAAGGGTCAGTGAGCAAAAAGAAAGATTCTTCGAGCAGCAATTTCAGGAAAAGAATACTCTGGCGGGTAAATTAAACGAAAAAAAATATAAGATTTATAATGTTATTATGGGCGGTTCTTGTTTATTACAGTTCTATCTGATCTGGAATTTTATCAAAACCAATTTTTTCTATGGTTATTTGTTAACTTCAGATTCATGGCATAAATTTTTAGGCTACTCATTTGGGTTGATCGTATTTAATATTGCTTTGATACTTTTCCAGCGAAAAGACGCAGGTATAATTTCTGAGATAAATGCAGACAAAATAGAGAATTTCCTCAATCAAAAAATAGATATTTCTTTTGATAAAATAAGCGATATTGCGAAAGAAGTAGACAGAGACGATCTAAACATCTACCTGGAATTAATCAAAGAAAATAAATATCTTAGAGTCGGAGAGCTTGATTCTTTACTTAATAAATCTCAGTCTAAAGATGTTTTAAATATTAAGAATATGAAAACAGAAATGTTAAATCAGGTTTATAAAAAGTAAGGAATAATTATGAAAAGATATACTTTAGTATTCATTTTTAATGAACATCTCAACCAGGTCTTATTGATAAGAAAAACTAAACCAGAAGAACAAGCTGGAAAACTCAACGGTATTGGAGGAAAAATGGAAGATTTTGATACCGATTTTGTTGACTGTATTAAAAGAGAAGTCTATGAAGAAACCAAATTAAGCTTTCCTCGGGAGGTTTTCTTAAATGCTGGATGTTTAACTGATAACACTTATTACCATGTAGAAATATTTAAAGTCAAAAGCACGGATACTTTCCTTAAAATGGCACAGACCACTACAAAAGAAGAAGTTATCACTCTGTCTATTGATAGCTTCTGGAAAGAAGAATTTACAGAACATACTTTAGAAATGATAGATATATGTCTTCAGCAGTTTAAAAACAATTTATAACATAAAAACCTCTGTGATAGAGGTTTTTTAATATTACAATCAAAGTCTTCTTTTAGATACTTTTATATCACCTTCAATAACATTTATAGCTTCTAATATTGTAGCTTTTTCTCTTTTTACAAATGCTAATTCTTTGAGATACATAACACCTACATCATCTACAGCACAATCAAATATTGATTTTCCTGAATGTGTCCTTACATTTAAATCTGGATAAGCTGATGATAATATCTTAATGACTTCAAGCTTATTGGGGATATCTCTTTCCATCATGACTCTGTGAAGCAAAGTTGAGTTCGCAAGATCAGAATCAGTCGAATAAATTCTGACAAAAGGATCAACTTTCATCTTTATCAGTGTGTTTAGAGCATATAAATTCCCCTCATATACACTCAAAGTTATAGGATTTTTTATATCTTTTGAAAAGGTATTTGTATCATGTGTATTTAAAGTCGGACTAAATTTATTTGTAATACACCAGTCAAATAAAACATTATTTTCTTTGACTATTGAGATATGTAATAAATTGTATTCTTTTTGAAAAGCAAAACCTTCAAAAGTGCTGGTTTTCAATTCTGCATCCACACTATTAATAAATCCTGTTGAAAATTTATCTTCTAATAATTTTATAAATTTTACGGTGTTGTTCTTTTCTGTGTCAGGATCTGCATATCTCTTAATCAATTCATCTATCCATCTTTTCACAAGATTATAATCGTCTATATGTAATGCCATTTATTTTTCACCTACCATTTTATGCATATATAGTCCATTATAACAGGAATAAAAAAAAGCAAAACATCAAAGTTTCGCTTTTAATAGTGAATATTATTTAATCAATAGAATTTAAAAATAATCAATGCTCTCGGGTCTGTACTGCCCGTATCAGCCCTACAATAAGTCACTATTTTTGCTGGATCGAAATTAATTTTTACTCCTGCATCATCCATTCCCGTAGCCGTATAACCACCGCCCGACATGATACCTCCAGCCTTACTGTTAAATTTAGCGGCTATTATTATTTGATCAAAAAAAGGAGCTGCTGCTGTTACCATTTTTACACATTCTTCTACCGGAACAAAGTTATACTGTATGGCAAATGATTTTTTTCCAGCCAGAGTAGTTGTTCCAAGATAAACATCACCACCCCATAAGTTTTCCAGAACTCCCGAATCTTTATCTACTATCATATCATCTGGTATTATGCCTGCCTTCGCAAAAACCACATTCATATTCGGTGATGTTGACTGAGATTCCAGAGGAACTCCTGCGAACATACTTGACATTCCTGCTCTGACCGTGCTGATATTTGACACTTCTGCTCTTGCATTCTTCGAAGCAACAGCACGAGGGTAAGCAATAAAAATAGTAATGATAATTATGGCCGAAATACCTATTGCTAAAAGAACTTCTGTAAGAGTAAAACCTTTTTTAATCCTTTTGTAATTCATTTCTATTCCTTAATTTATTAGATACTCTTATATATAAAACGATATTTATTCAAAAATCAAGAGTGTTTTTTATTCGATATTCTTATAACCTTTTTGCTTTAAAGTGAGAAAAATTATCTTCCACTGTTTTTCTGATTTGTTCTTTTTGATAAATAGCATACCTTTCAAAGACCTCATCTTTATAATCGTATTCTTCTAAAAAACCTGAACCATTTGCTTCCATATATTTAAAAATAATATTTTCTAATATATTCTCAAATATATGTTTTCCGTTTTTCACAGATGTATTGTATTCATATTTTCTATTTTCTTCTACACTCGAAATCTCATCGAGAGTATAGCTTATAAAAGACACCTGTTCTTCACTATCCATTGTTTCAAAAAAATTTAAGTCTTGCTTATTTTTTTCAAAGACTAATTCAGGGACAATGTAAATCAGGGATATTAATTCTTTTAAATCATTATCATAAAATTTACCTTTATTTTTATAAAAAAGAATATTATTATTCATGCTATCTTTTTTATAAAAATTTTCGGGGTCATCTTTGTGGAAAAAATTGAGAAGCTCTTTATTTAATGTGGCGGTAAAGAACCAAGGCATATCGTTTATTTTATCATAAGAGTTATTTATTAATCCTGTTTGATGAAAAAACAGGAGCATTTTTCTATTTATTTCTATCTTTTTAGATTGAACTATTTCATCAAAAATTTCTTTTTCTTTTCCTTTTATATAATGCTCATACATAAAACTTAAGGAGGCTGTATCATTATAATTTATCATTGATTGAAGAGCATTACAAAAATCCTGTTCAGGAATTTTAAAGCCATTTTTATGGATAATATCAAGTAATATATTATCTTTACAATAATAAATATACATAATATCTTTAATATCCATCCCTTTAGAATAGAGAAAATTTATTTTCCAGTAAAAGTCTTCCTTATCTTCACCTGAACGATCCCAGCATAAGAATACATATTTGTCATTAATATTGACACCAAGATTAACGAGCTTTTCTGTTGTTTCTCTTGAAGCAACCGACAAAACACTAAAGCAATCATTGCTTTTACTGTTTATATCTAAACCTTCTCTAAAGTAAAACTGTGTAACTTCTGGATTTCGGAAAAATATAGGAGTGCATTTATTATCTGAAAATAAATTGCAATTAACATGCATTTCCTCAACAAGATACTTTACCTTATCTAAGTCTTCCATCCAGAATAAAATATTACGACCATGATCATCAATATCATGCAATTTGCCATTTCTTTCAAGTTGACTAACAATTATTTTGAAAGAATCAAAATCTTTATTATTCAAATTTACATAATCTTTTTCATCCATTTTATATTCTTTTCCTTATAGAAAGAGTATTACCAATATTATTTTCTATATTTTTTTCAATTTCTCTTTTTTCATATTGTGTTATCAATTCAATTATTTTCTCTTTCTGTATTCCAGATTTATTTTCTAAAACCTCATTCAACCTCGACTTAAGTGAATTATCAGCATGTTCCATAAATAAAGTGAGCATATTTAAATAATTTTCGCTGGCGGCACCAAGATTTTTAAGCAGTTTTAGAGATGATTCTGAGAATTTATACCCACATGCTACCAAAACTTTAGCTTTATGATAGTTATTGGTAAAAATATCGGCACCTTCTGGATTAATAAAATTGATATCAAGTGCATTATCTATAAGCAACTTAAGAATTTTTTCATTTTTAACTTGCAAACTATTGGCTATAGTGTCGCCTTTCCAGTTAATCTGGTTCAATAAATTTTTTTCTTTAATTTCTGGGAACAGAGAGAACAATTCTTTTAACCATTCATATGAACAATCATTATCATTTCTTGTTGTTAGCATTTTAGTTATAAAATTCATTTTATCTTTATTTAAAATACATAAATCCGCATTAAATTTTTTCAATAAGGATAGATTTTTAGACTGTTTTAAAAAGTAGGGTTCAAAAAAGAAGGGTGTTTTTGTTTTATCGTCTACAACATTAGGGTTTACTCCTTTTGACAATAAAAAATTAACCTCATCGAACATAAAATATTTGAAAAGTGCGCTTTCCCCGTTTTTATGCTGAAGATGCCAGTTCACATCGGTTTTGTATTTTTCAACCAATTTCATTAAGGTAAAATTCAGGGAAAAGATTAAAGGCGATCCTTCAGAATCTTTTACATTTACATTAATATCATGTTGCAAAAAAGTTTCAAACAATTCGTTTGACATTCGGGTATTGAACAAAACATTTCTTTTAAATCTATTGCATTGATTAACATCAGAACCGCTTTCAAGAAGTAATTTTGCTTCTTTTACATTTTTTACATAAAACAATGCATTTTCTGAGCGATTATTGATTTGATTAACATTAATGCCATTTTTTATCAGAACTTGCATCTTTGCAACAGATGAACCGAAAAGAGCATTTTCCTTTTTACTGTCTATGCAGTTTACATCTGCACCTGCATGAATAAGAAAATTGCATAAACTCGGGTCGTTTACATAAAATAAAATATTTTGGTTTTTTGTGTTTTTTTCATTTATATCGCCACCTTTGGATATAAAATCTTCAAAATCTTTTTTGCTTTTACAAGTGAATATTTTCATTTTAACCTCATTAAAGTTTTAAATAGTATACCATTTTTAGAAACAGGATAAAGCCAAACAATAAAAAAACCTTGTCATATTGAGCATTTTTAGCTATAGTTACAGTCATTCTCTCAAAAAGGAAATTCTCATGTCTTTCATGCAATCCATCAAAAATTTTTTTAGCGAAAAAGAATCTTGCTTTGGTGTTGTTCAGAAAATTGATTTCTCAGATAAGATTGATTATGAAGTCACTCTCATCACTGATACAGGTGAAGAAGAAGTTTTTCTTATCGAAGACAGACATCAAACCATCAAGGAGGGAATGAAACTTTATATTGAGTTTTTCTTTAATCCTGACTATGAAGTTCAGACACATATCCTAAAATGGAAGATTTGTGATAAAAAAGCAAAAACTGGTTTTTTCCTTAAATTTATTGGTTCTTCATTACTTATTTTAATCTCATGGAAAATCTTAAAAGTATCTTTCAGCTTACTCTCTCTGTTATTGTATGTTCTTGTCTCAAGCGGAGTGAGCAGCGGCAAGGGAATGATTAGCCTTTGCTTATTTATAGCACTTACAGCATTAATGTTCTTTATTACAGTTGAACAGGTTAAATCAACTTTTAATGCTTTCAATAAATTTACCGAATCGTTAAAGAAAAAAAGTCATTATCAAATCGTGCCTGATGAGAAATTCACACCACCTTATAACAGAAAAAGGATTGCAAAATATGCAGGACTTCTTTTATGCCTTGCTCTTTTCTCTTCTTTATTTTTTACAGGTAAGCCTGAATCAAAAGGACAACCCGTTTCAATGCAACAAAAAACAGAATTGGTAAAACCTCAAACTATTTAAAATAAAAAGACTCTTTGGAGTCTTTTTTTTAATCATAATATAGTAACTTTTTTAGTTTAATGCTACAATGCATATATATTAATCAAATTGAGAAATATTATGAGCTTTAAAATACCTTACCAGGAATTACTTGAGTTTATTACAGAAAACAAAAACGATTGTTATTCTGATACAGATAAAAACTTTCGCCTTCATAAACGATATGATGAGGATTTTCCATTTTTCGTTTATTTTTTTGAACCTTCTGTAAGATGGCCTTATAATGTTTGTTTTTCAGATGCTATTTCTGAACTTAAAGAGTTCTTCAAGAAAGAGGATAAATACAATTTTTCTCAGAAAGAAAAAATTCAAAAAGTTGAAAATTACATAACAAGAAAACTCTTGGTTTTTAATATTTCACAATTTGTGCTTTATATAAATAAATTCGGTACAGAAAACGATATTGATAACATTTTACTTAATATGATACCACATATTAGTAATTCAGGTGCAGCTTATGGTTTTATAAAAGATGTTGAGATATATGGCGACATCTCAAAAGAAACCAGATTAAAAGTATATGAAGAAGTAATTAAACAAAAAGGTTTATTTTTAGATATCAAGTCCATAGAGTTTCTTTTGCAACAGAATATAGATTTTTTCAAACCTCTTAATGTGAATAATGAAATAGGATTTGAATACTTGAATAATGAAACGCGACAGCATATTGCTTTCTTATTTCCAGAAGATTTCAGTCGCTATCAAAAAAATATTCTAAAAGAAATAGCAGTGCCTGTTAAAGCAGAAGACGGTTCAAAAAATAAAAAAAGAATATGATATAAATATTAATAACAAGGAAGTTTACAAATGCAATATGAAAATTTAACTCAACAAGAACTAATAATCCTGCTACAGGAAAAAGATAAAACCATAGAAAATATTCAGACAAAACTTGAAGAAAGCCATGAACACATAGAACACTTTATTTCTGATAAACATTATATTGCTGATATAATGGATAGTTTAGCTCTTGAGGTGTATAAAGAAAGTTATATTGATTTTTCTGCTTTATTGGTAGAAACTGAAGAAGCTGATAATTCAAAAGACATTGATGATGTCGAGAGCAAATTTTCTTCTCTTATTGATTATTCAACATCTTTATCTGATAGTATTTTTTCTTTCAGAGAAGATAAGTTTAACGAAGCTATTACTGATCTTAATTATTGCATAGATAATGATATTCCATATTATCTTCCTAATTTTAATTTTCCAAGTTATTTAGATTTGGAGTATACCAGCACCAGTCGTTATAAAAAAATGAACTATTCATATAAACTTACACAGTTTATTGGTAAAGTTCCTGCTGAACAACTACATAAATTTTTCTCTACAGACAAACAACTTTTTACTTTTTTTGATTTTGAAGAACCTGAACATGTTGAAGAAGTTAATAAATTAATAAAAAATCTTTTGTCAGATGAACCTTGTTTATTTTCTTTTAAAAATAAAAACATAGAAGAAAAGAAAAAAATTCTCATAGAACATTTTCCCAAAGCATTAAGTGCTATTGCTGCTAAAGAAAGAGATATGATCCTTGATAAATTAACAGATAAATCTTCAGATAAATTAAAAATTAAAAAAAGAATATGATGACTAAAATGCCCATATTGAAAATGGGCTATTTTTAAATCCTTTTTATTTTATTTTCGCCACCTATGTTTATAGCAATTTTACTTAAAATATTTTCTTTTTCTTCCTTAGTCATTTTCGTCAAAAAAGCATCTCTTGCTTCTTTAATTAATCGACCTACTGAATGATATTTTACCATTTCGCATATTTCATTTAAATCTGAAGGATATCTTAGAATGTTAATACCTTTTGATATGAGACATGTAGCTGTATTTATATCTGCATTATAAAGAGCATCCAGACCAAATGCATTGATCTGATGGATATTAATACCAGCTTCTATTAGAAGCCTTTTAGACTCTTTTTTATTCATATAAAATAAAGGCGTCTCCTTATTATGATTTAAGCTATTAATATTAATTCCTGAGTCTATTAACAGACGAGTTCTTTCACTTGTTTCTATTTCATATTCTGTGTAAAGAGCATTACAACCGTTATAGGGATTTTGGTAATCTATATTTACATTATACTTTAAAAGCCAACTAATTTTTTCAAAGTCTGATTCAAATAAAACTGTTTCTCCATTTTCATTAATTTCATTTATGTCTAAATGATTTTTATTTTCCAAAAATTCACTTTCTGTTTTTATATTAAAAATCGAAATTTTCATAAAAATGCCCCTTAAAATTCAATCTTTTTAGTTTAACATCTTTTCATTGTTTAAAACAATAATTTATGTTATATTTGCTTAATAATAACATAAAAAAGAGAAAAACTATGTCTAATAACTTTGATTTAGCTAAGCTCATTTTACAAAAATATTGTAACCATGATACATTTAGTATTGAAGAATTTTTTTTCAAAGAAAGCCATGAAAATATTCTTCAATGTTATAGTCTTTTAAATTATATTGCTAAAACTAAAAGCAATATCACATATTTTGATTTTTCTATCTTATCACAAGCAGGTGAAAAAATAGAAAATTATATACTTACAGCTCCTCTTCATTTTTTTCTTTCAGCACTGACATCACATCTCACAGCAGAAAAGAAGTTTAAAGTTAAAAATAAACTTATGACTTTAACTAAAACAAATAATGAAACATTCGGTAGTTTAATAAAACTACCACAAACATTAAAGATAAATGATTACAAACCTATAATATCTATTGTTTCTTTTAACATTTAGTTGGCGGCTATCCAGATATAGAATATAATAAACTAATTCATTTTATCTGGATATCACTATGCCAAAAGAACTCAGTATTAGTAAAAGATTAAAACAGCAATTCGAACAACTTTCAGAAATTCCTATTTTTGAAGAAAAAGTTTCTTTAAGTAAATCCGCTCCAGGTAGAGATTACCATTCTTATCGTGATGGAAAATTCCATATCAAAAAAGGAGTCGTTAACGATCAGGTCATTATTCTCCCCGTTCAGGACAAACAATTATCAATAGGTTTTACTATTAATAACCCTCATGATATTGAAAAAGCAGAAATTCTTGCGAGCTGTAAAATTCATAATAAACATGATCCTCAAGGGGCGGCTGTTCACATTTATTCAGACCCTATGAATTATGAAAATTTTAAAAATAAATTAAACTTATTTATTATAAATCTTAATGAAAATCATGGACTGAAAGATTCTCTGGATGAAGCTTTTTCTATTAAAATACCAGACTATAAAAACTTACAAAATTATGTAATTGATTATATTTTTGCTCATGGTGGTAATGAAGGTAAGCTTGCTTTTATGGATAGCTACATTCAGGAGAAAATAAGCACAACTAAAGATAAAATTAATAATGTAAATAGTGTTTTTACTAAGAATAATAAAAAACACACATCTCTTGTTTCTGTTGAAGATCTTGAAACACAAATTAAAGAAACTGAGGAAAAACTGGCATTCCTGAAAAACCAATTAGTTTTAAAAAATAAAGAACAATCTCAACAGCCTGAAACACTGGAAGATTTGAATAAAAATTTGAAGAAATTTAAAGAAATTGAAGATATTATTCGCGGCGGTATGTATGCTTCAGAAAGCGAATATAAATTTAAACTGGAAACAGTTCAAAGAAAAATGGGAGTTTCTCTTGAAGCTATTTTTTCTGAGAATCAAAGAGATAAACTGTTAACTTTCGTTCATGACAACAATAATATTCAATTTTCCCGAAAAAAACGAATTTAACTCTTTAAAGTAAAAAGAGAGCTACACTCTCTTTTTGTTCTACAATCTCTTTTTGATGCTGACTTTTTCACTTTCAGATAATTCTTTCAATTGATTATTCAAAATTTCTGTTTCGGCTTCTCTTAAAGCCTCTCTATACATTGCAAAATCTATATGCTGGTATGGCAGTGACTTTGAACGTAATTCTAGTATCTTTTTAAATTCTTCATCATTCAGACATCCTTTAGCAACAACAGATTGTTTAAATAATTTAACCATTACTTTATCATTACAGCGACTATTGGATATAGACTTTAAACCATTCTCAGAAGGTTTATAATTACTTTCTTCTAAAATGACATGCATTTTATCCGTTGGGGCACGATAGGTAATATCAAGACCTTTATCATTCACCAGATTGCAATCTATACCTTTCTCAATGGCATAGCTTAACTGCGGTGCTGAGAGGGCAAAAGCACAGTTTTCTCCTTTTTTATTAACGACATTTAAATCCACACCAAAATCATCTATCAACTTTTTAAATGTTTTCATTTTTGATGAATATCTGGCACAATCCCATAAAATGGTATTACCTTCTTTGTTTATTACATTTAGATCAATTCCAGCATTGTAAAATATTTCCAGCTTTTTACTGTTATGAGCCTGATCAAAAATGATTGTTTTTCCAGCTTTATTTACAATGGAATAATCTATATTATTTTCTATTAATATTTTCGCTGAATCTGAACTTGCGCAAAACAAAGCATTTTCACCTTCGTTATCAATGTGGTTAATATTGACACCATACTGGATTAATAATTCTACTTTGCCTGCACTCGAACAAAAAAGAGGATTTCTATTGTGAATATTTATCTGATTAGGATTCACACCTTTTTCAAGTGCTTTTTTTACTACTTCCAATGAACCTTTTTTAAATAAAATATTCTCTTTATCTTTATCGATATGATGCACATTAATCCCAGATTCAATCAAGAAAATTGATTTTGCTGTATTCAGACGACCAGTAAAAAGAGCATTCTGGTTTAATCTATTCACTTGATTTATATTAATTCCTAAATCAACAAACATCTTTGCTTTTTCGGGAGTCGCATAAAATAAAGCATTTTGACCTTGTTTATCTAAATGATGAATAGATAAACCTTTTTCAATCAGCATCCTACAGACTTCTATATCCTTATTCCACATTAATGCATTAACACCAAAATTATCGGTATGATCCCACTTTATACCATATTTAATCAATAACATCGCTTTTTCATAATTTGCTGTAAAAAGAGCATTTTTGTCTGCATTAAATAAGTGATTTATATCTCCACCGTTATCAATAAATTTTAATAATTCTTCCTCTGTAGTTAAATTCTTCAAATTTATCTTAATCATCATTAAATCCTCTTTTTAGGTAATGATACACTCTCACTGCTTGTTAATACAAGCTTTAGTTTCTCTTTTTCAAGATAAGATTCAAATGCATCTCCTGACTGAGAAAATCTGTCATTCAGGTATTTTTTTATTACTTTTTTGTCATAATCGTAATAATTCATATTAATATTCTCATCAGTGGAATAATCGATGATACTTTTTTTATCAAGCACTTCTGACTTTAATAAATTTTCATTATTTTCATTTAAATAATTTAACAAATGAATAAATAAAATTCTTTCATTATTTATTTTTGTTATTGATTCTAAACCTTCATAAACCTTTTCAAATATGACATTTTCAAATTCTTTTTTTACTCCTTCCAAAACAGCATATAGAGGAGGTCTGAAGTTAACTGAATTATCATCACCAATTACCATAACAGGGGATAATAATTCAGGATTTTCAGAAAGGAAAGAAGCATATTTATTTTTAAAGTTACTTTCACTTATTATTTTAAAATAATCAAAACTTCCTCGGGGGCTTAAATCTTTTACGATGGCCTTTATAAAAACATCCTGTATAAAACTTTTTAATTCAGGCTCTGTTTGATAAATGCTTGCTAAAACCTCATAATGTTTAGGATCACCTTGTTTCAAGAAAACATCATAATTTAATCTCATTATTGCCCAATTACTGGAATTTAAAAGATTGTTGTCTCTTAAAAGACGTTCTTTTCGTGAATTCAAATAATGCATCAAGAATATTTCAGCATCATATTTATTATTTTTATTCGCTGTTTCTCTTAAAACTTTATATAAAACTTCAGCAAGTAAAGTATATTTATTTTCTTGATCCATATCACTATTTTTAAGACTCAAAATATTATCAAAAATAAGATACATTTTATCATCAAAAACCTTACTCCCAATAATTACATTATCGAACCTGGAAGCATCTCTTAAAATTGATATACTGTTGCTTTTCAAAAACTTTTTATTACATAAATCTTCAATGGTTATTTTCATTTTAAATCCTTTTTTTATTTACATTAAAATCCTGATTATTTCCCGGAGCAAGTGCATTTACTATTTCTGTTTTTTCTATATATATTTTTTGTCTCGCTATGAATTCTTTTTTTATAACCTTATCAGACATATTTACTAACATTATATTCAACAAAGGAGAATTGGATATTCTTTCAAAAGTTTTTTTATCCGTTAAATGTTTTGTTTTTTCCATCATCTCATGGATATCAAATTCAGGGGAGGTTCTATAATGTACAAGATTTAGTAAGGAACTTAAATCTTTTAATTCCTGAATGCAATTCTCATTCTGAGCTATTTTCTCTATAATTTTTACAAACGAAGACGGGTTGCCGGATTGAGTAAATAAAACAAAATAGTTTTTGAAACTATCATTATCCTCATCGGTTAGCTGATTAAATAGTGCGAGTTGCTCTTTTTTATTCCCCACTAATTTTTTAAAACCTATACTATCTTCATAAAAAGAGTAGGAGTCATTTATAAATTCATTTCTTATTCGTATTGGGTTTTTTACAAATAAAGGGAAATGCTTATTTTCAAGGTAACTACTATCATTGATAGTTTGAGCAAGTAATCCCAATACTTTTCTATTTACACTTAAAAAGCCCGTTTCAAACATTTTATCAAATAAATTAATATGGTTCTCTTTGCAATAATTTATAATTTCTGGAGTTAAACTTTTTATAAAAATTTGAGTCAATTTTTTTCTTTCTGTTTTAGTCCTACTATTTTCAATGTTTTTCATAAAAAAACTAAAAACATCTTCATTATTGTTATATGAATCACAGACTCTTAAATGCCAGTTCTCCAGTGAAAAAAGCAATTCATAAATGTTTTCTCTTGCTGCGCCTAAATTAATGTGCTTTAAAGCTACATTAAAAAAAATGTTTTTATCATGTTCATTAAGATTGTTTAAAACTTTTTTATTATTAGTAAAAATATTCAATTCATTAAAATTAAAGAAGATATCATCAAGCAAAATATTATAGCTATAAGCACTTCGAGACCTTATAGGATCAGCCTTAAAAAGACAATCAGTATGCTCCCTGAATATTTCGTCAGACAATTTATTTTCTTCAATTCTACTGCTTGAGAATGATCCATTAACGATTAATGAAAAAAGCAAGACAGGTTCAAGCTTCTTCTTTATTATATTGAAGATTGTTTTTGAATATTGAATTTTATTCTCTCGATCCGCGATAGCTATTCTTGTTGTTCTTGTCAATAAATGTTGAACTTCAGTTTTTGACTTTTCCAAAAAAAGATCTTTTATATCATTAGCACTCATCTCATTTATTATATCTATAACTGATATTGCTGTAGACTCTTTGTAGCCTGAAACCAAATCTTTCAATAATTCTTGCAGCTTTTGTTGAGTATCTTCCATATTTTATTCCTTTAAAATCTTTCATTTATTATATCAAAAAAATCAGCAAACAAATATGATTTTGTCTATTTTTTGTTATAATTGTTTATAGCTAAACAATGGAGTATTTTTCATGCACAACTTTTATAATATTTTAAGACCTCGCAACCCTACTGAAGATATTTTACTTTCTTTTTTTGATAACCCAAAATTATTTACACAACATATTGATTTTATTAAAGGAAATAAAATATTATATATTGATGACACTCTGCTGAAAAATAAACACATATCTTACTTTATTTCTCAGCTTCCTGTATCAATGATTGAAAACAGAAAAATCCATATAGATGATCTTTTTTGTGCTGTTATTGCCTCCAATATTATAAAACCTGACTCTCCTTTAATTTCGCAATATCTTGATAACCATTTAGCACAAGATCCTTTAAAAATACTTGGCACCATTCTTAGCTTTAATGAATTCAGAGAACACTTTAAAAATTCACTTGATTATAATGTTGTAAATGATAATGATGAGAACTTGCTTTTTATTTTTAAAGAGGGAGTTACTGAAGAGTACCATTATCACAATAAATATAATATCTTGAATTTTATTCAATACCAATTTCATCTTGGTTTATTCAACATTCACCAACTTGATAAAGAAGGGTTTTGACAGCATAAGAAATACTTGATAAAACCCGATCTGTAAAGAAAAACCCACGAAAAGGAGTATTAGTATGTTAATAAGTATTGGTAAAAAAGCAGAAGAATTATGTGTATCTGTGGTAACACTTCGCTGCTGGCATAAGAAAGGCTTATTAACCCCAGATGAAATCACCTTGGGTAGTCAAAGAAGATATAAAAAAAATTAATCCCCTCTCATAATAAACTTACTTTTGCTTATGCCCGTGTGTCTTCTCATGACCAGAAAGAAGATTTAAATAAACAAAAACAAGTCCTTTCCTCTTTTAAGCCTGATGTGTTAATTTCTGACACTGGCTCAGGTCTGAACTTTAATAAATCCGGTTTTAACAAACTTTTGAACCTTATTTTACACCATCAGATTAAAGAAATACTGATAACCCATAAAGACAGGTTAAGCGGGTTTGGTTTTCCTTTAATAGAAAAACTCTGCCTTCATTTTAAAGTCAAAATAACAGTTATCTATGAAGAAAAACAGGTGTCTTTTGAACAAAACCTGATTAATGATTTAATTTCTATTATTACTGTGTTTTCTTCTAAACTCTACGGCAAACGATCTCATAAAAATAAAATTAAAAATAAAAATAAAAAAGAATAAAATTCTATTTTAATTAATAAGTCTATAGATGTTTAAATAGATAAAATAAATTTGATTTATTGTTAGATTTAAATTATAAGTCTTTATTATTAAAGTAAAAATCAATAATAAGGATTAAACTTCTATTGTCTGAAAAAATGATTTCTGTTTCTTATTTAAAGAAGACCCTAAATAGTAAAAAGAATGAAAGCAGGAAACAAAAACCTGAGGGTAGATCTTTAAATTTTTTTGATGACAAAAGTAAAACAGAAAATCACAATCGTGTCTTTACTGTCAATACTGAAATCAGGTCTTCTCTTTTAACACCAGAAGAAATCGATTTTTTAGACAGTTATCTTAAAGAATATAACCATGTTAAGTTTAAGTACACCGCTCTCTTACAGAAAGGAAGAATCCTTCCTGATTATAAGGTTTCAGATATAAAGAATCTGTGTGATGAAAACAATCAATTACCTTACAGGATTTTTAATGCAGGAATGATGCAGTCAGTCAATTCTCAGGTGAAATCGCAGATTTCTAACAAGAAAAACTATCTTGAGAATACTCTGGATGATATTAAAGACTGCCTTAAAAAACTGGAGAAATCCCGTAATTATATTAAACTGTTTTTCTCTCATAGTTCACTCTACAGAAACAATCCTGAAAATCAGTCAAGGCTTCATAAAGCAAAAAGAAACATAGCTTCTTATACCCGAAGGCTTGATAAGCTTAATACAAAAAAAGGAAAACTCGAAAAAGAAATTAATAATAACACAGCTAAGTTCTGCTATGGTTCTGCTTTTCTTTTACGACAGAGAAATCAGATTCATAAAAATGATAAGATAAAGATAGCTTCATGGAGAAAAGAATGGAACCTGCAACGATATAGTCAGATGTTATTCACAGGCTCTACAGACGAGGTTTTAGGCAACTCTAATGCTCATATATACCTGAATGAGAATAACCAGTTTATATTAAGAATAACGGTTCCTACAGGTATGAAACACATATACAGCTTTACCCATGTTGAGGTGCCTGTGAAGATTTCTTATTATGAAAAAGAATTAAGAGAACATATCCATTATCATTCTTTCATTAAACCAAAAGAAAAAGTTTTATCTAAAAAACAAAAAAATCTCGAAGGTTCCGAAGAAACCTCAAAAAAATCAGAAGTTGAAGAAAGACAAGAGAAGAAAACTTCGTCTTTATCTGTAAGGTTAATGAAAAATGCAAAAGGAAACTATTCTGTCGCTTTAGGATTAAATACTTCTGTTAATTTAAAACCTGAAGTGATAACGGATAATAAAAATGGAGTCGTCGGAATAGATATTAATCCTGACCATCTGGATATAGCGGAGACAGACTCTAAAGGTAATTATATTAAAGGATGGTCGGTTCCGTTAGACTTAAAAGATAAGTCGTCTGCTCAGAGAAAAACAATTATCTGTCAGGCTGTTGCAGACATCACGAACTATGCCGTAAAAGCAAAGAAAGATATGATTACAGAGAACCTGGATTTCTCTAAAAAGAAAAAACAGCTAAAAGATAATTATAACAAGCACTATGCCAGAATGCTTTCAGCATTTGCTTACAGTAAAATAAAAGAAAGCTTTACCACAAACTGCTGGAGAAAAGGGATTAACCTCAAAGAGGTTAATCCAGCTTACACCAGTTTTATTGGTAAAATTAAATATGCAAAATATTCTGGGTATAACTTAAGTGGTAATAATCATACATCAGCGGCTTTTGTTATTGCCCGCCGGGGTATGCAGTGTAAAGAGATTATCCCTAAAAATATTTCTATTGTGAAGAAAAAAACAGAAATAAAAGATAATCAACAAGAGAGTGAATTAACAGTCGGACATGTATCACTGGGTAAGATGATATATGTTCATGGTAGGAGTAATTTTACTATGTTAAGTAAGCTTTCGAAACGGATAACTGACAAAAAGATCAGGTTCATAATACTTGATAAAGGGCTGTTAGATGAGACCCTTAAAAGCAATGAACTCAGGTCTGTTATTGAAGATGGGTCTCCGATATCCATAACCTTATTCATCCCTTTTCTTATCAAAGATCAGGTTTAAATACAGTTAAATTAACGGTTTCCTTTTTTTGTAGATTGCAACCTTCATGATACTAATCAACAACAGAAATACAAGGAAATCCTAAGTGCCGTAGTCGATAATAACCATTATAGCGAGGAACATGTTAAATTACTCAATTCAACTATTCTGAGAAGATTTTCAGAAATCTTATATTTTATTCCAGAAGAAAAATTCATTTTCCCTGACTTAGATCCATATGCAGCTTTATACGGTGAAAGAAATCCCTCTCTTAGAAAAATAATAAATTCTTCATATATACATATGGATTATGTAGAAGCATTTTTTAAATTTAAACCTGATGGATACAATTATGTTGCGGACCCTGAAAATCCAGAAAACATTATGCATTTGCTTGCAAAAACAGATAAAGAAAGAGAGTTTACCATCCTTTTATTTTCTAAAGATATTGACCTTAATCTTCAGAACAAAGATGGAGACACTCCGATTCATCTCTTGGTAAAAGAATTCAATTCTGATATAAAAAACATGCCTTTTATCAGTCAAATTGCTTATATTATTAATTCTGATAAATGTGACTTATCTTTGAAAAATAAAGAGAGATTAACTGTCAAAGATATTATTTTCTCAATCCCTGATAGCCCTCTTGTTAAAATCTATGCTGAACTTGAAAAAAAGATATTACTTTCTTCTGTAGACTTATCCATTAAAAATTCGGATTATAAAATAGAAAAGAAAAGAATATAATAAAAAAGAGCTGACAGGCTCTTTTTTATTTACAATCGATTTTTTATTTCCTTATTATCCCCAGGATCTTTATTTATATTTTTTAATAGTGCCACTTTTTCAACATAAGATTGTAAGATAACGAATTCTTTATATATTTCTGGAAAATCTTTCATCATCTTTTCTTTAAAATCTTCAGGTTTAATTGAGTAGGTTTGCATATAATAGCCAGGGCATGTTTTCATAATATATAACATACCAAAGTCATAAATATTAGTTGGTAAATTAAAGTCGAACATCTTCATTATATCAGCATTTTCACTAACCAAATTTTCAATAATTATTTTATTACTCTCTTCACCTTTTTTTAAATCATAAGAAAGACAAGAAGAAAGATCTTTAAATAATATTTGTAACAAATTTTGCTTTTTTAAATATCCTATATTTTCAGGAGTATTATAATAATTGAAAAAATCAAGTCTATGATTTGTCATAACACTCATATATGTTGTTAACCTTTTTTCATTATCAAGATCTGTTTGATCAAAATAAGGAAGGCGATTTTTTTGTTTATTTCTAAAAATAATATTTATATAAGCTTCAAAATTAGGATGTTCTAAAACAGGTTCCTGTAATATATATCCTTTTTTGTACATAGTATCTATTATCTTTAAATCAAAGGTTATTTTTGTTTTTATATAAACACTTAATAAATTATCACCATCTTCAGACACATCAGAAACAGAATACTCATCTAGGCATTTTTTAAAATACTTTTCATAGTCTTCAAGATTATTATTTTTGTTATGCCTTTTTAATGTGCTAAAAACAGATTTTTTAATTTGCACTGAATCATATCCTTCTCGTAATTGAAGGAGAACGGTCTATCTGAGATTCAGCAATAGCAGTTTCTATCACTTGTTTTTCTTTCAAAACTTCCAATTTCTTTTGTTCATGGATAAATTCCGCTTTATCTCTGTTATGGTAAAAATGTTTATCTGTTTCTGATTTATCAAAAGAATAAGCAGATAGATCTGCACCAAGTTCTATCATCCTTGTAGCAACTTCAACCGAAGCTGACTCTAGAGCATTATAACCTTCGTTATTTTTAGCATTAACATCTGCTCCCGCTTTAACTAATATATCAACCATTTCTGTAGTAGTGGAATGAAACATCACAGTTTCACCTCTATTGTTTCTATGGTTTACATCCACACCAACATCAATAAGATATTTCAGTTTATCTAAATTTGGACAATTAAAGAGAGGAGTCTCATTATCTTTGTTTATATGATGTATATCTACACCTGCATCAACTAAAACTTTTGCTTTTTCTGCGGTCAATGTTCCAAATAATGCTGTTTCACCATAACTGTTTTTTTGATTAACATCAACTCCTTTACTTAGAAGATAACTTGTCATTTTCGCATCTGAATTAAAAATGGCTGATTCTCCAATTGTATCCTTAACCTTCATAATATCTGAAGATAAAAAAATATGCTTAACAGGTTTAATATGACTCGTTCTGCCAGGACCTGATTTTTTCTCCAGATAGATAGAAAAATCAGCCTCGTTAATAAAAGTTAACAACTTTTTCTTGTCATTTACCCATTCACGAGTTCTGTTTCCTTTTTCTATTTCTCTCTCTTCTCTTTGAAATAAGTATTTCATTAACATATCCTCTTCATTAAAATTTTTATACATTCTTTTATTATAAGTGATATTAAATATATGTATATATTACTTGAAGAAAAGCATTGTTTATTGCTATACTTATTTTTTTAATGGAGGATGTATGCATAAAACACCATCTGAATATGTTCATGCAGAGCTAACACAAACAGTTTACACCCATGCTTTATGGGTTAAATATTTACTTTTTTCACTTATTTATAGCGCTTTTTTTCTCTCAAATGAAATTTTCCTGAATAAAGAAGTTGAAGTGCTGGCTCATATTTTTTCAGCAGTCATGGCTGTGATTGTAGCAGATTACTTTAGCAATGAATTACTTATCAGTATTATTAAGAAAGCAAGGAATTCAGAAAAAGAGGATAGTTATATTTTCAGTAAAGAAACATATTTATATCTGACTCCAGTTATCTTCTTATCATTCCTCAACATTTTCTTTGGTATTTATTTGATTAATCCAGGATTTTTTAACATTCCTGATACTTTTCACATCGGTATTTTCTTTGCTTTGACAATAGGCTTATATATTCTTATCAGATTTTCAATTAATGCTTTTATTTCTTCTTTGAAAAAATAAAGCTCTATGTGACCTCAAAACAATAATAAAAAAAGAGGCTTAAAGCCTCTTTTTCTTTGACGGTGTATTTTGAGCACTGAAATCAAAACTGTTGTTTATCACCTTCGCTTCTATCATTGAGACAAAATAAGGAACAATTTCATTTTTTACATCATCTTCTACCAAAGCAGCCTGATAAAAAAGAGTAGATGTTTTAAGATAAAGCATTCTTTTTATATACTGTTGAGCTGAAGGTGTTTTTACATAATTATGAAGTTCTTTGAAAGATGGATCAGCAAGTAATTCTTTTTCTTTCAAAAAATCAAGCAATACAGAAATATTTTCAGCAAAAATCCTTATTTCTTTTAAGGAATAAGGCTCTTTAGCAGTGGTTATATTAAACTCAATTTCATTTTTGAATAATGCTTTGAATACATCTTCTGCTGTTAATTTAGTATCAATTTTTGCATCAAAATTATGAGCAACCATTTGAGCTTTAAATAAAACGGGAATGCCCAGTAATTTTTTTAGAAAATTAACATTTGCTATTTTACTTTTAGCGGATGGTTTACCATATTTATAAATACCAAAGTTTTCGTTTCTATATAACTTTGCACTCAGCTTTCGCCATTCCGAAATATCTAATGATTTGGCTTGTAGTGTAAATCCTTTCTTAACAAACTCTGAAAACATATCGTTCATAAACATAGATTCATTATCGAATGTTTTTTTCAAATAGGCTGAAAATAAACTATCGACTAAACCTCTTTCTTTAGCAGGGACACTATCCATATTTTTGTTGAGGAAACGGTTCAGTTCCGGTATATTGTCTTTATAATATAAATCTTTTACAAGCTTGCGGGTGATTTTGTGTTTTTCGGCCTCATCTTCCTCATCATCAAAGTTATGCAAAAGTCCTTTGAACGGGTCTGTCATGCTCATAGTAAAATCCTTCAATTTGTTATTCAAAACTGTTGATATTTTAACTCATATAGATTATATTATCAATTAATATGTATTTATTCATACAAAAAGAAAAACATCTATGCATCAGAAAGCTTTAAAATGTCTAGACAAGCTTTCTGCATTTTGCTATTATGTTTCCTATAGACAACAGAGAGAATCAATTGTGATTCTTTCTTCTTTGAGGTGATGATTATGAAAAAAAATATTACTGTTGAAAAATATGTTCCTCAGGCTAATCGCACTGTTAAACTGCCAGAGCATCTGCATCCCTCAGAACGATTAGCTCGTAGTATTGTCAAATGGATGGATAATCGTGGACAAGTTGCACCAAGTGTTATCCTTGCCCAAGGTCTTTATTTGTCTCGTGTAACAGAGAATGATGAACTTCCCGTTGAGTTTGTTCGCTCTCATGTAAAAACACTGGATAAAGACGTTAAACTTATTCGTGAAATTATGGAAGAGTTTAAGAAGCCGGGTGTTGATCGTGTTAAGGTTCTATCTGTTGTGTTTAAATTCAACTGGGCAGATAAAAAGCCTGCTAAAAAGACGCAGATGAATCGTAATGCTAAATATTCAGGGAAGCCTGAATATAAAAAGACTTCAAAGAACCATTCATCTTAACATACGAATCAAAGAAACTAAGGCTGCTCTTGCAGCCTTTTTTATTTTTACCTGACACAACAAAGAGTAAAGCTAATTCTATAATGGACTAAATATTTAAATAAAAAAAGAGCCGCAGCTCTTTTTTATAATTAACTTTTCAAATCAACATACGACGCAAACAGTTTTTCTTTTACGATTTCTTTATCTACCTTTACACCCGAAATTTCATGAGGAAAATCTTCATAATCAAATGCACGAGTAAATCGGTCCATATACACTAAAAACTCAACAGCATCTGCTTTTGAATGACTTTGGACTAAATCAATTGCTTTGAAAGGTATTTCTCTTTCTTCAAGAACTTCTTTTAATCTGTGGGCGATATTCAGCAATTTTTTATTATTTAAAGTATCTGTATGTGGCCATTTTTCGACACCAATCATTTTTTCTTTATTTACTTTAATTATTTTTTTATTAAACATAGCTGCACCTTTGTGTGTAATGAATTAATGAGGAAAGATGTATACTCTACACAAATATACACTTTTTTTCAATTAATTTTTTAGTACACATAAAAAAATTTTTGGTATTAATTATGTTTTGTTCACTTAAAAAAATAAAAAAGCACCGTATGGTGCTTTATAAAATTATAATGTTATCAATCCTTTATTTTAGCCAAATTGATATCAATCAAATTTATTTCTGCCTTATAAATATCAAACAGGTTTGGATCTATATTGTGATTGCACTTTTCCTGAAGTGATTTTTTATATTCATTTAATGCAGCTAAATATTTCTCTAAATCATTATAATTATCATTGTAAAGAACAGTCTCTTTTTCTAAAATATCATCAAACACTTTAATATAGTTCGACAGTAAAGGGTTGCTACCGTATAAACTTTTCAATATTTTTACTGGATTCAAAATTTCTTCAAGTGCAATTGCAATTTTTCTCATGCTATTTCGCCTTTTTGCTAAGAAAGGAGGCTTGCAGTCTCCTTTCTTGATTCAAGAATGAAGATTATTTTTTATTAATCAAGCAAAATCATCTTCATAATCGCGCTTATCCTTTCGTTGTGGTTTTTTATTTTTTGGTTTGCTTTTTTCACCATGATAGTCATTTTTGCCATCTTTTTTTGACTTTTTGAACTTCTCTACGGTAAGGCCTGATGAACCTTGCATTTTTATTACCTCTTTTTATTACTGTTTATACTAATTGTTCTTTTATTAGTCGGAAATATAACACAATCTTAAATGATAAGTCAATGTTACTGTATTAAATTATTTATTCAGGATTTATCATCAATCCAGACTTTTTTACCATTGGTTACAACCACAAATGGTCCTACATCTTTTTTCCTTAAAGAAGAATTGTTTTTGTTTTCCATAAAGATACTTTTTAATAATTCTTCAAACATCTTACCACTATTAATGGAAAAACCTTTTTCTTTTAAATAATAACAAATAAGATTTTTCTGACGAACCTTACTTAACAAAAGAATTTTTTCAAGATTAAGAGCTTCTTTCCCTTTATACAGATCTTTTACTTTTACTAAATCTTCCTGAGCGATTTCAGCAATGAGTTCTTCATTCTCCTGTGCTTTCACAGATAACTGATTAATAACATGGATAGCATTAGCCCAACGTTTTTCAATCAACGGAATTACTTCATTTCTGAGAAAGTTTCTGGAATATTTACTATCACTGTTGGATTCATCTTCAACCCAGGATAATTCATTTTCAACAGCATATTTTTCGATTTCTTTTCGGGTAGTATCCATCAATGGACGAACAATATTACCTTTTCCAAAAGCACGAGTAAAAGGAATACCAGAAAGACCTTTAAGGGCTGTTCCTCTAAACAAACGGAATAATACTGTTTCCATATTGTCATTTTTGTGATGACCCATAAAAATAAGATCACCTTCACTCATATTGTCCTGAAAAACCTGATAACGATATTCGCGGGCTTTTTCTTCAATAGCTGAAGTTTCAGTCATATTCAGACGAGCAGTAACAAGTTCAACACCAGGATAGCGACTGACAATACCTTCAGCAGCTTTTTCCCAGGCTTCAGCATTTTTACTGAGTCCGTGATTAACATGAACGACTTTTATTTTTTTATTATCAGGTTTAATCTTATAAAGAACATCTAAAAGCAGGCGAGAATCCACACCACCAGAATAAGCAATAACCCAGTCACCGTTATCCAGTGAAGCGACTTTACCCAGATTCTCTTTTACACTTTTAATTAACATTTTAAATTACCCTGATTTATTCAATAAAATAATTATAGCAAAATACCTTCATTAAGTACAATGATTTTTTCCTTTAAAAACAGGACAAATCTTTGGTAAACAATATGATAAAAAAGCTTATTTGTTGCTATATGCGGCTAAATGTGCCATAATCCATATTGAATATTTTATAAAAAAATGAGGAATACCCTATGACCCGTTATGTTATTCACGATTATGAAACTTTTGGTAAAGATACCCGAAAAGACAGGGCTTCACAATTTGCAGCCGTTGTCACTGATGAGGAATTTAACATCATCGAAAAGCATGAGTTTTTCTGTAAACCTATGCTGGATAACCTTCCCAGCCCTGAAGCTTGTTATGTTACAGGAGTTACCCCTTTAGATATTATTCATTATCAAAAAAATCCAGAAAAAACGGTTTTAAGCGAATATGAATTTTTCCATCGTATTAATGATATTTTTAGTGTAGACAGGTCGTGTGTTTTTGGCTACAACAATGTCAGATTTGATGATGAAATGTCCCGACATGGTTTTTATCGTAATGCTATTGCTCCGTATGACAGAGAATTTAAAAACGGCTGTTCTCGTATGGACATGATCACAATGGTAAGGATGTTTGCTTTTCTTTACCCTGATGAAATTAATACTAAAAATGAAGCAGGTGAAGTTAGTTTTAAATTAAGCGATCTTGCAACAGCTAATAATTTTAAAATGGAACATGCTCACGATGCTTTTTCTGATGTTGAAACAACATTAGAGCTGGCTAAATTTATGAGAAATAAACATCCTGATTTTTGGAATTTCTGGGCAAATCGAAATAATAAAAAAGAAGTGCAAAAGATTCTTGATAATCATTTAAAAACCACACCTTTTTTACCTATTTTAGCACATTCCACTTATTTTGGTAAAAATAATCAATATTTTAAACCTGTTGTTTGTTTGGGGAGACAATCTTCAAACCCTAAAGATCCAGATTATGCAAACTATATTTGTATTGAAATTGAAAATGTTGAACAACTTGAGAAATTGTTTTCTCTACCAGTAGAAAAGGTTAAAAGTTTACTTTTTGCTAAAAAAGAAGAACGTGAACAAGAAGGCATTGATTTTTCAATTCCTATTCATACCATTAAAACAAATCAACTCCCTGTGTTTATAACACCTGACATGATGAATGTAGATAACATGCCTTTTAAATTTGATGTTCCTTCTGTTAAATCTTTTATTAAAGAAAGCAGACCAGAATTTAAAGAAGTGTGTGAATACATCAGAAATAATTACTCTAATATTAAAAGTTATATCCTTGAAGTTGTCAGCAATAAAAAAGAATTTGATCCGTGCATTGATTCTGATTTAGGTCTTTATTCGTCTGAAATTGATCTTTTTAAAGATGATAATGTAAAACAGTGGATGGCTCACCTTAATTATAATATTTCTATGAAAAAGATGATCGGTTATTTTAATGGAGAATTTTATAATCATGAACCCCTGCTGGAACAGTTTGCTAAAAGACTTATTCTTCGTAATTTTATGAGCGAATTAAAAGAAGAATGCCGAGCTGCGAATAATGGCTCCTTGTGGAAATCTATCATTGATGACTGGAAGCAAGAGTGTGCAGATAAGATCAGAAATGGATATGTCACTAACAAAAAGAGACCTCTTTTTATGCAGAATGTTCTCTCAATTAATGAAGAGCAATTCTTAAATACGCTTAAAGAATATGCAGAATCTGATGATACTCTTAAGCAGAAAATTGCAAAAGATTTGACAGAATACCATGCAAAACTGGTAAGTTTTTTTCCTCAAAATAAACCTGAAGAAAACTCAACAAGAAAAATCAATCCTTAATTAATAAATCATCATTTTTACAATACTTATACAAAAAAGGAGGCTCATGCCTCCTTTTTATCAATCTCTTTGTAAAAACCAGCCTGTTAACGACATTCTTTCCTTTTTAGAAACCAAAACTTCATGAAGAATTTTATCTGACAAAAAACAAACTACGCTACCGCCCACTGGCTCTGTAATAATATCTCCTTCATCGAGATGAAGCTTCAACTCACCACCATCTCCTGTTTTCCAGTCTGGATTAAGATAACAGATAAAGGTAACTGCACGCTTTGACGAGTTTTTAAAACGATCAAGGTGAGCTTTATAAAAACTTCCCTCTGGGTAAATTGCAAAATGGCACTCATATCCATCCAGACCCATGAAAAGTTCCTGGTTAATTTTACTTTTAACTTCATTTAGTAAAGACTGATACTGCTTAACAGCAATATTAGTTTCATCCTCAGAAAGCCAAGCAATTTTATCAGAGCGAATATTTTCTACAATTGTTTTATTTTGCCCAGAGCCAATCGCAGCTTTGTGAAAAATGCCTGACTCGCTTCTTTCCCAACATACCAACTGAAGTTGCTTTACTAATTCCTGAGAAACAAAATCTTTTTGATAAAACCAACCTTTTTCGACAAGATCATTTACAAGCTGATTTAACTTTTCCATCTTTCACCTTTGTTTGTTTACAATTACAGAAAACAAAGGTAATATATCACTACCAATTAGCATATTCCAGTGATTTTTTCTTATTAATAAATTTTAAAATACTTAAAAACTCCTGTAATCAATTCTAAGCCATTTTTCTCTTTAAAATAAACTTACATACCAATATTACAATAAAACTTCTCTCAGTGCTTTTCAAGTGCCTTATTTTTGATTTTAAAATAGAGTTTTAGACAGGATTTACTTTATAGATAATCTTCTTTGTTTTTACTTGATAATCTTTAAGGTGTTTTCCCTAAACGAATTAGTAAATAAATAATCTTTTTACGCTATTTTAAATAATATATTAAGTAAATAATAAATAGGCTTTTTAAAAGTTAGTTAACTCTATGTTTTTATTAATTAATATTAAAAAGTCGCGTTGGCGATATCACTATAAACCGTTGGCGATATCACTACAGTCCGTTGGTGATATCACTATAGTTGTTGGCGATATCACGATAGCCCGTTGTCGTTATCACTATACGATGTTGGCGATATCACGATAGGTTGTTGGCGATATCACTATACCTTTTTGTTGAAAAATTTTTCTCTCTATGTTATTTTCAATAAAAAATAAAATAAATAAAAAGAGGTTGTAATGGCAAAAATTGTTTTTTTTACAGGTTCTGGGATAAGCCAACCAAGTGGTCTCGAAACTTTTCGAAATAACGGTGATGGAACGGGGCTTTGGATGGAGCAAAAAATTCAGGATGTTGCCACTTTTAGCGGATTTAAAAGAGATCCTCTGAAAGTGCATGGTTTTTATAATATCCTGAGAAATAAAATCAATGCAGCCCAGCCTAATATTGCTCATAATATTATTGCTGAGATTGAAAATGATCATGAAGTTGTTGTCATTACCCAAAATATAGATAATCTGCACGAAAGAGCGGGAAGCAAACATGTTTTGCATCTTCATGGACACTATAACCGTTTTATTTGTCTTACATGCACACATGAATTTTCTCATAATCAGGACTGGAATCCGAGTAATAACTGTCCTGCCTGCTCTGCTGGTTTTGACAAAGTAAGACCTGCCATCGTATGGTTTTATGAAAATCTCATTCCTGATCTATTTTCTCAGGCAGAACAGCATTGTCGTGAAGCCGATTTATTTGTTCAGGTTGGAACAAGTGCTCAGGTATTCCCGGCAGCCAAATTGATAAAACGTGTCAAAGTTCGAAGAAAGAAGGTCGAAATGAATTTATTTAAAAGTATTCCTAACAGACCTTATACATTTCATAATTATTATTTAGGGAATATTATACATGCTATGCCTGAATTCAGGGAGGATATTCCTCAGCTTTTAGAATTGAGAGAAAAAGGTATTTTCAAGACATTCAGACATAATATTTAACATTTAAAAAAAGAGAGTCAGGCTCTCTTTTTTTATTATTTTACTCATGCGGATAAAGATAGATTTTTTCAACCGTTTCACGATACACATAAATAGAATCGACAAATAAGATATTGAAATCTCTTTTTTTATTTTGGACATACTGGTAAGTATCTATTTTATTTTCAACAAAAACATACATTTCTCCACCCTGTAGATCTTTTACATTTTTCCATTTTTTATCCTGACTTTCTATTCCTTTTTGATTATAAAAGAAAAGAGGAGGAACATTCTTCATGTTGTTAATTGCTTTTAATTTTAAATAATCTGGCAATTTATACTCCCATCCTTTCATACAGATAAAAGTAGGACTAATTTTTCCTAATCTTTCTATGATATCAGTATTATATGAACTATTAGCACTAAGAATATAGTTATTCTGGGTTGTTAATAACACATCTATAATATTTTTTTCATCGCTTTCATTATTCAAATATAAATTAAAATCATTAAATATTATGTTTTGGTAATGATGCTTATCTTTTATTTTTTTATCTGCATGTAAAATGTTTTGACATATTATAGAAACCATATCAAACTCATTTTTGTCTGCATAAGACAAACCACATTGGATTTGTAATAATTTTCTATTAAAAAAAATGTCTTCAAAATCTACCACAGGCTCATGACTAAACAAGCATTCATAAGATTTTAATAAGTCCATAGTTTTATAAGCCTTACAGGAGAGATTTATATGATTTCTTATTATTTTTTCATTTATTTCAGATGTATATTCAATCTTACTTAAATAGTTATTTAGTTCTTCTATATTTAACTCATTGCCCAGTTTAATCAAAGTTTTTATATTTAAAAACGATTCTATGGTTTTTATCGAAACGATTTTCTTTTTATCATGATAATGCTTTATCAATGCCTGAATGACAACACCCATTTCTTTATCAAATAAATTGATAAAATAATCAAGACTATCTACCATTGGATTTATAGGATCAAATGTATGTGTATAAGTCTTATTTGGATAAGTCTCTTTTGATATATTTTTAGCATCTAAATATATTGTATAAAACTCATCAAGCCTGTTGAATTTTTTAACAAAACCAAAAACATGAGCATATACAGCATTATCACTTGTTATAAATATAAAACCTTCTTTATTCTTTATATATTCATGGATAAAAGAAGTTAAACTTTCCGTTCTTTCACATTCACTACATCCCGCCAAAGTAAGGGGATATTCTTTTAAAATCCATTCTTTTTTTGGTTGCTTTTTAAATGAGAAGGTATTACTTTGTTCTTTTTCATAGCCTGCCACTATAGGTATATGTTCTTTTACTATTTTCTTAATAGCAGGTTTTTTTACATAGTCGTAAAGTTCAACAGGAAGCTCTTGTAGTAAATAATCTTTATTTTCCAGTAATGATTTTTTTTCATTATTTATTTTATTTTTATCTTTTTTATTTAGGGATAAATCTTCTTTTTCCAGATTTAATCTGTAATCATACCAATTTTGATATCCATTTATAATAGATATTATTTCTAAAGAATTGTTTAAAGTTGGAACTGAAATAGCGGCGCTATTATTTTTACTGGGATCTTTTGCATATTTTAGCAAGCGCTTAGCCTGCTTTTTGGCATTATCAACTGAACTCATTTTTATTTCTCCTAATTTTGAGCACTAAAATTATTTAACATTTTTGTTTATTTCTTAAGATTATCATAGATTTTTCCATTGTGCTCTGGACGGGCATCTGGGGTCCCAAAGAAACCATAAACGATCTAAAATAAAAATCAAATTCATAATTGCAGATAAGTTTAGATATTTTTTTAATCAGAGTGAATTTTAATGAATAATACAAATTATAAACGTTTTTTAATTCTCACATCTTCATTATTCGATGAGTCAGCAATAGAATTTAAACTTTGCTTTTCATATTTTTCAGTTGCTGAAATTATCATTTTTTTGTATTTTTCTTTTTCATCAGGATGCAATATATTATTTAGTGTATAATCTATATATTTAACACCCTCTTTATTTGTAGTTAGAGCACTTAAACCATTTTCAATAAGATAAATACAATTAATGAATGTTTGATGAAAAAGTGCATTTTCATTATCAATATCTTTCTGATGAATATTTATTCCTGAATTGATTAATTCTTTAACTTCTGAATTATAGAAAAGTGCATTTCTGCCAATTGGATTCACATAATTTATATTCATTCCAGCTTCAACGAAAAAGTAAATTAAATGACGATTATAAAAAAGAGGTGTTTCATAATTATTATCAATATGATTAATATCAACCACTTTTCTCTCATCTATTTTTTTAAACAGAACCTGATCTTCAATATAAAAATAAATAGTTCTGTTTAATTTATCTTTTATTGTTAAATCTATTCCTTTTTCAACCAGAAATAAGGCAGATTTGAGTTCTGTTGCAAATAAGGCATTTGCTCCAAAGTCATCGATGATATTAATGTCTATTCCGTGATTAAAAAGTATTTCTGTTATTTCTTTATTCCGTTCAAACAAGGCACTTCGACCAATTTGGTTAGTATGATTAATGTTTATTCCTGATTTCATTAAAAGATGTGTTTTAGCTGTAGTCAGATTACTATCCGAAAATAATGCATTTTCACCGTCATTATTAATATGATTGATATCAATACCTTTATCTATTAATAATTCAGTTTCTTTTAAATTAGAATACCATAATGCATTTTGACCATTATTTTTAACATAATTTATATTTAGAGAACCTTCTCTTATACCTTTGAGAAAAAGTTCAGAAGATAATCCATAGAAATCAGCAGCACTATTGTAACTGTTTTGGTACGGTTTTTTAGATTGTATTTTTCTCATACCACTGACCTCGCTTTCACATTATCATACTACAACTTTGGGAATAACAACGGTTCCTTTCTTTCTGTTCACTTTAACAAGATTTTCTTCGAAATCGATATCCCAGCCTTCCAGAGTATTAATTTGATTTAGCGATTCTTTAACTTGCTTTTTTCGACCACGGCTGGTTGAATCATTGGAAAATTCTTCACCCCATGTTTTTTCAACCAGGGTTTTATAGGTTGCTTTATAAGGAACACTATTTCCTTCATTAATTACTGAAGAAAGATAAGAAAAGAGTATCTTAGATGTATCATTAGTCAATAAATTTCGCTGCTCAAGATTGATTATTACATATTGACCTGTGATCGCTTCCGCAATTCTTGGATTAATTGCAACAGCGACTTCTTCATTTTCATTATATTTTAAAGAAGCTATCAGACGAGTCACTTCGGTTTGCTTACCCTTTTTTATTGTAATGTTTGTTTTAGCTAGTCTTAATAAGCTTTCTTCTATAAACTTATAACTTTTTCCAGATGTTTGCATTCCACAATTTTTAATGATTTTGTAGAAGGTTGTGCAAAATGCAATAGAATAACCATCAGTATCTGAAAACGAGCTTATTTGTTCCCATAAATTTTTCCCTACATTTCCTGTGGAAGATTTATTAATTACACCTTGCTTATGCTGAGTCGCCATAGCAATTAAAACAAATAAGAGAGTTTGATCACGAGCATCCAGAGTTTCCATGCTTTGCACTCTTAAATTAATATTATTATAGTCAAAAGAAATATCTAACATTTTGTTACTCCTTGCTCCTTTCGAAACAGGTCTGAATATAGACATACGGGATAAAGCAGGGTCATGTTTGGTAAACTCGACCATTTCTTGCTGTGACATTGGATATCCTTTTTATTTATTTTCTATAAAATAACATTATCTATTTAATAGCTTCAAATTTATTTTCCGACATTTTCAGAATAAAGGCTATTTAGATAAATTTCTAGTTTTTCGTTTGTAAAAGAATATTCAGGTATAATTTTAACATTATTCATTTTTGACATATTTTCAAGAGCTTGTGTAACATTGCTATATTCAAGTAAAGACTTTTCTTTTAAAATAGCCCGCATCTCTTCTTTACTTATGTGTTTTGACAAATAAATAATATCTTCATTATCAATATAATCTTGATTACCTTCTTCATATAAAACATCTTTGTTTGTTTTGAAAATTTTATATACTAACTTATCAATTAATGAATTTGTCTTTTTCAATACTATTTTAAGGCCAAAAAGACCAAAAGCTAATAATGCAAGGAAAATAGGGAGCAGGGCAAAGGTCTTTTCATCTGGATTTGATAATAAACCAAGACCAACATTACTTGTAAGAGGATAAATTATTTTAGAATAAATACCTGTATACATACTAAAAACAAAAGGAAAAACCAAAAGTTTTATCGAAAAACCTGTCATAATAATTTTGACTTTTTTTGTTACATCTAATGAAATAGCAGCAGTTTTACTTTCTGCTTTTTCATCAAAGTATCTTTTTATATTTTTAAAATCCACCTGCTTCTCCCTAAAAATATTGTTTTAGTAATACAGGTTATTACAGGTGGATTCAAAATTCAACTTTTATTATAAAGGTTATTGAGTAAATTATTTTTAATATTTAATCTATTTAAAACTTCATCTATTTGTTCACAAGATTTCATTTTTTTTGATACTGGACAATCCTGATTAAAAATATTTACATCTTCATAACTAAATTTATTATCTAAAAAAACACGCATTTCTTCCTCTGATAAACATTTTGATATTTCTTCGATAGAAGCTAACGAAAAGGTATGTTTATACATTTCAATTCTTTTTCTTGCTTGAGAATTTTTTGTTAATAATACGTTTTTACTAAGATTTTTTAAGATGTTTTTTAAGTTATTACTAATTTTTTCATTTTCATCATGTTCTTTTATAATTTTAGGAGTGCAAAACAAAAGACTACCTAAACCTATTAAGATTATTGTTTTTATTATGGTGTCATCAGCATGAGTTAATAATACTGAACCATAAATCATATTCATAAAGCCTATTATTACTACTATTTCATTAGTTGATACAATAGATTTTATATATCTTGAAATCAAATTCTTAGATTTTTTCTTTTTAATTAATACACCATCTGATTTTTCCTGTTCGTAAATGGATAACAGTTTATTCATTAATTCATTATTAGAGCATACTTTATTGATAATCGCATAATTTAGCAAAAGTGTTTCTTTCTTTGTTGCATTCATTTTATAATCCTTTATCTTTATAAATATTTTCAATTAGGTTATTTCTTACTGTATTTATATTCAAATCATTTTCTATATATTTGTTTATATCAGCATATTCTTTTTCTTTTGTTAACTTATCTTTATAAATATTTAACGATTCATAATCTAATTTTGCCTTTAAAATCACACTCATTTCTTCTTTTGATATATATTTTGCTATTTCCTCAAGCGATCTTAATGATATCTCATTGCCATAGAGTTCATATTTTTTTCGACCCAAAGAATTTTTTTTATTTAGAAGGGATGAAAAAGAAGATTTAATTACCTTTTTAGAGTATTTTAAAAAACCTTCTTTATTTTGTTGATGTTTATAACTTCCTAAGAGTGTATCTAATGTAGCCAGAAAGAAAACTGGAACAAAAAGAAGACCAGGTAAATCTATTTTAGGCTGACAAAACAAGGAAATAATAAAAAAAACTGAGCCTAATACAGGAAGGTTTATGATTGAATATTCATTAAATAAACAAGCACTCAGATATCTATCAAATTTATCTTTGTTTTTTTCTTTTTTATTCGCCAAAGCTCCTGTCTTTTTTTCATCTTCATAGATATCTTGTAAAGAATTGAGCAAATCTTTATTACTGTTTATTTTATTTTTAATAAAATATAAAGCATTTCTTTCTTTAGGTTCCATATTGTGCCTCTTTATAATAATCCTTTAAGGATATAAATGGCTCAAAATCTAAAAAAAGTCAACGAGATTATTTATAAAGATAATCCAAAAGTTCTTCTTTTTTCACTTTTTTAGTTTTTTGTTTTTCTTCCTTTTCTTTTGCTTCAAGAACACTAGCAGCTTGTCTTTGCTGACGTTGTTGATGGATTTTTAATTCATTTCTTATATCTTTTTTATTTTGAAGACCCAACTGACTGTATGTTAATTTATCATCAAGAATCATAGAAAATGTTTCGCGGTCTATATATTCTGAAATAATAGACATTGCATCAATAGATATATAGGTATTATCAAAAAGAGCTTTCTGCCGAGTAATTGAATTTTTTGATTTTATCGTATCATAAAATATTTCACTAAATACAAGTTTAGCTTCTTCAAAAGTTGAGCTATTTTTCGTAAATTTCATTTTTTTAGCAAAATTGGATACTAAATTGAAAGAAAAATAAGAAGCGCTTATAAGACCAAAAATATGAGGATCGGTCATATCATGCAAAAATTCAGAATCTAAAGCACTGTTAATTCCTTTTAAAACAATGAAAATAAATGCCAATTTCAAAGCACTCTTACCTAATATTTTAAAAAATAGAGGAGAACCTTTTAAACAAGCCAAATTATCTTTAACGATATGATTACCTTTTTTTTCTTCAAATTCATCCAGTAATCTGTTTTTTAATTCTGGATTATATTTAAGAAAAGTTAAAATGTCATTTTTGCAATTTAGCGCCATTTTTGCATACCTTCAAAAAAAGGAGGCTCAAACCTCCTTATAATATATTATTTTATTCTACCACACTTATTTTATTAGAAATCAGATAATTCTGGTTCGAACCAGTGAATGTTTTTCAGAACTTTATTAGCACGATATACTTTATCTTCTTCTACACCGGTTTCTTCATTGTAATCTTTCACTGTTTGTTCTTTAGCTGAACAAACCAGCAGGTAAGGAGTGCCATCATCCTGCAACAAAGGTGATTCTTTTACATAAACTTCTACACCTTTATGTACATAAAAGTCAACAGTATCATTTACTTGCTCTTCGTTTTTACACAGCTTGCTCATATTACTTTCAGTAACTCGATCAATAAGCAAATCAATAGTATAATCTGGTTTCTTTTTCAAATTGAACAGGAACTCAAGCAGATCATTAATCCCATCATAAGCTTCCATTGAATCTTCAAAATTACGAGCCAGCACACTTCTTTTAAAATCAGCGATAGCAGCATTCAAAATAATTTCAAAGTCAGCAAAGAAAGTTTCATCATCGGCATCAATATTACTCATCATTTCAAGGCAGGCTGTCAGTTCAGGAATATCTTTCTCTCTTGCTTCCTCAAGCAATACTTTAATCTTAGCCTGACCTTCAGGAGAGCGGAGTTCGTCAATTTCAAAACCAAGCAGAGGTTCACCCATTCCATCTTCACGAGTTTTATCTGTGATATCTTCACCCATCATGTGACCTGCACCGTGTGCAAATACCAGAAGATCGGCAATTGCATCAAACATCTCTTTACGACCTGTGGCAGATTGAGGATCAGCAAGAAGCACATTAAAACCATCCTTTCTCAACTCTTCAGACTCATCATCAAGGTTTTTAACCTGGTCAAACAGGCGAATAGCACCTTTTTCGGTAATAACTTTTTTTCCATCAACCAGATCTACTGCACAACCAAACTCGTTACTGTAAGCTGTGTTCATATCTGATATATTTTCAAAAGCTGATTTCATATTTTTTCCTCTTATTAGTAAACTATAATTCAAAAAAACAAGTATACACCACCCGATTTGAAAGATCAAACATTGTTTTCTCAGGACTAATCCTATACAATAAGATATATTAAATTAATATGTTTTTAAGGAAAAACCACAATGAATTATAGCTTTTTACACATCTATAAACAGCTAAAAGATGGTAATACTCTGAATTTAAAATCTAAATTTTATACAGAAGTAGGTGATTTTTCTATTAAACCCTTTTTACAAGATATAAATATATCTGAAATTAATGAAAATAATTTCAGATTAGTATTTGACGAAATTATCAAACAAAATAATGGTGAATTTATTATTGATTCTGGCTACTCTTTTAATTTATTAGCATTATGTTGTGCTTATCGTCCAGATTTTCCTGAATATATTTTTGAATATTTAGGTAACTCTATGAATTTGAAAAATGATTCAAAACATACAAGTTATTTATTACAGGTTGCCATTGATAATAAAATAAATGTTAATATTTCTAAAGGAAGCTTTGTTAACTCTTTTTTCTTATATGAAAAATACAAACTGACTCCACTTATAAAAAGTAAAAATAAAATTTTCGATAGTTTTTTTTGTGGTTCTATAGACATTACCAATCCAGAAACGACATCGGTTTTCCTAAAATTAATCAGATTTAACTTTGCAAAAGATAACCACCTTTTTAACCCATATAGTCATAGCCTTAAAACTATACAAGTTTTTAGTCACTATATGAAGGATTATATCTTAACAGAATATAAGTCAGCTTTTTCAAACCCTAATTTAAATGCTATTAAATATAGTGAATTCATGTTTGATTTTTTAAAAAATGAAATTGATTATAATGTGCTTTTTGATTACCACTATAATTTACTGGATGAATACACTAACCGTGTTTCTATAGCACCTATGGATATTATTTTAAGTTATTTTTTATCTATTAATGATAACAAATTCCAGAAAAATAAAGTTCTCCCTATGGCTAATTTAATATATTCAATTTGTGAGAAGCGATTTTCTGGTAGTGATAATCCATCTCAGCGATTATATCCACAATCTTACTTAACAAAAATGAGAGTAGAAGAAAAAATAAAAATTCTGGACAATATTGAGGATATTCCTGAAGTTCAAGAAGTAAGCACAACTTTTAAAAAGAGGATATAGCTTATTTTTGTTGATCGATTATAATTAATTATATTTATTTAAAAAGGATTTTATTTTGAAGCAAAATAGTTTTTTCTCTCAACTTTATTATTATGGGCACAAACCTGCCTCGATTATTAAGCAAATTCATTCGGGAGATATTACGGAATCTGAAATAAAAAAATCTTCTGTTAAAGATTTTGTTCAATATTTATCATCAATGACAGAAAATGTATCTCATAAAGAACAAGAAAAAATTAAAGAATTGATAGATATTTACATTCAGGACAATAAAAATATTAACACTATAAAAAAGATAAAAGGAAATTCTGTTTCTTTCTTAGCATATTTACTTATACATGTTCCATTAACAATTAATAATTTACAGCATCTCATGAATAATTATGACTTAAGACTAAATGATAATAATGAAATGTATTTTCTCCCAGCTTATATTATAAAACATACGAATTTTAGTATAAAACATAAATTAGATCTTCTGATGTTTTTTAATGATTTAAATATTGATTTATCTGAATCTACGATACAATCAAAAAATGCATTACTTACTTTTTATTTTAATAATATATTAGAAAAAGATGAAGATTCAAGACTAAAATCATTTATAAGTTTTGATTTAGAAAAATTTAATGGTGAAGACGATGCTTTATTATTTAGAATCATTAATGATTTACCTTTTTTACATTTAAAAGACAAATTCCATTTTATAGAAAATGAAATTAAGCATACAGTTAAAATTTGTGACGAGGTTATGTATGGAGCTTTCGATAATATAAAAAGCTTATGCATTCAGGATAAAGAGATATTTCAAAAGGTTTCACTTTTCAGAACTGATAATACTTTCAATAGCGAAGAGGCTTGCCTTGATTTTTGCACATCCTATTTGTTTGACTTTATCTATGAATCATTAGTTGATAATTCTATTAGTAATGTGAATTTATTGGATAATTTTATTCATACCATTAGTTCATTTTCTGATAATTTTCATTTAAATATAGTTAACGGTTTACATTCATATATAAATAAACCATTAAGGATGCAGGTTATTTTTAATAGTTCTCATTTAAATGATGAAGAAATAGATAAAACAAAACAAGAAAAATTAGAAAAACTTCTTCCACTTATAAACTATTTAAAAGTTACAGAAGAGAAGATCAATATTAAAATATCACTCAAAGAGAGCGAACTTACACAAAAGACCCAGCATAGAAAAAGAATATAGGAGAATGCATGAACAACAATCTTTTTAATAACTATTATGCTCAAAAAAGCCCCAATTTCATTCTTGAGAATTTACCAGAATCAGGACTTAAGAATCAGGACTTAAGAGAGTTTACAAAATACCTTGCAACTTCACCAGCATCTTTAAGTGATGATGAACAGAAAGCATTAAAAAAACTTATAAATCTATTTATAGATGACAACCTTGATGAGAACTACAATCACTTATCTGCCTATGGAAGTATGTCTTTTTTAGGATTTTGTATGGTTTTTACAGCACTAAATAAAGAAAATTTAGATAATCTTTTTTATAATCATAATCTCACTTTAAATTTAAAGAATGAAGAAAGATTATATCTCATGACTTACCTTTCGGGGCTGGATATGCGTAAAAATCAATTTAGCAATGACCCAAAAAGAATTAGTTTTTCTCAAAAGCAAAATGCTTTAAACAATATTTTGCACCTTGAAGAGTATAAATTTAAACCTATCGCTGGAAAGACTAAGAATAAGGTTGATTTATACCAAGCCTATGTCAATTTTTCTTCGCAAAATGAAGATGTTGAAAAATGTTTCAAAAAATTGATCAATATTGATTTTAAAAAGGATGCTGATTATACATGCTACAGTCATATAACAGCATTAAAATGTGATGGACTAATTAATATATATAGTAAAGTAAAACAGGATATAAGTGATTTATTTGCACACTTTAAAAATGAGCTTCATTTTTCAGGATATAATGAGATGGTTATTAAACATCAGAAATATTTTGATGATATACCTGATGTTGTTGATCAAAGAAAAGATGTTTCAGATATTCAAAAACAAATGGATTATGTTAAAAATAAATTATTTACATATTTACTTGATTATAAAACAGGATATACCGAAGAAGACAATATAAATCTTGCTGTAGATTTAACCAAACGGTTAAGAGTATTTTCACTTGAAGAAAATCTTGACTTAGGCGATTATTTTAATCTTTGTGCTGATGGACATATAGATAGATTATATGATCAAATGACAAGTTCTGGCTATGCCAATACAACCCTTCAAGAATTTAGCTCTTCCTTTGATCCTGTTATAAATGTTATGTCTAATTATTTTTATACTTTTATTGAAAAAAGAGATTTGATGAAAACTCTTGAACAAAATGACAATGGCTTAGCTTCCACAAAAAGAAGGATTTAACCTTATGGAACCACTTAATGAATTTGATTCTATATGGCATTTATTGACTGAAGGTTCTCCTTCGGTTGTTTCAAAACACATTAAAAATGGTGGTGAATATAACATTCAGGATAAAGAAGGTAATAATGTTTTATTTGATGCAAACACCAATCTTATTCCGTTTTTGATTGAAGCCGGTCTTGATATTAATCATACTAACATCTATGGAAAAAATGCATTATTTGATGCACCTTTTGATAAAACTAAAGTATTAATTGAACATGGCATTAATATTAATCAACTTAGCAATGAAAATGAGAATGCACTTTTTTATTGGAATGACAGCAGAAGAGGCGAATACGATAAATTCAAACTACTTATTGAAAATGGCATAAATTATAATCAAATAAACATTTACAATGAACATGTCCTTTTTTTGGCTAATTCATGGTTAACTGATTTTCTTTTGTTTCATAAAGAAGCTAAATTGAATGTTAATTTGTTAAACAGTGATGGTAATCATTGTATGTCTGCTTATTTTGATAATGATATGTATCAGAAATTATTTTTATTAGTCAAAGCAGGGTTTAACATCGATCACATAAATTTTTCTGATAAATACATTAAAGAAAGTCAATATTATGATTTCTTTTTAAAGAAAAAATTCGAAAATGATGCTTTAAAAGAAAAGCAAGTTTTGAGTCATCTCATAACAGGTGATTCAATAGATTATAATCATATAAAAAAAAGAATTTGATTTCGTCTCATAAAATGTATAATATCTTCAATATATTCACATATCAAGGAGGCAACATGAGACATTAAATATCTTACAAAAGAGGATTTTATATGTCCAGAAGTTATCGTAAACAACCATTTTTCTCTATACATGGAAATAATCGTTCAGAAAAAGAAGACAAGAAATTATGGCATAGAGCTTTTCGTCATGCTATTAAAAAAAGTATTAAATACCATATTTCGAAAGAAACACTTGATAATTATGTCACTCCTGCACCTCATGATGTTATGACTGTTTATGATATGAGTAAAGAGTACAAATATTATCAGAAGGATTTAGATAAAAAATGGTTTAGAAAATAAAAAAAGAGAGGGAAACCTCTCTTTTTATTGCAACAGACCTTTCCCTAAAGTTTATATTATTTATTAAAATGATATATAAAATTAAAACATCCTGCGACATTATCCAAATCTTCAGGATTACCATTATAATTTTTTTTGTTCACTCTATAAATAAGCTGAGCATTAGGAAAACCAATACCAACATAGCCTCCATCTTCTACATTATTAATAGCAGACTTAAAATCACGGTAGGTATCATAAGCAGGACGAGATCTAACATGTTTCAAGAACAGAGCAATTTCCTTGTTCTCTTCTCCATCAATAAGGTATAATTTGTAATTATTATGTGTCCCTATAGCAAATACATCAGGACACAAAGGATCTTCAAGAGCTTCTTTAGTACTGCTATAGAAATTAGTCATTGTATTCTCCACAAATTTGCTTTTGTACGAGCATATCACATCTATTTTTGGCCATCAATCTTTTTTATCAATATACAAACTTTCTGCATAATCATCTCTTTTTAATTTTTTAACGAATTCTGGAGGCAAATTATCTATATCCTGGAACAATGATTCAGTGCCGTTTTTTTCTTCCTGAAGAGCGACAACTTCATCAAAAGAATAGCGAGCAAAAGAATCATCACGTTCCATTATTTCCAAAAGGTTTTTGATGGTTTTTTTATTATAATTTTCCGAAAGCAAAATATAATCTTCATGTGTTAATTTTATCTTACTTATAATTTGATCTTTACCAGATCCAGAAATCATACCTATATTTGAATAACTATTTAAAATAAAAGTGAGAAAATTTAAAGTATTAAGAAACATCAAAATCATACCAAAACCCGCTATATGTTCACCCCCACTAAAATTTAAACAAATTGTTGAAAGAGCTAACAAGCTAAAATTTATACCCCAGCGCATTTTATTATTTTTAAAAAAATTACTCATTATTTTTTTATTATGTAACTTTTTATCAAAATTAATTATTTTCTTATACATTAAATCAACAAAAAGAGGATCGTGCATAAAATCATATTCATCCGAAAGTATTTTTTCTTTATCTACTTTTGGAACATTCATAAGTGTAGTTAAGTCAGTCGTTGTTGAAGAATGGATAATGTCATAAACAGAAAGTATTAATTTTCTCATAATGATACCTTTTTTAATTTTACACCACTCTAACATTTTTTATTTGCTATTCAAAAATTTTTTTGTTAAATTTAAAATAATTTATAAAAAAGGTTCTTGTTATGCATAAGTTTATTCTTACACCTAAAATTAATGATTTAGATATCCTACAATTAAAAAATAAAACTGTTATTTTAAACAATTATAAATATCAGATTATTTTTGATAATATGCTTAATAACACTTTAAAAATACAACTTTTAGAAAATAATCAATCTAAAATCGTATTACTTTGCTCTGTGCAAAACGATAAGATTACAAACACTTTATTAAGTGGCAGTGTCGCAAGTATATTAAGGAAGAAAGGCTTAAAAAATAATGCAATGGTAGTTGAAGCCTGGGATATCATTCGACAGGTTGCGCTGTTATGCAATGAAGTTCCGTAGTGCCGATATTGCTAACTCTTATTTTTAGCTTTATACTTTAGAGTATACTTTAAAAATATGGAGCATTTATGCAAGATTCTATTCTTGATACCATTAAGCAGAATTTTTATCCTGATAAGTCCACTGACGAAATCCAAAACCTTATTAACCACTTCCACTTTGCCAGCGAAATGTTGCAGGCTGGACCTTCTTTATTTATTGATGGTTTGCAAGGTTCTATACCTGCTTTTCTTACTCAGTTTAATGATTATACATCGATATTTTCTACGATCGAAGAAGCAACTTCATTTAACTATGGTAAATTTATTTTAGTTCTAAAAGAAAAGGCCGAGTCTTTAACGGATAAGGATGAACAAAAATCTAACGAATTAATCCAGGATAATTTAACAGAATTATTCAGATACGAAGAAGGTCAAAAATGCTCCAATAAAGAACAAGAATTTCTGGATTTCCTTAATAATTTTGGAGTCTATACTCCAGGAAAACCCATCATAGACAATAAAAGAGATGCGGATATGCAAATTTCTGATTTGTTGTCAGAATCTGAAGCTAAAAAAATTGATGATATTTATAACTTACATAAAAGTAATCGTTCAATTTCATCTGTTAAAATAGATATTGAAAAAATAACCCCCTTTATAGAAAGAGCACAACAAATAGGTGAAAAATACGATCTTGGATTTTTAAATGTAAGTTTACTTGATTTAATAGATACGGAAAAATTATCCAAAAAACTGGACGACATCGAAACATCTTTTTCAAACTTTAAAAATAGATTTCATCTTGAAGACACTTCTGTAGGCTATGGCAGAATTGGATATATGTTTGACAAAACCTTGTTATGTTCTAAAGGAGAGCTTGCTCATTTTTCCCAATTTAGCCATCAATCTCATTATTGTGGAGCTATTCGTTTAAAATCAAATACTGATCATACTCGTCAATTCACCAGAATTATTGATCATGAATATGCACATTCTGTTGATAGGTATTTAGGAAAAAAATTGGGATATCGTGAATATTTCAGTGAGCTTCCACATGAAGAAAAAATACGAAACCCTAAAGCTCTTGAAGCTTTAAGAAAAATCATTTATTCTGTTTCAGATCTTGAAAATGAATATTTAAGTATTGATGAAGCCAACAAAAGAGCATTTGAATTTAATAAGGACATGTTTAAAACCTTATTAATACATTCTTTTTCCGTTGATGAATATGCTAAACTTGACCAAGATAAAATAAATCAAGTGATTAACAATAATCAAAATCAGGTTGTAAAAACATTTGATGCAATAAGCTGGCTAAGCATGGAAAATAAAAAAGAATTTAATTCAAATTTCTTGAGTGATTTTTCAGACACAAATGCATTTGCTAATTTTTATAATATCTACAAAAGCGTTAATGGCCAATTAAGTGAAGAAAATTTTTTAGCTTCTCTTGAAGAACCACTTAATATAATTAAAGATAATATTTACGATTATAATATTAAAAGAGATTTGGATACTTATACTTTTTTTAACAACCCAAGCGATTTTGCAAAAGATATAGCTAATGTCTCCATAAATATAAAAACTTATACCAAAGAATCTTCAGAAAGATTAGCATGGGCTGTTGGTGGAACAGATAAAGAAGATATTATACCTGGAGTATTGCAGGGTTTCAAAGATCTTTGTGAAGCAGCAAATATCACTGTGGATGATACAAAAATGTTAGATAAGGATGCACTATCCAAAAAACTTAAAGATTTACAACAATTGAAAATGCCAAGTTATTTATACACCATAAAATACGATGGTTAAACAAAAAAGAGAGCTTTGGCTCTCTTTTTACTCTTATTATCTATCAAGATTTTTATATTTATCTTTTTTAATTTCTTGTTCTTTTAAAGTTTCTTTTAAAATTTCTCTTTCAGCTAAAACTTCTTCTTTAGATGCTGGTTTTACTTCATCCTGAGATACAGGTGTGATTGGTTTAATAGCCATTTAAAATTCTCCTTTTTCAATTGATATTTAATTATAATCTATATTTTTTTATGTGTAAAACAAAGCACATGCTTATTTCAAGAAATAAAAAAAGAGAGGAACCCCTCTCTTTTTATCGTTTACCTCCACTGATTTTTTCTGTATTTTTTCCAGCTTTTGTTAATTAAGACAGAGTACGGTCTGTCGAAATCATCCCAAATCAGCTTTAGTACTTTATTCTTCACTTTCGCTCTTACAGGCGGAATATCATTTCCTGACTCATCTTTATTTTCGTTATCAAGAACCTTTTTTAAGGTCCTTTTATATTTAAGATTACGATCATCACGATATTTCGTTTTCTTCTTTTTACCTGTTCCTTCAACAGGGCATCCAGCTTGAATTATAGAATTTTTTTTCTTTTTTCTTCGGGAAGGGCGAGGCAAATCCTGAGCAGTAACAGGTTCACCATTCCAATCCCTCATGATGTAATCTGAATAATAGATTTCTCTTTTTACATCCATCAAGATATTTTTTTCAATTTCCCAATCCCAGGCATAAAAATATCTGACTTTTAACTCTTTATAGTGACTTCCTACATTATTATTTATGGTAGACCAGTTATATCTTTTTAACAACTCTTGTTTATTGGCAAAAGCTACAGCCCAGCCTTCTTTTTTACAATATAAAGTGATTTGTTGCTTGCTCATAGAATATCTCCATTGAATTTAAACTAATTCAATGCCCGTCTTCTACTACTCCATCTTTATATATTTTCATAAGATTTCTCTCTTTCGTATAATTTAAACAATATTATCTCTTTATAAATTTTTTTGCAATCTTTATTTTAAAGATCTTTTATTTACTTTTCAGCTTTTTATAATAAAATTTAATCATTATATTAAAAAGGACATCTTTATGAACAACAAAAAACCACTTCCTGATACAGAATCTTTTCAGAAAAATTCTAACTTACTTTTTTCCAATATAGGCGATTTTTTTCACAATAAAAATAATTATGCTGGATTATCTTTATTTGAAAAAATTAACCTTTTAAACTCAGTTATCAGTGAAATAAAAGAAAACACCAATTCTATTGAAGAAAGAGCAATAAGCAAAGTATTGCAAAAAACACGATTCCCTGAATTAATGAAATATTTACCTGTAAAACATAGTGAAAACCAATTACCTCTTTTTGGTTTTAATGAGATTGATTATGCTAATACTATCTTGTCTCATTATCATACTTTAAAAAAATCTGAAGAGGAAATACAAAACTTTAATTTTATTTTTAGGCTACTTAATGAAAAAGAAGAAATTAATGTAGGCTGTGTCTTTCTTCATATAAAAAACACGACCAATAATGAGGCTTCTGCTTTTCTTTACGACAACCTTATACATCAAAAATTTCATTATCTTTGCGATAATAAATTGACCTTAATACAATCTAAAATAGATATGATTGAATCAATAGAAAAAGCTAAAGAAAAATATGAAGGGGTATTTCAAAAAAGTAATCCATTATTAAACGACCTTATTATGGCTGGATATGCGGATAAAATAAAAAATGAATTGTCTGGCAGTGAAATAGAATTATTTAACTTTATTTGTAAAAATAATGAGCAGCGCCAACAAAACAATTTCATAAATAAAACAGCAAAAGCTGTTCAGCTATCTAATGAAGCAAATCAAAAATTAGCGGATAAAATGGAATCTGTTTTAGGAGAAATAAACACTCTGGCTGATATGCACCAAGAATACATAACACACTTAGATGATCCTAAATCTCTTTTTTTGACAGACCCAACAGCTTCACCTGTTGTGGTTAAACCTGTTAAAAAGATAGAAAGACCTGAACCTCAGAAACTGATTGATATCTCAAGACTAACACCAAAAGACAGACTTAAAGAGAACTTACTAAGACAGATAGAGAAAAATAAAATTAAGAATAAAACAAAGAACGGGTTCAATTAATTTTTAAATAAAAACACCATGTGCGATATGGTGTTTTTATTCTTATTACTTAGGCTTTCCAGGTTAATGGATAAAAAGTGCCTTCTTCAAGAAGAGGTGCTGATGTGGAAAAAGTTGCAAAATTAATCTTTATATGAGCTTCTATAAACTTATGAATAAGGTTCCATGAACAAGCTTCAGGGTAGAAACGACCATCTTCAATCAGTTCTTCAAAACTTACTTTTGTTTTTTTCTCATGTGACTCTTTCACATATCTGCCTTCTTTTCGATAATATCTGAGTTTATGAATTAACCCATTTTCTACATAAACATGAATCATATCGCCGTCTTCAGAAAGATTGCCATAAAGCAAGGTTCCATAAAATTTATCTCCAAAATCTTTCATTGCATCGAGGTAAGGCTTTTTAATGTTTTTTGTGCGATACATCTCAAATTGTTCAATATTCATTATAATTTCCTTTAATTAAACATTATTTTTATACATATTATCAACCAGGGCATCTGACTTCTTTTTATGCTGTTCTATTTTTAGTCTTTCTTCTTGTTCTTGTTGAAAAACCTGTAAATTAAAACTATTATAAGTGAGTTTATTATCCTTGTCAGCTAAAAGTATTTTCATTTCATCAGAACTTAGATATTTTTTTAAAATATTTAATCCAGCTAACGAAATTGGTTTGTTATACTTAAACTTAATAAAGTCTTTTTTAACACCTAAAAATAACAGACTTTTTTTGATAAAATCACCAATAGAAGACAAATTGTAAAAATCATCACTTAACACTACAGAAATTACTGAAAATAGCACACCCAAAAATCCTCCACAAGCATACAACATTAAAACTTCTTTTCTTTCTAACGAATCTGACATGTAAAACAATACTGAGAAATAAAAAATAGTAACATAATTAAGTGCACCTCCCCCCAAAGCCCTGCCTAATGCTTTAAATAGAGGAAATTTATTCTTACTTATTTTCTGAGAAAAAAGTTCTTCAATAAGCTCTTTTTTAAGTTCACTATTAGCCAATATTTTATTAACCACCGATACTTTATTCACTTTATCTACTCCTGCATTATTTTAAGACAGCATAGCAAAAATTATTTTAAAAGTACATAATTTGCACAAAAAAAAGAGTCAAAATCACCTCTTTTTAAAATTTAATGAATTTGCTTTCCACAATATCTACTTCACATTTATTTCTTAATAATCAGCATTAATATGGATGAAAATATACTTTAAAACCGATGGTTTATTTCTTTAAAATTTATAAACATTTGATTTTTAAGGTTTTAATTATTAACTTGCACCCTGAAAAAAGTTGTTTTACATGCTCATTTTTGTTATAATATTCTGATTAAAGTAACCTAAAAAGGAAAAGCTCATGAATTTAACAAGCATGATTTTAGCGGGCAACACATCTAAAGAAACCTATAAGGAAACACTAAAAAATATTAGTATGCATGAAGTTTTTCAGTCATCATTAACAGATGTAAACCCCCTTAAAAATCAAAAAAGCGTTAGCCATGTAACAAAACATTCTCTTTTTTCTTTAGCTTTATACTCTCTTGATATTCCTTTTTTAGAAGCTGTTTACGATCTTTTCGGACATAAAGTAAATTATAAAACATCTATTTTAGTGAAAAGAGGATATAGAGATGAAGAGCATTCCAGCATTCATAGCAATTTTCATATGATCATTAATGAGAATACTAAATCATATTATGGGCTGGATGAAAGTAGTGATTTATTGAAAAGTGTTTGTTTAAAATACATGAATCAGTTTTCTTATTTTAGTAGCGGAAATGATTTTTATTTTAAAGAACAAAACTACCGAGCGGATAATAAGCTTAATGAATTATTTAAATATGCATTTCATTTAAAATCAAAGCCTATCTTAGCCCATTTATTTTACTATTCTATGGCAAACAAGACACATGTTCTTGAATACATGTTTAAAAAAGGCAATATGAATGAAATTAATCATTTGTTTTCTGTTTTTGATAACTTCGCAACAATTATTAAAGAGAATACTACATTTAATGCAGAGCGATTAAAACAAGCTACTGAACTTCCCAGTCTTAAACAATATTTACATACACATAAAGCATTATTTGATGTGGTTACAGGTTTTAGTAAAAAAATGGAAAGTGTTACTGAAGAAAAAATTGATTTTATTTTGTCAGTCAATAAAGACTCCATTTTAAAAGAATTAAACATTTATGCAGAAGATTTGATTGGGAAAAGTGATATTGCCAAAATCATTACAACGGATAAAGATAAAAAATATGTTATGGCTTATTCTGTTTTAAAAAATGTTCCTCAAATGGTTAATAAACTATTTGACTATGGCTATATTATTAATGATGAAGAAATTTCTTTATTAATGGCCAACAAAATTAAAGAATCTATTAAAGAAGAACATACTTCTCTTTTAGTGAGTAATGTTGATGAATTATCCGTTATGGTCAAAGCATTTGAAAAACCCTTATTTAAGCGATTAAAAACAAATGTTAAAAATCTTAAAAACTTCCTTGATTCTCTTACTGCTGAGAAAAAAGAATATTTATTTTCTTACTATGATCAATTTCAGGAAACTCATTTATCACTCTATAAATCCACTGTTGATGCTGTAGATATTAATAATAAAGACATTTCAGCGATTGATTACTGTCTCTTTAATCGCTATGTGGAGCAGACAGCCGTTCTGATTCAACATAACTTCCCGTTTAGTGAAGAGCAAATTTATAAAATTGGCGAAATGATGTTTATGTTTTCTTCTTTTTACCAATCTGATTTTATTGACGATTATCATCAGATTCAAAAAGTCTATCTTGATTTTATGGCTAATTTGCCAGCAGAAACAATTAAAACCATCATGCTTAAAAACTCGATCAAAACAATTACATGTGGTTATGATATGATGGATGGGTTTTCTGAATATTGTGTATCCAAAATTAACTTAACAAAAAATGAAATTGATGCTATGTTAAACACAAATGTTTTTAATGCTCCGCTTCTTGATAAGATTTTAAAAGATAATCAGGATTATTTCTTTAACAAATCAGCTATGCTTAACTTTATCAAAAGTAATGTGCATAATTTCGATGCTGAAAGAAATAAACATCTTAATCCAGATGATAACATGCCACAAACATTTCAAAATATTGTAATTTATATTCTAAAGCAAGACCGGGATTATAATGAGATTGCATCCAAAATGTTTGGAAAAGCAAGAGCACAAGAAATCTGGAGTAAATACGAAAGAGAAATGATTACATCTACGATTACTCAGGAAGAAGAAGTCGATAAAGTTCGTATTCGTCGTCGTATTTAGTTTTTATTTACAAGAGGTTCTTTTCTGAGAGCCTCTTTTTCATTATTTTAGTAAAAGGAAAATTTATGACTTTACATGATATGATTCTTGACAACACCATATCTAAAAAAGACTATCTTCTTGAATTGAAAAAATACAATTTTCAAGATATATTGAAAACTGATATTACACAAACAAAACCTATTTATAACAGAAGAGAGGCTAAAGATTTTACTCACTCTTTATTTTCTCTGGCTTTTTTTTCATTGAATTCTGTTTTTATTGAAGCTTTCAATGAGACTTTCAAAGAAAAAATAAAGTATGGTATGGTTGTTATGCAATATAATAACAATTATGGAACTATATCCCTTCATGATTTACTTTTCTCCTTCTTAAATGATAAAGGTTATTTTAGCGAATCGAATGATAAATTTAAACAGGCTGTTTTTAAACTTATGGATTCTTTTTCATACTATATGCATAACTCAACACTTCTGTTCTACAAAAATGAAGGTTATCGGGCAGATAAAAACTTAAAAAGAACTGATTTTGTTTTCAGATTAGGTGTTCATAATCAATCTTTACCTGTGCTTTGTTTTATGCATTATTGCTCAATGTGGAATCCTGCAATAACTCTGGAATACCTTGCTAAAAAATGCACTCTACCGGAAATTAAGCAATTTTTATATGCTTTTGAGAACCACTCTGAAATTATCAAAAAAGAGCTATCCCGAACAATAAAAAATAATTCTTATTATAAAAATGCAGAAACCGAATTTATGAACAATTTTTATTCATTTTCTTTTTTGTTTGACATGATTAATGGCTTTACTAAAAAAACCGACTCTGACTTTGTTGCTAAAATTGATTTTATTTTAGAAGCGAAACCTCAAATTATTAAGAAATTAGAAGGTTTAGCTAAAAAACTCGAAGGTAAAAAAGATATTGAAAAAATCATTGATACTGACAAAGAAAAAAAATATGTTATGGCATATGCCATTATAAAAGATCAACACCATATGATTAATCGGCTTTTAGATTATGGATACAAATTAAACCAGGAAGAACTGACACTGCTTCTATCACATCCTGTTAAAGATAGACTTAATTCTAACCATCAGCATTTATTGGAAAGTGATATTGATGAATTAGCCATTATGGTTAAAGAATTTGAAAAGAATCTATTCAAAGTATCACCTAAAAATATTAAAAACCTGAATACATTTCTGGATAGTTTATCTGTTGATAAGAAAGATTATTTATTTTCTTATTATGATCAGTTTCAGGAAACTTCGATGGCTTTATACAGAACAGATCCTTCTTATGTTGAATTAAATGTTAACGATCCTGATGTTTCTGCTATTGATTACTGTTTATTCAGAATACATTATGATTATGTAGATATTCTTCTAAAACATAAGTTCCCTTTTAGTCGGGAGCAAATCTATAAAATAGGCTCTTATGTTCCCTTCTTTGATAAGATAGGATTTGATCATTTTGCAGGAGATCCTAAAGAGCTTGAAAAATCGTTTCTCAATTTTTTAGAGACATTGGATAATAGCACTATTAAAACTATATTTTTGCGAAACTCATCTAATAATCTTTTCTGTGGTGAATCTATCATAGATTACTTTTGTCAACATATTTTGGTAAACATAAAGTTAAACCACAGTGATATTGATGTCTCTTTAACTACAAATAATTGTAATATTGCATTACTTGATAAAATAATCAAAGAAAATGAAGATTACTTTTTTAATAAAAAAACAATGATTAATTTTCTTAAGGCTTCTTTAAAAAACTCAAGCAGATTTTCAAAAAGCTCCTATCTTTCTGATTATAAAGCATATCCATTACCACAAGTTTTAAAGAATATCTTTACTTATATATTAAGAGCAGAGCCTGAATATTTTGATGAAATGACTCGTCTTTTAAAAGATTCATCAGTTGCTAAACAAATATTTGTAGAATATGAAAAGAACAATCTTCTGAATCAGGTCGATAAAAATGAAGTTGATAAAGTCAGGATTCGCAGACGAATCTAATATTAAAAAAATCTTTAAAATCAGGAAAAATAAAATAAAAAATCAGTATTAACCATACAAACCATCAGACTAAAAAGAAAATAATTTGACACTTCTATTACCTATCAACCATTTGTAATGTAAACAAAAAAGCCTTAGAAAAGGCTTTTTCTGTTGTTAATTTATCCCAGGCACAATAAAAATCAGGCTTTAAGGGGGATAATATATCAAACTTTCTTAATTAGCATAAGGATTCTTTTTATTTAATTCCCCATAATAACCAGAATTATTTAACTTTTTATCATCAACATAAATTTGAGATGATTGTTTTTTTATAGCATCTCCATTTTTTTCATCTGTTTTGTTATTTTCAGTTTTTAATGCTTCAAATTTCTTATTGAGTTCGGTGGTATTATCACTCATTGAAGGAATTTTTGGTTTTTCTATTCTTACAATATCAAACAAGTTTGGGTTTTTGTCATTTACAAAACTATTATGAATAAAAGATTTGTAAGGGCTTAACACACGAATAAATTGTGTTTCAAGTCCCATTATCTTATTTAGCATACCGTTCAAATTATAAGGGTTATAACTCCATAATGAAGTAATAATTATCACAGCAGCAGCCACAATAATCCCAGCTATCCTGCTCAGCTTCATTACAAGTAAAACTGTATTGAGCACAACAGAAACCAGACTCAATATAATAGCAATAGGTGTTATAACTACAGAAGATATAATATTTCTGGCATGAGGCAAATTATCCACATTTTGAGGTGCGAATTTACTTCTATTCACAGCATCCTGAACATGATTTTGAATAAATAAGACCCATTGTTGCTTGTTTAAATTTGCAGGAATATCGCCAAGCCTTAAAGCTGTCATATTAAGTTTATCGTTTTTCTTGATAATCTCGATATTAGATAAATTTGGTGTCGCCGTATGTTTTGCCTTAATAGCCGCAATAAAGCTTTCTTTATCTAAAGAAGGCTCTACACCAATTGTTTTGATAAAATTCTCACGATATTTATTTTTGTAAAAACCTTCATAGTTTTCATAACGGCGAGACTCAATGACATATAATTTCCAGAATTCATCATACTTCCCAGAAAAGTCAGTTTTGGATAACTGAATTTTGTCATAAATATCACCCAGCGAGCCTGAATCCACATTTAATTCAAAAGCAAAGAAATCCTGAATATCTTTTTGGATTTTATCTTTCACTTCTGGCTTATTAGCAAGGATACCTATCATTGAGTTTACTACAAGTGTATAATCCTCATCCTCTGATTTTGTCACATTTGAGGCAATTTGACTGTTCAGACTTAAGTTTCTGTAAACTCCAAAACTATAAGCATTAAACTTTTGTTCGGTTGAAAGATTATCTACAATTTTATTAAATACAATGGTTTCACCAAAGTAAAAGACAGCACAGATAACAATAAACAGCACTCCTGTTATTTGCTTGGACATTTTTACAATACCATTTAAAACCTTTACAATAAACAATGAAAACCCTACAGAAGATAAAATCCTGCCTAATGTTTCAAGTTTATCAAACACGGAAATTTCCGTGTTTTTTGAGTTAATAAAATCAACAAGTCCAATATTAAAGGTGATTTCCAGAAGAATATATACCACCGAAAATACAAGACCACCCAGATAATAGTTTTTATTCGTCATGGTTATTTTCTCTTTTATTCGTCTTTGAAATCTTTAAGCTGGAAAGCATCATTGATTTTCATCATACTTTCATATTCAGCAGCATCTCGTTTCTTTTCTTCAAACATAAGATACGGAGTTTTACCTTCTTTATTTTCAAGAAGAGGATTTGCACCGTTTTCAAGGAAATATCTGACAAAAGAAGCCGCTTGGTCGTTTCTTTTCATGTGTCTGAAATTACGATCACCGAACATAAGATGCAGAATAGATTCTCCATCTTTATTTTGGAAATTAACATCAGTAATCCCACTATCCAAAATAGTTTTAATCATATCCAGAATACCGTTCATCTGAATAAGATTGTACACCTGATAGGTTTGTAGTTTGGTCATATCAACCTTACTCAAATCTGCCCCGCCTTGTTTAATCTCGCTCATAGTGTATTTAGGTAAAACCCCACCCTTTGACTTATTCAAAGAACTGTAATCTTCTGAAACATCTAAATACTCTTCAACAAGCTTATCCAGCAGAACATAACCAGGATTAATAGACGAGTAAAGGAATGAGAAACGACCTTTTATGTCGTAGTTTTTCTCCAACTCTTGAATATTTTCTTTATATTTTTTCTGATCTTCTGTTAGCAGATTATTTCTTTCTTTATAACCCTCAATAAATCTCTTCAGACTTTCTTTTCTTAAACTTATTGGAGTTCTTGAGTTCCATGCCATTGGAAAATAGGCTTCATATTCAGTTTTATCCATTTTAGCCATTATAACATTTATCATTTCAATGACTTTTTCCTGACGTTGAAAATCGCTCAGTTTTTTAGCTTCAGGTTTATAAACAAGAATATCAGGAGAGTATTTGTTATCGAGACCTCTTAAAAGAGTCCATAAAGGAACCTTATTACATTGAGAAGGCACGGCTATAAGAGGATGCATGATTATCATCATACTAGGCATTTTTTTAGCCTCCTCATCGTCCTTCGGATTTTCATAGTCATAAGAGCTTTCTCCAGCAAAAGCACACCATTTAGCATGGTCATACTTAAGACTATAACCTTCGTCGAGCCATTGTTTAACCAGACCTGTCTGAAGCGATTTTACTGCATTTATAAAAGCTAAAGGATTATCAGAATCTTTCATTGCCAAATCATTAATACCTAAGTATTCTGCTTTTGCTGTGCCAGCAAGCATAAGACAACCCATTACAGCAAACATAATTTTATTAAGTTTCATCGTATAGTTTCCTCATAATTATAACTATAGAGAATATATAATAAAATCAAATGAAGTACAAAGTATTTTTTAAGAAAATTCTCCTTTTCTAGGAAAAAAAACTCTTTATTAACATGGAAAGCATCTTTTTATCTTTCATATGGGGTTTGAATTTTAGGAAAAATTCTTGAGTGTAAAATTTCTCACATACAATATAATCATTGTTTATTTCTTTATTCTTTTTGTTTTCTTCTCTCGCAAGTTTACATAAAAGGTCTACTACAAAATTATGATAATTTTTAGAATGACCTTTCACCCAATTTAATTCACAATGAAAAGGTATTAAATGTTTCATTTCATTAAAAAAAGGCTCATTGTATTTTTCAGGTTTTATAACTAATCTATCCAGCACATTTTGAGAATCAGTATAAATTTTTATTTTTTCATACTTATCAGGATTAATATGCTCAAGTGCTTTTTTTATAGCCTCACCTTCAATAAGATTGTTATCGTCAGTATAATTTGTGTTTTTAGAGGCACTGAAAAAACGAATATTTTCAGGATGAGAATTGGTAAAATAAGTGAATGATAGAGATGATATTTTGTCAGCAGAAGAAAATGAGCCATCAGTATAAATAATTAATTCGTCTTTATTCATAAAAGAATCCTTTATTCATTTTTTTTAATAATATACCTAATTTTGAATAAAGGAAATTTTTTTATAGCCTTTTTTTATGACCGTGTTTTAATTCAGATTCAGCAGGCACATTACCATGTAGAGAATGTATGATTTGTAGTTTTTCTTTTAATACGATTAATTTTTGAGACTCTTCTGGAAAAGAAGAGTGTAAAGATTTTATAAGATAATCCCCAACACTTCTGTTTTCTGGTATGGAAAATAAGGTGCTTTCTTCAAGATGACCACTTAAATATAAATCCTGGACAATATATTTAAAATCCATATTTTCAAACAATGTTTCCCCATCAGATTTCTGACGATTAAGATTTAATTCATCTTCGTTAAAAATAGCTCTTAACACCGAGGCGGATTGAACCTCTTTAAATAAAGTATTTCCATAATCGTCTTCATGATAAATGTTCAGACCTTTTTCTACAGCTATTTTAAGAGTTTTTAAAGCATCAGCACAATTTTCATTGGTATTTAATAACGAGATATGTTTCATGATAGTATTTTTACCATGAATAGCCGTAGCATTTATATCCGCACCTTTATCAACAAAAGCTTTAAATAAAAGAGGATTTTTAAATATTTCCCTTTTAAAAAGAGGTATTTCACCAGACTTATTTTGTACAGACAAATCAAGACCCTTTTCAGTTAAATAGTCCAGGACACTTGTATCTGTTATAAAAAAAGCAACTGTAGAATCATAATGTGTTTTTGCATTGATATCTGCACCTGCTTCAACCAATATTTTAACTCTATCTATGTTATCAGCATGACTCATGAGGGCTGTCCGACCATGTTCTGCTTTTTGGTTAACAGACAATCCTTTACTTATTAATAACTGTAATACTTCGGGATTTTGTTGTGTAAATAAAGCAGTTTCACCTTTATTGTTTAAACCTTTTATATTAAGACCTTTTTGTATAAGTGCTTTTACAATATATACATCATGTATAGTTCCACTGTGTAGAATTATTGCATCTGTCTGATAATCCAATTCGTTAACATCTTTTCTTGTAATGTCTTTCAACATCATTAAAGTAATAGGATCGTTACTCCTGACTCGATTAATAATTTCATGTATTTTCATAAGGAAACTCTTTTAAAAAAAGTAATATATTAATTATACGACCTTTTTTAAAAATAAAAAGAGTATCTCTTATTGAGTTTACCAGGTCTCTCCGTAAAGCCCCTTCCTTCAGGTGGGGGATATAAGGAGAGCGAAAGACTTGACAATAATGTTTAAGGTTTTATATTTTTAATTACTGATTACTTTGCTTTTCAACTGTTTATAAGGTTCGTGTCTGGATAATTATTTTAACATTAATATAGATTCATTACAGCAAAAAATAGGTTCTTCTGAATTGCATTCAGAAGAATTTTCTGTTATTGAAAATAATGGTTCTGACATTATTGTTAATAATGAGATTGATTTATCTGAAGTAAAAACCGAAAATCCTGAAGAAAATAAAAAACCTAGAAAAATGAGCAGAAGTAAAAATGAAATCGAAAATACAGTATTAAAAACTTATCGTTTTCGTGTTAAAGAAAAACTGATTTCTTCTTCTTTATGGAAAGAACTCAGGCAATCTTTTGGCAATACTCGTTTTGTCTGGAATCACTTTCTAAACCAGATGAATCATTACAGACAAAGCCAGATAACAATTAAAAATAATCTGATTGCAGAAGGCAAAGAAATACCTGAAGATTTTAAAAACTTTTTGTCTTTTGTCGATTTATGTTCTTTATTAACAAAAACCAAAAATGAAGAAAAATATTCTTTTTTGTATCTGTCAGCCTCCCAGCCTCAGCAATCCGTATTAAAGAATTTATCGAATGCGATGGCTGAATTTGCTAAAGGTAAAAAAGGAATACCTCAGTTTAAAATTAAAGGTAAAAGCGAGGATTCGCTTTTCTTTAAACAAGCCAGTATGGTAAAAATAGACTTAAAAGATAAAACAGTAATCTTACCTAAGTTTAAAGAAAAACTTCATATCAGATTTCATCGTATATGGTCTAAAAAAGAAACTCCTAAAACAGTTTCTTTAACCTGGAATGGTAGTCAGATATTTATCAATATCCAGACTGAATATCAGCTTTCTCAAGAAGAAAAGGATAAACAACAGGATAATTTTTATCTGGTTAATTATCACCACAAAAGCATACAGAATAATATTTCAGGTAAGAAAAATATTAATGATTATATTATTAAAAATAAATCAGCAGATAATTTGCTGACAGAATTCAAAGAGCAAATGGTTTCTTATGATTTAGGTGTAAAGAAAATGATAGTGACAAACAATAATCAGGTTTTTCATCTTTCAAAACAAACACAAAGCAAACTTCACAAAATTGCAGACAAAATTATTTTGCTACAGAAAAAATCTTCTGAGATTTATGAAATCAATAAGAAAAAAGCTAAATTTTTAATTAAAAAAGAAAAAAACAATAATATAAATGATAATGATTCAAACTTTAAAAAGAATACTAAAGGAAAACCTCAAGTTCCTTTTAAATTTCACTACAGAACTAGAAACTATATTAAATTACAAAACAGAATAAAGAGACTTTATGTAAAAGCATCTAATATTAAGAAAGATTTTTTACACAAGGTTTCTTATGAATTAAGTAAAAACCACACTTATATATTCAGAGAAAACTTAGATATAAAATCAATGACCATGAGCAAAAGAAGAATGCTTTTGCTACAGGATGAAGCTTATCTCAGAAAGAGAAAAGAAAAAATGAAAGCAAACCCCTGGCTTAAAGATGTTTATGATAAGCGTAAGCTTAATAAAAGCATTCTTAATGTAGGCTGGGGAATGTTTAACAGTATGATTGAATATAAGGTAAGAAGGAACTTTGGGGTTGTTGTTAAAATAAACCCAGCTTATACCAGTCAGTACTGCTCATCCTGTCAGCATATTGCTAAAGAAAACCGGAAATCACAAAGTGATTTTGTCTGTCAGTCCTGTGGGTTTTCTGCTAATGCTGATTTCAATGCAGCCTTGAACATATATAAAAAAGGTTTCGATGAAATGCTGAATGGGAATATTGATAATAAAAGCTTACATAATAATAAAAAACCTAAAACTAAAATAGTTATAAAAAAAACAAAAGTGTTTCTGACTTAAAAATAGTAAGGCCGGATCGGTCTGAACTTATGACCTGATTGAATAAGAACATCTTATTTGATTCAGCTTAAATGCAAAGGTAAAATTTCCTGCTAAAGAAAATCTTAACAGGAAGCCCCTTCCTTCAGGAAGGGGTGATCACTAAAATAACTTTTCTCATTTGTTAATAAAAAAAAGACTACCGGAGTAGCCTTTATTAAAGCTTAGCGATAAGCCGAGTTCTGTCGTGAATAGTCATTCATCTAGGCTAACTGTCACCAGTTAGCTCAAGCAGCTACCTAAGATCAGTGCGAGCAACACTATTGACCTAAATTTGCCTTGCTTCGGTTGGAGTTTACCTGCCACTCATTGTTACCAAGAGTGCGGTGGTCTCTTACACCACCATTTCGCCCTTACCTGTGCTCTTTCAAGCCATCGGCGGTATATTTTCTGTTGCACTTGTCGTCGAGTCACCTCGCCCAGGTGTTACCTGGCAACCTGCTCTATGAAGCTCGGACTTTCCTCTACCTATAAATAGATAGCGACTATTTACTAAACTTTAACACTTATAATATAGAATAGTTCTTATTCTTAATCAAGCATTATTTTTATCATCCTCCATGAAACAATGCAACGGAGAATACAGATTATTTGAAGCTAAAAACTCAGCTTGTCTCTTTTCGGCTTGCCTTCTCAGTTTTATTATTTCATAAAAAGAAACAGATTTTTCCTTTAAAATATTTTTTTCAACCATGCTTCCCCAAAAAGAAAAAGATTCATCAGTGCCAACACCAACATGAATTGACATCTTTTCTTTTTCATCCAGACGATTTAAAAGTGACTGGAGTAAAACTTTCCCATAACCTTTATGCCTTTCTTCCTCTTTAATGAAAATCTGGACACTGAAAGTGCTATATGATGTATATAAGACCACTCCGCAAGGTATATTATCTACTAAAAGCATATTTACTTTTAATGAATCGTTACCAAACTGGAGTGCATCCATTAATACATTGTAAAGCTCAAATCCTTCTATATAAAGTCTATGTAAAATCACATGATTTATCATTTCATTTATATTAAAAGAATTTGACTCAATTATCTTTATATCAGACATTTAAGCATTTACCATTTTATATAGCCGCATTTTCAGGGCATCAATAATTATTCTAAAAGCAATTAACCATTCTGATTCTTGCTGTGTCAGTTTGACTTTTTCTAAATTAATTTTATCAATATCTTTATAAAAAATGGGTAACTTATCAATAAAATCAATTTCACTTTCTGTTTTAAAAATTGAGTGATTTTCATAACGAGAAATAAATAAAAAAGATTGTTGCAGAAGTGTGGAATTTGTTTCCAGACCTGCAAGCATTGCTTCATGATTTTTACTTTTTAACACTAAAAGTTGATTTCTCAAACCTTCTTTAAGCAGCTTTAATACAACAAGGTTTTCCATTTGAGTCCTCTCTAAACATTAATACTTTTTCTTCTGGATGATAAATAACCTGAAAATGGGAGACAGCACGACAATATCCATACGAATTAAGGCATGGATCTGATAAAACATGCTTATAAAACCATTGATGTATATTTTCTGCTGTATCAGGAAGTAAACTAATAATCTCAAAATATTCATTCTGTGTATTCCATTTTTCGGCTTCTTTTTTGAGTAAATCAAAAAGAAATGATTCTTCCTGAATTTTTTGACCAAAAAACTCCACACCTTCAGATTTTGGATTAAAATAACTGCACACATTTAAAATAAATCTGACCTGACTCTCTCTTAAACCAATAGTGGATACTGTGTTGTAGGATAAGCCATGATTTTCCCAACTGGTAATTTTTAATTCAAAACCTTTCGGTATTATAATTTTTTCTTTCATCTTTTTATCTTCTTCTGTGAAAGTTTCGTGGATGATAAACATTATAATAGCATATACTCCTGCTCAAAATCAATGTGTTTTTATAGCTGATTTCCCTTTAAAATTTTAATCAAATGTGTTATTATCATGAAAAAATAAGGAGTGCAAACTATGTCATTAATTTCCATCATTGAAAATGTAAATCTTACTTCTGATAAGATTTATGAGCACTTGTTTAAGGATTCGTCCTTTGAATCTGTATTACGGAACATTATAGATCTTTCTTTTGATCCTAAAAGACTAAAGACTCCAACATCTCAGTATTTTTATTTTTTCTCCAATCATAGCTCTATTTCTCCTTTTGCTTATGCATTAATGCTGGATAACTTCAACTTTATTCAGGCTTTTATTAATTTTTTAGAGAAAAAAGGAAAAAAATTCAATTTATCAAACTGCCGAATTTCGACCTATTATAGTAATTATAATTACTCTCTTTCGCGCGTGTTGATGGATGCTTTAAATACAAATCTTGTTAGCAACAGGCATAAAATTGTTTTATCTGAAATCTTTAAATATTCTAACACCACTTTTGATAACGTAATACACCATCATACTGCGCTTAACTGGGCGATAAAAAATAAAAATGATACTGTATTGACATATTTCGCACCCAGGATTACTCAAAATTTTCAAGAACTTTTCCCTTACATCATCCAAAAAAATCATCATTCTGTTATTTATAATTATTTGCTAAATACGGTTGTGAAAAAACAAGTAAATATAACTCATTTTAAAGAGCAGTTTGAAGAAAATGGTCTTTCTAAACACATTTTAAAACCTGAGTTCTTTTATAATTTTTGTAAAGGAATCAGTAAAAAAGACTATGATATTCAGAAAGAAAACTTAGAATACTTTTTCTCATTATGTGATAAAGAATTACTTTTTAACACTATATATAACTCAAGAAAAAGAACAAAAGGTAAGACCGATCCTTTTATTGATCTTGATAGATCACGAGATAACCCTGTTTTGATTTTGATTAAAAAAGATTTCATTTCCTTGGTTAACCTTTTCCTTGATAAGGGATATATTCCAGATGAAGAAGATATTAAATACATTTTAAACTCAAAAAATGTAGGCGATATCAGTGATAAAAACAAACATTTCCTTGAAAATTCTGAGGTTGATAAACTTGAAACATTAGTTAAAGGTTTTGAAATCCATTTAATAAAAAGACAAAAGACATCTAATAAAAATCTGAGACAGTTTTTATCTTCTTTACCAGAAGATGATAAGAATTATCTTTATGACTATTATGAACAGTTTAAAGAAACAAACTTATCCTCTTATTCTTTCCTGCATATCACAGGCATCAATAATGATAAAATAAGTGTTATTGATCACATCGTAAAAGAAGGACTCTATGAGCAAGTAAATCTTTTACTCGAAAATAATTTTCGTTTTACCAATGATCAAACCAGAAACTTTCTGGATATTCTAAGTTATAATAATGTAAATGATGATTATACAAAATATGATAGTTGTTTTTCTCTGGAGAAATTCCTGACAAATATCAGAACATATCTTCCAGAATCTCAAATAAAAAACATGTTTATCTATCAGGTAACCTATGGCCATAAAATGGCTTTCCGACATATGGATATGGTTTATAATATTTTATTAAAAGATATATCTTTTACAGAAACGGAAGTGAATCTTATTATAAGCGGCCGAAATCAATGTCAGGCATTGCTTTATAAATTAAGTGAAGATAATGCACAGCATTTCTTTAATCATAATAGCATGTTTAATTATATTAAAGATTTTTACCTTAATATGATTTTTTATAATGGCACAAAAAAATATCATGCTTACCGATTACATGAAGATTTTACCGATTCTCCACTTTGTTTAAAATTACTGGCAAAAGTCGCAAAAATTCAACCAGAATTTCTCAGACAATTAAAAAATAATCTGACAAACTCTGCTTTGAACATATCAGAAGTAAATGAAATCATGTCAGATATTGAAAAAAGTATTATTACTCTTGATATCAATATTACAGAAAATTCGGGTAATGATAAGGTTAAAATCAGAAGGAGAATTTAAGCCAAAAATTATTCTATAATACGGACAACTTTGTCCGTATTTTTTTAATTTAAATAAATAATTCTTTGATTGGCACTGCCTCTCCATAATAGCTTAGAATCTTTTTGCTCCTGTTCAAACTTCCCATCAATTATAACATCGATATATTCTATAATTTTTTTCTGGCATGTATTTAACTCATTAAAACAATAGCCTGTCCACAACCAAATATCTTTCCCTTTACATTCTTTTTTTACTCTTTTTACCAAATGAAGAATCGACTCACAATTATCAGGATGTAATGGATCGCCTCCCGATAAAGATAATCCTTGTCTTTTTATATGTGTATCATTTAAATCCGCAATAATTTTGTCTTCAATTTCAGGTGTAAACAGGAATCCTGAATTTATATTCCAGGTGCTTTTATTGTAACACCCTTTACATTGATGAATACAGCCAGCCACAAATAAAGAACAACGAGTTCCTGGACCATTAACCACATCTATATTGTAATATTTATGATAGTTCATTTTTAAATATGACCTCCATTTAAATGTTTTACTCGGCTTATAACCTCCTGTTGTTTACCTTCATTAAAAGGACGACTATTTGGACTACCTAAATATCCACAAACACGACGAGTCACTGATATTGTGTGTTCATTATGGTTTCCACAAGCAGGGCAACAAAATCCTTTACTATTTGCAGTAAATTCACCTTCAAATCCACATTCATAGCAGGCATCTATCGGTGTGTTGGTTCCGTAATAAGGCACTTTATCATAGGTGAAATCCCATACATCCTCTAAAGCTTGTGGATTATTTATCATATTGGGATATTCTCCATAACAGATAAAACCACCATTTGCATATTGAGGATAACTTTTTTCGAAAAGGACTTTTTCATAAGGATTTACTTTTTTCCTGACATCCAGATGAAAACTATTCGTATAATATCCCTTATCGTTTACTCCTTCGACTATTCCAAACTTTTTAACATCTAAACGGCAAAAACGATCACACAGATTTTCGCTTGGTGTGCTATAAAGGCTGAAAGCAAAACCTGTTTCTTTTGTCCATTGTTTTGTTCTATCATGAAGATACCGAACAATTTCCAAACCTAAATCTTGCTTTTCTTTATTATCAAAAATTGATTCTTGAGTTTTTAGCAATCCATTCACTGTTTCGTGAATACCAATATAACCTAATGATATAGATGCTCGACCATTTTCAAAAATTTTAATAACATTTTCATCTTCTTTTAAACGAACACCACAAGCTCCTTCCATATACAGAATAGGTGCTACTCTTGCCTTTACATTTCTCAGGCTTTCTATTCTTGTCATTAGGGCTTTTTTTGCTATTGCAAGTCTCGTATCCAGAATTTTATAAAACTCTTCTTTATTCTTTGCTTCCAGAGCTATTGCTGGTAAATTTATACTTACTACACCTAAATTATTTCGACCATCATGCTCATATTCACATTCATCATTAAGATGAACTCCTAAGAAACTTCGGCATCCCATTGGGGTTTTAAAAGAACCTGTTACACTTACAACTTGCTCAAAATTCAAAATGTCAGGATACATCCTTTTTGTTGCACATTCTACAGCTAATTTTTTTATATCATAATTAGGATCGATAGGACTTCTGTTTAAACCTTCTTTTATAGCAAACACAAGTTTTGGAAAAATTGCAGTTTTATGACTTTTACCTAATCCTTTTATTCTGTTTTTAAGTATTGATTTTTGAATAAGTCGGGCTTGCCAGCTTTCCCCCAAACCAAAACCAAAAGTGACAAATGGAGTTTGCCCATTTGAGGTGTGTAGAGTATTAATTTCATATTCCAGTGCCTGGAAAGCATCAAAACATTCCTTTTCAATTAATTCATCTGCATATTTTTTAGGATTCTTAATTTCCCATTTAAATGCGACTTCTAATAACTTGTTATAACTACAGGTAACATATTTTTCAAGAATAGTATCGATACCATTAATTGTGGTGCCTCCATAAGTATGACTGGCAACTTGTGCAATTATCTGAGCCGTGATAGCGGTTGCGGTGCCTATTGATTTAGGTTCTTCTATCTCTGCATTTCCCATTTTAAACCCTTTTGTAAGCATACCTTTTAAATCAACAAGCATACAATTAAACATAGGGAAGAAAGGAGAATAATCTAAATCATGATAATGTATTTCTCCCCTTTCATGGGCTTTCACGATATCAGGAGGAAGAATATAATTCTTAGCATAATGTTTTGATATAATACCTGCTAACAAATCTCTTTGAGTGGGTATAACTTTCGCATCTTTATTAGCATTTTCATTCATAATGCCTACATTATTTTGTTCTATTAAACTTTTTATTTCCTGAATTAAAACACTGTTTTTTTCACGAGCAACATCCCTTCCGTAGCGATATTCTATATAGGCTCTCGCTATATCAGGATGACTTCTCATTAATTTGTTTTCAGTAATTGATTGAATTTGCTTTATAGTCAAAATACCAGAAATGTTTTCAATATTTTCTATTACTTCTTCATATAACTTTGTAACGATTTCTTCTGATTCTATATTCTGACTTAAAAAAGCTTTTCTAATCGCTTCTTTTATTTTTTGAGGTTCATAATTTACCTTACGACCATCTCTTTTTTCTACTAAATGCATAATACTGTCCTTTTCAATTTATTTTATTTATTATAATTGAATAAACAGATTTATGAGAGAAAGAGAATTGATCAGGATCAACAGAATGGTTAATTTTTTTAATAAAAAACCACTCTTGCGAGTGGTCTATTTTGTGTTCGTCAGCCTGCATTTTTCAGCGTCACGAAGGGCTTGCTATAGCGTATCTTCATCGAGTCTATAAATTAGCATACTTTTATTTAATATGCAAATTTACACTTCTACCAATGTTTCTTTCCAGTTCATACCTTCAAGATCAACAGTGGCAACTTCTTCCATTTCATCAGCATCAGGATTATTCCAGATAACCAGACCAAATTTTTTACCGGTTTCATCCAGAACAACAGGTTTTGATTTAAAAGCAAGGACAAGACCATCGTCTTCAGTTGCAACATATTTAGTCCAGAACGGAACCATTAATTCCATTCCAAAATAAATAACTTTTTTCTTTTGTGGCAAAGATAATAGTTTCATTTTAACCTCAAAGTGTAAATTCGTTAATAAGATAATTTTCAATATCCTGCATAGAGCCTGCTACTTTATGCTTGTTAGAAATAAGAAATAGCTCAGATACACCATTCTGATCGGGAGTAAGGATAATCACAGGAAGGTTGTTCAATTCCTGTGAAATAACAACATTTGAATAAGTTCTGTTTTCACGACCAAAAACAGGCACTTCTTTCAGACGAACAAAATAATTATCGTTATCAAATTTTCCAGATGCAGCAATAACGCAAACTGCTTCATGAATCTTCTTTACTTCATCTGGGAGGTTCTTTTCATTTTCCCAGCAAATCCAACCCGCTACTTTAATGCTTTCACTGTCATTACAATGAAGCAGACCTTGCTTATAACTTTCCAGCCATTGATTAATAGAGGTTTTTGTGTGTTCAAAACAAGTGCCGATAGCCATTTTTTATTCCTGATTCGAGTTAATGAGAATATTTTACTCCACCTTTTTGAGGATGTACAGCTTTTTTTCATCAGCATAGTGTAACTCATTTTCCACTTGAAAAAGAAAAAAGATTTAACTATAGTCTTTTTTTGTTTTTAAAATCATCACCCTGTATTATTTTTTTCAAATGGTAATTTTCATGCATCGATTTTAGATAGTTGAAAAAACAAACCTGATTATCAGATATATTCTTTTTACTTTCTACTTCTTTTATGCTTTCAACAATAACATCTGTTAAAGGTAAATCTCTCATTATAAGGGCATCTATAAAGTCACAAGCATCTTTTTCTTCAGTTTTAGTATGCACTTCTAAAAATTGTTTACTTGTATCAAACAAAAAGTTTGTATATTCTTCTTTTCCAAAATTCAGAGTAGTATCTGAAAGTTCTTCTGCTATTTCCAGCAATTTGTATTGTTTAAAATTTATCAAGGTATGCTGTATACTTTGATCATTATCACTCACTCTCAATATATCAAAACCGTGCTCTTTTGCTTTTTTTAGTATCTCTTTGTCATTATCTTTAAAACCATTTGCCCAAAAACGACCAAGTGTTTTTTCAAAAATATAACTATCTATATTTTTTAACCTTACCTCAGTATTTACAAGCTCCTTAATAATCTTACTATTGCGGGAGAGGACACTTTCTGTATAAATAACAGCTAATTTTTCTTCAGGAATTTGTGATAATTGCTTATTAAATTTTTTATCCTTTTTTAAAAAATTGAGCACATCACCATTGCAGGATAAAAAAGCAGAAAGCAAATAATCAGTAAAGTCGAAATTTATTTTCTTTAGTTCTTCTAAAGCACATACATCATTAGCATAAATAGCATTTATGGCTTTTACACGATCACTTATCATATTACAACCTCTTTACTTTAACAGATTGTTCACTATTATCATTCAATATTTTTTTTATTTTTTGCTTTTCGTAATGAACTTTTAATTCAGTAAACATAGCCGTAAAAGCTTCTTTATTCTCTGAATCCTGAATATCCATATCTATCAATTCTAAAAAATATTCTCCTACAGTAGCAGTCTGACCATATCTATTCGAAATCAAAGGGGCATCAAGACAACAGCCCTTTTCAATAAAATAAACCATTTTTTCTTTAAGCAGGGCAAACTCCTGAGAGTTCTCCTGAATTTCAGAGACATCTGCACCATTTAAAATATAGTATAAAACGGGTTCATTTAAAACATCATCATTCCATACACAGAACTTGTTGTCTTCAAGGTAATTATACATTTCTATTGGTATTGATAAATTTGAAACTAACCCCCTGTAACCACTATGATCGGACACCATACCCTGATTTTTGTTATATTCGTAATCTGGAAGTAAAGAGATTCCGTTGCTGATTAAAAAACCAATACCTTTCATATCATTTTTAAAAAGTGTTTCAAAAACATTCACAATACCCCACGAATCTTTTAAAGGAATATATTCACTTAGTATTTTAGCAAAACTCCTGTCCATTTTCCCTGTTGCCTGATTGATACAATAATAATAAAGATTGTCTTTATTATGTTCCAGAATTTTACTGTTAATGAATCCTTCTTTAAAACATTCGAGAAAATATTGTAATGCAACAGGATTTTTCCATAAAACAGCTTTATGTATAAATGTTTGCAAATCAGGCCAGGTATGATTCAATGGGTAACTTTCTTTATCTATATTTTTAAATACTTGTTCGTCATAGCAGGATTTAACAAGCATTACCAGTTCTTCCAGCTTTTCAGTATTATCTTTTGATGTAAATATAGTCATAATGATTCTCTTAGGTCAATTATCTCCATATCATAACATTTTTTTAAAAATCGAACAATAAAAAAAGCCAGCATAAACTGGCTTCTCATTATCAATTTATCTTATTAATTTACAAAACCAATACTTCTTTTTTTCTCAACATCAATTTTGTAATCTTCAGGGATAAGAACAATATCTTTTTTATCTTTGCTTCTTTTTGAAGCATTTGACAGAGAAAGAGTCAGAGTTCTTCCAAGATCACGAGTTGAGTTTTCATCCCTGCACAGAACAGAAAGGAATTCTTCCTCAAGTTCTTTAGCAAAGAAACTTTCCAGTTTACGCTCACGACAAATAGATGCATAAACTTGTTTTGCAAAAACCTTTCTTTGCTGCATATTTGGAGACGGAATTGTAAAGACAATCATACGACTTAACAATGGTTTATCAATAAGTTCTTTCTGATTAGCAGTAGCAAGCCAGGTAATGTTCGAGGTATCTGCTGGATATCCGATAAATTCATCTTTGAACGATCTTGCAGTATGCTTCTCCATTAATGGCAGCAAAATTGGAGTAATAGGATAATTACCACTGTTCAGCTTATCAATTTCATCCAGAATAAATACAGGATTTATCATTGGAGAAGAAAGAAGCTTACTCATAACCTGACCCATTCCAGCATTCATCCAGGTTGGGTTAGAACCAGAAAACTCAAAGCTTCCCGAGACACCACCCATATTAAAGAAGAAGTTCTCAACACCAATCGCTTTAGCAAATTCATTCAAAAAGAATGTTTTACCAATACCAGGCTCACCCACAAGCAAAGTCGCAGGAAGCTGGAACATGTCAATACCTAAGTCATTCAGAATACATTCATTCTCTACAAAATCCAGGAATTTTTCAAAAATTGGAAAACGGGTTCTAAGATCATCAATATTAGCTAGAATACTTCCATTACCCACACTGTATTTCACACAATTTTTAACCAGCTTCGCTTTTGTATGATTATCAATTTTAGGATCAACACCGATTTTCAGAATATCAGATTGAGCGAAAATTGGCTTTTTCTGTACATTATCATCCGCAAAATGCTCATTGATAGCATCCACAATAATTTCTTCAATGTGAAAATTCAGCTTATCAATTTTCTTATAAAGGATAGCAAACTCTGCACCTTCATTTTCCATCAAAATAGAATGGATTTTTGTTTCTTGCATTTCAAAAAGGCGATGTTCAAGCAGGCGCTCATTAATCTGATACATTTCTTCTTTTGTGAAGTTTGACTTTTCTTTGATAGAATCAACAGTCAGGTTTGACATATAATCAACAAGCTCTTCCATAAACAGGAAATATCCTTCCTGAGTATAGGTTTTCTCACCCGCCAATGTCTGATAAATGCCATAAATTTCCATTTCGTTTTCGTAATGGAAGAAAGGTTCATCTTCTGGTTTATTGATAATAAAGCGTAAAATATTCAGATAAGCTTGAGTAAATAAATCAAAGAAATCTTCTTTTTGATAAACTTTAGCAATAGACTTTTTATTTACTTCAAGGAATTTTACAGGAGCCGCATAATTGGGCAAGCTTAGGATATTTTCAATAAGCACACGAATATATTGTGGCTTAAACTCATCAATAATACCTTTTTTGTTTTTCAGAGCATCACAAATGTCATAAAAATGATATGAACTTCTTAGCACTTTTTCAACTTCGTCAGCTTTTTGCATGTCATAAATTCTTTTCATTACTTCTTCACTAATATCGGTTTGAGCAATAAATTCTTCTTCTTCTGGAAATTCTTCAACATTCTCGTTCATATTATTTTTCCTCGCTCATAGATATTTAAAAATTACTACTACTATTATAACAATATAATTAATTATTTGATACTTTTATTTTATCACTTTTGAAGATTGAGTGTCGATAAGCAATTCTTGCCTGAGTTCTTCTTTTAATTCTATACGAAGTTCTTCTCTTACTTCCTGTTTTATTTGTTCACGGTGACTTTTTACAATTGATGTAATTAATTGTTTAGTTTTTTCATCAGGAGTATTAGAAGGTTTATGAGAAATAACATCAACCAGTTTATAAACAAATCCGAGTATCAAGAGGATACAAAAAATAACAACAGGAAGCATATTGTTTTACCTTTTAATATAGAGTAAACATTTTCATTATATAACACTTATAAATAAATATTTCAAGCAATTATTTAAATGATACACAAGTTTAAATTTTGATGTCTGTTTCTAATACACTTCAAAGCATTTGCTATATGCACATAAATATCTTTGTCTTCATCATAAATAAAACTCATATTTTCGGCATAGTTATCAATAGATTTAGAAAAGAATTCAAACCTTTTCGCCATGTCTTTATTCATCTTTAATGAAATATTTTCACTCAGGCTTTGAAGCACGGTTTCTTTAAAATCAATAGCATCCCTTAAGCTATTAAATTCAGACACAACAATTTCTTTATGACCTTCTTTCAGGACATAACGGTTTTTATTTTTATTTTGACGACGCTCCATTGCCCTTAAAGCTCTTTTCATAGCAAGGTTTTTTTCATGAAGAATATTTTCCTGATGCTGTTTACTTTTCAATTCATAAGCTCGCTGGACAGATTTTTCAAGCTCAGTCACTACATCTGAAACAGTTCTTTCATCTATTGCATAAATTTGAAAATACTTATGTTTATCTTCATAAGCATTCATTGCGGCATTTCGAGCCATAAGATCTACAATATTATTATCAATATTGCGAGCCTTATGACCTTTTACCCAATTTCCAACAACACGATAATCTTTACAGGCAGCAAGAAGATCAATTAATTCTTTCCAGCAGCCTCCCTTTTTATAGTAAAGAGAGTTCTCATAAGGATACATTGAGAAATCGTTAATCACATTGACGACAGAATCAAAGTCAACATTTATAACAATCTGGTCACACTCTACCCCCAGCCTTTTGATTTTTTTCAAAGCAAGGATAACCGCATGAACTTCTGCAATAGCACTACTTCCACTTCTTTTCCTGTGGACTACCCGACCCGCAGCAAAGTTAACCGGACTATTAGCCAATCCTAAAATTCTAAAAGACAAACCTTCTGCTTTAAGTTCAGAAAAATAAGACCCATCTGTATACACCATTAAAGTATTCATCTTTTCCTCCAGTTATATCTAAATACTAGCAAAAGTGTATTTTGAATTCAAGCATTATTTTCCTTTTATTAATATTAAAACAAATAAAAATCTTAAATCTAACAAAGAATTAGGTTGAAAACAAAAACTCCACATGTTAGTATTCATTTATCAAAAGGAGAGTAAATGAAAACTTTTAGTCAGATTAGTTTAGAATCACACACTTTATCAGAATCTCAAAAAAAAGCAGCTTTTGTTATTTTATATTCTGATGATTTTAACCCACAATCTCAGGAAAAAAGAGTACTCATTTCCCTTCGCTGGAATAGCTATCTTGGTTTTGTAGGGGGACTTCGGGAATATGGTGAAACTCCTGTCGATAATGCTATTCGGGAAACCTTTGAGGAAGTTAATTTTGATTTAACCCCTTACAGGGAAAATATCATGCATTTAGCTTCTCATTTCTATGAAGAAAAGAATATGACTATTGATACATTTGAATGTTATATTTCAGCAAATGATATGAAATCTATTCTCTCTAATTGGATGAATGCAAAAGATGCTGCTTATGAAGTCGCAGGAGTTAATGCCGTTTTTTCCTCACACATAAAAAGACTGCTGGACTCACAATGGGCAGGTTCTGGTAAGCAGGAATTGGATATTTTTATTAAAAAACACAACTTATAATCTTTTTCTTCGTCCTTCTTTTTCTGACCCTTCATCTAAAGTATGAGAAAGAAGGATTTCTTTTTCTTCGTTAGTATATCTTTTCATAACTTCTTCTTTTATATCATCAGGAATTTTAAAATTATCCTTTATTGTATTTATGCCTTTATTTATAACATAATCTCTTATTTTAATGTTCCTTTTAAGGTAAATCTTCAATGCTTCACATGAGGGAATATAAGCCATCGCAGTAAATCCTTTCTTATCTTTTTTATAGGGGTCTATTCCCTTTTCCAGAAGATAATCCGTTTTATCTTCATGTTTCCTGAATAATACCGTTTCACCTTTTTTGTTAATTAAATTAAAATCCAGATTATAAATATCTATCATTTGTCTTAATACTTCGAAAGAATTAGCATTAAAAAGGGCATTCTCACCCCTGTTATTTAAATGGTGACGATTAATACCATTATCTATGAGATAGGACAAAACAGCAATTTCTGTAATGTAAAATAGAGCATTGCATCCTGTTAAAGGATTTATCACATTAACATCAGCATTATACTTTAACATTACTAAAGTCTTATTGAGGTTTGCCCCGAAAAGAGGATGCATTCCATCGTTTGAGAAAAAGGATGTGTTGATGCCAAGTTTTAATAAGGATTCTGTTTTACGGGCATTACTATAAAAAAGGGCACTTTCATTATTTTTATTAAGATGATTGATGTCCAGACCTTTTTCAAATAAAACCTCATAGTATGAATCTGAAGCTTTAAAAAAAGCATTGTTTCCATATTTATCGTATACATCTTTTATATTTAAATGATTATCCTGAATCAACTTCTTTATATAAGGGATATGTTGTTCTTTGAATGCCAGATTTTGTCCTGTATTATCTCTGTGGTTTATATAAACTCCCAAATCAATGAATCTTTTGAAATCACGTAAAGTTGAACAATGAAATAAGACATTTTTACCCATAAAATCAGTAGCATTAGTAGAAATTTCTCCTGATACCATTTTTTTATAGATTGATTCTAAATTGCGAGCTGAATTTAATATCTGAAGAAAGTTCTTTTTATTTTCAGCTTGAATATTTTCAATTAGTTCATCATTTTTTTCAAAGTTAAATACACTTTCAGAAGACATAGAACAACCTCAATTCTTTATAATAAAAAAGATTATCATAAGGTTTCTTAAAATTCAAAAATAAAAAAAACAGGGGATAACACCCCTGTTCTTTCACTGCATTACTTCTATTGTATATGATATGTCACTATCATTTCTATTATTGGATGGTCTGACTTATGGCATAGAATATTTTTCACTAGAGGATAATTCTAAGCCATTTATCTCTCTGAAGATTCAAAAAGTAGATAAGGAGTTGATCAGGCTGCTTTCTACAATTATTCTCAACAGATATTTCTGACCTCAGGCAGTATTTCAAGAAAACACCGTTATGCCGTATCGATACCATTAGTATTAAGATAGAATCTTTGTCATATCTTTAGTGTATTTTTGGCCGCGTGGTTTAGATTATCCAAGCCCAAACCCAATCTTTACATTGCATAAGCACCATTCGTCTAGTAGTCGATGCCCTGTTCGTTCAGAACAAGAACACTATACATTAATCAGTCATAAGAAATCAAGTCTTTTGTTGTGTCTTTTTAAAATTCTTTTATAATATAAGCAATAGAATACTTATATAAAGGACTTTCTTATGAAAATAGTAATGTTTGGTCTACCTGCCTCTGGTAAAGGAACCATGTCTTATGAGCTTGAAAAAACACTGAATATACCTCAGCTTTCTACAGGTGATCTTCTTAGACGATTACATAAAGAAGACACTACCGCTTTAGGCGATGAAGTCAGAAAAGTTCCCACAGGTCATTTCGCCAGTGATGAATTAATCATTAAAGCAATAAAAGAAGAACTAAAAAAAGATAAATATAAAAATGGAGTCATTTTTGATGGCTTCCCAAGAACTGAAATTCAGGCTAAAAAGATGATCGAAATGGATCTTGTTCCAGATGCTGTTGTTTTCCTGAAAGCAAAATCTGAAGAGATTATTGAAAGAATAGTCAACAGAAGAGTTCATCCTTCAAGTGGTCGAATTTATAATCTCATTTCTAACCCGCCTAAAAATCCAGGAGTAGACGATATAACTAATGAGCCTCTTGTTCACAGAGAAGATGATAAGCTTGAATTTATTGAAAAGAGATTGATGGATTTTAAAGATAAAACCTTACCCGCTTTTAATATTTTGAAGTCACTCTGTAAATATGGGTCAGGACCGGTTCTTGTTGAGATAAACAGTATGAATATGCCAAAAAAAGTTTTTCATGATCTATTAGTTGGCATAAAATCCACCAAATCTATTCAGGCTATCCGTAAAGATCATCAATTTGCTTTTGTACAAACTCCTTTTAATGGCACCACAGCAGAAATGATCGTTAAGCAAACCAATTATGCTCGTAGTTGTGTTCATGAAGTTTTAATGGAAGGTGAAATTCCTTTCTCAAGTAATATTTTTTATTCACAAGAGAATATCCTTAATTTTAACGATCCTGTTAAAAGAGAAATTGCCTTAAACATCAGTAAGCAGCTTTTGTCCGAATTTGGTAAACTGATCGTTTATTCTGATAATGATATAGCAGATCCTTACAATTCCTTAACCATAACAGTTAACGATAAATCACTTTTAGTTGATAATGATACTAAAGAGTTGGTTGATTATGCTATTGCTCATAACATTCCTGTCGAAACAAAACAAAACCTTTATTTTAAAAATGATGACAGATATTTTAAAAATACAAAAGATTTTTATTCTCAGGAAATCGATGACATCATTATACCGGATTTTTCTCAAAAAGCTGTTCTAACTCTCATTGAATCTCCCTATGCAGGCACATCAGATGAAATTCTGGAGAATGAAGCTTATGCTCGATATGCTGCAAAAGATTGCTTATCTAAACATGAAATCCCTTTTGCTAGTCATATTTTATACACTCAACCTGGTGTACTTGATGATACTCAAAGTGCTCAAAGAAGATTAGGTATAGAAGCTGGACTTATCATGGGACAACTTTGTCAAAAGACTGCCCTATATGAAGATCGGGGTGTCACTATTGGAATGGAAGAAGGTATAGAAAGAGCAAAAGCTTTTAGCCGTGAAATTGAACACAGAACACTGGAAAAAGTGAATGTTAAAGTTCCAAAATTAGGATAAATTAGTATATTATTTTGGAATAAATACAATATTGTAATTAAAAATTCTTCTTTTCATCAGGCTTAAAGGTATACCATAGGGTATGCCTTTAAGTTTTTTTGATCTATATATAGTAAAGAAATATTTACTTACACTTTATATACCAGGAAAAAATCATGGAAAAGAAATTAAAAGGACTTAAGAAAGGCTTCACACTGACTGAGGTTATGCTTTCTCTTGCCATAGCCGCTATCATTATTATTACTATATTTATGGCTTATCCTAAGATTAAAGCATCCCAGTATATCGATCAGGAAAGTCGAAATATTGCCTCTATTAAAGCAGGGGTCAGATCACTTTACACAATAAAACCAAGTTATTCAGGTTTATCTAATAAAGTAGCTGCATATGCTGAAATCATACCAGCAAGTATGATCCAATCGAACACATCTTACTCACTGAAAAGTGCATGGGGAGGGACGGTTACCATTTATTCTTCTGATTATGGAATAACAAAAAGTCCTGATTCTTCATTTACTATCATTTACACTAATGTTCCTGCTGATGTGTGTGCTAAACTTGTTGCAACAGACGCCGGAGAAATGAGTGCTATTAAAGTTGGTAATACTCGTGTTAAAGAAATAGGTGGTTTACTGGATATTGATGCAACAACTACAGCCTGTGCACCAGGAAACATAAGCATTAATTTTAGCTCACTTTAATTTAAAAAATAAACAAAACTGTTTATTAATAAAAAATAGCTTGCTTTATGGCTATTTTTTATTTTATAATCCTTCTACACTTAACAGGAGGATTTATGGGACTCTTCACTCGTAAAAAACCAAAAACAGAAATTGAAAGTCAAACAGAACTGGCTCAAAAGAACCTTGAGAGCTTGATTTCTTATAATAAAGACTTGGATATTGCTAAAACCGAAGTTGCTGTTCAGCTTTCTTCAGCCCAGATTCGTTTTAATGGCATTGAATTTCAGATTAAAACTCATCAGGAAGATGCACGTAAATTTGCCCAGCAAAATGATGATAAATCAGCAAGAAATATGCTTTATCGCATTAAAACCTACAATGAGCAATTATCCAACATCCAAAGTATGATTGATGAGTATTCTGGAAAAATCAAACAACTTGATGCTTTGATTGAAAAAACTCAGCGCCAGCGTTTTGACACAGAAAGTATTCTTGAAAGTTTACACTTTGCAGAAACACTCGAAAAAGATGCTACTATTAAAGGTGACGATTCTGCTTTCCAAAAATTGCTGACTCGCAATGGTAATGATTTAATATCTGTTCAGGAAACAACCGAAAAACTTAAAATCAGAGCACAGGCTCGCTCTGAAGCAAATAAGATGGTCAGCAAGATGAACAGTGAAGAAGATGATACTTTTGCAGATTATGAAACCACTCCATATGGTGAGGATGCAGAAGTTGAAAAAATGCTGGCAGAATTAAAAGCAAAAAAATAAAAAAAATGCTTGTTTTCAAAAAAAGCTTATAGTATAGTTAGTCTCAGTTAAGCAAATAATCTAAATCATAAAGAGGATATAAATATGGGTTTCTTCAGAACAATGTTTGACCTGGTTCGTGGTGTTAGCAATGATGTAGCTGATAAAATGACCGATGCATCTCGTCAGGCTCGACTGTTGCAGGAAGATCTTAAGTCTGTAGATAAAAATGCTATTAATGCATTAACTACGGCAACCGAAGCTCGCTTGATTGCTGAAAAAGAGTTCAAACGTCATGAAACTGAATACCATAGATACGAAGGCTATGCTAAAAAAGCAGCAGCAAGTGGTGATGCTGACCTGGCTCGTAAAGCTCTGGTTAAACTTCAGGAAATCAAACCTGATTACGAACGCTCAAAAGTAACTTTTGAAGATGCTACCAGAAATGAGCAAGAAATGAAAACTCGTTTTGAAAGCATGGAGAAACAAAGAAAACAAAACTGGCAGCGAGCTAAAACAATGGAAAGTCGTGCTCAGATGAACAAGACTCAGAAAAATGTTGCCAAACTGATGGATAAAAATGGTATGGTTGACGGCTCTGCGGCTTCAAAACTCGACAAGCTGGAAAGCAAAGTCGAAAAAGAAGAAATTCGTAATGCTGCTCAACAGCGGGTGGCAATCGGGCTGAGTGTTGAAGAAGATGATGAATTCAAGAAATTTGATAATGATGTTGCTGACCTGGACATTGAAGCACAACTGCAAGCTCTGATGCAGACTGGCGAGATTACGGCAAAATCTCCTGTCTCTATCGAAGAAAAGCAGAGTTCACCACTGACTCAACCTCATGTTGGTGATGTTCATGAAGCAGTTCCTGTAGAAAAAACAGGTCTGGATAAAGAACTGGAAGAACTGAAAACTCAGCATAAAAGTAATTAATAGTGTTTGACCTAAAAGGCTCCCCGGAGCCTTTTTTGTTTTTATAATTTGATTTTTCTCTGCCATATGATATAAAAAGTGCTAGACAGCATTGATTTTTTTCAGTACTATAAACACATCAAGACATAGATGTCTTTAACCATAGAGAGAAACAAATGAAAAAGTTTAACAAAAGCATGACAAGTCTGGCAATTGCAACTTCAATGGCGGCATTGGCTTCTACTCCTGTTTTTGCAGCAACCAACCCAAAAGAAGTTATCACACAAATCAATCAGGGCAACTGGAATCAGGCAGAAACACTTATCCAACAGGTTTTGAGAGAGCAGCCGGGTTCAGCTAAAGCATGGTACTATCGTGCTCAGATTGAAACTCAATTGGCTAAAAACTCACCTTATCATTCTAATCAGGAACTCAGCTACATTCAGTCAGCATTAGCTTCTCTGAATAAAGCAAAATCTCTGGATAACACACTGTCTTTCGCTCAAAATCCTGCTAAAGTTGCACAGCTTGAATCACAACTTAAAGGGGCAGAAGCGACTGTTAAAACAGCTCAGGCGGCAATGCAACAAAATGTGAGCAAAACTAATACTGCGGTTGTTCATCAACCTTCGGTTGCCGTTGCTCCTAAAACTGAAAATCATTCTTCTGGCGGTATGGGCGGATTCGCCTTTGTTCTTCTGGCTATTGGTGCTGCATCTGCGGCTGGTTATTTCTTCATTAAGCGTAAAGACAAAAATGCACTGAAAGATGAACTTAACACTATTAAAACGGGCATGGTTACCTTAACTGATGATATTAAATCATACATGACAGATCTTGAATTTCAGGGTAAAGAGACAAGCTTGCAATTTAACCAAGCCAATAGCCTTTGGGACGAAATCACGACTGAAATTCCTGATGTAAGCAATGTGGAACGTATTCCTGCATATCGTAATCGTCTGGATACTTACCAGAGTCGTTTTAAGCAGATTAAAAACGGTAGTTTTAATGTAGTAAAACAAGCTCAACTCGAAAAAGAGCAGGCTGAATATGCTGAGTCTCGCCGTCAGGCTGAAAAGGTTCAGGCAGTGCCTCGTGCAAAAGCAACTTCTTCTTCACGGGTAAATAGTGATTTTTCAAGACCTGCTTCTTCAAGTCGTCGTAATGAATACGATGATGATCAGGAACGTCGGACTGAGGAACGCCGTGAGCGAGAAAGAGAAGAAGAGTATCGTCGTAATAATTCTTATCATAATCAACAGCCTCATACTACTATTATCAATAATGGTAATCAGGGCAGTGGTTTTGGTGATGTGTTGACAGGTGTAGCAATTGGTAGCATTCTTTCCAATGCTGGTCATCACGATAAAACAACCATTATCGAGCGAGAAGTGCCACAGCACTCTTCTCCATCAAACAGTGATTTTGATCAGGGAAATGGTGGAAATAGCTGGTCAAATCCTCCTTCTGGTAATGGTGACTTTGATTTTGGTTCTAATGATAATGACAGCTTCAGTAGTCCAAAAAATGACAGTTTTGATTTTGGTAACAATTTTGACTCAAACTCTGATTTTACAGGCGGTGGTGGCTTCGATGCAGGTCAAGACGACGACCAGTGGTAAAATTTTTTCTTAATAAAAAGCTCCTTAGGGAGCTTTTTTATTTTGATCTTTTCAAAATAAGTGATAATTTATTTTTAATCTAAATTTTAAGAAGAGGTATATATGAAAGAATTAGTTAAAGTTAGCGAACAAATACATAGTAATTTACTGAATGAGGAATTTGTTGTGCTTTTTTTTCACTCTTCCTGGTGTGGTCCATGTAAAACTTTTCATCCGGTACTGGAAGAAATCGCAGCCAAACCTAAATATCAATCTGTCTTTTTTGGTTCAGTTGATGTTGACAAAGAAAGAGATATTTCTAAAAGATACCATCTGAGAACAATACCCACTATTATAGGTCTACATAAAGGCAAAGTGATATTTCAGCATTCTGGAGATATCAAAGAAGCCGATTTTGAGTTTGACCTTAATGCATTGCTTGCAGCATAATTTTAAACGGAGTTTTTATGCATTTTTTATTTAAACAGGAACTTCAAAGTAAAAGTCGATTCCTGTTTTTTCTATTCAGTCTTTTACTTTTTATCCTGCCCATTATATTAAGTAATACTTTATATTTCGATGATAATTCACGAGTATTAACAGGTAAGGCTTACTGGGATGTTGATGGCAGACCTCTGACTGATATTATTTTTTATTTACTTAATAGCAATGTAGGCACGGTTTCTAATATTCAACCTTTACCACTTCTCACAGGAGTCTGTGTATTAGCTATCTCTTTATGGTATTCTACAGAAAATGTTAGTTATAAAAAAACACCATTAAATCTTTTTCCCTTTCTTTTGCTTGTCTGTAATCCTTTTTTCCTTCAAAATCTTTCTTATCAGTTTGATTCTGTAGGAATGTGTCTTGCAATGAGCTGCGGCTTGTTAGCATTTTTTTATAAACCCGATAATTCAAAAAAATATACTTACCTTTATCCAGTATTTTTCCTTTGTTTATCTAACTGTTTTTATCAACCCGTATCGAATGTTTTTTTAACACTTTATTTCACTAATATTTTAATAAGATTCAGAGATTTTTCATCTGTTGTTAAAGAAACTTTTTACAATGCTGGCATTTATATTTCAGGAATGGCTCTGTACTCTTTACTGGCATTTACCATTTTCCCAGTGACTCCGGGAAGAAGTAATTTTATTCATATTTCTCAGTTAAAAGCTTCTTTTGAAGTTTCACTGTCTAAACTTGTGGAGATCCTTTATAGTTTTACACAAGATTATTTTTTAATCATTGGGGTGTTAGCGATTGTATTAATAATTATCAATTATATTGTAGCGATGATTGTCAATGTCAAAAGAGAATCTCAACATTTGCATAAAGCTATAGCCGGATTAATTACATTTATCACTCCATTTGGATTAATTCTTAGCTTATGGGGGCCTTTTTTACTCATTGATGAACTTTTCTTTAACCCAAGAGAATTCCCGTCTTTAGGAGTATTCCTTATGCTGGCTTGTTTTAGCCTCAAAAGAATAGATGAAAGAGGGTATATTTTTTCTTTATTTACTGCATTCTTTATCGTTTATGTTTTTTCTTTTAGCTTTATTTATGGAAATGCTTTGAAGAATCAAAGAGATTATGAAAACCGAATCTACACTGATATTACTAATCATATAAATAGTGATCCAAAACTGGCAGAAACCTCAAAAATAGAGATTTACGGAGAAACGGGATTAGCACCCAAAGCCATAAATTCTTATAATACTCATCCTTACCTGTATATTTTAGCACAACCCTCTTATCGTTGGGTTCAGAGATACATTATAAAAGCTCAAGGACTTGAAAATGTCTCAACCAATGTAGCTTTTGATGATAGTAAAGAATGGAAAAGAATATGTTCACAACATCTAACACCTTCTGTATGGAACAAACATTATGAAATATATCTGTTTGATAGTCATGCTTCAGTGTGGATCAAGAAAACCAAACAACAATCAGTATGTAATGAAAAGCCTGAAAAATATTACAATCAGTTCTCCAAAGAATTAAATTAAAAAGAAAAGGAAGAGATTACTCTTCCTTTTCTTTATGTCAATTTTTTTATTTATTTGAAAGTTCTATTACTTTTTCTATTTCATTTTTTGAAGTTTGTTTTTTCAAAATATAAAAAGGTGTTCTGTCTGATAATGATTTTTGAGGTCTTGTTAAAAAATCAATTTTATTTTCGAATGTTTTATTTTTCATATTTTCCAAGACCGTTTCCAGATGATCTATTTTTTTAAAATTTTTAATCTGGAAAGAAGGAATTTTCAACTCACCATCTTCTTCAAATGCAATCAACCTGCCTTCTTCAATATCCTGATTCACCTGCTCTATAGAAACATCAAGTTTACTTGCTGCCTCTTGAATGTTAAAGACACCACCCATGCTTTCAATATTGAATAAAATGTCTTTACTGATACCTTGTGAACTTGTAATATTTTCAGCTTTCATAAAATCACCTTTTACTTGTTTAATAACCTTGATCACCTGATCAATTAAAGGAATAATAGCCTGGTAATGTTATGAATTCAACCTGAGACAGGGTAAATTAAGATAATTGCACAAAATCTACATATTTTAACAAAAGAAAAACAGAGTTCGAATCCTTTGTTATATTTAATCAATTTTTTTAGCATTATTTTTATTAACACATTCAAATTCTTTTTTTCTTTTCTATATTCTTTGTTTTTCTTACAGGTTTTAATGATTTCAAGATTTCTTTCTTTTCTTCTTCAACCATATCTTTTCTTATTATTTCTGCTTTAGTAATAACATTCAAAAGTAGTCCTTTTTCGGCAGGATTTATGGCATGATTTATTATACTTTCTGTGTTTGATATAAAAACAGCAGCATTATCTAAAAAAGTTTTATATTGAGTTCTTTCATGTCTATTTGTAGTCCTGAATGTTTTTAACAATTGTAGAAAAACTTCTTCTATTCTTTCATCTCTATGGGCATTTTTAAACACGTTTCTCACTGATTTTTCTGATATTGTTCTTTCGTTTAAACAATACATATCAAGTATGTTTCCATATGGGATTTTTTCGACATTGAACTTATGCCTGTTTTTTAAAAAATAATCAGTCCCCACCAATATTTTGAAAGCACCATAAGCTAATCCTGACTGACTTTCTGAAAGTGTCTTCATTGTTGCTTTGTTCAGTATTTTGTCAAAAAGCTCATCAGAATAATCTAATGATGTCTTATGACTCAGAATTTCCCAAGCAAGATTAGAGTAATCAAGTTCTGGATGAGTATCAACAATATAGTTAGCAATTTTTAATTTTTTTCTTTCATTAAAGAAAGGAATAAGTAAATTTGAATGCATGAAAAAAGAATAGCTCTGTATAACAAGATCAACTTCTTTAAATTTTTCCAAATCATCATTTCTTAATATTTTAATGTATTCTTTTTCTTCCATGTCCACTTTTAAATCCTTCTTTTATTTTCTGATTTATTATCACTCACCTTTAAAACAGCTTCAAGCGCTTTTTTTTCTTTAAATATATGTATTTTTTTAAACTCTTCTTCAATATATTGATCATTAAATTCATTATTATTTGTAATGAATCTTTTCTCTTTTAAAGCATCAATACTTAAGGGAATTTGAGCATCTTCTTTTAATTTTTTAAATGTAAAACTAACTAAACGATTTAAATCATTATAAATATCGTCATTTTTTACAGATTCATTATCTACTCTTACACCTTGACTTGTGATAAACAACTGAACTTCAGGATACTTTGTTTCCAGATTACAAGTGAGATTCAATAAAGCAACTTCTGCTTTTAACCTTATTGCATCTATCATATCATAGTAATCAAAATGAGCTTTGCCTTTTAAAATATCTCTTTCACTAATTTCTACTCTTCCACCCCTGCTATCAAGAAAGAAAGTATTAACAATAGGAAATAGATGGGTGTTAGGAAGTTTATCTTTTTTATTTTCTCTTATCTTTTGTAAATCTATTGTAAGATATTCTACTTCTTTAACTTCAAACAAATTAAAAAGTTCTTCGAAATCAAAAAAATGACTTTCCATTAATTTTGCTTCTCTGTCTATCTTATCATGAGTAGACTTTGATAATGGTTTTCCAGAGTTTCCTTCGCCATAATTTCGTATTATACTTATCTTCCATTTCTTATGGTAAGTATCCATTTCTGCTACGAAATTACTCAGTGATCTCAATTTGATTAAATTGGCATATTCTTCTCTTAACAAATAATCATTAATGATATAATTCATTAAATCTCTTTTCTCTTCTTCATAATTAGTGAAGCACAAATCAGGTCGGTTGTAGTCGTTATTATTTGCTAAAAAACTCATTCTTTCACCTTAAATATTTTTTATTTTATCTTTATACATTACTTGATAAAAAATTTTCTTAATATTCTAATTATATCATTTATTTGTCATAATCAAAGTTCTTCCTATATGAAAAATTTCTTTTGTCTTCTTTTTACATGGACGTTATAATTAAACAAAGGAGGAGCGTATGAAAATAAAAATAAACAAAAATAATTTTAACGATAAAAATTTACTGGAACATTTAATGAATAAAAATATTCCAGTAGAGTATCAATGCAAGGAAGGCTACTGTGGTTCTTGTCGATGCAGGCTTGAAAAAGGTCAAGTAAAGAAAACTCAGGATTCTTTAGCTTTTACTCAAAAAGATGAAATCCTTTTATGCTGCTCTAAGCCTGACTCAGACATTGAAATTCATCTTTTCTATTAACCAATAACCTGAAACATTCATCATTATAAAATGTCATTTCACATAATACAACAAGTCAGGCTGTTAAAAACAGTTGCTTTCTTTATTTACCTTTGGTACAATGCCTTACTTTCAAAAAAGGAGAATTTTCATGTCTAAAAAAACACTGTTAACATCAATTGCTGTTGCTGTAGCCTTAATCTCTGCATCTTCACAGGCTTTTGAATCTAAAGTTAATATAAATACCGTAGCAAAAGTATCTGATATTAAGACCGTAGAAACCGACCATTCTAAAGTAGATCTTCCTGTTGTTGACACTGCTTCTGTAGCTTCTGTTTCTTCTCACGGTATTTTTAGCGGCCAATCTTTAAAAATTTATAATGTAGAAGTTGTTAGAAAAGAAATTAAAAGTTCAGCAGATGTTAGTCCTATGATTTCAAGGGGTAAACTTTATGTTGCTCGTGGTGCAAAACCTCAGGGAGGTCATGTTTTTAGTATAGCATCCGCCGCTTCAACTTCTCCTTTTGTTTATGCTTTTACCAAAGAAAAAACTTACATTAAAGATCTTTCTGTAGAAAATAAACAGGATGGTAGTGTGTCTGCAACTATTGTCCCCGGTATGGTAGATGAAGGTGTTACTCTTGTCGTAGATACGAAAAGAACAAAAGAAAATATCCTGATTTCAACCATTTCGCTTTCAGAAAAAAGAATTGGTTCTATGAATGAGTCAGAAGAACATGTTTCCAGACCTGACACCAGTGTTTTCACGGCTTCCAATCGTGTAGTTTCACATCCTGGAGAGACCATTGTTATTCATTCTCCACCTTACAAGCAAGATGGAAAGAATTTTCAGAATGAATATTACCTGACTATTCGTTAATATGTAGACCGTAAAATAAAAAGCTCCTTTTGGAGCTTTTTTTATTATAACCTTTTTACTTTTAATTTTTCTTCACTTATGTTTTCACTAATGATTTTTGATAATATTTGTTTTTCTCTGTATACGATTAAATAATTCAAATAGGGTTCAATTAATTCTTTTAACATACAGTTCTTTAAAAGAACATTTTCTACATTCTTTCCTGATTTATTAACTAACGAGTGGTCAACACCTTGGTTAAGATAAAACGAGAAATTTTCAAAAGATGAACCTGAGTAAAAAAGTACATTTTCATTATCATAGTTTTTATGATGAATATTAGCACCTTTTTTAATTAGCATATCCCTGTTTTTAGGATCATGAGTATGAAATAATATGATATTTCCAGTACAATCTTCCTGATTGGTATTAATTTTGTTTTTTATCAAAAGACTGAGCACATCAGGATACGAAGTATAAAAAGCAGCATTTCTTTCGAATCTATCAATCTGATTAATATCTATCCCGTGTTTTATAAGCAGACGGGCTTGAATTAAGTTAATATGTCCAAATAAAGCATTTTGGTTATCAATGTTTGTTTGATTAACATTTATTTTATTTTCAAGTAACACTTTCATCTTTGCAGGAGCTGCACCAAATAAAGCATTATTACCATCCCGATCTACCTGATTTATATTTATTCCTGCATTTATAAGTAATTTTGCTTTTTCAACACTACAATAACGACTAAAAAGGGCATTTCTCCCAAAACTGTCAGTATAATTAATATCTGCACCATAATTTAATAATTTTTTTGTTAAAGGAAGGCTGGATTCTAAAATTGATGAGTCTTCATATTCCATATATTTATTTCTCTTGTTTTGTTTTATTTATTATACTTTATTTATTCATAATAAAAAAGAGAGGCATTTTCCTCTCTTTTTATATTCACTATTTTTTTTAGTTAGCTTACTTATTATCGTTATCATTTGTTAGTTCATGATACTCAGCTTTTGTTTTATCGCCCAACTCATTAGCACTGGCTTTTGTTTTGTCCCATCCTTCCTGAGTAGTAGCTTTTGTTTTATCCCAACCTTCAGATGTTTCTTCTTTGGTTTTATCCCATCCCGATGATGTTTTTGCTTTTACTTTTTCCCAGTTTTCAGCACTTTTAGCTTTGGTTTCATCAAGTGTCTGACGACCTTTCTCTTTTGCTCTGTCTGTGCTTGAACCTTCTTTTGCATCAATCACATCGCCTTTTATTTTAGCTTGTTCAGCTTTTACACTTTCTTCTGTTGAAGCAAGTCTGTGAGATTCAGCTTCTTTTTTATCCTTCAAAGCAGCATCGTTGTTATCTAACTTCTCATTAATTGACGCCTGACCATCATTAAAGGTTGCCGCAGCGTCATGACCAGCCGATTTGGTTTCATGCTTAACCTGATCCCAGGTTGAACCCGCATCTGCTATTGCCACACTTGAAAAGGCACCAGTTATAATTGCAGCTAATAAGACTTTGTTAAATTTTTTCATAAATTACCTCGTCATTGTTTTTATTAATTTTAATAGCATGATAATTACCATATTTTTTCATTTTTTTCAAACAACTCTTTCTTTAAATCAATTAAAAATAAGAATTTTTTGATACCAAAAACCATTTAACTTATTGTATTTAAAGGATTTCAATCTTCATTATTTTTCCTTTTTCTTTTTGCTTTTTAGAGAACTTTCTTATATAATTCTCTCACTCTATATAAAAGGAATCATTATGTTAAGTCTCGTTAAAGTCAATTTTAAAGGTGTTGAAAAAGAAAAGTATTTATCTCTTTTAACCTTTTCTTCTAATAGCAGGGATTATTCAGTTGCACTTTCTCATGATAAGCTAAAAAGCTTAGATTCCATTATTAATAAATTGCAGCATACAAGCGAAGATTTTTATATTGCATTCCATCAGGATATGAATAATGTTCCTTTTGTGATTATTGATCAAACTATATATAATTTCTCAGAGGATTCTATTTATAACTTTAATGATATTGAAAGAAGCCCTGCTTTTAAGACTACTCTTTACACACTTCTCTTTATGATTATTGTCTCTGTTTTTACAATTCCTCTGACATTACTTTTGACACAGATTCCGGGCTTACAAAATCTATTCTGGCCAATTTTTGCAGGATGGGATATTGCACTGGGAGGTTTTGGATATTACTGTATTAAACGTTATCTTGGACATTATTCTTTTGTTAAAAATAAATTAGTTTCAAGAATAAATTTCGCCAGAAAGTATAGCCTGGCTTATCTTGAGTGTGATTTTTAATCTAAAAAAAATGCTCTTTTAAAGAGCATTTTGTTCTCTAAATTTAATACACTCTTCCAGACTCAGGCTATCAATTTTTTTATGCAGTTCGTCAAATAATGTGTCATTAATCACTTTACGGAGGGTGTCAGTGATATCAGTAAGATGGTTATTCGTAAAATCTATCAATTTAATCAAGTCACTATACATAATTCGTTCTTTAGGTGTTAATTCATTGTTCCTTAAGTGGTGATATTTAAGCTTCATCGATAGAGTTTGCTTATTTTCAATATAGCTAATCAATTTTTCAGGATGATATTCAAAATCTATCAAAGCCAGATCACTTATTGATGACTGATTTTTTATAGACAAATTGATAAAATAATTTTTACACAGCATACAGAATGCAGTAAGAAAATCGTTTTTTATTCGAGTTTCTTTGTTGAGTTTTTTGATTACTTTAAGACCGCATTCGGATAAATTATCAATATATTTAACAGACTCAGCACTGTGTTTTACTTTTTGACTATAAATATAGTCTTCTTTTAATTTAAAACGAGCTTCTTGAGTTCTTACTCTAAAAAGTTCTTTTTTTTCTTCTTCTTTCTTTTCTTTTTCAAACTGAATACTTTTTAAAGTCTCTGATACACATTTTTCTTTAGCCATATAAGTATAGCCAAAACCCATGTCTATTTCATTCAGAGTATGTTTTAATTTAAAAAGCATTTTATTTTGCCTCTGTTATTTTTTCAAGCTGTATTATAGAAAAATCAACATAGCTATACATTTCTGATTTTATTTTTTCATCAACATCAGGATTTTCTTTTTTTATCATTTCTTCTAAAGAAGTGAAAAAATTAACCATCTTTTCTTTTTCATAAAGCTCCTGTGAAGCTTTTACATTCTGTATTTCTTTTTTTATCTTCCTGTCTACATCATCAACATAAAGCCAGGTGTTCTGTTTTAAAGCCCCATATGACTTCAGCTTGTTAGTTTTAAACAGTTCAAACATGCCCAGCAATTGAATATATTCATCTTGCTGTTCAGAACTTGATTTTCTTTCAATTGGTGAAGAATAAACACCTTCGAATATTTCCTGATATACGGACTTAAGAGTAAACATTTACACCTCTTAAAGTTAATTTCTTTAGAAAAGCCAGGTTAATATTTTGCAAATCTGTAGATAAGCCTAATTTAAAAACATTAATTTCCATAATATTATGCTTTGGATAAAAAGGCTTTACAATATTCTCATAAAAATGGCCATGAATAGCCTTAATATCTGCTAAAGATTCTGATTTTTCAATTTCTTTTTTTAATGCTTTAAGGTTTTTCTTATACTCAGTTGCCATTTCATGAAATCTGCCATATTCATCGGCTGAACATTTATTTACCACCATGCTGCCAAAAATACCCGATTTATAGACAATATTATCAATAGCCTTCACAATTTTGGCAAGGATAGCTTCTTTCTTGTTTTCAAAAGAGCCATCTTTAGTATTGACCAGACCTGTCACAATGGGTAGGTCATCAAAAAAAACATCGCTTTTGACAGGTGACTTTGTAAACATAAAAACTCTCCTTTAAGTTAATATTCTCATAATAACATAAATAGAGAGAGTAAATCAATTTATAATTAAAGCCTTTTTTTAACAGTCACTGTCATTTCTTTTTCTAATAAGGAAGAAATGGCTTTTTTCTCCATTCTGGCTTTAACCTGTGGCGAATTATTTAAAAAATAGTCTTCCAGATTATTTTCTTTAATGCTAAAGCCTTTTTGGTCACATACAGGAGTAAGTAAAACATCTTTCAGTGAATTTTCGAATTTTTCATATATTACATGATGCAATATCTCTTTATGTTCTTCGGGTAAAGTATTAAGAATATTGAAAATACTGTTATTACATTCAAAGGCATCTTCAATACTTAAATGTAGCAACTCAGGATGTAAATTAAGCATACTCTTAAGGAAAGCACACTTATTAACGATTGTTTTGTTCTCTGCACCTATAAAATCCAGGAAAAAATTTTCTTTTTTATTCATAAAATCTGAATCACAAATATACATAGGATTTGCTCCTAACTTAATTAGTGATTCAATTTCTGGTAAAGATGCATTGCTACTCACTGCTTTTGATAATATGTTATAGGTTTTCTTCTTTAGTTCTTCCTTTTTATTAAAATCTTTTGTTTTACAACCATTATAAGTTATACTAAAAAATCGAATTTGGTTAATATCTATATCAAATTCTTTTATAAGCCTATCTATAAAATTATACCATTGACGGGTCCCCATGCTTCTTTTTTTATCTGAAGAAAAATAATGTGTCATTAAAAATCTTTTGTTTTCTTGCTCATTTTTATATTTTTCCAATCCCCCCGCATCATCCGTTTTTAAGAGATTATAATATTCCAGATCAAGAAAATAATCTGAATAAATATTACTGAATATTTCAGAACTTTTTTGTAAGAAGAGTTCTTCAATCATTGTCGTCAGATAAATTCCATCAACTTCAGGACTACCTGCCCTCGAATAATCATGTATTCTCACCTCTTTTATATTAAAATCATATGGTCTGAAATTTTCTTTTTTCAAACTATCAAAAATTTTTTTATAATTAGCACCATACGGTCTCCAGGAATCAGAACAAATTTTTTCAAAAGTTGTCATTGCTTTAACTCCCTTGTGATGGCTTTTTATTTATAATGCTTTTTTCTGTGAGGAAGTTTTTTAATTCATTAACAATCAGAGCGTGAAATGTATTTTCATCATTAACTCTAAAAGCCGCAGCATTTGTATGACCACCACCTTTAAATTTTTCGGCAATCACACTGACATCAAAACCTGGTTTACTTCTTAAACTACAGGATACTATACCGTCTTCTGTCTTTTCCCAAATCATAGCAAAAGTTCCTGACTGTTCAGCCACAATATTACCCAAATCTGAACGATATTTTAAAGGGGCATTAACCATAAGTCCTTTATGTCCATCAAGAACAACTTCTTTAGCCGTATATGAATATTCTTTTAATAATTTCATATAATCTTTATAAATACTTTCACCTGACTTTGTTTTTGCTTCGAATAATTCAGGATTATTTAGTAGTTCCACCCAGTAGCTTTTTTCAATATCTTTTGGTTGCATTCCATTTTCCAAAAGTGCTGCATGAAAAAAAGCTGTTTCTTCAAATTTGAATTGCCACAGATCATAATCTTCCACAATATCAATCATTTTAGGGATTTCTTTATGGCTTCCGTATTCCAGCCATGTCATTTTAGCCCCACATACATCATTGTTGTCGCTAAAAATCAAATGGAGTGGTAAATCTGGATTATCCTTTAATTTTTCCCTTAATTTATTCATCAGTGGAATAACCGTTTTGTGGTGATCAATAATTGTCACTTTATTTTTGTTTTTCAGAAACATTTCTATAAATTCTTCTGACAGACAAATGTCAGCCATAATAACTTCAGTATTATTGTAACTTTCTGTTTCTGCTTTAAATTTCTCATATCTTACAGGAATATCTGGATTAAAATCAGCATAGTCAACTTCAATATAGTCGGCTTCTTTTCCAAATTTCCGCTCAAGAATTGCCCGACAGCAACAACCATCAACACAATTTGCATGAGTTAAAATTAATTTTTTCATTACGATTAACCTCTTTTCTATTTTATCCTATTATACCATAATGGCTCGATTTAAAAAGTTTTATATTATTTAATAGCAGCATGTTACAAACAATTTTCAACTTTAATAGCTTGTCTTTTTTAGTTTTTTAATGCTATTATTATCTGCAAAAAGGAGACAACTATGAATACAACAAAAATTGCCATCATAGATTTTGAAGCAACCTGTGACAATTCTGAAAAAGTTATACCTCGCGGAGAAATGGAGATTATTGAAATTGGATGTGTTATAGCAGATTTGAAAGGAAACACCTATAATCATTTCTCTACTTTCGTAAAACCCATTTTACATCCAAATCTTACTCCATTTTGTAAAGAATTAACTCATATATCTCAAGAGGATGTTGACTCTGGACTTCATTTACTTGAAGCATTTAAAAATATGAATCTTTTTTTACGGGATGAAAAAATTAAAACATGGACTTCATGGGGAGATTGGGACAAAACTCAGGTGCATAGAAACATAAAGCATTACAAAAAAATGAAAAGACCTTTTGAGTTTATGAAATTTCACTATTTTGACTTGAGTGAAAAATATTATAAGCATCAGGGACTACCGCAAACTTGTGGGCTTATCAAAGCATTGGCACGTCATGAGATTGAGTTTACGGGCACTCCACATAGAGGTCTTGATGATGTTATTAACACAGCTAAATTACTTCCTTTCTCAGGACTTTAAATTTTACCAATAAAAAAGCCAGAATTTCTTCTGGCTTATCTTACTTAATTATTCACCTTTGTTTATTTTTCTTACTGCTTCAATGTCTACTTTTTTAAGAAGATAATTTTCAAACATCTGAGTCTTTTCAGTTTGCTTTCCTGTTTCATAGTAAGAAACCAACTCCAGATTATTTTGTGCAAAAATCTCATGCATTTTATCTATACCTACATTATAGAAAGTGCGACCTCTTGTATCTTCCATAAAATTATCAGGCAATTTTTTGATAGAGAAATACATTGTTCCATCTTCTTTAAGAGCATTTGCAAGGTTTGCTACAGCAATTTCAAACTCCGCTTCAGGAAGATGTAACAGAGCAGCACAACACCAAACTGCATCAAACTCGTTATTGAATTTCATATCAGCAAAATTTACGACTTCTGCATTTAAATTATGTTTTTCATTACAAATTTTAACAAGTTCTTCTGAGCCATCTACTGCTGTCACTTCAAAACCTTTATCTCTGAAAAATACACTCTCACGACCTGATCCACATCCAGCATCCAGAATTTTAGAACCTTCTGGAATATTTGCTATTTTTAAAAAGTCGTCACAAATATCCTTCATGTTAAACAACTGCGACTCGTCGTAGTAAGCCATTGCATTATTATTGTAATAATCAAGGTTTTTATCTACGGATAGTTCCACTTTACCATAATCTCTTTTAATTTTCATATTATACCCTCAATGTTAGTTGTATTCATTATACTAAACTTTTGCATTTTTAAAATAGGTAATAGCATGATTTTCGAGTAATTCATTGTGACGCATATTTAATTCTGATAGCATGGTAATGATTTCATCTTTTTCCAATGCAACTTCAGCAATAGCAGTATCTTTTTCCTTAAATCCTTTCTCTTTTAAAATATCCATTACGGGGGGATAAATCTTCCGATATTTATTGTCTGTCATCCATGCCCAGCGATTAACGATAACAAGTCTCGTATAAGTTCCACTTTTTCTTTTAACTTTGCCCAGAAAACCAAAATCGGTATAACGACATATATCCTTATCATCCAAAACTTCTTCATCGTCTTCTTCTATATCATCAATAACTTCCTCATCATTTTCGGGAAGCAATTCAGTCTCTTTTTTATTTTTTTTACTCATTATTAAACACCTTCTTTTTCTATGAATAATGTGATAGAATCCTGTTTTAAAGACAGGTCTGATATTAAAAACTATAGATGTTTTTTATCTTTATTTCCATTTAATTTTAAATTGACTTTTAAAAATTTTATCTGTACTATGTTATTAAAATACTTAATCAGATTCAAAAGCCGGAGTAATTGCAATGATTTTTAAAAGAACAGATCACCGCGAAACAACAGAGTTTAAAAACTGTCGTCTGGCAGTGCTCTCTGTTTTTCAGCAAGGCTTCTCCAAAATTGAGGAAGAACAATCTTCCGTCATGAGAAAGCCATTATCGCATATCAGCTCTGATGACAAAGTTTTTCTTGATAAAGTCGGCGCTTGTGACAAAGCCATGAAAGAACTCTATCAGGAATATTCAACTCTTTTTAACGGCCTTAAAAAATTCGACTATAATGAAAAAGAACGATACTTTGAAAGAGCTATCAATAGCACCCTGAGAATGTTAACTAAAGAGCAAGTTAAATCTTTAAGTTCTTCTGTTAGCTCTTCCAGTAGCTCTACAGCAATTACAGCGAATAAATCCTGGAAAGGTAAAACCAGTGAAGAGCTATATAAAGAATATATTAACAGTTGATAAGCAACCAGATAATATTAAAAAAGGACTCTATGAGTCCTTTTTGTCTTAATCGTTAAATCTGCCAGCTTTTTCTGTAAAATCGTTTATAGCCTGAATGTCATGTGATATTTCTTCCGCAAAAGAAGCTTTACGCTTCTCAATTTCTTCTTCAACTGCTTTTTTCAAAAGCTCAGAAACATCAAGTTGTTGTTTTACTATTTTTAATAAAACTTCGCTTTCTACTTCTACTGATATTGTATATTTTTTCATACATGCCTCCTGTCTTTTTTACTCTTAATATAATAAATTTTAGCAGGAGGCAAATTTTTCTCTTTCTTAACTTCTCATTTTGCCGATGTAAAAATAATCTCTTATCATGCTAAACGACTGGTATTTTACATCACTCAATGGCTCATAAACATAATTGTCCCAGAACTCTTCATCTGCGGTACACCCGTTTGTTTCTCCACAACAAATAAGCATTTGGTGAGGATATAAACTTTTTAATACCTGAAAAGCTGTATTATCCATATAAGGCCAGCACATTAAAATAATATCGGCATCTGGATATTTATTAATCGCATCTACAGCAGAAATTGTTTTTAAGAAACCTGGTTCAATTTCCTGAAGCCCCCACTCGCCGGAATCCGTTGCCAAAATGTCAACACCTGCCTCTTTAAGATGCCATGCAAGCATTCCGGTTCCACTCATCACCTCAAGTACTTTTTTTCCAGACAGAATGGTGCTTAAAGAATCCACCAATTCTTGTGTAACAACAACATAGTTTCCACTTTGTTGATAGGTTTCTTTTTCAATGGCTTTTTCCATCATTTTATTAGGATCAAACTTTCCAGAAAAAGCATTATAAGGTTCATACTGAGCCAGTAATTTTTTTCCTTTAAAATCTTTAATAGAATCAATCAGTGAATTTACCATTCTTTTTTCCTCTTATAATGAACTCTCATTATATCTAAACAACATCCAAAAAACAAAGGTTTTCTTTTTGTAAAGAAACAAAAAACCACTAGATAATAGGACTCACTTTGCTATAATTATTTTACAGGCGACAAAACAACATTCTCTTATTTTAAAGGTAAAAACATGCAGATCAAAACATCTCACTCTCCTACTGTTGTAAATGCTTTTAAACAAAAACCAGATTGGTTTATTAAACAAAATGGTTTTGAAAGTGTTGATAGTGAAGGTTATAGTGCGAATGGCTATCATATCGAAACAAAAAAAGACAGGGCGGGTTTTACTGAGCGAGATTATGTGAATTCACTCGAATACTTTGAAAACTATGGATACGATTCTATTTTGTATCATGATATTCAAAAACAATGGTATCTCAATTCTGATGATGAAATTTGTCAGCATCTTACACGTAAAGCCGCATGATAAATTGAGAAGACCAATTTAAAGGAGCTTAGGCTCCTTTTTTATTTACTTTTTTCTTTTTTTTGATAAAACAAAAAATAACCTTCATTTTAGATAAAGGAGTTTTTGTTTATGATTATACTAAAAAGAGAAGAGTCTTATCTTTCCTGGTTATCTTTTTTGATTATAGCCACTTTATTCTCTACAGGACTACACTACTTCTATTCAAAAAATATTTATCACATTGCCATCTGGATTATTCAGATTCTGATGTTATTTTATTTTCATTCTAAAATAAAGCAAGGATCACGAAAAAGTTTTTTATTTTATCCTTTTTCTGCTTTGTTGAGTGCGGGGGCTTTAGCAACATTAACTTTCCCAGAGTTGAATTATTCTATAGAAAAATACATCAAAGTTGCAGACTCACACTTTCTTATTAAGCCTGTCTTTTTTTATATTAAAGATATTATTCCTTTGGAATTTTCATGGATTCTTATTTTAAGTTTTTTCTTTTCATTAGCTATCGTTTTAGGGATACTTGTATTTTATTTCCTTAAAAGCAGCCTCTATAAAACCCAGAGATTTTTTAATGGTTTTTTTTCATTAACAGGGCTTTATTTCATTATTATGCTTTTCTTTCCACTTACAAAAACTAAAAATATCGTGTTATCTTTACCAGATAATATAAAATATGTTATCAATAACAACCTGATTCATACAGTATTCTCTTATTTTCAATTGTTCTCAGGTTTATTATTTTGCCTTTCTTTGTATACATTAATGAGTTTATTCAGAGATAATAGAAAATCATCCCTTATTGCTATGCCGTTTTTATTATTTTTGAGTTTTGCCCTTTTTTATTTTAATTTGATGTATCTGAGTGTATTTATATTTAACATTATTATTACGACTCTTATATTTTTTCTTGCAGCAGATGGTTTTAAAAAATTCACCTATAATAATTGAAAACTTATTTACCTTAATGGTATATTGTTTAATAACCTGGAGAAAATGTATGAAAAAATATTTTGATATCTGGCAGAATAAACAAAGGCAATATCTTTACGATGCTTTATTAGGCTTTGATGAGTTTAAAACCACAATGCATGATGACTTAAATTATGAGTATATTAACACTGTTCAGGCTGAGAATAGACAGGAAGCCATCGACCATAATTATGGTATAATTATTTCCAAATACAAGCATTTAATTTGTCTTGATGTTTCCTGGATAGAAGATAAAAATGATTTACAATCAATAAAAAAAGCATGGTTGTTAGCTGCAAGAAAAGAAATATCATCACTCGGCCTACATCAGGCTTTATCACTTTTTAAACATTTTTCAAAAGAAACAAATAATTTTACACTATCTGAAACTCTTGAAGTTAACAGTCTTTTGTTTGGATTGACTTCAGGGGATCTTTCTAAAATAGACGAGTTTAATATAGCTATTCATAGGAAAATGGCTCCACCTCCTCCTGACGAACATTGGTCTATTCAGGTAGGAGATGCCCTATGGAAAAGCATCATGAATAATGAAAATGCAGAAATGGGAGATCATTTTTACAATATTTTAAACATAGTAAAACCTAAAAATAAAAGAATTGTATTTAATTTACTTAATAATTTTTCACTTCTTCTTGAGAATTTTTATACTCATACATGTTTTAGTGACGAAATTAATTTATTATACAGTGAGGAAGCTAAAGAACAATATTATGATGCTATCCAAAAAATTCAGACCTATATATCACCTAAAAACCATGCTATATCATTGGTAGAATTTGATAAAATAAGGAAGATTAAAGAATCCAGAACAGCTATTGTTATATGATAGCATCGTTTGAATATAAAGCTTGCAATGATGTAGTGGATACATATTGCAAGCTTTATTAATATTAATCAGAACTGTTCATCAGCCGCTGCATTTCTTCATATTCTTCATAAGGAATCATTTTACATTTTAATTCACCATCCTGGTAAATATCATAAACAGTATTATTTGTATGACAGTCATGCATCACTTCATCTAACTTGTCAGGATTCTGTTCAATTTCTTCTACACTTATTTTTTTATTGCTCATAGCACCTTCTTTTACTTGATTATTTGATTTTTCTCTTCATACATTTTATCGAGCATATCAGAAAGTAATACAAATTTCTCTTCTTTTTCATACTTTCTTTTATTTTCTTTTTGGAAGTTGAAAACTTGCCCAATAATATTTTCTGTAATGCCTAAATCACGATAAGTTAAGTTATTTACATTTTCATCAATTTTTGAGGACATCGCTTTATAAAATAATGCTTTTACAAAACCCTTGTTCATAAAATCCGTTAATAATTTAATAAAGTCATACGGAAGGGGCTGGTTCATAACTTCTTTTATAATCACTTTTTTTCCAGAGACACTTTCCTTTTCATAATCCTCCATATAGGAAAGTCCTGTTGTTTTTTTAAAACATTCTTCGACTTCATCGAGATGATTCATTATTTCTTTATTCATAAGAGCAACATGATCTATTTGCTGGGGTGCAATGCAAGAAATTTTATAATATTCTTTCTCATAAAAAACATGACACATTCTTTTAATCAGACCAAGAGAGAGACCTAAATCTTTATAACTTCTTTTATGAGAAGGTAAATTAAAACATGTATTCATATTGATGTTATCAATAAAGTTTTTTTCAACAGGCATATTTAGTAATTTTATACAGTAAACATTCCTGCATTCCGAACTCATATTCTTATAATTGCGAAGATTGCTTGAATTGATAAGATATTTTGAAAAGTTATCTAAATCCGTAAGAATTATATCTTCAAGAGTATTCATGTTAACCTCTAATTTTTTTACAGTCTTCCGATGATAACATTATCAATAAATCAACTCAATATTTTTTTACTCTTTTGCATTTTCAATTGTTATTTTTTGCATAAAATGCGGTATTTTTCCCTATTTTACACTACCTTAACAACAAAAAAGCCTTTGTAAGTTGACAGTCTGTAACTAACATTTAAGTTATAAGCAATACTTTTTAAAAGGAAATAATATGAGATATACACTTTTAGCAAGCTTTTTGGCTTGTTTATTTATTAGCGGATGCGACTCATCCCAAAAAGAAGAACCCAGCAGCAAAACACCTCAGGAAAGACCATTAACCGTTGTTGAAGTAAAAACAGTTAAACCTGAAAATCACAGTATCATTAATCAATTAAATGGGCGCACTGTTGCAACTTTTGAGGCACAAGTCAGACCTCAGATCACAGGTATTATTGAAAAAAGATTATTTGATGAAGGACAAATTGTTGAAAAAGGTCAGTTTCTTTATCAAATAGATTCTTCTTCATACAAAGCTGTTTATCAACAAGCATTAGCTGATGTGAAAATGCAAACTGCACAATTAAAAAGTGCAAAATCTAAGGCTTCAAGATATCAGTCACTAGCTTCCACGGGTTATATTTCCAAACAAGATACTGATGATGTGAACTCCAGTTACCAGCAACTTCTTGCTTCTGTAGAATCCGCAAAAGCGTCACTTGAAAGTGCTCGTATAAATCTTGATAGAACCAGCATTAAGGCTCCTATTTCTGGTCGAATAAGCATTTCAAATGTGACACCTGGCTCTTTGGTTACAGAAAACCAGTCTGATGCATTAACCACTATTCGTGAACTCGATAATATTTATGTGAACCTTACACAATCAGGCTCTGAGCTGATAAAGTTGAGACAATATGCGGCTTCAAAAAAACTAAATAACATTAACAATGTTTCTTTAATTTTTGATGATGGCACAACTTATTCAGAAAAAGGAACTCTTCTTTTATCTGAAGTTAATGTTGATGAATCCACTGGCTCCGTTACTCTAAGAGCAATTTTCCCCAATAAAAATCATATCTTATTACCTGGAATGTTTGTTAGAGCTAAAGTTGAACAAGGCATAATAAACAATGCTTTCCTTGTCCCCGAGCAAGGTGTTTCTCATGATGAATCAGGCTCTCCGTATGTCATGCTTATTGAAAAAGGAAAAGTCTCTAAACGAGTAATTGAGACTTCATCATTAGATAATCATCAATATATTGTCACAAAAGGATTAAAAGAAGGAGATCAGGTTATTTTAGTCAACAGTAATAAAGTAAGAATGGGAGACAATGTTAAAGTCCAGGAATATAACCCAAAATCTGAAGGAGGAATTAACTAATGTTTAAATTCTTCGTTTACAGACCTGTTTTTGCATGGGTTATTGCTATTTTAATTATGCTTTTTGGGATAATTAGTTTGCAAAAATTACCCGCTTCTCAATATCCTGATATTGCACCACCTTCAATAAGGATTCAGGCTACATATACAGGGGCAAATGCTGAGACTCTTGAAAATAGTGTTACCCAGATTATCGAGCAACAATTAACGGGAATTGATGGTTTATTGTATTTTGATTCAAGTAGTAGTTCTAATGGTCAGGTTTCAATTAATGTTACTTTTACTCAAGGAACAGATGCTGACACTGCGCAAGTGCAGGTGCAAAATAAAGTTCAACAGGCATTAAGCAGACTTCCCAGTGAAGTACAAACACAGGGAGTCACTGTTGCAAAATCAGAAACAAGCTTTCTCATGATTATGGCTCTATATGACACAAATGACAGAGCCAGCAACACTGATATTGCAGATTATCTTGTCAGTAATTTACAAGACCCATTATCTCGTATAAATGGAGTAGGATCTGTTCAGGTGTTTGGTGGTGAACATGCAATGAGAATCTGGCTTGATCCACAAAAATTACAGTCTTATTCTTTAATGCCTTCTGATATTATCACCTCAATAAAATCTCAGAATACTCAGGTTTCAGTAGGTAAAATAGGAGACAGTCCAGCTCCTTCTGCTCAAATGATAACAGCAACTGTAAGAGCACAATCCAGATTACAAACAGCAGAGCAATTTCAAAATATCATTATTAAAAGTAAATCTGATGGTAGTATTGTTAAGTTAAAAGATGTCGCTAAAGTTGAAGTAGGCAGTTCAAGTTATGCAAATATCGCCAGATTAAACGGACATCCGGCAGCAGGATTAGCTGTTATGTTAGCACCAGGTTCTAATGCACTTGATACCTCTGTGGCTGTAAAAGATAAAATTGAAGAGCTAAGACACAATTTCCCTCAAGGATACGATGTTGGTTATCCTAAAGATATTACAGGATTTATTAAGATTTCTATTCATGAAGTTATAGAAACTTTAGTTATAGCAATTATTTTGGTTGTCTTAGTAATGTACTTATTCCTTCAAAATATCAGAGCAACAATTATTCCTTCTATAACAGTCCCAGTGGTCTTATTAGGCACTTTTGGCGTTCTGGCTCTATTTGGTTATTCAATTAATACTCTTACCTTATTTGGAATGGTATTAGCTATTGGATTATTAGTCGATGATGCTATTGTTGTCGTTGAGAATGTTGAGCGAATCATGTCTACGGAAAAGCTTTCAGCCAAAGAAGCCACAGCTAAGTCAATGGGAGAAATCTCAGGAGCACTGATTGCTGTTGCGGCAGTACTTAGTGCTGTTTTTCTTCCTATGTCCTTTTTTAGTGGTTCTACAGGTGTTATTTACAGACAATTTTCAATTACTATTGTTTCAGCCATGATACTTTCTGTTATTGTTGCATTAACACTTACTCCTGCATTATGCGGGTCTTTCCTCAAACACTCTGATAAACCCAATAGAGGATTTTTTAAAGCATTCAATCATTTTTATGCAAATTCAGAAAAGAAATATTTAAAGAGTGTTCAGAAAATCCTGAACAGAAAAACACTGTTCTTTGTTTTTTATGGCATCATTATTGGTATTCTTTTCTTTTTACTACAAAGAACACCGAGTGGATTTATCCCCAATGAGGATCAGGGCGATTTAATGGTTATGTATACACTACCTGCTGGTGCTTCAATGTCTCGCACCGATGATGTTACTAAACAAGTTGAAAACTATTTTTTAACTAAAGAAAAAAACAATATTGATTATATGTTTACTATTTCTGGATTCAATTTTAGTGGAAGTGGTTCTAATGCAGGCATGGCTTTTATTGCTCTTAAAAACTGGGATAACAGACCGGGACAGGAAAATAGTGCTCAGGGCATCGCTAACCGAGCTATGGCTAATTTAAGCATGATAAATGATGCTTAGGTATATACTTTAGTTCCTCCCGCTATCATGGGTTTAGGCCAATCTAATGGATTTTCTTTCCAGTTACAGGCGGCACCGGGAACAAATAGAGAAACACTTACTAAGTTGAAAAATGAATTACTCATGAAAGCTAACCAGTCATCTGTTTTATCAGCAGTAAGATCTAATAATTTACCAGATAGTCCACAATTACAAATTGATATTGATAATCAAAAGGCATCTGCATTAGGATTGAACCTCAATGATGTTACAAGTACATTAAGTTATGCCTGGGGTGGATCTTATGTTGACGATTTTCTTGACAATAACCGTGTAAAAAAAGTTTTTGTTCAGGGCGACATGAATGCCAGAATGCAACCAGAGGATATGGATAAATGGTATGTTCGTTCATCAGATAATTCTATGGCACCTTTTAGCTCATTTGCTTCTACTCGCTGGACATACGGTTCAGATTCTTTGGCACGGTTTAACGGTCAAAGCTCTTTTGAAATTCAGGGAGATGCAGCTCAGGGTTTCAGCTCTGGACAGGCAATGGATAAAATAAAAGAATTGGCTGAAGACCTTCCGCCTGGAACAACTTATTCCTGGAGTGGTATTTCTTACCAGCAGCAACAGTCTGGAAGCCAGGCAATAACATTATATGTTTTATCTATTTTGGTGGTCTTTTTATGTCTTGCTGCACTTTATGAAAGCTGGTCTGTTCCAATATCTGTTATCATGGTTGTTCCTTTAGGTGTGTTAGGAGCTATTTTAGCGATTACTCTCAGAGGTCTTGAAAACGATGTTTATTTCCAGGTTGCTTTGCTTACAACTATAGGTCTTTCATCTAAAAATGCGATATTAATCGTTGAATTTGCTGAGTTAGCTTTGAAAAATGGAAGTTCTTTAATTGATTCTGTAATGCTGGCGACAAAAGAGAGGTTAAGACCTATATTAATGACTTCCTTTGCATTTATGGCGGGTATATTTCCTTTAGCTATTGCAAGTGGAGCAGGGGCTAACAGCCGAATTGCTATAGGAACAGGTATATTAGGAGGCACATTCGCAGCTACCTTGTTATCTATATTTTTTGTTCCATTATTCTTTTATTGTGTTAAGCGAATAACAATGAGAAAAGGAAAATAACCATGATAAAAGCCACTTATGTGGCTTTTATTTTAAGCCTTTATACGATTTCGAAAACATGATTATTCTCATCTACATAAGTCACATTTTCAATTTCGTAAAAATGATAAAACACCTGATTTTGTTTTTCAGAAAAAGAAGAATCCACATTAAAGTTAACAGAACTTCCATTAGTGAAGAAAATCTGTAACTTTTTTTCATCGTGATTGAATTTTAAATCAGGATATTGTTTTAGTGCTTCATTAAGATTAACCTTATGCTGCCTTGTGTGTTTGATTAAAAGGTTAATGGCAGAAAAAAGATTATAATTTTTTTCAAACTCATCCAATGTACTTGCTTCAACTTTAACCGGATTCAATTCTTTTTTTGTATGAACAAAAAAACCAGAGTTAACATTAATATGCGTTTTTGTCGCAACCTGCATGATTATACCTCGCCTTTTTGATAAGTTATTCAGTATAGCTTCTCTAAATTTGAAAGTACAGAAAATATTTAATTCAAATTTTTTAAATAAGAACAGTAAGAAAAACAGGCTATCTTTCTAGAAAAAATGATGTAAATTTCCTTAAACAAACAAATTAATTGATAGAGGTATTTATGAAATTATCCGATTATACAAATGTAATGAGTCGTATTTTGCTGGTGTATCTTTTTATATGGGCGGGGATAGGTAAGATTCTGTCTTATCAGGCAACAGCAGGATATATGGAAAGTATGCATATTAGCTCTTACCTTTTGCCTTTGGTTATTCTCCTTGAGCTAGGTGGTGGTGTGGCTATAGTTTTAGGATTTTTAACACGCTTTACTGCAATTGCTATGGCTATTTTTTCAATCGTTGCTGCACTTATTTTCCATAATGATTTTGCAAAAGACATGCAACAGCTTATGTTTATTAAAGATATTAGTATTGCAGGAGGACTTTTTTTACTTGCATCAACAGGTCCCGGAAAGTTAAGTATCGATAGTTGGATTAAAAAGAAGTTCAATAAATAATCAATGTTTAAAAGGGGCTTTAAGCCTCTTTTTTCTTTGCTAATTAAAAATTCAATTGCATCAAAGAGAAGATTTTGCTATATTTATCTTTCTTAACAATATTGAGAAACGAACTAATGAAAAATATTTTTCTTCGGGAACGAAAAAAAGAAGTTGATGGACTTTTTAATATTCTTTCCCAAAGTAAAGATAAAAATGAGTTTTTTATGAATGTCAGAGAGAGAAAAGGTTTCAAAAGCTTGGCTTTTTTTGTAAAAACCATGAAGGCTTTTAACACTCGTCTTGATATTAAAAATTTTATTTTACTTAGTCTACCTGGTCTTGTTAGCTGGTTTGTTTCTCTTGTGCTTTTTACTGTATTTTTTACAGGTTTAATCTTCCATTCAAATATCAATTTATGGCTTTTAGCATTTGCAATTATTCTCATTTTTACTGGCCGAAATTGCTTAGCAGAAACAAATAATTTTTATATATGGTTCAGGCCTTTAGAAAATTTCACACTGGATAAATTCAAAGTTTATCTTTTAAAGGAAAATGGTATAATAGAAAAAGAAACCATTTTAGAGAGCATCGCTCAAAAAGATGAAGTGCAACCAACAAGAAAAAGGATTTAATTGTGAAAAATAAGGATCTGCCTTTCCATTTGCGTTATGCTAACTTAAGCAGTAATAATGCTAATGACGACTTTATGGATATCAAAGAAATAGAAGAAAATCCACAGCTTTATTTTGCTGTTAAGACATTAAAAGGTCTAATGAACTCACTTTTAGCGATTACTTATAATGAGGATTTGGATGCATTTAAAGAAATTTATAATGTTGCTGAATCTATCTACGAAAAATCTGGTGGAGAAAAAAACCAGCTTCCATTTATAACAGCACAAAAACTTACTAATAGTAGTAGAGAGTTAACTCCTTTTTATTTGTTTCTTGCTGATAAAACTGATGATATATTTTCTTTTGTAGATAATATAGAAAGAACCCCTTGTAATTTCTTTTCTCTTTTTTTGAAGTATGGTAAATTGGATATTGCAATTGAACTTCTGAATAAATATGAAGTCGAAAAAAGCCTATATAAAGATAATATTCTTAATTTTAATAACAATCCTTATTTACCCATTTATCACCCTAATGAGTGGCATATTCCTTTTGCTGAAAATTTTATTGCCAATTCACTATCAAAATCCAGTTACCTAAACAGACAATTACTTATTCTATCAAGTTTAAAATCATTTATTAATCATTCAAGTATTAATAAAAAAGAACAAGTATATTGGGATAAACTTATCGCAGTTACTGGCAATATCACCCCAGAAGAACAGGAGTTTTTCCTCTGTTGGATTCTTGCAGAAAAAAGAGATGATTCTATACTTCAAACTATCGGCATTAACAGAGGTATGAAGTTAAATGCTCATTCCGGTAAAGCTCTATATGAAGTATGTTATAGACTTGAGGATAGCAGACCTCTATTGTTTGATTTCATCAAACCTTATATTTCTGAGTTAACAAATAATGCTGAAAGAGACAATATAAACTTGGGTCATGAGTGGATAAAAAAGCATCCAATCTGGGAAAGAACAGCTTTCAGTTCTTATTTTAATGAAATCAAAAAGATAGAAAATCAAGTTAACGGAATATATTCTTTCTTATATCCTGACACTGAACGAAAATTTGATTTTTATAGTTATAAAGATCACTTTCTTTCACAGTATAAATCTTTTTATTATAATGGCAAATACTCTCCAGAAACAGAAAAAGAAATTTTAAATACTTATTTTGAGATTGATAATCATTTTGAAGCTATGAGGGGGTTAATCAAAGAAGAACCCAGAAAAATTAAAAGATTATGAAAAACAACAAACAAAAAAGGCATTTTCCGATGCCTTTTTTTATTACTATCAGTTATTAAGATGCTAATTTATGTTTGTGCTTAAGAGGTTCAAAAGTCTCAAGCAGATTAATTAATTCTTTTTCGGAAAGATTATCAAAATAGTAAGAGAGTAACCCATCTTTTTTCTTATCTTTTTTATTGATATGAATTATCTTTATCTCACAAATAGAATCTGCTTTGTTTTCTTTAACACAGCATTTTTCATCCAAATGATATTCGGTTGCATCTTTCAATAGTTCAGTGAGTTCATATTCAATATCTGTCATACATAATCCTTATCAATTTGTGTGTATGTCACATTATATAAACTATCTGCTGCTGAAAACAAGTTAACAATTCCTAAAACCTTTGCATCTCCTTATTTTTTGCTATAATAAGTAAAATTATGAATTTTAGGAGGATTTTATGTTAAGAGCAGCTACAGAGGAAGATATCAGTAAAGTTGCTAATATTGCCAAACAAAATCGGAAGTGGCTGGGTTTTGTGATGAATGTTGCATTAATAGAAGCTTTTAAGAAAAAGAGTCTATATGTGTATGAAGAAAATAATGAGATTATTGGCTTTGCCCATTTTCACAGAAGATTGGACGGATGGACGACACTTCATGAAATAGCAGTAGCAAAAGATCACCAACAAAAAGGTATTGGTCAACAACTTCTATCAGTTCTTGAAACGCCTGTGAGATTAAAAACAACAATTGATAATGAAAATGCGGTCACTTTTTACAAAAAATTTGGCTTTGAGCATACTCGCAACGAGCAAGGAAGAAAAAGAGAATTGATGGTTTTCGAAAAGTTTTCTCCAGAGCCTGAGATACGCGAAAAACAAATACTTGAAGTTCATCTTAAATTAAATAAAGCTAAAAAAATCAAAAAGGCAAAAATAACTGATATTAGTTAAAAAAGGAGCTTTTGCTCCTTTTATTTTTTTAAATTTTGCAAGCTCCACCTTCGCATTCATCGCTGGTCTCTACAATTTCACCACCACCTTCTGCCTTTTTTAGCGCATTGGCTTCTGCTTCAGCAAGCTCATCATCATTCAAAAAACTCATATCATCAAATTCATCTTTCATTTTATTTCTCCAACGGTTTTAAATCAAGCATTTTCTTTACAAACTCTATTATATCATCTTTTGTTCCATCAAGTGCAGCTACGAATCCGTTTTTATGGCAAAATTTAAGAGAAAATCCAGAAACTTCTTTAGCCCTTTCCCCTTCAAGTCCACACCATTCTTCAGGCATATTTCTTTTTGAAGAATAAATATCATCCGCATCTGATGGAATATTTTTGATGCTCCAATCTCCATCTCCATAATAGTTTGCTACCCATAGAGCAGATGAATTTATAAGTTTAAAGCGAGCCTTGTCCATCGGTGGATCAAATATAACCACTTCAGGATGACCGTTCTCAACACTCTCCTTAACAGCAGAAGAAATAGCATTATTTACTATTATTTCTCTTTTTGCATGATAGATAAGGTTATCTATATAGTTTTCAGCAGCAATTAGAGCCTTTCTAAATTGAACATACTGTTGGTTTTTATCTATTACATCCTGATTAAATGAAGAAAAAAATAAGGAGTCATACCAGCTTTTTACACCGTTATCACATAGATCTATGTTTTTAACTAACTTTTCAAGTTTTTCCACTACTTCATTCTCAAGATTGAGTTTTTCTTCACTTTTTAAAAAGTGGAAAATCATACCACAAGAAGATAAGGGGGAACCATCAAGCCAGGTTTCTTTCAAATCTTTCTGATGATGATCAAAATTAAAACTTTTCGGTTCATACTTACGTCCCACATCGATTACGAAATCACTTCTTTTTAATGCAGCATCAAGAGTTTTTTCAGTGCGCGTTCTTACAATAGAAAGGGAATCAACAGGGCTTTTAAACCAAAATCGGGCGAGCAATGCAATTGCGAATAATTCATCAACATGAAAAGTATCTGAATGAGTGTATATCATTTGTTGCATATAACCTCCTAAAATTTAATAATATCATAAATCAAGAAGGTTACACTAATTATTTATTTTTTACCACTTTTTAAACATTCCCGAATTATTATTTTTTCCTTCAGATTTTCTCTTTTTAATTTCCGTTAATCTTTTAGTTTCTTCTGAAACTTCAGAAGCATAAGCTTTGACCAATGAAATAATTTCTTTATCGTTTAATTTCTTAACATCCATACCTTTCATCACAGCTACATTAACGATAGCTTCTATCATCACATCAAAATCTCTTTTAGGTTTACCCATATCTAAGAGTTTAGTAGCTTTCATATATATCCTTTTATTATTTTACCTTTCATAAAAGATAACATTTTATTTTTGTGTATGCAATTGAAAAATACTCAGTTTTATATTTATTTTTTAACTGATTAACAGTTTGAAAAGGATACAGTTTTTTTGATTATAATCTTTTTTTAATTTTTGCATTTTCATTTGTGTTCAACACATTTTCAAGGCTTTCTTTTTCTTTTAAAGAAAGTATCTTATGCAGTGTTTGTTGATTTCTTTTAGAATATTCATCTCTATCATCCACACCTTGTTCTTTCATTATATCAATCAGATCCATGATGAATTGAGGCTCACTTTGTGCTACATACTTCATTAATCCTGAAAAGAAAAAAGGATCTGTCAGGTGAGGTAATGAATATTTATTATCCCCACAAACATTAGAAAAAAGTTCAAAGGTATTTCTCATTACTGTTTTTACATAATCATACACTAGGTTATCTAATTCTTTACTAACATCTTCAGCATCAACATCGTAGATATTTTCAATGTTGAAAAAATCAAATAAAGTAAAATATATATTTTTCCTTTTCATTTCTTCTTCAATAGATATTTGGTTTTCTTCAAAAAGATTAATAGTCATAATTACATTTTTAAAAAAATGCCCTGATATTTTATCATTGTTTATTTTCTCTCGTAAAAAATCAATAACATTACTCATTTTTTTATCATCAATATTTCTTTTCAAAAGATATTCAAATAATTGATCACTATTTTCTAAATCAAAAAGATTAATATTATTTACTTTAACTTTTGAAAGAATCTCTTTACAACTTTCTAAGCCATTATACTTACAGTTATTCTTTGCAAAGCTTGTAGGAAAGTATTCACGAGGTTCATCTGCTAAAATAGATAAAACATTTTCTACACCTGTTTTATCTATAATTTTATTAAAAATGTCTTTTAATTCATTTTTTTTATCATTGTCAAAAAGCGAATTTATTTCATCTTGTTCTAAAACATTTTTTAAAAAATAAATTCTATGTTCGGGGAGTAATATATCAAGTATAGAATTGATAATTTCTTTTTCCTTTTCCACTAGATTTTTTGCAGGTAATTCAATATAAAATAAATTAATACTATGTTCTAAAATAGCTATTAGACTTGTAATATTTTTATTATTTATATAAGAATACCTTAATTCTTCAGTTTTTAAATCAAAATCTTTAATACTATTATCCATCATAACCTCTTTTTATGTTGAACTGACACTGGTTCTTCTTCTATTTTCAAAGCAGATATTATTTCTTTTTTCTCGCTTATTGCTTTATTTTTTATCTTATTAACAATAACATCTCTTATTTCTACAGGATAATCATTAATTTTTTCGTTCAACGAAATAGATTTTCTCGCCAGAAGAAATTTAGCCTCTTTTGGATCTGTACAATAAGATAATAAACCTCTCCCTGAAGAATCTTTTATTTTGTTAAGGTTATCATGTTCTATAGCATAAATTCGCAAGGCTCCTTTTCTGCAATATAGATTATTTGTAACTTCTGGATTTATTAATTCATCTGTTAAAAAACCGTCTTTATATAACTTTACTCCAATTTCATAAGAGATTTCTTGCATTTCATTGAGATTATACTGGGGCTTGCTTATCAATAAGTTCTCTTCTTTTAGCCAATCATACAGTTCAATATTTTTAATATTAACGAAAGAAGTTATTTTACCATCTTCTATACCAAAATGATTAGCAAAGTTTATATTTTTTTTAGAAAGCACATGTGGATATTTAAACTTATATTTTTTAAGAAGATCTACACGACACTCAAATATACATTGTTCAATGAATAAATTAGAGTGACCTTCAATAAAATTGTTTTTCTTTTGAGCATTTGATATCAATTTATCAAACCATATCGAACCCAATCTTTTTTCCATTTCTTTCAAATCTCCAACAATGAATTCTCCACTGCTGAGATAACCAAAATTAAAATTATTAATGTCTATTTTATTATTTATTATAAGTTTTTCAATAGAACTACGATTTTCATTAACACTATAAATACTTAATGATAAGTTTTCAGGATCTATTTTATTATGCTTTATTAACAAATCATAATAAACAGGATTTATATTGTTAAGTTCAGTTATTTTTTCATTTTCTACTGTTATATCTTTACTCTCCCCAATCACAGCTTTATTGGTAAGCAATAATTCGACCACTTTCATTCTTTTCTCTAATACATCTGTACTTTTAGTTTGAGAATCGCAGATTATCTTTACAAGCAAATTCTCATTACCTTTACGATGATTGATGTCAGCACCCTTTTCAATAGCCAGTTGAGCAGTATTTTTGTCTGTTAAAAAAAATAATGCTTGGTTTTTATTGTAAGAAAGTTTTTGAGGATTCAATCCATTATTTAATAATTCCGCATATGTTTTTTGAAGGTGTAAATTATCTGCATTAATTCCAGATAAGCAATTTTTCAAAGCACTCACATCAATAGCATTAATATCAAAACCTCTTTCTATCATTTCTTTTAAAGGATAGTTATTATTAGCAAACTGAGAAAGTTTAGGATAAGTATTTTTATTATTGAAATCAATCATCTCATGGTTGATTAATAATTTTAACAAATCCATATTCTTTATCGAGGAGATATTATTATACCTCTTGGGTAAATAAATCCCTTTTTTGACTAATTGTTCTGTTCTTTCAAAATCGTTTGATCTAATAGCAATTTGTAAGGATTCTGCATCATCTTTTCCTGATGGCGATATATTTTCAGGCACATACAAAGTCTTTTGTTTTATCTGTTGATGAGCTTGTGGTTTTTTTAAAGATTTTAAAAAGAGTTCATTTATATTTTTTACAGATTCATTCTGTTCTTCATTATTTTCACTGACAAACTGCGCCCTTAAAAATTCTATATTGTCATAATTTTTAAAAAAATTGTTTATTTCGGAGAAAGAAAAATTTTCCAGTGAATAATATTTGTTAAAATAATCGGGAGCTATTTTTGCCCTTTTTAAACGATAATTTATATAATAATCAGGATAAAACCCCATAAAAAACCTCATTTATTTTATTGTTATTTCTATTATAACTGATAAATAAGGTTTTAAAAATATTCAGAGCCTTTTCTTTTTCACTAACCCTTCTTGTTTATTATTTTCATCAATACTTTCTAATAATAGCTCTTTTTCATGCATAATAAATTGCTCTGTAATATACTCTCTTATACTTTCTGCATAATCTTTTGGGGAAAGCTGTATTTCTATATTATTCTCAATTAGTTTTTTAGCCATATCTAAAGAATATACTTTTGTTAATAAATTATTACCTTCTTTGTCTTTTATTAAATTAAGATTTTTATTTTCTATAGCATAAATACATAATGCACTTTTAAAGGGATTTTTAAACTCATTAAGCACAGGATTTATTATAGCATCATTTATATAACCATCTTCAAAGGCTTTCTTTCCTATTGGATACATCACATTACTTAATTTTTCTACAGGATATCGTGTTGCTACTCCAAGCATTTTCTTACTTTTTAAAAAATCATACATTTCTTCATCATAAACATTTTCAAAATAAGTGATTTTTCCATTTTCTACACCGAATATATCTTTAAATTTTTTATTTCCAGACAGTATAAGGTTATCCTGAATTTTATCTTTTACCATTCCATACATATTTTCTATTAAAAATTGCTCTGCTATTGTATTTCCATTTGGCGTTTTAACATTTATATCTTTTATATTATTTATCATCACTGAAAATATATTTGGGTTTATTGAATTTAAATTTTCAAAATCATCTACCATTATATTTTCAAGCTTCAATTTACCTTTTAAAATTAAAGGGGCTAATATTTTAGCGTTGTTATTTAAATTATTTATGGATATTACAAGGCTATCGTAATTTACAATATTATGTTTTAGAAGTACAGGGTAAAGCTCAGGTCTTATTTTTTCAAGAGAACATACTTTATCTTTAATTATACCTTTACTTTGTTTTTCTCCGAGAGTTGCGCCTTTACCAAGTAGAAAATCCACTATTTCAGCATTTCTTTTTTTATCTTCCTCAAGATATACAGAATTAAATATAATATCTGTTACAATAGATTTATAACCTTCTTTATAATTAATATCTAAACCTGATTTTATCAGACGCTTTATCAAGTCTATATGAGTAATATAAAACAGAGGCATATGTTTATCTGCTAATGGAATATTTGGGTTTAAACCTGCCTCTACAAGCTCAACATACATTTCCTGACGTCTTCTTTCAGCCTCATTAACAGGATTTGATATGCTTCTGTAATTATAGTTAAAAACCAGAGGAATATGTTCAAGCTTAAAGCCCCTTGAAATCATTTTTTTTATAGGATATTTTGTTTGCATAAGAGCATCCAGACTTGGTGCTTGATTTTTATTAGATAAATCTACCAAGTCATAATCTAAAAGCTTACTTAACATTAAAGGATGTAAAATTTTTCCTACATGCGGTAGAATATTCAATTTTGTCTTTACAGTTAACCCTTTGTTAAGGAGATAATCTACTTTATCATAATCGTTATCTAAAACGGCTTTATCCAGATAAGATTTATCATTGACGAATAAATCTATATTTCTGTTCTTTAACACATTAAAGTAAGAAGATTTCATAAAATATGATACATTTTTTTTAGCAAAATAAAAGTTCTCTATATTTGGCAAAGAGGCAATATAAAGTTGACCTGCAAGAGTTGAATACTTTTTTTCATATTTCTTTAAAACTCTTAATATTTTTTCTGGCTTTTCTGTTGTGTTTCCAAAATATAAAAGGTGGTTCACTCTTAAGTTTTCTACATCTGAATAATTATCAAAAAAATCAGAAATTTGCTCTACAGTAAATCCTTCCAAATTATAATTTTTCCTGAATTCATTTATATCTACATTAGCCTGCTTTATTTTTTTACTTATTAAATAGTTATGATAAAAACGCATCTTATTTCCCCATTTTTCCTTTACAGTCTTTTTATGTTTTTATGCTCATTCACATTTGCGTTATCTGTTAATTCTTTTAGAAGTTCTTTTTCCTGATTTATTAATGTTTTACTGAGCATTCTTTTTTCTTCGCAATCTTGAAGATTACTCATAAAGTCAGTTATTGTTTTTGTTAGATTAAAACAAGTAGTGCTTAGAACATTTACACCATTATCTCCAAGAACTGTAATAAGATAATGCATACTTATAGGATCTTTTATCCAGGACAAACAAGTTTCACCTTTACTATCCATAACATTCACATCGCCACCTCTTTGTAAGAATAATGACAAATCCTCATTTATTTTTTCATTTCGGGAATCATTTTCTATAGTAGCTCTGGAAAATAAATCAAAGATAACATTTCTCCCATTTTTATCTTTTAGATTTATTTTGTCAGGATGTGCATATTTTATATAATCTCCAAACCCTTGACCTACATTAAAAGAAAAAGAGGAAGAATCAATATTATAAACATTGAACATCTCTTTAAAAAACCCTGTTTTTTTGTCTATCAAAACATCCGAATTACTTCCGTATTCATAACGATAACCTTGGGATGCATAACGATACAAAGAATCATCTTTTGCTATCATAGCCTTCATATCTTCATCATCTATAAAGTTATTTTTATATAAGTAAAACACGGCTGGTTTTGAATATAATTTTAAAGCAATCAAATCCATTAAATTTTTCTTATCCAGAATATTTGAAACATCGGGTAATGTCTTTTTCAAATTATCGTTGTAGCTTTCACCCATAAAAACTGAATGTAAGCTTTGTTTTTCTCTATTATAATTTTTTACAAATCTTTCTATAACTGCATTTACATCACAAATAGTTGAATATTCTTTTATATTTTCAAAAAAATTGAATCTGCATATCAGTAATCTTTGAAGTACAATACTGTCGTTTAAATAAGGTTTTAATTCATCAGCGCTTAATGTATGGAATTTCTTTTCCAACATTTTATTAAATTGTTCTTCTTCAGATAATGAAGATAAATATTTCCAAAATTTATACATAGAAATATATTCACTTTCTTTTCCATCAAACATATCTTTATCTGAAAAATTTCTTTCTAAAATATTTAGATTTAATTCATCTATTAAAAAATCTACATGTTCTTTTTTGTTAACAATAAAAAGTAAAGTTGGGCAGTTCTTATCGTTTGTTCTCCCTGTAGGATATTCTTCTAATAATAATTTAAATATTGAATGACTTACTCTGTTTTTATATTTTGTTAAATCCATGCTTATATCCTTATATTGCCTCTTCTATCGAGACTCCCATTTTTAATAGGAATGATTTCATATATATGTTATATACATTATAACCTAATTATCTTTTAAAGAAAATGTAAATACCATTACATTTAAAACAAATGAGCCTCCTTAAAAGGAAACTCATTAAAGATAAAAACTATTTTAAAGGAAATGAAAGTTTTATATTATTATAATCTTTATCACAAGAGAAATTTTGATCTACATTATCACCATTATTGATATGAGCAGTTCTTATTAAATCTTTGCAAAGGCTTTTAGAATCTAAATCTTTAAATTCAAAGTTTAATCTGTCATCTGTTTTATTTATTCTTACTTTTCCTTCAAGTTTTCCATTTCTGTCATACCAAATCTCAGGAACAGAAATCTTTTTCGTTATTTCTGTTAAAGACATTCCATCCTGTATATAATTGATATTCTGAAATACTATATTTGCTTCTTTTAAAAATTTTTGAGGAGCAACATAACCTTGATTATAAAGTGGTTTAATAGCTAGAGTGGATAGAATTGCAACAAAAAAAGTTAAAGTAGCAGTTGCAGCAAAAAACTCTAAAAAACTACTTTTTATTTTTATTAACATCATTGTTGTAACTATCAATATAACTGCGGTAATACTTGATAGTATCAAAACAAAATCTACGATTTGAAACATATTTTACCTTTTTAATTAATAAAAGAATAAGTATATATTATTGAGATTGAGAATTCTATTTTATTTGAACTTATTTTTTAAAAAATCAGTAAACTCAAGATAACTATCAATCATTTTTATATTATATTTTTCACAAACAAATTCAACATTTCCTTTGCGCCAAAAACCATCAGGGCAGCATACAACAACTTTGCTTTTATCAGCAAACATACCAAGTTCAAGAAGAGATATAGGAGAATAAGTTCCAGGTTGAAAATAAAGAAGAATATAGTCACTCTTTTCAAGTTGATCCACTTCCCAGGCAACTTGTTCTTTAAAAACTGGATTTTTAATGCTGTTTTCAAGGCTTGCATTCCAGTTATCTCTTCGTGGATTAAACACAACAATATTATCAAAATTCTCAAGGAGATTGGCGGTTAAAGCATCCTGCCACTTTTCTGCTTTATCCATTTCAATACTACCACCTAAGAAAACTGAAAATTCATTACTTTTAACATATACATCATGAGGAGCTTTAAAGACTGACGACATAATTAATTCCTTATATTTTTTGTTTTATTCTTAAAATATTTTTACTGAAAAGTAAATTTTTTATTCTTTTTATAGCCTTTTTTTATTTTTAGGCACAACCTCTGCATCTTTTATTTGTGCATACAAAATAATAACCTCAAGTTGCTGAGTAAACTTCGCGGGATTATTTGAAGCTTTCCTGTAGGATTGGTCACAAAATTCCCGAACCTGCTGTTTTATTTTTTCGCTTAAAGGTGATTTTTCTTTGTTCTCTAAATGTTTTATTATTGTTTCAGAAAGCTCATCCTCATTTACTCGATAATCGTTTTTAAAATTATTAATATTTAAAAGTCTTTCAATTTCTAAATCTTTATTTTCCATAAAGGCTTTTTCTATCATTGGATGCATTTTTATTATTTTTTGTTGCTCTGATACTTTTTGGCTGTATAGGAAATCACAAACATACTCTTTATGTAGTTCCAGCATATATTTTATTTTATTATAATTACTATTTATTTGTTCCTGAATATTATTAAAACTAAAAATCTCTCTTGCTCGCTCTGTCATTTCTTCTATATTAATTAAACCTATATTTCTCTGAACATCTTCTTTTTTTACCCAGTTTTTTAGCAGATATTCTACTTCTTTATCCTCATAATGATATTTTTCATGCTTATGCACTCCAGCTTTATTTTTAAAGACTGAAGGTAATAAGTCTTGATTACACACCAGATTTATTGAGGTAAAATCTTTTTTAATTTCCTCTGGTTTTTTATAATTATCGTATAAAAAACGGGAGGGCTTAAAATAAGAAAGCATCTTTACATAGTTATCAGGGTTTGTTATTTCTTTATCCAGTTGCATTTTTTTATTATGACTATGTTCATTAAAATAAACTAATTTTTCGAGATAGGATTTAAAGTAATGCCCTTTAGATTCTTTTAAAAAATCATACTGATCAAAATTAAAATAGTCATCACTTTTATCTATTTTAAAACTTAAATCCATATTGAATTTATCCCATGATAAAACTATTTTTAATAGATTATCAAAAATTAAATTATCTTTTTTCACTAAATTATAAAGGAAATTTTTATGTTTTTCTTCACACATATTATACATAATATAATCATTTAATCCCTTATTGTCTGTACCCTTTTTAATTTCTTCTATGATATGTTCTGTTGCTGAAAAGGCTTTATTTTTACCAGATGTTATTTTACTCAAATAATAGGGTTTTATTTTAAAAATATTTTCGATTTTTTTTGCTTGATAGAGCTTTTTTATATATTGGATGACAAAAGGATTGTTTAAAAAATAATCATTCATATTGTTAATTAAAGAATCTGCACTGCTTACATGCTGAACACTTTCATTTTCAGCACTGAATTTTAAAATATAATTATCAATATCTATTTTTTCGTTTAATGAGGGTTTGAAATTAAATCTTAAATTATAGTAATTTTTAAAATAGGGGAATACATTATCAGGATTTTTATCGTTGATTAATCTTTCTTGATAAAAGGAAAAACCATTCTTGTAAAGATAAGAAAAAAGATCTGATAAGTAATCTTCACTTTCGTGTCTAGATTTGTTTTTCAGTTCTTTATTGACAAGCTTTATTATAGCTTCAAAGGGTGTCTCTCCTTTTGATGTATAATCAAACAAATTCATACCATTTTTGTGGGCTATTTCAAAATAATTATCAAGTTTGATTCTGTCATCTCTCTTTAAAGCTTCTATGAAACGATTTGTATTTTTTTTATTTTGCTCAAAAATATAATCAATTCTTATTTCCATTTACTTATCCTTATCCTTATAATCTTTTCTTTATAATTATAACAGGGTTTTCATCTTTCAATAAGTTACCCGAAATCAGGGTTTTTTCCATTGAAACTTTTAATAATAGACAGGCCTTTTTTTTATCATTTCTGAGGAGATTTATAAAATCTTTTATATTTTCCTGAATAGAATTATGTAAACTTTTACAAGAGTGAATGTCTATTCCTTTTGATTGAAGATAATACCCGATAATGTTTAATAAATGGGAATCAAATAGGTTATTAACTTTTATCTCAAATTCCCTATCCATTAATTTTTCATTGTAAAATAAATTAAATAATTTCTCATCTTTTTTAAATAATTCAGCACTTTTTTCATATTTTGATAATATACTCACAATTTTATACAAAGGAATATCTTTAATAAATAAAGCAATATCTTTTGTCTCTAAATGATTAAGAAATTCTCCCATTTTCCTATTAATATTGTCTTGATAGCAGCTATCCTCATTAAATCTATTGTTTATAAAACTGTTTTTAATATAAGGGATAAAGCTTTTAATTTGAATTGGTGAATATAATGAAAGCAGTGTCGAAAATGTTTTCAAATTAATCGAACAGTCACTACTTCCTCTGTATGAATTAAAAAAATATTTTACATCTTCGCCTTCAGGCAACAGTTCATTATTTATTAAAAAATCTTTAATTTCGCCATCTTTCAATAGTAAGTCTTCTGATTTTTTATTGCATGGCAAAAGATAACGAATAAAATTAATATTATTATTCTTGTTTTTGAAAATACCATTCATTTTTATTTTTTCTTCTTTAGATGAATGATTATTAAAAGCAATAATTTTATTCATGTAACGAGTAAAATTATTAAGGCTGTAACAATGCATAAAATCAAACGATTTTTCTGAATAGGTCATTCTGAGTTCATACCCATCTAAATTAAGTTTTTTTGAATCCAACACAAGAGTGCTTAAATCTTTAGTAGACAATCCCGAAATCTTTTGAAATTTTATTAAAAACTCATTATCTTTATCGTTTTCAAGTAGATAGTGAAAGTATTTAATAGATGACTCAGAAAACATATTTGCGTTGATTTGTTTTTTAAAAACATCAAGAACATCAATACTAATAATTTCATCTCTAAAATAATAATCTTTTTTTAGTATATTATTTAAGAAAAGCTTATTTAACTGAAATATTTTTTCTGTTAGTAATCCCTTGTCATACATCTTCTTAAAAATGGATACAAAATCTTTATTCCTTAAGAAAAAACTTTCATTTATAGTTTTCATAAAGTCATCATCAGGAATAATTTTAACGAATTCCTCTTCAAAATTTTCAAACATTATTTTTGAAATAATAGAAAGTTGATAATTATCCGTGATATATTCCATTCGCTTTAATTCAAAGAGATGATTATATTTTATTTCTTTTGCTATATTATCCCAGCAGTTAAAATTCTTTTGGCATAAATCAAATCCGTTTGTTTTTAAAAACTTTAACCAGTCATCAATAGCTTTTGCAGGGCTTACAATATTTTTATCTTTAAATATTTTTACACATTGTTTTATAATGCACTCAACAATTTCATTATCAAAACCTGTATAATTGAATAAATTTATATTATTTTTTTTAGCTTCAATAAAAATAGCATCAAGCTTTTCCCGATTTCCTGTTTTTAAAGTATCGAGAAAATAATTACTGTATCTTTTATTCTCTTTCATTATTTTTTCAATATTCATAAGAAATCCTTAAAATTATTTAACTCTATTATACAATCATCATTGCTTTAATACAAAACAATAAAACAGGCAGAGCCTGTTTTATTTAATATTGTTTGTACTTAAAATCAGATTCTTCTTCTGGTTATTTTCATGTCATCCTGAACTTCCATTTTATTCATAGCTTGCATAACGTTACCCATCAATAAATTTCTCTCTAATTCTACGATAAGTTCTTTATTGCCTGTTTCATTAACAAATTTTATGAATTGAGAATCTTTGGTCATTAATCCTGAGTTAATAATTGAATTGAATTCGTTTACATCTTCTACATGTGAAGATAAATACATTAAACATTGAATGCCATTAAAAATTTCTTTAACAAATGATATTTTATCATCCATCGATGTTTGTCTGTTTTTACTCATGTGACTTATTCTTGCATTTATCTTTTCGACCGATTCTTTAGCAATCTCCTCATCCCCTGTCAGAGTATATTTTGCCAAGTTGGTATGCAACATAAGTAAAGAATTTTTTTCACCTATATTATCAAGGATATTTAATCCAAAGACTTTATTGTTAAAGGCATCTTCATAACTTTCGTTTAAATAATTTATGAGAATGAATTGAACAGCAAGCGCATATTCACTGTATTTTTCGGAAAGAATATAATGATCTAATACTGTCATCCCAACTTTATCTTTTTCAAGAAAATGGTCATAATGTTTTAATATTTCATCTTTCATTGTCTCTGTTGTTGCATAATAATGTGAACCTCTACCCAGATAATTTATTTCATCAGGATTAAAAGAAGCTTTTTTCTTTTTCTTGATAACAATAATCATATCTTCGTCATCATTTTTATTTTTTTCTTCTATTTCGTAGTTTGTTTCAGCTAATGAAAACACAATATTTTCTATAAATTGACGATCCATTTGTAGTAATTCAAACTTACCATTGCTATATTCACTAAATGATTTCCCTCCAAGATAGAGAGACTCTTCTTCATAACCAGCCGATTTCATACCACTTTTATATTTTGCTGCAAGTATAAACGAATTTCCATCACTACCTGTGAAATCTCCGATATCTATAACAGGTCTGTCATTTAAATTAAATTGATTAAAGTTTTTCATATTTTTCCACTTTTGTTTATTTTTTTACTATCATTATTATATTAATCTATTTAATGAAAGTCCAGGAACAAGATGAAAAAAGCCTGGACTCTAACAATAAAAAGCGGTACTATTACTGCATACAAACAAAACAGGTGATGAAAATGAAAAAGCTTGAGAAAGTATTGATTGTGATGACCTCTATCGCTATGGGCCTTGCTGGCTCTATTCTATACTGGCAGCTTTCAGTAGCAACTACAGGTGAAGTTCCTGGAAACTTTAAAATGTTTATCCTGAACATTTTGCTTTTTTTCATTTCTAACAACATTGTTAAAAATAAAATTGTTAAAAAGTATCATAAACTACAGAAATAATTAAAGGCCTCGTCTGAGGCCTTTTTAATTTTTCAGAGAAGATAATAATTATTCGCAATAGCCACATTCCATAAAGTTATTACAGAATCACAATCTTCACATTCTGCTCTATGATTTGTATTAGAGCTATTAACTCTTATCACTGGTAGTGGATCAATTTGTAAACCTTTTTTTCCACATACAGGACAAATTACATCTTTTGCATCTATTCTTATTTTACATTTATTTGGATTGAGTGAAAATTCTTTTCCAAATTTAAAAGCCTCTTCCAAAGCCTCTGCATCTGTTAAAATTTTTCGGGATGCTTCTTTATTATTCATGTTTTTCTCCAGTATAGAATTCAACAATTCTTCTATTAAATCATGAAATATATGCTTGTTCAATATTATTATTTGTGTGCTTAGTCAGAATATTAATAATTAATTTTTATTCAATTTGAAGATAATAAAAAAGAGACTTATTGTTAACAATAAGCCTCTCTAAATTGGTGCGTTTGATGAGAGTCGAACTCACAATCCTTTCGGCACTGGCTTCTTAGACCAGCGTGTATACCATTTCCACCACAAACGCATTTTGGCAGGAGCACAAGGATTCGAACCTTGGAATGTCGGGATCAAAGCCCGATGCCTTACCGCTTGGCTATACTCCTATTTTAAATCTTTCTTGGTGCCCAGAGAGGGACTCGAACCCTCACACCAAAGTACCAGCACCTTAAACTGGCGTGTCTACCAATTCCACCATCTGGGCAATTCTAATACACTGGCAGAGGTACAAGGATTCGAACCTTGGAGTGTCGGTGTCAGAGACCGATGCCTTACCACTTGGCTACACCTCTATATTGCTCCTTTAACAGGAGCAAATAATTACATTTTACATTTAGCACTTACATCAGGAACTTCTTCAACTCTTTGAGCAAGATACTGGTTCAAAATAGAGTAGATTCTTTCTTTGGCTACAATATTTTGAGAATGCACGAAGAAATTAAATTCAACGGGAATAAAACCAGGATTATCCAAATCTTTTTCCACAATCCACTTTGCCAAATCATAACCTTCAAGCTCACGCTTTAGATCGTTATCAAAAGAGATGAAATCAGGACAACCATAATTTTCAATATAGTCCTGTGCTCCTTCAACGGTCGTAAATTTTATCAATTCACACTGATAAGCAATATCAAGTATTTCCTGAGCACCAATCAGCGGATAATAATATTTAGGCTCACGAATTCTTTCAGGATGAAAAGCATCATCATCAAGAAACAGAAATACTTTTTTCTTTTGTTCAGTCATTATTTCATCCTCGTAAATTATGATAACCATAACTTCATTTTTTGGTGCTCCAGACGAGACTCGAACTCGTAAGCCTTTCAGCACTGGTTTCTGAGACCAGCGTGTCTACCAATTTCACCACCGGAGCATTAGTTTAATCTGGCTGGGATACAAGGATTCGAACCTTGGAATGTCGGTGTCAGAGACCGATGCCTTACCGCTTGGCGATATCCCAAAAAATTACTTAACTGGTGCTCTTAGCGAGACTCGAACTCGCACACCTTTCGGCGCCAGAACCTAAATCTGGTGTGTCTACCAATTTCACCACAAGAGCATTTGGCTAGGGAAGCAGGACTCGAACCTGCGCATTATGGGATCAAAACCCACTGCCTTACCAACTTGGCTATTCCCCAATTAACTTTTAAACTGGTGCTCCAAACGAGACTCGAAATCGTATGCTTTTCAGCGCTGATACCTTAAACCAGTGTGTCTACCAATTCCACCACCGGAGCATTTATTTAACAATCTGGCTGGGGCACAAGGATTCGAACCTTGGAATGCCGGTATCAAAAACCGGTGCCTTACCGCTTGGCTATACCCCAATTTTACTTCTTATCTCTTTAGAAAGATTTTAATTCTTACTCTTTTTAATCTGACTTCACTCTCAATACTTCTTGCTGTCTATGAAACTACTATAAGATCTTTTTTTACCTAAGTCAACATCTTTTTTAATATTTTTCTTTTATTTTCAATTACTTATATCATATTTTATAAAAACGAATAGCTCCCTTTTCCTTAAGAAAATAGTCTTTTATACTTTTCTAAGGGCATAAAAAAAGCCCCTTGTCGGGGCTTAATAAACTAATGAATAGTTCAGTATTACACCCACAACAGATTCTTGCTAAGTAGCAATTGTTGTTGGAGGCTTTGTAGTAATACGAAATTATTCATTTTATAAATCCTTTGTTTTTTTGCATTTCAAATATAATAATTGAACTTTCTTTAAAGGTCAACTTTTATTTTTTATAAAAAATTATGAAGGGAGACTTTCAGCACCTTTCTCATTCATTATTTTCAAAATTTTAACAAGACTTATTTCGCTATCGTTTATCTTGTTAAATTTTTCAATACCTATTATGTTTTTAATTTTTTCAAGCATTCCTGAATTAGTGATAACCATATACATGTTTTTAACATTGTAATATTTTACATTAACCCAGATTAATAGCACGGGTGAAAAAATAAAAATCAAGCTGGCAAGAATAACACTTCCCACAGTAAAATTATACAGCAGATAAAAGCCTAATATCATAAGTATGGCATACGGGATAAATATACTTTTTTTATTCAGGCACGATCCTTTACTGGTGAATAAGAGATCCATATACATTTTTATGTAATTGAATGTCATTATTTCGAAATAAAGATTTTTCACAGCATTTGTTTTTCCCATATTGTATACTCCTCTAACTTGCATCTTTCCATTCAGAATCACTCTGAATTATTGTTACCATACTCTTTTTTTATAAAATTAACAAATAATTTTATTCATTGTTTTAATTGAAATACTATATGGTTAATGTTATCATCTTATTCAATATTCAGGAGATAAAAATGAACGAATTTAATTTTTACCAACAGTTTAATCTAAAACATGATGAACGATTTATCATCGTTGGTGATGTTCATGGTGATTATAAAGGATTACAGGAAATATTAAAACAAAATAATATTTTAAAAAACACTCATATTTTTGGTGTCGGAGATGTAATAGACAGGGGCTTGAATAGTGCGGCTTGTCTCAATGAATTTTTGTATAATGAATATTATCATAGTGTATTAGGTAATCATGAAAAAATGATGATAGACTCTATAGATAAAAATACACGTTTACATTGGGAATATCAAAACGGTGGCAAAAGCACGGTTAATGAATTAGGCGAAGCTGGCTTTCTTCATTATAGAAAAGAAATTATGCAAAATTTTCCTTATATTATCGAAATTAATCATAGAGGAAAAAAGTTTGGTATTGTTCATGCGGGAATAGAGGTTGGAAGGAATCATAACGATCCTAATTTCCCTCAGGAATGGGAAAACATAGTTAAACTTGCAGAACAAGAAGAATACTACAGATACAATATGTTATGGGACAGGGATGTTATTAAAAAAGTTGTTAATGGTGAAGGAAACCTTATTCCAAGGGTTGAAGGAGTTGATTATGTTATTCATGGTCATACACCAGTGAGCGAACCTTTAATTCATGAAAACAGGATATGGATAGACACCAATTTCATAAGCAATACACTTACACTTGCAGAATTTAACCATGACATAGATGATTGGGAGTTTCACCAGTTATATTATTAAGTGAGGTTATATGAGTTTTATTGATTCTGGTTAATCATTTTTCAGACATTGAAAAAGGAGACCATTATGAACAAAAAAATCAACATAGCAAAAAAAGAAAGAAGTTATATAAAAAAAATAATAAGGGAAGAGGGAGCCGATTATTTCAATTGGTATTACTATTGGGATGATTATGAAGATGATTATGAAGATGATTATGAAGATGATTATATGGGCTATATGGTATATTGGTTTGAAATAAGGAATGCTTCTCACAAACTTATTGGTTTTTGTGATAGGGATGGAATGCTGATTTGCAGAGTTTTATGATACTTAAAAGAGGCATAATGCCTCTTTTTTTATTGTTATTTTTTAAGCTTTATTCTATAATTACAGCATGTCAAAGGAGAACGCCATGTCATCATTAATCGTGAAAATTTTCAAAGAATTGTTTAGTAAACCCTCTGTTGATGAGCAACTTGCAGCCTTATCAAAGTCTCTTGATGAAGGCGGCTCTGATTATAGTGATTTAAAATCTCCCGAATTGACTAGAGAGTTTGCACAGTCTATAGGTCTTCATCTTGATTTTAAAAAATCATTGAAAGAAGATAAAGAAGATTTTTTCATTAAAAATTATAAAATGATAAGAATGTTGCGATGGGTTTTCGTATTGATGTTTTTTATGCAGCTTACCGCATTTATTATGGCAGGAACCTTTAATTTTTCGCAAATTCTCCCTTTATTCAGTATGATTTTTTGTTTTTTTACTGTTTCAAAAGCTTTTTTCCGATTGCATAATTCTTACTACCAGGGTAAAATTCGCATCTTCCTTAGTGAGGAAAAAATTGAAGGACAAGAACTCCGCAGTTATCTTTCTAAATTTTATATTTACAAAAAGACAGGAAATAATGAAGAAACTTCAGAAACTGTTAGTGAAACAAAAATTACCCCAGAGCCTGTAAAACGTAAACGATTGTAGTTTATTAAAGAGCCTCCTTGCAGAGGCTCTTTTTACTTCGTAGCATCAAGCTTTTTCCATACTTCTTTAACTAATGCATTTTTTAGATGAACTTGTGTCATATACAATCCTTCTTTTTCAATTTCATCATCAAATTCACCACTTATAAAATCTTCAAGCAAAGCATAGGAGATTTCTTTTTTAGGGGATTTAATTTTTAAATAGTTTAATACTATAGGATTAATATTATTAGCTACATAGTTCATTAATTTTTTGTTAATTACCTGTTCATAGAACAAAACAGTTATCACTCTTTTCTTTAAAGGAATCCAGACGAATATAAGTGACATTAAAAAAAGCACAGTGATAACAACAACTGAATAAAGAAAAATACTCTCATCCATACGAAACATTTTAACATTCAGAAAAGCAAATGTAGCCGCTAATAAAATCCATCCATAAAAGATAATATTAGCTTTAGAAACCAAACTTTTCACACCCTCAATATTATAAGATCCAATGCCGGAAAGTGACTTCTCTTTCATACTCTCTTTTATAAAAGCATTTTTCTCACTTTGAAGCTGATGATTGATTTCTTTAAATACTTCTTCCTTGTTTTCAGCCAAAGACAAAATATCAAAGTTCACATTTTCCTCACTTATTTATTCAATTTTTTAAATTTAGTCGGTTTAACAGGCACGGTTGCCATATCCAGATTGTTTTCTTCATAATATCGTTGAGTTTCTCGCACTCCCTGAATTTGACTTTTTATTTTTTCCTCAAAAGCATCATAAATTACTTTTTGTTCAGGATACAGTGAGCGGGCGATGCTAAGAAAATCCAGAAAATATTTTTCTGCTTCTTCTGCATATTTAACTTGTTTTTCAACAGTAAATACAAACAACATGGATGTCAGGTTATCGATTCTATCAGCAAGTTTCACAACACTCGCAATTGCCAATGTTGAAATTCCTTTAAAATAGTGCTTGCTTTTTTTCTTCTTGTCATCCACTTTTTTAGAAATTGCATCAAGCGACTCCGCAATAAGAGATGAATAATGGGTTTTTACATATGAAAAAGGCACAGGAGAAAGCCCTATTAATCGAGGTAATTTCTCATCCCATACAGGGTCATTGATACCATAATCTTCAATAAGATCATGAAGAAAAACAATAACAAATGTTTCAGCAGGATATTTTAAAGATTCAACAAAAGGTCTTATTGAATTTGCAATATTAATTTGATGCTGGAATTCTTCAACAACTCCATCCTTACGAAAACCTGAATGATATTGTTCTGATTTTTCCATAGCTTCAATTGCTTTTAAGTAAGCTGGCTCACTTTTTGCTTTATTAAGCAACCACTCTCTTAACTCTGCCTTAGACTCTTGAAACATTGGTTTTCTCCATAACAATTTTAATTATGTTAAGTTTATCATATTTTAACCGTTTTTGTACAGGACTAAATTCTTTTCTTTACTACAGGTGAAGCATTATCAACAAACTCTTTCTTAATCTTTTCTTTTTCGTAAATATAATAAAGTTTTTGATAACTAGGTGATTGTTTAAAATTTTCATTTTCAATGGACTCATCAAATAGAAAAATAACAAGTTTTTTTAATTTCTCTTCAGACTCACGAGAAGCTTTTTGTAAAGATTGAACTATTATATATAAAAAATCAGCACCAAATCTTTTAAATCTATTTGCATGTTCTGGATTGAAATCAGGGTCATTTTCAGATATTATTTTTTCAGGATCAGAGTGACTCACTACGAAAAAAACAGGACTTAACAGATCTAAAGACAACAATCTTCTGGTATTTTCCTCGAATACTTTTTCATCATAATCTTCAGGATTTTTTATAGAAAGGAAAGCTTTTTCATAATCTGTATATTCATGATTAACCTTTAAATCTGGCATTCTTACATCCTTTTTGACGATTTAATTATTAATAAATTATAACACAAAAATAAAATTTTAAATACATATAAAAAAAGCCTCATAAGAGGCTTTAAAAGTGTTTTTATTAATAATCCAGCATTATTTTAATACAACTACAATATCCCTGAGGAGTCTGACCCGGATATATCACAGGACAGTTTTTATCAGTTCTTGGCACATAGCCAACATAGTCTTCTGAACGATGTTCGTCAAAGGAAGTAAGACGACAGAAATAACCTGATTTTCCACCACCCGAAGCTTTCCAAACACCATTTGTACATGATACTACTTTACCCTCACCTGTTCTTCCTATAAGCCCATTAGGAGAACAACCTGTATTTTCACCAACAACACCATTTATCTGAAGAAGTTCATTTGTTGTCATACGTCCATTTGAACGGGTTTGTCCTGCTGAGTAAACATCACCATTTGATTGTATATAATTCCCATACACTCCATTTCCTGAAACATTACCATCTGCTCTTACATCACCATTCGAATGAACATAATTTGAATTCACATTGCCAGATGCCCATACATATTGAGTATTAACCTGATGATTAGCATTAACATCATAAGCAGCATCTATATTCCCTTTAGAATTAATATAATTTCCAAAAATCCCATCACCTGTAATATGACCAGTCGCTGTTATTGTGTTTCCTGAATTTATATTATTGGAGGCATACAGTGTTCCATTATTGGTTAAATATGCAGCCCAGTTTCCTGTTGCACCTGCTGAACCTGCTTTAACTACTGCTATAGATCCTGTTGCTAAAACATCATAAGTCCTTATACCTCCAGCCCAGGTTGAAGGAACATCATTAGGATCTATTCCATTTGTGGCAAGACGACCTGAAACTGATGTGTTTCCACCAACATAGAAAACAGTGCTGTTGGGTGCAGCGTTAGGAGAATAAATTGTCAAAGGTTTGGGCGACCCCAGACGAATTTCATAATCATTACTTGCAGCATCTCCTCCCATTGTTATTACATCGCCATAACCATTTTTTGCAGAAACTTCACTACCAGCAACAACTTTACCGCCTGTATTAATATTTCCTGTACCGTTATAATCAACTGCATTATTAATACTGTTCGATCCCATATTCAGGTTTCCTGTCATTGGGAGTGTTCCATCACGACGTAAGAATACTGAATAATTATAGGTTCCATAACCCGCCTGATAAGCTAAAATACCTGCCGCATTGATGTTGGTATAATCTGTTGATGAAGCTGTCCATGAACCATTATACCCAGACACAGTTGAGGAACTACTTCTTGTCATTCCAGAGTCGATACCCGCTTTTTGCATAGCATGACCTAAAAGATCATAACGAACATTTGCACCCACCAGTAAAGGTGCTGAAGTTGTAACCATACCATTTATTTTATAATAAGGACTGGTTCCATTTCTTTTTAGAATAATGTTATAACCAGAACCATAAACATTTTTTCCAGAGTAGGTAGAAGGCAGAAGTCCTTCATTCACAAGAGTTCCTACTGTTATGGTGCAGGTGTTATTTGAGACTGTGCAGGTTCTCGGACCTAAATCAGAGGCTACACCTGTAGCATTGGTTAAAGAAGATAATGTGTCGTAATGATTGGAAATATAAGCATTAACTGAATCACCTATTTGTTTTATTTGTGAGCCAGCCATTCCTGCTTTTACAGTTTCTTGATCTTTTAATATTTGCCCAAAAGAAACAAAACCTGCAAACATTGTTATAAATAAAACAAACCCTGTTTCAATTAAAGTTAACCCTTTCTTTCTTTTCCTTAATATTTTCATTTTTTTTCTCTTTAGTAAAATAATCATTTTGTGAGGCTTAAAACCAGGCAGGCTTATCATTTATTATACATAAAGGATAAAAAAATCAAATTTTTTTGGTTAACTATTTCAATATATGGAATATGGTTTGAAAAAAAGCGACTGTAAAAGCCGCTTTAACATTTCACTTTTTTAGTTAGATGACTGACACTTCACGAACACTGTTGCTGTTGAGTTTCCATCATTACCTAAGTTTTGGTCACAAGCTACATACCATCCATTTGTTCCGAGAGGATAACTAGCAGCTAACCAGATAAATCCACTTTTTGAGGAACAATAACCTCCTCCACCAACTGCAACATCACTCCCATTACAATAGGAGGATGTGCTTGGAAATCTATAAGCAACTCCTTGTGCAGAGTTATAATAAATACTAGTTGAGGCTGGGCTTCTCCAGACACCATTCACACAAGATGTTATTTGACCTGCTGGAGTTCTACCTACCAAGCCATTTGGACCACACCCATTACCTACATACGCTACTCCATTTACCTGCACATATTCATTAGTAGTTAAACGACCATTAGAACGGGTTTGACCTGCTGAATAAACATCACCATTCGATTGCACATAGTTACCATAAATACCATTACCGCTTATATTACCACTTGCACTTATTGATCCACTAGACTGCATATATGAAGCATACATACCTGCTGAAGTAGATATATTTTTTCCACCATAAGCATTAATCGTTGCGGTATCTGCCATATTCCAGCCACCGCCATATTTCTGGAAGTAAATACCACCATCTCCCATTGTTCTGAACCAGTTATTGGTATAAGTTTCAGAGTTTGAGTAGATATCACCTCCGGTAACTCTGCCTCCAGCCGTTATAGTGTTCGCAGAGTTAATACTATTAGAAGCATAGATATCGCCATTTAGGTTCATATAAGCGGCAAGATTACCCGCAGGAGCTGAAGTACCATTTTTAATTAAAGCTATCGTTCCTGAAGCAACAACATCAAATGTTCTTATACCACCACCCCATCCTGCTGGGATATCATTAGGATTTAGACCATTTGCAGCAATTCTTTCGTTAACTACCATATTTCTGTTTACATTTAGCACTGTTGAATATTGAGTTGAGTTTGGAGAATATATGGTTAATTGTTTGTTTGCTGCTAATCTTAATTCATAGTCATTTCCTGCTGGATCTCCACCTAATGTTATCGCATCTCCATAACCATTTTTGGCAGTAATTTCACTCCCCGCTGTAATTCTTCCTCCAGTTGTAATATTTCCACTACCGTTATAATCTACAGCATTATTTATATCATTAGATCCCATATTCAGATCGCCAGTCATAGGCAAGGTTCCATCTCGTCTTAAGAATACTGAATAGTTATAGGTGCCATATCCTGATTGATATGCAAGTAGACCTGCAAGGTTTATGTTTGAATAATCTGCACTTGTAGCAGTCCATGAACCATTAAAACCTGAAACAGTTGTTGAAGTTCCTCGGGTCATTCCTGAATCAATACCTGCTTTTTGCATAGCCTGACCTAACAGATCATAACGAATGTTTGAGCCTGTTATAATTGGAGAGGCCGTTGTAACCATACCATTTATTTTATAATAAGGGCTGGTTCCATTCCTTTTTAAAACGATATTATAATTAGAACCATATACATTTTTACCAGAGTAGCTTGAAGGTAATAGTCCTTCATTAACCAGAGTTGCTACAGTAATAGAACAACTATTTGTTGCTGCTGTACAGGTTCGTGGACCTAAATCTGCTGAAGTTCCTGGTGCATTGGTCAAACTTGACAATGTATCATAATGATTTGATATATAAGCATTTACTGAATCACCAATAAGTTTAATCTGGCTTCCTGCCATCCCTGCTTTATTAAATTCTTCCTGCCTTACGATTTGAGAGAATGCAACAAATCCTGCAAAAGCTGCTATCGATAAAACTAAAGCAGTTTCAGTCAGAGTAAACCCTTTTTTGATTTTTTTTATACTAAATATCTTACGCATTCAATTTCTTTATCCTAAACCTAATTTCACTCCTGTAACATATATCTCATATTTTGGAAAATGCAATTAAAAAGCCAGTTAAAAACTGGCTTTTAATAAATTTATTTTAAAATTTAATGCAGAATCTAATCAGAAATTTTCTTTCTTATGGATTCTACATTACAGTTTATTCTGGAATATAAATGATTTTATTCGCATAAAAGGCTAACGGAAGATCTTTACCTTTTTCGTCAGGCAGAGAGAGTCCTTCTTTTTCTGAAACAAAGGTAATATAGAATAAACCTTTTGATGATGTTTGAACAAAATAATAAATTTCTTTTTTTGTGCCCGGTGGTAAATACAAAACCTGCATTTTATGACTGACTTCTTTTGCATTAGAACCTAAATCTTCATACAAATTAGGTTTAAACTTTTCAAGAGATTTAATTTTTGTACCTTTTGTAAAAACTCTGTCTACGGTAACAGACTGGTTAAGATTAATTTTTACAGAATTTTCGCCTTTATTCTCTAACGACAAAACAACAAGAATACCGGGAGATGTTCCTTTTACTTCTTCAGCTTTTAAGGAGGACGATAAAGCGTCATTAGATGCAGAAGTGGATAAAGAGGGCACTCCTGCATCTTCAGAAAAGCTGGCTACAGAGAAAAACACCGCAGAGGCAATAATAAAGCTTTTTAAAAATTTCATTTTTAACTCCTCATAGTATAGTTTGATTACTTTACCATCAACGGCATTAAGATACAATACATTTTTCAAGACAAAGGATAATCACAGCAACCTGAGTTCCTTCAAAAAATCCCTGATATACATCACTATAATCATGTTTATATCCATCAAACAGAACTCTATCTTTATATGTTGCGGGAATGATGGCTACAAGTTTTCCCGTTTCTTGCAAATGAGTTAAAGCAGTTTCTACATGTAAAACAGCCCTGTTCTTGCTAAAAGGAGGGTTCATAATGATTTTATCAAACTTTTGTTCTGCATTTTTCCGACTCCATTTAATAAAATCTTCATTACAGACCTTAAAGCCTTTACTTTTTAAAATTGCAGCATTGATACCTGAAATTTCAATACATGTAGTCTTTTCTTTAAATAAATGGCGGGCTATAGCCCCCTGCCCTGCACTTGGTTCAAGACAATTATCCGATGGCTTAACATCAGCTTTTTCAATAACAATATCACACAGTTCATTTTTAGTTGGATAATACTGATATGATTTAAAATCAGGATATACTCCTGATATAATAAGCAAGCTAATAACATCTGAGGGATTATAATCAAATTCAAACCAGACTGCCTGATTATATTGTTTTCTTTGTCCACCAATCAGATGCATAATTTCTTCTAATTCTTTGATATCTTTTTCAGCATAAGTATGATACTTATGAATATAGAGACTGTTTTTATTATCAGTCCATCCACAAGACTCCTTGAAAGCTGGCATATTACTTTTAAGTGGTGGAGTTTTCATTTCTGAAAGCATTGACAGCAACTTCATTGAGATTAAGTTATCCTGCAAAACAAATTCTTTCACATTATTTTTATTGTTTCTTTTTCTGTATTTTTCAGGAATTGCCATAGGATATAGAATAGCTAAAATTTCATTCATAGAAATTGCCATATCGGGATGAATTTCAATATGAACTGTGCCTGCTTTGAATAATTTTACTTTCAAAGCTACACTGTCGATTTCATGCCAGACACCATATAAATTTAATTTTTTAATGTTCTCCAGAATTTTAAAAGTATTACCTAAAAATTCTTCTTTTCTTCCCATAACTTTGGAAAGCACACTCCTTAGATCATCAATAATTCCTGTTTTGTCTGAACTGACATAGCCGTATTTATCCAAGACATCTGCAACAATCATCCTCTTATTAAAACCTTCAGGGCAATTAGTCACATGCCTTGATGACAAAGACTGAAAAATTCCGTCTACTTTTTCAGCAACAAATTGTTTTCTTGAATTTAATAAAGTAATAATTGTAGATCTGACATTACTGTCATTAAAATCAGGAGTGCTCCCAGAATTAATTTGCTCACGCCATTCAGAACGTCTTTTTTGGGGCATATAATCATTTACTTTAGTTAAATCCATCACTTCCTGCCAATAGCGGGCATCAAGTTGTTTTAAGGCTCCTTCTTTTGCAAACATTGAAGTTGACAAAGCATGACGATATACATCGGGCACATTTCCTTTTACAAAATACGAGAAAACTGAACTTAAACCCTCAGTTTTTAAAACCATATCTGATACCAGAATAATGTTATTTTTTTCTTGTTTGTGGCTGGCTAAAAGTGTATCTATAAGGTCTGTTTCAACTGGGGCAAAAAACTGATTAACTACCGCATCCATTGACATAATTAGCCTTTAATAAAATTAAAAATCCGGTTAAACTATAGCATTTGAGGGGGTTTTGTACAAGCTGTTTTTGTTTTAGTAATTAAAAATAGATTGTTTTTTTTCACAACCAATGATATTATTTGCTTCTATTATCTGGAGTTATTATGACATATGATATTTTAAGATCGCAGTTAAATCCACTAACATTTCCTCTCTTAAATGCAAAAACATCTGAAATTGTTTTCAGGAATGCTTTATCTTTTCTTCAGGACTCCATGCATTCATACGAACAAAAAAACGAAATCTTTTTTCGTATGTCATTATACTTCCCCCTTTACTTAGATAATAGCAATAACCTTATAAATTTTAAAGAATATTTTGTCAACAATTCAGATTTTTTGATTATTAACTTGTTAAAAAATAAAGATAAGGCTTATTTTATCTCTGAGAATGAAGCAATTTTTTTATTTAATAATTATCAGTTTCACCAACCTGTATTATCTTTATTTGATTCAAGTTTGTATCAATCAACTCAAATTTTATTGAAAAACCAGTCTTCAATATCCTTATGGGATTGGCTTTTCAAACAAACTCAAGGTGTTTTCTTTACAGGTAAGCTAAAACAATCTGAAAGTAAAAATTGTCTTTATCGTTTTCTCTACAACAACTTTTACTTTAACAATGATCCTGTAGATAAAATGCTAATGCTTTTATCCGTAATGGATATCATCCTAAGTAATCAGTTAGCGAATAGCAATGATAACTATCATGATTTATATTCTTTGTGCCAACTCTATTTTAATGAGGGATATGGCTACTTCCCTCATCTGAATGATAATTTCATAATCAATAAATATACTATTTCTGAAAAACAACAAATTATTTACTCTGAATTTTTATCATTAATCTATCACGATTTTAATAATCTATTCCAGGCTAACTCTTTTTTAATTACTCCAGAGTTAGCTCAACATATTCTTAAAATAAATATAAAGCCTGATTTACATTCAGATTTACTTCAAAATCATTTAATAAGCTATAGAGAAAAAATGTTACTCTCTAAAATCATTTCTAATGATTCTTCTTTAACTTATAAAAAACAACAAAAAAGGATATAGTTTTATCATCTGGAACATGAAACCTGAACAGAAGGTGCATTTGCCCCATAAGGTTTAGCATCAGGAACACCCGCAGCTTCTACAACTAATCCCAGTTTATAATTATTGGCAGTGCAGAACCTTTTACCACATACAATAGCCCACTTTACATAAGTATAACCAAGAGGGTTCATATCACCAGCACCAACACAAGCAGCATCAACAGCATTAGAAGACACTGTAAAAGTTTTGAATGTTGCTGGATATTGCCATGTTCCACCATTACAGTTTAAAATAGCACCATTAGCATCTCTTGCGATCAATCCGTTATCGGAACATCCTGTATCTACTGAAACAACACCACCTACTTTTACATATTCTGAAGTGGTCATTCTTCCATTCGAGGTTACACTGCCACCTGATATGTTGCCTGTTGCTGATATATTACCCCCTGAAGTAATTGAATTTTTTGCATACATTATGCCTGTATTATTCGCATAAAAAGCAAAATCGCTAACATTCATATTTACACCTTTAACATTTGATAAACCTGATGGTAAAATGCCTACAGCACCACCAGAAAAAACATCCCAGGTTCTTATTCCACCACCTGCACCATTAGGAATATTATCTGGGTCAAGTCCATTTGTTGCCATTTTTCCATTTGTAGTTATCTGATTGCTTGACCAGATATTACCTGTGCCTGTCATATAAGAAGCCAGATTACCAGAAAGTCCTGTTGATCCGGTTTTCATAACAGAAACAATACTGCTGGCAACTAAATCATAAGTTCTTACTCCTCCACCCCAACCTGAAGGAATATCATTTGGATCTAAACCATTTGTAGCCAACCTCTCACCAATAACAGTATTGCGATTGACACTTAATACTGTTGTATATTGGGTAGAATTAGGAGAATATATCGATAATGGCTTAGCCGTTCCTAATCTTAACTCATAATCTGTTCCTGCTGCATCTCCACCTAATGTTATATTATCACCATAACCATTTTTTGCTGTTATCTCATTTCCGGCGGTTATCCTTCCACCTGTACTTATGTTTCCTGTTCCCTGATAATCCACTACATTATTAATACTGTTTGAACCCATATTCAGGGTTCCTGTCATCGGCAAGGTTCCATCACGACGTAAGAAAACAGAATAATTATAAGTTCCATATCCCAATTGATAACCCAATAAGCCCAATTTATCTACATTTGAATAATCTGTGGATGTCACACTCCATGAACCGTTAAAACCAGAAAGCTTGCTTGAACTATTTAATGTCATACCAGAGTTAATACCTGCTTTTTGCATCGCTTGCCCTAATAAATCATAGCGAATGTTTCCAGAAATACTTAAAGATGAATTTGTAGTAAGCAAACCATTAACTTTATAATAAGGAGCAGTTCCGCTTCTTTTTAATACAATATTATAACCCTGACCATAAACATTTTTTCCTGAAAAAGTTTGTGGGAGTAATCCTTCGTTAATTAATGTTGATATCGTAATAATACATGTATTTGTTGCAACATCACAATTTCGGGAACCTACATCCAATGATGTTCCTGACGAACTACTAAGGATTGATAGTGTATCATAATGATTAGATATATAAGCATTTGCAGCTTCACCAATTTGTTTTATCTGTAAGCCTGCATATTCTGCCTTATTGACTTCCTGCTGCTTTAACATCTGAGAAAAAGCCATAAAACCTATAACAACAGAGACCGCAAGTACAAAACTCGTTTCTACCAGTGTAAATCCTTTTGATACCTTTTTATAATACATTTTTTTATCCAGTGTGAATTCTTGTATTATAATTAAATCACTTGTAAACCTTATATCAAGTCACCAAGTTTACATCTGGTCGTTTTTTAAACTAAAAATAGCTAAAATAAAATTAATAATTAAAAAGCAGAATATTATTGACATAATATTCTGCCTGAAATCAAATTAAAATTAAATAATTGAAAGATTCCAGTTTACAGGTTCCTCGCCTATCTCTGAAAGTCTTGTATTTATTTGAGAAAAAGGTTTAGAACCAAAGAAACCACGGTATGCTGAAAAAGGAGAGGGGTGAGCAGATTCTATAATAAAATGCTTTTCTCTGTTTATTTTTTGGCATTTGGTCTGAGCATGTGCTCCCCATAAAACAAAAATAATATTTTCCATTTCGTTATCAAGAAACGAAATCAAGTTATCTGTAAATATCTCCCAGCCTATTTTGGAATGAGAACCGGGGGTTTTATGCCTTACCGTCAAACTTGTATTAAGAAGCAAAACTCCCTGATTCGCCCATTCGGTTAAATCTCCATGATTTGGAGTTTCAAAACCGGGTATATCTGATTTAAGTTCTTTAAAGATATTTCTTAATGATGCAGGAATACTTACTCCAGGATTTACAGAAAAAGCAAAACCATTTGCTTGATTTGGTCCATGATAAGGATCTTGGCCTATTATTACAACCTTTAGATTTTCAGGGGATACATGATTTAGTGCAGAAAAGACAAGATTTTCAGGAGGATAAATGGTAACTTTATTTTCTTTGTCTTGCTCTATAAATTCTTCAATTTTTTTATAATATTCTTTTTCTTTTTCTGCTTCTATAAAAGCTGCCCACTGACTTGTACTACTCATATATGTTCCTTTTTTGTAATTCATCAAAAAATAATAACATAAAATTAAATTTAGTCTATCTCCTTTTTAATTTTCCTCATGTTAACATTATGATAATATTAAATTTCATATTCTTTTTTTATTGCTATTTAATGAACTTAAGTCTGGATTTAAAATGTTTTCTAAGGCTTTTTTTTCATAATAAAGATTGGATATTCTTATGATTTTTTGTAATTCTTTTTCATCTACTTCTTCTCCAGATTTTTTCATTATCTGGTTTTTTAATTCTATCTTTTCTTTTATTTCTTTCGCAGAAGTTAATCCTGTATCTTCTATGCAATCAGGTTTTATTTCTAAAAGTTTATTTATAAATTCTATTCTATTTTGGTTAAACAAAATTTTAATTAGATTTGACTTGTTAATATCATCTAAATTTTTTACAGGAGTCATTCCTTTCAATCTCGTAAAATCCAAAACAAAATTCACTTGTTCAAAATTTTTTTCCATCACAGTAGGATTATATTTCTTAACTAAAGTTCTTAATACATCAGGAGATGAATAAAAAGCTTTTACTCTGTTGGTCACAAAATCATCGTTTTCTAAACAAACTACATGCATCAATCTGACAAAATGAGCAGCGGCACCAAAATTAAGGCAATTTAAGAAACAATTCTTATAATTTAAAACATCTTGACTTAACAGGGATTTAAAATCTTCCTCAGAAAAATCATAAACTGCATTTAATAAAGCATTCAAAGTTAATGCCTCTGGATTACCACTAATTAATTTTTTAAAACTGTTTATATAATTAGAAGTAATTAAATATAGAGCAATGTCTTTTTCTTTGGTTAGCGATTTAAGATCGAGATTTTCAATTTTATTATAAAAGGTATATAACAATTCAAAAATTTCTTCTTGTTGTGAAATGTGGGGATTATTTATTATAAGATCTAAAACAGCACATTCTCCCTGATTCAGTGAAAAAATTTTTCCTTCGTGCCTTTGAAATTTTGTTCCTTTTAAAATAAAAGAAGTTGTATTCTCTAAAAAATCAGCCTTATTTTTTTCTATATATGTTTTAATATCTTTAAATGTTCCTGTTTGTAATAAAGTTACGATATCCATTTTATATCCTTTTCTTTAATTTATTAACTGTTTCATCTGGATTTAAAGCAACACTTGTCAACAATTTTTTTTCATATTGCACATTTGCCATTTTTAGCAAATACAATATATCTTTCTCTTGTGTACTTTTATAACTTATTTTATTTATTTGTTTTTTAAATTCTTTAAAATTTTTTAGTTTATTATCATTTAAGAAATTATATCCTGTTTCTATTAAATTAATTAATAAGGCGGCGTCATTCTTTGATATAAGCTCAAAAAAAAGAGTATTTTTATCAGACCCAAAAATATTTAAACCTGACATTTTTGAGAAATCCAAAATTTGACTGTATTCATAAAATTCTTCCCTGATAGAATTACCTGCTGCATTTACAATTGTAGCAATGGTTTCAGGATAATCATAAAAACTTCTTAATTTTTCTTTTTTTACTTCATCTTCTGATTCTCTCACGATTTGAAATGACTTAGCTAATTCTCCTGTATGAGCAGGATTTTCAACCGCATTTTTGTAATTTAAAATATTATTTTCATTTATGATGTTTTTAAATTTTTTAAAATCATCATTATTAAAAACATAAGAAGCAAACAAAATAGAATTATAGTTTATTAAATGATGGTGCTCTTTTGATTTTGATAATTTTTCAAGAGAATTGAAGAAATTTTTTTTAGTTAAAAATAATGACAAATCTTTATTGGGTGCTAAGGAATCCATTCCAAAGTTTTTTATTTTCGAAAAAAAACTGTAAATAACATTAAAAAAATCCTCATCAAAATTTGGATTTTTCTCACAAATTTCAAGAATGGATTGATAATTAAAACTTTTCCCTCTCAGATAAACTTTCTCATTTAATACAGCCCTGCTTAAATCCTCATCAGTCGTTTCTTTTAAAAATAGTTGTGGATTTATTTTTATGTAATGAAGTAGCTCTTCTTTTTTAGCTTCCTGTAGTATATCAAGAATCATATTATATCCTTTTTTTGTTTCTTATTTTAGCAACATCTCCACTTCCCATTGCATCTTCAATCATAAACCTTTCATCAATTCTCTTCATTTGTTCTACATAGCTTTTTAAATCATCTGACACATAAAAATCAAGAGCTTTTATTCCTAAATCTATATCTTTAAAAACATCCCAAAGAGTTTTTTTATCAATTGTTCTTATATCTAACATCAGTTCATTATCTTTTATTAAACTTTCTATTAATGCGAACTCATTATATTCTATCATATATTTCAACAAACTATCTCCACATTTACCACTTCTGAACAAAATATTCTCATCTTCATATATACTTTTAAACAAATTCATTAATGGAGACTTTTGAGGATCACCCTTTTTATAAATATTAAGTAAAATTTGGCTTGTGTCATTTTCAAAATATTCAGCAACGAACTTTAAATTATTCATAATGTTTTCATTAATATTTTGCTGAAAAGTTAATTTAAAATACATATTATATTCTGGATTTATGATTAAGCTGGACAAAGAAAACATATCTTTATATAAAATATCTTCTTTTATAAGCATACAAAGAGTGTCAATATCTGATTTTTTAAAAAACTCATATGATTCTTGAGGTGTTAAACCTATACTTAAATCCTGTGTTAAATACTTTATCAACTCTTTTCTGCTGTCATTGATCGCTCTTTTTAACAAAGAATTGTTGTTATTAATACTCCATGATTGATCATATTCACTGTATATATTAATTATCATTTTCAGCATATCATTATCGTTTCTGTCATAAATAATATCCAGAACCGTTTCTTTGTCATGAGAAAGAATAGGGAGATTTCTTATACCTTGAAATAAGTATTCTTCTTTATTGGATTTCGACACAATAAAATCTTTTATATCTTCCATAGTTGCTTTTTTAAGAAAATTGAAATAATTATTTTTTTCATCTAAACTTAGCATTACATTCTTCTCTTTTGTTTGTTTTCTTTCGTTTCTTCAGGTGTATAAATCTCACTGATATCTTCTTTCTCAGCATTTGCTTTCGTTCTGTAATAATATTCTAAATCTTCTTTATTTATAAAATCAACATTTAAACTTAGCTCACTTCTGCTAAAAAGAGTATCCAAAATTAATGTTATTTTATCTGCATCTTTGTCTTCAGACAAACTTTTCAACAGATCAGGAATAAGAAATGCACGGGTGCTAAAATCATTTTTGTAATAGGCTTCATCAATGATTTTTTGATCAGCATGAGAAAAAATCAGAGCAAGTTCTTCTTTTTTAAATAGATCCAGATTATTAATGACTTCAGAATAAATCGTTCTGTTTTTTAAGTCAGTATGATTGAATGCTTCTGGCTTTTTATTCAGCAATAAAAACATAATATCAGGGTTTTGTATCATCCAATCTATTAATTTATAATGTGATTTAATTAAGACACTTGGATCATAATCCAAAGCTTCAGGACGATTTTCTATAAGATAACTTAAATAAAAAGGTGTATAGTTTAAGGTGTCCGTTATGCGATGAAAAGTATTGTCCTGATGATGATAATTATGCTGGTAAGCATAAGAAAAATCAGTATTCTCAATTAAATATTTATACAGATTAATAACCGCCAAATCATTATGTGGGTATTTTCCCTGATTAATATTAACGAGCAAACAATCAAGAGGGGTGAGTTTATATGAAATATCATTTATTTTAATATTCATTTTATACATACAAGCTTCTGGGTGTTTTTCGATAAAATTAATAATCCCTTCAAAGTCATGTTTTAAAATTATTTTTCTGAGTTCATCTTCTTTTTTTGCAGCAGGGAAAATATTCAATTTATTTATTATTTCCATTTTTTCATCCATGAAATCTATTTATTATTTATAATAACAGAAATCTATAAAATTCCTATCTCTTATAGCCTTCTTTTTATAATTTCATCAGGCATTTTATTATTTAATGCATGTGATATTTTTTCTTTTTCCAGTTTCGCTTGAGTTCTTTCTAATAAGTTTTGAGGCAAACGATAACTGTAAAAGTTTTTACCAGAATTATCCTCAATATTTAAATCAACATCTTTATGGATAATTAACTCGAAAAACCTCTCATGTATCGGATTTAGTGCTTTTCCTTTTGTAAAATCTTCTTCTATTTTTTTGCAAATAACATGGAGAACATTCTGACCAGCATTCATACTATAACGATTGCCCGTTTGTAAAAATTGGGTGGACATATTTTCAATTATTTTTTCAAAAAACTCAATGTTCTCATTATTAATGACAGAGATTAGATCACTTATATTAAGATTGATTTTTTTATTTTCATAAAGATAAAACATCACATCTTTTTGTTGATAAACACACAATCTATGCCATACATTATGTTTTCCTTTTTCGGACAATACAGACTCTATATTCGCTGAATATTTTTCAATTTTTTTAAATAAGTTTAGATCGTTATTATTTTCTTTTTTCAAACCTGAACAAAAAGAAGAAATTAATAAATCAAATTTATCAGAAAGATTCATTTTATTTTCTATTACAGGAAATACATGATTTTTTCTTTCTTTTATTATACGTTCAAGTAAATTTTTAGCTTCCTTAGATTCGAAATCAATATTTTTCTTTTTATTCAATAAATATTCAAATACATTTTTGTCATTGTTATAAATAGCATAATGTATCATTGTATAATCGACTTCACTCTCTGCTATATTTAGTTTTCTTAAACTATTAAAATCAATGTAAGGTATTCTGTTAATTTCTTCTTTATTCATTATTAATAATATCCTATTTAATCCTCTTTTTAAAATTATAACATACAAAAAGAAAAAACCAGCTTAAGCTGGTTAAAAATCATTAAATCTTGCATTGTAGAGAAAATAAAAAGGATCTTCTTTTGTGCCAAATTTCTTTTCATCTACATGCAAAATATATTCTATATCACCAAGCAGCACTTTATAATTACCAGAACATGGAAAATCTTTTTTATTAAAGAAAACCGTTCTATCTCTTAATAAAACATTGGATGACTCTCTAATACAAATAGACTTCTTGTTTTCATAATCGGGTTTTTTTTCATAACTCATTATTTTATGGTTTGAAAAATCCAGATTCTTTTCAATATGTTCTTTTTTATAAGGCGAGCCTACCAGAATACTTGGAAACACATAATTACTTTTCAAATAAATTCTTTTATTTCCAAACAAACTTGTATCTTTATCTTCTATTTTTGCTATTGCTTCATTAGGAACAATATAAAATGATACTCTTAAATTCTTTGTCTTTTTCTCAAAACAAGTGAAGATTACAATTTCAGCATTGTAAATATTTTTTAACTCCATCAGATCTATAAATTTATCTTCAGGCAGTATTTTACTAAAAACACCATACTTTGATAACATTGAACTTGGAGTATATCTTGAATTCTTACAAGAAAAATAAGCTTTAAAATTATCAGCAGTGGGAGCAATGACTTTATCTTTTGAAAACGGTGAAATAGAAGAAGGATTGTCAGTGTAGACAATTTCATTCGTAAAAACGGGTTTTGGTTTTCTTGAACCGTTCGTAATAAACATATTTCCTCCTTATTTTTTATGATATTATCATAAAAAGAGAAAATCCACAATGCATTTTGATATTAAAAAAGAGCCTTGAGGCTCTTTAATTTATGATTGACTTCTTTGTTTAGCTTATAATGTTAACCACCACAACCACCACCACATCCACCACCACAACTACTGTTTGATGAACCACTATCACCTCCGCTGTCACCTCCACCATCACCCGAACCAGCATGTGAACTAAAATCACTGTGTGATGTTGAAGGAGTCCAACTATTTCCGGTTCCGCTATCAAAACCAGAAGCGACCGAGGCGGCATGTGCTTGAGCTATGGAATTATCACTTAAGATAACATACATCATGGTTGTATCTATTGCACCACTACTGCTGGTTTGTGAATAATACATATTCTCTTTGGTTTTTGCTTTATTATTTGTGAATGCTTCTTTTATTTGAGTAAAAAGACCTTTACTTTTAGTTCTTCTTTCACTGGAAATACTAATTGTTTGATGATGGATTTCTACAAGCATATCTTGTAAGTCTCTTATATCCTTTTCACCATAAATTATATCGACAAGAAAGAGTTTTGGGATGATTTTTTCAAGTTTTTTGATTGTTACTGTTGATGGGTCAAATAAGTGGTCTTGTTCCAGGAATACTTTTGCAAGGTCGATATCCTGATGTTGACAAGCCAGCATATATAAACCAATTAATTGTTCTTTTGCATGTGCTTTTTCTTTTGCTGTTTTAGGTTTTATCTCGAACGGGCTATGATGGAAATATTCTCCAAATTCCTTTTCACAGTAGTTCATGTATTCACGGGTATGAAGAATAAAACCGTGCCAGACTAAATCAGCAACTTCAGAAGGCATATACAGAAATTTCTTTGGGTACTTTTTATGGAGTTGAAAGTATTGTTCTGTAGCATCAAAGGCCATCATATAATACTTAGGGTTAAGATCTGGGTATTTCTCTTTTAATTCATGTTTTACTTTTTCTGGGAAAATCATTTTTAAGTTCCTTTTGGCTGTTTATTTTGTTGCAGCTTATTATTTTTATTATGTAAAGGCTTAAACACTTCTTACTCAAAATCACATTAACTAGTAATTTTAAGTAAATCAATAGTTATAAAAAATATTTTTTTGTTATGCTGATCATAAAAAATTAACATATTTTAAATATTCATTGAAAGGTATGATGAAAGGAGCTATATAAGAGCTAAGACTCTTTTTTTCAGAGGATATGCAAATGAAAAAATTTAATAAACACGATATGAAAGTTATTGCCATTCTGATTTTACTTATCTCAGTTTTCCTTGCCAGCTTTGGCTTACAGGGAGGAACTTCTACAGTTCAGCACAAGTTAGAAAGCACCTCTTTTAATTTTTGGGCACGAATGTAGATTAGTTTATGACAGGCTTTAAATTTAAACCTGCAAAATGCTCTCTGTTTAAGACAGAACCTTCTTTGAGTTTCAGAGATTCTGCAACTTTAAGAGTGAAATAAATAAGTTGTGTTGGTCGTAAATCACCATATACCGATATCACTTTATCTACAAGCGCTCTGGTTTCTTGATCGTTTTTAGGCACAATCATATAATGAATGACATGTTCTCCTTTAACGAGGTTAGCAGAACTTATGAATTGTTGCACTGTGTTTCCTTGATAATATTTAAGCTTATTGTGAATCCACGAATTAACGGGGCCTGTTGAGGATAAAGCAAAAAAATCATCTATCAAAGGTGATTTATATATTTTATAAGACCATGCCTCTGCCAGAAATAGAAGCTTCTGAAGTTTAACTTCACAAAATTGTGGAATTGTATGTTTGTGATGATATTCAACAATCAGGTTAGCAACAGCTAAAATTGGATACATATCACCTCCAGGAAAGAAAAGTCAGGTGGAAAGGCATTATCCTTTATCTATGGTTTTGAGCCACGTCGGTTCCGGCTTCGAACTCCTCTCGCCTTACGGCTATTATCAGCTTCACAGAGATGTAGAGGTATGCTCTCCACTGATAATCTTCTTTGGTCCACCATTTTCAACTTAGCAGTCTTAACCATATAGGGATTCGGGCTGCTCAGTCGTCCACCTGAAGCTAACTATAGCATTATAGCCTTTTTTTTGCAACCTTTTCCTGAGCTTGATTATTATCTGACTCAATAATTTTATATAAATGTTTTTTTTCAATAAAAACTTCAAGCATTCTGAAAAAATTGTTGATTTTTTCCTGATTATTTCGACGGCCACCTAATTTGTTCGTCGCACGCAGAGCAACATCATAGATATGATTAGTTCCATCTGTACTTAATTTTCTATGACAATCTTTTATTTTATCAAAACTATAAATTTCAGAGATTAATTCTAATGTTCCCAACAATTGATTATCTGTTAAAATTAATTGGGGATTCTTATCAAAATCGTTATAGGAGTTAACCGCATAAAAGGTATATAAAATTTTTAAGAGTTGTTCGCAAGACGGATTATCTTTTTTTAATTCTTCCTTTTTGGATTCTATGATAAAGTTGAACAATCCATTTTTGTTTTCAATGATATATTGGAGGCTATTTTCTATATATAAATCCATTTTAAGAATAGAATCTTTTTTAAACATTTTTGTGTTTTCATAGATGTATTTAAATGTATAAAGGGGAATATCTGACCACAACAGATTTTTAGAAAGCTCATTTTTTATTTTTTCAGATTGTTCCTGCTTTCTTTTTTTATTTTTTTCCATGAAATGAGAATTAATCAATAAAAAAAGTTTTTTCTTTGTCATAAACTTAAATGCCAGTTTACTGATTAATGAAAGATCAGTATTATCATCATACTGATTTTTATCTTCCGACCTCATCAGCCTTTTATTTTTAGAAAAAGAAATCTGCTCGCTGGCTGAATCTATAGATACAAATGGAAATTTATTTCCAGAAATCAGTATGACATTTTTAAACTGCTCTCCAAAATCTTTTATCATATAATACTCAAATTCAGTCATTGCTATTACCATTCAATTATTCTTACATTAAGTATAACAAGAGAGCAGATAATCATAAAGTATTTGTTAATTTTTGTTAGAAATAATTTTTACTCTTTTCTTTTTCAAGCAAAATGCTCTTCAACTTCATTCCCCAACGATAACCAGTATCTTTATCATTAGTGCCTATTACACGATGACAAGGGATAAGGAAGGCTATTTTATTTTTAGCACATGCACTACCTATAGCACGGTAAGCTTTACCTGCACCTATATCCTGAGCTATTTTTGAATAGGTAACGGTTTGACCTGGGATTGTATTATCCATAAGATATTTCCAGACCTTAATTTGCAGGTCAGTTCCTTCAAGAATCATCGGGAATTCCTGGTGAGGGTCTTGGGGTTTTTCTAAGGCAAAGAAAACTTGTTTATCTAAATCATCAGCCATTTCTTTTTCTTTAATTTCTTTATCTTTAGCGAGTGCCTGAAGCTCCTGAACTAGTCTTTCTTTTTCTTCACCCAAAAGGAGAGCATAAATTTTATCATTCATTGTTGCTATTAAAGAATATGCATAACTGTTTCTCAATACAATATATTCTATCATAAAAACCTCTCTTTTATCTTATCTTTAATAGCCTACCACCTAAATAACTTAATTAACAAATTTTCTTACGACAAGAAAAGACTTTTCATATATTTTATCATTATTTTCTTTATTTTTTAAAAAATCGTAAAAATCAGGCAAAACATCATGAATAGATCGCAAGCACATTTTTTCCTGTTCTTTTATTTCAAACATATCTGTTTGTTGTAAATTTTTTCTTAACTCTTCTATTTTATGCACTTCCATAAATAAACTGTAGTATTCTGTTCCAAGATGGTCATTAATTTGTTTTTTTAATTCTACCTCATCTTGATTAGGTTCGTATGCAATACAAAAAATACGGCCTTCTTCTTTTGTAAAGTAGTCAAAGTATATAAGGCTATCCATACAAACCTCCAGATTATAATTGTTGTTTTTTTACACTTTATCTGTTTTTTAAAATAAAACAACATCCTTCTGTCTTAAATTATAATCTTTTCCTTTTTTCTACAATCAACTCAGGAGATTCAGGAATTATAAACTCTTTTTTTAAATAGACGCTTTCAAGGTGCATTTTTAGATATTTTCTGAATTCTATACTCTTATCCTTTATCGCCATTATTTCTTCTTCGAGGAAAGGAATTCTGAAGCCAATTTTGGATATATCATACGAAAAATCCAGATTATCTATATCGTTTATCATTTGTTCTATATATTTTTGAGGAAAGTCTTTTGTGACATTGGCGATTTCCATAGTATCTTTAATTAACTTCGTTTTTTTATCTTCTTTACTTATATTAAAAATAGAATCAGCATCAATCTTGTTTTCAAATTTTTCCAGAACTATTTGTTTTAAAAATAAACAGGAATCAAACTTAATGTTATTTTCTTTAAACACATTATCCATTATTATTTTTAATAGCTTGTATTTTTTCGTTTTAAAAAGAAATGATATATTTTTATCATTATAAAGTTCACTCCACTTAATGAAACCTTTTTCTACATACCTTTTTACAAATTCTAAATCTGGATTATTTTTTAAGAACTCACCATTTTTATTTTTTTCTTTTATTTCTTTTTTTATCTTTATTCTCTTTAAAAAAGACAAATTATTAAAATGATATAATCTCTCACTAATAATATTATTGGATTCTTTTTTTTCACTGTATAGTTTTGAAAAATCATATTTACTAAAATATTCCATTTTATTTTCTCGAAAAAAAGAAAAAACATCATCTTTATTTTTTCCAGTGAAGTATGATATGTAAAGCAATATATCCATATTGTTTTTTTTATGAAAATCCTCTTTAATTTTAGCAATCTCTGTTTTCGTATAATTAGCATTATTAATATGCATCTCTCTTATCATTTCATTCATTCTTGAACTTTGCTTTAATAATGCTAATGAAGAAGATTCATATCTTTGAGATATTTTCAGCAAATAATACATTTCTGGAGTCATTAACATAATTTATTTCCTTATAATCTTTTTTTCTTTTTTGATACTATGTCATCTTCTACTGAAGAGGGAATAATATTCATCACGTTTGATTGAATAATACTTTTTTCGAGTTCAATGAATAATGCCATTTTAAAATTTTCTATATCTATCTTATAATGATTTCCGTTTGCTACATTATTTAAAAGATGAAAATAAATATCATCCTCATAACTATAAGCTCCGGTATCTGTCATTTCAAAATCTGGCAACCATTTTATTATTCTCTCTATTTCCTGACTTTTAAATATTTGAGATAATACTTCTTTATATTTGGCACATTCTTTTTTGAAATTATCAGAAACTACATTCGACTCTTGGACTTGATGTAATATTAAATTAATTATTTTTTTATTAAAATCATCATGATGATTAGAAATATATTTTATTATCTCCAATTTATCCGAAAATAGAAAAAATTTTATTGATTTATCATCACAAAGATCTTTCATTTTGATAAAACCGTTATCTTCATATTGTTTAATATGCTTTAATTCTACATAATCATTTAACAGGAGTGGTTTATAGAATCTTTCTTGCTTACTTTTTTTGATTTTTTTATTCTTTTCGTTACAATCTTTAATTCTTCGTATATTGAACTCATTTCTGCTTTTCCATTTATAAAAAAGTCCATCTTTTTCACAATTTCCCTTTTTCTTTAAAAATTTTTCAATATTTTCAATTTTCACACCTGTTGCATTTTCAATTTTCGAATTGACATCATTATAACTTTTTTTAAAGGATTCTATGAACCAATCTAAATCATTGCTTACTTTATCATCTTCCGCATAATATTTAATACAGTAATATTCTAATGGATTCATATTCTTTATATCCTTTTTCTAAGATACTCTGTTTTTAAATGATGCTCATTTGCAGACAAAGTATGTGTTATTTCTGTTTTTTCTATTATTGTTGAAACTATTTTTTTAATATCATTTAAAGAATGTTTATCATCACCAAGAACACTATAAAGAGAAGGGGATTTAGTATGAAAACCTAAATCTTCAATATTCTCAAGAATCATTTTATTTCCATATTTTTTTTGAATAAAAGTCACACTATCAGAAATAAAGTTAACTAAATTTCCTTCATACGATGAGGGCATAATATCGTATTTAGCCATTCCACTTATAACAGTAAACAGCATTTTCAAACTTTCGCTTTTATTTTTATTTTTAAGCACATGACTTACTATATTTGTATCTTTATTTCTCAATAATTTTAACAAAGATGCTTCATTATATAAGTCATTTAAAGATAATAAGCCGCTTTTTTCATATTGAATAATATTATTCGTAGTAATGCCTTCTACTAAGAAATTGCCCATTTTTATCTTATGAACCACATTTTCTTTTATATCTTCTCTTATTTTATTGTTTTTTTCATTACAATTTTTAATACGCATAACATGCCATCTATTAGCATTATAATTTTTAACATGAATATGCTGCCAATCATTTTCAGAAGCAATAAGTGCTGCATCTTTCAACCTGGTCAGTATCTCAGAAAAGTCTTTTTGAGTTGCACTTTCAATACATTGTATTATTTCATTTTTATTCAGAAGATTAATATTATTGGATATATAATCAATTGATAACATGTTTTTTGACAGGTATTTGCACGAATAATAGTATTCTTCGTTTATCATAATTTCTAATCCATATTAATCAACTTTACTTATATTATATCCAATAATAGGATTCAGACAATTAATATGATTTATATAACTATTTATTTTTATTTAAAACATAAAAAAGCACCTTAACAGGTGCTTTTGAAAATCTTTCATTATCTTTTGAAAAGTGGAGCACCAAAAACATTTTGACTCTTCATATATTCCTGTGCACATAATTTTTTAAGTTCATCCATTTCAAATTTAACAACTTCTTTTTTTTCAACTTCTTTTTTTGAGTTTATATCTTCTTTATTCATAATTTTGTTCCTGTAAAGAGAAAGTTTTCTTTTTGTTATAATTATTATACTTTATTTATTCCAAAGTGACATAGTAAAAAACAAGCCTTTCATCACATATTTTTACTTAAAATCATTAATTTTTTATTAAGCCAAATTTCTGAATTTTTTAAATTGTTAACTTTTAAATTCTCAAGAATCTTTTATACTATATTTACGATGATTAAAGGAATTAATAATGAAAAATTTAAAAGATAAAAAAACACTCCATGAAAGCATACTTTCTGGCAGAGGTCTGGATACTACTTGGTCTTATCAGGATTCTTTTGAACTTGTTCAAAATGAATACTATACTAAAAAGTTTAACAAAAATCTGATTGGTATTGCTTTTTCGGAATGTGATGTTAAAGAAGATTCTCCTATTTTTGAAAGTTTAGCTGATAAAACTCAAATTAATGCTAACTCCTGGTTTGCTATAAACAGTGCTAACAGAGGATTTGAATCGGTTAATAATATCTTAAGTCTGGCTGATTATTTTGCATGGGTTCTCAATAACAAACAAGAATCATATTTAAATTATTCTTACATGAAGGAACAACTATCAAATCCAGAATTTTATAAAGATAAATCAGGTTTATTCTTTTTTAAAGATCCTGAAAGAATAGATAAAAGAGATTTTTCTTTTATGGAATTTCCAAAATACGCACTTACCCAAAAAATCCCAGTTGCTATGAATTATCTGTATAAAGATATTATTACCAATAAAGAAAACTATCATGACTATTTTGTTAAAGAAGGAACCAAAGAGCAGCTTGAGACATTACTCAATCACTTTTTAAATAAGAAAATAAACTATCCCACTAAAGATGACGAAAAATTAAAAAATATCGAACGTTATTTCTATAGTCCTGCTTTTGTTTTAGAATTTGCTAAATTACCTGAATTAAATGATAATCAAAAAGAAATTGTCAGCTTTATTCTAAATTCAAGTAAACTTGTAGAAAAGATTACAGAACAAAGCGGTAAAAATGGTCTTTATAACAAAGGAACTTATGCTCAAAAAGAATCCAAGGATATTTTTATCAATGCTTTCCATGCTAACAATACTGACTTTATTGACATTCTTATTGCCAAAAATTATTCTTTGAATGAAAATGAAATAACTTACCTTTTAGAAAAGAACATGACTTCTCAACTTCCTTCTTTAAATCTTGAGATTTCACAAGACGATACAATATTAAAAAAACTTCAAAGTTTAATTTTTAAAGATAATATTGCCTCTATAGCAAGTTTTACCCAACCTGCTTCATCGATAAAACTTATGACTGATGAAGAAATAAGCATTCTTAAAAAAGAACATAATAGTATAGTTCATGATTATAAATTCAATTTACTTTTTACTGAAGGTCAAAATCCAGGTTTTTTTGATGAGCAGAAAATGAAAAAATTATACAATGGAAAAGAAATTTCCTTGATAGAATTCCTTATGCTATCAACACCTGTTGAAATCAGGCATGTTAAAAAACAAGGGATAAGTTTAAATAATAATCTTGAAATATTTGTATGGGATACATTAATCAAATCTCCACTTGAAAAAGGCTTTAGCATACAAAATTCAGCAACAGAAGATTTATCAAATCTTCAACTATATTTTAAAGATTTCCTTGATAATAATTCTGTATATGAAAATGTTGTTTTTATTGAAAAAGCCATGAGTTATTCTATGAGCCGAGTTGATCAAATTGAAACGATTAATTTCTTACTCGAACCCATTCTTATTAAGAAAATAGATGAATATCTTGACAAAGGCGTTTTAGATGATTCTTTTATAAAAAAATACTGCACTCATAATTTATTTATCTATAATAATGCTGATACTTCAATACTTGATGACTATCTTAAAGAAGATAAAGACGAAATTGGACGCAGACTGGCAAATGTTTACTTTGACAACCTTCCTGTCAATTATAATGTGCCTCAGGCTGATGAACTGGCGAAGGTTATCCACAAAAACCCATCATTTATGGAATCTGTTCAGGAAAAGAGAAGCTCGTTCGGACATCTTCATCTTCCTGAAAAATTACAGAAGATTGAAAAGGCATTATTTGTTTTTAAAGCACAGGAAGAAAGAGATATTCTTATGGAAAATTCAGGCATTCAGGATATGCAACCCTCTCACAGTAAGAAAAGGCTTTAATTTTATCAAATAAAAAAGGCAGATCTCTCTGCCTTTTTCTTAATTCATTTATTATTCTTTGTAAGAATCTGCCAGTGCCTGAATAGCCATTTTGCGAGCTTTGGCACGCACTTTAAAGGTTCCGTGACGACCATTATAAACAGCAAATCCCAGCTTATCCAGAGTGCGATGAGACACCAGATTCATGATAGTTTGCTTGATACGAGGAATCTCACGAGACGGTAGGAGTTCTTTATCAAGCTTCGTCAGATTGCGATGAACCATTTTTAGCAAAGATGCACGGAAAATCTCGCTCGACACATTGTTATTCTTATCCGCATGTTTCAGAAGAGTAACAATTGCAGGACCAATCAATTCTTTTTCAGTAGTACGAGTGCGACGAGCTTGTTTAATATTCATGATAAACACCTGTTGTTAAGAAGTTAGTTAATGTTCACTATCGCTGTAACCAGTGATTTAACTATAGCAAAGCCGGTTGAGGAGTACAAGACTTTTCTTAATTTTTTTGTGTTTTTATTCTTGGATAAATGGTGTATAATCACACTATACTTCTGGAGGATACATGATAAAAAACATAATTTCCAACTACAAAAAGAATCAGGCAAAATCTGAAAACGAACAAGCTTTAAAAGCTATTTTTTATAATGATATAGAGACTCTTCAGATTCTTAAAAGCAAAAACTATAATTTTAATGATTTCTCTTTTTGCTTCCAAAATGCACATAGTTTCATCAAAGATAGCAATTTTCGAAAAAAATTTATGGATGCAGGAGCCGCTTTTAGTTATGAAGCAGATAACCTTGACCTAACCCATTCACACTTAAACCTTATTGCTTTTTCTGTGTTTATGTTAAATGACATGGAGATGTTTGGAGATGTGGATTATTCGAATAATGCATTTTCTTTTTTGTTGCAAAATGGAGTTGATCCTTTTCTAAAAGAAAATAATGAATATCAATATTATATTCCCGCAACTGTTATCGCCGCAGCATTAAATAATTTTTATGCCATAAAAAATATCTTTGATATTCCAGAAAATATCGAATTTATCAATAAAACTTATCATGATAAACACGATCTCCTTTACTATCTTCCTTTTGGAAATCAAAATTCAGATGCATTAGATAAAACTATTGATATACTTGAGTATCTGATAAATAAAGGAGCCGATCACCATTATATTAATGGAGAAGGACAGGCTTTTTTTAAAAATTCATACAATATGCATTTCCATCTTGATACTGTAAAGAAAATACATGAAAGACTAAATCTTCTTGCACTAAATAAAAATTTTCTTTTTTACTCTCTTTTAAATAATCAAACTCAGGATTATGTTCTTTCACTGAACATCCCTATTGATGCTGATTATCAGGTTCAGCATAACGATGTTGTTTTTTCCGAAATCCTTCTTTTCGAAGCTTCAAGATATTCAGTTGATATAGATAGCAATGGAAACTATGGAAATATTTTTTCTCGTGTTCTTCCTTTATATGGTAATAATTTTAATTATCAAAATGAAGAAGGCGAGACATTATTACATTACATGGGAAGAAACAATGATTTAAAAAACTTATTAAGGTTTGTTGCGGATGATAGGGTAGATATAAATATTACAGACAAAAAAGGAAATAATTTTCTGCATCATATAATTGATGCCAAAAAGCATCAGGAAAGGCAATACCTTGATCTTGCTTTTTCAAGTATTATCCCTTCCTGTCTTTTTCTGGATATGAACATGAACATTTGTAATAATGAAGGCACTAAGGTTTCTGATTATTTATCAATGGAATTAAAATCATTAATTAGAAAACATGAAAGTCATGCTCTTAAAAGTTTACTGCATTCAAATAATGACAATAACTTTGTTCATAAAAAAAGAATTTAATTACAGAAAATAAAAAAGGTCTTTTAAGACCTTTTTTGTTAATCACACTTTTTAACAACTATTGCACTACATGACTCTATTCCATCACGATACTTTTGTGCAGCTTCATGAGATGTAAACTCTTCTTTAACAACTTCAAACCTGTCAATATTCCAGTATAGTACATAATACATATCATCTTCCTTTTTCTGATTTTTTGTAATCATCTACTATTTTCGAGTAAAATTCAAATAATTTGTTGGATTTCTGAAAATTCTTCTTGTTTAATGAACCACAATTTTAGCAATGTTAAGTGATTAAATAATTTTTTTCCGTATTCTGCATATGATATTTCTGTTAAATCGTTTTTCTTTATTAAAGCAGATAGGTTGTCTTTTTCTTTAAAGGTGACAATTTTTAAAAAATCATTAAGGAAAAAACCTTGCATATCAGAAGCATCAGAAGCTTTTATCAAAAAAGCTTGCATTTTAACAGTAAACATCAATAAATCTTTTTCAATTTTTCTCAAACGAGGATGTTCTTTTTTTTCAGAAATGTTAATCATACCATGCAGACTTCTTAGATACGACACTTGATATTCATTTAAATAATCTATCATTGTTTGCCTGAAATCATCTTCTTCAGCATATAAATTAATCACGTTATTGCTATCCATCATACACCTCTTTTTCTTCTTCTTATTTTATTATATTTCTATTTATTCTCACGACAATATTTATTTAGAAATATTTTTCTTTTATTACAAATGCATTTTTCATGCCATTTTTATTACTGTGCTATTTGTCATAAAAGAGTTTCGCATCTTGTTTTTAGCACAGAGAATATGCCAATTCAAAGATATATAGACTGCACTCTTTAGAGGCAACAGGATTTAAGAAATAAGAAATAAAGCGAGAAATAGGTGTATCTCTCGCTTATTTTTCAAACTGAAATTGCTGAAAGAATTTCTTTACATATCATGTGTGGTTTTTGATGGATATTGGCATTCACATTTTTCATGCCGAATAATGTGAAAATTTCTTTATCTATGTTTACTATGCTTGCTGTATTATCATTCATTAACCCCAGCACGGCAACTTCTGGTTTTCCCGCTATGCGACATGAAATGCAAGCTTTTTCACTTTGACTATTCTGACGAGCTTCCTGGCAGATTTTTTTAAAGAAGTCTTTTTGCTGAATAATTGATTCAATATCATTTTCATTAATACCGAAAACTGCAAATTTCCCAGCATTTTTAACCATTTCGTAATCTGGATTATAAACTAATGAAGTATCAGAATCTTTTAACATATCAAAAACTGGCTGGATAGGTCCTCTTACACGAAAGAAATCGAGAGCTGACTTTTCAGATTTATTTTCACCTAAGTAAGCAATACCATTTTTATTAACAAAAAAATTATGACTATCCTGAGAGGAATACCAGCCAGAAAAAATAATGCCATTTTTTCCAGAACCCTCGTAATCTTTAGAAAAATGAGATGGAGAAACTTTTTCTTTTTTAACCATACCAACATCTTCAAAATTAATCAGAAGTAAGGCTACTTTACTCATAAAAACCTCCAAAAGTATATATTTTATTCATTTTTACATATTTTCTATTTTATTTCAACAAAAACAAAAAGGAGACCGCAGTCTCCTTTATCTATTTAATTTATTTTTTATTTTTCAGACACAGAAATCGTTGGAGTAGCCGCCTGGTCAGATACAATAACCAACATCAAATCTTTGAGGAAACGTTTCTTTTCAGTGTCATCGAAAGTCACAGATGCACTTTCTTCGATTTTTTTTACAGCATCTGTTACTGTGCCTACCGCAGCATTTACAATTTCTTTACGACTTTCACCTACTTTTTTAGCCTGTTGCCTCTGTAACATAGACTGTGCAATTTCAGGAGCATAAGAAATGTTAGCAATATTAGCATTAGTGACTTTAACACCAATAGTCGCCAGCTTTTCATTAAGAATCTTTGTAATTTTCTCAGAAAAATTTGTAGAATCTTTACTCAAAGTTTCTTCTTCATCATTATCACTGTCATAGGCATGTTGAGTAACAATATTTCTCAGCACACTTTCACAGGTATTAGATACCAGCTTTTTAGGATCTTCTGAGTTATACACAAATGGAGCTGCTTTATCTACCGTATAGTTAACAACAAGAGACACCAGCAAAGGAATACCTTCTTTATCGTTAATTTTGGTTTTTTCAGTATCAATCGTGTTGATTTTTAAACTTACTTTTTGAGCGTTGAAAAAAGGATTTTTAAACATAAAACCTTCTTCTTCAGTTGTGCCACGATACTTACCTAAGAAACTAAAAACAACCTTTTCATTTGGATTGACGATAATAAAACTACTAAAAATCATTATCAGGAAGATAATGCTGAAAAAGATAATGCCAATAAGTGAAAAAATACTTATTCCACCAATATCACCATTACTGTTTTCTGAATCAGGTACAGCCAGGTAACCAACTATAATTGCACAGGCAAGTGCAATGAAAAATCCAAGATATTTTCCACCAATACTTACTGGGACATCATTCAAAATTTTCATTATTTTTTTCCTTTATTGAGGTTAAAATATTTTTCTTCTACAGTTTCTACCACAAGTTTCCCATTTTTTACTATTATATTTTTTGCTCTTTGTTGCCAGACTTTATCAAATCGTCCATATTTTATCGCTATACCACAGAAAATAAATACACGAGCATATTTTTGATAATTCTTCACATACAAAAAACCATTTAACCATCTTACTTTCTTTTCACTTTGAGTTTTTGCATCTACAAGTGAATATGCCAATCCTTTTTTGGGAGAGCTACATTCCACAGTTATAATCATATTCTCAAAGGCTATCTTTTTTTTATACATACCAAGACTACCTCTTTTTAATAGAAAGAGATATTATCATTAAAATTGATAAAAATCATTAAATTTTATTAGAATTTATTGAAAAAATTAAAATAACATAGACCTGTTACGATAATCACAACAGCAGTGATTAAAATATCATGAGATTTATTTTTCATGCATTCTCCATCATGCAATTTATTTTGAATAACTAATATTTGCTCTTTCGAGTGTTTTCTCCAGCACCACCATTGAAGCATTGTCAACTCTTTCAAGGGTTTTTGAATCCACAAAAGAGGAATATTTATATGGATTATAAGTGGCTCTATGTGTCAGAGAATTTTCATTGTCAAAAGTAAAGAAACCTTCAACACCTGCATGAACATTTTTAACTCTTTCTTTCAAAACACGCTCACGACCTTTTTGAGATACTTTAAAACGAGCATTAGTCAGTGAAACTTTTAATAGATGTGCAACAACAAGCCCTGTAGAAACTTTCCTTACAGAAAAAAGTTTCTTTTTCAGGTTAAAGTATACAAAAACTTTATCGCCTTCGTTCAGTTGTGGAGTTGCAGTCATTCTAAACCTCGTTAATCAACAAAACTGCCAGTGCTTATAATTATAAGGAAAGAATAAGCCAAGAGCAAGTTTTTATTGTTAAGTTTAATTAATTAACTCTATGATTTTATTGATTAATAACTCATGTTGCTTTTCTGTTTTGTAAAGATTTTTAGCTTCATCAACATGGTGAGCTTTAATTAAACATAAATAATGCTCAGCAGATGCTTTTTGCTTTTTTGTAAGACTTTTATCTTTACTAATATAAAGGATATGCTTCACATTTAGATTTTTTATATCAATTTTAGTATGACATTTCCAGATCTTTGTTTGAGATAATGAAATCAAGATTACCATATTAATCAATGCCATTATTTTTTCATTATCCGAATTATCCGTTAGAATTGGACTGGATAATTCTTTTAGTTTTTGGTTGAGCACACCAATAATATCATTTTTCATACAAACCTCATACTGTCTGTTTTTTAACCTTTAATGAGAATACACTATGAGGATAAGCTATACAAGATTTTTATTTTTTAATAAAGAATGGAACTACAATTTACAGTCCACTAAATATTTATTTTAAAAGATAAAAGGCACCAATGATGAACAGTACCATTTTAAAATGAGGAAGGATGTAGAAAAGAGCCTTTAAAGGCTCTTTTTATTAACTCTTAAACAGAAAACCTAACAGGAAAATTTCAAAGAAAACATCAATAAATCCTTCAGGATGATAAAAAAGCACTGTCAAAAGTAGCACAACCAGGTAATAACACAGCACATACCACATAATAGTTGTCATTTCCATAGGAATGAGTGAATCTGCTTTTACAATACTCATATCATAGATTTTCTCTATTTTTTCAATTTCCCCTTTATTTATAAAATTACCAATCTGCATTTGTTTATAAATATTGTTCATATAATTGTCATAAGCTGAAAAAGCATGTTTGAATTCATTCACTTCTGCATTAGTGCTACCTTCTGTTTTTTCTTTAATACTTTTCTCAACATCATCTGCATTTTTCTTCATGGAAGTTACTTTATCGATCAGTTTGAATTGTTCCATATCATCCATCTGACCTTTAAACGTATTTTCGTTTACTGATAGTACAGGAGCACCTTTAAAAGAAAGATTTACGACATGCAATTTTTCTATATCTTTGCTTCTGTCGTGAACAAGGTATGATGTGAAAGATACAGGAACGATGAGCAAAACAATAAACCAAAATAGCACCTTCGCATTTAACATTTTATTTACCTTTTTATTTCAAAATATTTTTCTTTTCTTCAAATGGTTTTACATATAAATTTTCTATTTTGTCTTTCAATTTCTCACGAGCTAAAACTGAAGATTGACTCTCTACACTGACAATATTTATTTCATTCAAACTATTCCTTTGTTTATTTATCAGAGATAAATCAAGAACGGGTTCTAAAATTTCACTATTTTTTTGAACCACTCTTGTATTTTGTTTTTTGAATTTTTCCTCATCTTTTTTGTCAGGATTTCTTTTATCTTTCTTTTCTTGTAAAAACTCACTAAAGCCTTCTCTGTTATGTGAAATATTATCCAGTGGAGAAAATTCAATTTTATTTATTCTTTCTATTTTTGACATAATAAATCCTTTTAATTATTTGTTTTTTTTATAGTTCATAAAGCAGTAAAGATCAAGGTTTCTCTGCCAATTTAAACATACATGAAATCCAGCCCATTCTATTTTTATGAATTGAGGCTTTATATCCTTTATTGTGTAAAAATTCAAAAAGACGATTATTTACAATATCATCAACCCAAATATTAATACCCTGCTCATTCAAAAAATCGATCATTCTGGTAAATACACCTGCACTTTTAAATTCTGCATGAAGTTCGATATCATGAATAATCAAAAAATAGTGTAGTTGTTTTGCTCCCTCAATTTTTACTTCCCTTGCATCAAAAGAAATAAACAACTTTTTAAACAATGCAAAATCAGGGTTATTTGCAAAGGCATAAAGATCTTTTTGTGAATCAATACTTAATTTTAACAAAGCAAAAAAAGAAGAAATCTTATCATCAACCTTCATTTTTACTTCCACCTCTAAAAAGAATAAACCCCAGATAACGACCTATACAATAGCATCAAAGCAGGATTTTTTCAATCATAATCTCTTTTTATTTTCTGACTTACTCTCATATAAACTGGCTGATAACCCATCACAAAGTAATCTTTTCTGAAATAGAGATGCTCTTTTTTTAGCCTCAATAACTCTATCTTTATCTTCAGGCCAGAAAAAATCCTCTTCTTTTTTTAACAAAAAAGTATTGATTTCGGGATTTATATACATTTCAAAAAACTCTTTAAAACAAGAAATATTTAGTTCTTCTTCAGCTATCCATAAATTCAAACCATCCTCATATTTTCTATTGATATCAATTTCATTTATTACAGCACTTAAAATTTCATTTTTATGATAAAAAATATTAGGATTATTTATTATAGCATCTCTTAATTGAAATTTTTCTTCCAGCCAATCTACTATTTCTAAAAATTCTGAAGCCGAATTTGATTGATCAAGTAGCTTATCCACAACACATGTTTGATATCTTTCGGTATGAAAAATTTGTTCTTCTTTAAACGGGTTCTGCTGATATATTTTTTTCAAAAAAATTAAAGTTTCTAATGCATTATCTTTATATGAACAACTACTAAAATTAAATTTAAATTTTCCTTCTAAAAACATAGAAATATTTACTTCACAGCTATTTAAAACTTTTTCACTAAAGGATGTGATCGACCCATTTTTAATTAAGTTTAAAGCATCATCTTTTAACTCATTAAAAACATCTATATTCCAGCTTTTTAAGGTCGTAAAGATAGCTTTATCTAAAGTTATCCTATTATCTTCATCATTATTTCTGTCAGTTGCAATACCCATATTAAAACAATTATTAAGAAAGCTTTCCCACTGATATGTTTTAGGGGCATTTTTCAATTCATTATAGAACTCATCAAAACATTCACGAGTAGGATGGTAAAGTAAAGCCATTGCTACCCCAGAACTCGAATAAGAATCTTTAAATTCTGTATTTAGATTTAGCCCCATCTTCTTTGATAATTCTATTAATTCAGAATTATTTTCTTTTATTCTTTCATATAACTCATTTATATTATTCATACAAAAATCCCAAATTTTATATATATTATAAATGAATAATATCTTTTGTATATCTACTTATTACTTTAATAATTATTCTAAATTTAATATAATTTGGCTTTAAATTATAATTGTAAACTATTTTAACTGTAAAATGGTTTACAACGGCACCTTTCGTCGGGTATTAATAGTTGTTACATATCAGACCTCATATATAAATTGACAATTTACACACAAAAAAAGATATTAATAGGAGAAACCCGAACCTTCATATTTATGGAAAATTAAATGCACATCAGGAAATTAAGAAATACAACCAAAAAGGGATTTACTTTGGTAGAGACTGCTTTGGTTTTAACTATTAGCGCCATTATAGGATTTGTAACTTTTTCACAATTGGTCAAAACTCAGGAAGTCAATAAAGCTCAATATGCAGGAGAACAAATAAGAATGATTGGCGAATCAGTTAACGCCTACATTTCCAACCATTATGATTCTCTTTCAACTTTATCAAATGCTACTGGTTCATCTTTAGATGTAGGACCCAGAACATGTGCAACAGCAACCAATAATTGCGCTATCACTTTATCTACCTTAGTTAATGAAGGGTTGTTACCTGCAAGTTATTCTGGTAAAAATGTCTATGGACAAGGTTATACTATTTTATTAAAGCGGGCTGGGGCTTCTCCCTATTATAAAATAACAGGAATGGTGCTTACTGATGCTTCTTTAGGGATTGGCAGCAACATCCGTTATGATTTATTAGGGCAAGCTATGCAAAAAGCGGGCATTGATTCAGGCATGACTAACAATAGTTCATCTGTTGTATCAGGATTTAATGGTTCATGGACAGCAAACAATAGTGATTTTTCTAACATTAATAAAATAGGCTTACTCGCTTACCAGACAGGATATGGCTCTTATAATTATTCTGTATTTTTAAGGCGAGATGGAACTCTTCCCATGACAGGAGACCTAAATATGGGCGGAAATGATATTAATAATGTTGTTGATTACAATGGCAGTGGAAATATAACTACAGGTGGAAAAGTCATAGCGGGCAGTGAAATATCTGCAAAAAATGGCTATGGTGACACTATTACTATCGGTGGCGATTCAGTCAGTAATGACTATGAGATTCGTTTAGGAACAGGAAAACCCTTGACCATTTATTCACCTAATGCGGCAGCTAATAGCACCGTTTTTTTTGTTGGTGGAAATACTGCCACATCAGGAAGACTTTCTACAAATGGACTTGATCCTAATGATTTACCTACTGGATGGGCTGGTGGATTAAGATCTACTGATATATTGGCTTCCGCTACAATAGCTGTAGCTCCTTTAAACAGAACTGGGGCTTCTTTATCTTCAACAACAGATACCGCAGCATACATGGATAGGTTTGGCAATATATATGGTTCAAATTCTTTATCTTCAGGTGGTAATATTACAGCAAAAGGATTAATTGCAACTAATGGATTAGATCCTAAAGATCTTCCAGCCGGATGGACCGGTGGTATAAGAACTTATGATGTTTATGCATCAAGCCTTATTGGAGCAGGAACAAATAAACAATATGCTGCTTATATGAGTTCTAATGGTGGAATATATGCTTCTGGTGATGTAAAAGTGGATAAAACTATTTATGCAGGAGGAAATATTCAATCTGGCTCACAAATAATAGCTAATGGAAGATTAACCACCAACGAATTTTTACAAATTAATGGCATTGCTGGCTTAAATGGAACTTGTAGTCCAAATGGAGTATTTGGCAGAGACAGTGCAGGTTCCCCTTTAAACTGTATTAATGGCAAATGGTCTAAGGCTGCATATAATATTAGCTCATATTCAGTTACATTCAGTGCAGCATCGTCAGGTACTGGTGATCAGTATCAGAGAACTAATATGGGAAGTCATTTGCTATGTTATATAAGTGGAATCCAGACCGCAGATGGTTTGACCAAACATAATACTGTTTATTTATCTAATGGATCATGGATTTTAGAACAACGAGTTACAATGTGGTCTGCTGGAATTAACACATGGGCACAAGGAATATGTCTTGATTAAAACTTAGATTTACAATACTTTACAAAATCTCCAGACCTTAACAATTCTGGAGATTTTTTTATTTTCTACTTATCAAATATTAAATTTGTCAATTGACAAATTTAAAGCAGTCCCTTTAATAGTTAAATATTTAACTATTTTCATATGTTATTAAATACTGGATCATAAAATGAAAAAAAATAATAAAGGTTTTACTTTAATAGAAACAGCATTTGTTTTAGGTATTTCAGGTTTTATAGGATTTATAGCATTTTCTCAAATTCTTAAACAAGAAGAATTTAACAGGGCTGGCATGGCAGGAAATCAAATTAAATTAATTGGTGATGCAACAAATGCATATATTACTAATCATTATGACACTCTTTCTACACTCAGCAATTCAACAGGTTCAACAAGTGATGTGGGACCAAGAACTTGCTTTAACTCATCTAATAGCTGCACGATAACTTCAAAAACTTTAATAAACGAAGGGCTTCTTCCAGCAAGCTTCACAGGTAAAAATGTCTATGGACAGGGATATGATATCGTTTTAAAAAGAAGTGGCTCCAGCCCGTATTATAAAATCTATGGAATAGTCACTACTGATAATTCTTTAATGACAGGAACAACAATTCGTTATGATTTACTTGGGAAAGCGATGCAAAAGGCAGGTATTGACTCTGGAATGACTCGCAATAGTTCTTCTCAGGTTTCAGGTTTTAATGGTGCCTGGATCGCTAATGCCACAGACTACAACAACATTAATAAATTAGGACAACTTGCATATCAGACAGGATATGGAACATATAACTATTCTGTCTTTTTAAGAAGAGACGGCACACTTCCAATGACTGGAAATCTTAACATGGGTGCAAACAGCATCAATAATGTTGTGGATTATCAAGGCACAGGCAATCTTTCTACAGATGGAACTATTACTGCGGGTGCTGAAGTTTTTGCTCATAATGGTTACGGTGACACGATAGCTTTAGGGGGTGATGCAGCAGGTAATGATTATGAAATAAGACTTAACTCCCCTAAACCACTCAGTATTTTTTCTCCTAATTTAGCAGCAGCAGACAGACCAACCACAACAGTGCTTAAAACTAATGGACAAATGCAGGTTATAGGAAATCAATTAGTAAATAATAGCTTAGCGACTAATGGATATTTACCTACAGATATGCCTGCGGGATGGTCTGGAATCAGAACGGCTGATTTTGTTGGTAGTGGAACTTTAGCTGTTTTAAAAAATGGCACCACAGGTGCTGCTAATGATAAAGCTTTCTATGCTACACAATATGGTAATATGTTTGCTTCAAACTCAATAACTTCAGGAGGATGGGTTTGGGGAACAAATGGTTATGGTAATCAAATAGGATTTGGAGGTGATGGTTCGGCTAATGACTATGAAATAAAAATGATGACTGATGAACCTCTTAGCATTCATATGAACAGCAATAGAAGTGATTTAACAGCCTTAAAAGTTACGGGAGGCATTTCGGCCAGTGGAAATATTCAAACATCAGGTAATATTCAGTTCTTAAATTCAGTTTCCGCAGGGACTGCTTGTGCAAGCAATGGATTATTAAACAGAGATAATTCAGGTCAAATTCTCTCTTGTCAATCAGGAATCTGGATGCCAGAACAGCCAGTCGGCATACCTCAACCGTGGCCGTCAACAACTCCACCTTCAGGATGGTTAATTTGTAATGGTCAAAGTTTTAATACTTCTACTTATCCATTATTGGCGAAAGCTTATCCTAATGGAGTTTTACCTGACTTAAGAGGTTCATTCATTCGTGGTCTTGATCAGGGAAAAGGCATAGATAGCGGGAGGGGGATTCTGACACAGCAAAGAGCTTCTGTAGTGACAGGAACTGATGATAACTGGTCAGATAATGATGTAGGTGTTTTGCATGGACCAAGTTCCTTGTATTCCCGAGATTCAATTAATGTTTATGATTATACTACAGGTTCTAATGGTCAAGATCCTAAATATTGGGTTCACTTTGGGGGAGGGACGGGACCTGCAAATGGTAGTACTCAAACATTGGATGCCGCAGCAGATTTAAAACTTAGTAATAATGGTTCAAATGGATTTTATGGTGGAGCAAGACCCTACAATACATCGTTTGTTTACATAGTAAGGGCTATGTAATTTTTACAAATATAAGATTTAAATTGCAAAAAATAAGATCATATTAATATGTTTGCTTTATAAATATAGAGATATGATCTTTTCATTAAATGTATTTATTGGAATCACAATACACCTTACGTCAGAAATTCACTATATTCAGTACATAAGAAAATGCTTTTTCCAATTTTTTTTATATCATAGTGTTAAATTATCAATTTGGAATAGAAATAAAGAAATGCATAAAAGGAAATTAAAAAAAGGCTTTACTCTCGTAGAAACCGCATTAGTTTTAGGCATAGCAGCATTTGCAGGATTTGTTGCTTTTTCTCAACTTGTTAAAAATCAGGAAAATAATAAAGCATCTTATGCAGGAATGCAGATTAAACAAATAGGTGAAGCCGTTAATGCTTATATATCCAATCATTATGACACCTTATCCTCTTTAACGAATGCTTCAGGGAGTTCTTCAGATCTTGGACCTCGCACCTGCACAAGTGCTACTAATAATTGCACTATAACAATCACAACATTAACTAATGAAGGTTTATTACCTTCCACCTATTCCGGTAAAAATGTCTATGGTTTTGGTTATTCTATCATTTTAAAAAGAACAGGCACGAGTCCTTATTATAAAATAAATGGTCTCATCACCACAGATGCAACTTTAAAAACAGGTGCAACTGTTCGCTATGATTTATTAGGACAATCTATGCAGGCAGCAGGAATTGATTCAGGAATGACAAGAGATAGTTCTTCTGTTGTCTCTGGGTTTAATGGTTCATGGAGTGAAAACTATACGAATTTTAGTAATATAAGCAAACTTGGGCTTTTAGCATATCAGGCTGGATATGGAACTTATAATTATTCCGTTTTTTTAAGACGAGACGGAACATTGCCTATGACCGGCTCATTAAATATGGGCAGTAATGACATTATAAATGCGAAAGATTATACAGGCTCTGGGAATATAACTACAGGCGGCAATATAAGTGCAGGTGGCGAAGTTTCTGTAAAAAATGCTTATGGTGATACTATTACAATGGGTGGTGATAATTATGGAAATGATTATGAAATCAGATTGGGGTCTAACAAAGCTTTAAGCATACATGGCCCCTCCTCTGTTCAGGTAAATGTTAATGGTTCTTTAACTTCTGCTTTGGATCTTGAAGCAGGAAGAACAATAACTGCTGGCGGCGAAGTGATAGCTCATAATGGTTATGGTGATGCTATGAGTATTGGCGGTGATGCTGTTGCTAATGATTTTGATATTAAATTATCCGGTAAAAATTATTTAGGTTTTCTCAATACAGAAAGAACCCCTATTACTCTCGGTGTAAACGGAAAAGTTTTTGTGAGACCTTCTTCAGGCGAGCCTACCAATGGAAACCGTATTACTTTAGACAGTGCTGATGGTTCTATCTCAACAACAGGAAGAATTGGAACACAGGGACTTAATCCTAATGAGATGCCTCCTGGATTTGGTGCAGGTGGTATAAGAACAGTAGATGTCATTGCCACAGGTTCTTTTTATTCTATTCAGACTGGAACAAATATTTCAGAAGGTAAATATGCTTTTTATGCCAGACAAGATGGTAATGTTTCTGCATCTGGCAATATAAATGCAGGCGGAAGCCTCAATGCTACAGGGGGGGTTAATTCAAACGGAAGAATAACCACAAATGAATTTTTACAATTAAACAAGGTTGCTGTTCAGGGAGCAGGATGTTCACCTAATGGTGTTGTGGGTAGAGATGCAAATGGGACTGTGCTTAACTGTAGCAGTGGAACATGGAAAGCCGCATATAACCCAATCATTACTATCAGAGACGATGGTCAGTGGGGAACGGATGCTGACTGGCAATATTGTAATAGTGATGAAGTTGTCATAGCTGGCGGGGGTGATTGTCAGGACCCTGCTCATCACTTTATTCATGCTTCCTCACCATCAGGTAATGGATGGGTCGTAAACTGTTTTGCATTACCTAACTATACAGATCTTCCTGCACATGCTTTTGCTATCTGTCTTAAAAAATAACTTCTTGTATTATCAATTAATAAAAAAGAGTCAGTTAAAGACTCTTTTTTTATATTGTTTATTAACATGTAATTGAAATTAGCTATTATATTTTAGGTTTATTTACATCAGAATTTTCATTTTGTGATAAGTTCTCTCTCAAGATATAAATCTGAGACATTTTCAGTAGTAATTGAAGAGTATAATAGGCATCATTACCAGCATTATGTAAATCTTTTGCAGGAATTTTGAAACCTTCCAGCAATTGTTCAATTGACATACCAACCATTTTATTTCTTTTATCCATGAAGTGTTTTTTGTAACACCATTGTGTATCCATCACTTGTACATTTTTATATTCTTCAAGATTAACACCATAACCATTAAGGATCTCTTCATCTTCTCTTTTTTCATGAAAAACAACAACATCAACACCATCAAGTGCGGTTTTCAATATATCTGGAATTAACGATTCTGGAACAACTATTGTTTCTCCGAAAGCAAAGGTTTGTTGCCTTTCTATAGCATATTTACTTTTTTGAAGATGATTACCCTGAATAAGATAGTGTTGAGATGAAAGCTCACCTTTATCACTGACTGAAATTCCACACTCAGTGACAAGACAGCTTTTATTTTCTTTATTTAAAGTAAACTCAAAATCAACAGATACAACTTTTAATTCAGAAAAGTTTTGACCTAAATTTGTCTGATTTTCTATTCCTGCCCAAAATGCTTTTTTACTTTCATAAGCTGCTTTTATAAAATCTTTATGCTCTTGTTGCCTGCGAGCTTTTTTTTCATTTGGATTATTTTTATCTTTTTCAAGCTGTTTTCCGTATGCTGATTTTTCAGCATGTTCTTTAACAATTTTCTTAACTTGTTCATGACTCGAAATAGTATGCTTTGTCAGGCTTTTATCAGCGTCATCTACTTTTTTTATACCTGCATAACCTTCAGTAAAAACACTGACATTAAAATCAGTTTTAAATTTGTTTTTAGCAAGCAAAAATAATTGCAATAAATCTTGCTCCTTGATAAAAACTCCAGGTCTATGATTATGTGTATAAATTTCGCTCAAGCCTAATTTATTATATAAGTTATCTCCGCTAAAAAAAGCAACGACTTCTTTTTTTATATCCTTATATTCTGGAATAAGCACAACTTTAGCACAGATACTTTTTACATCATACAACATCTTATATTCCTTCTTCTTTTATCTCATTCATACCTTGTAATTTTATCAATAAATTGAATTGATGTATAGGTTATAGTCTTTTTTTAATTTGTTTTTCTTCACCATTTTTTATGATTTTTTCTAACGATTCTTTTTCTTGTTTTATTTTAAATTCATTAACATAACTTATTTCAGATGCAGTAAGATCTGTATTATAGCGCAGCATAGAATCCATAATGATGATAACATTTTTTTCATGATATTGGTTTTGTATAATTGTAGAAAGCTCACTGTTTAAATTTACTTTTTTGTTTATCAGATGTTGTCTTAAACTTTCGCTATCCATTTCTGAAATAATTCTTTTAGCACTACATTCTTTTTTGCAAAGATTTAAGATATGCATATCATCGTTGATAAAATAATCATTAAGAAATTTTGCAAATGCAGAAAGTTGCATTCCTTTTTTTGATGCATGAAGAAACATAAAATCAAGATGGTATTCTGTCAGGAGATTTAATGGCGATTTAATTAAATATTTAATAAATAAATCTTCCCGATCATTCAAATACCTTTCAAAACAATGAAACAACAAAGTTTCTTTATATAAATCATAAAAATTTTCGTATGTTTTAACAGGTTTCTCACCTTTCTTTTCATCCTGAGAAATTAAGATAGATAAAAAAGTAGAAATATTTTTTTGAGTTTTTAAAACTGAGGCTCTGGAAACACGTTTATAATTTATAAGATCAGAATTGATAATATTTTTGATATTGTTGATTGCTTCAGACTCAAGAGTTTTAAACAAATCATTAAAAATAAACAGGGTTCCCTCTTTATTTTTTTCACGTTCAGCGATGAATTTATTTATAAGAGATAAAGGAGTCATTTCTTTATCTTCATTGTATATAAAAAGTTCATTTTTGTATTCATGAAAATTACAATTCTGAAGGTTGAAATGCTGTATTTTGTCTTTCATGGCTTTTATCTCTTTTGTATTTTCCTCTATTTTAACAAAAGATAGTAAGATTATCAAAAAATAAATTTTTTTACATTAACTATAATCTTTTCCTTGTAGTAGAATTATCTTTAATGTCAATTTGATAAATAATTTCTTCTTTTTCCAATAAAACACAGTCCTGTTTTATTTTGTTTTCCATTGTTTCACTGTCATTTCTTTTATTTAGCTTGTATTCTTCAAATGCAGAATGAATATTTATGAACATGGTTGTTAAATTAATTTTCAAACAGAGTATATAGAGCACCAATATTATTACAAACATTGTTAAAGCTAAACAAACAATAGCAGTTTCTGAAAAAACAAACATAGCACTAACAAGAAGCAAGTATGAACATAAAAAATTGCAAGGCCTAAATAATTTATAAAAACTGCTATTAATATTTCGGATGCTTTCCAGTGTCATATTGATAAACAACATGGTTAGTTTAGGATATTTTAAAAGACATTTTTCAAACCATTTGTCTTTAGTTTCTGGCTCCCCAGCAATAACAAGGCTCAGAAAATAGGCACATGCTTCTAATTTAATAAACATGCTTCGTGAATAATATAAACCATCAAATCCTTCTTTCAAATACAAGGATAACATTTTCTTTTTCATATTATTCACATTCACTCTTTATTTTAAGTTAATGACTTTTATAACCATTACCACATTTTAAATTCCTGAACCATAAATCCGTTTTTAACCAGACCATTTTGTAAAAGTTCACTGATTCTACGACGAGGAATATCGATAATACTGCTGCATTTTTTCACACTATCAAAAGCCCCAAAGAATTTACCATCTTTGAAAACTTTCACCCATTTTTTACGAGCAATGCCTGAATGTCCTTCTTTCCATAAAATCAGGTTATTTTCAGCACAGTTTTTACGGTTCCCATCAAGGTATGAAACATGATAGTTAATCAGGAAATCATTTGCTGGCAGTTTGTAACTGGTAATAACCAGATCTGACAGCCTCATCTGTTTGAATCCCATATTGTAAGGCATAGGCACTTCAATATATGGCAGACCACGACGTGAAATTTTCGGCTCTACTTTTTTACCTTCAAGGGTAAACACCTCACCGGAACGAGAAACCAGGTAGTTTGTCAGCACACCATCAACAAAAACAGATTTCATTTTAGCCAACTCTGATTTAGGCATTACTGTTTTTGTTGTATAAGGTTCTACTTTTTTCCAGTACATATATTCAGTGCTTAATGGATTTTTAGCAGAAATATCATTTTGTTTAAAGGCAGCGATATACGAACCATCTTGTGGCTTTTCTTCAAAGTTACTCAGAATGAGTTCTAAAGCCTTGACCGCAGTTACTTTTTTGTTAATAACCAGATTGAAGAAATACTGACCTTGTTTTAAAAAAGGCTTTACTTCACTACGGTTTTTACCATAAAAAACACGACCTTCATCTGTAACAACATAGCCTGCTACTACTTTGCCATTATGTTTCATTACTTTCATCATGATTTTTAAACCCTGTTAGTTAAACTATTGTCTTGTTAAATGCAGTATATGATAGCCAGACATGTAGTACAAGGCTTTTTTGAGCATAAAAATGTAAATCAATGCTTAATATATAGCCTTTCTTTTACGAATTTTTGCACAAAAATATGAAAACCAATTACTATTTCTTTACCTTTTATGTTATACTGTTTTTTCACAAACACTTACAGGATTTCATCATGATTTATAATATCAACTCAATGACTGAAAGTGAAAAAGAAGCTTATGTTTCTCTCATCAGCACAGATAAAAAACTGCATAGAAAAGCACCATTAGAAAAAAATATTCTTGATTATATCTCAGATTCTATGTGGAGATTTGAAATATTAGGTTTTATTGAAATTCCAGAACCTAAAGAATATCCTGTCATGGAATTAAACAAATTTGTTGGTATTTCTCATAAAAGCAACGAAATACAGGAAAAATATTTTCTGCCAGTAGGATTCATGATTCAGAAAGAAAGCTTTTTTAACAATGATGATATTTCTCAAGGTCAATATATTATCTACTTTTTAGGCAACGATAATACTTCTTATGGAAAACGATTCGATTCTAAGGAAGAAGCTTATGAGTTTGTTAACAAAGGATGGTTATGTGGTTTTGAAAATTTGATGTGGCACAATTCTTAACAAAATTAATTTTCAGCAAACTAATAAGAAGACAGATTCTTCTGTCTTCTTAACACGGTTAAAATTTATAACAATTTAGGCTCACTACTAAAAATCTCATCAAGATAAGCCTGCTTTTTCTGATTATGTACCTCTTCAAAAAATTCAGGACATTCTTTTTCTTCAATTTCACTGTAAATATCAAACAATGTTAAGTTTTTGAATTTATCACCAGGATATTTTAATAATACTGTAAATTCTTCTTTTGTTAAAATAGATGTTAAATCCTGATAATCTTCATGAACTAATTTTGCTTTTTCAGCCACTCCATCACCCCAATAAAAGCAAGAGGCAGGAATTGCAAAATAAGCAGTTATCAAAAATGCAGCAGAATAAAAAAACTCCAATTTGAAAGCAAAAAAGCCTCCAATTGCAAATAAAGAGCAAATAACCATCTTTATTATTGATTTAACTACAAAATGCCTATCAATATACAGAAACTTATTTTTAAGATAAAGCTTTTCATTTTTTAATACGAAGCCATGCCTTTCCAGAAGACGGTTTCTGATCGTAACATTCTCCTGAATTTTCAGTTTAATCGAAATTAAGAATTTTTTATCTGCTTTTTCATTCATAGTAAGCCTCTGCATCAGAACATTTCTTCTATTGAGTTAACGGCTATTGCAATCAATCTTTTTATTATCAAATAAGCTATCGATATAAGCTTGTTTTTTTTGTTCTTCTAACTCCTTAAAAAAATCAGGATTAACACTATGATTAATTTTCCTGTAGAGGTCGAAAACACTTAATTTTGTAGTCCTGCATTCGGGATTATCAATAAGAATTTTCATTTCTTCTTTTGTCACAATCGTTGCAAGATCTAAAAAATCTTCATTGCACAACCTGGATTTTTCAGATTTTTTCTTGCCAGAATTAAGCATCATTGATAGTAACCATAATATAGATATCCAAGAGCATAACATAAACAAAAAACTTGAGGTTAAAATATAAGTGCCAGCGAATATTAACGATATTCCAAGCGCACTCAGTTTATTTTTGCTATTTTTATTATTATTTTTAATAACTTTAATATGATCATTTTTAAAAAAATAACCATGCCTTTTAAGAATACGGTCTCTCACATCCAGGTTTTCCTGAATTTTTAATTTGATTTTAACTAAATCCATTTTATCTGTGGATTTACTCATTTTGTGCCTCAAAGTTTTATGAGTGAAATATGATAATATCATTTTTATAACATGCTTTCAATGATTAAATTGCACAATAGTGCTGATTATGCTGCTTTATAAATTAAAAAAGGCGACACCAGTCACCTTTTTATTTTTTCTTATTTCAAGATTTTATCCGATAATATCATCCGAAGGTTGCAGATAACCTTCCTTGTATTTTCGACCCAGCACACCCACATTATAGAAAGTTGTATAGAAATCTTCAGCTTCTTTCTGAGCCTCTTTCCAAATGGTTTCCTGTGCTACTTTAGGCACATCTTCCAGACCTTGTTCAACCATGCTAAAGCCCTTGAACTGCGTCAGAATCAGACTTTTTTCTTTATTGCAGTGAGAAACCTTAAATTTGTTTTCAAAATCAGTGATACGCGAGACCAGTCCCATTTTTTGTTCCTCTGTATAATGTTGTTTGCTTCATTAAGTTGAGATTATTTTTACACAATCATTTAAAAAATGCAACCAGATTTTTTCCTAAAATAAATAAATTGCTTATTTTTTCCTCAATTCAAGCATGGATTTTTTATCATTTTCATCTATTGTGACATCATATCATTAAGGAGGTATCTATGGACACTTTTTCTTTTTTGCAAAGAAATTCTGAAGAAAAGTCAACTTTTTCGTTGTCAGATTTTTTCTTTGTTGAAAAAGCTGTTGTCTACGATACACATATCAACTCTCTTATTAAAACCGTTAAAGATGATCACATGCTTTGTCATATTTGCAGTATATTTCAAAAAGAAAAATCTATTCCTATAAGGATCGAAAGTTTATGCAGTGCTAAGGAGAAATGGTATTTTTCCGAATATTCAATAAAGCACATGAATATACAAACAGAACAAGATATTAAAAAAATAATTAGCTCACATTACAGAAAAATTATTAACTTTTCCACAGAAAATCTGGATATATTTGAATGTGTTAATAACTACTTGTTATATGAATTAATATTTTTATTACATGTTAAACAGCAGGAAAAATTATTTCTCATAGAAGAATTTAAAAAAGACATTCATTATCTCCATTTGAATTTGTGTTGACTGTTGTAATAGATGGTGAGATAATTTTCTTATATACATTCTGAGGTGATGCATGGAAGAAAATGTTAAAAAAGCAAAAAAATTCGTTTTTGAAAATTCAAAAAAATATTTTTTCTCTCAAGCTTTCAATTTCGGGGGGTTTAAAAGATTTAATGCTGAGTATGAAGAACAACTAAGTATATATAATGAATACAGAATAAAGCAAGCTGAAAAATTAAACAATATAATCACATTTAAATTTTTTAAAAAAGAATTTATAGAACAAGGCACACATTACATTTTTGACATTAATGGTACTAAACATCGCTATAGTGTTGTTGAATTATTAGATTATGGCATCACTCAAAAAACACATCTCATCAAAGAGCAACTTGCAAATAATCGAACTTCTTCACTTTTTAGTGAAGTAGAAAAAGATTATATTGAAGCTACTCTTCCATACACAAAAACAGACGACATAAATATTAAAAAAAGAAGATTATAATTCTCTATTATTTGATTGCATCTGTATAAACAATAGATCGAACTCCTCCTTCTCTGAGGAGGAGGTTTTACGATTTTTTCTGCATAAAAGCATCTAATCCTCTTTTAAAATAATAATAAAACAAATTTTTTTGCAAAATTTTGTAAAGTTTTATTTTTTTCTTGAGTATATATTATGTACATAATATACTCTTTTTTATTTGTACAAAAGGAATGATTTATGTATTCAGTTTTAAAAATCACAGAAATTAAAGAAAAGATTTTAAAAAATGACAAAGTTAAAAACAATATTCTTAAAAGGCATCAATGTTCTGTTGATAGCTCAGAAAACCTTAATTTTGAATCAAGCATTCAAAGTATCATATTTTCCCTTTTACCTATTATATTTTCAGGTTTATCTATTTTTCTTTTCTTTAATGATAAAGTGTTTCTTTCTTTTCCTTGTTTTATCCTTGGAGGGATAATATCTTTGTTCTCTATGCACACCAGCATAGTTCAACAGGAAAAGCAGAATACACTCGTCCATGAAGATTTTATTGATATTTCCGAAGTTATGTCTAAAGAAGAACTTCAGACATTAATCAGTTTTTATGAACACAACTTTTACAAAGATGAAGATAATAAAGATAAAACCTACAAATTTGATTTAAGAGACCTGATAAACCCTGTAAATCTCAAAGACTATCCTGAAGAAGCCAAGTCTGTTAATAAGAAAAAAAGAGATATGTATCTGGAGAGTGTCTACAACAAAGAAAAGTCTCAATCAATTACAGAGTTTAAAAATAATTAATTTTAATATAAGTGAGTAAAAAAATGAATACTAATATTACATTAGATCAAATTCAGGAAGTCATTAGAATCAAAAATAAAGTGAATGACCATGATGAAATAAAAAAAATGATTTTTCAAAGACACAATATCACTGATTTTAATAAAAATGAATTTATTTTCAAAAGAGTTAAAAATAATTATCAAAAAATGATTATGGTAATAAATATATTACCTATATTAATGATAATTATATCTTTTATTAAAGGGTCTCTTTTTTTATTTTCATTATCATTAATTATTAGTTTTCTTACCATTATTACTTATGTTGTCTACGATCTCTTCATCAACCATAATTCACTCATTATGTGCCATGAGGATTATGTTGATTTATCAAAAGTTCTTCAAAAAGAAGAAATAAAAACTATTGTCGAATTTTATAAAGAAAATGGTATCAAAGGACAACAATTAAAAGGTGATTACTTATTCAATATTGCTGATCTTTACGATTCTTTTGAAGCTGATGATTCAATAAAGCCTGAAGTGTTGAAAGTTATTAAAGGTACCAAATTTGATAATTATTTAAGCTCATTATATTGATTAAAACACCAGGAACATTAATGAACCTGGTGTTTAATTATATTCTTTTTATATTTTTTTTGTCAATGTCAGTCTCTTTAGACATATTTTCAAGTATTTCTTTTTTCTCTTGTTGAGATTTCATTTCTAAAAAAATTTCTTTCAAACCTGAACTATATATTCCTGATGAGGTAGAATCATCTATTTGAGATGATATTTTGATAAATTCATCTATGTTAGTGTATTCTTTTTTTTCTAAAGCATTCAATAGCTCATGTATTACAAGAGACACATTCGAACATATAGGCGAGCTATATAATACATCACCAACAAATCTGTTTGTATTTTCAAAAATGTAATCAATAAAATCTTTACCATTTTTATCTTTTTGTAAAGATATCTCATCTTTATCAGTCACTAGTTTAAGAATCTCAATAATATTACCTAATGACATATAGAATTCATGAGGAGAATCTACATTTTTCATAAACACATGTAAAATATTGTTATGCATTGAATCCGTGATGCTTAATTCTTTTTTGGTAATAAACTGCCCATGCTTATCTGCGGGAGCTTTTATAATTTCATCAATTATTTTATACTGCTTACTCTTAATTATTTTAGAAAGCAGGCAATCTTCGTTATTAAAATAATACATGTAATCCAGTTCTGGAGCTAACTGAAAAAGGATATGTAGCTTTTGACCAAAGAGAACAGATTGTTGAGTTGTATCAACAAACTCTAAGAGTTTACTATCTTCTTTTTTTAATGTTATATTTTCTTTTGAAAACCATTCCTTCAGACTATCACTGTAACATTTAGGCTTGTTAAGCAATTCCACCAGTTGTTTTCGCTGTATATGATTCATTCTAATAATTCCTTTAAATTAGTATATTAATGATAGTATAGCTCAAAAAACCTTCTCTTACTATTCTTTTGTATCAAAAAAGTGCCGTAACTAGCCTTACCGGTTTCGTTCAGGGCAGGGAGTATATCAATGAATTAAAACTAATATTTCCTTTTTAGATTCTTTTCTTAATGTGTGGGGAAAAATCATTATTATGTAAAGATTCACTAATTTTATTTCTTTCCTGCTCCGCTTTTATTTTCAAAAATAAAGCTTCTATATTATGCTCATCACCGTTTATTTCTGCATAAGACTTAAACAACGGCCACAATACTTTCATATAATCACATTCTTTATGCGACAAAATATCATTATCATAGCAAGATAAGGTATGGATAAAATTATAAGCCCATTCATTAAGATATTCATAATCTCCATGATAGTTGTTCATCTTTTCACAAAAATAGTCAATAAAATCCTTCCCATTATTATCCTTATTCAGAAAACAAGATTTTTTATCTTCATTATGTTCCAAGACTCTGCCTATATCATAAATTATGGTAAATCCATCCATCCAATCATCAGCAGAACGAATATTTTTAACAAGAACCTGCAATATATTCTCATTATGGATATTCGTTTTTGTCATTTTTTCAGCATGAAAAGTCATTCTCTCCTTAAGTAACTCATGAATGACTTTTTCTTTTTTATTTTTCATCAAGGAAGAAAGCAGGCAATCCTCATTATTATAGTAATGCATATAATCTGTTTCAGGAATGATTTGAAAAACAGTCCTTAATTTATCTATAAATAAAATAGAATTTTGGTCTGGATTCATATATTGAAAAATATCGTTATCTTCTTTCTTGAAAAATGGTTTTTCATTAACATACCATAGTTTAAAATCTATTCCATAAAAATCATCAGAATTTAACATTTGGACAATTTTATTTTTTTGTTCAGTATTCATAACTAATATACTCAGTTTATTCTCATATACACATTATAAATCATTTATAGAATATTAAAACTCTATTTTGTTTAAAATATCTCCCAGTATTTTTGCTTTTTATTTTGAATGCACTATTTTCTCTGTTTCATTTTCGATAAATAAGTTTGTCGCAAAGTCATCTGTTGTTACAGAAATCTTATTTTCTCCTTTGCTATTTCTTTCAGTATATTTAATATGATTTTATTGTTCATTTATTATAGAAAGCAAAATATTCTTAACCTTTTTTTAATTTCTAATTAAGATAACATATTTCTTCTTTTTAATGCACTTTTTAATGCAATTACTCTCTTTAGTCCTGGCTTTTAAACTCACAGTACACTATACTTTCTTTAATCCAAAATAAAAGGTAATATTTTTATGAAATTTGTTCTTAAATCACTTGGTGTTTTAATCTTTGCAACCATTACCACAGCCTGTAACAGTAATCATTCTGTTAAACAGGATATTAATATTGAAAAAGCAAATCATCAGGAAAAGATGGCTTCTTTAACCTATCCTTTGCCTGTTGCTAATGACACTGATAATATTTTGTTTGTTAAAGCGGCGGCTCAAAGTCAAGCTGAAATCAAAACATGTCATTATGATCTGAACAAAAATGCAATCCTTCAGGATCATGTTAATAAAACGAAAGAACTTCTTATTGGAAGCAAACTATACGATTTGAGCAGTGCAGACTGGAATATTATCATTAATATGGAATCTGATGCTCAAATTAAGAAGTTTAAAAAAGAAATTTGCACCAGCGATAAAAAAAGTCTGTCAGAACTTAAGGAATACTCAGCTTTCCTTGAAGAACTGAAAAAAGACAATATGCCATAATATTGCCTCATAAATACATTATTAATAAAAGACCTTTTCAGGCCTTTTATTTTTATTACTCTTTGTTAACTTTAAGCTTTATTGTATAAGGTGGAAAGTTAAGATCTTTACTATAATCATCATTAACAAGAAGTTTCTGAGAAGTTTCAAAATAAGTCTTTGAAGAATCTTCTTCTTTATTTTTTTGGGTTTTATCAGTAAATTGTAAATCAAAATAAAGAATACTTAACTCAGGGTTTTCTTTATCTCTAAAAATTTTGCTGTTATATATAAAGCCTTCATTATGTTTAACCTTTTTATCTATTACTTCATTTGACAAACTGGTCGTTGAACCTTCATCAGGAAAGGTTGAATTTTGCATAGTATAAATTATTTTATCATTACCAGCCGCATCAGGTCTATGAACTTCTATTGAAGTGGTATAAATATCAGCAAAAGCTGGGAAGGATAAAACGGTTAACATTACAGGAACTATTAGTTTTTTCATAAACACCTCTTTTTGATTGATTTATTATTTAAATAATCTTTTCAATCAATAAAAGCAAATATTTCTTTAAAAAATATTTTTAAAAAATAAAAATAATAAAAAACAATATCTTATATATTTATAAGAAATAGTTAAATTAACTATTCCTGGCTTATAATCGCTATTAAACTCATTTATAAATATTTATTTTCTAAATTTTTAGATGAAAGCTGTATTTATTAATTTAATGGATATTGGATTATTCTTGTGTTATTATAAATGAACAAAAATCGAAAAAAAAGGACACATAGACATGTCATTCCTCTATAATGTTTCCCCAGAAATCTTACAGATTCTTTACAAAGGTGAGCACTTCCAACCTTTAACTAAATATTCATTGAAATCTGATGATATTGGTTATTTTCAAACTTTTTCAAAAGCTTGCGATGTTGCCACTGTATTAGCTTTCCATCATGCACTCATTGATTTTGTAAAGAAACCAGAAGTGGAAACTATTAATATTTTCTATTGCAAATATCCGGTTCCTGTATGGGCTGACCTTATCGGATATACACTCAAAGATGAAGAAAATACAAGCAGAAAGATCAAGGCACAAATTAAAAAAGAATGGGATACAGTATGTAGAAGAGGCTTTCCTTATAAAAAAACGGGTGAATTTTACGGCAAAGTTTTTGGCTCTATGTTGCATCTTCCTGACTCTCTTAACATGAGTGGCGAAAAATTAAGGGAACTTAAGAAAAACCCTTATCATAGTTATACAAAACGAGACATTTTTTATTTTAAACTTTCTGAAAATAATATCGATGATTATCTAAAGTTTTTATTGGGTGAGGAACATTATAAATATTATTATATCAGCACTGAAAATTTTTTAATCAATAAAGTATTAGAAGAATCTCCGGTGGTTGAAAAAACTTCACCAGCAAAAAGAGGCAGACTTTAAGTTGATATTAATAAAGGCACAATGTGCCTTTATTTTTTATTCTTTTTTAAATTTGCACTTAAAGCCTCACAATACATTTCTCCGGCATCATGTTTTAAAGCCACTTGTTTTTCCAGACTTTCTTTTTTTGCTAAAGGAGTGTCGGACAGTAAAATATATTGTAGTTTTTCCACATTTTCTGGCGAAATTCCTTGATCTGCTCCTTCAACAGGCTTTACATATTTTCTTGCATCTATCTGCCATTCGTAAGCAGGCTTGTTTAAAATTTTTTGACAACCTGCATGGTTTTTCTTTTCATTGACGAGATATAACTTGTCATCAGGTAATTGGATCAATGTATAATCACTATAGAGGGATAACAAAGAACGAGGAAAGTTTTGATTATAATCAATTGTTTTTGCACATACCGATGTTGACATGCATAATAGTAAAACTCCTGAAATCTTTTTCAAAACATCCCCTTTAAATATACCAATATTAACCAAAACAAGATGTTATCACAGTTTTAAAAATTTAACAATCCATTGAATTTTATTTTATTATTTTTTGACTTTCATTTTTTAAATCTGTACAATGGAGTATAAAAATTTCATATTTAAGGACTTTATAATTGAAACAGATAAAAGCAGTTAGCCTTTTTGCTAACATAGGAATAGGTGAAACATATTTAAAAGATTTAGGTATAGATGTTGTTGTATCAAATGAACTGTTAAAAGACAGAACAGCATTATATTCCCATCTTTATCCAGAAACAAAAATGATTCAGGGCGACATCACCAATCCTGACATTTTTTCAACTATTATTTCTGAAGCTCAAAAACAAGATATAGATTTGCTTATAGCAACTCCTCCTTGCCAGGGTATGTCTATTGCCGGAAAAATGAAAGAAGACGATCCTCGAAATACACTAATCATTAAAGCAATGGAAGCTTTTGAACTTTTACAACCAAAATTTATGTTAATTGAGAATGTCACTCAAATGCTGAGCACATCAATACTCTTTAATCATTCTCCTGTTAAAATAGTTGATTTTATCAAAAGCTATACTGATAAATATGGTTATGAAGTTTCTTTTGATATTTTTGATGCTAAAGATTATAACACTCCTCAGGTGAGAAAAAGAGCTATTATCAGAATTCATAAAAAAGGTCTTACATGGGATTCTCCAGCTAAAGGTTCAGTTATTACTGTTAAAGACTCTATTGGTGATTTACCCTCTCTCGAAGCAGGACAGAGTAGTGGCATTAAGTATCACTATGCTAAGAGTCACAATGCAAATCACATTGAATGGATGAAACATACTCCTACAGGAAAAACGGCATTTGATAATGAATTTGAATTTAAACCTAAAAAAGACGGACGCATCATTAAAGGCTTCTCTACGACTTACAAGAGAATAAGCTGGGATAAACCTGCTCCTACCATTACAATGGCTTGTGGTAGCATTTCCTCTCAAAATAATGTGCATCCGGGAGTATTAAGAGAAGATGGTACTTATTCTGATGCTCGTGTGTTAACTCTTTTAGAATTATTCAGATTAACAGGCCTTCCTGACGACTGGAATATTCCTTCTACTGTGAGTGATAATACTCTAAGACATTATATTGGTGAAGCCGTTCCTCCCAAAATGATGAAAGCTTTACTTGAGCCGATTTTAAAAAACTTCAAATAATAAAAAAGGAGCCTAAGCTCCTTTTTTTATTTCCTGTTTCTGTATTTTACGGAAGTTTGTTTTTTACAATTTCCTACGAACCAGCCTTTTCTCGTATCACTTTCAAACTCTTCCTGCAAATAGTTTTTAAATTTACTCATTTGTACTCTATGGGGACGACCATCTTTAGAAGAACTGTATTTATCACTTACTTCGTTTTTATGAACAACACAAATTTCACTTTCATTTTTTATTCTACTTTTACACTCAAGACGACATTTCTTATGCCAGAGTTTTTTAAAATATACATCAGATGGTCTGTTATTGTTTCCCCAGGCAGGAGCAAATTTATTATAAGAACGGGACATATTATTTCCTCATGTAGTTAATTCACAATCGAAACATATGTATTCTCCTTTTCAGTTAATTTAATAATAACGAAATTTACTTGTATATAACAAAAAATAATATTACACTGTTTTTTTCTTAAAGGCAATATTTTTAAAAGAGGATTATTATGAGTGATGAATTAGAAAGCAGAGTAGTTCTTATACAAACTTGTGGAGCTTGCCCTGAACAATATGATCTTAAGTTTGATGGTGTCAATATCGGTTATTTAAGATTAAGACATGGCTATTTTAGAGCGGAATATGTTCCCACAGGAGAAATCGTTTATGAAGCAGAACCTGAAGGCGATGGTTTGTTTACTTCTGATGAAAGAGAAGGGTACCTAGAAGCAGCAAGAAATGCTATATTGATGCGACATTTTGTTTCCTGATTTCTTTTTAGTGCTAATAATTAAACTCCTTTAAAGGAGTTTTTTTATTTTTGTGTAAAAATCATTGCTTTTTTCATATTTGTTGATTTTCTTGTTGTTTTTCACTCCCTGTTTGTGCTATCTTTATTTCAATAAATAAAATAAAGGTATGAGCAAAATGAGTGATATTATCCAGACAGAAGATAAGATTAAACTAAAAGCTGAATCAGGCAAGCAAGGCCGACTTGACGGTATTGCCTATGAAGAAGCTGTTTCTGACTTCTTATTAAGCGAGCATATTTCAAATAGCCCAAACTCTATTTTAAATGTGTTATGCCGCAAAAAAAACGGGGCAAGCTTTGGTAGTTCAGCAATTGAATGTCTTGATATGAGCACAGATCGTAATCTACTGAGTGCTAAAACTCGCAGGAAAACAACCTCTAAAATTGATTTATCTATTCTTTGCAAGCAGATTAATAAGTGTATCAATTTTTCTATCAAAAAAAATGCTACAGGCTTTCAGTTTCATATTACTACTGCAAACCGTTTTTTTGAGATTATTGAACAAAAAGAGTTTTTTAATACTTACTCAAACATTAATCTCATCAATGGATTTAATAAGTTTTTAGGTGTTCCTGGTTTTACTCCCGAAGAAATGAAAAAAAACGGAACCTTATCTAAAACTGATTTTGACAAAATCAAACAAGATTCTCGTTTTTGTTTTTCTGAGCTGCCTAAAAAAGAACAAGCTGTTATTAAAGATTTCTTTTCGGATGATAATAATGTGCTTAATCTTGTTATGATCTTTCTTTTTGGTTATTACTCCGAAGAAATAGAGGCGGTTGATTATATTCTTTATAATAAAACCAACTTCAATGAAAGCAGTCGAGTGATTGATCCTGATTTTATTTTCGGGAAAGACTTGATCAGTTATGTTAAACTTCAGCTTTTGAATAAAGAGAACTTTATCGCATTTAATGACACAACAATTCATTTTGGTGAGATATTTAGTATCCAAAGGAAAGGAAGTGGTAAGAATGCAAGTGAGCGAAGTGGTATTCAGTTTAAGGGGAAAAACCTGCATAAACTGAATCAAGCTATAGTTCTTGCTAAAATCTCTAATCCAGAATTTTTTGATAATAAAATTGAATTAGCACTGGCTAAAGCTGAACCTGTTCAGGATATTTTTGCTCAGGATTTACAGCATATTGATAATGAAATCATCGTACATGATATTTTGGACGAGCCTTCTATTGTTGAAACAGATAAGGTTATTGCTGTTCATAAAGCAATTTCAGAAAGCAACGATCTTTCTCTTAAAGATATTGAAGATGCCGAAAGCTCAGACTCTGTATTTGTCCAAGTAAAAATGAAGGCTATTAGCTTTAAGAATCGCTTTATGAAAGGCTGCAAGGCTTTCTGGAAGGCTTTTAACGAATAATAGAGAAAGAAGTGTTATGTATAATAAAGGAGGCTTATGCCTCCTTTATCCGAACCGACCGTAAAACCTCGCCATTCATGGCGGGGATATAAGGTCAGTTATCTGTATAAAACTTGATTTTTCGAATATTAATGCTATAAAATTAATAATATTAAGTCAAAACAAAAGGTTTTTAGTATTTCAATGAAAGCGGCAATAAAATACAGGTTTTACCCTACTTTGTCACAGGAAACTTTGTTAGCTCAGAGTTTTGGTTGTGCCCGTAAAGTATGGAATCTGGTTTTAGATGCCAGTAATCACAACAAGGAAAAAACAGGTAAAGGTTTCACGGCAAAAGAAAGAAACGAACATTTAACCAGAATTAAGAAAATGCCGGAGTACTCTTATTTAAATGAAGTGTCTTCTGTCTGCCTGCAACAGAAGATAATACATCTGGGCAAAGCCCTGGATGCTTTCTTTGCTAAAAGATCAGGTTTACCCGTCTTTAAAAGGAAACACCATCGCCAGAGTATTACTATGATGAAGAATTCCCTTAAATTAAAATCTGGTAAGTTTTATATGGCAAAAAGCAAAGAGCCTTTAGATATTCGCCTGACGAGGGAATTCCCATCCAACTTTTCATCTGTGACAATATCAAAAACCAAATCAGGTAAATACCATATTTCTTTTGTTTACGAAAGAGATATAAAACCTTTAAAAGAAAGTCAGAACAAATGTGGTATTGACTTAGGCTTAAAAGATTTTCTGGTGTTTGATAACGGAGTTAAAATAGCCAATGAAAAGAAATATCTGGCTTATGAAGAAAAAATGAAATTCCTGCAAAGAAAACTTGCTAAGCTTGATATCAAAAGAAAAAAATTAGGCTTATCTGTTAAGTTTCAAAACAAAAACAGAAATAAATTAAAAACAAGAATTGCTAAGCTGTATGAAAAAATCAGTAATATACGAAAAGATAATCTGCATAAAATAACGAAAAACATAGTTAACGAAAACCAGGTAATATGTGTTGAGAGTTTGCAGATTAAAAGCATGGTAAGAAATCGTCGTCTGGCAAGAGTGATATCCGATGCAAGCTGGGGAGAATTTCTCAGGCAACTTGAATATAAATGTGAGTGGTATGGCAGGACATTAGTCAAAGTGGGTAAGTTTTACCCCAGCTCTAAAACCTGCTCGTCCTGCAATTATATCATGCCTAAGTTGCCCTTAAATATAAGAGAATGGTCTTGCCCCCAATGCAATACAAGCCATGACAGAGATATCAATGCCGCGATTAATATCAGAACCAGCGGGCTGCTGGGGTTAGCTTCTGGAGTAAATCCGTAAGAAATTTTGCCTTTTTTCAAAAGTCAAAACTATTACTTTACATTGAAGGAAGAAGAATCCTCGTCCTTTAGGGCGGGGAGTATGTCAAATTGCTTTATATAACTGTTTTAAACTTAAAGATAACTTTTTAAAATAGCAACAATTTCTTTTGTTTTATTTCTCATCAATACCACATTATGTGTGGATGAGAATAAATTAATTGAAAAAGCATCGATGATCCATTTTTTACCAGCAGAACGAATAACCATATTTTCTTCAGTTTCTTCATGTGCATCATGATGGGCACTCATTTTTTCCAAATCAAAAATAAATTGCTTTATTTCGCTTTTAGAAAAAGAAAAAATATGAGAATGAGAAGAATAACCAAAGTATCCAGCATTGATATACAGAACTTTTCTTTTATGATTATATGCAAACTCATATCCACCGTTATCGACATAAATATAGTCTCTTTTTGACCAGTTTAAACTTGATGGGTCATAGACAGAATCATCAGCAACCGCAGAGAATGTATTCCAGTCTTTATAACCATTAAATTCTGAGATAAGTTCAAGAATTTCTGACTGTTTAACTTCTTTAGACTTCAAGTGCTGAGACAAAAACTTGGAAAGATCTTTAGCATTTTCTTTATTAATCATTTTTTTCACCTTTTGTATATTTTAACTAAGGTTTTCTCATTGCTTAATCATACAAGAAGTTATGATTAAAAGATTTTTTATAAAGCATTTTCACCATCTGCTCATGCAGGAGAAAGGCAGGTATGCCGACCTGATTTAACTATAGCATTCTTTTATTTTTTTATCAAACATTTTACAATCTTGTTAAACTGAAAAAATAGATTATATAATTCATATAACAAAGGAGAAAATTATGCAAAATGCACAAAATATGCTTGAATTCACAGAAAAAGCCGCAAACAAACTAAAAAAACTGATTGACGAACAAGATAATCCTCGACTAAATCTACGGGTTTATATTACAGGAGGTGGTTGTAGTGGATTCCAGTATGGTTTCACTTTTGATGAAAACAAAACAGAAAATGACATTATCTTTTCCAAGAATAATGTTGCGTTAGTGATTGATCCTATGAGTTTTCAATACCTGGTAGGCAGCATTGTGGATTACACTGAGGGTCTTGATGGTTCACGATTTGTCATCAATAACCCTAATGCTAAAACGACTTGTGGTTGCGGCTCCTCTTTCAGTATTTGATTTTTCCAGGAATAAAAAAAGACCTCAAAAGAGGTCTTTTTCTTTGTATCAAAACTTACTCGGGAACTTCGGATTCTTCATCCAGTTCCAGCTCACGGCGACCACGAACAGGCTTATTCAACTTGTTATTATCACCACGACCTTTCTTCTTACGACCAAGAGCAACATCTTTACGTTCTTTCAGATTAAGCTCTTTTTCGTTCAATTCACGAGCCTGCTTGCGAAACTGTTTACCATTTGCCATAACACCATCTTCGTTAAAATCAGTTGTCATTTTCATAGTGTTTCTCCTTTGCTGTTTCGATGATTTAAGTATAGGCATTCTGTTATTAAACTGCAAGTACTTTTTTAAATAACTCAATCAAGTGCTTGTTTTTTGACATACTCCCCGCCATGAATGGCGAGGTTTTACGGTCGGTTCGGATAAACTTTTAGATTAATTTAACAACAACTTCATTTCCATTCTTAAGATCTTTGATTTTGATACTGTTATTTTCCACTTCGTCCAAACCAATAATAATGCAAAATTCAAAGTTTCCCTCATCAGCCTGAGCCAGTTGCTTTTGCATTTTTCTCTTACTAGGATCAATACTGACTTTTGCCTTTTTTCTGTATTCTCTGGCAACTTTTAAAACATAAGCTTCTGAAACTTCACTAAACCAGCAGATATAAAAACCTTCTCTGCTTTTTTCTTTTTCTTCTATTATCATCACCAGTCTTTCCAGACCAATTCCAAATCCTATAGCCTCAACCTTTTCACCTTTCATTGAAGCCGATAGTTCATCATACCTTCCACCCGCACAAACCGCTTTATTTAAAGACTTATCATTTTCATTAGTCACAAACTCGAAAACAAGTCCATTATAATAATCCAAACCTCTTACCAGTGCCTCGTCTATCTCAAAATCAACACCTGATAAAGATAAAGTATTCTTTATTTTTTCAAACGATTCTTTAGTCTTATCATTAAGATAATCATAGAGTTTAGGAGCCTCATCTAATAAAGATAGGGTTTCTGAAACTTTTGAGTCGAATACACGTAAGGGATTCTTTTCCATTCTTTCCAAAGAAAGAGGGTCAAGTTTATCAGCATTACTTCTTAAATATTTTTTCAGGATTTCCACATAATCATTTCTTTCTTCTTTTGTTCCTATCGTATTTATTTTAAGGGTGAGTTTATCCCTGACATTTAGGTCTTCAAATAAATCATTTAAAGAAACAAGAATATCAGAATCAATGATACCTTCTTTAAAACCTATACATTCCATACCAAATTGTTTAAATTGTTTATACCTTCCCGCTTGAGGAGTCTCATTTCTGAACATAAAATCAGAATAATACCATTTTTGAGGTCTGATATTTCGCAAACCACCATTATTGTTCCACATTCTCATTGCAACAGCCGTACCTTCAGGACGAAGCACCGTTTTATCTTCACCTGAAAGTGATATCATTTCTTTTTCAACAATATCAGTAGCATCACCTACACTTCTTTCAAAAAGCTCTCTTTTTTCAACTACAGGTAAAAGAACGGGATTTGCTCCAAAAGCATCAGCCCATTCCTTACAACGATTTTCGACATCACTAAAATTTGTTAAATTAATACTTTCTGGAAAACCAGATATGTTTTTGAAGTTTTTCATTTTTCATTCCTTATAGTAAAAAGTTATATAGCCCGTTTATTACAGGCAAATTAAAGCTACTTTTTATCAGGAATGATGTCGTGTGGAAAAGGGATTTTCGAGGCGAACGGAGACCTGCCAACTTTTGGCTAAAATCATAGTGCTTATATCATTATAATTTTTTAGCATAGACGCTCTCCTGTTAATGATAACAGAATAACGATTTTAAGAATTTGAGTCAACTTTTATTTTGCTTTCTTTTAACTTTCTCGTCTTTGCTCAGTTCTTTTTCAGGACATTTATTCATCCTTGCCAGAAATGGATTAAAAATGTCTTTTTTCTCTTTTTTATCTTTCTCTGATTGCTTTGCCATTTCAATCATTTTCTTGGTTAAAAATTCCATAATGCACCTCCTTTATTTAAACGATGGTGATTAGATGAATAATAACTCTATTTAAAAATAAAAAAAGCCCCACATTTGTGAGGCTTTACAAAAATTAGAATATTTTCAGATATGCGAAGCAAAATAAGAAGTCACTTTCAATGCTTCATTCTTTAAAAAACTATCTAAACCTCCTGAATAAATTTCTTCCTTATAACCCGAAATCTCAATTTTAGAAAGTTCAAAACCATTCCAGTAATTACCATTATGATGGTTTTTCAACACCACATAAATATTACTCGCACCTTTTCTGGTCATTCTGAAAACTGCAAAGCCGTAAGAATTGTCTTTTTTATCAAAGTGTTTGTCCATATATTTTGTATCGAACTCATAACCTTTGATAATCTCATTAATTTCATCAAAATTTGAAAAATTAATTTTTTTCTTACCAGCTTTATCCCATGTCAACTCAAAAGCTGAATGACTACAGCATGAATTATCCAAACTATAACCTAAAAACACATCGTTTTCGTCGATAAAATTTACTGATTCTTTGTGTTTAAAAATTCTCATTTTTTTCACCTTTAATGCTAAAATTTTTGTATTCTACCAGTCAATAAATACATTTACTGTGTTTTCTTCTTTATCATAAGCTTCACTGTCTTTTACAGCTTCAATAAATTCCCGAAGAAATACTTTCACATAATCTGGAGTCGATTCATCATTAATTCCATTTAAATCCATTGTGCTCATTTCACCTGGCATAAAATCGTATCCAAATGCTTTTGCATCGAGCAGCCAAATCCAGCAATCCTGCTTTTCTGGCATATTTTTATAATAAAAATTAAAAAATTCATTTTCCTTTGGAGTCATTTTTAAAAATTGCGGATGTGAAGGTTTATCCATATTAAAAACAAACTTTTCAAGAGCTATAGTTTTTGCTTCAACTCTCCATTTTTCAATACCTGACATGTCTCGATAATCAATATTTTTTTCTTTTCCAAGATAGTCTGTTACATCATCAAAATTAATTATTTTTTCTTCAGATACACGAACAGGTTTTATTTCTACAAGTTTAAAATTAGGCATTTTTTAACTCCAAAATTGTCATCTATTACTCATTATAACTTATGATTAAAACGAGTACAATCTTTCTTTTTTTATTGCTTTTCATAACCACAAACGGTAAAATACGTTATCTTTATTCATAAGGAACCTGTATGAATCTATTCGTAGCAATTTTTCAAGATAACATTCAAGAAATAAAAAACATCATTTCAAGTAATCCATCCTTGATCGAAAAAACATTAACAACGATTTCTGAGATGGATGAATTATATGCTTCCTGCAACAGAGATCATTCATTGGGAGATCCTAAATATCACGAAGAAACGCCTCTTCTTTTTGCGGCAAGACTTGGCAGACTGGATGTTTGCAAAATCCTTGTAGAATTAGGTGCTGATATCAATGCGATTAACAACTATGGTCATAATGCTTATATGTGTGCCCTGGATAATACTGATGCTAATATTCATACAGCCTTATATCTACTTGATCAGCCAATGTTGAACCTAAAACACACGACTTATGGTAAATATGATGCTCTTTTACAGACCATTAGAGCTTTTCATCATTACTATGGCACTGAAGCGGATAAAGCATCTGAAGATAAAGTAACAACATTAATCCACCGCCTTCTTGAAAAAGGTTTTTATATTAATGAAAAACAAGGTGCATGTAATGACTCTCCATTGACTATTGCTTGTAGCCATCAGAGCTGGTGGATGGTTGTGTTCCTTATCTCACTTGGAGCTGATTATAACCACAATAGTTCTATTGGAGCAGGGATTAAAGACTCGTTAACTATGAATGCTTATCTGAGTGGCGAGATTAAGAAACAAATAAAAGAAACCATTTTAAAAAATATCGAAATAAAACAATATCCATTTGGTAAATTATCATTTTAATAAAAAAGAGAGGAAATCCTCTCTTTTATTTTAGCCCAAATTTTACAAGTTTTTCCCTTTACTTCAATAATGTAAGAAATCTAAAAAATTGAAAATCAGGTTATTGTTTCATAAACATCAATATCGCATACACTGTATCTGGTTTCACAGCATGATTCTTTTTCATAATGTTTTCGTATTTTTTCTTTTGCTTCTATTTCATTATTAGCTTCAACAAGATGTTTTTTAATTACAAGCCCGTCTTTTTCAAAATTTTCAGGCGAATAATGAGATTGTGAAACTGTAACCTCTGCAAAAAAATAAGTCATTTTTTAAGACCTCTCTACTATAATGTTATCTATAATAATAACAAAGTTTACATTAGTTTAACTGGATTAAAAGCAAAAAATTATTTTTCAGGAAGGATGATTATGGCTATCCGGTCGCAGTTTGGGGAAAGCCGTCCCCTCTGTTTCTATGCTGTCAGTCAACACCTTGCACCATATCGTCGCACAAAGACTACCCGCCAGGATTTTCTCATCCGCCCTGGATATCCCACTTCTTGTGTGGTCTTAAACTTCAATATCACGCCAGTATTGAAGTCTGGAATTGGCGGTTCGTGCTGGACTCGAACCAGCGACCAATTGATTAACAGTCAACTGCTCTACCGACTGAGCTAACGAACCAAAATTTTTTATAAAATACCTTTAGTATTTCTCAACCACTTTCAAGCACTTATCCCAATTACTATAAGTGAAATGTTCAAAATATCTTTCATTTAATAAGAAAACTTCTACAAGACCATGATCTTCTATATCTACAGGCTTTCTAAGCTTAGTGACAATTGCCTGTTTCCCCTTCAAATCACCAAAAATTATTTCTACAATGTCATTATTTTGAATAGCATCGGATGTTAAGGTATTTGCATTGCAATTCATATTGTGAACATAATGCTGAGCATACTGCTCATCACTAATTACACCATATATATTTTCTGGGAATATTTTATTGCCATTTTTTGTTAGTGCAAATCCATCACCAACAGATATATAGCTAAATTCCACATGAGGGGCAAAATTAATGATGGAATCACTATCATAAAGACCAAAATCCCCAGAAAAAAAATAAATGGGATTGTCTGAATCTGCTGAAGCAACACCCAACTCACCAATCAAAAATTCACCCTTACGAGTTTCAATATGATATTTTTTACCCAATGGTAAATCTTTTATTTTCTTTGAAGTAAGTTTTTCAAGCTTCATGACATTATCCACCTCAAGCTAATATGGCGGTCCGTGCTGGACTTGAACCAGCGACCAATTGATTAACAGTCAACTGCTCTACCGACTGAGCTAACGAACCATTTTTACTTTTTAAAGAACTTCTCTACTTCTTCTTTGTTTTCCTGAATAAATATATAAATATTATCTCTTACTTCTGTATCGTCAATTCCCCATTTTACAGCATCTCCAAAAATATCTTGAGGGAGCATGTAAAATAAAGATTTAATGACATCTTCTGTGATTTTTTTCTTGCCTGATTCAAAATCTTTTATAAAGTTTTCGATGATGCAATCATGGATACTATCAAAATCATCAATAGCTGATTCTTTCCAGAAGGTATCTTTTAAAGCTTTAATAAGTTTATCTTCATTATCGCTCATATTCCCCCTCAAAAAAGAATAATTTAAAAAAAGACTGGAGCGGGCAGCGGGAGTCGAACCCGCGTCATCAGCTTGGAAGGCTGAGGTAATAGCCATTATACGATGCCCGCAATGACTTTGTTCTGGTGCCTAATGTCGGACTCGAACCGACGACTGCAAGATTTAGAATCCTGGCTTCTACCAACTGAATTAATTAGGCTTTTTTACTTCTGGTGCCTTGAGAGAGACTTGAACTCTCACTCCTTTCGGAAACGGATTTTGAATCCGTCGCGTCTACCGATTCCACCACCAAGGCAAATCAACTACTTTGTGTTTTTTAGCAGAGGAACACTAACCTATAGCCCGACTTCTGACCTTCTTCGAGTTGGGTCAGACTCTTACTATACTCACCGCTCTCTATGAATCTAAATATACTGACCTTTTAAAAACAATGCAAGTATTTTTTTTCTTTTTAACACTGTTCGTTTCTTTTTTGATCAAACTGTACAAATGCTCTACTTGTTTTGTCAAAAACAAAAGAGGACTAGCCTCTTTTGCTTAATTTTATCCATTTTTTTCTATATGCAAACCACTCTATTGTTTAGCATTGCTTTCATTTCTCCTGATTCTTTGTATAACTCAGCCTCTTTTTCTCCTACCACATAGATATCGGGAACACCTTTTGACTTCCAGAAGCGGATTTTTTTACTTAATGATTCCTGACTTTTATCTACTTTTGAACCGAGCTTCTCATTAATAAATTCCGCATATTCCAGAGATTTTTCTGAGACAGGAATGATAATACTTTTAACAGGATGCAGAAAATAAGGTATTTCTTTACCGAAACTTTCCAACAGGATACCAATCATTCTTTCCAGTGATCCTAAAACAGCATGATGAAGAATAACTGGTCTTTCTTTTTCATTTTTTTCATTTATAAAATGAATATCAAACCTTTCAGGAAGCACATAATCAAGTTGAATAACTCCTAACTGCCATGAACGATCTAATTTATCTTTCACCTGGATCTCAAGCTTAGGACCATAAAAAGCTCCATCATTAGGTATTTCTCTAAAAGGCAAGTTATTCAGGTGGCAAGCCTCTCGCAAAGCATCTTCAGCTTTATCCCATAACCTATCATCTCCAAATCGTTTTTCAGGTCTGAGAGAAATAGCATATTCAATGTGTTCAAAACCAAGAGCCTTATAGACATCATTACTCATTCTAATAAACTCATTGAGTGAATCTATCATTTTAGATTCGTTAACAAACACATGGCTATCGTCCTGGCAAAATTGTCTTTGGCGAAACAGCACCTGAAGAGATCCCGAAGGCTCATTTCTGAAAACTTCCCCAAATTCAAAAACAGGTAAAGGTAAATCCCTGTAACTTCTCATTTCTGATTCATAAATAAGAATATGATTAGGACAACTCATTGGTCTTAAAGCATAACCTTCATTTTCTGAATTATTCAAAAAAAACATATTTTCTTTGTATTTTGAGCTATGACCAGAACGCTCAAATAATTCAGGAGAAACAATAGAAGGACTTTTTACTTCCAGATAACCTCTTTTTTCGTGATGCTTCCTTACAAAATTTTTCAGGTTTTCATATAATTTAAACCCTTCCGGCTTCCAGTAAATAACACCTGCACTTTGGCTGTTAAAACATAAATTCATTTCTTTAGCTATCTGCATATATCTTTTTTCTTCGCTCATTTTTTATTCCTCTTTTTAGTTTTCATTTATTTCAGACATAAAAAAACCCAGCCTAAGCTGGGTTTGGATTTCTCTGATTAGTTTTTTAAATGCAAAAACCACCAGCCCAGCTTAAAAGTTGAGTTGTAGTGGTTGTTGTTGTGCTTATTACATTTAAATTTTTCATCAATATTCTCTTTTATTTATCTCTTTCATTCAGCCTATATTTATTTTTTTAGAGTGTCAACTTTTATTTTAAGGATTACCAAGACTTTTTTTAATATTATTAACCATGTCTGCATCAGAAGCGAAACGATTTGCTTTCTTTTTTATATTGGCGAGTTGAGACTTTATAGAAGGAGTTAGTTTATCTCCATGATTCATAATCTCATGGCCTGCAAACTGAGTTGCAAATTTTTTATTTGTTCTTTCTATGAATGCACCTGTATGTTGCAAACCCATAATACTTTTTTCTTTACATACCTTTTTAAAGTTTTCATACTTTTCCCAAATTTTTGATAATGTTGTTGTTATTTTATCTATAAAACTTTTAAGGGTAATATGCCTGTTTAAAAAATCGTCTTTACATTGTTTAATATAATCTACTTTTTCACTGATAAACAGAATAGTTGCTGCCGCAGCATGTTTCATTTTCCCGTATCTATTTCTATTCCACAACTCACCTGTTTTTTTAACTCTTGATAGATCTTTTTCAATATCTAATATATGTTCAGCCAGTATTTCAGAAACCTTTTCGGGTGATTCTTCTATCTTTTTAACAATTTTTTCATTTAAAGCATGGATTTTCCCTGTTATAAAATGAGAAAGATCGACCATACCTTCCGATTTTTTTTCTAACAACTTAGCTTCAAGATTATCCAGCTTCGCCATTGGACTATTTACCCAGGTGATAATATCTTTTTTGTATTCTTCAGCATAAGCATCTATTTTTTTATTAATGGATTCAGAGATCAAATCTTTTGTAAATTCTTTAGGGTCTGTAATTATTTTAAAACTTTTATAAACTTTATTAGGCGAGTATATTTTATCAACAATACTGATTAAATCATCTATAAATTCGGTGCCTAATTCTTTTTCGTCTTCTTTAATATTTAACAACATATTTAGCATATTATCTTGTTTAAATAATTTATCGAATATCTGACATTGCAGACTTGCAAAACCTTTATTCGTATAATAAGTAGAACCCTTCAAGACATCTTTTAAATTTAAACCATGCTTATTCACTTCTTTCATCACTTCATTAATATAGAAAAAAGTCAGTTCAGGTTGCTGCTGCTTTAAAAAGTTCTTTATGTATTTATCTGTGCAGCGCAACACTTCTTTCGATAATTGGAAATATTCAATTTTATCTTTTAATCGTTTACTGTTTTTAAAATATTGTGATTCAGGAATAAGTTTTAAAAAGCCATTCAGTTTATTTTTATCTTCAACAGAATAACTATTATGATTCTTATTATCATACTTATTTATAATGCTTTTTAATCTTTTATCCATGTGCTCTATAGTGGGGTTATTTGTTGTATAGTTGTTTGATATGTATTTTACGGCTAAAGGAGCCGAAGCACGAGCAATAATAGCTAAACCAACAGCGGCACTTGGCAAGGACAAAACTGAGGCACTAACTACAAAACTTTTTGCAATAAATAAGCTCCCTGTGCTTTTAGCTCCTGAAATAAGAGTTTGTCCTTTATTTTCGAGTTGTTTATTTATTATCCCTGAGATACCAGAATATTTATTTAAAAACCCATCCTGATCTTCTTCTTTTTTTATAGTTAAAAATTCCTGGAAATAATGTTTATTTTTTTTATTAGCAAAAAGATCAAAGGCACTTACCAGATTTTCAAAAGCATAATCAGAGGCATTCATTTGAGTAATTTTGTAGATAAGTTTATTTAATTCTTTACGAGGTAATAACTTATTATCTTTAATATATTTAACAATATCGTCTCTTTTTTGCATAAAAAATCCCTTATAAATAATCTCTATATATTATAAGGGATTTGAAATAAAAAACCAGTATTCGCCTTTTTTCTCAGCCCAGTCCGTAAAACCTCATTCTTTAGGGCGGAGAGAATGTCAAATGTATTTGAAACCTGTTAATCTATTATAGGTAACTTGAGGGTTTTCATCAAAACAATCGTTTTTATTCTTATCTTCAACATATCTACGATGCTCTTCCTGTTCCTCTTTTAATTCTGCCTGGAAGTCTTCGTCTTCTTCTAGTTCTTTTAATTCTTCAGGTGTTAAATGTAATTCAGGTGACAGTTCTGTTTGTGTCCATAATGCTGGATTTGAACTGTAAAATTCAGGATAATACTTTTCATAGCCATTCAAGGCTTCATTCATTTCTTCCCACATTTTATTAATATGTGATTCTGGTTCACACAGATAAGCTTGCCAGCCCTGAGAGAGCATATGCAGAATATAATCTTCTTTTTCTGATTCTTCACTATAACTTATTTTTTTGTAGCTGCGGATTTTAAGATCATCTTCTTTTAAAAAAATAAGACAGTCTTTCTGCTTTACAGAAAAAAGTGATGATAGCAACCCTTTCTTTTTAGCTACATCAATTGTTTCAGAAATTTCTTTTAATTGTTTAACATCCTGCCAATTCAAAATGTGGAGTAAATCGACTTTATTGTGATTATTTTTAAAAAAATTATGTAAAAAAACTTTTTCATTATCAGCAATTAGAGGACTTCTCAATTCACCAGTATACTTTTTTAGCCCTTCATTTTCTATTTCATAACGAGTTAAATTGTCTTTTAGTGGTCTGAATACCAAACCTATAACATAAAAAATGGTCTTTTCAGGAAAAGGTCTCACTTCTTCATCGATAACAATGGATTCTTTACTAAAATCGTCAACAGAACTATTAATCTTTTTCATATCAGCCTCGAAAGATTCATTTATCCTTAAATATATAATAATTGTTGGTGATTATCAAGTTTCACTTTTACATTCTAAAAATCCAGTTAATCTGCTTAAAGTTTTTTCACTGTTTGTATCCATAACATCATCAACACACTCTACAAAAGGCATTTCAAAATAACTATACTCTTCTTTTTGAGCATTTTTATCATCAAGAATATTATTCATAATGGTATAGTTTTTTTCAAAGATTTCTGCATTTTCACAAAATAGCACTTCAAATCCATCATCCAATAATACATCAATAAATTCCCGTTTTTCTTCATCCGCCACATAATTCAACTTGATATATTTTTTCTGTTCTGGATTTTTAGTATTAAACACAACAATATATTCCGACTTTTCTTTAACAAATAAAGAAGGTATAAAACCTATCAGTGTGGAAACATTTTTAATTTCACTTAAGTTTACTATTTTAGTCATCTCATGATAATTGATTATATTTATCAGATCTATTATATGATGATGGTTTCTGTTAAAAAAATCCTGGAGAAATACTTTTTCATTTCTGACAACAACAACTTTTCGTATAATTTCCTTATACTCTTTCAAGGATTCATCCTCTATCATTTTCCGAGGTAAGTCCTTAAAAGATGAATCAAATACGGCACCTACAACATAGAAAATATGTTTTCTTTCTACATCAAGAGGTAAGTATTCCTCAACCTGAATTTGTTCTAAATCATCAAATATTATTTTTTTCATATTCATCTCCTTTTTTCTCACAATAAGTCATAAAGCTATTAAATCAAGTTCATATTTTCAAATTCATAATAATTCAACATTTATGCTCTGATTTTTTTGGTGCAATTCTTTTGACTTTAAGTTATACTTATCAGATCGAATGTTCATATTGAAAATTATAAACAGGAGTTTGGTTTAATGAATAAAGACACATCTTCCAGCAGAAAAATGCAAGAAACAAGTTTAAACCAAACACTCATACTTGATTATAAAAACAACAAAAAAGAACTTCTTGAAATATTCAGTGCTTTTGATTCAAGTTTAACAAAAGAAGAACTTTCTGACATTGCCCAAAATACACAAAAAAATCATTTTCTCAGTTTAATTTATGAATTATTTTTTTACGATTACGACTCATCATCTCTTTATGGTTATCATAATTTGAGTAAGGAAAATATTCATTTTTACATTGATGAATTTTTCAAAGTTCATTCTTTAAAAGATTTGCTTCGTGTATCTTCTAATACTCCTTCAGATATTAACAGAATTTTTTCTTATCTATTAAATCTTGACGAAGATTATTATCATCAATATAAAAATCTTTATTTTTAACATTACTCTTCTTTCATGAATATAAAAAATAAGAATATTTATAAAGAACTAGTTCTAAATTCTAATGCTAAAAATAAATTAATTGACTTATTCAATAATTTTAATTTTTCCTTCTCAAGTCCTCATCCTTCAGATAGAAATAAGACTATTTTGTTAGAAAAATATTTTTACACAATTAGTATTTTAGATAGTCACAAAATAAATTATGTTTCAAAGTTATTTAACGAAAAATTTTTAAGTAGAGGGGCTTTTAACTTCCTTTTCAGAATAAGTATTCCTGATAATAAAAAAAATCAATTTGCAAATAAATTACACAATTATTTTAGCTCACTTGAAAAGAATTTTCATAATATGAATATGACTTTCACTGAAGTTTTGTCACAGAAACAAATAAATCTTCTTAAAATACAACCTTATTTTTTTGAATAATTGCTTATTTTTTTCGCTCCTAAAGACTCAGATTTACTCCAGTATTGTATTGACTCACATCTTCCTGAAGGAGCTTCACAAGATTCATCTTTCGGTGTTAATCAACAGACTGCTTTAAAACTTTCTTCTCAGATTGAAAAAAATAAAATCATCAATACTCTTCAACCTGTAGAACAACCAGGTTCTCAAAAGAAAAGAATTTAATTTATACATTAAAAAACAAAAAAAGTCCTGTTTTTTCAATTTCAGGACTTTCCTTCACAAAATAATCGTTTATAAACATCGTGTTTTGTATTTCTACCGGAATCTTCCAATTCACAATTATCTCGCAACTTATATGTAACACCTCATTTACTTATTGTCAACTTTTATATGGTAATCACCGGTTCCTATCCAGCATGGCTTAGCACAATAGCCTGTCAAACCATCTAAAATATCTGCAAGAATATCGTATTCTTTATCTGTTAAAGGATTTTCTTGATCGAGATAAACATCAGTTAAATGCTTATAGATAATTTCACCAGCCTTATTACTTTTATCCGATATGACTTTTTCTCTTACAATTTTGTGCAAGTTTTCTGGATTGCTTTTGAGTATTTCTATTATTTCAGCTTTTTGCATTTTTTCATCCTATAGCATATTCATTTATTTTTTGCTAAAATAACATATAATTTTTAGAAAGGAAAATATATGTCTATGAAGATTACACCTGTTGATTTTTTAAAAGCTGTTTCTGAAGGAGATAAGGTTACAATAGATAACTATTTTGTTTTATGCAAAGAAAAACATATTGATCCATTTATAATTTCAGCGGCACAATCAAATTCAAATACTATTAAAGAACCATTTATGTATCATCTTGTTAAATTTATTTCAAATAAAAAATTCGTAAGAAATTCTGAAAAAGAGAAAGAATGTATTGACTACATTCTTTACTTTAAAGAAAAAGGATTCTCATTACTGCATGATAAAAGTTTGCTCTCAGGAGCATTTATATATTCAGATTTACTTTATTTATTAAATAGTGAAATTGGGATTACTCATAACAAGGCAAAGAAACTTATTCTTAAAACACTTGAATCAGATACTCTTTTTGAAAAAAATGATGATATATTGTTTGCAACTTTTCAATCAGCGATTCGGCATTATAACAAGCAGCACCAGCCATCTATATTACCTGATTTATTTAAAAAATTGATGATTCAAAATAAATTTGAACAAAATTTTTTCCTTTTTAATCCTTATTATCATTACCATTTTAAAAATAAAATTGATTATACTCATTTTGCAGGCATCTACAAAAAACAAATCGGTAATAATGCATTGCCTAAAGAAGCTACACAGACACTTTACTATATTTTATTCGACCTTATCGATAATTCTCTGAATACCTGTCCTCAGAAATGGTTCGATTTTTATATTAAAAGTGGTATTGATTTTAATATAATTAATGAAGTAATAACTGATAAATTTTTCTCTTTTGACAATAGTGATATGGATATTGATAGATTTAAACATTTTTTATTGAACATTCATGATTTCAATGATCTTATAAAAGATAGAAATTTAAAAATCGATTTGTCTATACATAAAAGAAAGGGTATTGATAGCTCATATATAAAAATAGCTAATCTTTTTAATAATGTTTTACTTAAAGAAAAAGCATATTCCTCTAAAAATAATGAGCCTGTATTCTTAGATATTTTCAATTCTTTAAACATTTCTTTTACTAAAGAAGACCTGTTTTTTGCAATCTTTGACCCTCAGATTTCATATAGTGAAACCAATAATCAAAAGACATATAAAACATTTCTTACATATGATAAATTTAAATTTTTAACTGACAATATTGCAAAATTTTCTCACATTAAAAATAATGAAATTAAGCATACGGACATTATATCTTTAGCTAAATTTTTTGAAGATCAATATAATGAAAATAGTGAGATGCATGTTAATCTTTTTAATCAGTATGGTTTAAAAAATAGTGGTGGTGTAAAAGAATCATTTGATAAAATATGTTATCTCTTTTCTCATGTTAGCGACGACGATAAGATAAAAAGTATTAACTCTATGGATGAAAGATACGTGCATGATTTTCACTTTTATTTAATTCAGACGATGATCAATAATAATTTTATACCACAGAACAGATTATCTGAGATTAAAATTAAAAAATTTAGGGGCAAGGAAGTTTTTTTGATTGAAGCTTTTGATGATTATATTAAACTTAACATATTAAAACATAACCCAGCTTATTTTAAATCAGTTTATACTGACAACTATAAAGAGGCTATAATTGATTTAATTCTTCCTAATAAATACACAGCAGCTATGGAATACTATCATTTAAATACAATCGCTTGCCTTGAAAGTATTGATATTAATCCCTTTGAAAAAGACAAATCAGGTAGAACATTATTTCATACAGTTTTTCTTTTTCTGCATCATAATTTTAATAATATGCCTGTGGATAATCTTCGGGAAATAATAAGGACACTAGCTCAAAAATGGAAAAATAATGTGCCTCAAAATTTCATCAATTTTGAATTTCCAACCCTTCCTAAAAATATATTACCGGAAATGGCTATTGTTTATGAAAAAACAGCACTTGAATGTTTACTTATAAAAAACACTACAATAGAAACTGAAAATGACATAAAACGAAAAAGAATCTAATAGTTAATAAAAAAAGCCTTAATCAAGGCTTTTTAATGATTTGGTGGTAGTTTTCATAAATCTTTTTAGAGCAGAATGACTTATTAAAACAAAAGAGAGCAAAGCAATAGATTTAATAAGATTAGTTATTTCTGATTCTGTGAAAGAAATAAACAAAGATAAAAAACCAGTGAGAATCAGACCCAAACCTAAGCTTGCCCCAATTATTTTCACTATCTCTTGCAAAATAAACACAGTTCTACTTTGTTTTTCTTCCATATTCACCTCAATTTATCTTTCGCTGAATTTCTTTTAAAAACTCACCAGCAGGTAATCTATAATTACTGTGCCTGTATCGTTTCTCAAAATTATTTGTTAATTCTTCATCATTCTTAAACTGAGTCATGTATTCATCAATTTCATAAATCAGTTCCTGATGAATACTAATCCCTTCCGTTTTTATGTAGTAGTCTATGCATTTATCTATATCTGTGCTGCCACAAATATACAGTGATGAAGGACCCAAATAGGCCGACATAAAAGTATCCAGCGCAGTAAATTTACTCATAACCATCCTCTCTTTACAAAAAAAAGACTCTGAAGAGTCTTTTCTGGATTTTTTGAAAAAGTACTCAGTTCTAAAAGATTAACTTTTTCAAATATAAATGATAACTATTCAAAAATCAACAATTATTTTATAACCTACGTGATTTTCTAATTTCCTGTACTTCAGGCGAAACTTCAATGGCTTTCATAAGTTGCTTTCTTTCCATTAAAGCTTTAAATTCAGGATATTTTGCACCATATCTTTCCATCATTTTTATTTCTAATTGGTTTTCTGTGCGAAGTATAATATATTTAAACTTATCATTTTCTTTAGCTAAATATTTAAAATCTTCAATATTACCTAATACATCTTTGAAAGCTTGAGGTAATTTCTTTTTATCTGATGTTTCTAATGCTTCGAGATTTTTTACAACATCTGCAACATATTTATCGATATATTCATTTTTATTTTGGTCGTTTGATTTCAAAAGAGCATAATAAAAAGCCCCTGAAATCCCCACTTTTTTGACCTGACTTGCTATATTATCATGAGCACTATAACCAAAAGGTTTGTTATCTATGACTTCTTTTATTTCTTCCTCTGTTGCATTAATAACAAGGTTCATCATCCCTTTCACATATGCACGCACTTTACCAGAAAGTAGCCAGTGGTCGAACGGAGTCATACCCAGTTTATCTTTTTCAAGTAAAATTTCAAAACCTTCATCATAAATAATGTCTTGAATACTACGAGTTTGAGTTTTTGGTTCTGAGACTGCATAAAATATAGGAGTTCTGCCATAGCAATTTTCACCATTACTATTGTAAGCATTTTTATTTTCAACAAAAGGAGCAGAAAGAATACCTCTTTCGGCATTCATCATGATTTCAAGACTGCTGTTTGTCATTGACAGAATGAAACCCATGACTTGATTATAATTCATGTTTAATTCTCTCAACCTCAACATGTTAAAGTGATATATTTCTCTTCCCCAATAACGAGCTTCATCTCGGAAACCTTGAGAAGACATAGCTTCGTTATAACTCATTAATATATTATTCATATTGCCTTCAGGGCCCCTTAAATCACCCATATTTAATTTTGGACGATTATCAATATTACATTGATTCAACCAGGGTATATGATCTGCAAAAGAATCTGTTAAACTGTCTGTCATTTTAAATTTCCTTATTTGTATTTATTCCATTATATCAGACAAAAATATTAACAGAACCTCTTTGCTTTATTTTTTAAATAATATATTTACGCATAACAAATTAAAAAAGGCTGCTTATTTTTAAATAAACAACCTTTTTATTAATTTTTGAGTATTAACGCCAGCGATCTACATCATCACATGTATACTTATATTCATCATGATATACAGGATAACTGGAAATTATTTGACCTTTAGAACCATATATATTTTGAATATACATTGATTGTCTTTTTTCCTCTGTCTTGACACAATGTTGTCTTTCCATAACTACAAAGTCTTCATAGAGAACCAAAAACAAAAAACTAAAAAGAGCCACAAAAATCATAACAAATGATAAAATGAATAAGCGCATATTAACATCACCTGAAACTAAAATAAGCGCCGAAATTTTCCCCACGAGATGGATTACAGTATTCAACCTTCCAACCTGCCTGACGATAAGCATCTTCAACATCCAGCAAATGTTCATCGATTAATGTTTGTCTTTTCATTTCAGGATTCAATTCAAGGATTCTTTTAATAACATCATCTTTCAGAACATTATCACTCTTTTTGATTTTAGCCTCAACAATACATTCATTAAAAGCTTGCATAATATAATCAGGAAATACTCTTTCTTTTACTTTTTGAAGAGCTTCTTCTTTAGAAATTGCTTTGATTGGCTGTGACATTCAATATTCCTTTTAAAGTAAAGTTGAAGAGATAAAAATATATCATAGGTTAGTTTTGCAAACAAGTTATTTTTATTTTATCCTTTAATTTCAGCAGTAGACTGAGATGGAGTGCTGACAGTCACATCACAATTATCACAAACACCAACAAGTACATTTTCCACTACTTTACTCGAATCTTTGAGTGTCAAATCACGATACTGAAATGTAGTGCTTACAAGTCCACATTGTGGACAAACAGCTTTACTTTTATCACCTTTAACATACGATTTCATTTTTTATTCCTTAAATTCATGAACATCATTTTTTTAAGAATACCATTATTTAACTAAATATCAAATTTAACATTTTTAGGGTAGAAAAACAAAAAAACCCTGCTTCAACAGGGTTTCACTTCAGAATACTTTACACTTTTAAATTTACTCTTCGTTAGAATGGGATATCATTATCTTGATCTAACGGAGGAAGGTCTGAATAATCTCCTAAAGGTGGATTATTTCCCGAATTAGATGATTTCTGTGGAGCCGGAGTGCTATTTTTCTCAGCAGGAGGATTTCCCAGCATTTCAAGAGTACCATTAAAACTGTCCACGTGGATTTCTGTCATATAATTGGTTTTACCACCCTGGTCTTCCCAATTACGAGTTTTCAGTTTGCCCTCAATATAAAGCTGGCTTCCTTTGCGAACATAGTTCTGAACAATTTTAGCCGCACTGCCATACACCACAACTCGATGCCATTCTGTTACTTCTTTGTTTTGCTGAGTTTTCTCATCAAACCATGAGTCTGAAGTGGCAATGGTCAGGTTAGCAAAAATTTTGCCATTTCCCATTGTGCGAACTTCTGGGTCAACACCAACTTTACCAACCAGAATAACTTTGTTAATTCCACGAGAACCCATGATGACACCTCAATAGTTATGATTACAAAACACAGTATGTTTTCAATGTGGCTATTATACCTACATGCTACCTCCGTGTATAGTCTTTTTTTACCTTTTTCCAAGGATAAATCAAGAGTGATTTCACCAAAATACTGTCATTTCTCAAAAAAAGAGAATAAAAAAAAGCACTCTCCGGTGCTTTTTAGTTTCAATAAACTGCCAATATTTAGGTACTACTGAGATCTCTTATTGTGATTTTGTCTCTGAATTCAGATTAGTCTGTATTTTTTCGGTTTGCAAATTTATTTTTCTTTTTTAAAGAAATTTATTTTTTTGGAAAGTGCAACGGTTTCTTTTAGTGACTTTTGCACCATTCCACTCATAGTTTCTTTGATGCTGTTTTCTTTAGATCTTTTTAACAAGCTCATAGCACCTTCACTGAGATGATTATTGACAATCTTTTCTTTGATATTAATTTCGTTTTGTTTATTATTGTTTTTTTGTTCTTCTTTTGTTTCGTTTTTTATGAACTTTATTGCATCATTCACGGAAACAAAACCTTTCTTTTCTATACATTTTGACAAAAAAGACAATCCTGATTCAGAGATAGTTTGCATTTCTGCAACATTTTTCAGCCACTCATCAGGCATAGGATGAGTATTCATACTTTTATTATCTTCAACAGCACTTGCAATCATACCTAAACTACTCACTACTAGAGCTAAAGGAATGTTTGCAACAGCTAAAAAAGGACCAAAATCTGCTATCATTTTATAAAGCGATTCATTACCTTTTGCTTTTTCTTTTTCAACTTCCAAAATTCTTTCAATTTCTGTTTTTTTCATTTCAAGACTCGCTTATGCTAGGATTTATTCATAATAGCATTGTGAAATTTTTTTTAAAAGTATTATTTTTTTCATTAAAATATACATAACAATCAATAAATTAAAAAGAATAATATTTTTAATAAAAACCTGGCAAACTATCACTACTTTGCTATTATTAAGTTATACAAACAAACGGAGCAATACCATGACCCAGGCAATTGAAAAATTTATCAGTGAAGCTCGTAAACACTTTGAACTTCATATCCCAAGTGGAAAAATTGTTTTTTCAAATGACATTCAACATGCTATTGAATGGCCAACTCATTATTTTCAGGAATTTTCAACGACAGGAAAAGTAGACTTTTCAAAAATCACCAGTTATTTCCAGGTTAAAAAAATTGGTGCTCTTTACTTTGGTGATTCAGGACCAGACATTATTATTAATAAGAAAGAACAGAAAATTATTCTCGAATATCCTTATCGTGATGAGGGAGATCTTGAACTTCTTTCTTATGATGAAGATATGGAACCTGTAACCCCAGGTTATGAATCTCAGGGTGTTGTAGATCTTGAACTGTGGTGGTTGTTCTTTTGTGATTATGACCAGTATAAAGCATTACATAATCTTACTGATGAAGAAGTTAAAATCCGTGATAACATTGTTGTGGTTGAATGGGATAAAAACTCTCTCACCATCAACTCTGATATTAATGAACTCACTACAGTTCTTTCTTAATTCTTAGATATTTAACAAAATAAAAAAGGAGCCTAAGCTCCTTTTTTTATAATCTTTTTTTTACTTTATTTTTGTTAGTATTTTCAGAATTTATATTTTCCATTAAAATTTTCTTTTCTTTACCAGTTCTCTCGGTAAAGCTCCTTCCTTCAGGTGGGGGATATAAGGAGAGCGAAAGACTTGACAATAATAGTTAAAGTTTTATATTTTTGATTACTTTGCTTTTCAACTATTTATAAGGTTCGTGTCTGAATAATTATTTTAACACTAATGTAGAGTCATTACAACAAAAAACAGGTTCTTCTGAATACAATTCAGAAGAATTTTCTGTTATTGAAAATAATGATTCTGACATTATTGTTAATAATGAGATTGATTTATCTGAAGTAAAAAACGAAAATCCTGAAGAAAATAAAAAACCTAAAAAAATGAGCAGAAGTAAAAATGAAATCGAAAATACAGTATTAAAAACTTATAGATTTCGTGTTAAAGAAAAATTGATTTCTTCTTCTCTATGGAAAGAACTCAGGCAATCTTTTGGCAATACTCGTTTTGTCTGGAATCACTTTCTAAACCAGATGAATCATTACAGACAAAGCCAGATAATAATTAAAAAGAATATGATTGCAGAAGGTAAAGAAATACCCGAAGACTTTAAAACCTTCTTATCTTTTGTTGATTTATGTTCTTTATTAACAAAAACCAAAAATGAAGAACAGTATTCTTTTTTATACTTGTCAGCCTCCCAGCCACAGCAATCCGTATTAAAGAATTTATCGAATGCGATGGCTGAATTTGTCAAAGGTAAAAAAGGAATACCTCAGTTTAAAATTAAAGGTAAAAGCGAGGATTCGCTTTTCTTTAAACAAGCCAGTATGGTAAAAATAGACTTAAAAGATAAAACAGTAACCTTACCTAAGTTTAAAGAAAAACTTCATATACGATTTCATAGAACATGGTCTAAAAAAGAAACTCCTAAAACTGTTTCTTTAACCTGGAATGGTAACCAGATATTTATCAACATTCAGACTGAATATCAGCTTTCTCAGGAAGAAAAGGATAAACAACAGGATAATCTTTATCTGGTTAATTATCACAACAAAAGACCGCAAAATAATAAATCTGAATCTGGTAGAAATGAAAAGCATACTAATAATAATGTTAAATTAAAATCAGCCGATGATTTGCTGACAGAACTCAAAGAGCAAATGGTTTCTTATGATTTAGGTGTAAAGAAAATGATAGTGACAAACAAGAATCAGGTTTTTCATCTTTCAAAAGAAACACAAAATAAACTTAAAAAAATTGCAGACAAAATTATTTTGCTACAGAAGAAATCTTCTGAGATTTATGAAATCAATAAGAAAAAAGCTAAATTTTTAATTAAAAAAGAAAAACATCATAATAAAAGTAATCTGATAAATGATAATGATAATGATTTAAACATAAACACAAAGCAAAAAAAGAATCAACATAAAGAAAAACAAATTACTTTTAAATTTCACTACAGAACTAGAAACTATATTAAATTACAAAACAGAATAAAGAGACTTCATGTAAAAGCATCTAATATTAAGAAAGATTTTTTACACAAGGTTTCTTATGAATTAAGTAAAAACCACACTTATATATTCAGAGAAAACTTAGATATAAAATCAATGACCATAAGCAAAAGAAGAATGCTTTTGCAACAGGATGAAGCTTATCTCAGAAAGAGAAAAGAAAAAATGAAAGCAAACCCCTGGCTTAAAGATGTTTATGATAAGCGTAAGCTTAACAGAAGCATTCTTAATGTAGGCTGGGGAATGTTTAACAGTATGATTGAATATAAGGTAAGAAGGAACTTTGGGGTTGTTGTTAAAATAAACCCGGCTTATACCAGTCAGTGCTGCTCATCCTGTCAGCACACTGCTAAAGAAAACCGGAAATCACAAAGTCAGTTTGTTTGTCAGTCCTGTGGGTTTTCTTCAAATGCTGATTTCAATGCAGCCTTAAACATATACAAAAAAGGTTTTGATGAAATGCTCAACGGTAATATTGATAACGAAAGTTTAAATAAAACAAAAAGTGTTGTTCACTTAAATCACAGTAAGGCTGGTTCAGCCTGAACTTATGACCTGATTAAATAAGAATATCTTGTTTGATTCAGCTTAAATGCAAAGGTAAAAATTCCTGTTAAAGAAAAAGTTAGCAGGAAGCCCCTTCCTTTAGGGAGGGGTGATCACCAAGCTTAACTTTTTGTATCATACTCTTAAATGAATCATTCGTATTTTTATTACTTTTCTTTATAGCATTTCTAAACAATACTTCAATGTTATCGATTAACTCTTTTATTTTCTTGTGCTCAAAAAAAGAAAGAGGCAAGCTTCTCTCATCTATATTTTTTATTAATTTATAAGAATTCTCTATTAACATCCTGCTTCCACCTGGAGAATATATATTAATCCCACTTATTTTTATTAAATCACTATAACTATCATCTATATGATGCACATTGACTTTATCGTATCCTTTTCTTCCACTATATTTACTAACTTCATGACGTACTGTGAATTTTACAGAGTAGCTTACTTTAGAGTCTTTAACAAAAACATCCATCCACGGAAATTCATTAAAGTTCTTTTCATTACTTCCTAGCAGAACCTCCATATTTATATTATTTAAAATAAATTCTATAGCATTCATTTCGGAAACTTTTATGTCATAAGGCACATCGCATAACATATTTTTCAATATTTTTTTATCACTTTTTTTATCTTTTAATTCAGGAATAATATTAAGATAATCTGCAATAATTTTTTTAGTGATATTCCTGCATTTAAACAAGTTTAATAGTATATTGCTCTCTCTTTCTTTTAAAAAGCTTTTAAATTCATTATCTTTTTTAGCAATAGATAAAATCGTCTTAAAATCTTCAATTTCTATTTCTGTATACTTTGCAAGATATTTATCAAGGATGTCTTTATAACCTCCTGGAGATTCTTCTGTATACCAATTTTTATACAGCCATATTTTGTTTTTTAAAGGATTGTTACTATTCTGAATGACTTTTTTAATAATAGAATTTGTGCTTTTATCAAGTGAACCAATAGAATTTATATATTCATTAAACAAATCCTGATTCTTTTTCAGTGCTATTTCTAAAATGGTTAGTTCGTTTTCATATTTATGATTTTTCAGTTCAGGTATAACTTTAAACATATTTTCTATATGACACTTAAATATATTATCCTTATAACTGTTATTCATAATTTCCATATTTAAAACGGCATCTTTTAAAAAGTCTTTACCCGTTAAAGTTTCCATTATTGAATAAATTTTTTCATCTTTTATGATTAAATTTAAAATAGTATTTATTATTTTCTTATTTTCCACATCACTGTTTGAAAGTGATTTTATAATCATCTCCTTTGAGGTAGCGTTAAAAAGAGGTAATATTTCCTCTTTAAAAACATCAGAGTCATCAAAAGACGTGGTTAAATCTTTCTTTTTTAAATTTGACAGAATCAATTCATCATTAATGGTTTGATTATATAATCTCGGCACTTCTGCAACTAATTTTTCAGTAGGATATTTTTTAGCAATAAAAAAGAGTAAATCTTTTATATTTTTTAGGAGTAGCTGTTCTTTTTTATCATTTCTCACAAGAATTTCATCAGAGAGCAAACTGTCTTTTTTTATGATATCACTATCTATCATTTCTTTTATACTTTCATAGAACTCTTCAGAAAGACGGAACTGTTCACTTTTAGATGTTTTGGAAAAAGCATTCCATAATGTATTTATAATTTTCATTTTCTTGTTTTACCTTACAGTGCTGATACATTATTATAATTTAAAATCTGTATCTTGAAAAGTTTATATTTTTCTTGCTATTGAAGTCGTATCACTGTTATTATCAAGTAGTTTAAAAGGAGAATGACATGCCCGAAACTTACCATCTCACCTATCGTATTAAACATGATCCTGATATTCGAAAAACGATTTCGGCTTACAACTTTTTATCTACATCTGAAGACAGAGAAAATGCTTCATTTTTAGAGAAAGAATACTTGTATTCCAGTGTGAAATTAAAAAATGAACATAATCTTCTACCTCTTGTAGTAAGTGAATTTTTTTCTGTTTTAAAAAACATTATTCAAAATAAAAACATTACAAACTCATCTGTTCACTTTTGTGCGAGTGACATTCTTGCAACATATAGTTTTGTAGAACCTAAAAAATATAAAATAGCTGACAGTAAAGTATTTATAAAAAGCTTCATACTACATTTAAGTAATTGCTTCTGCTCAGGAGAAATTCCTGATAAGTTACAAAAAACAGTATATTACCTTTTACATATCAGTGATAAAATAGCGAAAGAAAGAAAATATGAAATTTTCTTAAATGAAATACAGTCTTTGATTGCGATTTGTAAAAAGAGAAACATTCAACTCATCATAGATGAATCTGTCAGATACAGTAAATTTCATTTAAACCTTCAACAGTGTCTTGAGAATTTCAGTTTTGAATATAAAGAGGAGGTTGTTCTTTATAGTAATGAAAAAGAACAACAATTTAAAAAAATACAGGAAAAAAGACTTTCTCTGGAAGAAGAAGAAAAAACAGTCGTGTATAATGTATATACTGATGCTTCTATTAGCAATGATCTTGCTAAAATTGGATTTGGAGCGGTCATTCAAGAAGAACATAATTCTAACAAAACTATCCTGGAATTATACGGAATGAACTTTTCAGATATCGTTAATTACAGCACACAGTATGGCGAAATGCTGGCCATACTAAAATCTGTAGAAGTTGTGCATAAACTGATTCTTTCCAGAAAAGAAAATGGTTTAATTAGAATTCATACAGACAATAAGGATTGCGAATCTATACTTTATGGTGCTATAGCTTGTCCAATCGAACTTAAAGAGCTTAAATTTAAAATTAACTCTATTGATGTCCGAAAGATGTTTTCTTATGTTAAAGCACATATTGTGGATACTCCTAATGACAGAGCCGATAAATTAGCCAAAAAAGGAAGAAAATTGCAAAAGGAAAAAACAATTGTTTTTAAGAAAATGCTTAAAAATAAAAAGAAAATCAAAAATTAACACTTTCTTTACAAAAATCGCCTAAAAAATAGCCTTTTTTGTATAAAAATTATCAGGTTACAGAGAAAAAACTCTTGAATTCTGTAACGAATATGGTATCTTATACGCATCGAAACAAACAAAGTTCACTAACTAATAGAGGTTCATATGAAAAAAATCGCAATCGCTCTGGCTCTTACCGTAGGTCTTACTGGTTGTGCAAGCGGACCGCAACATGGCTATTATGACAAGCAAACGGGTGAGTATGTGCCATCTGAACAGGCTCAGAATGCTGACCGTGCTGAAACTTGGGGTATGGCTGCTCTGGCGGCAACAGCAGTAGCTGCACTTGCAGTAGGTATTCACGCTGCAACTAAGTAAGTTATAAGTTAAACTTTTTTAAAAGCTCCTTAGGGAGCTTTTTTGCATTCTGATATTGTGTAATGACCTCTATTTGTTATTATTTAAATATAAATTTACATATGGAGTAATGTTATGAAACAATTAAATGAATTAGTCGATTCTCTTATTAATAAAAGTCGTTCTTTTGAAGTTGTAACAAAAGAAGGAAGTCATCATATAGATCATCCAGTTAAAAATGCTTTTAAACAGTGGTATCAACAAAGAAAAGCAGGAATAAAAATAACACTTATAGCGGCGGCCTTATCACCAATTTTTTCAGCTCCTTTTTTAGAAGCTATGATTACACAAAAGATGATCAATAACACAGGCATTCTTAATACAGAACAAGATTATACCAGTGCAGGATTAAATATTAGTGATGTCCTTAAAGATACACTAACAAAAGCTTCTCATCTTTACATGAATAATGATGAGGTTAATATACAAAAGCTTAAGCGCATTACAGATGTGGTTTATAAATATATAGATCCTTCTTTATCAGGAAAAGAAAATTATCAGATTTTAAGAGATAAAGACATTATCCTTGCAGATATTGCCTCAAAAAATGGTATTTCAAAGGATATTGTTAAGAATAGCTTTTTGCCAGAAGTGTATAACCAATCTGTAAAAACTCTTGACGATTTACAAAAAATGAAGCATACAGAAAGTAAAATTGATAAACTGGAAGAAATGTCTGTTTTTATGAAAGCTGCTTATAATCCTTTCATACCACCAAATATCCGTTATGATAGTGCATTACAGTTAAAAGAGATGTTAAATGATAAAGACATTGCTATGGATAAGGATAATGTTGCCTCTCAACTCATTATGCTTGCACAAACTCTTATTAAATTATCTTCCGATGTTAAATCTTCTCCAGAAATCAAGGTTAAAAGCCGTATGGAATTACAAAAAATACTTAATGAAGAAGTTGCTAATTCAAACTCCACTCCTGTAATTTCAAAAAATAATAAATATTAAGGAATCATATGATTAAATTTGAAGAAGACTATTTTATTATTCAGGATGAAGAATCCTGTGCTTTTTTATTTAGGAAAGAAGATATACAAAAATATATTGAAATTAAAAATATAAAATCTGCAACAATTGATTCAGATGAAAAAATCATTGTAAAAAACTATAATAGTCAGATCGTTTTTTATTTTACATTTTCTACATTTTCCAATAACAAGAAACACTATTTTTCTATTGTTGAAGAAAGAGAAGATAAGTTTAATACAATTTTTACAGTTGAGATAAATTAAATTTACATGTTATCAAATTATAAAGAGTAGCCTAGCTACTCTTTTTATTTAAATTTTGCAATATTTCTAAAAAACTATTTTTTCCACTCTCAAATGCAAATTCAGCAGAACAGAAATTATTTCCAGCACCTGTATAATCTTTTCTGTTTTTCACTCGCCTGTAAAGAACCTGATGATTTGGCGACAGATGTTCTCTTGCAGCAAGAGAAATATAAATATTATCTGTATGAAGAATAGCTTCACCTTCTGAAGCATAACCACCTTCTGAAAAAGTTATGTCAAAATCTTCCTTGTTCAGGCATAAATCTTTTTTTGCAAAATTTCTTAATATTTTGATAAATTCTTTTTTGTATATTCTTTTGTCAAAATCATCATAACTCATATTCAGTTTGAATATTTCTTCCAGTGTCATCCTTTCAACCTTATTCAATATGTTATATAATATAGTAAACGACTAAGAGACTTATTATGACAAATGAAATTCAAAAAATCAAACCTGAATTAAGTGAAGAATTTTTTTATCTGGTCAACAATATTGATGACAAAGATCCTTCAAAAGAAGATAAGCAAAAAAAACTTAACAGGCTTGAGGAAATCATTAAACAGGAGAAAATCAATCCAGCTCAAATTGAGACAGCTTTCCATTATTCATTAGTTGGATGGATGGCTCTGATTGGCAATAAAACTTTATTTAACATGTTACTCAAATACACAGATGATTCTAAAAAACCAGAGCAACTCAATAGTGTATGGCATGGATTAGCTCAGGGTGGGCATGTTAATCTTATTAAAAATATGATTAAAACGGGAGATTTTACTCATATAAACACTCCAAACTCAAGCCATAAAACACCTATAAGTATGACCTGTGAACATATCTTTTCAAAATTTAAAAAAGGTAAATATCCTGATTCACTCACCCCTGAAAAAGTTTTCTCACCTGCTTTAACCCTTTTACTTGAAAGTGGAGCGAATATAAATACCTTTCATACTGAAATGCATTTTCTTTCCGTTCTTTTAGATCCTTATAAAAACTCACGTAAAAGCCTCCAGATAAATATTCTTGAGAAAGCTTATCAATTTGGATTTGATGCAAATCTAATCTTTGATAAAAAAACTGAAAATAATTTTATTCAGGATTTATTAATCAACAGATCTAGTAAATCTTTTGCTTTTATAGATTCATTGAATTTAATTCTTACCAACACTAAAATCGATTACTTTTATAAAAATAAAAAAGGAGAAACTGTTTTAGATGTAGTAAATCAACCTAATCTTAAAGATATTAAACCTCTTTTTGAACAAGGATATCTTAATCTTTCTATAGAAGGTGAGCTTGATAAAAAACCTTCTGTGAAAAAACGATTATAATTGAGGATTATTTATGTCATACCCTATACAAGAAGTAAACAGAAAAACCGAGTTTTTTGATATTTTAAATAGAATCCACGATAAGAAAGATGTTGAACTTATACAGCAATTGGAAGATATTTTAAAAGAAGAAAACCTTAACCCTTGTCAGATAAAAGGAGCTGCGGGTTATTCTATTATAGGCATAGCCATTATCCAGGATCGACAAGTTTTGGTAGATGTACTCTCCAGATATTCTGATGACTCAAAAACACCTGATGAGCTTAAAAGCATATGGGCGGCTATCGCTTTTACAGGTAAAAAAGGATACTTGAATAAATTTGCAAAAAAAGGTGATATTTCTAATATTTCGAAAGTCTATCAGGACGGAACCAGTTCGTTAAGTCCATTTATATATAAACATATTATAAGCAAACATAATAAAAAAGGTTACTCTAAAAGTGTAAATGCTGAAAGTATTCTAAATAGCTTTCTTATATTCTTCCTTGAAAATAAATCTAATATCAATACACTTTACAAAACATCAACAGGCTTCTATCATCCTTTTGTTTATTATCTTTTAAAACCCTTTCGCTTTGGAAATCATAACTATGATTCTATCCTTAACTTTTCTTTGAAGTATGGCTTTGATATTAATTTACCTTTTGATAATCAAACAGGAGATAATTTTATTCAACATTTTTGCAAACAATACTGCACAAGAAAAGACAATGAACATTCTCCTACTATTCAAAAATTAAATGATTTAATGGATAATTATCCCGTAGACTTTAATTACAAAAATAAAGACGGACTTACTCTTTTTGATGTATTAAAAGAAAGAGAATTTTATAATATTATTCCATTATACGAAAAAAGACATATTCTGAGTAATATGCATGAAGATATGCCAATTCAGAATATTAGTAAAAAAAGGCTCTAAAGCCTTTTTTTATTACCTGATTCATTATTGCTTGCTAGAGGATTTTCTAAAACCTGATTAATAGTATTTTTTTCATCTTGAATTTTTATTCTTAAACAACCTTTATCTATAGCTGAAATAAAACTTTGAAAAACAAAACTTTTTCCATGCTCCATATATTTCATCATGAATATTGCTATAGCTGCATCTATATTGTCTTTTTTGATTAGTTCATTATCGAAAGCTGACCATACTTCTTCTGCTATTTGCTCTTTCGCATATTCAACAGTCATAACACTCGCACCATATGAATATACAAATTTACCATATCGATAGCTAAGGTAATCAGAAAAAACATCTGCTTTTTTTGAGACTTCTATAGAATCAAATAATTTGTTATTACTGCTGGAAAAATAAATTGCATACTTAAATAAAACCTCTCTCTCTTCAGAACACATTTTTGTTTTTGAAATTAAAATATCGAGAATTGTATCTATATTTTTAAAAGGTGTTTCATCATCTATAATATTTACGGTTACAAGATAATGATTTAATCTTTCAAAAACATATCCAAAATGGTATACTTGGGAAGGAAGTTGAATGTTATTTACCTTTAAACATTCTATAAAATCACTTTCATCCATATTATCAGCAATTGCTTTATTTAACAGATCGTCTAAACTCATACTTATATCCTTTTTTTATTAAATAAAGAGACATCATCTATTGATTTCAGAGATTTTTTAAGTTCATTATTTTCTTTTCTTGCTTTTATTAGTGCTATTTTTTCATAAGGGAAACACTCTTCAATTTCATAAATTATAGTTTCTTCTAATTTGTCAAAAAAATCTGAGGTATAAACAGACAAGTCAATACCCTTATCAATAAGATAATTGGTTTTTTCTATATCAGCATATCTTAAAGCATTAATGCCATCTTCATCATAACTATTTATATCAATACCAGCATCAATAAGTATTTCACAAACATTCACATCAGCATACCACAATGCATTTTGACCAGATTCATTGTGCTGACTTACATCTATACCTGCTATTATTAAAGCAGATGCTATTTCAGGAGTTATATAGCTATTAAATAATGCATTTTCATTATTTGTATTTAGTTGATTAATGTTTATACCTTTTTTCAAAAGCTCTAATATTATTTCGTAATTTATATAGGAGCTAAATAAGAAATTTTCATTTTTACAATTTGTATGGTTAATATCTATCCCTGCTTTTATATAGTTTAATATTTTGCAAGTGAAATTTTTTATAGCTTCTTCAGTATTTTCATTATAAAAAGCATATGTTAATGCATTTTCTCCATCTAAATTAATTAAATTTATATTTACACCTTTTTTAATAAATAATTCTATTTTTTTAGGATCTTTTTCTGAAAATAATAAACTACTACCTCGACCATTTTTGTGATTAAAATCCACCCCTTCGTTTATTAAAATTTCTGCTTTTTCGACATCACAGAATACTAAAACATTATTGCCATGTATATCTACTAAATTTATATTTATACCATTTTTAATAAGCCATTTTGTCTTTTCCAAAGAAGATGAAAATAGAGCATTTTGACCCCTTGCATTTTTTTCATTGATATCTACATTTTCTTTATCCTGAAGATATTCTTCTTCGTTTTCAATATTAAATATACTTTTGCTCATCTCACATCCTTTTCATTATTTTTACATCATTATTTACAGGAATATCTTCAATAATATTGAAAAGTGTTTCTCTTTCTTTATCAATAGCAATTTTTCTTTGCACTTCTTTAATAGTTTCAAACATCTTAATATCACTTGACAAGAGATATGCCGGATTATAATCAGGCGGTCTTACTCCCTCTAAAATCAAAAATTCTATCTCATCAGGAGAGGATAAATAACGAAATATATTTTTACCTAGCCTGTCAGTAATATTTAAATCTACACCTGCTTCTTTAAGTAATTTTAGTCTTTTTAAAGCTAGGCTTTTATCACAGTTATATGGACTATGAAATGCGCAATTTGTTTCATATTTTGCACGATGATGAATATTAATACCACTATCAAGTAAAACTTCTATTTTTTTTACACTTGCATAAAAAAGAGCATTTTGCTTTTTTTTATTTAAATGATTAATATTTAAACCTCTATCTATTAGATCCTTTATCAAATGCTCATTCAAAGCCATTCCCATTATCATATTATTTTCTGATTTATTTAATTCATTAACTGAAAAACCTTGTGTAATTAAGAAATCGACAACATCAATATCAGGTGCATGAAACATAATACTTTCTTCTTTTACATTTTTTATATTTATATCGTAGCCATGCGAAAGAAGAACTTTTATTTTTTCCAGACCACAGTAAAAAAGTGCATTTCTTCTTTCGTTATTCGGCACATCAAGTTTTTCTATCCCTTTTTTTAAAAGAAAATCAGACTTTTTAGCATCTACATAAAATAACGCATTTTTTCCGAAAAAATTTTTAATATTTATATCCAAACCAAAATCAATAAGCACTTCTATTTTTTCAATTGTGCAATATTTATAAAAAAGAATCGGGTTTACTGTATATTTAAATTTATGGGAATCTTCTGTAGTAAATTTTCTTGTAAAGTGCAGGAAATTGTTAAACTCTTCAGGATCTAATTCTTTCTTTATATTATTAAGTTTCTGCTTGAGTTCTGAAGCTTCACATTCTTTTACCAATCTGTGAATTAAAAGATCAATTTCCATATCACCTTCCTTGTAAAATTTTTTCTATTTATATTATAGATCTAAAAATTAATATTCTGAAACAATCTTTATATTCTTCTTTTTTGTACCGTTTCTTTTACATGTCCACTATTAAGAATTTTTAATAAGTCTTCTTTTTCTTTTTCAGCAGCCATTTTTATTAACACATTTTGTATTTTTTCAAATTGATTATTAATTCTGGCTATATTTTCTCTTGGGCTATGTGCGGGGGCCTTTACACCTTCTGATATCAAGAACTCTATCACCTCCTCTGATTGTGCAGAAAAGAGAACATTAAGCCCGTAATGGTTTTCATGATTTAAATCTAAACCATAAGATTTTAGTAGCTTTATTTTTGATTTTATTTCTTCTACATTTAAGCCTTCAACATGATTGAAGGCACATGTTGTTTGTATATTAGACACCTGACTAACATCAGCACCATATTCTAACAACATTTTTAAATTTTCAAAACTCCCACCAAAAATAGCTGTAAAACCACTATCATTTTTATGATTAATATCTAAGCCTTTTTCTATTAATTTCTCAAGAATTGAACATTCTTTTGAATTATTCATTATCATATTATTGCCCGCATCATCCGCATCATTCACAGAAAGACCTTTTTGTATTAAAAAATCAACAGTTTCTATATCATTTGCTGAAAACATGAGTGTTCTTTTCATATAATCTTTTGAAAAGACATCATAACCATGATTTAATAATAGTTTTAATTTTTCAATATTTGCTCCGAATAAAGCATTAGGTTTTATATTTCTTGTATTAACTGACAAATTTTGTTTTTCTATCCCTTTCTCAAGTAAATATTTAGTTTTTTCTGTGTCAGTAAAAAAGAGGGCATTTTTATCATTTTTAAGGGATTTAATATTGATATCAAAATTAAACTCAAGAAGAATATTTGTTTTTTCTATTGTACAATAGCTATAAAAAATAACAGGTTCTATTAAGATTTTTAATTTACTGTTCTTTTTGTTAATCAATTCTTTTTTAAGATGAATATATCTATGAAATTCTTCAGAACCTAATTTTTCCTTAATAAGGCTAAGCTGTTCTCTTAACTCACCAGGTGTACATCCTTCTACTAATTTATGAATAGACAAGTCCATTTTAAACTTTACCTTATTAACTTATTATTTTTATATTTTATATTATTTATAAACTTTCACAATCTTTTTTTATTTGATATATTTTCTGAATTTTTAATTTTAATTACTTCTTCTATTTTATCTTTTTCAAAGGAGCTTATAGCTTTTAAAAGCAAAGGTGATTTATTTTTAATTGTTGAATAGTCTGCATTATATTTTAAATACATTTTTATCTTGTCAATAACATAATCATATTCATCAATTGCATCGATATTTATAAAAGAATCGTTAACTTCATGAATGAAACTTTTATCTTTGTAAACTTCACTGTCTGGAGAAAAACCATTTAAAAATAAAACTTCCATTAATTGGGAAGGATAATTTATAAACATATTTTTATAAGACCTGCAACTATGATATATATCCACACCTTGCTCGATTAAAAATTGCAATTTCTCAGCACATTCAGGTAGATTATTATGAAACAGGACATTGCGGTCTCTTTGATCAAGCATGTTGATATCAAGACCATCTATTATCATTTCTTTTAGTAAATTTATATTGAGGGTCTTGTCATATAAAGTTTTAATATTATCTTTATTATAACGATAAAGATTTTGCTCATATAAATAATTTTCGACTTCTATATCATTAACAGTATATAAGGCATTTACTCCTTTATTATTTTCTCGAAATTTATCAATACCAAGTTCTATCAACTGTTTTGCAACATCAACAGACTGCGAATCGAATAAAGCAGTCTCACCTTTTTTATCAATTTGATTAATGTTTAAACCATATAAATAGAGTTCTTTTACAATATCTTTATTTAGATTAATTAAAACATCTTCCCTTTCACAATCTGTAAAAAATAAATTCCTGTATTCAGGATCAAGAGAAAAAATATTTCCACCCGATTTTTTAAATTTATTTAAATCCTGAACATTATTAATAATCATTTATATTCTCTTCTTATTTTTAACCGGAGAGGGTTCTTGTTTTATAACCTTACTGATATCATACTTTTCTTTTTCTACTTGCATAAGCACAATTTTTTTATATGTTTCATGATTTTTATGAACACTTTGCAGAAGCGGAGGAATATTATTTAATTTATTAATCAGCATTTCTGCAATATTATTCTTATCACCAAATGGAATATCAAAAAGCATTTTTTTAAACACATCATTCATATTTATAAAGTCAGAGAATTTTTTATTTTCAAGTATTTGGGGGAGATAAATATTCTTTTCATTTGCTTCTTTTAAAAAATAGTTAAAATTTTCTTTTATTTCTTTAGCTTCCAAACCATCTTCGGTTAAAAAATCAAAGAATTCACCATAAGGAAGTAATACATTACTCAAGAAATGAATATATCCATCCCTGTTTGTTAATTTCATTTCTTGCTGAATATCAATATTATTATTTTTAAATAAATCAAATAAACGACCAAACATCTGAACTTCATGAAGTTCAAATGCTTTGCTTCGGGATTTTTCTAACCTATTTTTAAAAGCTTCTTTTATAAGAGAACTTTGACTTTCATCTTTAATACAATCATTTAAAAAACCTCGAATTTCCTCTACAAATACGAACTCCATTAAATATAAATAACCTAAATCTCCTTTAAAAAATTCAGGTTTATATTTATCATAAATTTCTGGAGTATAAATTAGTGCTTCTTTTATTATTAAAGCTTTTAAACTACGATCAAAAGTATGTGAAATGCATTTCCCTTCAGTTTTTTCAAAAAGAGAGGTGATTATTTTATTTTTTTGTTCTTCAGAAAGATGCTGATAATGAGTAAATAATCTTGTGTTTTCAGTGATAACCTGAAAAACCTCATACACTTTTGATGCTGGAGTTTTTTCAAAAAGAGTATCTATTTTTTCAAAAAAAGAGTTAACAGCATTTTCTTTATCAAAACTTTCATTATAGTAGGATGATAGGTCTCTATTAACATCTTTTACCATTATTTCTTCCTTTATATATTATCTATATATACATTATAACTTATTAAAATTTTAAAGAAATAAAAGAGTAAAGAAAATAATAATGGATTACAAATTAACAGGATACTTAATATCGAAAGGAAAATATCAGGATTATGCTATACAAAAGTATGCGACAACGAAAGGCCTCCTGAAAAACACTTCCGTCCTGTTATCTTTAATGAGATAACCTTTGGTGTTGATAGAAAACCAGCAGTGAAATTTCCATCTTTTTTGAAAAACCGTAGTCTTTCAAACAGACAAGTATTTTTGAAACTGCTCTTGTCGAAGAGGTCTACTAAATAGCAATTACGATAAAGATGACCATTCTTTATATTTTCTTCCTTTGCTAAGCTTTTATTCAAAACATTGCTATCAGAGCGTTGTTTGCTAAAAACAGAGGCATCTGCAAAGATGCTATTTAGAATTTGGTTGCGGAAGCAAGGATTGAACTTGCGATCTCCAGGTTATGAGCCTGGCGAGATACCACTTCTCCATTCCGCGATTGAATTTGTTGGGCATTGACGGGCTACCCATGCTAAGCCACTAGCTACGTTTGGGAAAATAAATAGTAGTGCATCCCATTCCTGAATACATTATCTACTATGAAAAGTTGGATGATATATTGCTGAATATACCATATTTAGCATTGCTTTACAGCGTCGATGGTATAGGCTAAATAACTATATTTATCCATCCAGAAAAGTTCGGCTAAAACTTCTCAGACTGGTTGCGGAAGCAAGGATTGAACTTGCGATCTCCAGGTTATGAGCCTGGCGAGATACCACTTCTCCATTCCGCGATTGTTTGGATTTAAAGGCTTCTGTAGAATAGTCTACATACAGAACAGCTTACTCATTCGTCCGAAGTGCTACTGTTAAAGTCGGATAATTCTTTTCTGGATAAACCAGACTTCCTTTAAATTTTTGATGCGGCGGTTGGATTCGAACCAACGATCTCCAGATTATGAGCCTGGCAAGGACGACCACTCCTCTACGCTGCAATGGATAAATATAATATATATTTGTGGCTTAAATGTCAATCTCTAAATGCGTTTTTTTTGTTTGACTGCATTATTATTTTGCACATCCGATAAATGCTCATTATTTTTCATAATTATTCTTTTTTCCAGACTATTTAGTTTGTCGTATGGAATCTTATAGTCATGGCGTTTTTTTGCTTCTTTAATATAGTAAATTTGCATTTTTTGATGAATTTCACTGGCGGCATCTGAAGCATGTTCAATTAAAAAGTTAACTACTGTTTTGTTTAAATGAGCACTATCTTTAGGTGTGAGAGTTGAAATAATCAGCTTTATATCTTCATTGTTATTCTTTAAATAAAGATAAGCTTTTGATAATAAATTTTCGACTTCATTTTCTAAAAGTTGCGATGTTCCTGCCCATTCTTCTCTTACTATATTAAAAAAACATGACATCTTATTTTTATAATGTGAAGGATATCTTGTCTTAACAGCTTTGAAAAAATCAAAACCGTCTTTTTCAAGATAATTTATGAAGACATTTATTGACTTTAATGTATCAATACTTGGCATTTTTAATACATAATTATCAACTATCCTATCAATCAAATCGTTAATAAATTCTTTCCTTTTCTTTGTGTCATTTTTAAAAAACAAATCAATAAACTCTATTTGATGTAAAATAATAAGAGGATGGTAAGTTGTATTCAAAAAAAGAATTTTATTATTTTCTAATTCATTAGGTAAAAAATCTAATACATCATTCAGAAATAAGGAGACATTAATCGTACTCATATCATTAAAATTATTAATTTTTTGCAGCATTAAATTTAATACTTTCTTTTTTTTCTGGAGAGGAAAAAAATCTTCATCTTTGAATTCGCAGTAACCTCTTTCTTTTCTCAAAATACTATATATTGTTTTAACCTGTTTTTCATCAGCTTTTTCTATTTCTTTAAACAAAAAATCATCTTTTAAGAAATCCTCTTTATCATAGGGGGTCTTTCCAGGCTCACCATATATAAAATAATAATCTTCATACTCCATTTATTCCTCCACTATATTCTTTTCTTCTTCCCTAAGATATTATTATTTTCAACATCTATATTTGATTGTATGTGTTCCTTTTCATGAATAGCTAAAAGTTCATCAAAGACAAGTTGATACCTGTATTTCTTCAGATAATCCATTATTGAAATAGTGTTATCATTATCTTCTATTTCTACAGACATATCAATGCCTGCTTTTAATAAAACACGGGCTACTTCTTTATTTGCCGCATAGCAAAGTGCATTCCTGCCATGTATATCACATTGATTCACATTAATTCCTGAATCTATTAAAAATTGCACTTGAGCCGCATTTTCATTATAAAATAGTGCATTTCTTTTATTATCGTTAATCGCATTAACATCTGCTCCAGCTTGTATTAAATGTTTCCTTATTTCATCATCTGAATTTATTATCAAAGCAGTGTTTCCAAATCTGTCTTTTTGTTCAATATTAATACCTTTTGTTAAAAGATATTCCACTATCTTTGGCTGATCGTAAAAAAGCATATTGGCTCCATCTGCATCTAATGCATTGACATTCCAATTAGCAAGTTCTACCTCTTTTTTTAATGTTTCAAAATCAGCATTTCTCATTAATTCAAACTCAGTATTCATGATGCACCTATGCTAAATTAATTCTATGACAGTAGTGAATAGACTCTATAGGCACTCCACCTTTATCTACACACACCATCAAATGTTTATAGAACACGGGTACATGTTCTTTCAGAAGCTCCAAATACACATTTTGTTCTTTTGTTATATTTTTATTTCTTATATTTAATAAAAGTTCGTCTACATTATACACATCGAAGCCTGGAGTGTAATATTGAGTTTCCAGACGTTGTTCCATTTTGTTTTTTAATATAGTTTTATCTGCTCTGTGCTGATAAGCAAAAGCAATTAACCGACCTTCTCCTGTCGCAAAATAATCAAGGCAAAGTAAATAATTCATACTAATCTCCTTTTTATTGAATAACATTTTTAATTAGTGTATTATACGATATCTGAATTCAAAAGGAAAATAAAATGTTTAAGATAAATCCTGTAAAACAAGCCTTTGATGATGATATGTTTGGATATGGTATAAGTGATTACATCACATCTGAACCTGTAAAAAGCCAGATCTCCTATATTGACGAAAAAACATTAAAAACATTTTTAATTAATTTGCTGGAAAGTTATTTTATTTTCTCACAAAACCTACTCGATACCATTAATAATCCAACCGTTATATCTTTTTATGATGGTATGCATCAGGATATCGATAAAATTATTCTTAAAGTTAAAAGTTTTAGCAATAATCAGATTTCTATCAGTACTGAAATTACTAAACTCATAGATGAAACAGAGAAGATATCCCTGCACCCAGGAGTGACTCCCTTCGCCAGCTTAAATATTTCAAAAAGTATTGATTATTTAGAATTTATGTTGCAAAAAGAAAAAGATATAAAAAGAGAACTTTGCATTAAATAATCAAATGTTCGCCTTTCTCATCGAAAGTCAAAAAAGTCAATTCATTAGTTTTTCCAAAAGTATCAATATAAAACCTGTTTTTAAATTGTAATGCTTGATTCAAGGTTGTATGCCCATGAACAATAAAACCTATACCTTTAATAGCAGGAATTTTATCATGATTATCTGCCAATACAGAGCGAATTACAGTTCTGTCCCACATTAAATTAGCACGATAATAACGATTCCTTTTTGCTTTTTTAATAATTTTAGACCATTCATCAGGCTTATTCTGATCAAATGGAACTCCAGCATGAATCACACCAATTTTCTTATTCAGATACTCTATTTCAAGAATAAGTGAAAAATGTTTCAGTAATTTCTTCTTATATTTTTTCAAATTTTCCAATCCCAGTTGTTCAACTGTAAACTCACTTCCGTTTCTTTTATCATCAAACCATTTTTCAGGATGTGTATCGAATTGTAAAAGAAAATTATCATGATTGCCAAAAACACCATAACAATTAGGAGTATTAATTAAAAAATCGATTACTTCCTTTATTTTTGGACCTCGGTCAACCAAATCACCCACAGAAATAAGGTAATCCACTCCGGTTATAAAACCAACAGCTTCCAGTTTCTTTTTTAATGCATCATATTGACCATGCAAGTCTCCAACAATAAAAACACGACTTTTGTCAGACGGGTTTATCTTTTCTAAAATTTTCATAGGTACTCCTTTTTTCTTCAATTGTATCGTTTACACGAAATATATACAACTCCTTTTTAAATCCATACACTTATTTTGACAAATTAGCTTCTTTCATACAAAATAAACAAAAATACAATTGAGGATAAGCTATGAATCATTTAAAAGTTAATTCTGAGTATAATCATACAAAAACAAACAATCACTATCAGGTTCTGATACTTTCCAATTCTCCTAAAATACCTCAGGTAGTATATGTAAATGAACAAGGTGATGTATGGAGCAAAGGCACAGAACGTTTTTTAAAAGGCATGGAATTTCTTCATGAAGTTAGCACTCATTTTACACAAAAATTAATCCCGTCAGATCTGCCTCAAAAAGATGAGTTCTATTACAATACCCAAACAGAGCAAACACAAAAAGCGTCTCCTGCCGCTTATGTATTGTATGTGACAAATCTTGCTGCAAATGAAGAAGACTATCCCGTAACTGTATTTTTCTTATCAGACGGAATCATTGATTATCTTCCTTTAAATTTGTTTAAAGAAAAATATACTAAGTGATTTTAATAGCTACTTAATTTACTGATGCTGAGTGGCTATAATATTAATTATTCTACTTTTTAATCCTGTTATTGTTTTTTAAAATTTAAGTGCATATTGACTTTTATACAATATGTTTTATTTTTTCATTAAAATAGTGAGGGTGACAAAATGGAAAAAAACAAATTTAAAGAAATTCATAAAATGATCCATTACATGGCCGTAGGTGATTCTAATGGTTTTGCCTATGAAAACATGTCGCCTCAACTTATTAATAAAATAAAACCAAAAGTCAAAACTAAAATATCCATTAAAGGCAATCCTTTAATGGATGATATGATAACAGATGATACAGAACACATGCTTTTTACCTTCAAGGCATTAAAACTATCAGCTCATTCCGAGCATTCTTTAGAACAGTGGAAACATCAATTCTCAACAAATCTTGAGCGAGAATTTAAAAGATGGTTTGCTACTTTTCCAGCAGGTATCGGAAAAGCGACTCTTATTTCAGGTTTTAGACTTACCTTTGGTAAGCACTATCCTGACAGCGCTTATTATTCAGCAGGCAATGGACCTTTAATGCGAGCACCATTGTTAGGTGTTTATTTTCATGATGATTCGGTTAAAAGAAGAGAGGCTGTAAAAATATCAACATTGATGACACACTCACATCCTTTTGCCTTACTCTCCTCTCAGATACTTTCTGAAATAAGTGCATTGCTCTTTAAAAATCCTGAATTGAAAAATAATAAAGAGAAAATGTTGAGTGAAGTCTTCACTATTTTGTATGCAGAAAAAGAGTATGTCACTCTTAAGGATAAAGATAATAAAACATGGCATTTTTTCCTCAATAGCATTCATTCTCTAAATAACCTATCAAAAGATGTATTTTTGGAGCAGAATTTTCCAAAAGGAGTTACAGGTTTTTGCCTGAATACCTTAAAAATTTGTATTTGCCTGCTTTATTACAATTCTAATATTGACGATACTTTAAAGGACACTCTATATGCAGGTGGAGATACCGACACTTCATCTGGCATTTCTGCTTGTGTATTTTCTTTATTTTTGCCATCAACCACAGACATTAGCATTTCTAAACTTGAAAAGAGAGTTAATTATATTTATCCTGTTAAACTTTTATTTTCATTTGTCGGCTGGATGAAGTCGTATGCTTCTTTATTACGATTTTTGTATATTTTCAAGTAATAAAATTAACTCTGAAATAAAAAAGGTTCCCTTGCGAGAACCTTTTTATTAATTGAGCATCTGTTAGATTTGGTTTTGTGCTTTAACAGTAATCTTAAAGCCTTTCAGTGTTTCTTTCAATGCAAGCTTTTGCTCGTGAGTTTCAAGCACATTTTTCAGATAAGGCAGGCAATATTCCATTCCCTGATTAAGAAGATATTTAAATGGAATCTGTCTTGTCACTTCCAGTTTCGGTAAGAAATTCTCTCTTAATACAGATTCATAATATCTTACTTTACCATCAGTCAGTTCAGGAAGAGACTCTACTTCAACAACAACATCATCTTCTTTACCACGAACAGCTTTTTTAGCAGCTTTCTCAGCTTTCTCAGCGGCTTTTTTAAGCTGGGCTTCATATTGTTCTCTCATATCCTTCATAGCCTTCTCAAGCATTTCAGCTTCTTCCGTTTCTGGATTAATATGCATAAGAACTTTAGTTAATTCTTTAACAAGAATATCAGCAGTATCCAGCATATTTGTATCAATTTTCATTCTTGAACTCATAGATACAGCACCTTGTTCTACCCAATCAACAAGAATATCAGCTACTTTCTTAAATTCATCCTCTCTTTTCTCAAAATCAATGCTGTCAAACTTACTCAAGACTTCATCTCTGTAAATTTCTGCTTTCGCATCATTTGCTTCAAGAATTCTTTGAATATTTTCCAGCTCGTCTGGATTTATTTTTTTAGATGCATGAATTGCATATTTAACCTGTTCATTAATTACAATGAAATCAAGTTTACTGGAAAGATCATAAATATCTTCCTGTTCAATATGCTGACTTGCTTTTGCATAAAGGGCTGAATAAGGAGGCAGAGAATTCGTTCTTAACTTCAGCTTAACTTCTTCAACTAAAGGCTCTTCACTATCAGCAGCATTTTCAAAGAAACTTCCTTCGGCCATGCTTTTTGATTTCATAACAAGACTCGTTTTATCATCACGATCAAAACTTAGAGTCTGCCTCATTGAGAATGAATCTTTAGCCATTCTGTCAGAGTTAATATTTTGCAGAAGCGATTGAATCATCGCACCTTTAATGTTTTTATGAATCATCTGATCAGCCGCTACATCTACTGAGTGCAAATACGGGTTATAATGCTTCATAAGACCCAGCAACTGAGGAAGAATGATTTCATAAGCTGTATCACTTAAGCCCATACCATCTTTCGAATCCTGAACAATGTTGTTATGTTGCTCATGAACAATAGCATGTTCAATTTTATAATCACGCTTGAACCTGATAACATCAGACAAAACTTCCCTGATTTTGGTATCAGGCAAATCAGTATAATAATTAATCTGCTCAACAATGTCTTTTGTGATTACTTTTTCAGTTGATTTTGGCTCATACTGATTTAACACTTTTTCATAAATCCATCCATCATGGAATTTAGCCTGAATTTTTTTGTTCAGAAGCAGGAATCTTACTGCAAAATCATCCATATCTACAGAATCAAATAATTCTTCAATAGCACTGTCTTCAGAACCCATGCTGTGGAAAAAGTTTTTCAGATTCGAGGACATTGTATCATCAAAGTGATAGTTATCCTGGAAATAGTTTAACAGGTTAGCAAAGGGTTGTTCTTCTGGCTCAAGAGCTAATCTCTGAATTTTCAAATCTTCGTTAAGAATAATGTTTCTGATCATTGCTCTTGAAGACAATCTTTCAACAGAATATTTAACAGCGTTATTTGGCATTTCTCCAATTACACGAACACCCTGATCATCGGATGCAAGACCATATAATTCTTCAAATGTTGCTGGAATCATATATTCATCTTTCTTTTCACGATCAATGATTGAGAATGATTGAGTTTTTTCATTGTATCTTAACAATACTTTTGCTGTCGTATCTGGGAATACACCACCTTTTCCTTCCTGAGTTCTTAACAAGAAAGTTGTCATGGAATAATCAGAGAATGGACTATCATAAAAATACAATTTAGAAAGACCTGGCAAATCTTTAAACGAACACACTGGAGTATCATCATAAGCAAGCTTATCCAGACGAGCCATTTTAGCTGAATCACTGATAACCTGAGTATTCATAAATTCGTTCAGATTATTGAAGTTTGCAGAAATCACACCTTTATCATAAGGCATATTGTGAGCCTGGAAAATGATTTTCGCAGCACTTCCTTTTTCATTTTTCAATGAAGCATAGTAATTAGTTACTGCCTCATCGACTTCTTTAGCACTTGAACCTAATTCGTTCAACATACCCTGACTGATGCCTGTCAGTTTCTCAAACTCTTTTGTGATTGCAAAGTCATCTTCTCTGATTAGATATGCACTCGCAAATCCTTTAATCTTACGGTTGGCTACAACCACAGAATTTTCTGGATTTTCTTCATTATCAATAACTTTGAAGTTTGAAATAATATTTAATTCTTTATATTTTCCAGGATAAACGAAACGATCACCTGAAATGCCATCTTCAGTTGACGATTTATAAAGCACTGTCATGGATTTCAAATCATAATCAGCGGTATCATCAGAGTTTCTCATAGGAATCAAGCTATCAATTTGTTCCTGAGTCATTAACACATTATAACCAGTAGATGTTTTAAAGAACCCTTTGTTAAAAGCATCTTTATTGATTTTGTCACCTGATTTAGGGTCAATAACAATATTGGTTGAGCCAATGTTAAAACAACGAGGAGCTTTGCCTAAACCTGTTCCTTCTGTATCAACAACTGCAAATACATCACGACTGGATTTTTCAAGTAATGTAATAATCAGGTTTTCAAAGTTAAGGAACTCTTTCTCACCATATTTGTTATATTTGAAATAAGGCATATTTTTGAAATAATCACGATCTAAATCAATAAAATGAGAATCCTTATAAGTTTCTTTATAATATTGAGTCAGGGCTTCTTTAGTATCAGTCGAACTTTTCAAATCAAACAAGTTTTCAATCTTATCTTTTTCTACAAGCTGAGAACCAATAAATACACCATCAGCAAGATAAGAAAGTCTTAATGCTGGTTTGAATTCACTATCAACGATTGCTCTCAACATTTCCATAGGAGCAATAAAAGCGCCACCTTTAAGATCGGTAGCAATAGGCAAATATCCGTATTTTTTACTTTCCACAACTTTTTTCAGATTAATCTGTGCAGTTGTTTTGCTGTCAGTTACCCAAACTTCATGATTAACATCTGGAGAGAAACTAATAATAGCTGGAACACCTTTCATACCTGCAAGGTTTGCTTTTACAGCAGCATTGATTCTGTTAACCAGACTTACTGAACCAAAATCAATTTCAACGGTTGGTGTAGTATCAATATGGTTATCTTTCACATAAGCCACACGTTCGTTAATCCAGACATTTACTTTTTCAAGAAGTGCTTTATCAATGATTTTATCTTTGTCTGTTGATTCGATAAAGAAACCTGCTGCCAGTTCATGACCTTTAAAGTAAAGTTTTACATTATTTTCTTTTTCAAACTTCTCTTTACCATTCAGGATCTCTGAAATTGGATAAACCGTTCTCATAGAACCTGTAGCAATATTGCTTTTCAATGAACCTAAAACAAGGTTGAAACCATTATTAGCCTCATTATAAGCTTTGCCTAAGAGTTTTCTGTTAAAGAGTTTAGTCACATCTTTATCAACTGGAGTGAAGATAGAGCTAAATTCAAGAGAATCTTTAACCAGTAAATCTACATTTCTAATCTTATCCAGTAATTCTCTTTCTTTTCTTCTTAATGTTTTATACAGATCAACCATAGTGTCAGCCAACTGAGCATCAAAAGCATCCTTCTGATCAATAGCTGCAAGGTTATAAATGATAGGACGCAACTGTTGGATGTAGTTTGGATTCATGCTTTTATACACGATTGAGTCCAGATCAGTTTTTGCAACTTCATCAGCCAGATAAGTGTAAAAATCACCATAGAAACTAGTTGGACGACTTTGCTTATCTGTATACAAACTTAACAGTTTTTGAGCAAAAAGGTTAATAGATTTGATTTCTGAAATATAATTTTTAACCCATTCTTTTTCTACAGCAGAATCGGTAATCTTTTCGATTTTATCAAGCAACTCTTCAGAAAATTCACCTGTTACAAAGTTCGCCATTGAGTTTGAAGTGTTCATTAAAGGACACAACTCAGCAGCTTTATCCATTACATAAGATTTTACAGGCATATCTGCCAAATCTGCTTGTGCATAATCCAGATAGTTAGCCCAGTATCCGAGTTCGCGCATATTTTGAATAGAAGCTTTCCATTCTTCTGGATATTCGCTTGGTTTCAACGAAGAATACTGTTTGAAACTTTCTGTCAGATAAACACCTAAAGTATTGGCACCAGAAATATTTTTTTCTTGGAAATAAGCAGTTGGATTGTATTTAGGGTTGAAAATAACAGTTCTTTCATTTTCCTGGATAACTAAATTCTCATCAGGTAAGTGGTGATCGGTAATCACAAGATCAGAATTTTTCCACTCTTTCTGAATACGCTCTTGTTCATCACGGTTATTAATTCCGTTATCAGCAGTAATGATTAAGAACGAATCTTCTTTAGACCAACCAAGATAATCTGTTGCCTTCTCTACCATTTCATAAGTAAAACCATGATTGCGACCTACAGCCTGAGCATATTCAATTTTAATTAAATGTTTTTTATCTTCAGGCAGAAGTTTTAAAAACTCGATAAGAATAGATTGTGATAATGAACCATCGTTATCAGTATCTGTTAAAAACAGAACAGGGCGATCTGTTTTAAGTGCTTCAACCAATTTTTTAGTTGCAACAGAAAGATTCTTAATTTTTAATTTTTCTCTTTCCAGTTTTTCTGTTTCAATTTTTTGAACATCACCATAACGGTTGAACAAAACACGCTCTGCTGTGTTAATGTTGCTGTTAAAATTCTTTTCAAAGATGCTGTCAAAAATCGCATCAGGGATTTTGTCATAGACTTCAACATCTTCTTTATCCAAAATCAGGGAGCGCTTTAACAGTTGACGAAATACAAGTTTCTTTGACATTGTTGTTTCCTTTACATGTGTTAATCTCTATAAGACAACTTATTATACCATCTAAATCAATCTTAGAAAACAAAAACAACCGTTTTTTTTGAAAAAAAATTCTCTTTTTAAATTTAATATAATTTTAATTATCTTATTGTTTAATAAACACTTATTTAAAAAATAATGACCCTTACATGGATTTCTCTTTATTCTTTTTAATGATATAATAATTTTAACATGCACTTTTTTACACGAGAGTTATATTTCTATGAATGATCTAAATTCGTATAACATGAACAAATCCAATATTAATAATTTCAGTGATTTATCTCTTTATCTTTATCTCGGCAATGATGATTTAAAGAGCAAAAATGAGACTTTTGAAAAGTATTTACAAGAAAAAAATAAAAATAATCAGGCACTATTTCAAGAAAATGAGTTTTTGTTAAATTTTTTACTTCCTCAAAATATCGAATATTTTGGAACAGATTACTTTCAGGTTCTTAGCAACTTTAATATGGTTTTAAGACAGAACCCTCAACTGAGAGATGTGTATAGAAACTTAAATGACTTTGAATCTACAGGTGATTTTACTCATTGTTTTGCCTATGATCATTGCTTATTTAGTCTTTTAACAAAATATGATGATATAGATACTTTATCCGAATTTCTTAACAATATTAATATCAATCTGATCGATTATAAATCTTACTCTCTTTCCTCTTTTAATACACTTGATGATGCCTATGATTCTAAAATGATGAAAGACAGTTTTTACTCCGATAAAAATAATTTCTTTTTCCAGCATTCTGCAAATAATGTAAATTATGAGCTTTTGACAGAAATATTCATTAAAAATTTAACTCAATCCAATCCAATTTATCCAGATAGTTTTATTAATTTGTTTGCTTTTAACATTACTTCTGACATTTCAAAAAATATATTTTTTTCTCTAAATAAAAAATTACTTTCTACCAACCTTGATGAACATAAAATAGATGGTTTCTACCAAAATGCATTTAATCAATTCTATTATAGCACGCGAGATGATAAGTTAATTAATCAGCTTGTGATGAAATTAATTGATTCGATAACACCTGAACAAATTAAAATCCTTGATATATTAAAAAGAAACATGAGTTACAAAAATAATCTTGAGGAATGTTTTAAAGATTCTTTAGATTATTTACATATAAAACAGGAAAAGCATACTCTTAATACAAGCCTTAATCTTTCAGAAGTTAAAGAAAATATAAGAAAAAGAATATAAAATAAAAGGCAGAAATCTGCCTTTTATTATTTAACATCAGTTTCTGTAGATCACCTTCACATCGCCTGTGATTTTATTAACAAGTTCAAGTGAGGCGCTTGTTCTTCTTAAACAATAATCTTTCATATTATATTTTAGTGCAGGACATTTTACTTTCATTTTATTCTCCTAAGCATGATAACGACCAATAATGGTTTTCTTTTCAAAATCTATTTTTAGTGAAGCACAATCCTTAAATTTAGTAATAGCATCCTTCATCCTTAAAATACATAATGGAGCGACCTCTATATTTTTATTTAACATAACCAGATGTGATAAAGCACTTCCTGTCTCTACGATAACTAATCCTGCTTTTAAAGCCTGACTTTCGTATTTAACATTTGCATTAGGCAGGATTAAAATATCTTTATCTGTAATTTTTGCTGAATTTACAAAAACAATCTTACCTGTAAATTTACTTAATTTAGCTGAAACAAGAACTGTAAAATCGCTACTTTCAATATAATCGTGTTTTATCATATCTACCAAATCATAAAAATCATTCACTTTATCGTTAGTAGACTCATAATTCCACTCATCAATTCTATGTCCAAGTGCTGCCCATAAATCCGTATGAAAAGGGCAATCCCCGTTCATTTTCTCACCCGGCTTAGACACAGGCTTCCAGAATTCAGATGATTTATTCAAATAAGCAACTGCAACTTGCACAGGGACTTTGTAAGTTATTTTTTCTTTATTTGTTCTTTCTACTGTATATTCTTTCCAATCTACCTGCTGCTCAGCACATTTGATAAGGACACTTTCTTCAAGTGTTTTGTATTTCATTTCTTCTGGAAAAAACAATTCATAATATTCTTTACCTGACTGAGCAAACAGTGTTTTTTCATACCAAAAAGGAATAACACAGCTTTCTGTTCGTGTGGCAATAATATAAGTGTTTTCATCGATTTCAATCAATAGATCATTACCATACACTTCCTGCATCAACAGTTCATAAAGTTCATCTTTATGAAGGTTATTTTCCTCAAGCATTGCTCTTACATGAGGATACTGATAGCATTTTTTAAAACGAAAAACAGTATTATTTTCATAGAAAAACTTCAACACATAGATCTCTTCAACTTCTTTGGCGATTGAGGGTTCTTCTTCAAACAAGAACATACCTGTAGAAGAATCACCTTCAAGACCATAATTACCTTTCATAATTTCGATACATTGCTCATAAGTGCTACCCATGAGACCTTCATGTAAAAGAGATAAAGCATCACACCAGCGATCTTCTTTTTGACAGGTTCGTACATTAGAAATCAGGAAGTCAGCGGTGATAACCATTGAACACTCAGTTTTCATCTTAAATTCTCTCTTTTAAAGATAACTCAGTATATCATCGACCGCTGGCTTGTACAATGCTTTTATTTTTTCATCTTTAATTGATTAATTCGTATTTTAGACACCAAATCAAACATTTCCTGACAGTTAATATCTTTTTCCATTTGTTCTTTCACAAGAATCTGTAATCTTTTATCTTCCTTGACACTTTCTTGTTGCATTTTTTCCAAATGTAAACGATAAAGCTCATCATCTAAATTTTCTTCATTTGAAGGGATTTGCACTTCTGGCATAGCTTCTTCTACATTTGCTTTCTTATTAAAAAATTTTGACTTTTCGAACATTTTATCACCTCTCTTTTTTTTCAAAGTAGTAACACTTATTTTCTGCTAAAATCAAAATTATTTGAATAAACTTTTATTTCTCTATAGCGAATGCTATAATGCATGAAACATATTGAGGAATCACAGATGCTTAATTTTTATGACCGACTTCATACATGCAAACCTGTTGAATCTTACATGAATCATTTAAATCAACTGGTTGAGGATAATGACATTCAGGGAATTAAAGATTTGCTTAAAAGAACGGATGATTTTTCTTTCCTTAATCATTACAATCCTCTTTCTTATTATAAAGATAAAAATCTAAAGAACCCCTTGGATATTATTTACGAAAAACATGAAGATTCTTTTGAGATATTTCAGTTATTTTTAGAGTATAAATTTAAACTTTATAATTTTATTACTTTACATCTCAATCAAATATCCGCTCTTGCTAATAAAGGAGATACCAGATATATCAATTATATTATTGATAATCAACCATATTCATTAACTCAATTGTGGACAGATCCAACTCATAGGGATAAAACAAATTTTTACCCCATTAATCATTTTTTTAACATTGCCTTAGTACCTGAAATTAAGGCTAAAATTATTCCATTATGGACAAAAGAGATTCTTTTACATCATCTTAAAGCTCCTTTTGAGTATACTGCACAACAAAAAGAAATATTCAACGATATTCTTACTGAACTTCAAATAACTTTTCCTCAATTAGTTAAAGACAATCGAGATGTCTTCTTTTTTGTTTTTTCTCATTCATTAACTCATGCTGGTTTTTTTAAAGATTTATTGACACAAGTTTCGAAAGATTTTCTCAAGTTAAAAAATTCTGAGGGTGAAACATTCTTCCATTATTTTTGTCGTTATGAATTTGATGATTTGCATCACTATAAATATACTTCAAGTAAAAAAAATGAACTCTTCAATGTGTACGATAAAGTCACTGCTTTATTCAAATGTTTTCCAGAACATTTTTTTGAAATATTGACTACAACAGATATTAATAATAACACACCTCTTTCTGTCATTATGGATAATAATCGGTTGTTTTTTTCAGAGTTTAATTCAAGAATGACTCCAAGTTATGATTATTCATCCTTTGATTTTAATAATACTATTATTAATGACAGAAAAGAAACTATGGCTCATTATATTATTAGAACAACAAGCATGAATAAAGTCGTTAACACTCTTACTCTATTTAACTGTGATGTTGATAAATATAAAAATATTTATGGTAAAACCCCTTTTGATGTTTATAAAGAGATGAATGACAACGAACCAAAAAAAATGCAACCTCTTATTATTTATCACGAAAGAAGGCAACTTGAGAGATTGATAAAGGCAGATGAAAATATCCAGAATGAGATTAAACAGAAGAAAAGAATTTAGTTTTGATTATCAAAGATACCAGTATTTTCTGCTGGTATTTTTTTAAATAAATTATTATTTTGTGGTCAAATAGATAACATATTTTTTCTTTTCATCTCTGTCTGAAAAAAGGTTCTCTATTTCTTCTTTATATCTGAATGAAAATCCAGCTTCCTGATAAACTTCTCTTATTTTTAACTTATCATCAGGACTTAACGGTTTTGAACCCAAAAAAACAACAATTTTATCTGAAGTATCTTCACCAAAACTTGTTTTTGCATTCATATTATCAAATACATATTTTAATTGCTTTTCTATCTTATCAAATGCCTCTTCAGCACTTAAAAAATCAGAGAGATCTATTTTTGACTTGTCTTTTTTTTCTTTAAATTTTTCAGCAGTAAACTTACTTTTCATATTCTCTCCTTAAAATGAAATTTATCATATTCTTTTTTTCATAAATTTCAAATTTTAGTTTTTTAAGTGATTATAAACTTCATCATTATTTTCTTCTGGTCAGACAACTAATCTTCACATATTAAAAAAATTCAACTTTTTTATTTGTGTTATGTCGGTTTATTGTTCTGCTATAAGATAAACCCAACCAAGAAAATCGTTATTTATCATAAGGTCAGATAATTCATTGATTTAGATCAATAACATGTACTAAAGTTGTTACTCAACAACAACATAGGAGATGTATGATGAAAACTTTAAAGGCACAAATGGTAGCTCTGGTAGTAACAATGTGTGTTTTGGTTTTTGGGTTCACAGCACTGATTGCTTATCAGGATTATAACAGTGAATATAATGCCAGAAAAAATGAACTACAGACTGCTGTAGAAACAGCATACAATATTGCATCAACCTATTCAAAAATGAGTGAAGAAGGCAAAATAACAGAGCAGCAAGCTCAGACACTTGCTAAAGAAGCCATTCGACACTCACGTTATGGTGGAAATGATGGCAGGGCTGAATATTTCCATATTTTCTCATTGTCTGGTGTAACAGTTATGCATCCTACACATCCTGAATGGGAAGGGGTAAAAACAGTTGATGAAATACAAACATCTTCTGGTGTTTATGGTTTAAGAACCATGATTAATAGTCTGGCTGCAAGTCGTGATGGTCAGAGTTTTATTATTATTCAATTTCCTCATCCAGGGCAGTATGAAGCAGTAGATAAACTCGAATATGTTAAAAAACTGGACTCATGGAACTGGATGATTGGCTCAGGCATTTATATGGATGACATGGACGAATTACTGACTGGAACATTAATTAAGATTTTTCTTGAAGGATGTGTAATTATTGTGGTTTTATCTTTAGTTTGCTTTTTTATTAGCAGAAGAATCTACTCACAGATTGGTGGTGAACCCTCTCAGGCTATTGCCCTTATGGAAAAAGTGGCACACGGTGACTTAAGTGTTCATATTGAGAGTCATTATCATGGGAGCCTTCTTTTTAACCTTAATAAAATGGTGTCAGAACTTTCTCAACTTATTCATCAAATTAAACAAAGTTCGAGTCAAATTCTATTGGCTTCTAACGAAATTTCTCAAGGTAATAAAGATCTTTCTTCAAGAACCGAAGAGAGTGCTGCAAACCTTCAGTCTATTGCAGCTTCTGCAAACCAGATTTCCACAAGTGCAGAATTGTGCCTTAATAATTCGAAAGAAAGCACTCTATTAACTGAAGAAGCTGCTAAAAACACAGAGCAAACTAGCCATAAATTTAAAGATGTTGTACAGACAATGAATGAAATTAAAAATTCATCTGATAAAATTTCTGAAATTATTGCGGTAATTGATAATATTGCTTTTCAGACTAATATACTTGCACTTAATGCCGCTGTTGAAGCTGCAAGAGCAGGAGAACAGGGTAAAGGATTTGCTGTTGTGGCAGGTGAAGTCAGAAATCTTTCACAACGTTCTGCTACTGCTGCAAAAGAAATCAAAGAATTGATTAATACATCAAGCCAACTGGTATCTAATGGTTATGATCAGGTCTTTGAATCTCAGAAAAAAATGGCTGAAATGCAAAAATCAATCAGTAATGTAAAAGAAACAATTCATGAAATTAATCAGTCTACTGAAGAGCAAACACAAGGTATTTTGCAAATCAATGTAGCAATTAATCAACTGGATGCAGTAACTCAGCAAAATGCTGCATTAGTTGAAGAAGCAGCAGCGGCTTCAGAATCACTTAATGAGCAGGTTCAGCACCTTTCACAATCAATACAAAGATTTATCGTATAGTCGGATAGGTTCTAATAAAAATTAATTATAAAGCACCTTCTGGTGCTTTATTTTTTCCTTTTAAAAAAGTATAGTTAACTAAATACATTTAAAAACAGGTTTCTTATGAATATTTTTAAAATATGGACTTCAACCTTTAATAAAAATATTAAACAGAGTTTAATTGAGGAAAGTGCTAAAAACAGGATCAGAGATCTTATACAAGCTGGAGTCGAAGTTTTGCTTATTGAAATGAATAATTCTTGCTTTTCAAATAATAATGACTCACATCAATTTTTACGCACATTTTTCAATTATAGTAAATTTAAACTTTATTATGATGACAACAGTATAACTTCTGATAAGAAAAAACATATACAGCATTATATTAATACCTACACCTATGATAAAAACTCCATGTCAGAAGTGTTTATGTTTTTAAACCTCAGAGAATACCTTTCTCAAAATTTACCAGAATTAGTTTCAAAAACTGAAAAAGCACATATAGAAAAACAAACGAAAACACAATCTTCAAAGCTTATCAAAAAAAGGTTATAAAAAAAGGCTACTTAGGTAGCCTTTTTTCCTTTAACTCAGTTATTCAAAATCTGCATAATCACGATTTTTGCCACGAGTAGGTTTCTTGAATTTGCGACCTTCGTTGCGATCTTTTTTCATATCAGAAAAAGCATTACGACGATCTTTACCAAATTTTTCAACATGACCACCAGCAGAACTCATCATATCTTATTACCTCAGTTATCTATATTTAGTTTATTTTGTTGCCTTACTTTCAAATACTATAGCAACTTTACCCCCTGAGTACAACTTCTTTTTTAGAAAATTTATAATCTTTTGCGAAGCTGGTTTTCTGAACAACTTTCATTTAGGCTATTTTTTATGATGTTTTTTTCATTTTCAGTAACCGATAAATAAAGTAGTTTTTCTAACCTTTCAACATCTTTACTAACAGAACTCATTGACGATGTTCTGTTAGTAAAATTACCCAGCACTTTTCTTGTGGTGCTATGAACAGTTGGTAAACCTAAAACCTGAATGTTTTTCCTTAATAAAAAAACACTCTTATCCAAGAGCGATATGAGCGTATCTACCTTCTCATTTGCGTTTAGTGCAATGAAGAGATTAATGTCTTTAATGTTTTTAAAATAAGGATTCTTATCAAAAATCATTATCATCAGTTTTTCATCAATCGTTTTATTTTTAAAAATAGCATAAATATAAGGCTGTAATGTCAAATTTGTTAGATTGCTGGTAGTGAAAAAATCATGGTAAAATCCACCTTTTTTAATTCTTTTCGGTAATTCACTACATTCTAAATGCTCCCATATAGAGTTGCAAAAGTCAGGATTATCAATAATACTTGCCTGTCTCTCTTTTAAAATATCATAGTAATCAAGGTTATTTTTTGATTTTAGTATACCATTTATAACTTCATATTGTTCTGCCTGCGTTAAGCTAACCATATATTCTGTTTTATCAAATGTGTTTATTAAATCAGGCATATCAATTAAATTTGATAAGAGAGGAGTTGTATATTTTCTTTTAGGAGACTTGACATAAGGATTATCTTTTCTGTATCCTTTATTTAATAAAGCTTCAAGAGCATTAACATTTTTTTGTTCAATCAATGTAAAAAAGAAATCTTCAGCCGCTCTCATAAGGGTCATATTATACAATTCTTCATCATTTTTTGCCTGAGAGACATCTACTTTCATGTTTTCAAAGATTTTAACATCATCAGTGCTGTTGATTATATGAATCATTAATTCTTCTAAATCAAGTCTGACAGCATGTTTGAAAATATTCATATAAGAATCTTATTTGACTATTGCAAAATAATCTATATCCACTGATTTTTCCAGTGATGTAATCAGATTTAAAGCTTTTTCTCTCTTTTCCTTGTTTCCTCTTTTATAAGTATTCATTATTTTTTTACAAATTTCGTAAATGTCATTCTGATCTTTAATGTATTTTTCACCCAGGAATACTAAGCCTTCACAATCGCCTTCTTTTATTGCTTTAAGTATTTTACCACGAGCACTCTTCTTTATGTTTTTCATTTTTACTCCTTTTTACTCAACATGATAATTATACTTTACTTTTATTTTACTGACAATTTAGCTTGAGTTTTTTAGGTTTGATTGTTATTATATTGTTAAATAAACAAATAAGGAATATTATGCCACTTTTTAAAGTCTCCACAGAACATCATCATCGTGCTGATGAAAAGCTTCTTGAATTCATCGAAGCCGAGAATGCCGAATTAGCTATTCTTGAAGCCAACAGACTTGGACACAAACCTTTCCACTTTTACTATGCCGAAGAAATCCAGGTTAAAAAAGCAATGAATTCTAAAGAACAATACACAAAAAAGGTTAGTAAACATATAGGCAGGCAGTATCAGGTTCGTTAACTGTATTTCCGTCATCAATATATTAAGCAAAAGTAAAAAAAGACCATTAAGGTCTTTTTTTTATTATCTCACATGTTAAATTTTTGTTTTTTTAGCTGGAATATTATCATACTTTTTAAACCAGCTTTCGATACTTTCAATTATAACATCTAATGATTTTTCAGGATCATCTTTAGATAGTTTTTCATGATAGTGGAACATTGTAGGAAGGTATTTTCTTGTTTTTAGAGACTCAAGTAAAAATCTCAAACCTTCCTTCCAGTCATCGTTTAATTCTTTAACATCATCTCTCATCACATAAAATACCTGCTGAATAGACATTTTAGTATCATTTTCAGGTTCATCAACTTTATTCATTTCTTTATAAAAAATCCCATTATCCCATAGTGCTTTATTTACAGGATCGTAACTGGTTGTGCCTAAACTCAAAAAGTTATAAACTAAAAAATCAAGTTTTGATTTGCCATATCTTTCACACATGAATTGTTGTTGATAAGAAAATGTCTTAATATCTTCTGGATATTTTACACTTTCAAAACCTTCTTCATCAAAAGCCATAGAAGAATACTTCAAATTGCACCAGATGCATTCCATCAATGCATTATCTGCATAAATAATAGAATCATTATTAAAAATCAAAGTAATATCTGAAAATAAATCAATTTCTTTATTTTCTCTTTTGTTTTTAATTTTTTCCAGTTCATCTTCCAGACTATGGTTCATGACATCAAGAAGATAACATTTTACGATATTGCTTTCTTCTACACACTCAAAACAGGTATTTTGGCTTTTCAAATATAATTTACCATCTTCTACCCAAAGAGAATTATCATAATCATTAAAGACATATGCAGATTCTTGAGATTGAAAACCATTAGCAATACACTGCTCTTTTAATCTTTTATAGTGACCAATAATATCTGTTTTAATAGCATTTACAGACAGAGTGAATGGTAATGATTTTTGCTTATAGAATTCTTTATCTATAGCTTCCATAAAGCCAAGTGCTTTCAACATATCTGCATATTTTTTCATATAACCAATACTTGAGGTTGCAGAAATCCCTCTTTCAGCAGGAGTATCATAAAGTTCTTTTATTTTAAGAAGAACATTTTTTAAAGAGTCTTCCAAATCTGTTCTTTTTAGCATTTCTTCCATATCTTTTTGGGAAATATTTGTTGAAAAATTCCTCTCTGCTTCCTGAAAAATAAAGGGTAAATATATTTTTACATCTTCACCTTGTTTGCTTGCTGTTTTCCAGTGTTTCACATCAGAACTAAAAAATGATTTGATAGAAGGCAAACCTTTTTCCAACTCATAGGAAGGAATATCTTCTTTATAAACTGAAAAAAGAGAACCTTTTTTCTCCAGTAAATACATATGATGTTCGCCGGATTTATCAGTATAGGCATGACCTTTAATAACATGATCATTGTGTGAAAACAATTCAATTAGAAAAGGTGAATTGAATAAATTTTTTGTTGAAGTAATTAACTTATTCATAAAGTCTTTATCTTCAGCAAATTCATGCCCTGTTAACTTATCAAATCGCATTTATTTTCTCCTGTTAAATTTTTAATAGTATAGCAGATTCTCTTTTCAAAAACCAACAATTGGTCTACAATTAATAATTATAATGATGAGGATGTAGATGTGGATAACTTACAAAAAATTCTTGAAAGTAAGAATATTGCGGAACTTTATAATTATATAGAATCTATTCAACTTTACTCTTTAGATCAGGATATTCGTTTTTCACGACTATGGAATCATCCTCTTTGCGATAAGGATAAGGTTCTTTCATTCAGGGACAGGCATGGCAATAGTATTCTCCACTTATCTGAAGGAGATTGTTTTCAAATCATTCGTGATGTCGCGGAGAACACTCATTTTGACCTTAACACATTGAATAATTTTGGCGAGAATATTGCTTTCAGAACTCCTAACCGCCCAAGTATTATTCATATTTACAAAGAATTAGGTGTTGATATTAATCATAAAAATAATTTAGGGTTTTTAGCAGCATAGAAAAACTATAATCAAACCTGATCATTGTAAGTATTACATTTATTTTCTAAAGAAATTTGAAATAAAACCTATTAAGTATTATATATATTTATTATAAACTTAATAAAAAATCAAAGAAAAAAGGAGGAGGAAAATGCAAGAAATAAAACCTGATCTTCCTCTTTTTGATACTGAATATGTTAAAGAATTAAAAACTTTTTCTGTTCATGAAACCAATAAAAATATTGTCTCTTATTTTAAAAAAGCTGTTTTAAAATATAAACATCTTGAAAATATGTTAAATATTATTCTTAATAAAGAAATAAGCAGAATTTATTCTGCTGTAGATACTTCTTTAAGTGAAAAAACAACAGATAATAAAGAAAAATCAGGAAAAAGAAATACTGAAAAAGATTTTACTTATTTCAATCTACTTACAAGCCCCATGATAATGAAAGCAGTATTGTCAGGCAATGAAGGTGGAGATAAAACAAAAAAAGATATCTTAAAATGTAAAACATGGTTAATAAATAATGAGCCTGAATTATATTCCAGTATGAAAGATTTGGGGGCTGAGTTAAATGACAAAAACATCTCACAAATCATAACCCGTTTAAAGAAAGACTGGTCTTTAAGTTTAAAGAATCTTAAGTTATGGTATGCCGATAAATCTAAATTTACAGGAAAACCTGGCACACCAAAACCTAAAAAATTAAGTAAAGTATACAATTATTCAGTTCCTTTAGAAGTCAGTAAGTTTTCCTTATCTAAAAAAGACACATTAGGTATAAATATCTTTAAGAAAATGAAATCTGTTTTTCTTAAAGATAATCAATACATGGAAAATAAAATAATTAATAATGTGACAGTCTTGCTGTCGCATGGACATATTTATTATAAATTAAGCTGGATTGATAAAATAAAAGAAAAACAGGTTAAAACTAAAGAAGGTAAAACTGAAAAAAAGAAAGACAAAACTTATTTTTTCCTGAAAGACCTGTTTTCTGTTCAGCAACAGAAACAATTTGTTATGGATGCTGAAAAACATAATAATTTAAGCAGAAAAAGCAAAACGGCTGGACTAGATATTGGAGTTCATCACCTTTTCTCTTTATTTGTTAATGATAAGCACACACCTTCACTTATCTATCGTAATGCTAAAATGGTGCATTATAACTGTGCCTTCAACAAACATATCGCCAAATTAAACACAGAAATCAGTAAGCATGTGGCTGTCTGGAAAGAAATGGATGTCCGGGTAAATAATACCCTTAATGGTAAAGTTATCACCACGACAGAAAAAAGGAAAATAGCAGAATCCTATACTCCTTACGGACAGCATTTAATTAATAAAAAAAGTAATATGTTTAACTCCAGAAATTTATTTTTTGAAGGCGAAATGCATAAGTTGTCTTCAGCATTACTGAAATGGTTAAAAAATAATGAGGTGTCTGAATTAGTTATATCTAAGAATCTTTCTTTTGCGAAAACAGAAGGAAGTATTACTTTAAATAAGAAAACCCAACAAAGTTTTTACCAGATACCCTTTGGTAAGTTTTTAAATTATATTGAAGAAAAAGCTTTTAATTATGGAATTAAAGTAGTTTCCATAGATGAAAGCTATACTTCAAAAACAAGCTGTCTTTCTGCTGATGTGAATAAAATAAAGCAATTAGCTTTATCATGTCAGCCCTTTACTGATGAACTGAATGGTGTTCGTGGAAGGAAAAAGAAAGTCATTAATGGGAAATCTTTAGGGCGAGGATTATTCCTTGACACCTTAAAGAACACCATCATTAATGCAGATTTAAATGCTGCTGTGAATCATATAAAAGTGGCTTTCCCGGAAAATATCAATATAAAACAGACAGCAAAAAGATTATTTAAATTGTGTAACCCAATACAATTAAAAAGTGCAAACGAGTTTGATCAACTGATTTTAAAGAGATCAGGTTTAAATTAATCTAAGAATTTTTTAGTTTAAATTAAAAATTTTTCGAATAGTTAATGCAGACAGAGGAAGAAGATGGGGACTTGAGTTCACTTCTTTCCTCGAACGTTTTAAACACCATGATCAGGTTTGATTATGTTAGTAAAAACGGCGTAATATGCTCTTTTATAAACAATATAATTCTATACCTGTTATTGCAGAAGGCTTAAAAGCAGGTGCTAGTGCAACAGTTTTAAGTAATGATGGTTTTTCTCTTGCCGATTATTTTAGCCCGCGACTTCATTTACGTTCATTTAAAAAAGTATGCAATAAAGGCAGTAGACTCAACAATATTATTGAAGAAAGCTTGCCCGAAAAACAGAAAGCTTTTTACCAGACACTTATATTGAAAGAAATAGAAAAGGAAAAGAAGAAGCTTTTAAAAACACTAAAAAAATCTTCTTTGAGAAATGAAAAATTATCTGAAAGAAAAAGACTATAGAAATATTTCTGTTTAATAGTCTTTTTATTCTTTCATTTACAATTTAAAGTCTTTTTTTAACAGATCGTCTTTTAGGGCGGGGAGGATGTCAATGATGTTTTCATTTCTTCATATGAAGCTTCTTTTGCTTTCCATTCACCTTCTTCAGTTATCTGTAGACAATTATAATCTATAATGTTCGATTTTTTTCATTTTCGCATCCTTTTCTTTTATTATATAAAGAAAAAATATTATATTTGACATCTGTTTTTATTTCTATTATACCGTTTACAGTATCTGTCTAATGCTTGCCATCAGTTGAAAGAGCAAAGTTTAAAATTACATAGACTTTTTAAAGAAATGAAAAAACTCAATATTCTACAATTATTTTATTTAACCTGTAATTATTGGTCTTTTTGCATACTGATTCCTTAAATATCAAAAATAAATTAAAAGGAAAATAAAATGTTATCTAAAAACAATGAATCTATTGTTGTCACTGAACACAATTTTAAAAAAATAGCTAAAAAATTAAAGAAAGAAATTAATGAGAAAGACTCTTCTTTAAATCTGACTTTTATTAATGAATCACTTGCCAAAGCATTAGGTTATCGCAACTATGATGCATTGCACTCCTTTTTCTCAGAAGGTAAAACACTTTCAGAACAGACTAATAAATCTGATCAGACTGATAATAATATTGAACTATGTAGAAATGTGTCTTTAACTTTAAAACGCATAGCCTCTTTGCTTTACTTTGAACACAATAATTCTCAAGACACACAACATCTTTCTTTCCTTTATCATAGTGTCAAGATGTTATCTAAATCTGATTTATTTCAGGATACAAGCTTTATCAATTGCTTCGATAAGCTTTATAACTTTTATGAAAAATTCAGCTTAAGGCAATCTGTTAATATGAATAATATTTTTAAACATTATTCTCCTTATATTCAAGAAACACATAAAATAGTCAGAAACATGTCAGATATTTATCGTAACGAAAAATCAATAGAACCAAATGATATTTTAAATTTAAAGCATTATACAAATGAGGAAGTAAAAGAATTACTGGCAATTCAGGATGTTGAAACCTATATTCATCTCTTTCTTCTCTTTATGGGTAAAATTTTTAATGAATATGATGAAACTTTATTAAATGATATATTTGTTAAAAACTTTCTTCTTGTTAATAAAGCTATAGCTGATTGCAATTTATCTGGTTTCTCCAGTTATTCTCCCAAAAAACATGTCTATTACAGGGCAAGTATATATAAGGAAATAGAACATTCTAACGAATCAGGGTATGCTTCAGGTGGATCTGCGGGTAGTGCAATAAATCATCACATTAGGCTTAATAATTCTCCTTTTTCTCAAAAAATTTATTCCAACTTACAAACTTTATGGAATGAGTATATGAGCGAAAAAGGCTATGCTAACTTCTTTCTTTACTTGCTGGAAAAAGAAAAAAATGAAGAAGTTAAAATGCATTATTTACTTGTATCTGAAATTGAGAAATTCCACACTAATTACGAACTCAATAAAGAAATCATGGATAATATCATTCAACACAAAATTTAATTGATTATTTTACTTTTATAAATAATAAAGCCAGTGCTTAGCTGGCTTTATTTATTCACTTTTAGTTCAACCCAGTTCCTGCTTTTTCATAGTCATCCAGAGACGACTTATGGAATGGTTTGCGGCGGGAGTTGCCCATTGGTTCAAAAAGATAACCTTCGCCATCTACAGAAACCTGATAAACAGAACCCGTTTTCTTGTTACGGTAGGTTTCTTTTGACCAACCCAGTCGAAATTGTTGCTCACGAAGAAATTGCTCACTACCACTTAGTGTCTTTTTCAAAACTTTCTTAAAAACAACATTTTCAGACGGAGAGATACATTCTGATTTGTTCACAGTAAACATCCTCGATATCATTGATTGATTAACCTGATAAACATAGAGTAGCGCGGTGGACTCCGCACTGCAACAACTTTTTAAAAGAATTATTCAGAAAGACCATAAGCCACCTTAGCCAGTAGCGCCTCGTCTTTTAGGACGAGCCGCATGTCAATGGTCTAAAATTGATGTTAAAATATGTAATATGTAAATCTCTCAAAGGAGACTCATATTCTTTTCCTTTTTTTGTTGTCATTTTCTTTATTAGGAACCTCTGCATTTAACTTTATTTTTTTCTTTTCTAAGGTTACTAAAATTTCAGATAAACCACAACTTTCCGCAATAGCTTTATTTTCTTGTAAATTTTTAATAACACTAAATATATTTTCACCTACCGCATTTTCTTCCACAATGACTTTAACATCTTCAATTAGTTTAAAAATATACATCTTCATTTTCTCTTTTTCATTTTTGTCGGAGCATCTGTAAAATGACCCTAAATTTTTAACCTGTCTAAAAAGTGCATCTTCACCAAATTGAGATAAATGATGCAGATCAATATTCTTATTTTTTTTACATATTTCATAATTTTCCACATTACAAATAAAATATAAAACATTTTCATTAAATACATTTTTTTCAGTGATTTTCTCATTAGGTTTTAAAGTTCTTTTTATATATTGCTTTTTATTTAATTCATCTTTAAATTTATTTAATTTCCTATTCCTTGTAAATTCATGTAGGAGTTGATAATTTATATTATTTTTCGGTATATACTTTTCAATCATTCTTACGGTTACATTTTCAAAAATTTTACTTTTCAGATATTCTTTTTTTAACGGTTCTTTTATTATTTCCTCTACGAGAGGTTTTAACAGTCTATGGTTCCCTTTATTCCAAATCAATGAATGTAAACAGTTCAATAGATCTACTTTTAAATTCAGGGGTAACTTTTTCAAGGATGAAGACCAACTGATACCTTTTTTTATATTTATTCCGCCACAGCTATTATCTATTATTTTTAATAATTCGTACTCTATTAGAGGTTTTTTATGAAACAAAATTTTTAACATTTTGTAATTTTCAAAATCAAAAGGGAAGTATTTACTTAAATGATGTAGAAGAAATATATTTTCAAAATGAGGATCTTTTGAACATAAAACAAGTATTTTTCTTGTGATTTTATTTATATATTTTTTAGGCTCATCCAGAATAATTGAATTTTCAAAATTTTTCAATATATTAATTATATCAATTATAACTCCTCTTTCCTTAAAATCTTCTAACATTGACATATCTATTATTTTAATAGCACAAGCAATCGTCTTTTTAATATAATTTGTGATATATTCACCATCATTATAAAAAGAAGAATATTCCTGTTCACTTATATAGTCTTTTAAACTTGTTAAATGAAAAGATATATATTGCCACACCGATGAAGAGCAAGGATTCTTTATATATTGGAGGATATAATCCTCATTAAAATAAAACCAAAAAGGCAAACCATGATCGTCAAGATGATCTGTATCTATTCCTTTTTTTATTAAATCTTCTATAATTAATGGATTAAATACTCTGAAGAGCGCAGTTCTGTTTACAGCATCCTTGTTAAAGACATCAAGACCTTTATCAAGTAGTTTTTGATATAATTGATATTCTTCTTCATAAGAACAATCCCTCGTTTTATAAATATTCATAAAACTTGTTAATAATGAATTTCTCATTTCACTATCCAAAAAATTAACATTTATCCCTAAATCTACTAATTTTTCTTTAATTTTAAGTTCATCGTGAAAATGCAATAAATTATCACCATCATTATTTATTACATTGATATTTACTCCGCTATTTTCAAAATATTCCATTAAATTTTTGCTATGAATGGGAACATGATCATACTTACTAAAATAAATATTTTTTTCTTTTTGAATTTCATTATTTTTATAAATATCAAGATTCAACAGATAATCAATAACATAATATTCGCTATACTTAAGTAATTTAATTAATCCATCTCTATTGTATTTATCGACACAACCAATACTTATCAGATAATCTAACGAATCTAAATCCAGCCAATTTAAAGATAATTTGCCATTCTTTTCATCCAAGGGATCTATATGGAGTTCTTCCACCATATATTTTGCAGTATTATATTCAACCTGGCTAAAAAGATTGTCACCTCTATTGTTTAATTCATTGGGACTTAAACCTAAAGACATCAAATATTTAAAAGTTTCGACATCAGATCCCAGCATTACAGAAAAACCCTCATCATTTCTTTTAGTATAATCGACACCTAAACTAATCAAATATTCTACAGTATCCTTTTGATTGTAAAAAATAGAATTATACCCTCCAGGTCCTTTAACATGCGGATCTTGCTTATACTTTGTATATAAAATTTCAGCAATAGGTTGAGAAATCGCATTAAAGATATTCATATCATGTAAATTTTTAAGGGGTATTTTAAAATTGTGCACTTTTTGCAAGTATTCCAATTGCTCAATATTTATATAAGATAAAATACTATAACTTTTAAGATTGTAATGATTAAACGATAATCCTTTTTCAGCTAAATATTTAAATTTATTTAACCCTATGTTCCTGTCCATGTTAAATAAAATATTGAAACCCTTAATTGACTCATTAAATAAATTTATCCCCCGCTTTTCGAGAAAAAGTGTTTTTTCAAAAGAAGAGTTATACGCCGCATTTTGGTTGTATACATCCAAAGAATTAACATCTAACCCATTTCTTAGTAAATAATCTATCTCTGATAAGTCTTCTGATTCAAATAAAGTTTGTATCTCTGGAGTTTTATAATAAATACTACTCATATTCTTTTCCTTTTTTTATCATTCTCTACATTTTTTTTAATTCCCGTATTTACACTAATTTTCTTATTTTCTAATTCTGTAATCATTTCTCCTAAAGAAAAAGTTTCATTTAAAACTTCCTGTTCTTGTAATTTCTCTAATATCTTAAAAATATTTTCCCCATCATTATTTTCTTCTACAAAAATTTCTGTATCTTCTATTAATTTAAAAAGATATTCTTTCATCTTGCTGTCTTCAGATTTTTTTGAGGTTTTATAAAATAGAGGTAATTCTTTAATATGTTTAAATAATGCATTTTCTCCGTATTCTGATATATTATCTATCTCTATTTTGTCATTTTTTTTACATATTTCGTAATTATTCAGACTACTAATAAAATAGAGAATGTTCTCATTGTATATATTTTTGTTTTGTAATGGCTGAGAACTACTAATGCGATTTTTTATATAACTTCTCTTATTTAAATGATTATTAAATAATCTATTATCTCTACTATTAATGAAAGAATAAAGTTCTTTATAATTTAAATTATTCTCAGGCACATACTTTTTTACCATTTTTAATGTTATATTTTTTAAATTTTTATCATTTAAATAGCTGTTAAGATTTTCCTTTAAAATATCTCCAACAAATACTTTTATTAATCTTTTTTTCCATTTATAAAAACCATTTATTTTAATCAATTTAAATAGTTCTATTCTTGAATGAAGGGGTGTTTTATTTATTTGCTTAGACCACGATATATAATGTAATAATTTCTCGCAATCTTCCTCATCTTCGAGACTCATTAGAAATTTATATTCCAGCATTGGATTTTTATGAACTATTAAATTTATCCTCTCATAATCTTTTTTATTAATCTTTGAAGTAGAACTTGCAAAATCTCTAAGTAAAAAAAAGCTATCGAAATAAGCATCATTTCTACATATCAAAATAATCTTTTTTATTATTTTATAAACGAATTTTTTATTCTTCTCATTTGTTATAAATTTTTCTAAATAATCTAAATTTTTTATTAATGACAAAATAACTGTTGGCTCTTTATAATCTTTTATGAGCTTTTTTTTCTGCACCTCTTTAGCAAAAATAATAACTTTATTAATATAATCTTTAATATATTGACCATCAAAATAAAAAAAATCTGGATTTTTTCCATTTTTTCTTACATATTCTTTTAGATCTAAAATATGAAAGTTAAAATAATCCCATATAGATAGACCACATTCTTTTTTGGCATAACCCAAGGCATAGACTTCATTGCTATAAAACCAAAAGGGTTTACCTTCTTCATCCACAATATCAGCATCAACCCCTTTTTTTATTAAATCCGCTAAAATTAATGGATTATGCAAATGAAAAAGAACAGTCTTTCCTTTATCATCTCTATTATAAATATTTAACCCTTTTTCTACCAATTTATTGTATATTCGCATTTCACTTTTATCACTGTTACCTGCTTTATGGTGAGAATCTACGAAATTAAAAAAAAGGACATTTTGCAAAGAATTATTTAAAGCGTTAATATTAACACCTGAATCTATAAGTTTTTCTTTAATATCTACATTATTATGATACATTAATAATGTATTTTTATTATCATCTTTTATATTTATACTTAATCCACTTTCATAAAAATGGTTCATTATTTTTTTCGCATAAAAGTCATTTTCCTCTATGTTTTGAAAATAAATATTTTTTTCTTTATGGATTTTATTTTCTTTGTAAATATCCAGACTTAACAGATAATCTATTGCATAATGTTCGCTATATTTTAATAGTTCTATTAAATCATTCTTCTTATAATCATTTATACATCCTTTATTTATCAGATAGTGAAGAGAATCTAAGTCTTGCCAATATAATAATGTTGTACCATTATTTTTATCTAATGGATCTATTTTCAACTCTTCTACCATGTATTTGGCAACATCTAATTCAACATAACAAAAATGATTTTGACCTGATTCATTTACTTCATGAGGGTCTAAACCTAAAGATACTAAATATTTAAAAGAATCAACATAGGCACAGTGCAGTGCAGAAAACCCATAATTATTTTTTTGAGTATAATCCACACCTAAACTGATTAAATATTTAAGAGTTTCTTCATTATTATAAAATAAAGTATTATGCCCATCTTTACTTCTAAAATGAGGGTCACAATTATATTTTTTATATAATAACTCAGCAATTGGCTGGTCTACTCCATTAAAAACACTCATATCTCTTAAGTTTTCTGTTTGAATGATAAAATTTTTATTTTTTTGGAGATATTCGAGTTGTTCTATTTTTAAATATGATACTATACCATACCCGGCTTGATTAAAATGATTAAAGGACAAGCCTTTTTCTACTAAATATTTGAATTTATCGAAATCCATATTTTTTGTATAATTAAAAAGAATGTTAAATCCTTTTTTAGCCTCATGAAATAAATTTATTCCTTTTTCTTCTAAAAATAAAGTTTTCTCAAAGGAAGCATTAAAGGCTGCATTTTTATTAAAAACATTAACAGAGTTAACATCAAGCCCGTTTCTTAGTAAGTAATCTATTTCAGACAAGTCTTCTGATTCAAATAAAGTTTGTATTTCTGGAGTCTTGTAGTAAATATCCATCCTATCTTCCTGTATTAAAAGTTATATTAATACATTTTTATACTATCATAGACATTTTTTCAAAATTCTTTTAACTTTTATTATAGAAAAAATAAAGGAGCCAGTAGGCTCCTTTTTCTTAATTTTGATCACTTAGGCAAAGTTCAGATTCACACCTTTCTTAATACGATCATGATGAGATTTCACTACCTCTTTTTGCTCAAAGAAATTCTTTGCTTTATCAAAAGAAGGAATATGCTCTAAATAATCACGAACTTTAAAAATTTCTTCAGTTGGCAACTTATGCTCTGAATATAACTTCATCAGATTTTCAAGCTCAAGATGTTCGTTATAAGAGTTCACATTTAAATCAAACTTGTGCTTTTCACGAAGATGAACCAGACTATCGACAACCACAGTCAATAAAAAAACACCCTTGCTGGCAATGATGTGGTTAGAAGAAATAGCCGTTTCTTCTAGGATTTTCTTTTTAATATCACCATTACTTGCAGTTTTAAATAAATGATTGAATGCTTTTACTTTAATCTCTGACATAGTAATTTTCCTCTTTTAATTATTTCTTTATTTACCTATTTGTAACATATTATATAGTCAGAGTCCACACTATTTTAACATTCAAACATTTTTTGTTAATAATTAAAAGTTATAAAAAAATAAAAATTTATACCTTAAAATTTTATTTCAAGCTGTTTTGTCATATCCTCAGATTTATCATTTTCGTGATAAAAACTCCTTGTTAACAGTTGTCTTTTTTCCTTCTTTTCGGTTTCTTTTTCGATGTTTTGCAGATTATTTAACATCTTCGCATAAGTTGGAGGTTCATTGCATTTTTCCAGAAATTTATTAAAATCTTCTTCACTTATTAGTGTAGATAAGGCTTTCATATCTTCTACGGTTAGCACTGATTGTTTTAAAATATCTCTGACATAGTAATTATTTACAGATTCCTTCCATTTCTTCGGTAAACATTTCATCAATAGATGATAAGGACTATATTTTAAAAATGACCATTTTTTATGTTGAACCAATGCGCCCAACATCATAGAAAAACAAAAACATATCACACTGCTTACGAATAAAAATAATAGCACATCGTTTTCAATATAAAATTTTGCTAAAAAAACATTTACCATGAATAAAGGTATGTTAATACTGAGTAAAACATAGTCATCACTTTTGTAGTTTTCTTTTTCAAGTAGCAATTTTTTCTTTTCTTCCGAATCGGTATTTTTTGAAATATAGGATTCTAAAATATCATTGATTTTCATTTTTCACTCCTTATCTTCATAAATAGCTAATTTATTATAAAGCCTGTCAGATAATAAGCTTATCTTTTCCTCTTTAATCTTTTCATATTCAACATTCTCAAAAAATTCTGACATTTTTTTATAGGTAGGCTCACCATTTGCAATTCTTAAAAATTCGTCAAACTCTCTTTTATCAACAAGACATGATAATTCTTTAAGACTTTCTATAGGCATTAGAGAATCCAGCACTATTTCATTAATTATAGATTTATTAATTTTATTTCTTACTTTTTTAGGCAGTATTTTAAAAAGTAAGTTAGAAGGCATGAATCTTGATAATTTTGTGTATTTTAGGGAATCTGAAGAAAGTAGAACAAACATCAATAATGGGCATAAAACCAAAAGCATACTTTTTACAAAAGCTGTAACATAATTGTCCTCTGGCACAAAATATAAAAATGCACCATAGGAGACACCAACAGATATGAGTCCTGACAAAATAATATTCACCGATAAAAAAAGCTCACTTTTAAAACCTTGATTCTTCATTAATAAATTTCCTGCTTTTTCATCTGGAATTTTTTTAGCTTTGTAATTATCAATAACACTTTTAATATTCATAAGGTAAGTCCTGTAAATAAGTAGTCTCTTATCATAAAATCTTTTTTTACTTTTTTCAAAAATAAAATTGCATTTACAAAATTTACGTATAAATACTCCTTTGAAAAATAATAAAAGGAAAAGTATATGAATGATGTATCAAGTTTTAAAAAACCCGTTATGATTTTAACATCTTTAGCCGTTGTTATTGGTTTGGGATTAGGTTCTTGTTACTCTATAGATTCTGGCGACAGAGGTGTTAAACTGAGAAACGGTGCAGTCACTTCCGTTTCAGAACCTGGATTTCATCTCAAAATTCCTGTCATTGAATCTGTTAAAACAATCAGTGTGCGAACTGCAACTGTTCATTATCCTGTTCTTCAGGCATACAGCCGTGATCAACAGCCAGCAAAACTTACAGCTTCAGTGACTTACCATGTTTCAGATGCCGATGTTGTTAAAATCTATGAACAATATGGTGATGTTGAATCATTCGTTAACAGAGTTATTAGCCGTCAGGTTCCTACTCAGATCGAAAATGTATTTGGACAGTTCAATGCGATTACCGCTGTTCAGGACAGAACCAGTTTGATTCAAAAACTGACAGACAGCATTAAAAAATCAATGAAAGATGATCCTGTTATTATTGACTCCGTTCAGGTTGAAAACATTGTATTCTCTGATGCTTATGAAAAGTCCGTTGAATCTCGTATGCAGGCAGAAGTTGAAGTTCAGACTCAACAGCAAAAATTGCAACAGGAAGAGATTAATGCCAAGATTGCTGTAACTCGTGCTCAGGGTGCCGCAGATAGCCAACTGGCTCAAGCTAAAGCAATGGCAGAAGCAACCCGTATTCGTGGTCAGGCTGATGCAGATGCTATTAAAGCAAAAGCAACGGCTCTTTCTCAAAACCAGAATCTGATTGAATTAACCAAAGCAGAACGCTGGGATGGTAAATTGCCACAAACCATGCTGCCAAATAGTGCTGTTCCATTTATTGATGCTAAACCTTCAAATCAATAAACTGATTCGTAATAAAAAAGGAGCACAGGCTCCTTTTTTATTATTTTAAAACAGAATAATTTAAAAAAATTAAAATTTATTCTGTTTTAATCCAGCTTTGTTTTTTACTTTTAAACAAAATCAAATCTCTTTTAGCTATTCTAATTTCAGACTCAATGTTTGCAATCACACTTCTTTTTAACTTATCAAAGCCTTCATCACCCTCTTTAAGGGTTAGTGATTTTTTATCTCTCGTCACCGTTAAAAGTTCTTTAGCAACTTTAACTTTTTCAAGACTCTCTTCTGATGAGACAATAAATTTGTTTAACAGGTCTATCATAAAATCCAGACCTTTATCAGACCTTTCCAATGGCTCAAATTGAATACCATAACAAGACTCTGTTTGCCAACCATCACCAGGTCTTTTAAATCCATGATGTACCATTAAACCTGATTGATTAAGAGCAATTGACCTGAAACAGCATGGGCAAGTTCGCACTGTCTTATCTGGGTTTTCTACAACAGGTTTTAAAACACGACCTTTCACAATCTTTTCTTTTAAAGATTTCATCTTTTCAGCTAAAGGTAAAAGTTCATCTGTTAAAGCTTTTACTTCAGCAAAAACAGTATGATTTCTGTCACCTTTAAACTTCTCAACTTTTTTTACCGCAGAAAAAATACTGTGCAAATCATTTACATTCAAATCATAACAAAAATTAGCAATCTCGTCTTCAGAATCCTTAAAATCGTAACCATTAATTGATGAAAAAGCCTCATCACAAGCACGATTTAGATAAGATTTAACATCATTATACACCACATTTCTTATTTCATTTTCTGCTAATGATTTTTCAACAATAAATACCGACTCCTCGAATTTAAGGAGTCTTCTTTCTGACAACTTAGACTTTGTTAATGTAAAGTTCATTGTATGTTTCCATGATTTTTATCAATAACCAGAAGTATAGCATAATGTTTAAATACTGTACACAAAAAAAGACCCGAAGGTCTTTTTAATTAGCAGGTAAGATCCACCTCATATTCTCCGAATATGATTATCTTTGGGACTTCAATGAAAATAACATCAACGGTCTGATTCCCACCAAATGAAAAATCCATATGATGCCTCATCATTTCTTTAATGTCTGAGGATAATAAGTATTCTTCAAAATTTTTCTTGATATACAAACGATGCTCTGGAAAATTCATTTTTAAGCCATTCCAGATGTTCATAAAAAAATTATAAGCATCTTTGCCTTCAGGTAAAGGATAAACTCGCTCATAATTTGATTTTCCTTCTACAGAAAAATCATCATCTGTTGAAATACTTATTTCCATTGCTACTGAATTTTTGCAACGATCATACTCATCTTTTTTTTCTTCTACATACTTCGCAAGCTCTGCAACAGCAATCACTTTTGATTTTTTCAATTCTTCAATCAATACCGATGATGCGATTTTCATACTGATTCCTTTTTTAGTAAAAGGAGGCGGAACCTCCTTTAAATTATACACGAACAAATTTTTCTTCTGTGAATCTTCTGCCATAACGAGAAAGCTTATGAGCTTCTTCATTCCATTTGTTGCCTACATGACCTTTTTCAAAGGCATACATCAAACGAACAGGACTTGTTTTAATATCCTGAAGGATTTTACGAATGGTAGCATTGCTTTCCCATATTGGTTTTCCCTGCAAAGCATCCACACACCCCTGATTATCACTATAGACTCGGAATAAAATATCTTTTCCCGTCTGGTTTTTAATGTCTTCCATATGTTTTACAATGGATTGTATAGCAATCAATTCTGCAATCTGTGTAGAAAGTTTCCCTTCTGCACCAATTTGCTTCATACCGGCCATTTTAACAACCAGCTTTTCTGCTTGCAGATTTTCCAGATTTACACTACACACTACAGCACCAAAACCCGCTCTGTTTTCATTTAGGGAAGCATCTGTGTGGATATCATAAAGAAGTACATCTTCTTTACACCCTTCTCCGTTTTGATTTAAAAGCTTCATTTTAGCCTTAATAAGTAAAGACTCCTGAATTTTCTTAACCTTTTCACACTTTTCTTTTTTCTCTGCTTCAAACATCAAAGTATCAAGAAAGCTCCCAAACTCTTCTTCATAAGAAATAGAAGGATTTTGAATAGCGGCTTTAACCTGGGAAGCTACTTCTGTTTTTACTTTTTTCTTTTTCTTTACTGATTTTGTTTCTACAATAGCTCCTGCTTCAACTTTACCCACAACCACAATTGCATTATTAAACAAAACCTCTGCAATTTTCTCTTTATCTTCTTCTGAATACTTTTCACCATTCAAATAAGAAGCAAAAAAAGCTTCTCTTGCTTTCAATTCCAGATTATATTTTAATTCTTCATACACTCGTTCTGAACGCTTTACAATAATTTTTTGGTTGCTGCAAAATTTTTGCAAACGTTCAAATTTTTCACGAAAATCCTTGTACAGTTCTTTTGATTTGTCAGCATCCTTACTTCTCAAAAAAGGCTTAATCATTTTACTAAAACTTTTACTTTTAATAGCATTATTGTCATTCAGTAAAGAAAACATACCTCTGAACAAGTCGTTACATTTCGCGCGAGAAATTTCAGGAGACATACTTGAAACTACTTGTAATGTAATTTTCCTGAAGTCGGCTGGTGAAAAATAAACCTGATCAGTTAATGTTGAATAGCTTCTCTTGAACTCTTTAAAAACAGAATCCATGATGTCAAGCATCATAAATGGCACATACCGTATATCATGCTGAACATTTTTTGTGTTCTTCAGATCAGCAAAGTCTACTTTATATTTTTGGGAATAGGGGATCTCTTCTTTTTTTAAGAAGTAAAATCCAATCGTGCTGGTAGCTTTCCCCTCCCATAATGCTGTTGCAACATGTGTGCGAAGGCTATACATATCTTTCTCCTTACTATCATTTTAAGGGTTTACATTAAAAGGCTTACTCAGTTATCAAAGTAAATCCGACCATAAAACTGATTATAGCTTAACCACTTTTAAAATACAACATGATTTTTTCTTTGTAACTGCCTGTTATTAAAGAATTTAAAAAATAAAATAACACTTGCCTTTGCCATACCCCACTGCTATTATCATTACATCGAGTAAGAAAATTCATTTCACACAACCAAAAAGGCATACCATGAACACTTCAATCATGAAACCTGTTAGTGAAGTTAAAAACGAGATTGGCACTTATTTTAATCTGATTCACAATCATGATTACCATGAATTTTCAAGCATCATGGAAAAACTTAATCGAATCACATTTCGCACTTTTCCAGAAAAAGTTGAATTGTTTTATGATTTATTCTCGGGCAAATCAATGCAGCAAGGTCAGCATATCAAGCTTGTAGAAAACCTTTATTCCTGGTATGGCGAATGGTTTTCTGAGGACAGTCAATCTGTTTTTATGACAAAAGAAGATGCTTTGAAATATGTGACAGAGGAAATTATTTCAAACTTTAACTTCTTTATGAAGACAGCAATGACTTCTTTTGCTTCAAAAGTTGCTGATAAAGAGAATATGCTTAAAAAACTTTTCATGAACAGCAAAACAGTTAAGCAACTCGATTTTCTGAAAAACAATGCAGATAAAATTCAGAAGCAATCTGTGGAACAATGGCTGGATATTAATATTCAGCCAGCTATTAACCCTTCAGTCAAGGAAGTAAAAGTTCCTCAGAACTGGAATGAAGCTTTAAAAGATTACAATAGCAAAGATTTTTATACTATTCATAATGAGGAAATCGTTCTTTTAAAAAGTTGCCTGCTGCTTCATTTAAGCTATGAATCTAAAAACAATTCACTTTATTTACAATACGAACTTAACAATCATGAGATCAATATTTCTCAACGGTATATTTATCTTTGTTATAAAGAAGAAACAAATAGCTTTACATTTGATGCACCCTTCTTCTTTACAAAAGAAGAAGCTGATGTAGCTTACTTGAAATTGATTACTGATAAAGAAGCACAGTTGAACAAGATGAAATCCAAAGTAGCGGCATAACATAGATATAATAAAGGCTGCATTTGCAGCCTTTATTTTCTTTTTCTCTTTTCGTATTTTTTCTTTAGATTTGTTTCATTGAATAAATCATCTGGTCTTTTTTTATAGCCTTGAGAATCACTACCACAGCTTCCCCAAGTTGGACAATGCCTCAATATAAACTCTTTATGTTTTGCTTTGTGCATCCATTCTGAAGGCTCACCACATCTGTCACATGTGTATTGCACAAGACTACCTTTCATTAAATGAGATGGACGATAAAAATGACCATAAAGTTTGCATTTTATTTTTGAAATAATCGTCCATTCTTTTTTTATTTTTGTCAGCATGTTCACCTCTCGTGATTTTTATGAATTTTACTGATTTAAATTATTTTTAGCAATACTCCTGAAACAGAATTTACTTCACATATTTCAAAAAAATAATCTTTCACTCTGTTAATTTTCTTTTTTCCGTGCTTTAGTGAATAAAAGAATGAGGATAATATCATTATGAATTCATTATGCACTAATCACAAATTCGTTTTTTCAGATGGCAATTTTAACCTTTACATTATTAATCGCAAAGTTTTCCTTGAGAACAAGGAAGGTGTCTTACTTGGATTAAATTCTATCAATCCAGCATTACATGCAAGAACCAGCAATTCTAATCATATTTTTAATGCTATAACTCGAAGCCTTAATCCTTCGGTTATATTAAGCGTTTTGAAGAAGAAAACTTTTTCATTAAAATGGAAACAAATTGCATAATAATTAAGCATTCGGTTTAAATAAAAAAAGAGAACTGTCGGCTCTCTTTTTTAATATATGAGGCATTAAAATTATCGAATCATAGCCAACCCTGGCAATAATACTCTCAGCCCATCCATAATCAATTCAATACTCAAAGCCATCAGTAAAAGGCTAAGCACCTTGGTTAAAATATTCATACCTGTTACACCAAGAATCCTTTTTATTCTTTCTGCACTTCTGAAAATGGTATAAATAATCACTGAAATCATAAGTGCAGAACCAATTATATAAAAATAACCTTCCATGCTGTGATATTTACTGGCAGTCACAATTGCCATACTCATCGTTCCCGGACCTGTTAACAGGGGGATAGTGAGTGGAACAACAGCAAATCCTATACCATTATTTTCAACAATATGAGCCTGAGGAGTATTTAGCTCGGCGGCACTTTTTTGTTTACTTTTAACACTTTCTTTATCAATCATCATGTTGTAAGAAATAATACTGAGTAATATTCCTCCACCAACCTGGAAAGCCGCAATACTAATACCGAAAATTCGTAATATGATTTCACCCGCGACAGCAGAGATCAATAAAACCATAAAAACACTGATTGCTGTTACCTTATTTACTCTTCTTTTAGTTTCAACATCACAATCTGACACCAAAGATAAATAAACAGGCACAATAGCAAGAGGGTTAATGATAACAAATAAAGCAATAAAGGTTTTTAACAACTCGGTTATATAAATCATTTTTATTCTCTGTAAAATATAAAAAAAGACAAAGCCGTTAAGCTTTGTCACCTGGCAAGCGAAGCTTATAACTTTGCCTTATTTTGTCAATACCTTATAACTCTCTTTCTTTAACAAAATGAAATAAAAGAAAACCATCATTCTTAATAACATCATCCTCATTGTATTCAATTGAAAATTGGACAGGGGATTCATAGCTTTTCATAAATAAATGATCGACTAACCATTTTTCATCTTTTTTATCTAACTCAGATAAAACAGGAAGCTCATTAACATTCATTTTTTGATATTCATTCAGAAGCTCAAACAAGGTCTGCACAAAAATACCTGAAACAACGGTTTCACCTTTTTCTACACGAAGAGGCGAGCTTTGAGTTATTGTGTATCCATATTTTTCAAATACTAATAAAGGATCGTGAGAGGCAAATTCTTCAAGGGTTGGACCACAAGCTGGAAATTGTTGCAGTTTGTTTAACAAAGAATCAGAAGTTTCAGCCGCTAATTCTTTATCCAGTAAAGCCATTTTTTCTTCAAAAGACAACATCTTATCATTCCTTTTAAATTAATTTATCAATATGAAAACATCAGCATTTTAACACAAAAGAATACTTTTTATCAAGAAATAAAAAAAGGCAACATCACAGTTACCTTTTTCACCAGAATTCTTTGAAGCACCTTCCTTTTGGAAGTGATGATCACTTGAAAAGTGCGGAAATCAGATGAGGAATAAATACCACAACTGAAGCTACAACAATAGTAAGAACCACATTACCAAAGGATGCTTTTTTCTTCACATAATTTGCTTCTCCAGTTAACACACTACGATCAAATACATGCTCTTTCATATATTTTTCGTAATCTCCGGTTGTTGCAGGATTCCCCGGACCAAAACCTTCAGGAACAGTAGCAGCATTATTTAATGAAAAACTTGAACCTTTAAATTTCTTATTACTCATACATTTTCTCCTGTTTTATTTTAAAATCATCATATCGAAATCTTTAACTCATTTCAAGTATTAGTTATTTTTTAAACAAATTATTTTTAAGTGAGTGAATTTACTCGATTATTTATAGTAGCTTTTTTTATATTTTTTTGCTAAAATTTAGAAAAATAACTCAGAGGCAATCTTATTATGGTGAGTTTTTATGACGGCGGAATTAGCAAACGTGTTGATAAAATAATGAAAGATGTAAATAAACAAATTTCACAAGCTGAGCAGATTATAGAAAATACCGAAAAAGCAATTGATGATATTACTCAATCTGTCGGTACTCAGCCTTATTCAAAGAATAATCCTGCCAAAGTCAAAGTCTCTAAAACGGACAATAGCATCAATGTGCGGATTGATCACAATAAAAGATCTAGCAGCACACATGTTATTTTAGATTTTTTTAGCCACAAATCTACCACTGAAACTACAGAGGATGAATTAACAAATAATCAGAATAAACTAAAAAAATCGCATCAGGATATTAAAAAAGGATGGGGTAAACAGAGTCTTATTGACAAACAGATCGACAATATTATTAATGATAATTATGATATTTTTGCAGTGGTCATTTTCTCTAAAACAGGTTTCAGAGCTTGGCTTCGTGCTTTCCTGGATTTGAGAATCTATTATAAAGAAAACCACAATTACGATCATATGATGTCTGAAAGGCTTTCATCTTTTGAGAATAAGGTTGCTCCTTTGCATTTAATGGAAGCTATTTCAAAATGTTTCCCTGAAGAGTTAATGACAGAGTGTGTTATTCATCATAATGATATCACTTTTAATACTTTTGGCTTTAACAACAAGGTTTTAGTAAATATTTATACTCATTATATTAAAAATCGAAAAAGATTATTAGCGGGAAATATTCAAACCAAACAATCTATTGTTGAGACAGATGCTAAAAAACAAGAAAAACTTACACAACTGGTTAAGTCCTTTTATAAATAAACAGGAGTTTGTATGATTAATATGACTCACAGGATTGAAGATGCAGGCAAAAGAATTGAAGTAAGAAATACCATTTTGAGCAATGCCGATCTTTTTGCTAACTTCTTATTTCTCAAAAAAGGTTTTTTTCATGCATGTGGATGCAGAATAAACTTAAAACAACATAAGTCCAATTGTGCCTACAAAAGAACTTTTTTGCCTTTACGATTCCAAAATATGGAAAAACAAAAGGCTCCTCTGGATTTTCTGAAATTTTTAAGCTCTATTTATCCTAAAGAAATGATGTCTTTCTGTGTTGAACAGAATAAGGACATCACTTATGCCAGCCTCGGCTTCTCTAACACCGTTCTCGCTGATATCTACATCCATTATTTACTTAACCGTAAAAGATTACTTGCTGGAGATTTGAGGAACGAAGCAATGTTGATTGATATGGCAAATAAGAAAGATCAAAATCTCAAAGCTCTTGTAGATAAGCTTTATGATTAAAATACAAAAGAGACTTTTTCGTTAAAGTCTCTTTTTTTGCATACTGATATTTTTTTTATTATTTTTTAAACCGGTCTCATTAATTATTATCTGTTTTTCTTCATCAGCCTTTTTTTTGAGAATAGCTAATCGATTAGGATATTTTTTTCTTTCTTCCTCTGTATCATTTTCATGAGAATAAGTGCAATCTTCAGAAAGATCAAAAGCTGAGCTGCCTTTAAATTCTTCTCCACACATTAAACAGTGATGAACTTCTTCTGCGGGTGCCATTATTTCTTTAAACCAACTGCTTATTTTTTTGAACATGCACACCTCATCTTCATTAATCTAAATGTAAAAAATCCTGAATGTATTTTCAGGATTGGATAAAGGTCATTTCAAATTCTGGTGCCCCCTACTGGACTTGAACCAGTGACCAATCGATTATGAGTCGAGTGCTCTGACCAACTGAGCTAAGGGGGCATTCTGGTGCACTGTGTAGGATTCGAACCTACGACCTACTGCTTAGAAGGCAGTTGCTCTATCCGACTGAGCTAACAGTGCATTAAAACTGGGTTGGCGGTGGTCAACCCAGGGCACTACTCACTTTTACAACAAGACTAAACATCAGACCTGGTGCCTCAGGCCGGACTCGAACCGGCACAGCTAATAGCCGAGGGATTTTAAATCCCTTGTGTCTACCAATTTCACCACTGAGGCAAATTGAGGATGTTGGCGCATCCTCAAAAATACTACACTTACACTATATTTATAACATTACTGACTGAACGCTAGGATCTGGTGCCCCCTGCTGGACTTGAACCAGCGACCAATCGATTATGAGTCGAGTGCTCTGACCAACTGAGCTAAGGGGGCAAAACTTAGAAAGCCTTCTTTACTTCTTTCCGTCTCTCTATGTAAACAACTATACGCATCTCAGAAGCAGAGTACAAGTCTTTTTTCATCATTTTTAACTGTTTGCTGATTTTTTGATCGTTGTTTTTAGAAAAGGTTATTAACATAGATTTTGACTTTATTTTTTTTCAAAAGTCCTGATACACTTATCAAATTTTGTTTTTTACATTGACATTCCCCGCTCTGAAGGGCGATTTTTAAGGTTTGACCGAATAAAAAACTCTTTTCTTAAGGTCTTAAATGGCATAGCAAGTCTTATCAAAATAACAACAAACATTCTCCACATTTGCTAAAATGTATTTAATATTCTTGAATATTTTTCATTTCTTTCTTCTCTTATTGTTTATAATCACATTCAAAAGAGATAAATTTTTTCAAGCATATGTTTAATATATATTACTGAATGTGCTATTTTTAACTTTTATTCTTAGATTCTTTTCTTTATACTAATCCCTTCGTTACTCTCAGTAATATTTTCAAGTAATTTAACTTTTTCAATCTTTGCCATTTTCTTTAATATTTCTTCAATCCTGCCACCAGAAAAATCTTTATATCTTTCAACGATTCTTAACGGTAATTTTGCACCCTTTCTAATAAGATAATCTTCGACATCTTGAGAAGATGCAACCCATAATGCATTTTCATTCCTGTTATCTTCAGTATGTATATTAATACCTGCTTCTACAAGTACTTTTGTTTTTGCAAAATCAGCATTAAAAAGAGCCGTTTTTCCATATTTAGAAACTATGTTAACATTTGCTCCTCTTTCAATCAGAAGCACGGCTGTTTTTGCATCTGCTTCAAATAAAGGGGTTTCCTTATTAATTTTATCCTGAACATTTATATCCTTTACAGAAAATCCATTATCTAATAGTAACAGTGTTTTTTCGTAACTTGCTCCAAACAAAGCATTTTTACCTGTTCTTTCACTGCATATATTTTTATTAGTAAAATTCTGACTCAGGAAAAATTTCAATAATTCAATATCTTTAAGATAAAAAAGCATGTTTTTATTATATTTATCTATAAAATCAGGTTTAGCTCCCTTCTCTATCAGTATTTTTGCTTTATCAAGATCTGCCATAAATAATGGATTTCTTTTTTCTTTATTTAAATGGTGAACTGAAAAACCTTTATTTATCAAAATCTCAACACTTTCATTGCTAAGTTGATTAATACCAAATAATGCATTGTTACGTAATTTATTCGTTGTTATAGTATTAAAATTTAATTTATCAATGATTTCGGCAGGCAGGTGAGTTATCAAATCTTTTGTTTGGTCATAATCAAGATAACTTAAATCGCCGTGTTTTTCAAAATCAAAACCTGCTTTAACAAGAGCTTTAATTTTGCTACGAGATGCTTTGTGAAAAGCACTATGACCGTTATTATCAAGATGATTAATATCTAAACCAAATTCTTGCAAATCAGTATATTGGCTATAAAAAATAACATTTTTACCTAAATCATCAACCTGATTAACATTAATACCATGTTTAACCATCCACAGGCATTTTAGTAAAGGTGAAAAAAACAAGGCATTTTTACCATCAGGTTTCAGTTCGTTTATATCTATAGCATCTTTATTAGCAAGATATTCTTCTTCACTTTCTATTTTAAAAATACTTAATGACATAAAAACCCCATTTATTTATTAACTAATCGATGCTTGTTGTTTTTTAGACAAGGATGAAAGCACAAGATTATACGAACTTTTAATTAAATGTTCAACTATTTCTTCATGAATATCTTTTCCAGCATATATACTTATCCAATGTTTTTTATTCATGTGATAACCAGGTTTTATTTCTGAAAAAATTGCTCTATTTATTTTTGACTGTTCTGGTTCAGATTTTAAAGTTAAAAAACGAACACCATTCCTCTGTGTAACAAATAGAAAAATCTTTCCTTTTAATCTGTATGTCAAATGCTCATCACCAAAAGGATAATCTTCATATGTGCCTGCTAAAGCAGTGGCTGTTTTTTTAGCAAGATTATGCAATTCTTCTTCCGTCATAAAACCACACCTTATTTAAAATAATTGTTTTTACACTTCTTTTTTGCTAATATAGCTCTTATTTCCTTATTAACAAGGTCTCATTATGCATCTTTCACAATATTATGGAGCAACAAATCATCTTTACCTTTCACATATTAATTTAGATCAACAAGATGATTTCCCAGCAATCATAAATTTGCTTTTGCAAAACAATAGTTCTCTTTCTCACTTTCTTAAACTCAAGATTATAGAGTCTATGAAAGATGAGGAGATAAAAAAAGGTTTTGATTTTGCCAGTAATCATTCAGAGCTTGGTAGTATTTTTCATGCATTACTCATTAATGAAGGAGCATGGAGCAATAGCTTTTCTCAAAAAGAGCAAGCACAAGGCATTATAAAGCAAACAAAAAGAATCGAACAATTAGATGAATTGTTTCTTTATTTATACAAAAAACAACCTTGCGATCTATATGATCAAAAATTTTTAGATGAGTCTAATATGCTTGCAGCACTATTGATTCATGAACTTCCACTTTCTCTTGATTATGCTCTACAAAACACATCTGAAGAAAATAAAAAATCTTTTTTCAATTATTCTAAAATTGATTTTCTACACCATAATGATATGCACAAATCGTTATTCTTTAATGTTTTCCATAATGACTCCAGAAAAGTCATTGAAGTGCTCATTAAACATGGCTTCGATATTAATTTTGTAGATCACAATAATGAGAGTATAGGTTTTTATTTAAAGTCACGAGAGTTAACAGAATACTTAATCGAAAAAGGATTTATATTTGATCTTAATCATTATAGTGGATTGAGCAAATTAAAAGATTTTATTAATATCAAACATTTTGCAATGGATTATGATTCATCTTTCCTTAGTTTTGTTCAGACTCTAAAATCGCAATTGCCAATTGACCTTGAAGACATTTTTTCAGAGATTAAAGATTCATTTTATAATGATTCTATTACCATTTTTAAGAAAATTTTTGAATCATTTTACAAACATACTGGCAACTTCATCTACAAGGATATTGGCATCACAGATGTTATACTTTTTCATCTTGTCCAAACTTCTTATCATCATGAACATATTAATTCAATGAGGCAATTTTTCAAAAAAGAAAACCCCTCGTTTCCTAATGAACTTGAACACCTTTATAAAAGTATTATTCTTTGTGATAATGAGGCTATTAATGCAGGATTTTCTAATAAGGAAGTTATCGCTTTTATTGACAGAATTAGTCATCTTCTTGACATTTATCACGAACATTTCACTATCCCCGAAATGATGTCTAACATAGGTTCACTTTTTCTTTCGCGCATTTTAAACATGAATAATACAGATGAATTATTCGATTCTTTAAGCAATAAACAGCTTCTTGTTTTAGGCGACATTTTACTTTTACATAATAGGTACATTAAACCTAATGATTATAACTATCGTTTTTACAACTATTTTATCGAAGAAGTAGAAAAAAGATCCCTGGAGCATCCTGCATTACAAATCATGAACCAAATGGTTGTTTTGAAAGATAAAAAAACCTTCTCGGAAAATATTGAGCTTTTTAATCTTCTCGACCAAAAATATATTGATTTCATCGACAAAAAAGAAACATGTATTAATCAGGTAATTCAATATCATTCTCAGAAAGAAACAGAACTTATGGATTCTTTTATTTCTGCATTAAAAGAGAAACAAAAAATAACAAAACATATTGGAGAATCCAACTCATCAAATAACCATAAAAAAAGGCTATAATAAATGAGTTTAAAAGCTCCTTATGGAGCTTTTTTTATTCCTAAAACATTATATAAATTATTGTTTTTAAATATTATTTTTAAATCAATCATGAATCTTAATAATTTGCGAATTTGCACCATAAATGCTATAATCAGACATTATTAACTTAACAAGAGAACATAAACAATGAAATTATCCCGGTTTCATGGTAATAATTATCATATTTATATTGCCGATACTAATATTGAGCAAGAAGATAATTACCCCGCAATGATCAATCTTCTTTTAGACAGTAAAATTGATGCTGCATTTAAGCTTTCAATTATTAAAAATTTTGAACCATCCCATCTTCAGGAAGCTTTTGCTTTCGCTAAGGGCAATAAAACCATCGACAATATCTTTCAGGCAGTTCTTGTCAACCAGGGAGCATGGAGTGATAACTTTTCTCAAAAGGATTCTTTTTTAGCTTTACCTGCTTTTAAAAAAGAGCGAGAACACCTTGATCATCTTTTCCTTCATCTCCTTGAAAAATTTCCAGTGGATTTAACCCAAGAAAAATTCCTTATCGATTCTTCAATGTTAACAGCACTGCTTGTTTACGAACTACCTCTTTCCCTTACCTATGCTTTAAAAATTTTAACAGAAGAAAAAAGAGCAGAATTTTTTATTAATACACAAATTGATTTTCCTGATGGAAGCTATACCGCATCTGATAAGAAAAGATCTATTTATTTTAAAATTTTCCATGAAAACAACAGAAAGATGATTGATAAACTTATTGATAATGGTTTTGATTTAAATATGATTGATCATAATCATAGAAATGTTGGTTTTTATGTAAACAACAAGGATTTATTGTTGTATCTTATTGATAAGGGATTTAAATTCGATCTTAATTTTTCTGATAATCATCAAAAACTGAAAAACTTTATTAAAAATCCTGATCATTCTATGGATTATAACTTACAGTTCCTTAATTTTATTGAAGATCAAATTGCTTTATTACCACCTGATATTGAAGATATGTTTAAAGAATTACCGGATTCTTTTAGTAAAGATAAAAAAACTTTGTTCAAGAAAAAGGTTGACTTCTTCTATCAGAATGTTGGTTATCATCTTTATAAAGATATCAGCATTAGTGATGTTATTGCCTTGCATATGATTAAAAACAAACCATATTCTTGTAAAGTAAATCATTCTGAATTCCTTAAAGGTTTTATAAAAAAAGAAAATATCCCTGTATCTGAAGGTTTAGAGAGACTTTATAATTTTTATATCGAGGAAAATATAGACAGATACAGTGATAAAAAAATCAAATTATCTGAAAATGAAATTTATGCATTCCTTGATAAAGTGGAATCCCTTATTTCCATTAAAAATGAACATTTCTCTGTTCCTTTTTTATTGAATAATATTGGATACACTTTCTTTAATAATATGTCTTTTGTTGATAAAACTACAGTTAATAACATGAACCATAAAAGACTCAAAGCTCTTACTCATGTTATTTTTTTACAACATACAGGCCAATATACATGGAAAAATAACCGATATATGTTTGCTTATATTGTTGAAAAATTAAAAAAAGAAAACATCGAACCTGTAATGACAGAACTTATTAAAGATGTTTTTCTTGACAATAAACCCTTTAAAGAAATTCGGGGTACTGTAAAAAACCTTGAGCCTTTTTATGTTGATTTCATCAAACAAGGCAATACTTTTGTGAATACTATTGCAACTACTGACGAAGATAGGCAAAGTCTGTCTACCTTGCTTGAAACAATTACAATCATGAATTCACTAGACAAAAATGCTTCTCATAACACTGTAAAATCTAAAAAGAGAATGTAACAATACCTCTACTGTTAAAAGGCTTGCTTCATCAAGCCTTTTTCTTATTCAATCTGACTAAATAATATAAATTTTATCATAAAAATATTTTACTTTTTCTACACAAAAATCCTCTCCTATTCCTTCAGCCCATATTCTCCAAGGTAAATAATCAGGTTTTGGATATTTTTTAAGATAAACAAAAAGTTCTTTTCTTAATTTTCTCTCAAGTAACATTATTCTATATTTTCTTCTTTGCTTAATAATTTTAAGGCATACTATTAAGGTAATTATACTTAAGGGTATCAAAACAAATAAAGTGATTTTAACTTTATGGTTCGCAATAAAACCCACAAAATCTGGTTCTTTATCGTTGTTTCTATCTTTTGACACAATACCTTTTACTGATTTAAATCCTTTTTCTACTGCACTTACGATATTGATATTTAAACTGTTCATATTAATAATTTTTTCTATAGGTGAAAAAGCTTCATTCGATACTGTTGTATCAAGCTCTTTCCATCCTCTTCCATCCCAGTAAAGAGTCCACGCATGAGCTTTTTTAGAATATCCTGTGTAAGTATCCTCACCTGTTTTTTCAAGAACAATACCTGTCTGATATTGTGTAGGAATACCAGCTTTTCTTAACAGCAAAGCCGTTGTGGTTGCAAAGAATTCACAATGACCTTGCCTGTCACGAAGGAGGAAATCTGTAAGTGTTCTTGGATTGTCTTTATACATCAGATTTAAGGTATATTGGTAATTGGTGTTAAAGAATCGCCTTATTTTGTTGATTTTTTCTTGGATAGAATCATCAGGATTTACTTTTGCTTCTTTTAATACACTTTCAAGTGCACTTTCCAATCCAATGCTATTTTCTGGTAGGCTCAACTCCTGAAAAGTGGGCACTCTTTTACTGACATATTCATTATCATTGTAAGAAAAACGAACAGTTACAGGTTTTGAACCCGCTCTAAAAACAATAGAACTACTTAACAAATCATAATACTTACCTATTCCTGAAACTATCTTAACTTCATCAAAATTAGCCGGATGAAAAACATTAGTCTCAGTATAGAATGTAAGATCCATCGTTTTTTTGCTTGTCTTTTTTACTTTATAAAGATAAAAAGGATCATAACTAAATCTCTTTTTATCTTTTATGACTGAAAAATTATTATTCATTTTGAATTGTTCATTTATAATACTTTCTCTATTATAAATGGACATAAGAAAAAGGGATTTAAACTTTATATAAATTGGCACATCCCAATTTCCTGATGAGAAAAAGTATATATTATTTTTATGCTGAAAATAAAAAATAGAATTATCAAAATAAGCATACTCAGGTTCTGATACATAATATCGCCCTCCTTTTTCAGAATATTCAGAGAAAATATAATCTTTTTCAACATGGAATTTAGAATAAGTAGACCAGGTTACTTTATCTTCTGATAAAGAAATAACAGGATTGTTTTCTCTGTATAAATACATCGAATCAGGGGCTTCACCCTTTACATAAAATAAGATTCTATTATTTAACTCTACTTTTTTATTCTTTCCAAACATGCTCCACTTGGAAGAACTTGAACCAATTTGAGTTGTTGAAGAAAAAGTAGGTTCTGTTATTTTTGAAAAAATCAGATTTATACTATTAACTAAAACATTATTTGTCAGTAAACAAAATATAAATACAGGAATTATAAAAGCCAGTAATTTTAAAATGATGTTGTTAAACTTAACAATCATTAAAGCTGTGAAAACCAGACAAACAAGAAGCATAAAAGAAGCTTCATAAGAGGAATCATTGAGAAGTATATTTAAAAATATAGCATAAATAAGTAATTTGTGATAAGTCCAAGGTTTATTTTCTTTTTTACTCCAAAGTAAATAATTAAGAATACACACAACAACCAATACTGTTTCTTGCACATGAAAATACGGAAACATAGACAACGATACTGGTATTGTTAAATTAATACCTGACCATATACCTAAACTTCGTTTGTTAATTTTCACTTTATAAAAGAAACTTACTGCTACTATTAAAAATGAAATCATGTATGCTATTTTATAATCTGGGTTTCCACTTATCAGAAAAACAGACACCAAAACAACTAATAAAAGTAGTTTTTCCTTATTTAACTCTGACATATTCATTTTTGTGTTAATTGCCATATTATTATCATACCACCTTGATTATATTGTGCCCGTATCTTTCACGAGTTGTTAGCATGACTTTATTTTTAATACCATTATGCTCTTTAATTTTATTGATTTGATTATCATCCTCAAAAACACTTTCGATTGTTGCTATTTCTTCGAGCAACTCTTTTTTTTGTTTTGTAACACTGAAGTTTTTTCCACCCACAATAACATTATCAATATGACTTTTATATTCTGAAAAATTCAACATAAAAATTAAATGACCTAACATTCTTTCAAAAGTTTCCTTATTTTCTTTTTTACAAATAAGGTCTATCTCAAGAGTTATCTTTGTTTTTACTTCACCATAAAATTCATTTGTCATTAATATATTTTTAGCCGCGCTTTGCTTCCAATTAATGTCTTTGAATCTGTCTCCTCGCTGATATTCTTTTATGCCCATTTTATGTTGCTTGTTTGTAAAGTTATTCACTACTTTTATGAAAACTGATTCTATTTTTTTACTTTTTAAAGGGGCGGGTAACACCAAAAGAGTTTCGGAAAACTGCTTCTGATTGCGAGAATGTGTACTTTCTGCTATATTAAACAAATCTTTTGTAGATAGTGTCACATAACATAATTTAAAGAGACCTCTTTTATCCGGCTTTAAAAATGCTGATAATACATTTGATTTTCTCGGTATTACAATATCATTATCCTGGAGAGTCACAGACTTATCATTTTCATCTACAGCAATAAAAGTCATCTTCCTCTTTTTAGAAAAACGATTGTAACGATTTAAAGTCAGATTTGCTGATATAGTTTCTCCTTTGTAAAATTTACTCCCAGAAAGCAAGACTTTTTTAATATAAACTCCTCTTACAAGCTCTTTTACATAAAAAGAGATACTATAAAACATATATATAAGGCCAATCATTACTACACAGTAAACATAGTCATAGTTTTGATTTTTAGATATCAGCATAAATAAGCCTAATAATATAAGACTAAAGCAAAGACATATACCAGGCCATGCTATACTTTTATTTTTCATAATTAATATGTTCTTCTTTCAGAAGAGAAATGATAATTTCTTCAGGATTACTTGTAAAATACTCATCCTTTAAAACCAGACGATGAGGAAAAACAAAAGGAGCAAGTTCAAAAATATGATCATGCTCTACTGCTTTTTTACCATCCATATAAGCATATGCTTTTGATAATTTGATAAGATCCTGAGCGGCACGAGTTGATACACCTTTTTGAACGGAAGCATGTTCTCTTGTTTTCTTTACAATCTTCAGGGCATATTTAAGAACCGTTTCTGGCACAATCATATTTTCGATCTGTTTTCTTATATCCGTTATTTCATCACGAGATAAAACAGCTTCTGTTTTGCTGTAATTGAATTTACCTAACATGATTTGCATCTCATCTTCTTCGGATAAATGATTCAACCCTACATTTATCATAAAACGATCTTTCTGAGCAGAAGGCAAATCAAAAACACCCATTTCTTCCAGAGGGTTTTGTGTTGCCATAACGAAAAAATCACGACCCAATGAATACTCTATTTTATCAATTGTAATTTGCTTTTCGGCCATTGCCTCAAGCAATGCTGACTGTGTTCGCGGAGCAGCACGATTAATTTCATCTACCAATAAAATATCTGTAAATACTGGTCCTTCATGTAGCTCCCACTGTTGCTTTTGCAAATTAAACACATTTACACCCAACACATCACTGGGAGAAATATCTGGGGTAAACTGGACACGCTTGTAATTAAGATCAAGAACATCCGCAATTAGCTTTGATAAAGTGGTTTTACCCGTCCCAGGATCATCTGTGAATAAAATATTACCACCTGCAAAAAAAGCACTTAAAATAATCTTTAGCTTTTTGTTTTCTATTTTAAATTTTTCATGGACAGATGATAGCATTTTTTCTAACATAACAATTCCTCACTGTTTTTTCATCAATTTAACAAAAAAACACCCTATTGTACAGAAAAAAATCTGTTTTTGTTTCTTAATATGGTATAGTAACCATTATAAAGATTTTATTGCTGAGAATATTATGGAACCTATTGAACTTAAAAATTTTACACAACACTATTCATTCAATGACTATAAAAACACACCCGTAAATCAACTTCCTTTGATTGCAATACAAGAAAACCCCTATTCCAAAAAGGAATTTTTCAATATCAGGATGGATTTCTTAGCCCTGTTATTAAAAGACATCCCTTCAATCTCTCTTTTTTCTACTAAAAAAAATGTTCTTAAAGGAAAAATGATAAATGAAAATAATCATAAAATTATTTCAAGCACTTACATATATTTTCCAAAAGAGAAAGAATCCGTAGAATATGAAAAAGATCAGGAATTTATTTCCGTAAAAGATTTCCTTTTTAATAATGAAAACTTTATAAAACCTTTCTTCTCATATTTAGAAAAAAACCCTGATTTCTTACAAAAATTACCCGAACCTTATTCTAATTTTTTATTTTCTTTATTAATTTCAAAAAGAGAAGGGCTTTTTCATATTGATGGATTATTTCGACCTCAGGAACTTTACTCTGATGTTAATAATACCTATATAAGTAAAAATGATAGAATTATCAGAGATATGTATATTAGCTCTGAAGATAGAGAACATAAAACTTTTCAAAAAGCAAAAATACTACTGTCTTATTTTAATCATCTACATAATAATAAAATCATCCCAACAACAAAAGATAAAAAATATTTCAAACGGTTTTTCACTTATTTTGTAGGCAACTATAATTACCCACAGAATTTAGAACCTCTATACAACTATTTTAATCAGGATGATTTCTATTCATCCCCTGAGGTTATCAAACATTTTACATTGCATTTTTCTAAAGCATATTGGGATAACTATAATAAGCACCATAATATTCAACCTAAAACGGATCAATCTTTTGGTAAATTTTCAAGTTTAAATCTTTTCATTAGAGATGATTCAGATGTTGCAGAACAAAAAATTACACAAACATTGAACTTTTTAGCTACTCTTTCTTATAATTATTCAGTTTTCCTGAGAAAAAATGATAATATCTTAAATCAAATTTATAAAAAACTTTATCAAAGTATTAATATTGTTGATGATACTAATATCATCAAAAAAACTGTCTTAGATTATTATAATCAACAAACCATACTTCTTGTTAATGATAAAAAACAAGATGATAATCTTATTTATTTTTTAAATCTTTTTAATAAGATGGGTTTTCCATTGATTTTTGGTTATTATTCCTCTTTTGTTACTAAAAAAGTGTTAGAAACAAAAGACCTTTCAATTCTTGATAGCCAACCTTATCTTTACTTATGTGAAAACATCGATTTAAAAACACAGTATCGCTTCGAAAATATCAGAATATCCTCACTATCATCCCTGCTTTACATTAACGATGACAGACTTTTAATAGATTTACTGGATAGAATTAAAAACAATATTTATAATTTTCAGGAAGATCAAGATTCTAACAACCGCTCTAACTCTCATTTATTTAATTATGTTTTTCAGTTTTATCTTAATGAACGGGAAAATTTGAATAAGTCAGTTTTATTAAAAACAGAAGAAATTTTAACACATATCTTAAGATCTATTACAGGTCTTAAAGATAATAAAATTATTGAATCATTGAAAAAAGATAAGTCTGTTGAAGATATTATTAAAATAAATACTCAATTTGAAAGATTTAAAATAAAAGCAAGTTTAGAAAAAACAGAACATAAAATCGGACAAAATAAAAGATTATAAAAAAATAAAAAAAGTGTTGACTTTGTATTTTTAGAAGAGTAGTATGCTCTATTCTAAAACTTGAGGAGAGAATCTATGACAAAAAGCATCAAAGTATCGTTATCTCGTGCACACAAACTTGTTGAACGTGTTACTCGTGAAATCAACGAAATCACCTCCACTGTTGCTCGACTGGCAAGCCCTGTCACCATCAGTGTGCCTTCTGAGGCTTCTCAGGTAGAAGGGATTCGTGCGAAAATTCAGAGCAACATTACTGCACGAAATGAGCTTTACTCTGTGCTCGATGTGATTCGTGAGTTGGTCGCAGCAAAAAATGCAAAAGTAGGCATTCCTGAATTGCTGGCCAAAAAAGCCATTTTGCAACAGCGCAAATCTGGATTGACAGAAATCCTGTCATCATCCCAGTTGTCAGGTCGGGGTTCTGTTCTGGCTAATGATAAAAGTGTTCTTAATGAATATTTTGATCGCATGAAAGAAGCAGAAGTGCTTAATCCTGTTCGTGTTGCAGTTATGACCGAAGAACTGGTTGAGCAGTTCCAGAAAGAACTCAAAGAAGTGCAGGCTCAGGCTGATACAGTCTCTGATGACATCAATGACCTGAATGCCAAAAACAGCATCACTTTCCAGATCAGTGATGAAGTTGCTTCTCGTTTAGGACTTTAATTTTTAGTAAAAGTCTTGCTGAAATTCTGAATAGGCAAGACTTTCCTGCAAAGGTTTAAGAGAAGAATCAGAAAAGGTTGTGTTAACGTATATTATGGAGAGCTGTCTTAGGCATATTATATAAGGTTTTCTAACCTGTTAATTGTTTAAATGCCTGACGCTAAATCAATCTGTTATTTGTTTCTTGTCATATGTTAATCAACACAACCTTAACCGCTCTTTTGAGCGGTTTTTCTTTTTTAGATTCTTTTCTTAATTTTTAAATCTTCTTTATTTGCATCATCCAGACTCTTTAACAGCACAGCAGTTTCTTCCTTTGCTATTTCTCGCGCATAAATATTACAAATATACTGAAACTCAGGAATTGCTCTCACTGGATTTCCGGGGTTTAAAAATACCTTCTGGTAAAATTCTTCTTCTTTAATATTTAAACCATATTGAATTAATTTTTCGATAATCTCTTTATCACAACTAATTGCCAAATCCATTCCTTCACAACCTATAAGGTTTAATCTTTCACCATTAGCCTGATAAAGGTTCGGGGAAGCACCGTTTCTCAATAAAAGCTCAACCTTTTCTGTTTTTTTGCTAAAAACAGCATTTGCCAGAGCATTAGAAAAAGAGGCTGGATTGTCAGCACCATAAACATTTAAATCTATGTTGCAACCATTATCTATTAATACCTGTAAGTTTTGTAAATCGTTGCATTCTGTCAGTAAATTCCCATTTTGAAAACAGGCATCTTTCAATAGGCTAAAATCAATCTTTTTTATTAAAGGTTCAAGTAAGTCTTCTCTAAGTAAGTTGTTTAAAAAGCAATCCCCAAGATGGTTCCTGTGATTTATGTCCACTCCAGCATCAATAAGAAAATTGAATTTTTCCAAAGTATTTAAAGGATTAAACAACAAATTGTTTTTATTCCACTTTGAAACATGATGGATATCGGCTCCTTTTTCTATATAAAATTTTAATAATTCCATATTTTGTGTTTTAAAAAGAATATTTGTTTTATCATAAGAATCAAGAATATTGATATCCGAACCAAAACTTAACAATAATTCTGTTTTTATTTTCTCAAACTCCACATCTACATTATAATCGCTTGGAAATAGTAAACTGCCATTGTTTTGTATCCACCAATTATCACTTTTATCTTTTTTGAAATTTTTGTTTAATATTTTTTCAATACCGGCTACATCCTTTTTTTCTATAGCCTGACAAAGTTCACTTTTTGCGACATCTTGATTGTATCCATCCATAATTTTTCTCTTCATAAACATTTTATTTAACCGATAATTCATTATAACCGAATTAAATAAATAGAGAATAATTGAGGATATTAAAATTAGTTGTTGCTTTCTCTTTTTCATCATGCGATAATCGTTTTACAGTTTAAGTAAAGCAGCACCCCTATTTTCTTATAAAGAGGCTCTCATGTATAATTTTCCAATGACTTATGTAGGCATCCCGCTTTCTCAACTTCCTAAAGATATTACCAATGAAAAACTCATCCATAGTCTGAAACATATTGGTGAGATGGTTGACGAGGATCTCCAACTGGACCGCGCTGAGATGTATCTAAAAGAACACAATCCTGAATATGCAGAAAATTGTATTCAGGATGAATGGGCAGATCGCTTTGTTATGCAGCTTGTAGCTAATCGTGATAAGCTTCTGGCTAAATATATCGACTTCCGAGCTAATTATGCAGGTGCGGGCGACTCTCCTGCTATTTTTGGTCTGTATGTGCATGGCAATTTTGGTGAAATCTCTAACCCCACCTCTGATGAAATGAAAGGCTATGAAAAAGAACTTGAAGATTTCAAAGCTTTGATGAAAGAAATCCTGGATGAAGATATTTACAATCTTCTGGTGGAAAACAATGCCATTCGTCTTGATGTCAATAATCATACGACTTAATCAATAATTAATAATAAAAAAGACCTCTTGGAGGTCTTTTTTTTGCTTGTTTAAAACTTAGCGATATTGATAGAATCCAAATCCTGAGATTTCTTCATAGAGTTGAAGCATGGTACCTTTTAAAGAATCATCAATGCGGTCATCTGATAGCTTACCTTTCAGCCGAACAATTTTTTCCTCGAAGACTTCTTTATATTTCTGAGCCATAGCCTCTAATACTTCGTTATCTGGTTTTTGAGCAAGTGGCAGATCTGGCACCACAGAATAAATCGCAGCCATCTTTTCAACAACAGACCGAACTCGCTCTTCTCTTTCCTCATCAGTTTCCATATCAAAACTTCCGTTTTTAAATACCATTGAGTTGATTCCTAAAGAATGGTCATATCTTAAAGCCATACTTTGCAGCAAACCCTCTGGCGGAACTTGTAATTTATTCATTGCTTTATCCTCTGTTTGAAAATACATTCAATCATATCAAATATGTTTTTTTATTTCAATTTTTGATTGCGATTTCCTATAATATTTTATTTTTAAGATAAAACAAAATAAAAAAGAGGGAAAAACCCCTCCAAATTTACTTCTTTTGTACAGTCGCTTCCTGTATTATTTTACCGTATTCTCACCTTATGTGACGGCCCGGAATGGCGCCAGCGCGAGTCCACAGTTCGTAATGACCTGTCTAATTTTTATAGCCCATAGGACCGATATATGGGCTGCACTATTCATATACTTTTAATACTCAGGTGTCAATAATCATTTTAATAAACTTAACAGTTGACGACCTATATATTAAAAACATAATATAATTAGCTATAATTTCTAGGCTATTTTACTGGCTTGTTTTAATAGCTTTGCCGACTCAATAATACAATAACCAGACAATAAAACCATCAGTGCAGGAATTACAGTCCAGTTAAATGATGCAAAAAGAAATAAGCCAAAAGCTAATTGATAGAAATTATGCATAATTGTATTAATCACGGTATCTTTACTAAATTGACTTTGAATATTGTTTACATTCACAGTTAACAACTTACTCACAAATGAATACTGTTCTTTTTTGTTCAATATGCAAGTCACAATAATTCTTCCAGAAACCAGAACAAAGAGAATAAAAGCTAATGTGTTAATCAGCCAGTCTGGATTGTAATGAAGAGTTTCTTTTGTAAATAATAACATCGCGGATAATGCAATAACACACAGTGTAGGATTCAGACTGATAGACTTATTCATTTAAAACCTCTTCTTGATTAAATAAAATAAATTAAACGGCTCGTTTAGCGATATAACCTTGTGGTTCACTATCCATATCTTTAAGCTTCCAGAATTCTTCATTTGCACGCTCTTTTACATCAAAGCAATAACGGCTTTCATAACCGCTATCATTCATATTGGTATAAATAGCTCGTGTATAGAGAAGCTCACCAAGACCTACGATTGAACCATCTTCGAGTTCACGAATCTCCATGTAGTAGCCCTCAGATTTAAGCTTTTTAATCAATTCTTCATTTGACATAATGATCACCTTTTTAACAATGATTTTTAGATTACTTTTTACTGTTTTTTCTGAATTTTTGCTATTCTGACTGAATCAATAATAATCTCATGCTCTTCATTATTTCCCCATAGAAACTTTTTATTCTCAAAGGTAGAAGTTTCATCATCTTCTTCATACCCTAGCCAAAACAGGCGTTGATTTTCTGCATTATCACGACCTTTAATTTTTTCAATATCTGAAAAAGGACCACAATTCATTTCCTTTGCAGGTAAAAAAGAAATTCTGTATTCTGATTCAGCCAATTCTTTTTGACGAGCATCAAAATCCTTTCTAAACTTTTTATCTTCTTTTGAGGTGGTGAGATACTCAACCAACATCATTGGCAAAATGATAAAAATAAATAAAGCTAAAGCAAATACAATATCCAGAACATACCATATAAAGCGAGGAATTGCTGACAGGCTTTTCATATTTTTTCTCCGATTGATTAAGATGTTATTATAGTCTTTTTCACACTTTAAAGCTACAATTATTCCACCTATAACCTCTTTCTTTTTGTTTTATTTTCCTTTACATAACAATTATTTAAACTATTATCTATGTGCGACTTTTCTGAAGAAATCTGATACTGATTTAGCCAGAGTGAAAATTCTTCTTTATCACTTACTTCTTTTTTTCTTGATAGAAGCACAATATAAGTGTGTAATGCTTTAGTAAAAATAATATAGCCAATCATCAGGCTTAATGAAACCGTAGCAAGATACAAAGGTGCTGCTATAACAAAAGCCATTTTATTTAAAATTAACAGACCAAAGAATGGGATAAATAATCCAAAAATAATAAGCAGTGGAATTGTGATATAATATTCAGACCACAATCCTGCTAAAACAGCCACAATATAGCTAATTTTATCTACATATGTTGAGCTATTCATAATTTCACTGGATTTTCTTTTACTAAAGTAAAACAAGGATGAAAACAATAATCCTGGATGAAAAATTTTGGACACTCCAACCTTCATTGTGAAGGAAGGATTATTTATTTCGTTAACCAGTGTTTTCAATTGTTTCTTTTTTGAAAATGTATTCCTGCTGGCAATAACGACCTCTTTGATCTCATCCAATAGTTCATAACACAAAGCTTTAATACTGGAAAATATTTTCATTTTTTATCCTCACATAAGAAAAAAGACTCCTTAGAGTCTCTTTTCTTTAAACATTTTAATTTCAGTAGTTGTAGCATTCACGCACTTTTACCATCTTGAAGGTATCTTCTGCAATTTGAACAGGTTTTTTAACAATACGACAATTTGAACCGTTCCGCGCATTATATTCATTGCGGGAATTGTAACCATACTGGTCACTATAGCGACCTTGCTGACGCTCATAACGAGCCTGACGAGCACGTTCACGTTGTTCTTCACGACTATCTTTCAGATAATGGTTTGCCAGATAAGCTGCACCACCAACAGCGACGACACCTGCTACAATTTTCAATGCATTGCTGTTAGCCTGAGCTGACTGAACACCAGAAAACATCATTGAAACACCAAGAATTACAGCGGCAATCTTTTTCATTTTCGAGCACCTGTTTGTTTAAGTAGGTTCATCATATCCTTTTCCATAAGCACTATCAAGCACTTTATCTTTTTGAGAGTTAAAAAAACTCTTGGTTTACTTGTTCATTTATGATACACTTCCGTTCATTTTATTAATATATTGGAAATATAAATGAATAAACTTACTCTCTATCATGGCTGGAGTTTAAAAGACAATAGCCTAGATAATAATAATCCTTTATTTTTTGAAAATAATTTTTTCTTTGACAAAAATTCTCCAATTTACAAAAACAAAGAAAAAATATTTAAAGAAATGCTTCACTTTAAAAACAACACTTCACGATCAGACAAAGTGATTACTTTTTTCCTTATAAGAAAAACTGAAAAATTATTTGAAAAAATTGAAGATTATCCAGATTTTCTTTTGCATTTTTACCATGAATCTCATCATACTAATTTAAAAACAAAACCATATATTTCTTTTTCATTTGATTATACTCTTGAAGAGCTAACACATAACAGGAGAAAGGAAGATAATTTTTATTATAATGAACATGTTATAAGCCACAATAATAAATCTGATTTCTTTTTGGATAACAATCTGGATGATTTTATAGAAACGATACATAATTTAATAAAACTAGGTTATTCAATTCGCACCATAAATTCTTTTTTTATTTCCCTTGCAAAACATGGAATGGCAAACATAAATGAACGTAAAAAAGCTTATTATTCTCATTGTGAGAAGCATAACTTTATTTTAAAAGAAGAGAAAATAGAAGAAATATTAAATAAAAAAGAAAGAGAATTTAGTTTTTTCAATATTATCAAAGAAGGAGAATGCATTGATATCGTAACAACAGAAGATTTTATTAAAAATCCAAATATCTCAACAGATTCTTTATATTTTTCTCTAATATTTTCAACTGTATTTACTTCATTACAAGATTTGTGTTATACCCAAAATAGAATTAAAATAAATCTTCATGATCATTGTTTTTACTCTGACAATCCCGAACATGTTGAAATTGTGAACGAAATAAACATGTTCACAAAAAACTATTTGCAGAACAGGATTTTATTAAAACCTCTTTCTCAGGCTGATAAAATTATAGATATTAATTTATTTGATTATATGTTTGATCATTTATTTATCATGAATACTCCCGATATATTACTTGCTCCTTATGAAAAATATATTCCTTTATTTAAGGAAAAATTTATTCCATTGAGTGAACGACATCAATTAAGTCAACTGATAGAACCTGAAGAAGAAACCTTATCAATCAAAAAAAGAATTTAAGGAACAAAAATGAAATATAAAATTAATCTCAGTGAGTCTTGTTTTTATAAAGAAAATTTCATGTTTAACTCTGATTCCATTATTTTAAAAAATATTTCGGAAATCATCAAGGAACTTAACAATTTCGACACCTATTATTCTTCACGAAATGACAGAACTCATTTCATTTATAAAACATTGCAGGCGATTGAAATCGTTTATGAACGAATGCTTTCTAACAATCTTCTTGTGCAGTTTAAGCTATTTAGGGAGAGTTCATACTATAATAATTCAAATTCAGGCTCACAACCTTTACTTTACATCTCTCCTAACAGTAAAGACATATGCAACCTAAAAGAATTTTATAAAGAGCAAGAAAAGTATAAAGAACAAAGACACAATAATAGTTTACCCTATCCGCAACAACATACTTCTCATATTGTTGATGAAAGTATTGCTGTATTTTGCAATTATTTCAAAAAACTTAAAGATTATTACGATTTCGACATTGAAAAAACAATGAATTCAATAAACTATTTACTTTTTTCTCTATACACTCATGATGCCAATACTAAAGAAAAAAGACTTGTTCACTATGCTGATTTTTGTAAAAAAGAAGAAGTTATTTTTAGGGAATCTTGTTTAAATATTGAGAGTCCTCTTTTCCAGTATGTAGAATTTATTTATGAAAATGAACCTATTAATTTTAATAGTTATTTTGAACTCGAATATCTAAAGCCTAACAATAGCTTTACAGTTAGAGAACATCAATTATCTATTTTAATTAATCTGGCTATTCTTAAGTTTAAAGAGATCTTCCCTGATAACAAAGTTCCTTTAAACGGAAAAGTTATATGCACACAGAATTGTATGGATATCCAATCTTTACACATCTTAAATTCTCAATTATATGTTTTTTTAAAGCAAAATATACTCTTTATTAATGAAGATAATTCAAAAACACCAAGTGAATATAAAGATATCTTTTCTTTTGTTTTTAAATCACTTTTTTCTTTAAATAATGATAACATTACAGCGATTGTTAATAAAATTTATCCTGTTTTAAATTCTTCATGGGAACAGAATATTATTAGTGGCTGCATAAATAGTGATGAGGGTGATAAACAGGATAGCTCTGATACCTCCAATAAAAAAAGATTATAACCAAGCTTTTATTTTATATGTTAAGCCTTTATAATATTGTATATATTACTAAAGGGCTTATTTATGAAACTTGCGGATATTCTTCAAAATAAAAATTTACTCGATGAAAATTATACTCTTTTAGGAACAGGTGGCTATGCTAAAGTCTACCTTATTGATGAGGAGCGAGTATTAAAAATATCCGACCATAAAAGTGATGGTTTCAGACATGTTGCAACCTTACCTTCTCATAAAAGAAAAGAAATAGGTTTTGTTAACATTCATGAAAGCTTCCTTGATAACGAATCGGAACTTATGTATTTTTTAACGGAAAGGCTTTATCCCTTATCTGTAAGTCAGGAACAGGAGAAATCAATCAAAAGAATAAATGCTCAATTATGCGAACATGACTATTCTTTCGACTTTTTACAATATAACGAGATTGAACAAGATATTATTAATAAATCCTTAAAGCTTAAACTTTATATGCCTTCGCATCTGGATTATGACTGGGATATCCATCCATCAAATCTTATGGTTACAAAAGATGGACAAATCAGGCTATCTGATCCCATTGCTGAATGTATGCCTGTTCTTAAAGAAGAATATACAGCAGAACTCACTAAACAAATCATTGACGATAAAAACATGATTGCAGAGTTTTTAAATACTCAATCAACTCAAACTCTCAAAATGGCAGAATCTAAATTTAAAAAATCTTCAGGACTCATATGATACTCTCTAGTTTTCTATTAATCAAAGAGTATCATAATTATAATTAAATACGTTTTTTAAGAGGGGCTGGGGATATTTCACTTTCTGGATTTTTATTCTTAGCTTTAGCTTCTTTTTTTGCAGCTTTTTCTAAAGCTTTCATCAGTACTTTTTTCTCTTTTTCTACCGTTTTTCTTTCATGTTTTTTAAAGCTTTCAAACTCTTCATCATAATAACTCCTAGCACTACAGCTAACATAGTCTGCACCACCGAACTTATCATTTATAACGTTCGATATTGCAAAACTACTGTCATCCATACTGTCATTTCCTTTACAACTGAAAACCTTAACTATTTTAGAGATATCCTGAGCAAGTTGCTTGAATTTATCTATTTCAGCTTGCGAAGCATTTTTGTCATAAATAAGAGATATATTGATAGAATCTCCCATTGAATAACGACAACTTGATACTTTAATCATATAAGTCTCTGGGCAAATACCCTTAATAACTTTTTTTATATTTTTTGCGCCAATTGCTGGTCCTTTAGGATCGTATTTTCCTGACACCTGTATCAATTCACTTAATGGTGTATTCCCTATTTTTCCAATTTTCTCTAAATCATTAGCCTGATTTTCACTAGCATTACAAACTTCTTTTTCATAATTATATAAACTCATTTTTCCTCCGCTTATAAACGTTTTTTATTTTTTTGCTTTTCCGGCATTTTTCCTAAAAACTTTTTTAATTGATTTAATTCTTTTTTTAAATATTTTTGCTTCTCTTCATTTGAGTAACAACACTCTATAGTGCAGTATAGCCATGATGCTGAACCATATTTTTTGCTTAATTCATTTATGTTATATTCCCTGAAGTTTCTTTTGTCTTTTTCTGAATAAATATATTTATCGTGACAAAAAAATTGAACAAAATTATTAATTTCAGCGGCTATTTTTTTCAAGTTCTCATCTTCTTTTGTTTTCTCACTACACATTAAAGAAATTTTTATTGTCGAAGAACCTAAATTCAAACAACCAGACACTTTAACCATAATTAACTCAGGATAGTTTCTTGTGATTATTTTTCTTATATTTTTGGCGGCAACAACATGATTTTTATCTACTCTTCCTTCTGGAACTTCTGTTAAGTCGCTTAATTGGACTTTTCCTATTTTACCACTGCTCAATATCTCTTCCAGAGTGTAAGTTAGCATGTTAAAGCCTTTTCTGAATTTTTGGTTCAGTTTTGCTTGTTTTTAAAAGTTTTGATAATTCATTCTTCTCTACTTTGGATTTTTTCTTTAAGAAACTTATTTTATCTTCATCATAATATTCACGAACACAACAATTAACATATTTTGTTGAACCATATTTTTTATTGAAATCGTTTCTTCCCGAATGGTATACACCACTTTGATCTTCCATTCCTCCGTCTGAAAAAATATCAATAATACTCTCGATTTTTCTCGACAAATCTTCAAACTGTTTAAGCTTTTCTTCTGTCAGATTTTGATCATGGACAATAGTAACATCTACAGAATTACCCATTGAAAATGATGAGCTTTTTATTTTTATAAGCACATCTTCAGGGCATAAGTCTGTCACCACTCTTTTTATATTTTTAGCAGCAACTTTTTGATTAGAAAAATTTGTTTCATTAACTATAAGTTTATCAAGTGGAGTATTCCCTATTTTGCCATCTTTAAATAATTCATCTGAACTTAATTTAAGTCTTTCTTCGTAATCCATCATACTTTTCTCCTTATATATGATTAAATTATAACAGATACTGAGACATTGAAAAGCATCTGAAACAATCAAAAATGTGAAAAATACTTTGACCTTAAAAGTGATTTTTTGCTATAATTACTAAATTAACCAACAAGATACAGAGAACAAGAACATGCCACGTTTTCATGAGAAAAAAGATTTTCTTAAATTTTTAGATAAAGATATGGCTCCTATGGAAAAGGTGGAGTTAGATATTTTTCGCAAAACTAATTCTTTTCCGTTGAATCCTGAATTCATTATCAAAGAATCAAAAGAAATTATCTCTGAAAAACAAGGTGATATTTTTGTGCTGGGCATCAAAGTTCCCTACAAAGTTCTTGAAACAGGCACGGTAATTCGTTCCACCAAAAGTTTCGTTTATTTAAATAAAAACAAAAAAGGGGAACTTATTTTTGACAAGTGTATTGAATTACAAGGCAGAAAAACAGGTTCTAAAAAGTTAAAAAACTTGGTTGCAGAAGCGTATCTCATCCCACGAGGTGAAAATCCGGCATCTTATGCTATTTCACTTAAAGATGGAAACGAGGTCAACTGTTCTGTAGACAATATTTCTATTCGCAGAAAAGGATACACTGGAGTTGCTGTAAAGAAGGCCATTAAAATTACTAAAAATGGCAATTTCTATGCTATTGTCGATAGTGTTAACAAATGCTCTGAGCTTTTAAAACTTCCACGACGTACTGTGAGTAAATTATTATCACAAAACAAAGATTTTAAAAACTTCTCTGTTTCTTACTATTAATGAGGTTAAAAAATGCCACTTATTGATATTGACCGTCTTATTGTCGAACATTCTTTAAAATGCAAAAATGGAAATGAACATTTTGACTCTGTTGTTTTTATTGGTGATGATGACGATGTGGAGGAGGTTGAATGTTATCCTGGTAATGTCTGGGAAGATTTTTTCAAGACCGAAATCTATGCTGGCTACAATAAAAATGTAAGCGATGAAGAATGGGGTCCGTTTTATGAAAAATGCTCTGCACTGTTACAACATATCACTGGAGAATATGGAACAATCTATAGAATCATGGTTGATTTTAGAAAAGAAGAATTGGTTGTTTTGACCAGACCAGAAAACCATAATTTGAGACATATCCTTTCTAAAAACATCATTCCATTTAAAGACATTTTGAACAAATAATATTTCTAATTTTTTAATAATAAACCGGCTTTCTGGCTGGTTTATTATATTATTTAATAACTTAGATTACTCTATATCTAAAGCCAGCAATACTTTACTTTCCAAAGACATAATCATCAAAGCAATTTCTTCAACTTCAATAGCTTCTTTAATTATTTCTTTTTCCTCATCCATTATTTCAATATCTAAAACCACACCTGAATTTGCAAACAAATAAATAAACCCTTGATTTTCTTTTTCAATATATTTTGCAAAAACCACATCAGGTACAACTTTACCTCTGTTCAGTATGTCAAGTTCAGAAATACAAATAAAAATTCCTGGTTTATCATTTTCAGTTATTAATAAATAAGATGTTTTTTCTTTAGTATTATCAATTTCCATAAGTATTCCTTTTTATTTTTGGTGGTTTTGGATAAGTAAAACATTAACGAAAAAAAAGTCAATTTCGAATTGACTTTTTGGATTGTATTATTGGTTCTTTGAAAAAGAAAAAATATCAGATTCCGTGCTTACTTCTTAATTTTGCTTCCTGAACATTATTTACCATATTTTCAATTTTTTGAGCTAGGCTATTTTTAGACAATAATTTACCATCACTCACAATACCTGCCATAACACGATGCTCATCATCATATGCATCATTATCTAAATTATTAACAAATGATTCCATTTTTTTATTTAGAGTTAACATTTTGTTAAGCACTAATGTCTTATTATCTAAACTGCTTTCCAGAGTTCCATTATTCCAGGCTTCTCTTATATTCCTGTATTCTTTTATCGCAGTATTTACCTCGTCAAACTGGCTATTTGTTTTATTAACAATATAACTTGCATACTCTTTATTTTTTGCATGATCTTTATTCATAGATAAGTCGTCATCTTTTTTAAAGGTACTTATTGTTTTCATCAGCCAGCCACCGAAACCAAATGCAAGAGCCAGAGGGAGGACTACGGGTGCCGAGGCTACAGCAGCTCCAGAAGCTACACCAGCAACTAGTGGTGCAAGACCTATTGATGCAAAAGCAACAAATGCAGAACCACCTATACCTATACCTGCAACATTCTTAAGATGATGTTTAATATTTTCTCTGTTATCCAGTTTCTCGCTTATTTCTTTAGCTTCCAATGCTGCTGAATGTTTTATCATCACATTATTCATGGTTTTATCAAATTTTTTCATAAACTCAGGGTCATCCAAAACTGCTTGGAATCTTATTTCTTTATTTTCCATTTTATTTTTCCTTCAAAGATTATTTATCTTAATTATTTATCATTATATAATGTTTTTAGTTATCAGCAAGCTTTTCGAGATTTTATTTAATTTCAAACAAACAGGAAAACAAAAAAAGACCAATCCTAAGATTAGTCTTTCTATTTTGGCTGGGGTACCTGGATTCGAACCAGGGAGTGCCGGTATCAAAAACCGGTGCCTTACCGCTTGGCGATACCCCAATTAACACAATTTTACTTCTTTATTTTATTGGTGCCCTGAGCGAGACTCGAACTCGCACACCTTGCGGCGCCAGAACCTAAATCTGGTGTGTCTACCAATTTCACCACCAGGGCAAAGAGACAATCTTTGGCATGAAAATCGTCTCAGTCACTACTTATCAACAACAAACAGGTCACTTTGGTTTAGTTCTCTGTCTTACTACCTTTCACAAGAAACCTTGTGCTTGCGTCCTGGTGGCCCCTGCTGGACTTGAACCAGCGACCAATCGATTATGAGTCGAGTGCTCTGACCAACTGAGCTAAGGGGCCAATGTGGTTCACCAATCAAGTCTACATAACTACATATTCTTATCTGGTTTGAACCTAAGAAAGCAACTTGTCTGTGCCTGCTCTCTATATAAAACACTATACGCACTCTCTTTTAAAAGTACAAGTTTTTTTTGTGATTTTAGGTTCGTTTGATCAAAAAAACGGCAACCTCTTATTCTTATAGTTCATCCATGAAAATTTAATATCAATTCAACTTCACGAAAGTGAATAAAATAGTATAATAGATGAATAATATATTTAAAAAGGAATTAATAAATGATCACAGAAAGCATTCTTTCAGAATTAAAGAATAAAACAAGTAGTGAACAGCAACACAACATCTCAGCTTATATTGACGCTAATCCAAACCTTTTTTTGGAATGTGTTGAATTCGCTATTAAAGACAAAAATAAAGAAACCCTGAGCTTTTTGCTCTCTCTTCCTTATTCACTAAAAAATGATAAATCTAATATTTTCCATACTCTTTTAAATTCTAATTATTTCTCTACAGATATTGCTAATATTGTGATTGAAAGTATCAAAAATAATCCAGCAAACTCTCCAGATACAGTATCTGAATTACTTAATCAGGCTTCTGTTCCTCAGAACAACACAGCTTTATTATTAGCATTTTATAATGAAAACATTGAGATGGTTAAATTTGTCAGTGAAAATACTCCTGTTATCAAAATCAATAACCAGAAAGTACTCGATTCTCTTTTTGAATATTTCAAGAAATATTGTCATGAACATAACAATAGCAAAGATAGAACTGACTTTTTAGAACTTTTTGATTCTTTAAATATCTCTTTTGACAAAGTTTCCTTTAAACAAGATCTTACTAAAGAAATAAAAATAGCTCCTTCATTTTCATCTATTCAAGATATTCTTCATTATCTCCACAACCAAAAAGGTCTTGGGTTAAATTTTGTGGGGAATCTACTTACCACATCGAATAAAGTTCATTTATCACAAAGCATTTCTCAAATTTGTAATTCGGTATTTAATTACCAGGACATTAACATTAATAAAGTCCAGGATAATGATGACACTTTTAAAAATTTTATTAATAAATTCCTTTATACTCCTAATTTTCCCATTAAACATTTCCTTCACAGTATCCTTTTTCAGCCCTATTTTGATGAGTATCTTACAAAGCCTGAAATTTTAGGAAGTGTTAAAAAAGATGAAAACATATGCTTGGATGTTTTTAACAATGCAATAATTTCATATATAGGCTCATACAGTATTAAAGAAAGAGAAATAAACAATATTATTAAAAATATTAATACCCTGATCGATACTTATCCCGAAAGCTTTAAAGAAAAATATTCTCAAAAATTAACTTCAGATTTAGCAGAATTTGACAGACTTGATAGAAATGGTTTTTCTGTAGCTCCACTTGTTTCAGTTTTGGTTGCAAAAGGTTTTCAATGCCCCCCTGAATTTGCACCTCAACTTATATTCAGTAATGATGCTGCCGTTAAAAACTTACCAGAGCAGGTCAAGGAAAAATTTGATCAAATAGAAGGAGGACTTTACCAAATAAAGCCAGATGTTCTCATAAACAAACTCAGCATTGACAGAGAAAGTATTATCGTTCAGTTAATTACTGATTACGATCATAGAGAATCTCTACATCTTAAAGAACAACTTAGTGTATATAGAGATATTTTTATCCGTGAAGATGAAGATAAGACGGCTTTTGCTGAAAATGTGATTAATGCTTTTGACGATATTAAAGTTGAAATGCTTTTAAATAAAAATACGATGCACAATACTGACCTTTTAAATAAGCTCTTCACAAAAACAGTGTCGCACATTTTTAATTTTTATGTTTTCTTTAAAGATAACTATCCTGAAACAAATGAAGATTCTCTTTTCAGAATGACTCAGAAAGCTTATGAAAAAATATCAAAAAGTCCTTTTTTTATTGCTTCAGATTATACTTCACAAATAGAAAAATTGCTCATCACAAAGACATTGGAAAGAGAAGAAATACTCACTGAACCTACAAGAAAAAGAAGAATGTAACGAATAAAATAAGGTCTGAAAAGACCTTATTATTTAAAGAGTATACCTTATTAAATACGCTTAGATTTTCTGACTTCAGGATGGACATTCTCTTTAGATAAGCATGTTATTATTATTTCTTTTTCTTTATTTGCCCTTGCTTCCTCAATCATTAATCTTTTATCAGCACTTATATAATCAGGCATTTCTTTTTGTATTTTATCTAATATTTCAGGAGTAAAAACATCAATATCTATTCCTTGTTCTATCAAATATTCACTCGTCTCTTCATCAGCATAAACAAGAGCATTATATCCCCATTTATCCCTATGATTAATAGAGCACCCAAGCTTTATTAATTCTCTGGTTTTATTTATATCTTTATTGAATAAAGCATTTTGATCAACACTATTAAGATGATTTATATCCAAACCTTTTTCTTTTAATACTGCAAAACATTTTTCATCCCTGACGAAAAAAAAGGCATTTCCTTTTGACGGATTTAATAAGTGAATATTGATATTATTTTCAATTAGCAAATGACAAGAGTCTTTATCTACAAACATTAATGCATTAAAACCAAAATCATCTATTTCATGTATATTCAGATTATTATCCATTAAAATTCTGGTTTTTTTCTCACTATCGGAATAATAAAGTGCATTTCTCCCATCATTATTTTTAGCATTAACATTTATACCCGCTTTAATTAATAATTCAGCCTCATCTTCATCACATCTAAATAATGCAGTATCTCCGTATTTATCCTGCTGATTTACATTGATTCCATGTTTTATCAACCATTGTTTTTTATTAAGCGAGCTGCCAAATAAAGCATTTTCACTCATCGTGTCGGTTATTTCATTAATATCTATCTCATCTTTATTTTTTATATATTCGTCTTCTGTATCTATGTCGAATATTGACCATTTTCTCATATTAAATCCTTTTAAATGATATTACTTTCCTATTATATCAATCTTTAATTTTATTCAAAGATTGACCTTTAAAATAAATCACTTAATTTAAATTAAAAGTTAATTAAATATTCAGGATTATATATGCAAAAAGAAATTATTTTAACCGGACTTTGTTTCTGGAGCACACAAGCTATTTTTCAAAGGATTAAAGGAGTGGAGTTCACAGAGTGTGGATACTATGATATTCATACTTTCGATTTTGCCTGGAGTGAATATGATAAACTTGAGTCTGTGCTTGTTCGTTATGACAGTTCGATTATTACTCTTGATACTCTCCTTGATATTTATTTTCTTACACATAATCCTTCGTTAGTTGCATGGACTCAGGAAGAATGTATTTATCCACTTTGTAGACCTGCTATATTTTGTTTTAACGAGGAAGACTTGAGCTTTGTAAATGCGAAAGCAGAAGCACTTAAAACAAGCTGGACAGATCCATTTTACACTAAAGTACTTTCAGCCGACAGAGAATGCTTTAAAAAAGCTTCAGAATATGATCAGGATTTTTACAATAAAAGACCTAAAGAATATTTTTCCTGTTCTAATATTCATCCTAAACTTGAAAAGGTCAGAAACTCATTTCCAGATTTGCTCCTGACCAATAACTCTTAACTTCCTGTTATACAAAAAAAGAGTTTATTGGAAAAATTGCCTTTTAAACTCTTTTGCGAAAGTCATAAATAATAAGAAAACACCAGTCAGGAGCATGGTAAACATGAATGCTGAAAAATCAAGAAGCAAAAAACCTAAAAAAGCATTCATCTCCTTGATTTCATCAGAATACCAAAGATAATTTAATTTGAGACAGCAAAGAAATAGAACAAACAGGCAGATATATGATTTAATTTTCATAAATAACCTTTACTTTATTTTTTGGATTAAATTTAGCCAGCTTTTATTTTTTGAATGGAATTTGATTTTTTCTTAGCATATCTTCAATTTCAAATGCAGAGTAAGCCTCAACCTGACCATATGAAACTGAATAGTAATTTTTCTGTGGTAAAGTCAGACATTTAACATCACTATCTTTATTTTTAAGTGCTTTAATGACCATTTCTACTTCAATATTAGAAATAGAAATCGGTTCATCATAAGCTCTTGAACGAGCCAAGCGATTTTCAAGAATAGAGATAATTTCATTTTTGTTCATTTTTACACTCCAGAGAGAACGATACTTAATAGTACATCAAAGCCTTTTTTTTAGCAATAAAAAAATACAAAAGTAATATATTGACCTTCACTCTTAATGATTTAAGATAGCTTTAAACAAAAGGAGAATACTATGATCGTGAATCAAAATGATACTATGCAAGCCATGAATAGTTATCTTAAAACATTACAACTCAGAAATGTAAAGATGGATATGAACCCTGTTACGCACATTGATTTATTCACAAGACTTCCTCAAATGATGGCCGTAGCTCTATGGCAAAAAGATAACGGAGAGAATAATAGTGATGTCAGAGTTATGTTGTGTGCATATAATCAACTGGTAGAAACACAAAAAATAGTGCAATAACATTATTTTTAATATACAATAAAAGTCTTTTATTTATTAATAAGGCTTTTATTTATGATTAATTTTATGAATTTCTACACAAACAGAGAATTCTATAAAGAATATGTTTCATCTAACATTCTTTATTTACTTAATTTAAGTAATGGGCAGAAAGTTTCCAACTATGATATAGTTGGAAAAGACGACCCCCTTGCTCAGCTTCTTGCTACAGCCGCAATGGATGAATTAAAAAAGCAGGAAATGTTTAGTTTCTACCATCTCATTACAGATCCTCGCTTTAACGACACATGCAGCAAAAAACTATTTGAATTATTCTTTGAAAAAGAAAATTCCCTAAAGGAAAATAACGAAATAATAGACACCACTTTTAAAGAACTTCTTGAACATTCGTTTTTTAGTTTTAGTTATATTTTTGAAAACGATGAGCGGGAGAATTATTGTGGATATATTCAAAAAAATAAGCAGAGGTTAAACACTCTTATTGACCATCTTTCTGAACATAAACTTTATTATTATTCAATTTCAAATTTTCTTTCTGAATCTCCCAAAAAAGAACTTAAATCATATCTCAAAAAAGCTAATAATCAGAAATATATTTTTGAAATTATGTATGGTGAAAGAGGAGAAGCTTATCTTTGCACTAAAGAGTATGTCGGAGAATATTCAAGTAAAAAATACAAAGAAAAATGTATTTTAATCTATGAAAAGATTGAAAATCTGAACACCATTTTAAATAAGAAAAAATATGAATTCTTCCTACAGATGATTTCCATTGGTTTTGGCTTTCCAGTGAGAAAAGTTATTGGTGCTAAAGAAAATGTCAAAAAGACTCAAGATGAAATCATCTGTTACCCTGATACACCCTATTATGAAACATTGCCTTTGTTTTTTAATAACCCTGTTATCGAATTTGCCGAGTGTCTTAATTCATTAGATAAAGTTAAAAATATCAATTTAACTAAAGACGAAAAAACTATCATTATTTCGTCTTTTAACGAATTATATCATGATACTTTTACTTTCGAAGAAGAGTAAGAAAACACTAAAAAAAGAGGCACCTGCCTCTTTTTTCCTTATTTAATTGCCGTTTCACCACCTGAGCCTGAAGGAAACTTATAAGAAGCATATCTAACTACCAATACACAAAGCGAAAGTAATAACACTCCACCACAATAAAAAACAATCTTATTCTCTTCATCAGCATGTTCGGTGATAATACCTATCAAATGCCTTGTTAAAGCTGTAATCCCAATGTAGAGCAGGAAACGAATAGGTAAATGGTTCGTTTTGAAATAAATGCCGACCATAGCTCCTAATTCAAGATAAATAAAAAGCAGCAACACTGAATCTATTGTGGCATCACCTGTTGTAAAAATATGAGACACCTCTTTAAAAGAAGCCCAGAATACAACAGCAGCAATAACAAAAAGTCCTAGATAATGAAAGGAATCAATCAAAAGATTTCCGATTGAATCAATATTCGTTTTCATCTTTGTTCTGAATTTTTCAATCTTTTCCATTATGACCTCACATCAAAGTAGCATTTTATGTTAAAAATTAAACATACACTACTTTTTTGTGATTGTCATCACATTTATTCAGATTATATCCATCCTTCACAAATTTTCCAGATTTATGATAAGGATATTCTTTCTGAAATGTTTATACCAGAAATGAAAAAAGCCCAAGACCTTGTAGGATACTTGGGCTTTTATTTAATACTAATTAACTATTTAGCTTCTTTCAGTTCTCCCAGTCGCTTTTTATATGCGACTTTAACAGCCTCCCAATCCGGTGAACTCCCGACTTCGGAACGAGGAACAAAATCAGGTTCTTTTTGTTTACTTTCTGCCTGACGTTGTTTTACGATTTCTTCCAGATAAACAAAATCTTTTTGCATCATATCAAATGCATTTGCTTCAAGAACAAATGAAAATGGTGAAAGCAACTCAACCAGTTCTGGATTATTTTTTTGAGCTTTAATAACCTTAGAGTATTCTTTTAAAGCATAATCCAGACCAGCATAGAGTTTTGCCAAATAAACATAGCCAATATCGTTACATACAATAGAATAGGCACATTTAAACTCTTTCAGGACAGAAAGAAGACCTGATTTGGCTTTATGAATATCATCCATATCCTTAGCCATTGCATTCAAGCGTTTAGTAAACTTTTGAGTTACTTTCTTCTTCTCAATATCATTTTCACCGACAGAAACAAACTCACTTTCAAAAACAGATTGAGCATGTAACATAAAACGTTCCTGAGAAACCAGGTTAGAGCCAAGAACCAGTGCCAACACTTTAGAAGAATCTACGGATACCTTTGACATTTTTTTCACTCTTGATTAGTTATACATTTTATCTTGCACATGCAAGCTTTCCACTTCAAAGAGCATAACATTATGGCAAACTCATATCAACCTGTTTTTTCATAACAGCTTGAATTAAGCAGAGCACTTACCACTATTTTTCTTATTTGATTTCCTTATATGATTTAATCTCAAATGTTAAATAATCCAGAACAGGTGAGATTTTCTTATGGTGGCCTTCAAAAAAAGAAACTGCGAAAATTTTATCTTCTGGAACAATCAGAAACCTATAAATTTCTCTGTCATTTAAAAAACGCAAAGTTGTTTTTGACCTGATTAAGATATCTATTTTAAAAGAACTTTCATTCCTTTCTTTATCATATGCCAAAACACAAGTTTTAATTTTTGTTTCATAATGATTCAAAATTTTATTTTCTTTAATCTCAAAAAATGCATCATGAATACAAATTGTTTTATCGCCATGCCTCAAAAATTTGTCAGTTTCCGACTGAATAAAAATTGCTTTTTTGTGGATTTTTTCCATTTCTTGATCAAATTTTTGCCAATCGATATTATGACCTTGACGATTGATCTGTTTATGAATTCTGTTTTCTTCTTCTAATATTTCCAGCATGAGTTTTTTATTATTCATTTTTCAGCCTATTGATAGAATATCGTTTCTGACTGACGAGCAAAACTATAATCTTTCATTTCTTTTTGCTCATTACGAATGTTGTATTCAACTGATTCATTCTCATTCATAATAATAACTTTGACAATTCTGCCATTTTCATTAATTTTTGCAAGCAAATCACTTTGTTTAGAGACTTCAAGATGAAACATGCTTACATATTTTCTCAACTCTAAACCTTTCTCTGTTTTGCAACTTCTCTGAGAAATTAAACCTGTCTCAAGCATTTCGATCTCATCATTTGAAACAATATGAGAAGCACCGTTTTTGAAAAAAATCTTAAGCTGTGTAATAATCATATTTTGCCTTTATTTAATTTTAATTGAACTTTTTTTGTAATGTCTTTTATCTTTCGATTCCTGAATTTGGATTCTTGCATTCTTACTTCGGCATTTTCTTGTAAATCTTCTTTAGTATCTTTTACCATAAATAGATCTGCATTTTTTATTTTTTCAAATAGACCTTTATTTACAGAATTGCAAAGTGTGCCTCTTAGGACATCATTTCTCAACCAGATATAACTTGCATACCAGTCAAGACCTTCAATAAAAGAAACCACATAATATTTTTTAACAATATCAATTTTTTTCAGTTCTTCTTTGAAAAGTTTAATAGCTGCAACATTATAAGAACTTACTTCGAAACCATAACCTCCGCCTGTTATTTTAATATCCAGATTGTATTTTTTATTATATTCATCAACCAGATTAGAAAGGTCTTTGTAGGATTTTCCTATAATTTCATCAACCTCTACAGAAAGACGGAGTTCACCGCATAATGCACAGTGGTTTTTTCTTTCTTTGTAAGCCTGCCTGGAATAATTATTCTTCATTTTCGACTTCATTAATGATGACAAGCTCAATCCCTTCTTCAGCAAGAAAAGAAATAGCCTCTTCTTCAAGAGAACTTCCATAAGGAACTTTCCACTGAGGGTTAAGACAACGAATCATGTGTTTATAACTTAACTCACCATTATCATGCATTGTATTCGGACTGCCATCACCTACTTTTTCCAGAGCCTTCAAAGTCAGGTTTGAGTAAGGCATATCAACACCTAAATGTTTGAATATATGTTTCAAAGCATCTGGCAGATGAGCACTAGTCATGGAGCAACAACTTGAATCACCCAGAAAAACATCAGGCACTTTTGGTGAGGTAGACTTTAAATCTACACAAAAAGCTTCACTCATACCACAATCATCGCAATCTGATTCGTCTTTAAACAATGTCACAATAATAGTGTCGGTCATATTCAACCCTCTTTTCAAGTTAGTTTGTGAAATATTATGGTTCGTTTAAAATTCTTAATTCTCTTTTCCATATCTTCAATGCATAATGCATACAATTATCAGAACCATAATCTGTTCTTTCACTTTGCCAAATGTAAACACAACCATCACTTTCAGCAGTGTCTTCATCTTTTATAATTTTCACAACAATGCCTTTATCCCCGTAACTATCAATAACCTCCATACCAACCTTCAAGGTTTTGTCATGATTAATACGGTCATTTTTATCAAGCCATTGCTTAAGATTCTCACCTTTTAATTTATTCATAAGTTACTGGGAAACCTTCTTCTTCTTTTTGTTTTTTTGATGGACGGTAATACATAAACATCATAAGAGCACAAAGCAAAAGAGTGAAAATTACCATAAAACACAGTGAAGCTTTAGGATACTCCTGAACAATATTTACACTGTTTGATGAAATATGTGAAGTAGTAGGTGTATTGCTATTTTCACTATGACTCTTTCCTGCTCGCAGAGAACTTGCAGCATTCGAGTTCATAAAGTAAATAGTATTCATTGTGGTATTTGAAGCAGTGTTCATTTTTTCACCTACTCTAAAGAATAATCAAATTGTTTTCTAAGGTCATTATAGCTTTTTAATAAGATAAAAATCAAGATATAAATAAAGAAAGCACCCCGAAGAGTGCTTTAGTGTAATTATAACCTGATTAGAAACTCACTACAGAAACCCAATTCGCATCCTGAGCCGTTTTTTCATTGCTCGCTGGGACACGAGAAGCAAAACTCAACATACCAGATTTCCCATCAATTTTATAGGTGCTAATCTGATTACTTTTTTCACCTGTAACAATCAACCATTTTCCACTTGGACTTACAGCAATACCACGAGGTTGTTTTTCAACTTCACGAATTCCTGTCAGTGTCAGCTTACCTGTTGTTTTATCCACTTTATACCCTGCAACAGTGCTACTGGTTCGTTCTGATACAAAGACGAAACGACCATCTGGTGTAATTTTAATGTCTGATGCCCAAATACGGGGGGTTGGATCATTATAACCGTCTGGACGCTCTTTTCCTTCTTCCAGTTTATATTTTTTGGTAACAGCAGAAGGAGTTTCTGAAACTTTTGTCAGATTACCTTCATCGTCACGTTGATATTGTGTAATGATACCACCCATTTCACCAATGTTATACACAAAACGGTTATCAGGTGACATTACCGAATGACGAGGCCCGTTATTTTTTGCCGTAGCAACACCACCATCACCTAAAGCTGCAATCTCACCTTTATCAGACAGGGAAAGCTGCAACACTTTATCTGCCCCCAGGTTTCCAACATACAGATTTTTATTGGTTTTATCGACAATCACAGAATGTGCATGTGGACCCGTTTTATAAACCGATACTGGTTTTTCTGAGAGCACTCCATCTTTAATAGCATAACTTACTACGACATCCTGACCATAAGATGCACCTAAGAGATATTTACCCTCATTATCTGTGGCAATATAAGCATAGGAATGTTCAATTGGACTAACTTGTTTGTCTGTTAAATTACCCGTTTTAGGATCAATTTTCCAGGAAACCAGACCAAAAGGAGCTTTACGAGTAGCAGCATAAAGATACTCTTTATCTGGACTGACAGCAGTAGGCATTACTTTAGCCCCAGCTTCAATTTCATCCATAAACTTAAGCTTACCATCTTTTTCACTTAGTTGATAATGAGAGAGCTTCCCTGAATCTGAATTGGAAACATAAACAAAAGTCTTTGCCTGACTGGTAAAACTCATTGAAAGTGCAAGTGCACAAAACGAACCCAACAGAACTTTACTTTTATGCATAAAACATTCCTTTTTAATAATTACTATGAAAACGGATTGATAATCCGAGACTTATGACAATGCAAAATTCTGGTGCACCGTATAGGATTCGAACCTATGACCTACTGCTTAGAAGGCAGTTGCTCTATCCAACTGAGCTAACGGAGCATTATAATAAAATCTACTTTAAACCTTCAACACTCTTAATGCAATGATTTTTTTGAATCTAACCTGACAACAAACAGAAAGATGGTTCAGAATTTTTGCATCTTCCTGTTTGTTTATTGTCATGAGAAATTATTTTTCAACGAATGCCTTTCCCTGATACCATGAACCACAAAAACCTACAGAACCGTTATTGATATCACAGGCATGATAATTGCCATCTGATTGCTTTACAGGGAACCCCTGTCTTTGACTCCACGAACCACAAAAGCCTACCGAGCCATTATTGATATCGCAATCATGATAAGAACCGTCAGAACCCTTCACAGGATACCCACTGGCTTGGGCCCATGAGCCACAAAAACCAACAGAGCCGTTATTAATATCACATTCGTACAGAGCAGCCAGGCTGGAGAAACTACAAGCCATTAAAAAACCTAAAAGCAAAACACGAATTTTTTTCATTTTCACCCTCATTGACCATTTAATTGATTTATCATTTTCAAAACATAATCGCATTTAAACTACATTTTAAAAATGGGGCATCAAATAAATACCCTATAATAACAGTAATAAAAACAAAAAACAGCTAAATTTAACAATGCATCTGGTGCCTCAGGCCAGACTCGAACTGGCACAACCAATGGTCGAGGGATTTTAAATCCCTTGTGTCTACCGATTTCACCACTGAGGCATAAAGGGTGCGGCAACACCCCTTTCTTACTTTTCAGTCTCTTCCTGAAGTCATCCTGTTTCGCTCACTACACAGGCAGATAGTTTTTTTTCGGATCATAGAAAGGATTAAGCTTATGCCATTATTTCAAACCTGATAAAGCGACTCTATAACAACCTCGCCTGATACTACCAGATCCCGATGACACACGGCATGAAAAGAATAAACTCAGTAAAAAAATTGCAACACGACTACTTAAAGTCTGGTGGTCCCTGCTGGACTTGAACCAGCGACCAATCGATTATGAGTCGAGTGCTCTGACCAACTGAGCTAAGGGACCATTCTTTACTTTTCAAGAGATTAAGTCTTTCTCATCTCTCTATGCAAATAACTATACGCTTCTGTTTTTTACTTTACAACACTTATTTTTCTTTTTAAGCTCGTTCGATCACTTTTTAAACATATCATCTTTTACAAATTAATAAGAAAAGGAAGGCATCTTACAATGCCTTCCTTTTTTAATTATTTGGCTAAATTACTACAGAATCTTGCACCGTCAATTTCTACATCCTTATAGACTTCAGGCTTTTTAGAGTATTTGTAAGTCACTTCTTTAAAAAGAAAAAGTGAATGCAGAGGCAAATTTCGCCAGTTGTTACAATGTTTCGACACTGACACATTTTCATAAATACGGTTAGTTTTGACATCCTTCAAATCAAGCCTGAAGTGTTTAGGTGGATTAATACCTATTACTTCATATTGTCGATACTCTGTGTTTAATACAACAAGCTTACCTTGTTGATACATTCCATAAAAGACAAATCCCGCCACAGTAAATATAAAACAAAAGAAAACTATTAACACGACATCAATTGCTTTATCTTCGCTCATGATTGACACTCTTTATTTAAATGATGGTTAAATATACAATAACTTTATCTTTTTTTCAATCTTTATGTGAATAAAAGCAAAATGAAATTTTTTTCGCTTTTTTCAAAAATTCGTGATAATTATTGTGAATTTAACACTCACGGAGTTTCTATGAAAACAAAAACTATTTGCAATGTTGTTCTTTTTGGAGGACTCATCCTTGGAGCCTTTATCGCATTTCCTAAAATAAAAGCTGACAAAGAAGCTCAGAAGCCAACACCAGGTCAGACTCAATATTTTCCGATAGAATATGATATTGTTCTACCTGTGAATCAGCAAAAAACATATGTTGCAGCGAATCCAGAAAATCCTAATGCAGGATTTAGATTAGCTAAAGAAACCGACACTGGCAAAAAAATTAAATTTGATAGTATTATCAAAACTAAAATAGGAACAGAATTTGTCTATAATGCAAAAAATCTTTTTTGTTTTGGTAGAAATAATGACTATGGTGCTACAAAAACGATAGCAACTGACGGGAAAAGATTTTTAGTTTCCTATCGAGTGAGTTCTGTAGATATGGCAGGTCCTATTATGATGTCTTCAGAGGACGAAACTCGCTCTTGTGCAGGTATTTTTCCTGTAGTTCATTAAACTATAAAGGCTATTAGGTAAAATAGCCTTTATTTTTCAGAGAACCTTTTGTTGCTTAAAGCCTTTCAGCAATTCATCAATTTCTTTACGCACCGTGGATATTTTCTGATTATACAGAACGGCATCTGTATCAACATCCCCTGCTGGCATAATAATTGACATACTTTCCAGTTGCTTTTCAACGGTTTTTAAAATACTAATGAAAAGCACTTTTTCTCGTGGAGTAAAGGACGGGAAATGATTATTAAATGCGGCCAGTCTTACTTTTGACTGAATATCATCAGCTTCTTTTATTTTCCCCAGCATTCTTTTATATTGTGGCAAATCACCAAATTCAGACAGAAAAGCATCCTGAGTCGCTACATTTGACTCCACGGAGTTTTTATAAAGCCCAATACATTTATGAATTAATTCTTCTTGTTTTTGCTTCAACATGCTTTTCTTCTCCTCATTATTATTACTTGTGATACATTTAAAAGATAATTCACATTAACATATATTTTTGACAGATAAAAGATTTATTTTTCGCACAAAATTTCTTTATAAATCAAGATTATACAATTGGATACATAACTTATACAAAGTGATACAAAAAACCCTTTAAAAACAGCTATTTATATTTGCTTTTAAATTATAAAAGGACATAATCATTTTATCTCAACCAATAAGGAGCTTCAAAATGAAAAAAATTCTTTCTACTTTAATCTTAGGTCTTGCTGTTGTATCTACAGGTGCTTTTGCTGCTGAATCAAGCACTGCAACTAAACCTGCTGAACACAAAACGGCGGTTGTTACTGCGAAACATAAAGCTGAGCATAAACATCATTCCAAAAAACATCATGCACATAAAAAAGCTGTTAAAAAAGCTGAAGCTGCAAAAGAAACTAACGCGGCTGATGTAAAAAAAGACAGTAAATAAAATAATAAAAAAGCCTCGAAAGAGGCTTTTTTACTTCTACGATTAATCAATTCAAAAGATCGTGCATATTATAGTTTTGCATAATTCTTACATATTTTTGATAAACTTCATTTTCTTTTTCAAGAGGATAAACTTGTTCTTTTTTAAGAGAAATTTCATCAGACACATGCTCTAAAACCGTGGAAACGAAAATCTCATGGCAATCCAAAAGAAAATCAAGCTCAATTTCTTCCATCAATGATTTAAATGTAAGTGCTTCCTCGATTGTTTTGAAATCACCTGATACTTTTCCTATACAGGTTTCATTTTCTGAAGTAAATAAACTATATACAGCAAATTTCATACTCACTCCTTATGATTGTGCTTTTTTCTGGCGAAGTTTAGCTACGGTTTCTTCAAGACATACCCTACCAGAAGTATAATCATTAAAGACTAATCCCGCCATGACATGATTAGCATTTCTTCTTGCACCATCCACATGAACAAAAGAATCTTCCATAAACAGATTGATTGCATTTTCATCCAGCATTCCTAATGCAATATATTTAGGACTGCCATCCTCAAAATCAGCACGGCTTACCTGAATATTATAATAGGTTAATGTTTTCAGAACTCGCAATACTGCACCACCACCACGAGCTGTCATAATTCGTGTTTCAAAAGGGACATCTTCTGGCTTAATTTCATTTTGCAGAATTTGTTTTTGATAATGAGCTACAATCAGACTTGCTTTTTGTAAAAACAAGCCCAGCGGACCCAGTTGCATAGGAATGTTTCTGTTTTCAATTTCATTCATATTGAATGCTTTAATTGGATCAACACCTTCAATCTGCTTTGCAGCCTGATAAACGATTTCAGAGCCATGATCTACTACAACACCATCAAAATCAAAAATAAAGTTAATTTTTGCATCACGGTTATTATACATCTTCATATTTTGCAATTCACTGATATTAGGAATGTGAATCGCTGCAATCCCACTGTTATGATATTCTTTTGCAGAACTGTCAGAAGAAGTAAAGACGACATCGGCATTTTTAACTTTATGAGAACTGGACTGTTCCAGATAACCCGTTAAAGAACAATAATCAGGAAGCAGATCTTTACCGTCTTTCAGGAAGTAATGTTCGAGACTATTTGCAAGAGTGATTGCTCCCTCGTGATTAGTATCAAATCGAGCAGTCAAACCAAAACGCAATTTAATTAAATTATCTGGGATTTTTTCACGAAGACCCTGCAAAGCAATATACATTCCTAAAGCAGGACCTGGTTTAAAGACCTCTCCTCGGGCATTCATTCCAGCAAAATATTCACGATAGCGATTATGACGTTCTTCTTCAGAGCTGGCTTCAAAAATCACTTCAGCTTCTTTCATGTCAAACAAAGTGCCTGCTGTAAAACCAAATGTTAACAGAGTATCGCCTTTGTTAATGTTCATAATATATTCCTCTTTTAAAGTTAAGTTATTTTCTCACAACAATCCTTGATGTACAAGCTTTTTTTAACTTTAGAACAAAAAATAAAACATATTTCATTTGATATTTTTGAAAATATTTAACAATCATGTTAAGATATTTTTTTAATTTTAAGGAGATTTTAATATGGGCACTTTCATGGTTTCTGTGTCGTGGAGTGGAGCTTTGAACATCGGACACATGCGCACTTTCAATAGTGAAGAAGAATGCTGGAGATATGCTGAAGAAAATAAAGATGACTTGGTAGGAACCATCAAAGTTTACGAACTTTTTTCCAATCGGGAACCACGACTTTGCAAAAAGAAGAAATAAAAAAAGGAGGCAATGCCTCCTCTTTTATTACTTTTCCAAAGTTTCACAGAAATTGTAATTAACATTAACCTGTCTTTGTTCGTGGTCTCGTTTTTCATATTTGAATGTTTCTTCTTCAAATGTGACCACACTGTTCATTTTTAAATTTTCCCAATACTGACAGCGTTTTGAAATAGCAACGCCTTCAAAGATTTCACCTGTATCCACATTTTTAAGTGTCAGGCTAAAATGTTTCGGAGGATGAATGTCAATAACCTCATATTTTTGTTCATGCTTTTCCAACACAATACATGAACCATTCACCAGATGAAAAATCAAAAAACCCAACATTACGACAGCAACAATACCAACCAGAGCAAACACATTCTTCTTTTCCACTTTCTTTCCTTTGTTGTTTAGCAATTTGCTATAGGTATAGATTACTACAAGCCATGAAAAAGTACAGCTCTTTTTTTATTTTTATGTTAGAAAAAAACTTAGCTTTTAGATGCTTTTTAATGTATACTCACTCTAACTTTGAGGAGGAATTATGGGCACCAGAATTAGTAAAGATATTGGTTATTTTCTACCAGATGATAAAATTTCTGATCTTTTAATTGATGATTATGAGGAAACTATTGATAGCTTTTACAATATTCCCTCCACTTTTATTAAAAGAATGCAGCATGAATTTGAGGATTTCAAGAAGAACTATCCTTACGATCTGTCTTATTTTACAACAGTCACTCATTTTGACTTCATGAATCTTTTAAAAGACAACAATGCAACTATCAATGATTTTGTTCGAACTATCCAACATCATGATGAGCAGCTAGGTCTTATGCTTCTTACTCCTTCTCTGGCTAAACAGTGCAGAAGGGATAATCTCATTGATTATTATGAACATGCTGATAGTGCGGATGACTATATTATCAAATATCTGAAAACTCCTATTTATCCAAGTTCTTTTTACCTTTGCGTTAAAGAACCTCCTTTCAGTGAAGCTTCAGAAGAATACTACGACAGTATTTCCAAAGGCAATGCTTTAAAAAAAGGCAGTGTTTTGGCAGCAAATCAATTAGATTTTTTGATGCTTGTCAGTGATATTGATTCTGATAGAGAAAATAACGAGTGGATTTATCCAGAAGATCAAAATGATAAGTATTTTCATCATTATGTTGATATTCTCTGCTATCTTTTTCTTAAAACAGCCAATCTCTTTAAAGAAGATATTGGCTACCTCGATTTTATTCAACATCTGGAACCTGCGGTTATCACAACATGGAGTTAAAAGTAAGTGAGGATGGATTTTTGCAGGTTAAATCTGTCCTTTCTTTATCTCTTTTTGTATGTTATGCTTACAACTCTTAATGAGGATAAAATCATGCAAAATAAAAGACTGGTCTGTTGTCCATTTTGTTCGAAAAAACTTACCAGAAGCTGGGAGGAAACTGCAAGTCAGATTCCTTCTGAAGAGTATCAAAGCTGTGAAATGCATAATATTGTTTCCACCTATAGCTGGCCGCCGTCTGTTAAAAGTGTTGATGTTCGCACTGAAGATGTTATGAAACTTTTTCCTCGTGAGGAAAAAATATCACCAGAAGAAATCGGTTTTCTTTATCGTTCTGAACTCGAAAAAATGCTTAAACACGAAAGCCATAGTATTGACTGGAACAATACAGCCATTTATGACAAATGCAAAGCTCATCATATCGATTTGAATAAAACTCATTCTTCTTTTATTAATTTTGAAATTTACTATCGATTATTAAAACAAGGAGTAAACCATGCAGTTGCCTGAAAAAATCAGTGACACTTTTTTACAACGAGATGAGATTCCTGACAACACCTTATTTTTCTCTATCTGGTCTGGATTTAGCGAAAGAGAAGCGGCTCATCACATGGTAAAATTCAAAGGTGATTTTTATGCTTTTGATAGCCAGGATGTATTATATAGACTGCCAGATGACCACTCTTTTTTAGGAATACCAAGCTTTAATAAGATCATGGCTGAAAATATTCTGGAAGATGATATGCAGGATTTATGGAAGCAATATATCGGAATGTCTGTTAAAACTGTTGATAAACATGGTTCAAAATGAGGTGAGTTATGGAATTTGCACAAAAAAATGAATATCCTCTTTTCTACAGTAAAGATGAAATTCCAGATAATACTCTATTTTTCTCTTTACAATTAACTGAAAACGACAGGCAACATCCTGATTCAAATTATCTTTTGAAATTCAAAGGTGAGTTTTATGATTTTTTTGAAAAAGAAATTCCCATTTTATTAACAAAAGATGATTCTTTCTTTATAAATGAAAGGTTAAATAACATTCAGGCTATCAATATCACAGATGAGGATTTCCATAACCTATCGAAAAAATTCTTTGATAAACTACTTAGTAAGAATAAGAAATCATCCTCTTAAATAAATTTTTTTAAGAAATTTAATAAAATAAAGGCTACTTAGGTAGCCTTTATTTTTTGCCATGTTTCTCTGCAAAAAATCTTCCTTTAAGTAAGTGTGATCACTTAAAATATTTCTCTACGAGACCTGAAAGTGTAACAATACTGACCAGATTTTCCTTAGTGCCACCTGCTTTTAAAATTTCAGAAAAGCCCAGATATTCTTTGCGTTGCTCATCCTTCATCTTTTCAAACTGTTTTTCATTTGCAAAAAGAATCAACACATTCTCTTTTTCAGACTGTGAAACTACAGGTTCAAAATTAACAAGCCCTTCTTTAATTTCTTTATTGAAACAGACACCTGATGCAAGTTTGACCATTTCACGTGAATCAAAAACTTTAATATCTTCTGGACCTGTCTGTTTTGCGAAAAAATAAAATTCTGACTGCTGTTCTTCAGGCAAGATATTTAAATATTGTTTTTTTAACTCATCGCATTGCCTGGTAATTCTTTCGTTCACCTCTGCTAATTGAGGTTCAAGACATGATGAATCTTTGCTGAAACAATTTATAAAATAACTTATTTTTTTAGCAGGTTTAAAATATTTGTAAATAACTTTTTGCAATTCAGATAAGTAATTTTCAAAAAAACTTTCTCTCAACTCTGCAAATTCAACCTCAGAGAGTGGAGCTGTATAGAAACCAAAACTATTTTTCATGCCCATAACCTCATTAAAATGAATAACACCACATTATCACAATCTGAACTATTTTTCTATATGTATTTAAATCATAGTCTTTTAACAGGAGTATATTCTGAAGTTTCTGAATGCGATGTTTCTCTTTTAATAATTAAGCCCTCTAAAAAAGCTATTTTTTCAGGTTTCATTTTTGATTTTAACTCTTCAGGCATCGATTTTAACATGGCAACATTAAAATCTACCCCATACTCAACTAAGATTTTTGCTTTATCTTCATTCTGATAAAAAAGAGCATTCATTCCATTAGTGTCTTGTTTGTTTATATCAATCCCTTTCTCAATAAGTCTCTTTAAAACTTTTTCAGAAATAAATGAATGAAATAACAAACCGCGACCTTTTTTATCCTCGTAATTTAAATCAAGACCTTTATCTATCATGTATAACTGAGCCTTTTCATCTGCTTCATGAAATGCCAGACGACCATTTTTTCCTTTAATATTGATATCTACTCCGCTATCAATCAGCAGTTTCATTTTTTCTGGTGTTGCTTTAAACAAACAGGTTCTGCCATGTGTTTCACAGGTTTGGTTTAAAACTGTAGACCTCCCACCCAGAATCTTTAAAAATTCCATTTCTTTTTCATAATGAAGAAGGCTTCTTCCAGCAGAATTTACATTATTGATATCCAGACCTGATTCTAATAAAAAATGTTTAATTTTCCGTTTATTTTCCAAATCTATTTTATCAGTATTCGCAAAATAAACACTTCCTGTATTATCCTTGTGATTAATATCTAAACCCATTTCAACAAGATATTTTATCTTTTCAAGGTCATTTAAATCAAAAATTAAAGTATTACCCACACCAGGCTTACAAAGCTTAGCATTTAATTTCATTTCTTTTAATTTTTCAAGAGGCAAATAATGAACCAGTTTCTTTGCTTGTTCATAATCCAGATCTCTATAATCGTCGGTGCTTTCAATAATGAAACCGTTTTCAAAAGCCTCCTTAATTTCATTCAGGGTAGTAGAATAATGAATAAGTGTTTTACCCTTGATATTCCTGAGGTTTACATCAGCGCCCATGTCAATATATTTCTGACGTTCATGACTCCGGCAAAAAAACAGAACATTCTCACCATTTTTGTTGATATAAGAAACATCGACAATTCCATCTACATAAGCATCAAGACAACCTCTGTTATTACTGGATTTCATGTTAGCTTCCTCTTTTATTTTTTTTATTATATTTTTCTTAATTAAAAAAGCAACCTTTCAGTTGCTTTTGTCGATATACTATGGGCAGATTACAAAAATTCAAATAATAAGGATTGATAAACATTAGCATGAAGAAAACATTTTAAATTTGTTTCATCAATACCTGCACTTAAACATTCATTTTTAACCTGAATAAAAAGATTGATAAATTCATGAACGAAAAGTTCATCCTCTAAGTTATATTTATCAATTAAATCCTCAATATTTGCACCGCCATAGATCAGAGAAAATAAAAATAATTCTATCTGCGGGCGGGTTAAATCAGTTTCCAAAAACATAGGAATATATTTATTTATTTCTAAAGATCTTAAAAGATAATCTTTTTCTTTTAAAACATCGCCTAACTTAAAATATTTTTCCATTTTTCCATCGCTCAGTTAAAGAATAACATAATGACCATTTAAATAAAAATCATAATCTGGTCTTGGTTCTCCATCCTGGTCGCCTTCTTCCATATGTTGATCATATTCATCTTCCTGAATCAAACGAAAATCATCCATATCGGGAAAATCAAAGGTGGTATCCCAGTTGCCATTAAAAACATAATTATCGATATGTTCTGCAATTTCTTTTTTATACTTGGAGTAATCTTTACTGGCATCATGCTTTTTAATTTCGTCAATCAGTTCTTGGGCAAATTCTAAAGCTTCATTCATTATTTTTCTCCTGCAACTTCATTAGGCTTCATTTCGTATTTAAAAATAAAAGGTGTGATTAGCTGCTTATTCTCAGCTTCAAAAGTATCCACCTTGGATTCTACAGCAAGAACCTCTTCCATTTTCCAGAACCATACTGAATATTTTCCAGCAATAATAGCGAAAACATCTCTTTTGAAAGAAGGTGTGAAAATCATACCCATAAAAAAGTTAATTTTATATTTATAAGCAGGGTCTTCTTTTTTAACAAACGAAAAGTATTGTTCTTCAGGATTGGCTTCTTCTTTTGCCTTTCTGAAAATCACAGCATAGTTAAATAATTTAAATTTTTTCATTGGCAATCTCCTGTTAGCTGACTAAATTATAGTTCATTTTAGTCAGCTAAGCACCATTTTTTAATATTCTGCTTCAACTAAAAGTTTTTCAATATCACAAGTAATATTTAATTCATCACTATTTACAGACACATACACTGGCTCAAAGTGGTTTAAATCAAAACCTTTTTCTTCACACAGTTTTTTATAATGGTCAAAATCCAGCATGAAAACAGCCCGCAAGCCAAGATAAACATTGCCAGCCTCTTCAAATCCTTTATTTAACACTTTTTCATAGTTATCTTTTTTATCTTTAGTGTAATAAGTATTTTTCAAAACATCCAAAGCAATCTTTTGTTCTTTAGGATTGTGAATTACGCTCACCATACCAGAACACAGTGAAATATATGCAATATTGTGCTCCATATAGGCTTCACATTCAAGCACTTTACCGTGGATTGAATTAATTGTGATTGTGTTTTCATCTTTACGATTAACTTCAAAAGCTTCACGGATATCATTTACAATAACCAGCTTTTTACTCGGTAATTTCAATGTAAAGTTCATCACGGCACTGATTTTTGGGCAGGCTTTAAAATAAGGACTTGATTGGAAATTTCGGGTTTCAGCATCAAAAAATACAGCCACATTTTTATCACAATTGCGACAATAGCTTGACTCAAAAATATGGTGAAACTGATTCCTTCTGAAATTATGTAACCTGAACTTGCGATCTTCTTCATTATCAAAAAAAGCACTTTCAATCATATCCAGAAAAACTTCTCTCACCAATACGTCAAACACATTTGAATAAGAGTAAGTTGTCCACATATTTTGCTTTTCAGCTTCTTCTACTTCAAGCCATGTTTTCGCATCAATATGTGCGATATGACCCTGTAAGTTAAATTTGATGTTATCATGATTTTCACCAAAAATAACTAAAGCAATCTTACTTGCCAATTCTTCAACTAAAGGGTTTTTGAGAGGATTTTCAGCATCTGACACGGATTGATTCCATGCAGGAAGATAATCGAACGCTGATGGCTTCTCTACTTTATCTTTATTGCTCATTGGCAAAAATTGACTCATTGCTTCCTTATTTTTAGAAACAAAAGCATCAACCATGCTCATAATATCGGTACGAATATCCATGACAAATCCTCTTATCTGATTTAATGCAGTATAGCATCTTCAGATAAGAGATTCAATGATTATTTAGTATGCAAGGAGCAAAACTACCTGAATAAATTCAGGCAGTTAGCTAAAAATTAATATTTCCCTTCAATCAATAATCCAGGAATATCATAACTGAAATCAATACGATCTCCTGATAACTTCACATATACGGGCGAAAAGGTTGATGGGCATAAATCTTTATCAGCACATAGCTTTTCATAAAGGTCTTTATCAAGCATGTAAACCCCCCATAAATCCAGACTAATTGAATCTACCTGCTCAAAACCTTCTTTTATTTTTAACTTATAACCATCGCCCCAGTCTTTTTCATTGTCATTGACAACTTCACCTTTCACTTTTTCATAATAGGTATCATAGTCAAAGTCCATGACGATCATTTTTTCACTGGTGGATTTAATAATATCTACACCACCTGATGCAAGAGAAATATAAGCAATTCCATGTTTCAGATGTTCTTCACATTCACGAATTTTCCCGGAAATAGAATTTACACTGATTTCAAATTCATCATGACGAGAAACCTTTAATAAACCATTAAGGCTATTGATAATCACCAATTCTTTACTTGGAGTATTCAATGTAAAATGCATAACATCACTTACACAAGGACAGGCTTCTTTTACATATTCTGCTGGAATAAAAATTTTGTTTTTTGTATCGTAATCAATTTGAAATTGAGTGTCACAATTGTTGCAATGAAAAGTTTCAAAAGCTCGCTCAAAAATATCACCACGTAAGTCCCACATCGAAAAAGTTGCTTCTTTTTCAAATTCTTCAAAAGTAGAAGTCGTGCTCATCAAATATAATACTTCAGAAAATGATACAATAATCTGAGTTTCCAGTCTTTTTTTAAGATGATCAACATTAAGATTCAATCTCGGATTGAGTTCTGATATTTTTTTAACATTTGATAAGGTTTTGTCGTTTAACCAGGATACATGACCTTTTAGAGAAAACTTGATATTTTCAGGCTTGTCGCCATACATAAGCTCAAAAACCTCATTAATTAAGAGGGAAACTTTTTGATTATTTTCAATAGTTTCTTCCTTTAATTTTGCCTCTTTTCTTTGAACACTGTACTCAAGCAGTTCTGAATGGTTACTTTTTGTAAAGTTATAAATAAGCTCTAGGACTTCATGACGAGTATTCATTTCTGATTCCTTTAAAATATTTTAGATTAACTATACAGGAAAAGCTGCACATACTCAACAAAAAACACATTCATAGACTGATTATGTAGCATGTTTAATGGCAGTAAGGATATCAATTATCTTTACTTTTATAATTCAACCGTGATAGAATCTTCGCACTGATTGTTTTTTGTCTCTTAAAATTTATCTTATAAGGATTAACATGCGAAAAAATCTATCACTTCCCATTATACTTTCTTTAGCATTTATTTCTTCATCATGTTCTCAGCATACAGAAACAAGACCATATTTTGAACCATACTAGGGCATTAAAGAAACTAAAGTCGAGACTGTTAAGGAGAATAAAGTATTTAAAGAAAAGGTTAACAAAATTGAGATTATCAATCAGCTACACTATCCACTTGAAGTAGTTAGTCTTACCGATCCTTTATTACTTATAGCAGCAATGGCTCAAATTGATAACCAAATTAAACATTGTCATTATGGCAAGAATAAAAATTCCATTTTATTAGCTCAGAAAGAGCATGTTTCTCAAGTTTTTTTAAAACCAAGTCGATTTGACTTCGAAAAAAATGAACTCGACCTCTTTGTTCACAAAGAATCTCAGGCTCAAATGTTAACTTTTACTCAAAACCAATGTTTTGACAAAAACAAATCTTTTGACATACTCCCCGCCCTAAAGGACGAGGATTCTTCTTCCTTCGATGTAAAGTAATAGTTTTGACTTTTGAGGAAAATCAAAATTTCTTACGGATTTACTCCAGAAGCAATCCCCAGCAGCCCGCTGGTTCTGATATTAATCGCGGCATTGATATCTCTGTCATGGCTTGTGTTGCATTTCGGACAAGACCATTTTCTTATATTTAATGGCAACTTTGGCATGATATAGTTGCAGGACGAGCAGGTTTTAGAACTGGGATAAAACTTACCCACTTTGACTAATGTCCTTCCATACCACTCACATTTATATTCAAGTTGCCTGATAAATTCTCCCCAGCTTGCATCGGATATCACTCTTGCCAGACGACGATTCCTTACCATTTGTTTAATCTGCAAACTTTCAACACATATTACCTGGTTTTCGTTAACTATGTTTTTCGTTATTTTATGCAGATTATCTTTTCGTATATTACTGATTTTTTCATACAGCTTGGCGATTCTTATTTTTAACTTATTTCTGTTTTTGTTTTGAAACTTAACAGATAAACCTAATTTTTTTCTTTTAATATCAAGTTTCGCCAGTTTTCTCTGTAAAAACTTCATTTTGCTTTCATAAGCCAGATATTTCTTTTCATTGGCTATTTTAATTCCGTTATCAAACACCAGAAAATCTTTTAAGCCTAAATCAATACCACATTTATTCTGACTTACAGGCAGGACTGTGTTTTCTCTTTCATACACAAAAGAAATATGGTATTTACCTGATTTAGTTTTTGATATCGTCGCAGATGAAAAGTTTGCGGGGAATTCTCCTGTCAGGCGAATATTTAAAGGTTCTTTACTTTTCGCCATATATAGTTTTTCTTCTTTCAGGTAAAGAGAATTCTTCATCATAGTGATACTTTGGCGATGGTGTTTCTTTTTAAAGACAGGTAAACCTGCTCTTTTAGCAAAGAAAGCATCCAGGGCTTTGCCCAGATGTATTATCTTCTGTTGTAAGCAGACAGAAGAGACTTCATTTAAATAAGAGTACTCCGGCATTTTCTTGATTTTGGTTAAATGTTCGTTTCTTTCTTTTGCCGTGAAACCTTTGCCTGTTTTTTCTTTGTTGTCATTACTGGCAGCTAAAACCAGATTCCATACTTTACGGGCACAACCAAAACTCTGAGCTAACAAAGTTTCCTGTGACAAAGTGGGATAAAATCTGTATTTTATTGCAGCTTTCATTAAAATATTTAAAACCTTTTTATTTGACTTAATATTATTAATTTTATAGCATTAATATCTGAAAAATCAAGTTTTTATACAGATAATGGACCTTATATCCCCGCCCTAAAGGACGAGGTTTTACGGTCGAGCTGGATAAAGAAATGAAAGCTAAATCCGACAAATCCTATGGACCTGTTCAGGATTTCGTGGATAATGCCAGAGATCCTAAAAGAATGTAATCAATATTAATATTATTCGCCAGGCTTTAAGTTGATTTCTTAAAGCCTGTTTTTTCATAATTTGTGTTACTGCTTTTATATCCTCTTTTTATTTGATAATGAAGTATTATTAACATCATGAATATGTTCACTTATTTTATCTTTTTCTTCATTTGTGATTTTTTTGAAGAATGAATTCTGATTTAATAATAAATTGCCATCTTCAGAAGCAAAATTAGTTGTTATAATATTTTTTTTGAGGAAGTTTATAAATTCAGTATTTTTGTCATCAAAAGCGATATCAATTAAACATTCAAATAACTGGTTGTCCATTTTATTCATTTTATGTATCAGTTCTTCTTCTTGAAAAATATTAATCAGATTTATATTATTTTTTTTCAATTCATCCGCTACATATTTAACATACTCTTTCTTTTCTTCTAAAGTTACATCGTCATCTGTTTTTATGCATAATAAATTATTTAAATAAGATTCATCCTCATAATAAGTTTCATAATCAATAAAGAAATTATCCTCATGCTTACTCCAGTATTGAATACTTTTTGGAATGTTTTTCAAATTAACACTTGAATTAATATGTATATTTTCAAATGTTAAATAAAAATTGAAAGGATAAGTTTCATCATTTTTATAATTGTTTATGATATCATTTCTTACATCATCTTTTTCCACACATAAATGATTAACATTACTGTCAAGAATAAAATCTTTATACTTATTATAAAGTATAGCATCTTTTTTGCTTAAAATAAGCATTGCTAAATCATTTGAAAAATTGTATGATGTAATTATATCCTTAAGCTTATATTTATTTCTTCCTGTGTTTACATCTTTTTCACAAACGATATCAAGTATATTTTCAAATATATCCATTTTTACATCTTTATTTTCTTTAAATCTCTTATCGAAAACCATTTCCAGGAACAACTTTTTATCCCTCACACTTTCACAGAGAAGAGCTATATCATAAAACAAATCGTGATATTTATTTAGGGGCAGTTCTGTATTAGCCGAATAAAACAAATCTTCAATTCTTATTTTTTTGTTTTTAAACAACTCTGCTTTGGTTAGAAAAAATGTTAATTCTTCCTGAGGGGTAAAATCTTTTTGCATTTTTATCTCCTGATAAATCATTTTGATATTTGTTGTTATCTGAACAATACATATATTTTTATCGCTTTTCCAGCAATTATAATCTCTTTATTGCAGTTTTTTTGAGCGGTAATTCTGATAAGCTTTCTGTTATTTTATTTTTTTCTGCTGCTGAATTTATCAAAAACAGGTGTTTTCTATTCTTCGTATAATTTTGAGAAGTACTTACAAAAACAAAACCAGGTTTTTCTGAAATGTCTTTACACATAACGAATAAATCATAGATAAGATCATATTTCTTTTCATCCATAAATTTGTTGATAACCTCTTTAAAAAGTGAAGGCTCTGTAGCGAAAAAATTCGCAGTATCATTTTTAAAATCCTTTTTTATCAAGTCTTCTAAATAAATTTCTGCTTTTTCTTTATCATTAAGATAGTTGTACATAGCATTAACACAATCTTCTATGCCGTTCTTTTCTTTTAATAACATTTTTAAATTCCTTTTACATTCTTTTTTTCAAAATAATATTTACATCAAGCTCTTCAATGTTATTTAAAATTTTTCCTTTTTCTATTTCTGTAATTATTAAATATAAATAATCTTTATTATGAATAAATTCAGAGCTTTTATTTATAAAACCGAAATAATTACTGTTGGCAATTTTTTGTCCCGTTACGAATAATTCATTTATAAAATATTCGGATTCAGAATTTTTAAACTTATTAATAATAGCTTTAAAAATTAATGGTTCTAAACGAAAAACATCCACATCCAAATTTTCAATATCAGGTTTTACAATTTCTTTTAAATCAATATTTGCTTCTGACATAGCTTGCTCTATAAACTCTATATAATTCTCTAAAAATTCAAGTGTAAAATCTTCAGGATCTTTAATTTGAAAATTAATAAAGCTCATAATATCTTTAGTATAAAAATCTTTCAATATTAATTTAAAATTCTCAAAAAAACGATGTTCAGAAGTGTTTAATAATTCAATGCATGACATTATATTTTTTATAAAATTAACATCAAAGTTTTCTTTACTGAATAAATGTGCATTAATTGAAAGAATTATATCTTGCAAAAAATCTTCTTCCGAAAATGAGTTTTTTTTCATTTCTTCAACATAAAGCTTTCTTGTTTTCTCGGAATTTATTTCTAATATATTTAAATTTTCTGTTAAAAAACACATGTTTTTTTCAAGCCAATCTTCGGGTAAGAAAGGAAGAGCATTCGTTATCACTTTTAATTTTTCGTTGTTATTTTCTAATTCAAGAAAATGTTCTAATAATTCATCTTTTTCCATAAAAACTTTTAACAACTTTGTTAATTCTTCCTCTTCTGTATTATGGTAAAAAACCTCAGCAAAAAGAAAATTTCTGTCTATAAATCCATTAGCTATTTCTAATAAATGACTAATATCATCGAAATCATCTTTCAATGAATAGTTTTTATTATCATTTTTATCTACAACCACATCATTGATATCTATTTCGTAATTTTTATATTTTTTGATATTCTTTTTTAATGATAAGTTTTTTTTCATTTTTTATGCTCTCATAATCTTCTTTTAATTTCGTAACTGTTATCGTCATCTGATAAATTATTCAACAATTCTCTCTTTTCAAGAACAGATTTTTTCACAAATAAACAGTTTTTATTTTTCTCATAGTGAGAATCACCTTCAGATTGAGAACTACTAAACTCCTTATACGTATCGATTAGTTTATCAAGAGTTTTACATTCGCTTGTCACAAGTTCATCCAGTATGCAATCAAACATAATCGGATTTATTGAATTTAGTAAATGTTCTATATCTTCAGGAATAATCAGACTCTCCAATGACACATTTCCATTCTTTATGTTTTTAATCATAAAATTAGCATATTCCCTTATGCTTTCTTCAGCATCTGACTCTTCTTCACTGATATCTAAAAGAAAAAGGTTCATTAGTTCTTCGGAATAGCTATCAGGATAAATATTTTTTGTTTTTTCAATAAAGCCTTCAGAGCTAATGTTTATCAGTTTTACGGCTTCTGCTACATTGTGTAACATCTGGCAATCAAATTTGTCATCACAACTTGAAACATACCACAAAACAGAATCTGTCTGATCAGCAAGAGAACTATTGTCAGAAGACACATTCATTTCATATTCGTTGAAATATATTTTTCTTATATTATCAGAATCAATATCCAGGATATTAATACTTTTCCACAACCATTTCATATTTTCTTTTAAGGTATCTTCTGGCAACAAAGGTAATATATTTAAAATAGTTTCTTTTTTTATATTAAGAAGTTCATTAACATGTGTGCCTAAAGAATCTTTCTGAAAAAATAAATCAACAACTTCTTTTAATTTTTCAGTCTCTGATTTTTTATTTTCTTCAAAATGATAACAAAAAATAGCTTTAAAAAGATAATTCCTTTCATTAAAATTAGCTATAGTTAATAATTCTTTCAATTCAGGAATATTATCATTTATTGAATAAAGAGAGTTTCCGTAGTCATCCACAATCACATCATCAATGTTTATTTCTTTATTTTTATATTGTTCTATTTTTTCTTTTAGTAACATTTCTAAATTCCTTTTTTACAATCTCTTTTTGTCATTGTTTAATGCATGATTTTTTAAATTCACTGAGTTTAATATAATATTTTTCTCATACTCTGACATCATAATCAGTTTTATTTTATCACTTAAATTATTATAAAATGATTCATTTTTCTTATAATGTTCCAACATCTCTGTTTCATTATGTTTTGCCATATCCTGAGTGATGTATTTTAAAATATTTACATCATAGCCTCGCCCATCCAGAATATAAAGATCTTTATACCTTATATAATCTGAAAATTTTATTTTTTCTTCTCTCATCAAACCTAAAAGCTCTGATACATATTTTTGTTTTTGAGATTGAGTACCATTACTTTCTCTGAAAGAAAAAAGACGGATAAAATTGTCTCTTATATCATTTGTCATATCAGTTAATGCTTTTTTTGCTTCGTTAAAGAAGCACAGTTCTGCTTCTTTAAATTGATTTATTAACTCAATTTGATTTTTTAAAATAGCCGCATCACGAGTGTAAGAAAAATTCAAACAATTCCTTAAGTTTTCCTCAATATTAATGATATGCATATCTTTATACACACTTTCAATACAGATTTTCCTTTTTTGTTTTTGATTTATAAAAATAAAAGGAATGTTTTTTGCAACAAAGAAATCTTTATTCTTATTGAAAAAATCTAAGGAGGTTTTATTTAAAATATCATATACATAATAATCAAACCCATCTAAAATATCATTTGTATTTGTATCATTAAGTAAAATGTTCAATAATTTTTCTTTTAAAACAGAATTTTCCTTATTATGCTTACTATAGGTGTAGAATTCTTCAATTATTAATTTAATATCTTTTTTTTCTTTTACATTATAACAAAGGTCTTCTAAAATTTCGAAATCATTAATAATAGAATAGTTCACACCTTCATTGAATAAAATCTCATGTAATTCTTTCTCGCCTTTTTTAAAAGAATTAATATTCTCCGCAAATTCTCTATTTTTCATTTTATATCCTTATCAAACTTTTTTTATTATACCATTTGCCAATATTTAAACAATAAAAAAGACCATAAAGGTCTTTTTTATTTTATAGCTTTTTTACAATTGATGTTTTATCAATTTTTTACTTTATCATGAATCCCTTTTCATTTTTTAACAAATTTGGAAACTGTCACCGTTGAAAAACAAACACTACGAGAATAATGTGTTTTATCTTTTGAATAAGAATGGGAATGACCTTCATGCCGCACACAACTTATCATTAACTTTTCATTTCCGGCAGAAGAGTATAAAAACCAAACATAAGCCTTATTGCTATTACTACAATGCAATTCAAGAGCTTCAATAGTTAAACCATTGATATTTTCTTTAAAAATAGATTTGTAGAGTTCTTTCTCACTTTTAGGTTCATCAAGATCAAAATAAATCTTAATCTTTTTACGGTCTGTTGCTGACAATTCAATATCAAAAGCATTACCGCCTGATAAGGTAAAAGTCTGAGTTTCTTCTAAACTGAATTTATCATCTTCAAAACTTTGAGTAATCTTCATTCTGCACTGTCCTTTTGTTTTTACGAGACTTAAACAATTTATCTTTATTTTTAGAAGCATACTTAATAGTATTCTGATCTACTTTATCATATTCTTTTAAAATTAGCTCAATATATTTTTCCTTTGTGAATGACTTAAATTCATCCATCTTTTTAGTATACTCAGACAAATACACAGCATCTTCAACAGGATCTATTGTCGATTTTGTTTTTTCAAAGTGAGCAATTTCAACATCCATTTCTTTTCGGATTTTATCATAAATTTCATCAACAAGACACAAAAAACCAACTCTGGAAAGATGTAAAAATCCTTCCTCTTTACCAAAGGCAATTCTCCAGCCATTTTTTAAAACTAAATTAACAAAGAAACTATCAGGAAATTCTTGATATTCTTTAACTACATCTTTAGTTGCATTAATTGTCTCAACATATTCAACTTCTAAAACAGCTCCAGTTGTTGAAATAATATTCATATTCAATGTAGAAATTTGAATTAACTCAAGACGATGAGTTTTGGCATGTTCAAGATAGCTATTTGTTTCAATTTTCATTTAGTGCCTCATATTTTTGAATGTTAATAAGTTTACAAATTTTTATATTCTTTTATAAAATCAAATGCTTCTTGTTTTGAATTAAACCAGCCCCCATCAACACAATCTTCACTTTGCCAATCAAGAACATCAACTCCTACACGTTTACGCGTAGGATAGACGATGAATAACCACCTTTTATCTTTTTCTATCTCTTCAATTAATGAATAAATTTCATCTATCGACATTACTTTATCCTTACATTATTATTTTAAACTATAAACACGGGTTTTACGATAGATTTAAAAAATCCAGAAAACTACCAATACCACACATATATAATAAATGGGAATCAAGGACAGAATAGCAATCCCTAATATAATTTCTGTAGGTTTTCTTTTTCCAGGAGCATCAGACAAAGCCATTACTGTTGCCATCAAACACATACCTGAAGGCACAATACCTATATACCATAGGACAATAATAACGACTAGCTTTAATAAAATCATTCTTTGCTCCTCTCTAACAATGTCTGATTATAACATAACCATATTTTCTATTCAATTTACTTTTGCAAACTCAAATACACTTTGCACACTCACTTCTATTAATATATCTTTACTTTTGTTTTTATAAAAGATAAAATTATTTTTCCTATGATATTATAAAGGTGATTTTCATGAAAAGGTTAGTTCTCGTTATGCTTTTATCCTTCTTGTCTTTTCAGGCTATTTCAAAAGAGGTAGTGACAAATCATGACCATAATGTGATTGAACAACCAAAATACCAGATAACTCAGTATGACAGCACTCTTTCAGGGATGTTAAAGCGATGGGCAGCGATAGATAACAGGAAAATAATCTTTCGTTCTCATTTTGACATCTCATTAAAAAATATTGATAAACATAACGATTCCTTTCTTAATCAGAAACTTAAAAAAGCAAAAACTTTATATGACGCATTTAAAATTGCATCACAAATCACAACACGAGAAGATGATAGACTTTCTTATTTTTATGCTGATAAAGGAGAATTTGCAGCTTTAGTTCAGGATCTTGATCATCTAACATGTTATAATTTACAGAACTCTAACAGAACAGAATGGAATAAGTACTATACCAGTAACCACTACGATAAAGACTTTGCTTTTTGTAAAGAAAATAATTTGTTTTATAAAAAGAGCTAATCAAAAAATTATATATAACAAGAGCGCTTTGAGTGCTTTTGTTTTTTTAATTAAGCTTGCTTTCACTGAAAAAAGAAATTTTTTATTTATTATTGCATGTTCAGGTTAATGACTTTTTAATTCTCTTTAACAACTTTAGCAGTATTTTTCTTAATAATTGAATCAACTTAATAAGGTGATATTTGAATAATGGAAATCCATTTTTAAGGATTTTAAATGTCAAAATTTATCATACTATCATTAAAATCTACTTTATCCAGTGAGGATTTTAAGACAGTTTAAAATTATATTTAGACAGTCAAAAACCAACCATCAATACAAAAAGAATGTAAAAAACAAAAATAAGAGCATATATTTTGCTCTTATTTAATCTTAATTCACATAACGACTTAAAAATAGTATTCTATTAAATTCATCCATATTTTCTTTTTCAACTGCATCATTTTCATATAAAACTATTTGCAAAGCTATATTTCTTTTAACGAAATCGTAATGATTTAACTTATATAAATCTTGGTAAAAAGGGAAATCAAATCCTTTTAAAAAAGATATATATTCATGAGCTTGTTTAAAATATATTTTTAATTTTTCTTTATCATTATTTTTAAAAGCTTCACCTATTTTTATATTTAATGCCTTTGATTCTTTTATTGCTGTAAAATCTTTGTCATCAATAGAATAATAATCGTCATCTAAAGGGTTTTTTAAATCTACACTTTTGACCATCATTTCTTTTATGATTGAATTATTACCATATTTATTATCAAAAGCTTTAACAACATCATTATAGTAATACTTATCTGAAAATAAGCCTGAATTCATGGAATCTAAAACCATAAAATCAGTATATGAAAAATTTTCTCTCTTAAATTTTTTATTATCAACAATTATTTTGTCTCTTTCTTCCACATTCTCTATCGAAAGTGATTTTTTAGGTATTATAACTATCACATTTAATAATTCATCATAGGAATGACTTGGATATACCTTGTTCAAGTAAATAATACTGTAAAAATTAAACATCACCTTTGTCCATAAAGAAGATGGGTAGTATTCTTTTAAATTTTCTTCATTTTTTTTATCATATGAAAATTTATATATTTCACTAAATAACTGGTAATCTCTTTCAAAATCTTCATCTGTATATTTATTTTCAAATAATTTTTCTGGATTTTTCTTTATATCAGAAATGTAATTCTCATTAAAAGATATTAATGAGTTTATTTTTCTTACTTCAGGTTTAATTTCAATAATATAATATGTGCATAATATTAGAAACAACAAACCAAAAACCAATAAAAAATCTTTGATAACTTTGTTTATTTTCAACATAGATAAATTCTCTTTTAAGATTAAGATAGTTATCTTATCTTCAATAAAAAAATTAAATCAAATTTATTTTAGGAATAATTAACAACATTAATCTTTATCATCTATAATAGCTTTTACTTGACACCAATCTTTACAGAACATCGTCGTTCCATTTATTATAAAGCATTCTTTAAATGCAAAAAACCAAATAAAAAAGCTAATAAACAAGCAATCTTTATCTTTATCTTTATATTTTCCTTTACTATCAAAACATCTCTGAAATTTTTATTTGTTATCTATTGTGCAACATAAAAACCTTCCTTTAGAATATAAGAATTTAAAAGTACAATTTTTTTCAATTTAAAAAATTTTAAGTTCTCTTTTAAAAATAAGGATTAATAAATCATGCTCAAGTCTTTATGAATTAGTCATTGTAAAGTTTTAACTTTCTCATTACGACTTTTATTTTGTCAAAGAAAGGTTCCCATGAAGTATGGCGCTGATAGGGAGAGTGATACTTATAACTTTCATATCGGTCATAATTTTTTGGGGATTCTTGTTTTATACTATTCTCTCTTGATTCTTCAAGAGATTTAAATGTTGGAAAATTAACACCTGTATTTAATGCATCACTGAGATTTTTTGCATACATAAATCCAGGGCGGTTGTTTTTAGACATAACATTACCTCTTTTTTATTAAATTTTTTTGACTTTATTTAATATATTTTTTTATTATTGTCAAAAAATTTAATTCTTAGGTATTTTAGATTATCAGGACGACCTCGAACTAACTTATTTTATAGAAGAGATTCGCTAAATCAACATATAAAAAAGTCTGCTTAGAATTCTAAACAGACTTTAATAAAACTTTATTTTACAATATATGCATTTCCTATGGTTGATAAGAAGCTTGATTGGAAGTATTTAATGAAGCAATCGTATCAAATAAAATTTCAAAATTTTCAATCACCAGCCCATTATCACCTGTTAGACTAAAGTCCCAAAACTGATTCTGTCCAACATTTAAAATCCATTCTCCTACTTCCTGTAAAGTTTCAAACTCCTTCTCTTGTGGTTTGATATCTTTAGCATCTTCAACAAATCGATTGCTATCATCATAAATAAGTTCAAAAATCACTTTAATCGACATGTTAACCTCATCAACGATGTATTTTAAGGAATTACAATGATTATACATGTCTGAGATTAGAAATACACAAATTTCGTCATTATTTATTTGTTAAATTATATGTAAGTGTATTGTTAACATTTTTTCCACAAGTGTTATTTTTGTTAAATAGAATCTCTGTTATATTATACTTTTCATTAACTTTATGAATGTTTTTCTTTATTATATCACATTGTATATATGTCATATCTTTTAACAAAATTCTTCCACCAGATTCATCTTTTTTAATAATTTTAAAATTCTTATCATCAACAATTCCTTTTTCTATAAAGGTATCATTTAAAGAGTAAAAATTTTTCATTACAGATTTTTCCTGAATATTTGGAAAAATAAAAAAAATAGTACAAAGCATTACACTTGTTATGAATATTAATAAAAAAACCGAAATAACTCCGGCCGATCCTCCATCATGATGTTTATATATAAAAACAATGGCGGCGATAGCCATTAATATTATCAAAAACCATTTATCTAAAGTCATACATCACCTCTTATTATTAATAAAAAACAATGGCATCTTATTTTTAAAAATGCAAATAATTTGCACAATAATGCTTCTTTTGATATTATCATATATAACTCAATCATATATTTCAAAGGCTAATCAATGGCTAAGTCAAAAGAACAAAAACAACTGGAAGCGAAGTTCAGAGAAGTCAGAGGTTCTCTAGTCGATGCCTATCGTGAAGTGCAAACCCATCCTGCACGAGAGATTATACATGAATTACTTCAAACCGGCTTAACAAACCTAGATCCAAAAGCATTACAAGTTTATAAAAATAACGGTGTTGTGCGAAGAGTTGAATACATAAAAAAACTTAAAGAAGAATTCTCAAGCTATCCTTTAGAGTTGCAAATAAATGGTTTCAAAGGATGGAGTATCGAAGAGATAGAAGACCTTAAACTTTTTCGCATAGAAATTGAAAGAAAGCATCTTGCCAATCAGATTTCTTCCCAGCGATCAGGTATTAAAACAAAAAAACGTATTTAAAATACTGGAGTTGCCATGACTATTTCTGAAAACAATGAGATTAATGAATCTCAGCCTACAGATATTGAGACTGTAAAAGCAGAGCTTGTTAAAGCATATATTCATTACGAAATCCGCATGAAGAAAATGCAAGCTTTGCACAGCATTGGTTTTGCTTTAGATGCTATCCATTTTTACACTAATGAATACCGAAAGTTTCCTTTAGATATTCAGTTAAAAGGTTTTGAAAACTGGCAAATTGATAATATTGAAGGACTGGTTTCTTTAAAAAAAGAAATAGAAAAGAAAGTCTTTTTTAATCAAGCTCCCGAAGATTTGAAAATGCTACTCATCGAAAAAGAAGAACAAGAAAAAGTTGAAATGATAAAATATCGAATCACAGAAGCATATAAAAATTTTAATAATGCAAATAATGCAAATACAATTCATCATATTCAACACATACCACGATATATGGATCTAATTCAATTCGCACTAGAACAATATAAAAACCTTCCTTTACACCTCCAAATTAAAGGATTTCAAAACTGGGATATTTCGGACAATCAAACTTTAATAGCTTTAAAAAGTAAAGTTGAAAAACAGCACCTGCTAAACCAAATACCAGAACAAGAACAGACACCTACACTTCAAAAGCGTCTTTAATAAAGGTCTTTTCCAAGACCTTTATTGGCCAATTAATTATGTGGAAATAGAATAATGTCTCTGATATTTTCGGTATTTGTCAGCAACATTATTAACCTGTCTATTCCTATACCACAACCTGAAACAGTTGGAATACCATATCTTACAGCATGTAAATAATCCACATCAGCTTCCATAGCATTATCTCTGCCATTTATCATTGACTGAAATTCAAAACGTTGAACCTGTTCGTTATAATCCACAACTTGCTGGAATCCGTTGGCTATTTCACGACCTGCACAAAACATTTCAAAACGAACCGTTGTTCTCCCATTTTGACTGTAAGCTAATGGGCTTGCTTCAACAGGCAAATCGGTGATAAATGTAGGCTGGATTAACAAACACTCAACCAATTCTTCAAAAATTAAATACTGCAACCATTCAATATTATCAGTTGGCATGGTGTTACTTATATTATTCTCTACTAAAACCGCCATCAAAAAATCACGTTCATTGACTTGTTCATGAGTATAGCTCAGGAAATGTTCCAGAGATTCTGCAACAGTAAAACGCTCAAACCTGTCAAAATTTAAACTATGTTGACCAAATGAAACATTGCCTGCATTCAAACCAACACTAACAATAGCATTCCTGATAATTTCCTGAGTCATTGCAATAGTTTGCTCCATACTCGTATAGGTTTCATAAAACTCAAGCATCGAAAACTCAGGATTATGTCGTGGAGATATCCCTTCATTTCTGAAATTATGACCAATTTCAAAAATACGACTCATACCGCCAATTAACAATCGTACAAGATAAGTCTCAGGAGCAATTCTTAAATAAGCATCACTTGACGCTGCATTATAATGTGTGACAAATGGAGTTGCCTGAGCACCACTAGCTACAGACTGCAATATCGGTGTTTCAACTTCTAAGAAATTTCTTTGATAGAAATAATCTCTTATAGAGTGCACAATATGACTTCTTTGCTGAAATCTTCTCATTGAACTTGCATTTAGCATTAAATCTAATTCTCGCTGCTGGCGCCCTGCATTGAATCCTTGATATAAATCACCAATCAGCTCAATATTACTGTTTATCAAACGAATATCATTTAAGAATACGGTAACTTCTCCAGATTGTGTTCGGTCAAATTCGCCACTAATCCATACAAGATTTCCTCTTGAAACATTTTCTCTGAAATATGAAAAAGCTTCGGGCGAGGTTGCATTTCTGATACCACATTGAATAAATACTCCATCCTCATACAGATCGAAAAACAAAATGTTTCTGTATGTTCTCAAAGACATAATTCTTCCCGCTGTCACAATATGTCTGTCTCCTTCTTCAGGCAGCAAACTTTGCTCTCTGAAATAAGCTAAATCTGCAATTCTTTGTTCTACCTGATACTGATACACATTATTTTCCATTTTATTCACCTTTTTATTGATTAATTTTTATTTTCTTACAGAAACGAAAAAGCCCTGAGTCTCCTCAAGGCTTTGCTTTTTTACATTTGTCAGGTTTTAATCGTATACAGAAACCTGGCTCGTGCTAAAAGCAAAGCCATAAAGTTTCTTCTTAGATACGATGTTAAAAAACTGATTCATGATAAACTCCAATAATTTTTAAACTATAATCAATATAACAAGACTCTATCTGAAATACAACTTATTTCTCAAAATCTTTTTGACGCAAATATACATCATCAAATTCAACTTCTGAACAAATCAAGTGACTGAACATTTCTGTTTTATTCCCGCGATCAAGTGTAATATGTGGATTAAATTCATGATTATAATCAAAGCCTACGCTCTGACAATACTCGTGAGCCTTGATTATATTTTCAGAAGCGACCAGAGCTACAGTTACATCAGGTTTTGACCAATATACCACATCAACCACAAATCCCTTACAAGGAAATAAATTCATCATCGTTTTCATCGAAAACTTACTCGTTGCTTTCAAATCACAAAACGACAAAGTAAGATGCTTATCTGATGGGAAATTTTCACTTGCTACCGATGCAGCCATATAACTTTTTAACATCATGAATTTCCTTTTACTTTACTAGGAAAACTTGTGGTGCAAAAGCTCGCACTTCTTTTTTATCAGCATGAACATAATCATCCAGACAAAAAAGAACACCGCACAAATCTATTACGGTTTTTTTCTTGTTAAAATCTTTTAATGCTTGTTCTTTGAATTTTTCATCAAAATGTTTTTCGCTTTCGGCGGCAAAATAGGAAAACTTATAATCTGGTTCATCGCCTTTATCAAAAGAATAGACCAGACTTAATATAACTAATTTTTTTGAACAGGTATCAGTATCATCTACTGGAACAAACTTTTTATCTTCCAGTGAAACAAACTCAGGCATTTTTGTAGTATACAGAAAGCTTTTTTTACGATCCATAAAGTTCCAGAGTGGAAAAGTATGAGATTCAATTTTTAACTCTTCTTCGTCATCAATAGCTTTGTCAACGATCATACGAGCAAAAAACTGCTCTTGCACAGTAACAATCAACTCAGACACTGATTTAGAGAAAAAATAGATTTGGTTTTCAAACTCAAAAAAAGATTTCATTTCTATATCCTCTTATTGATAATGCCATTGTATAAGGACTTTCAAACGAGTACAACGGATTTTTCAAAATAAAAAAAGGAGCCTTAAAGACTCCTTCTTGCTTTTTCCTATATAAATCAGGCTTTCTGAGTGTAAACAACCACTTCGCCTTGCTTACCTGGAAGCTTCTTGCCAAGACGCTCTTTCAGCACAGCCTCGTTAGCACCTTCAACTTTAAAATTAAAAACAGGTTTGTTCCAGAGAGCATTTACTGATTCAACAGCAGCATACTCTTGTTGAGAAATCTGAACACCCGTTTTTTCATCTGTTACAGTTTTCACGATTACTGCTTGAGTCATTTTTTATACCCTCTATTTAAAATTAAGTTTTATACTTTCGTTTGCTTCAATATAAACAGTATATCTCTCTTTCTTTACCTGTACAAGGAAAAAATGCTTTTATTAATAAAAAAGAAGACCAAAGTCTTCTTTTAAGATAATACCTGAAAATTAGTTCAGAATCGTGTCTTTTCCATCCATGAAAGGTTTCAAAGCATCAGGCACTTTTACACTTCCATCTGCTTGCTGATAGTTTTCAAGAACAGCAATCATACAACGACCTACAGCAACACCAGAACCGTTCAGAGTGTGAACATATTGTTTATCTTTACCATCTTTGTATTTTGCCAGCATTCGCTTAGCCTGGAAATCTTCACAGTTAGAAATAGAAGCAATTTCACGATATTTATCCTGGCTTGGAATCCAGACTTCAATATCATAAGTTTTAGCCGCAGAAAAACCAAGATCCCCACCGCACAGGCTCACAACACGATAAGGCAGACCCAACAACTGTAATACTTTCTCAGCCTGAGCAAGCAACTTTTCCAACTCATCATAAGATGTGTCAGCATCAACAATTTTAACCAGCTCTACTTTTTCAAACTGATGTTGACGAATCATACCCACAATATCACGGCTGTAAGAACCTGCCTCAGAACGGAAGCAAGGAGTATGAGCTACCATATTCACAGGCAATTCTTCTTTGTTTAACATTGCTCCTGCATACAAGTTTGTCAGCGGGACTTCTGCTGTTGGAATAAGATAAGCATCCTCTTTATTTTCCAGTTTATACAAATCTTCCTGAAACTTAGGAAGCTGACCCGTGCCATACAAAGCCTGACCGTTTACCATGCAAGGTAAATAATGTTCTTCATATCCATCTTTTTTATGCACTTTAAGCATAAACTGAATTAAAGCTCGGTGCAATTCTGCAATATCATTACGAAGCACTACAAAACGACGACCCGCAAGTTCCGCACCCGCCTTGAAATCCATACGACCTTTATTTAGACCAAGTTGAGTATGATCTTTTACTTCAAAATCAAAATCAGGAGGGGTAAGATGTTTTTTAATTTCAACATTATCATTCTCATCCTGTCCTTCTGTTACACTTTCGTGTGGAAAGTTAGGGATAGCCGAATAAAAATCAGCGAAATCCTCGTTAGCTTTGTTATACTGCTCCTGCAATTCTTTCAAAAATTCTTTTTTCGCCACTACTTCTGCAATGTTTTTTTGTTTTTCAGCTTCATCTTTAGGTTTATTTTTAGAAATTGCATTTATAAAAGTCTGGATTTCCTGAATCTTAGCATTCAGTTCAAGACGAGCGCTATTCAATACCTGGAATTTTTCCACATCAAGCACATAGCCTTTTTTTGCCAGCAGAAGCTTAGCCTTATCAATATCTGTTTTAAACAGATCATGGATATTAAAGATTTTTTTCATCAAAGCACTCCTTTAAAATTATAAAATCAGATTACTACAAATGAATTTTTTGTTCAATCTTTTTATTTTTGAAAACAAAAAAATCCCTGCCTGAGCAGAGCCTTTTAAAGATTAAAAATTTTTACTTAAATCAGAGAAGAGGCAACTTTTCCGTCATAACGACCTTTATAATTTTCCAGAAGGAAACTCATCCAGTCTTTTTTTGTCAAAGAAGGATTCTCAGATTTTTTAGTTTCGAGCAAAGATTCCAGTTCTGATGTGGTTAATGCAGGGAAAAAGGTTTTTTTAATATACTCAACCTCAGCTTTCACAGCTTCTGCTTTTTCTGTATCTCCACGCTTCACAAAAATATCGTAGGAAGCAGTTGTGTTTTTAAGTTGCTGATTCAACACATTCTCAATGAATTTTTCTTCAGTGACGACATCTTTTTCCGATTATTACAACCTATTCATTTTAACTTATATTAAAAAAAATAGATTGGGCTAACGGACAGCCCTGGCTGTTTTCGTCATCCCATTTGGGTTTTCATGGAAGGATTATTTTCGTATACTTTCCATAAACTTTGAGACTTAAACAGATTATTATACCATTTTTTCAACTGCGAAAGCTGATAATCACCTTCGGAATTCAGTATCTTCTCTGGCACTGTAAACATAAATGTTTTTCCAAGGTGATTAATGGTTATAAATTCTTTTATTACTTCTTTGATCTGATAATATTTACGAGCTATGGTGTAGGCCGCTGATTCGTGAACACTTAAACCGTATTTCTTACTGTGGCATAAGCGGCCAACTAATGATGTATAAGCAGGATTAATTTTACAGACCTTTATGCCTTTTCTGTAAGAACCTGCTTTTAACTGTTCTGTCATTTTCTTGTAGGAAAATGATGATAACATCTGATTATAAACTTTGTTTTTACTTTTATATAACTGCTGTTTCTTCTGTCTGAAATCTAAATCTTCATAAACTAAATTCTTTCCTTTACTTAAAGCATAGTCTATAGCTTTATTCATGTTATCAATAATGATGTTTTGCCTTTGACCACTGCTTTTATTTTTTAAATCAAAACGAAAAATTTTAGTTTCTATGATTTTACCGTTTTGGTCTGTTTCAGCTACAGCAAAATTATCTTCATTCATATCAATACCGACAACACCATAAATGTCTGTTGTTACTACTTCTGCTTTTACAGGTTTTAACTGGACACTTAATCGATATTTCCCTTTAATCTTACTGACAGATACTGTAAGAGGAAGTCTTACCTTTGTATCATTGCTTTGATTATTCAGCACTGCCTGCTGAATAATATCATTTCTTTTATCAGAAAAAGAAATGTTATCTATTAATAAATATTTACCATACTGTTCTTCCATGCATAATGGAAGACGAAGCTTTAACTGATAATTATTATTTTTAACCAGTCGTAGCTGAGCATTACTGTTGCCGCAGTTTTCATGTTTTGCACCTGTTAATCTGAAACTGTGATTTCTGCTTTCATGCCATTTTCTTTTCCAGTCAGAATGAGTAACATGTTTCTTATACTGTAGATTAAATAATTTTCTTGATCCGAAACAAATCGAAAATCTTTCATTATCATAATCGTGTTTAAGTTGTTTTAAACTGTTTTCTAATAATGTTTTTCTACGGGAAAGATAGCGGAGGGTTTTTAGTAATGAAGGAAGCTTATGATAAAAATGTTCTTTATGCTTTTTTGCATTATTATAACTAAACCGAATTTTTTCTATTTCTTTATTAACAGATTTAACTTTATCTTCTTTATCTGTAATATAGTTTTTACGGTTAGCCTGAATAGAGTCTTTCATCCCTTTAAAATCTTCCTCGATAGAACGAGACCATCTTCTGTCGAGTTTACCACTATTATGACGAAAAGCTTTTTCTGTTAAATTTTTATCTGTTAAAGATTGTTTAAAGAAAAGATGTTTATAAGAATTATACACATTAAAGACTTCATCCAGAGCAAGAGATTTCTCTTTATCTGGATGGATATTAGTCATTATAGTTATAATTCTTTTCTCTTCTTTCTCGGTCATTTAAACACGATTTTCCTTTAAAAAATAATAAGCAATATATACTATAAATGACAGTTAAATCAAATTTTTATATTACCTTTATCTAATTATTTTTTATTTTTATGAGAAAATTTTCCATATAGCCTGCTGGAAAACACAGTCATAATTTCACAAATGTCAGAACAAAACTGTTGTTCATAAGTTAAGTTTTCCGGCTTATTAATGATAATGAGTTCTGTTTTAAACAAACTACAGAGCTTTACGATTAATTCATAGCCAAACCTTAATAATCTGTCTTTATGAGTAATGATAATTTTTTGTATATCACCAGAAACAATAGATTCTATTAATAAATTTAGCCCTTTTTTATTATAGTTTAACCCAGAACCTAAATCAGAAATCATTTTATAATTTTTAAGATGATGAGTGTCACAATATTGATCAAGCACTTTTCTTTGAATGATGAGATCATTTTTCTGACTGTATGTTGACACTCTGGCATAAGATAATACTTTTGTTGATTTCTCATCTTTTTTGAAGATTTTATCTAAATTCAATATAGAGTATCTTCTGTGTCCACCTAAAGTAAATAAATCAGGTAATAGCTTACCTGATTTATGCCAACGATAAAGAGTTGATAAAGAAACACCAATATAATTAGCTGCCTTGTTTATACTTAAATAGGTTTTATTCATTTTATTTTATCCTTATAATTTTTATATTATAAAAAGATAACTCAATAAATAAAAATGAGTAGGTTTTTAATTAACTGTTATATTCCCACACAGAAATATTGTACATCCCGGTAGGGCTTATAGAAAAAGATTCAATTCCATCTTTATCAGTAGGGAAAGCCTTTATTGAATTATTAAACCATTCTATAAATTTCTTTTCTCCATCATCCTTTATTTTTACAAGCTCACAACATCTCTCTCTTTTTTTATCTATATATTCGTAAGAAAATGAAACCAATTCATTATTTTCCTGATATGCTTTTTCAATAGATAATAAGAACTCATAGAGTGGTAAAGATTTTAATAAGTTTAATTTTTTCGTATTTTCTTCCAGATTTTTATTTAAAAATTCCACTTTCCCACCTCGTTATTTTTAGCAACATTCTCCAATACAATAAGTTCTTTGCTTATCATAATCTTTTTTTATTTTTTAATTCTGAATTGTTATCAGATGACATATCTATATTTTTCATTAACATCTCTTTTTCCACCATTGAATCAAAAAGAGTTGCTTCTTCTTTTGATATTTTGAAAAAGTCTAACAATGGGGAGTCAGCAAAGAAATCATTTCTTCTTGTAATTATATTTCTATCATCACTATAAAATTTTTCTGGTGCTTTATAGATATTCACATCATAGGAGATAGCCTTTATTATTGATAAGGCATCTTTGGGAAGTTCGTCTGTATATTGAACTCCTTTCCCTGACACATTTAAAGTTGCATATTTATAATTATAGTTTGTTTCAACCCCTTCCACGAAATATTCTACTTCAGGATACGAAGAAAATATTAGTTTTTTCTTTAAAAACGAATTCATGAACAAAAATTTATCTAACTCCTGCTCGGCTTTATTTATATGCTCACTCAGTGATTTTATTGTTTGTTCATTTACACCCGTATCGGCAAATAAGCTTATGAAATTTTCTTTTTTAATAACATTTGTTGTATCACCATTTTTCCAGTCTTCTATTACATTGCTATACCCTGGCATCTTGCCATGTAAGAACTTTTTATAAATACCAAATCTTGATTCTCTGTTTTCTATTAAAGAAAATTCTTTTAATATATTTTGAAAATCATTTTTAAAATCATAAAAAGATACATTATCTCCACAAGAATATTTATTTTCATATACAGAAATATTATGCAGCCCAGCAGAACTAATAATAAATGATTTAATACCTTCTTCATCAGTGGGGAAAGCCCTTATTGAATTTTCAAATAAACCTACTGTTACTGTGACCCCATCATTTTTTGTTTTTTCATATTCAAACATTTTTTCTGTTCTTTCATTTGCATATTTAAAAGAAAAGGATACCAATTCATTATTTTCCTGATAGGCTTTTTCAATCGACAGTAAGAACTCATATAATGGTAGTGATTTTAATAATGCTACCTTTCTTGTGCTTTCTTCTAAATGTTTATTAATATAATCCACTTTAATATCCTTAATTTTGTTATAATTAATATTATAGCTTAACCAGAATAAAAAAAAATGGTTTACATTATAATCTTTTCTTTTTATTCACAGATTTATCTTTATTATTTTTATCGATCTTTTGTAATATTAAATATTTCTCCATCTCTGTCGTTATTTCATCGACCTCTCTTTCTTTTATTTCCATATAAGACATTAACGGTGAATCTTTAATTGTTGTTTCTTTATTTATTATAAAATTGACTTCACCTGCAAAATTAGCGACTTCCAGGGGATATCTGCAATGTGCTAATTTTTTTACTTTTTCTTCTATTTCTTCATACACTTCTTTTTCTGGATTTCCTTGATATACAACTCCAGCAGTTTCAATTTCTAATCCCTTAAACGGAAAAAGATGCATTGTTAATTCAAATTCTGAAATACAAGAATAATCCTGAATCATTTCTTTAAGTAAAAAATAGTTAATCAAAAAAATGTTCTTATTTTTTTGTCTTTCAAAATCGTTTAAATTTATATCTTCATTTCTTAATAATTCGCATTCTTCTGAAGATAAAACATGAGACATATCTCCAGACTGCCATCTGTTAATAATTTGCTCAGAATCAGGCATTCGCATCTTAAGATGTTTTTTATATACTAAAAACCTTTCTTCTCTCTCAGTTATATTTTCGAAATCTTTAAATACAGCTTCTATAAAATCTTTATACAAATAGAAAAAATTAAGATCGTTAGCTTTGTAATTTTTAATCAGACTACCATACCTATAAAAAGGCTGACCTATCATACTGAATGCTTTAGAACTTACATTATAATCACGATCTCCTGACTTATTTAATGCCCGAATAACAAACGGATTATAGAAAACTGATATATTTATACCTTGTTCTTTCTCAACTATAAAATCTATTTCATTTTGCATGAAATTGCTATACTCACCGGAAAAAGCACAAATTTCTTTATTTATCTGAAATACATTTTCTATTGAAAATAAAAAATCATGAAAAGGTAAAGCAAGATACCTTGAAATTGAAGCTTCAGCCTCTGCTACTTGTGCTCTAAAATTTATCATTTTTCACCTTTGTATATTTTTATTTTATAAAATTATAATCTTTTTCTTTTAGGATTGACTGGGAGCTTTTCAGATTCTTCATTATCCGTTAAATTCAGCTTTCTTTTTATTAAGTGTTTTTCAAAGTCACTTTCTAATTGTTCTGTTTCCTCTTTCGGAACTTCCATTAAATTAATTAGAGGTAAGCTTTTATTAATTCTCGTCTGGCGGCTTATAACAAAATTATTTAAATTTATCGAACCACCTCGTTTAAAAGGATAAATAACATTACAACTATTATTAAATTTTAAAGAAATAGCCTCTTCAATCTCTTTTTCAGGATAAGGATTAAATATGATTTTATCATTATAAACACAAACAGAATTATTTTTAAAATTTACTGAAAGAACAAAATGATCTATAAAAGAATAATCCTGAAGCATTTCCTTCAATAAAATCAGCTTTTTATAAAAGAGTAGTTTTGCCTGTTCTCTTTCTATATCATGTAAATCTATTTTCTTGTATTTTAAATTTAATAACTCCTGATCAGATTTTAAAAATTCTGCATCCGATAATATATGAGTAAGATAGCCTTGTTTCCATTTCTCTATTATTTTTGTATATTCAGGGATTTTCCTGTGCATATATTTTATATATATATCAAACCTATCCTCTCTTTTTTCAATCCAGGAAAAATCCTCTAATACACTTTCAAAGTCTTGCTTATATTTCTTGAAAAAGACAGGATTGTCAAAACCATTATTAATCAAAAGCGGGCTGAAATTATGAAAACCACAACCTATTTGACCAAAAGAATCGGGATTTATTGCAAAATCCCTCATTCCATATTCATTTGTTGGAAAAGCAGTTATACTTTTATCAAATACTGAAATATTTCCACTTTTTCCATTATCTTTTATATAATTTAACTGATCAAAAGCAGATGGTTTATATTCATAGGAAAAAGAGCAAAAGTGAGGATTTTTTTGATATGTCATCTCGATTGATAATAAAAATTCATAAAAAGGCAAAGCTCTTAATAAAGCTTTTTTGTTTTCTAAATAATTTAATTTGTCATCTAAATTTAACATATTTTATCCTTTCTAAAAATAATTCTTTCTATCGTAACATTTTTATATATTCAGTTGCAATCTAAAAAATTCTTAGAAATAAAAAAAGACTCCGAAGAGTCTTTTAAATTATTTACAGGCAATTTCGATTAACTGCAATACTTCTCATAAAAACGAATTTTCTGTTCCAGGAAATTATCTGGATTACTGATATTTACAGAAAGCTCAGTTTCTTTTAGCTCTGGAGTGATAAAGCCAACTACAGAAGCCAGATTCAGCTTTTCAATTCGTTCCAGAACTTCTTTATGAATTTCCTGATTTACTTTAGTGCCATAAGTCTCAACCAGGGCTTTTGCTGCTTCAAAGTCACCTTCTGACTTAATACGCTGAATTTCCGCCAGCAGTTTACCAAACATTTCTTTAGCATACTGCACATCTTCAACTTTGATGTAATGAGCACCATTCTCTACAACCATACTAATTTTATCTTTATCAGCATGTTCCAGAACCCAGGTGGAAATAATCTGACGATTGCGGAAGTGAGCCTGAGTCAAATCATTACCCAATTTCACACGACGCAACTGACCAATTGCACCATTTGTCAGATAAGCCACATATTTAGCCAGAGCTGCTTCTTCCACATTTACATCTTCACCAAACACACCAATTTCTTTCAGTTTTGGATCAGCAACATAATAAAGAGCCACCGAATCAGCACGACATTCTTCAATCACAGAGTAATAAGTTGACAGATCATCAGCACTTACACCCGGCAGAACTTTACAAGAACCGTGACCTGCAATTTCATGCAAATCAGTATGCAGAACGCCCGTTTCATTACCATAGCGATCAATCACATCCTGATAACGAGCCAGATACAGTGCTTTTTTCAGGGGAACATCATACGTATTACGTGATGAATCCACATTGGAAAGAGTCACAGATTTAGAGCCGTAATCTTCACGAATCCAGTCACTGTTTGGCAAATTCACACCCAGTGGCAGAGAAGGTGAGGTTTCACCCGCCATTGATACCACATTAATAGAACTCGCAGACAAGCCTGTTGCTTTCTCTTTTTTAAAGCGAGCATCTACAGGCAGATTGTCCTCGAAGTATTGAATGAATTCAATAATCTTTTCTACTTTTGCGGTTTGCTTTGGATCTTTGAAAGCCACAATACTTTCAAAATTACAACCTACCCCCAGTGGATCTTTGTAAGACTCAATAAGACCATTGATGAAATAAATGTCACTATCTTTATCCTGCACCCAGGCAATACAATGCTTATCAAAATCTTCAGCAGAACCCGTTTCATAACAGGTAATCAGTGTTTTGATAGAGTTATACTGTTCATCGCTTTCTGTAAATTCCAGAGCTTTACGCAGGCTTTTTACGATTTCCTGCACATATTTACCATGCAGACCCGTTTCACAAATCGTTTCACGAACAATACTACCATCGGCTTGTTTAACCAGACGCTCGTTAAAGCCAAATGGAGGCACTTTTTTACCTTCAACTTTTGGATAATTAGCCTCACGGAAAGCCATCACTTCTTCAGTCGTCAGATTTTCGTAAAAATTCATACCCGATTCTTTTACCACATCCACACCCGCCTTCTGCACAGTGCGGAATTCAGGGATCGTTTTGTCAGAAAGAATTGCTTTGACAACTTCGTAATCAGCAAGGGAAACATCTTTAATCTGCTCCAGCATTTCCAGAGTCAGAGGCAGGGTAAGACGTTCACCACTCATTGTGTGATAAATACCATTATGAGCAAACAGAACGAACAGGGTTTCACCCAGTGTATTTTTAACAATATTTTCAGCAGGGGTTTGCTTGTACAGATTTACCAGTGCAGTCATCAGGGGAAGATTGTGACGAGAACACTGATCCAAAGCAATTCGTTTACCCCAAAGACCCGCCTCAGAAAGATGATAAGCCAGCTTTTTCTGGATATCCGTCAGGTTATCAAAACCTTCAGTATTAAGTTCAACAATTGCGATATCACCAAAACGTTCTGAATAAGTCATCTTAAATCTCCTTGTTTAAAGTTCAGATACTATAGCGTTAATCGCTTTTCATTTAAAGGTATTTTTTTACTTAATAATCTTTTTTTACATTAATAAAAACAAAAGCCTCATGAGAGGCTTCTATTCTTATTTCTAAATTAATCCAGAGCTTTAATGATGTCTTTTACAAGCTGCACACGGAACTGACCAAACTTGCTTTTTTTAACATCCCACTTAGGTCCACCTTCATAAAATTCTACTTTAGCTTCTTCCTTGCTTTTAAGTAAATGACACTCTACAGGGAAGTCTTCATCGAAACCGAGTTCTTTGAATTTTGCCTTGAGCAAAGCGCGACCTTCAATCGCTGAAGTCAAGCCGAACTCTTTCTTCATAAGGTCTGAAGTGTTGTTACAAATCCCAACCTTCTTGTTTGGAACGGCTACCAGCAGTGATTCAAGAACCTGTTTCAGTTGTGATTTGATTGCTTCCATAAAATCCTCTATTTTTTGTTTAGGTAGTGCCGCTTAGCTGGCTTAAACACAGAATACCTTTATGAAACAGCAGAATCAAGCACTTTTTTAACCAAATAAGCTTTTTTCAAGATTATCTACAATACTCTGATGTTCTGAATATTCCACAAGATTATCATGAAGCACTTCTGTATCTATAGAATTTAAAACCTTGTTATTTATAAGGATATACCTATCTTTCCTTTTTATCATGCAAAAACAGACAGGTTCTTTTATTTTTATATTTTTTAAATCAAATGTTTCATGAAGTCTGTCAATTACTTTTTGGTGTGTTGCTTTATAAAGATAACTACCTTCTTCCGTATAAATTAACCTCCCTTTATCTATATTGAATCGTATTAAGCCCATTTCTTACCTCTCAGAAGTTATACCTTACCTTTGACTGTTTTCGAAATTTCATAAGTAAAGGTAGTGTCTTTTTTATCACATACATTTTTCAATTCTGGTATTGTTTTTATTCCAGAATTTTTAATATTTGCACTATTGAACTTAACCAGTAAACCTTGTGTGCTTTTGCGAGTGCTTTCAATAAACATAGATTGACATTCTTCAGAGGTTAAAGAATTTAGGGAAATATTTAAAACCCCATCACTTTCTGACAAATTGTAATGATATTTTGATTTTTCATTACCAAAAGCATAGATATCCTTTTTATCGAAAATACTCTTGAATTTTTCAATGTCCTTTGCATTATATAAACCTGTATCAATCATAGTTTTTACATAGGTCACCTTTTGAATTTCTGTTATCATTGACTCTCTTTTAACATCAAAAGATACATGCTGACGAAAAGACTCATTTGCAATCAAAAGCAAGCCAAATAACAATACTGGCGATAAACAGATAAGGATAAGGGATTTTAAACTTAATTCTTTACTCATTTTTTCAGCCTCAATATCTATGTTTACTTTCATTTTTATTCTTTTTTTTCTGGTTATCAAATTTATTTATTTTTTATTCAATTTCTTTTAATTTTCCATAAATCAGATGAATACATTTGTCTTTTGTAATAACAGAAAGCATTTTTTTCAGTTCTGCTACGGGATCTTGATTATATTTTACTCTCAAAAGATTAATCTTATTTTTTTTGCAAAAATCAGTTTTAACTTTATCTCTTTTTTTATTTGCAACAAAACTTTCTTCACCACCAAAAAGAGAGGATACTCTGAAATGTTGTTCTCCATCATATTCAATACATAAATTCAACTCTGCAATAAAGCGATCAAAGCGAAGCATATTTATCATTTTGCACTCAGGAAACATTTTTTCTTTTTCTACTTCATACTTACTTAAAAATTCATCCATTGCAGGAATTTTTTTCGATTCCTGAGATTCCCTCATACACCGCTCACAATCCTTTCCCGATAGATGATGATCAGGTCTTTGAATAAAATCGCCATGTTTTCTACAAACAATAGTAATATGAGTTTTGTTATTACTGTAATTCACTTTTGAATAATCGTATTTTTCACCATGAATATTCAAAGCCTTTGTAATAAAACCTTCTGTAGTGCAAGCTCTGTTTTTTGATGTTTTACTGCCTGCCATAATTGCTTTTTTCAGACCACATTCAGGACAGCCTCTTTTATTATAAGCATGATTGTGAGGAGACTGAGAAAATTCACCATGTTCTTTACATACAATGTTTACTTTTACATGGTTATTAACATACTCTACTTTTGAGTAGTCATACTTTTCCCCATGTGCTTCTTTTGCTTTTTGTAAAAAATTGCTGAAACGAACATTCAGAGTCAAGCCAGATGTTTCTTTACTTTTTTCCTTTCTACAAGAAGGGCAGCCGACTTTCATCAAATGCAGTTTTGGTTTTTGTTCAAAAACACCGTGTTTTTCACACACAATTTTTACAGGATTTTGAGCATGTTCATACAGAACCTGATCATAGGAGTAGATATTACCATGTAAAGATGCTGCTTTATTGATAAACTTTTCTGTGCGAGAGAGATTCATGATATATTCTCTGTGCTTTAAAACCTAACTTAATTATAGAACACAGACGGGAAAGTACAAGCTTTTTTCAATACAAGAAAGCCACTTAACAGTGACTTTCTTAGGTAATTTCACAACATTTCAGATTCTTTCATTTTCCCATTAAAAAAATACTCAAGCTTTCCTTTTTTATAAATATCTCTCTGAACATCATCTATTGTCCAGCCAAAATGATTAATAAAAATAGGAGCATAAAGGTGGAAAAAATCCTCAGATACTGTGCAGTGAGGGGAATCATCACCTAATTCTTTCAACATTGATTTTATCAATTTTATACCGTATCCATGTCCCTGGAAATTATCCATAACTTTTAAACAACATAACTTAGATTCTTTTTTCGTCTTTTTTCCAATAGCAATTCCAGCCACATCACCATTATCTGATTTTAACACCAAAACAGTATCTTCACCAAGCATAACACGAGGTGCAACCTTGTTAATAAACCAGTGTTCTACATTTGGATAAACGTCCTCTAATGTCTGGATGACAGGAAGAAGCATCATTATCTGAAACAAATTTTTTGCTTTTTCTATTTTCATAGCTCCTCCTGATATAATTATTTCAGGTTTGATTATACAGGAGGAGAAAACTTAATGCTACTTTAAATCTTACATTTTCAGTCTTTTTGTATTTAATGACTCAACCAGACCTTCAAAAAGTAATGATTCTTTTTCCTTAAAGCCTTGCAGATAGCCCTTTACTGAAGGAGGAATAAAATCAGGCAGTTCTTCATTTTTATAAAAAAGTTCGCGGGCTTTTGTACTGCTGATCACATCAATTCCAGGAAAACTCACCTCACTAATAAAATCCGAATGCCAGCCTGGAAATAATTGCAGATAATAAGTGCTCTCATCCCCTGTTTTTCGGCATCCTGTAATAGAAACTTTATCATCAGCTTGTGTTACTGCTTTTACCAGCTTTTGCACTTCATCTGTCCACTCTTCATCTGTTTCAAAGTCAGGCAGAGAAAGAATAGAAACTTTTTTATCCCCTTTAAAACCATTAGTGATTCTTTTAAGCATTTCTTTTCTTTCTTCAAAAGAAAAAGGATTTTTTGTAGTCCTTCCACCTTCTGAGCTGCCAACCAGCAACACTAAGTGATCGCTTTTGTCTAAAGCATGTTTCATCACACTTTCATGTCCAGCATGAGGAAGCTGAAAACGACCAATATATACATATACCTGTTCCATACATTCACCTCTCTTTATGTTTTGTTTAGTATACTAAACAAAAGAGCAGTTGCCAACTGTTTTTATCGTATTTTTAATACTTACAGCCTTTACAATTATTTCTTTATCCCGTTCGACCGTAAAACCTCGTCCTTCAGGGCGAGGATATAAGGTCTATTATTATAGATAAAACTTGATTTTTCAGATACTAATGCTATAAAATTAATAACGTTAAGTTAAATCAAAAGGTTTTAAATATTTTAATGAAAGCAGCAATAAAATACAGATTTTACCCTACTTTGTCACAGGAAACTTTGTTAACTCAGAGTTTTGGTTGTGCTCGTAAAGTATGGAATCTGGTTTTAGATGCCAGTAATCACAACAAGGAAAAAACAGGTAAAGGTTTCACGGCAAAAGAAAGAAACGAACATTTAACCAGAATCAAGAAAATGCCGGAGTCTGCATAAAATAACGAGAAACATAGTTAACGAAAACCAGGTAATATGTGTTGAGAGTTTGCAGATTAAACAAATGGTAAGAAATCGTCGTCTGGCAAGAGTGATATCCGATGCAAGCTGGGGAGAGTTTCTCAGGCAACTTGAATATAAATGTGAGTGGTATGGCAGGACATTAGTCAAAGTGGGTAAGTTTTACCCCAGTTCTAAAACCTGCTCGTCCTGCAACTACATCATGCCTGAGTTGCCCTTAAATATAAGAGAATGGTCTTGCCCGAAATGCAACACAAGCCATGACAGAGATATCAATGCCGCGATTAATATCAGAACCAGCGGGCTGCTGGAGTTAGCTTCTGGAGTAAATCCGTAAGAAATTTTGATTTTCCTCAAAAGTCAAAACTATTACTTTACGTCGAAGGAAGAAGAATCCTCGTCCTTTAGGGCGGGGAGTATGTCAACACCGCCTCTCCATTTAAAGTTTTCTTTTAAAACAGGCAGCACTTCAGTTTTATTATCTCTAAAATTATCATCACCAACGGCTAAATCTTCGATTTGTCGAATACTTTTTTCAAAAAAATCTTCAGAATATTCAAAAGTACCTTTATTCATAGATGACCATATAAGGAAAAACCAGCCAGCCAGATTTTTAGCACATGCAGGAGCACTGCTGTTAAATTTATCAAACACCTCATTTATTTTATTCTTGGATTTTGCACTTCCATAAGAAGGATATAGCATCTTAACTTCAATATGATTGGCGATAATATTCAATTCATCATCGTAAATACTTAAATCTCTCTTTCCATCTTCATTAAAACAGCATTTGCTTTCTTTATTGTTAGCAAATGAAGCATCACTATCGAAATTTAAAATATTACAGGCTTCTACACAAAGCCACAGTTCACAGGCAGAATAACCAAATCGCTTTCCATACTATTCTTTTTTGGAAGCGATAAAATCACATACTCTTTTTAAGTAGATATCCTGCATTGATTATTCCTTTCAATAATAAAAAAGCCTCACTCAAGAGGCTTTTATTGTTTAACAACTACTTATTTAACCAAATTTCAACAAATATGCCATCATAGCTGCACGAAGTGGATTTTCATCAGAAATGTAAATATCATCACTGTATTTATCCGACTCAGGTATGGCATTTACCATAGCAGTCCATTTATTTGTCATTACTCGTGAACGAACACCTAAACCTGTATTGCTTTTTTGCATCTGCTTATGAATCCCGATATTTTCTTTTAACATCACGGGATATGCATCATTTGCAATTTTACAAAAATCATAAGCCGCAAGAGACATTTCACCCTGAAATACGATAACAGTGTCTCTTGTAGGGATATCACAAGCAATATTAATATCTTCCTGACCACGATACAGAAGATGAGCTACAAGCATATTGATTTCGAAATTACTCAATGCTTTGACATCTGATCTGGTCCATTTGTTGGGTCTTTCCTCAATAATATTTTTTTCATACAGTGAATATAATTTATTCATCACAAACTCTCTTTAATTTTATTTGAGCAGAAACCTAATTGACTCTATATTAACTACTTTGTAATCAGAGTACAAGTTTTTTTAATTTCACTAAACAGTCTTTCTTTTTAAGAGAATTGTTGCCACACCCATGCAAAAAGCAAATAAAGAAGAAAACTGAAAAAGCACTGAAATTATCAGTGAGAACTCAATTTTAAACAACGACCACAAGCCCAAGGAAAATAAAGAGCAAGTAATCATATAAAAAGATACTTCAAGGAAGCTGCATGGATTTTTAAAAGGAGGCATTGTCATTGCATCCAATGTTTCCCACCAAACTGATTTATCGTTATACTGAGCATGGATTAATTGAACACTCAAAACCAATAAAAATAAGGTAAACACCACAGTATAAAGAAATAAAAACTCAACAAGCAACGGAACAAAAGCTAAAATGGCTTCTTTCATCATAATCTCCGATTTTAGAAATATATAAGAGACAATAATCATCTACTTCTTTTTTATTATTAACACCAGACCTTAAAAATCTGGTCTTGAAACTGAAATGATTTCAATTAAAGTCAACCACAACATAACCGAAATCAAGTTTATCCATACAATGTAAAAGTTTAATTTTCACAACACAGTTACCTGAAACAAATTCTGTTTCACCAAAATCTGAATTAGAAATACTCCATTTAACAGTATCACTACAAGCAATTTTTTTAAGATCTTCATACTTGCTTTTTTTGCTATCATGTACAGAAACAGAAAGTCCTTCAAAGAAATTTTTAAAGTCTTCAAAAATACCATTAGGGCCGCTACTTAATAATTCTACATTTTCAAAAACAATATTTTTTCCATTTAAAAGAAAATCTTCATCTGTATCAATTTCAACAGACATTATGTACTCATTTTTACTTTTCATAAGTTCAAAATCATCTTTCATTTTGACTAATTCATCAAAAAACACTTTCGTATCACCAGATAATTTATTTTTCTTTAAGGTCTTTATCAATTCACTTACTTTGACAACAGGCTTGTTCATTTTGTTTTCTCTTAAGAAAATACAGAAAGTTATTGTTCTGAAACTAAGTATAATTCATTCAGGAACAAAGTGCCAATATCTTTTATAAAATCATCTAACAACTATAGCAATCAAGGATGCTATGATTAAAAAAATAACAGAAGGCACGACACCTATCAATAAAGTAGTTAGTATTGTATATACAACTCCATTAGCTTGACTCATCTTTGTTGTGTAGGCACCATTGATAGCATAGAATAACCAAAAAATTGTCCAAATTACTGCAATAACCAGACATATAGACATTTTAAATCTCCTTTTGACCACTCGTAAATTCTTTCATATTACATCCTCTTATTTTTAGTTAAATAATAACATCTCATTATATAGACTATTAATGACCAAATTTTACTTTTTTCGGGTTTTAAAAGACCATGTATAATCTATTCTAACGGTTTCATCTGCAAATCCCTTTATATGAGCAATATACTCAGTTCCTGCTTTAAGTTTTTCATAAGGAATAAAAGCAAAGTTATTTTTACCTGTAACACCATCATCCTGGTCAAGGATTTTTCCAGCAATTTCTTCAGATTCGCCTTTTTTAACTAAAGTAAACTCTTCCACATCCAGAGAATGCTTACTTCCAACAGAAAAAGAAATTGCAAATCCACTTGTTCTGTCGAGTTCAGGAAGAGGATCTGGGATTTCATACTGATGGTCAAAATAAGTTCTTACATTTTTTTGCTCATCAAAAGGATAAGCAACACCAATTAATTTTGTTTCACCTTTGATTACCATAGAATCAATAACAAGAGCCGTAAAGTTATTACCACTATTAGCATATAAACCTGCCTCACTCATATCAGGATTTAACATATCAAATCTGTGATAGACTGCTTCAAATAAATTTTCAAGTAAATCCCCTTTACCTTTAGGACGATATTCTGCAACACTTGAAGCCACTTCTCCCGTAGTTTCAAAATCATCATCAGAAAGCCCCGCCTTTAACATTCTTCCCTCTGGATCATCTGCAAAATATAATTTATCACCTTCATCTTCATCATGTAAACCTTTACGATTGGCAACCATATACAGAGCATGATTTTTTGCAGCAGTTAAAATAGCTTCATTTTCTTTAACAGGATTTAAACCTAAATCTGTTCTGATTTTATTAAAGGAAGTAAAATTATCTGCTCCCACATTCAACTCATTATATTTTGCTTCTGCTATTGGTAGTTCATTTAAAGGATTTAATTTTTTTTCTTTTAAAAATTTTTCTTTTTTCGCTATCAGAGCATCTTTTTTAGCAACAATAGCATCATGAAGATTAACATCTTTTAAATGTGGAATATGATCCTTTACTTCTTTTTTAACTTCTTTCAGTTTATTAAAAGGAGCCATAATATGTTCTTTCATATCCATCACATATTTTATTCCACTAAGAACAGGAATAAATATGAAATAAGAAAGACAAACAAAAGTAGATAATATTACTAAAATTTTAATTTTTTTCTTCATCATATCTCTCTTAAAATGAACCAATAATTCTTATTTATAAACACTCAACATCAATAAACAATAAAAGCCCCGCTTTTAATAGCGAGGTCTTATCTTTCAATTTTAAATTACACAATTACTACCTTATTGTGATACTGGAAAATCTGTTGAGTTTGCCCAACTACCACAAAATCTTACACTTCCATTTGTGATATTGCATTCATGATAATTTCCGTCTGATTGTAAAACTGGAAAATGTTGAGCATTCGCCCAGCCACTACAGTACCTTACACTTCCATTTGTAATATCACATTGATGATAACTTCCGTCAGACTGTAAAACTGGAAAATTTTGAGTATTCGCCCAACCACTACAAAATCTTACATTTCCATTACTAATATCACAATTTGTATAATCAGCCATACTTGAAAAACTACAAAACATCAGAATCATTACAAAAAAATTTTTCATTTGATTTCTCCACATTCTTCATACATTTTTAGTTTCCATAAGCAATATTTTTTATGCTCCTACAATAGCATAATTATGAATGGTGTACATCTTTTTCTTAATATTGATTTTTTTGACAGGTGACATGAATAATCTGGAGGGAAATTTGGGGATTCAAACTTGCGGAAACGGATTTTCAATGCAGAGTGTCTACTATCCACCATTTCCGCAGGAGATTAATAATTTTTCTCAATATAAGCTAAATCAACATTTTTAAAGACAAAATCTATGTTATTAACCTTACAGCAATTAACAACATCTTGATATTCATCAAAATCGTTAGCATCGTAATCTGGAATTATATCTTCATGTTCATACAAGTCAATTAAACTGTATTTTAGTTCAGACTCTTGAACTCCTGCCATTTCAGCCCATTCTTTTCTGTATGATTTTCTTAATACATAGTCAGTGAATGATTTTTTATGAGGAGAGGCTACCAGATCACCATCCAGAAAAATATTCCAATATCTGTTATCGTACACATTAACAATAACAATTTTACCTTTCTGTTCAGTTGTCATAATAAACCTCATACAGGATAATGTTTAACAAATTTGGTGCCCTGAGAGAGACTTGAACTCTCACTCCTTTCGGAAACGGATTTTGAATCCGTCGCGTCTACCGATTCCACCACCAGGGCAAATGTCTGCCTGTATTTAAAAAACAATCATTCTGGTACACCGTGCGGGAATCGAACCCACATCTCCTTCTTAGGAGGAAGGAGTTTTATCCATTAAACTAACGGCGCATTTAAAAGTGCCCTGTCCCGTTTCTTAGAAGGTAGGATCGCTTTCGCATCCGCAGGGTCTTACCTGGTACCCCGTGTAGGATTCGAACCTACGACCTACTGCTTAGAAGGCAGTTGCTCTATCCAACTGAGCTAACGGAGCATTTCATCTTACAAAGCATTATACTTTTAACACTTTAAAAGTACAAGCTTTTTCTGGTGCCTCCGGCCAGACTCGAACTGGCACAACCAATGGTCGAGGGATTTTAAATCCCTTGTGTCTACCAATTTCACCACGAAGGCAATGATTTTTCTGGTGGCCCTTGTTGGACTTGAACCAACGATCAATCGATTATGAGTCGAGTGCTCTGACCAACTGAGCTAAAGGGCCATTCTGATACACTTTGAAAGGTTTGAACTTCCAACTTCCACCCCGTAAGGAGTGAATATTTTATCCGATTAAACTAAAAGTGTACTCTGGTGCGCCGTGTAGGATTCGAACCTACGACCTACTGCTTAGAAGGCAGTTGCTCTATCCAACTGAGCTAACGGCGCATTTTATCTTACAGGCATTATACTTCCAACATCTTAAAAGTACAAGCTTTTTCTGGTGCCTCAGGCCGGACTCGAACCGGCACAACCAATGGTCGAGGGATTTTAAATCCCTTGTGTCTACCAATTTCACCACTGAGGCTTTTAAATTTAAGGGTGTTAGCGCACCCTTAAACCACATCTTTACAACACTAACGTTTAACAACTGTGACATTCAACAATCCTGGTGCCCCCTACTGGACTTGAACCAGTGACCTACCGATTATGAGTCGGGTGCTCTGACCAACTGAGCTAAGGGGGCTTTCTGGTGCGCTGTATAGGATTCGAACCTATGACCTACTGCTTAGAAGGCAGTTGCTCTATCCAACTGAGCTAACAGCGCATTACATGTGAATCTACTTTACTTCTGGTGCCCCCTGCTGGACTTGAACCAGCGACCTACCGATTATGAGTCGGGTGCTCTAACCAACTGAGCTAAGGGGGCAAATATCCCTGATCTTTCTCACTGCTATACAGTCGTTTTTCAGCAGAAGATCAACACCTGAAAAAACATTGGCTGTATAACAGCACACTCTTCCTTAAACCTCTAAACTGGTGCCCAGAGCGGGACTCGAACCCGCACACCGATTAGGCGAGGGATTTTAAATCCCTTGTGTCTACCAATTTCACCATCTGGGCAAATATATTTACTCTTACATATCCTGCTTACAATCTGGTGCCCCCTGCTGGACTTGAACCAGCGACCTGCCGATTATGAGTCGGACGCTCTAACCAACTGAGCTAAGGGGGCTTCTGGTGCACTGTGTAGGATTCGAACCTACGACCTACTGCTTAGAAGGCAGTTGCTCTATCCAACTGAGCTAACAGCGCATTATGTTTTTACTTTACTACACCTTACTTCTTTATTGCAACTACTTTTTAAAGTAATTTATTTTCGACGATCATCGCTATTAAGTTTTAACTTTTCGCTTCATTTCCCGTCTTGATGTAAACATATTACCTACTTCTTTTATCACTGTCAAATCTTTTTTTCGTTTTTTTATAAATTTTTTTCTTTATTTTCAAACACTTAAATAAATTTTAAGTATAGGATTCCGACCATTTTAAAGTGGCTTTGAAATTCCTTTTCTTCTTTTTCACCCAATAAAAAAGGGTCCATTCTCTGGACCCTTTCGGTGATTCTCTTTACTGTTACAAGATTATCATCTGTTTTGAGTCCACAACAAATCTCTGCTTAATCTTAAAGCAGATAATAATCTTATTATTATTGATGAGTTGTGGCACTTAATTTCAGACGACATGTATAAATACTCTCTTGTTAATCTTTCCTCTATGATAGTAGCTCTCTTTCATGAAGTCAAGTTTAATTTCATGACTGTTATTTAAAATAAAATTCATACTTTAAAGTATAAACAGTATTTTCTGAGTCGTCGTTATTTCTCGCACAGGTCATACCGCCTCTCCTTCCTTGTGCATATTCCTTTATAGCTTTGACAGACTCACCATTGACAGTAATATCTTTTACATGAAATTTAGTCATATCCATCTGACTAAATATAGAAGGACAAATTGAATTGTTAGTTTTGAAATAGACAGAAAATGTATCGCTTTCCTGAAGTTTTAATTTAGGATTTTCAACATAGAACAAAACATTTCTATCCTTATAGGCTTTATAACCATCAACTGTAGAATTTACAGCCGAAGCCTGTATCCCTAATAAAGTGGCTGTATCTATTTTATCTGATACAAAAAAATCATTGCTTTGCGTTGCCTTATTGACGACTCTCACAATATTATCTTTATCTGCTCCTGCTTTTCCAATCATAATAGCAACAGTCACAATAATAATAGCTGCCACACCACCAACAACACGTTTAACAATATCCATCATTTTCTCCAGTCATATTAAATTTTCTTTTCTAACCTACACCAGACAATATGCTATTTTCAAATTTTATTCATTTTTGACTTTGCTTTATTTTTATATATTATTATTTAATGAATAATCATTTTAACCAGGAATAAATATGATGGATTTCCACAGTATCATTGAGTTTTTATTAAAACCTGTCAATCTCTGGATAATTGCACTTTGTGCCATCGGCTATAAAATGACGGATAACTATATCCAAACGAAGAGAATTATCTATAATTATTTCAGTTATACCCAAAATGGCACCAAATGCTGTGGTGTAAAAAATTACTACACTGCTATTCATTTTAATGAATTCAAAACCGAAGAATTTTTTTCAGAAATAAAAACTATTCGTATTGAACTATCACCTGAAGGGGACATGAAATGTCTTATGGCTGATATTAACGATAAACAACATGTTCTTTCTGTTAATAAAATAGAAGAATTTTCTAAACAGCATAGCAAATAATGATGTTTTTGTAGAAATAAAAAAAGAGCCTTGAAAAAGCTCTTTTTTATTGTTTATTTTTCATTAAAACCTCGGTTGTTTTTCAATATCAATAATCGGTTTTTTTGAACCATGCACAGGGCAAGGTGTTATCGATTTAATCTTGAAATTAATTCCGCTTAGTTCTATACCATATTTCTCTTTTAAAAAATCTTTTTCAGGTCTTACCTTCTCAAGAACAATACCTGTTGTATCATCACTGTGAAAACGAATACTCTTAAGTTTTTTCAGTTTTCCTTCTGATAATAAATTTTCTACAATAATAAATAAATCTCTGCCTTCTTTTCCTTTTTCCTTTTCACCCAGATCGTTATCAAAATCTATATGGGTTATTTTAGACTCATTAATTCTTAAAGCTTCAAGAGCAGCATCGAATGTTTTTTTCCATACTATCTTATTTAAATCTTCTAACGGATCAGCACCTATAAATATCACAGGATCTCTACAGTCATCAACCCATAACCTTTCAAAATCCACAGGAATATCCAATTTTAAATCTTCACTCATAACTCACCTGACTTACCTTGATTTAATCAGCAAAATATCAAGTTCCTTTCTTGAAAAGGTGTAAACATGACCATCTACTTCCATATAACAGATTTCATTATTCATTCTGTTTACTGAAAAACAGTCAGCAAGATACTTTTCTTTTACTTGCCTGGCAAAATCCCCGTCCCGCAATTTCGCAGAACTGGTTGCCGTTTCTTTATATGCTTTTACTTCTGGCATATTCGCACCACAAGCAAACATCATTCTTTTAAATAAACCTGGTTCTTTCATAGCTGTATACATGTTACACTCCGAATTCAACCTTTATATAAGTACTATAACACCTAGATAAAAAATATACAATAAAAAAAGGAGACCTTTCAGCCTCCTTAAATATACTTTTTTAATACTTAACCTACCAGTGGAAGAAGGTAATTAATCAGGTGAGTTAACGAGTAAATACCTAAACCAATCACTCCACCTACAATCGTTCCGTTAATACGAATAAACTGTAAATCATCGCCTACTTTCTCTTCAATCAGGGAAGAAATCTGCTTATCATCCAGCTTTGTCAGGTAGTTAACAAAATATTCATCAATTTTTTGACCATTCTTAACAATGAATTCAGGTAAATAAGTCAATGCTTTATCCTGCACAAACCCTTTCACCTTCTCATTGGTTTTTAAAGAATTAATAAAGCCATCAATCATTTCATCAATCTGTTTTCTTACCTTAGAATCTGAAGAAGTTACATCTTTTTTCAGCATAGACTGACCTTCAGAAACCAGATTTTTTAACAAAGTATCCAGATCGATTTTATTAATCATATTCTGTTTGATTTCTTCAATATTCTTCTTGCAGTCTGGATTCTCATGCACATAAGTAATAAATTCCAAAACATATTCGTCAACTTTAGAACGTAGTCTTTCACCATGTTTGTGATTATATTTGAAAATAAATTCATCTAAAGAACCTTTCAAATCAGGATCACCTACAAAGTAACTTTTGATAGAACCAAACATACCGCCATCTTCTTTTACGATATCTTTAATATACTCAATCACCATTTCTTTGTTTTCAGGATCAGCAAGCCAGCCGGATACATGATTCAGAATAAAGTTAATAACCTTGTGATGAGTGCCTTTCTTGAAAGCATCAATTAAAGTTTTTACCGTGATTTCCTGAACATTAAATTCCTGAAATTTCTTAACAGCAATCCCTTTTAGATACCGCTGCAAATCCTCACCTTCAAGCTTACTTACACCACTCAAAAGCACCCTTACAGCAACATTTGTAAGGTAACGCTTATTCATTCCAAGCAGTTCACCTATTTTTTCTGACAAGGGGAACTTCTTGATAGTCTCTTTTACATACGACTCCGATAAGAAGTTTTCTCTTACAAAAACAGATAAGTTTTTACCTATCTTATCTTTGTTTCTTGAAATTAAAGCTGTATGAGGAATAGGCAAATTTAAAGGCCGTCTGAATAATGCTGTTACAGCAAACCAGTCAGCAACACCACCCACCATTGCCGCTTCTGCAAAGGCAATCACATAACCTAAACCCGGATAACGGCGTTCAAAAATACTGGCAACTACATACACAGCAAGAGATGCAATCAAAAAAATCCCCGCCATATTCTTCGTGTTTTTCACCTTGATATTCCCCTTTAGTTTTTATCGTTTTCAGCATACGCCTTATAGCATAGTAATTCAACACTTTTTTCACCTTCTCAATAACTTATCAAATTTTCATGTTTTCACTCATGCAAATTTTCTATTATTCCTAAAATGCAAAATCTTGTTAAATTTTCATACAAAAAACTTGCTTTTATTTTACTTTAAAAAAATCAACAACTTACGATTTTATTTTATTCTATAAATTTAATATTAATTGTTTATATATTCTTATATTTTAAAATTAATTACTATATTATTTTAATTTTTATAAAAATTCGACATTTTATATTAAAAATAAGCCTTTAAAAAATTGCGATCACATAGGCACTATGCTATTATTACTTTCGTCAACACAATAAGAGAGGATATCCCAATGATAAAAGCAAACCTGATGAACAAATTGATTCTGATTCTTGGTCTGGATATTTTATTCCCTAACAAATTTAAAAGAGAAAAATTTTCTTATCTTCCTGCTTCTTTTAAAGAATTTTATGCTCGTGAAGATGCTTTTGATATTATCAAGGCTTATCACAAGAAGGAATTTCGCCGTGAAGGTAAAACCCTGATTTTCACCATGCAGAATGAAACGGTGGTTTTAACCGACAAACAAATTGATCGTTTAAAGTTTAACAAAATTGTGCCTACCGAAGTTGCTGTTGAAAATAAAAAGGAAAAAGTTGCTGCTTAATTAGTTCAACTCTCCTTTAGCGATAAAGGAGATTACAATCTGTCCCCACTCTGTGAGTTATCACTCATGAAAATAAAAAAACGAAAAGCCTGACTTCCCAATCAGGCTTTCGCTTTTTATAACCTTTTATTTTTTATCCAATTCTTTGAAAATTTAACAAGCTATTGGCATTTTTCTTAATAAGCATTTGTTTGCTATTATAAAATTCTCGTCTGAATTTATGAAAATTTAATAAGGTATTACTGCACTACAGACTGACCTTGCCCCTGAACCTGATTTTCACTCTGTGTGCTCATCTGCTTATTGCTTTCTTTTGTTTCATTTTCAGAGGATTTTTCTTCTGAAGAATTTGTCATTTTTTTATTTCCATTATCCTTAGAGTCATTTGTTCTATCATTATTTTTTGTTTCGTCAGAAGAATCGCCCGTTCTTGGATGAATAGATGTTCCAGAAGTATTATTTGGCATATTTGCATAGCTGATATTTGCGGTAGCTAACCCCATAGAACCTAATACACAGCAGACAAACATAGATACTTTTTTCATAATAATCACCTCTTTGCTTTATTCGTTAGCTCATTTATACTGTTTTTCTCTTTTTTTGCAAATCTTCAAACCACACTTTCAGACTTCTTCTTATTTTTTTCATATTTAAAGCCATATTTGCTTCATAGTATTTTCTGTTATAATTGTTACATATTCATTTATTTACGGAATCTCCCATGCACTTTAAATATTACGACGACCTTAATACTTTTGATGATTTGAAATATTACTTATCACAAGAAGAATCAGCTTTTGCTATAGAACGTGACTTCTTTGAAGTAGCTGAGCACCTTATGAAAAAGAAAAGCCCTAATGCTTTTTCTCTTTTACTTGAACATTTTTATCCTAAAATCATAGACGGTGAATATCGACCTTCTCCAGCGTATCATCATGTTCACGATCTTTTTTTAAAAGCCGCTAAACAACCCGATTATTCAATCTGGATAGATACTTTATATCAAAATGGTTATGACCCTGTAATTAAAAATCCTGATAAAATAAAGTATGGTGAACTTATTTCTAAGCTTTTTCAGGAGAAACTTTATGAACAACTGGATTACCTTATTGAAAAACATAATTTTCCTAAAACTATTTCTAAAGAAGATGTTTTGAATCATTTTGTAACTATCTGTATTCAAAAAGACCCTGTTTCATTTGAAAAATTTGAACCCTATAAAATCTACATACCTCTTGATAAAAAAGAACACCTGTATTCTAACATCAGGGATGAAAATATCGATAACATACTAAAATTACTTTCTTTATTAAAACAATCAGAATTATACAGTAAAGACATTGCTTCCTATGAAGAGGACAAATCAAAACTCTTCCTGGAAATTATTATTAATAATAATTTAAGTCCTGAAAGTATTCAAAAATTTAAAGACTACTTTAATATTTATCATATAGAACCCCTTTCTTTTAAGGAGGTTCTTGAACCCTGTTTCTCAAGAAGAGACGGAATTGAATCGATTTTTACGGATCTTAATAAATTAAAAAATCTTCATTCATTAGGATTTGATGATTATCTTTCTGAAAATGTCGAAATGTCAAAAACGATTCGCTATGCATTTATATCATCTTTCACAAGCACCCTTAGTCATAAAATAGATAAAATGCCTCTTTCTTTATCACAATTTACTTCTCTTATTCCTTACTATCCTTTGGCAGAATACAGCAATAAAAAACAGGAAGTACTGCTGTCTAATTTTATGTATTATTTCAAAAATCATCAGGATACTTCAAAGACGGAAGATTTTATTAATTTTGTTTTTAATGGTCAAATAGACCTCGCTTTCCTTGATGATAAGCTCTTTAACAATAGACAAGTTAACTACAATTTTAGTGAAGAAAGCCTAACAAGAATGAGATCGCTTATTCATTCTCTCTCTGAGAAAAAAGAGATTATTTCTCTTATTAATAACACCGACAATAATTCACCTGCTACTACTAAAAAGAGGCTTTAAAGCCTTTTTTTATAATCTTTTTCTTCGCACAGAAGGATTTAGAGTATGATCTTCTTTAGGCACTTCTTTTAATAGCTTTTCTTTTAATAACATATTTTCATAAATACAAAGCAACTTTTTGGAATGCTTGAAGTTATCTTTCATTCTTCTGTACTCATCTGCATTGTCATGCACAATATAACATTCAATTAAATTTATAAAATTCTCATTATTTTCATTTAGTCTAAAACCACATAGTTCCAATGATGAAAAGTAAGGAGCACGTTCTTCACCTAAAGATTTATTCTCAAAAGATATATCCCTGAACAATTTGTAAAATTTACTTTCTTCAGCTTCACTCAATCTATAGTTTTTGTTTTTCACCTTAACATCTTCTAAGAAATGAAAATACAGTATACCGTTTTTATGAATATGCTTTTGAATGATTTCTCCAGAAAAAAGACCTTGTAAATCCTCCAATTCAAAACCAAAAGAAACCTTTCCTCTACCATAGTAGTTACCACTCACATAGGTTTCTAAACTTTCCTTCTTGTTTTCAATATAACTGATAAACATACATTCTTTCACTTCATCATCTTTTTCTTTTCTGAACAATCTCACATGATTTTCATCATCCCTATAAAATTTTTTATCCTGAATTGCCAGCATTTTATATTCTTTTGATAAAATACCAAACCAGATGTTTTCATGCAGTTTTTTAACTTCAAAACTCTTTTTTTTGTCACCACCATTGAGAAAACAAGAAAAATCAACATAACAATCTTTAGCAGATTTCTTTGAATATGTTTTTCTCAAAAAAGGCTCTATATCATCAATATTCATATTGCTTATTATTTTATGAAAAAGATAATCTTTTACTTTTTTAAGCATCATAATCTTTTCCTACTCAATGTTACAGCATTATCAGATGGTTTAATCATTTCTTTCAATATGGCACTCTCATAAAGAATATATAAAACAGGTCTGTTTTCAAGAATTTTTCTGATAGATTCTGCATCTTCAGGTGTATTATCTTTTCCTATTTGATAGAACATCTCTTTCAGACTTTCTTCTTGTTCCCTAACCTGAAAATAAGAATCTGCAAAGCCTTTTACAAATTCTGGCTTATCTATTTTTACTTCTGACTTCTCAAGCACATGAGCAAAAACAGAATAATAAGCATGTTCGTAATGCCATTTCACTGTTGCCGTTGATCTTCTCTTTATAAGAAATTGAGCATATTTATCAGCATTCTTTTTTATATGCTCTGTAACCTGTTCTGATTTTAATAAATCTGCAAGTTCTTCATTGAAATCATAATGTTTATAAGGATAATTCTGCTTCTCCATATGCTGGATAAACATCAACTCTCTTAAACGAGGTTGCTTTTCTTTTAAATCGAAGGCGAAAGACATGACGAATGCATTATTTTTATAAAAATCTTCATTATTTTTAAGGAAGGATTCTTTTTTGTTTTTATTAAAGGTATCAAACCACACAAACAGTTTATTGGCTTTATCCGTCATATTTCTGTGTTCGAGATTTAAAAATTTAATAAAATCTTCATAACTTAATTCTTCTTTTTTACTATAATGCTTTTTTAAATAGGACGGAAGATGGTCAACAGTTATTGTTGCCATTTTTTCTTCCCACAAAAAATCTTTAATTCTTTTCAGCATACAGACATCACCTTTTAAACTTTATATTTTATTATATTCATTTCTGCATTTTTTGTATACATAGAGCAGGTTAACCTTTTTTCAAAAAACAGGTATTTTCTTTTGAAATTTATTTTAAACCTGTTATTGATATAAAATCGTTTTATTTTCAGATTCAGAGAAGCCATGAACACTATTAAATTTTATTTAACAAAACATTACTCTTTTAAAGAAAGCTTTGTTTTCTTTTTACTTTTATCAGGCCTGTATATTTTTCCTTTTATCAACAACAATCTTCCTTACAGAGATGATGAGGTTAGAATACTCAGGGGAAATAACTGGGGAGGATTAGGTAGACAAATGGCAGATATTTTAATGAATTCTCTGTCTTTTTCTTTTGACACTCTCGCTAATATAGCACCCCTTACATGGATACTGACTCTGTTATTGTTTTCTGGCACTTTATCCTTTTTTATTCACAAATCGCACTTAAAAAAAACTTTCTTTAATCATATTGCAGTTTCTTTCATTCTTATAAATCCTTTTTTCTTGCAAAACTTAGCCTACCAATATGACTGTTTAACTATGTCTTCTGGAGTTTGTCTTGCTCTTATAGCCTTTATTTTTGATTTTAATAAAAAAAGAAATTTATTTTTTTCATTATTGATGCTTACAGCAGCTATGTTTTTCTTTCAGCCTGTCTCGAATATTTTTATTTTACTGACAGCTCTTAATTTGCTGGTGGATATCAAAAACCATGAACAGAAGTTCAAAGACACAGCTAAAGCTTTTGTTATTTATACATTATCTATTTCTCTCTATTACATCCTATTTAAAAGTTTTTTTGATTATGCCTCTGCAAATCGTTCCGGTATAGCACATTTAAATGAAATACCTTCTGTTATTCAAAATGCACTGTGGATTTTTCACCAATTCTTTAAAGATTTAATGTTTTCTGTTGGGGGGATATTCATTGCTATCGTTATAATTTTTGCAGTTATTGGATGGATTGTGGATTTATTTAAAAGTGGATTTACTTTCTCTATTGCTCTTAAAATTATTGCACCTGTTATTATTCTTTTTTCATTATGGGGACCTTTCATTTTGCTTGACGAAAGCTTTGCAAGACCTCGTGTTTTTGTCACCTTTGGTTTTATCATAATGAGTCTTTTCCTCATTATTGAAAAAAACATGTCGGCTGTTAAAAATTTCAATCTCATTCTTGCTGGAATTGTATGTGCTTATTTTATTTCTCTCTGTTATCAATACAATCAACTTGCATTGCAGGAATACAGTTACAATAAAATGTTAACGGAGTGGATTTCTAAAGATATTAATGATGATAAAAATCTTTATTCAAAAAATACAGTTTATCTGAACAGCCACCCTGATTATTCACCAGCAGCAAAAATCACATTACACAACAACCCATTTTTGAAATATATTCAGATGCCTTATTATAATTGGTTTTCTCGTTATTATATAGAAAACAGGGGTGTTCAGCATATTTACAAAGATTTAAATAATGTGGATGATGCTTATGACTGGAAGGCTATTTGTCAGGATAAAAGTGCTAAACTTATAAAGGAAAATCGATATTACAATATCTATCTCATCAGTAATCCTCGTCTTGCGGCAGGGAATCAGGAGCATGTTTCTGTTTGGTTTAAGCGAAATGATAATTTATGCCTGGATAAACCTAACACTGTATTTAAAAGGAACCTCTTTTTCTACGAATAAGATAAATTTTGCAGACATCTTGCAGTAAAAACTTGCAAAAAGAGAGTAAAAAGCACTATAATCAGTTATTGCTTTCATAAAGAGATTTGAAAAATGACTTACTCTCAGGAATCACTTAACAAACTTTATCAGTTTAAGTCAGAGAGAAAATACATTGAGATGATGGCCCTTTTGGCAGACCTCAATGGCGGTGAGCTTTTATCAACAGAGTATGTGAGCTATAAACACCAGTATGAGTTTCTTTTAAAGAAGGGAGATAAATCTACTTGCTTCTTTCGTGGATTAAACTCTATCTGTCAACACGAAAATTTTAAATATGCTTTCCCTCAATCTATTGAGAATGTTCACAGAAAAAATGAATCCTCTGAGTCTAAATACCTCAAACTAAAAGAAAAAGCTGTAGAACTTGGAGGAGAGCTGCTGGAAAAAGAATGGCTTGGGTGTAGTGTCAGGCATCGTTTTAAGATTTATAATGAAGTAGTTATGCTTACACCTAAAGAAGTAACAAGAAGCGGGCTGGCTACACCTTCTCGCGGGCTTATTACTGAACCTCTTATTAAGCAGGTTTTTGAACACTTGTTTGGCTATTCTTTTAATAAAAGCCGTCGAGTTCTTACAACAGATTTAACCAATTCTACAGCCGCTCTTGAACTTGATGGCTATTGTGAAGAGTTGAAAATTGCCTTTGAATATCAAGGTCATCCTTCTCACTGGAGAAAAGATCATGAACGTTATGAACAGACAGTTGCCACTGACAAACTAATTTATATAAAAAAAAAGGTCTTTTTTTATTTATTCTTCTCAGGCTACTTTTTTAATTTTTTTCTTCATTTTTTCATTGCGGTTTTCGGAGTAGAAAACAACAGCAGGCAAAACAATAATAACGATCATAATCATAACAAAAACCTCCATTTTCAAAAGACACAAAACCACTACCATTAAACTATTAACGGGTTGTTCGCTTTCGACTTCGGAGTTCCTTGTTGATCATGATATTCACCTTTTCATGTAGTTCTTTTAATTAATAAATATATTATAGAGCAATTTCTTTATTCGGGCAACCATTAATGATTATTTTTTTCATGCTTTTCCGATATTGCTTTTTTTCCTATGTATTTTCCAGTGTATCCCGTTAGCTTTTCCATTGTATATTTGTAATAAAAGTCCAGATACTCATCATTCAGGGTTTTTAAAAGTTTACTTCTTTGTCTGTCGAGTATTTCTTCTTTTTCGACTTTTTCTTCTTCCATTACTTCATTGATGTTTTGAAGCCAAAAACTATATTCTTCTTCAGTCATATCGGGTTTTTGTTTTTTTGCTTCCCTGAAAGGCAATATATCCATTTTAAGCTCATGAACTAATAAAGCTGGATTTTCAGCATAACTTTCAGCCAATATATCCTGGTTTTTATCAATGCTTTTACCCAGACTCGCCATTTCCAATCGGTCTATAATACCATTAATCTCTTTTTCCGTTTTAAGCAGGTAAGGAGCATAACCTTTAACCATCCATTTTTCAACATATTCTTTGAATTCTGTTGCTGAGTTTGTTAAGACTTTTCTGTATGCCACTACAGGGGGGATATATCTTTCTTCATAGTCATCATACAAAAACTCTTCATTAGTCAATTCTTCATTCCTGTCTTTTATAAACATACAATAAAAAGTTTTTGTCCTTGAGAAGAATTTTTTCTGTCTAACTATATCGGTGTATTTCATTTTCATAAATCTTTTTCTGTATCTGATAAAAAAATCCAGAGACAGTATATAATCTATATCAGAATGATAATGTTCAAAATTTTCAAAAAAGTGATTCATATACACAAGCTCATTATCAGCTATTGCCACAAAAGATTCACTTTTGTAATACTTTTTAAAATCTTCAGGTATGACCTCTACTTCTATCCTGTCACTGTCTGAATATACTTCTTCGAAGTTACTTTTGGTAATATAAAAAACAGTGTCAGGACGAAGGGGAAGTTCTATAGCATCATCTCTGTCTTGTTTGATTTTCAAAGTATTTAAAGGAAATACCTCCTTTAGTTCATTTTTGGAAAAAAACATCAATTTCATTTTTTATGGTATTCCTGTTTATTTATATTCTCTTGTAGATATAACAGCTTATTTATTAAATATCAAAAAATGATTTAACACAATAACCACAGGAATAAAAAAAGAGAACCGAAGTTCCCTTTTTTAACAGCCTATACTCAGCTTAGTAGCGTGGACAAATCAATCTGTTCAACTTCAGAATTTTCATTTTCCAGTTTAAAAACAAATCCTTTACCATACACAGGCTGATCTTTGTCCGAATACACAAAAGGCACACCTGATTCACTTTTTACAGCATACTTAAGTAAATCAGCAACAGATGGCTGAGCATTCATGTATTCTTTCAGCGGTTTTAAAAACTCCCTGATTTTTACAATATTATTACCTGCTCCTCTTACATTAAGGAAAGGGAAAGGCATATCAAGACAAATCAGTTTTCTGTTTTTAACATCCAACAAAACAACGGCTTTGTTAAGAGCATTTCCTTTTACTTCAAACTGCAATTCCACCTTGGAAGGTTCAAACAACTCACCTTTATTCTGATCATTCAGATATTGCATACAGGCAAATACCTTGTCTGTTCCAGAGAAGGGGATTGAATTGTAGCACAGCAAAGTCCATACCGCATATTCATAACCGTGTTCAGCAAGCTTATCCAGATTAACATCAATAAGCTGAGCTGCTTTTCCTTCTGCTGAAGAAATATTCGTCGGATCACCTGAGAAAACAGCGACATCATTCTTTGGTGAAGGTCTGTCCCAGCAACATGCACAGTCATCATACTCACTATCTTTATGGATAAAGTTCCAGCTATTATCAAACCAGATATTTTCAGAAGATGTAGAAATCCAGTAGCTTGCTGTTCTTAAAAAATTAACATGTTCGGGAATATCAATTACTGTTCCACGACCCATTGATACTTCCTGGTCATTTGCAGGCAAATAAACCTTATCCATACCTTCAACTTTACTTACACCTTCTGGTAACAGAACAGACATTTTGCTGTAGAGCACTTTTTCAAGAGCTTCAGTAATATCAGCTTTATCATCGGGGGTAATCGCCACTTTTTCATTTTTAAGCACTTTTGCTTTTTCAAAAGTTGAGTGTGCACGACCCAAAACAAACTGGTTATCATTAACAGTTTCAATATACTTTTTAAATTTCAGCAACTGATAAACTGTGAATTTCTCTAACACTTTTTTCAGGGAAGCAATTGCATCAACAGAATTAATTGCATACATTTCGTGGAACTTTCTTAAAAACACACCCGGACGACTTTGCAGTAAAGCAAATACTTCAGGATCGTTTTTTAACACTTCAACTTTACTGTTAAAAGATTTAACTTCACCATTATACAGTTTGTCATAAATAGCTGAAACAGGCTTAGCCCATGCAAAATCACCAGGACGAAGGGATTTAAAGAAGCTTTTGAATGTTTCTTTGCGACGAGCGATATCCTCGTCATACTCTGATACATCGAGCATCATTTTAAGCAGTTGCTTACGCTCTGCACGAGAAAACTTGAAATACCCTACTTTTACATTCAGGTTTACTTCTGGATTAAAAAGATAAGCCCCAAAGCGTAAGATGTCTGTATAATTCTGAGCAGAAACATCCAACCCCGATTTAAAAGCAGTTGCCGCAATAAAAGCTCCATTTGCTTTAAAGGCATATTCACTGATGTCCACTTTCTTTACAGAAAGCTCTGACAGTAAGAAAGAAACCCACCCTTTCTCTTTTTCAGTTAAAGTTGCTTTTTTGGTTTTAAACCCATCAAAAACAAATTGTAAATCACCGGCTTTTTCACACTGAAGCACTCTCAGGTTTGAAAGCTTACAGGTATCTTCCTCACGAGGTTTTTCATCTTCTGTAAAGAATGACTTATCCACACCAAAATACATAGCAATCTGGTTAAACCAGTATTCTGCTTCAGACATATTCAGAACTTCTGCGGGGAAGTTTTTATACACCACCCCTTCTTTTGCATCCTGCACATCTTTAAAAAATTCTTTAAACACGTCTTCTGACTCTTTCCAGAAAGCAACAAGTTGTTCTTCCGTAGACACATTCAAACGAGCAAGCATATCCATTGAAGGAATAAAGCCATAATAAGCCATATTATTTAAAATAGTGGCCACAAGTGATTTTTCTTTTTCACCAGTATGGGAAGCATTATCTACAGATAAAGAATTTACAGACAGGATGTTTTTAGACAATAGAATTTGATTTTTCATTTGCACCTCAAATAAATAGTTAAAAGATTTTCAATTTTGTTTTTGAACAGCAATAAGTTAAATTTATATTATTTATCTGAGGATATAGTGCTTTCTGGAAAGCAACACGGTAATCAGCCAGTTTTAAAAGGTAGAAGTAACCGTAAAAAGCCAGAAAGCACTATAATGATGCCCGAGTGGTCAGGAAATGTCAACCAAAATTTTTTTAGTTTTCACGACATCTCTGACCTGAGAAACGCACTATACACTATTTCTTTTTCAAATGTCAAATATTTTTAAGAAGGAATTTCATCTGGCTCTACTTCGGGTAATTCAAACATGATTTTTTCCTGCACTTTCTCATGATAAAGCACACCAGAGTCCACTTTATCATAACTTCTTCTTTGGCTCTTTTGTAGCAGTCCATTAAAATTATTCACATCTTCATAACCAGGAAGCTGGCGTAAATATTTTTTTATTTTAAAACGACTTTCAATATCCAGATTTGAATCGGTACTGAAGTTTACAAGGTTGCTTATTTGCAAAGATTGATTGTAGGTTTCGACGGTGAGCAGGAACCCAGACTTCCTTAAGCACACCAGTGAAAAAGACAGTGCTTCTATTAAATCAATACACAATCTTTTTAATTTAGGTTCTGCTATTCTCTCAACACCTGTATGTCTGGTTAATGTTTTTATCAGTTGTGCTTCTGAACCCGCTTTTAGAAGTTTATTTAAGCTATTTATATCTAATTCTGTTAAAAGTTTACTCATTTATTTTCAAACTCCTCTTTTCTTTTTCAGATTAATAGAACACATATTATTTTTATTCAAATAATTCTACTTCTTTAGAAAAAGAAAACAAGAACAAACATTATTTCTTTTTTAATTTTATTGATTTAAATTTCATACCGTTACTTTGAGTTATTATAGATTTTATTCTTTAGGCTCTTTTATACTTTTTATAATATCTTCCAGACAAAGATCACATAAGTCTAAACTATAGCTATCACCATCTGAAGGTGAACCATAGCCATAGCAACCTGCAATTGTTCGACCACTCAAATAAAAACTGTTTGTTTTTTCATCTTGAGGAATGTCATCCGAGTTAAATTCTCTACGACATTTATCACAAATACAGGCTGATACAACTTGTTTTTTTATATTAATAGTTTGCTTCACAATCATTTTTCACCCCCATTTTTTCTAAAACTTTAGCACATATTTATCCTCTTTTATAGTTATTTTTTTATGACATGTTATAATTATTTTATAACTAATATAAAAGGATTCACCATGTCTGATAAGCAAAAAGAAAAGGATTTAAAAGAATTAACTTCTTTTTCAAAAACATCACTTAAAAGCAAATTGAGTATTGCTATAGAAAAAAACGATCAGGATAAAATCAACGAATTGCTTTCTTTAGCCGAGAAAAATCATTTCGATATTACCAATCATTTTAACACCAATGATTATCAATATCACACTGTTATTAGTTCTATCATAGACCGCTACATTAAAGATTTCAAAGAACAGGATAAGGCTCAGAAAAATTTTTATTATACTGATAAAACATACGATATTGATTTTACTCTTTTAGACTTTTTTTTAGAAAAAGGATTAAAACTGGAAACTGTTTTTCCTGTTATGGACATTCAAAAAGATTTTTTTGATATCTTATTTTCTAAAGATTTCTTTAATATTTCAAAAAAAAGAGCTAATTATTTCTACGAAGGTCTGCTCTCCCGACTTGACCTGAATAAAACAAATTATAGCCTTGATCGTTATATGAAGCTTACTAAGCATAATGTATTTAGAAGAGAAATCAGAGGACAAAGAAAAGAATTACAGAATGCTGAATTATTTGAAAAGATACTCTCACATCACAGAAAAAATAACATTACTCTCCATGTTCAGGAAAGCGATCTTAAAAATCTTTTTCATTTTACAGAAGAACATAACCTTTCTCTTTCTAAAGAAAATATCAAATTCGTTCTTGAATCATTTGAAAAAGACTCTTATCTTAATAATGAGAATTTTGAGTATGTCATTCGATTACTTCTTAAGATAAACAGTTTTGATTATGCTCTTGCCTTTTTGGAAGAAAGAAACATCGACTTTAATGAGCAACTGAATAAAAAATATAAACCCTCTGTTTATTCTAACCTCGAACATATTCCTCTGATGGCCAAACTTATTATCAGTCCTAATGATAAAATGTATAATTCTTTACATGAACATCCTGTTTTAAACAGTTTAAGTGAGCATTTTAATTTTAAATATGTAAACACTCTTTTTTCATCCATATTTAAAGAACAATACTACTTAAGCAATAATAACTATTATTCAACAAATGATCAAGAATTACATAAAATGATTAATAAAGGTATGGATTTTTATTCTGAAAATCCCGAAACAGGCATTAATATTTTTGACTATGCTATGACTCATCAATCATCTCGTTTCTTTATGAAGTATTATAAAAAAGAAAATGGGTGGGATATTAATGATGAGAACGAGCAAGGGTTGAATATCCTTAATAAAATTATCATTAATTATGATTTAGCTTCTATGAAAAACTCAGAAATATCAGGTTTATCAAATCATTACTTTATCGATATTTTAAAAGAAGAGTATAAAGACTCTTTTATCCCAGATCATTTTATTAATACTTTATTATCATACCCAGAAAGCTTTTCAGCAAAAACTATTTTTGAACAGATTTACAGTTATGCAAACCCTGAATTTAAAGATGAATATGGCAATGACATTAAAATGGCTTATTTCAGATTTCCTCTTCACAGACATCAAAGTGTGCATATCCCTGCGGGCTATATGGAAATGGACAATGTTGTCTTAAATAACAATGGAGAATGTTTTTTACATGTTGCTTTTAATAACCCTAATTATAACAATAAAACAGAATTACTTTATGAAGTTATTTTAAATGAATCCGGTATTTATCAACATATTGATAACTCTGGTCATAATTCTCTCTATTATTTCAAAAAAAATCAGGGTTCTGATTTATCTTCGCATCTTACTTTTGGTAAATTAACCCGGATTGTTAACCATATACCTGCTGATATTTTCTTTGATAATAAAAATATACAGGGTCATTCTTTTTCTGAAGTACTTCTTTCTTACTCATCCTTAAAGCCTGATGAAAAAATACAATTTGACATTCTTATAGAGAAGAAGACTATAGAATACTCCTTACTTCAGACAAAAAAGTTAAATAATGTGGTGGAGTCTTCTGCTGAACAAGAAAATACACCTCGTAGTAAAAAGAGGTTGTAATCATTTTTCTGAAGAAGTGGACTCTAGAGAGCGAACGGTAAAATACTGACATATTTGTTTAACAAAAGAGGTTGTTTTAGCAACTTCTTTTTTTATTAAATTTCTTAACATTTTTAATTCAAAAAGACAAAGCCACTGTAGTATATTTTGCAAATATCTAATATTTATTAGTAGATAATGTATCATATTACGATTATAATATGTAAATTACTATTTACTTAAAGGTGCAACAATGCCAACAGATCAAAGAGAAACAAAAATCCAGGAATTAACGGATTTTCATCAAAAAACACTAAAAAATAAATTCCATTTAGCTATAGAAAGACATGATTTTCAAACCATTGATACACTCATAGCAGAAGCTAAAAGTAGCAATTTTGACATCATTAACCATGTCAGTGTTGATGGCGAGCGTTATTATTCTACAATGGATTCTATTTTAAATGCTTATGCTCAATTCTTATATGAAAAAACCAAAAATCAGAATAATGATAAGACGGTTGATTTTTCCCTATTCGACAAGCTTATCCAAAATGGACTTGAACTGAACAAAACCTATACTGTTGGAAATGAGAGAAAAGACATTTTTGATTCAATATTCAGGTTTAATTTTGCTCGCATACCTTCTTCAATTAAACAAAACTTTGAAGATGGATTGTTATCCAGAATTCCTGTAAATGAAATGAACCTTAGTCATTATTTAGATGTAGTAAACAGTAATAGTTTTAATATTGCTCCTAAGAAGGACAGGAAAAATCCCATTTTGCAACAAATAGTTAAAAATTCATATCTTTTTAATTATTTTACTGACAAACATTTTAAAGAAGGTATCCCACTAAATACAGGGAAAGATGATCTCAAATCACTTTATTTATTGATAAACGAGGGTACAGAACTCTATGCTCTTTCCTCTCAAAAAATTAAAAATATTCTTGATTTATTTAAAACAGAAACCTTAACAGAAAATGATAATTTTGAGTATGTCATGCGTTTACTTATAGAAGCAGACGATAAACAATATGCACTTAGATTTTTAGAAAAACATAATATTGATTTTAATTGGGAAATGAACAAACTTTATGGTGTCAAACATTATGATGTAACTTATCCTGAACTTCCGCTTATGGCAAAATTGATTATTAAAAATAACGCTAAAGTCTTATCTTCAACTCTATATGAAGGTGAGGTTCTTTCATTCCTTTCTGATCATTTTAAATTCAAATATATTAATACTCGTTTTTCTTCTGTTTTTATTGAAGAATATTATTTATCAAAAAATTTACAGTATCCTGAATATAACAATGAAGTTCTTGAAAGAATGATTCATAAAGGAATGGATTTTTATTCTGAAGATCTTAATTCGGGCACAAATATTTTTGATTATGCCCTAAGTCACTCTTCTTCACGTAAGTTTATGACTTATTTTTACCAAAAAAACGGGTGGGATATTAATTATATTAACTCTAAAAATAAAACTCTTGCTGATACTTTTATTGTATCTAATGAAATTGCTCATCTAATAAAAGGTGATGAACATAAAACTAAAAATAATGCATATGGGCATTACTTTATTGAAATACTAAAGAAAAATAATCAAGGTTCTTTTATACCAGATGCTTTTTTCCACGATGCACTTAAGCACAGGAACAGTTATTATGCTAAAGTTTTTGTTCAGGAACTTAAAGAATTCGCCAGTCCAGAATTTAAAGATAATGATGGATATGGCATTAACCCTGCATTTACTATTTTCCCGCATGAAAAAGCATTTTCCTATTTTCAAGGATATGAATTAAAGAATCGATTTTACAACCAGGAAGCATATGGTAAAGGGCAGAATTTCATGCATATTCTATTCCATAGCAAAGAAAATAAAAGTCTGATAAGTATTCTGAATAAAGTTATTAAACTTGGTTCTTCAGCTTGGCTTCAAAAAGACCATAAGGGACATACTCCTTTTTACTATTTACATGAAAAAGCAGAGTTAGATCCTTTTGAAGATAATAACAATGGGTTTGATGATTTTTTTGATATTTGCTCTAAAATGCATCTGGATTTTATTTTTGAACGTAATTTTGAAAATAAATATATGGGCGATGTTTTTGCTTCTTATTTTCACATGGAAGAGAATGAGAAAAATACATTCATTGCTATGATTGAAAAAACAAAACTGGAATTATCAATCAACACAGATGCTTTTTCAATTGATCCTCAAGTGATAAGGAAGAAAAGATTATAAAGAATATAGTATTAATCCTCACACTCCGGTGAGGATTTTTTAATTACATATAAAATAAAAACCATTTAGTTAATTCCTTTTTTGCTCCTTTTGAGCTATAATATACTATTATCTTAAGCTTAAAAGGATTTAACATGTCAGAACAGCAGCACGAAAAAAACATTAAAAAACTTACGACTTTTTCTAAAACATCATTAAAGAATAAGTTGCACCTGGCAATAGAAAAAAACGATAAAGAGACAATCGATGAAATTCTTTTAATGGCTGAAGAAAACAACTTTGATTTAATAAATCATATCAACATTGATGAAGATAATTACCATACCACAGTAGATTCTATGTTAAATTTTTATGTAAAAGCATTAAATGAAAAAGAAAAAGAACTTAAAAAATCATTTAATCTGATGAGTAATAAACAAGAAGCAGATTTCTCACTCCTTAATTCTCTTGTAAATAAAGGTTTAATCTTTAAAAATACTTACACTATACAGGACAACGAAAAAGATATATTCAATGTTCTTTTTCGATTTGATTTTGATAAATTATCCTCTGAAATGAGAACACAACTTTGGAATAATTTGATTGTCAGGATACCCTTTGAAGATATGTCTCTCAATCGTTATATTAATCTGGTTAATTCTCATAATTTCTTAAGAACTCCAAAAGGCAAAAACAGATATGAAGAGAAGAATATAGCTCTTTTTGATAGATTTCTCTCTGAACATATTAGTAAAAATATACCTTTAAAAGTGACTGGAGAAGATCTTAACGATTTCTTTTCTCTTGTTCGTAATAATTCTTATGCAATTAAAACCAGCAACATTAAAGGAATGCTTAACTTACTTTCAGGAGAGACATTAATTGCAAACGATCATTTTGAATATGTCTTTAGATTACTGCTTGAAACAAAAGATAAAGATTATGTTTTGGATTTCCTCACTAAAAATAATATTAATTTTAACGAGGAAATGAATAAGAAATACAGTGTTACACATTTTGGAACAGAGCGAGATGAACTTCCCCTTATGGCTAAATTGATAGTTCAACCCAACTCTAAGAATCAAAGTTCTCCTGATGAAGACGACATATTATATTATTTTTCTGATTATTTTAATTTTAAATATACAGATACTCCTTTTTCTTCAGTATTCAAAGAAGATTATTATATGTCTTATCACTCGTATTACTATACCAGTCAAAATGAAATTTTTGAGAGAATGATAGATAAAGGTATGGATTTCTATTCTGAAGATCTGAATTCTGGTACAAATATTTTTGATTATGCTTTCACTCATTCTTCATCACGTTATTTGTTCAATTACTTATTTGAAAAAAACAAGTGGGACATCGATTATATCAATCCACACAATAAAACAATTATTGATACTTTTATTATCAGCAATGAAATTTCATATCTTCAAAAAGGAGAAAACCATAACAGAGAAAATACATGTGCAAACCACTATATTTTTGACCTATTAAAGAAAAAATATGTTGATTCCTTTATTCCTGATAATTTTTTAAATGATGCTTTAAGACACTCTACAAGCTATTATGCTAAATTAGCTGTAGAGGCTTTTCGCTCAAATGCAAATCCTGATTTCAGGAGTTTAGAAGGTTATGATATAAATACAGCTTATTCTATGTTTCCTGCTGGTAATTATTTTTCCTATTTCGATCTGGACAATGTGAAAGTTCAGTTCAAAACCAGACAATCATTAGTAAAAGGTCAGAATTTTTTACATGTTCTTTTCCAGAATAAAGAAAGCACTAACCTTATTCAAATTCTCAATAAAACTATAGATTTAGGCAGTTTAGCTTGGTTGGAAAAAGATAAAAATGGAAACACTCCTTTTTATTATTTACCTAAAAATCCTTCTTATTTTAACAGGATAGACTACAACTTTGAAGATTTCGTTGTTCTGGCTAATAAATTGCCTGCTCCATTTTTTCTTTCTCAGAAAAATTTTGATAATATACCATTAGCAGATGTTTTATCTTCGTATTTTACATTTGATAACGAAGACAAAGCAAAATATGTTAGTGTTATTGAAAAGAAAAAACTAGAATTATCTCTTAACATTCACTCTTCTGAAGTTGACTCTGGTGTTAATAAGAAAAAACGATTATAATTAATGGTATATCCCCAGATTATAAAGTGTATGACATGAATAAAGAAACCATTATAGAACATCTTAAATCCTCAAAAGTAAGAAAGGAAGTCGAACTGCATCAGAATATAGAAAACTTCCTTTCTTCACATCCACAGGAGTATGTGAATTTTTTAGCCATCTCCCTTGAAAAAGGGAAAATTCAGGATATTAATTTCTTATTAGGTTTAACCGAATACAGTTTTATTAATGCCAGTAAGACAACCCCTTTCCATTATCTCAGTAAAAACTCTTTACTGGAAAAAGAACAGTATGAAGCAATTATCACTAAAATAATGGAACGAAAAGAATACCAAGGTATAATTTTAGAAGATGCTTTGGCTCAAAGCAGTGTTTACGGAAGCTCTGCCTTTACCCATGCTATTCGCGCAGGAAACCTTTATTTTCTTTCTCTTATTAATGATCTTAAAATTGATATTTCCAGCAGTCACCCTGATAAGATTTATGAGGCTTTTAGCGATCTTAAAAACAACACCTTTATTCATAAGTTCGAAGGAACCCATGCTTATTTGGTCAGAGAAAAAGCTTTAAAGCTACTTGATAAAATGAAGCTTCCAAAATTTCAAGAGAATTACAACAAAACAAATCAAATTTTCGAATATCATCTGTTAAAAGATAAAAGAGGCTTTCTTGGCTTTAAATTTTATTGCAATTTACTTAAAAAGAGTGGGGCTTTTCACAGAATCAGTCACGAAATCTGTAACCACATGCATTTTGCCTACCAAAATGAAATGCATAATCCTCATAAAAATAATTATCTGACTAATTTATTACTGCCTTTTAAAAAAGAGGAAACTTTATCTTTATCTGTAGGAACCTTGATGGCATTATCAACGGCTCATATAGATTATAATAATTTATTGCAACATCCTAAAATCCAACACTGTATTGCTAAAGATCCTCAATTCTTCAATGATTTTTGCCTGACTTTAAGCAAGCTTTATGCTGGTCATAAAAAAGATCCTGTATTTCTTGATGCAATGCAACAAACTTTTGAAGAATGCAAAAAACATAATAATCTAGTTGTCGATGATTCACTTCTTGATACTATTGAACATCATCAGGACAGAGGAAATTACATCACTCATCTTTTTTTACTCAGCAATAATTATCCTTTAATTTTTAAAGATAATGATAATTCATATAATTTTACAGATAATATCATGCAGTTTGAAAGTGATTTCTTTATTAAAGATAAAGACATTAAATCTAATTTCGCCTATATTTTTCCGGTTGAAATAGATAAAGAAATGAGTAAACCTGATTTTTTAAAAATCATAAGCAATATTCACAATATTCCGACAGGAACAATAGCCAGAACAGCGATTAATTTAGGTTCTGTTAACTCAACATATAAAGCAAGCAACAATTTTGCAGAAGATAAAAAACTTTTTGATCTAACTTTTGAAAACAGTTCTTTTTTTAAAGCATTATCAGACAATGATCCTATTGTTATTAAAAAAGAAATAGAATCCTATTTTAAAGCTTCTGTTAATTATTCCAGTGATAGCTCTTTTGAACGTTATTCTGGAGATCCTGAAGATTATAGTTTTCACTCCTGTTTTGGAAAACACCTCCATTTTATGAAAGATATCCTTGAAAATTACAATGATATCACTAAAGAATCTATTAAAACTTTTTTTTCTACAGCACTGGACACTTATACAAGCCCTCAAAATAATTATTGTTTTGAAAACAGAGAACTTTACCCTCTTATTCTTTCTGAAATCGAAAAAATGGTGCTTACCGTTGATTTATCTTTTGAACAACAAAGCATTAAACCTGCTAAAAAAAGATTATAATAATAAAGGAACCACAAGGTTCCTTTTATATTCTTTTCCTTATTGCTTTTTCATCACTTTTTAATTCTTTAGAGATTTCGTTTGTTAAAATGTTTTTTTCTTCAACCATTTTTATTCTTGTAGCTATCATTTCAGATTTTTCACCTTTATTTATACTTACAACTCCTTCTATCATATTATTTATTTTTTTTAATTCTTCTATTCTATTCTCTTTTGAAATCATTTTAAGGAAATTCTCAGGCTCTACCAATTTAAGTAAAGACATTAATACATCCTGTTCTGGAAAAGCTTCAACCACTTTCTCGCAAAAAGTTATATCGTTAATAGGAACATGATTATAACTTTTGACTATCACCTTATGATCGACAAAATCCTGAAAATTATAGATTTTAGCTTGTTCCATTAAAAACAAACAATATTCTACTCTGTCAGGATTTACATTATTGAACAAATCATCTATAAATTGGCTTTTTTTATGTGGTTCCAGTGATTCTATAATTTTAAGATAAACTTTTGCCACATCAATATCACCATAATAACCAAGACATTCGCTCAGGAAAGGAGAAGAAGACATTGGCACAAATCCCATTTCCATTTTTTTATTGATAATCTCAGGTGTTTTCCGATTTTGTAATATCAAAAGAAGAATATCTTTTTTAAAATTTGTGGTATCACTCCATAAAGTTTCACCTGTTCTTGTTATTGCATTGAAAATTTTAAGCTCAGGATTTTTTACAAATTTTTCAAGCCTCTCTTTATCATTTTTCAAATTCTCTATATTTTGCTCGAACTCTTTTTTAAGTTTTCGCATTTCTGTTTCAGATACAACTTTTATACCTTTTTTTAAAAACCACATTAAAGCCTCCTTTTTGCTTCTTTTGAATCTTTATTTTCACTATTCACCATTTGCTGTAAGCTTATTGTTTCATAGCGCCATATAATTAGTTTCACTTTTTCTTTAGTTAATTCTAAATTATTAATCATTATTGAAATTAACCCATCACCAGATTCTAAATTTTCTATCCACTCTATTAAAGTATCCTTATCATGCATATCTAGCAAAACAGAAGTCATAATGTCTTTATTTTGTGTGCTGGCAAATATTTTATAATCAAGCTTATCGTTTCTGTAATGTTTCTGTATATGCATTACATATTGCAAATCATCAGTAATTTTATAGCTCACAGGACTAACAATATTCTCGTTCTTTATTTTAACCGACTGTAAATTATTTTTTTCAATTTCATTTAGTAAACATATTGCGAAACTAGGACTGTTCACTTTTGTAACAAGCTTAAATAATTCATTTAATTTTTTTTCAATGAGTGGTTTGTCGCAAACAGTAATTAGCTTTATATAAGCTTTTAAAACATCCTCATTTCTTTCTTTAAGAAACTCGCAAATATCATATGTACTATTGCGGATAATACTTCTTGATTGTTTAAACAAGGGCACAGCCGATGGATGTTTAAGCAGTTCGCAGATTATATCAGGTGTTGTTCCTGTGGCTCTGTTTAAAATAGAATGACCATCATTATCTATATAGGAAAGGATTTTTTTACATTCTTCCTGTGAAGGTATGGGGTTTTTCTTATCATTCAAACTATAAATTAAAGAATTGTGATTATGTGCAAACTCACGAATTTTTTGCTCAAGACGATCTGATGTTAATTCTTTTATAGCCATATTAAATCCTTTTTCTTATATTCATTAATTCTTCTGGATTTTCTTTATTATCCAGATCGGTAAGAATTTCTTTTTTCTCAACATTGATTTTCAGTATTTTAAAAAAATCTCATAATCATCCATTTGCTCATTAAAAGTTAACATACATAACATCCTCATTTTATCTTCTGTTATTATTTTAACATTTATTATCAATAAAAAGAATGTATTTATTTAAATAACATGCTATATTTTATTCATCACTTTCACAAAAGAGAATCACTATGCTAAACATTATGGAATCACGTTTTAAGAATGTTATTCTTGCCTTTCTATTTATTTATCCACCTATGTGGATTATGTTTTTTGTCGAATCCTCTATGCCTGGACAATGGCTTCAACTCCTTTTTGGTGTTCAACCAAGAACACTTTCATTTGTGGAAATATTTGGAGTAATGGGGTCATGGCTTTCTCATGGTAACTATCAACATATCATGAATAACTCTATTTCCCTTGCACCTCTTCTTTTCTTTGTTGCTTTACTTGAAAAGAATATTTTTCGCCTTCTTGGAGCATTGATCTTTGTGTCTGGTTTCTCTACATGGCTTTTAGGAGCACCTCACTCTGTGCATATTGGAGCTTCCGGTCTGGTGTTTGCTCTTTTTGGATATATTCTAGCGGCACTCTTTATTTCTGGAAAATTGCTTTATCTTATCCCTGTCTTGTGGTTTGCTGGTTATTATGGATTAGGTTTCTATAGCAGTTTTTTCCACGGACTTATTCCTCAGGAAGGCATCTCCTTTGCCGGCCACTTTGGAGGATTAATGGGGGGCGGTCTTGTGGGTTCCTATTACCAGAAAAAGAAAAAAGGTAAAGTTGAATCACTTGAAGCAAAACAAAAAGTATAAACAAAAGGAGGCATTAGCTTCCTTTTTTAATCCTCTTATTATATTCTTTTTCGGGTTTTTTCTACGATATCTGCACTGCTATTTTTAGTTATTATCTTATTCATAGCTTCCGACTCGTTTTTGATATCCTTTATATACTCTAAAGCCTTTTCATTCTGCTCACCAAAATAATTTAAACTTGATACCATATAAGACAAATCCCTTTCTCTTTTTTCTATTGAACCTGACAGTAAAGACCATATCATTTTTACTTTTAAGTAAACATCCCTGACATCTTCAAATTGCACATCAACAATCCTTCTTGCAAAATAAGACATTCTTCCACCATTATTACGAACATTATTTTTTATCGTATCTATATCATTTAAATAACTCATTACTATAATACATTCATTCGTTAATACTTTTGCATTTTTAAATATTTCTTCTAAATATTCTTTGAAATCTTGCATTTCATAAAAAGTAACAATCATCTTTATATTTTCATCACATGTCTTGTATATTATTTCTTTTTGGTAAAACTCATCACCAATAATATTCTCTACTGAAAAGTAATTTTTATTCTTTTTTAAAAACTCTAATAAATCCCGATTTTTAAGTAATGAAAGACCTTTCTTTATACATAAAGGTTCCCCATTATCATTAATAAAATCTTTTTCCGTAGGATGGGCTGCTAACCACCTTTTCATCAGTCTATTATTTGGAATAATTTCATTTTTTAAGAGAATATGAACTAAATCTATTTTGTTTGAAAGGTGATAATCTAAAAAGTTCGTGTTTTTTTCAAGGTTAATATTTATGAATTTCCCTACGATAGCATGAGATTTTTCATCTATATTACTGACAAAATAATCAAAGAAAGACCGTTCTTCACCTTTATCCATAATGATTACTTTATAGATATCTTTCAGTTTCACCAACTCTTCATTAATTATATCACTTTTTAACTCAATTATTTCTTTAAAAAAATCAGATAAAGAATTTATATCATAATTCCTCACCAAATCTGCATTATCCTTAAGAAATTCTCTTATTTTTATATCACTAAATGGTTCTATTTTTTCAGATATACTCATTTATTAAATTCTCTTCCTGTTATTTTCATCTGGTAATGATATATTCTTTTCAAGATGGCTTTCAATTTTTTCTTTTTCTATACTCGCTTTCAGAAAGTTTTTCTTTTTATTTATCTTTTCTTCTTTGCTATGAGTCAAAAAATCTGCATATATATATAAATGTGCTTGTGCTTTAGCCTCAAGGTTATGTTTAAACATTTTTAACTCAGACAAACTATGAATAGACTCCAAAACAAATTCTTCTATTTTTGGATCTTCTGTAAGAATAAAAGCATAATCCTGAAAATTATCCATCTGAGGAAAATACCTTCTTATTATCATGAAATCATCATACGAATCAAAAATATTAGAATCTCTATCTATCAGAATTGAAAATAGTTTTCCATCGTTAGACATATCCAACAAACCATCTTCTTTAAATAAATCCATCAACCATTCTAAATTATCACCGTATTTTTTATTTCCAATCAGGATGGCTGCAAACCAGTCTTCAATGAACTGTTGTCTGTAATTTAAAGAAAGCTCGCTAACAACTATTTTTATAAAATTTCTATAAAAATCCTGATTAAAATTTTCCAACAACTCCTTAGTCAGATTGCTTAAATCGATTTTATCTTCATATTCTTCGAACACTTTTGCTTCAGAATAAAACATATTCATCATTAACCTCTTATATTTATTCTTTTTTGGTTTGCTTTTTAATATTAAAGACATCCAGCGGTTAAGAAGGATGTCTATAAATAATATTTATTCTTTCTATTTCTATTATGTATTACATTTTTCTTTTTCTCAAACTTGGTTCTGATTTTTCCGAACTTAAATTTAAACCATAGTTCATATAAATAATACCATCTGACCATTTCCTTACATCAAAATCATCTTTTAATAATAAATCTTTATTGTCTTTGAACTCATTTTTAAATGCATTTAACACTTCTTCATCTATACTGGTTGTGTTACTTATTTCTTTTAAATAATTTTTAAAATCTTCTCTTTTATATGCTTTTTCGCTATCATATTCTTTATATATTTCTGAGAACCTTGAATCAGTAAAATATGATTTTCTTGTCAAAGGTCTATTATCTTCTGGTAAATTAACAGTAACATTATGGATATATAATTGTTCTTCAACGAGATCATCCACATAATAGATGTTTTTCCCTTTTTTATCTTTTTCTTCTTTCACATAGACATCCATACTATATAAATTATTATCTGACTCTCTATACAAAGAAACTTGTCCTCTATGAGTTACTTTTATATCCAAATCTTTACCTGATGACGATTCTATAAAATCTTCTTTATGATTTTTGAATATTACATCTTCTCCAATTGTATATTGGATATCATTAATAACTAAAGTTTTTCCTTTTTTTAATGACTCTGGTTTAATTTTTAAACTTCCAGGATTTATTATTTCTTGCTCAGGATATTTTTCGGTGTCGGGTGAATAAAACAAACGACGTAATTCACTATATTTTTGCTCGTATACTTCATCAGCACTTTTGTTGATGTTTTTATCAGTATTTTTATTAATCTCTTTTACAATTTTCTTTTTATTTTTTTTACTTGTTTCAAAAGGCTCAAACTTGTAAATTTCCTTTAATAATTGTTCTTCTTGTTTTTCGCTATAAAGGAGATAATCCGATGTTATCGAAAAATCGACGAACAAATCCCTTCCTTTCACTGCTTCTACTATACTTTTTTTAATTCTCATAACATCATTATTATTATTATTATTATTTTCATGCCTGTTCAAAATTGCATTAAGCATAGTACCTAACTCATCCTGAAAAACCGAATCATTGTTCATTACATTTTCAACACGACAGAAACCAACTGGATTAAACGGTTCTACATATTCATGAGTCACTATTCCAAAAGAAAAAAACTCATTATCATAAGATATCTGAACACCACTACTAAAAATTTTATCGTTTTTGTATTTGAAAAAATAATCAGGCATTTGAATCCAGTCGCTTTGATAAATAAGACCTATTTCTCGTTCTCTATAGTTTTCTATTGTAGAAATAACCCAATCATACAGTTCTTGCACATTAACTCTTTTATTGTTAGACATTTTATTTACCTTTTTATATGTAGCTTCAATATATCTTATCAAAACAACAATAATATTCAATGCTCCTAAATTATATTCTTCTCATAGTTGAAATTTTATCTTCTGGCAAAACAGCACCAAATTCATTTAGTTTTTCTTTTATTTCTTTATTTTCTAATTCTGAAAATCTCTGCTTTAGCTTTTCTATTTTAAAATCTTCAAATTCATACCCATCATCATTTTCCCCAGGATTACTTAATTCGTCTATTACAGATTTAAATTTCATCAAATCATCTAAATCTTTAAAAGAGGATAATATAAAATCAAGAACATCATTATTGCGAGAAAATAAAAATAAATTTTGAAAATGATTTTTTAACGAAGGATAGACTCTGTAAGCTACTTGTAAATCTTCTTTATTTTCCTGTATCGGTGACTCCTGCTCTGCTAGAGTATAAACATAATCTGTAAATTTATTCAGTTCATTTTTCTCTATAACTGAAATAATCCATTCTAAATTCCCACCATAACTCAAACCATTATCTTCATTGAACAAATAAAACAAAAATTCATTCATCACTTTTTTCTGATTATCATAAGATAGTTCTTCAGAGACCATTTTGAAAAAATTAGCATAGAAATGCTGGTCAAAATAATAAAAAAGCAAAGAATGAATATTAGATAGATCTAAGCTTTTTACACCTGAAAAGCAGTTATTATTTTCATTAAAAAAACTATCATCAAAGTATTCTTCCATTTTAAACTCCTGTTTTTATATTCTCTTTTTATAATAACTTTTTTCTATAACTATCTCATTTTTTATATTATCTTTATTTATATTATCTTTAATTTCTTTTTTTTCTAATAATATTTTTAACACTTTTTCTCTTTCTTTTAAACCTTCTACTTTACTTTCATCCAAATCATATATTCTACCTTTTATACCAATATAGTTTTTGGCAATTTTTACCTTATTAATTTCAGTATTTAATATCTTAAAATCATGCAAATTTTCTATAGAGTTTAAAACATAATCAATAACTTCTCTGTTATTTGTAATTAAAAAAATTCTATCCTTGAAATTATCTATTTCAGTAAATTCTTTTTTGATTATCATAAAATCATCATACAAATTAAAAAGATTGGAATTTTGATTCAATACTATCATTAATAATTTTTCTTTATTTGATAAGTTGATTAAATCGTACTTTTTAAACAATTCCATAATCCACTCTAAATTATTACCATAATTTTTACTGCCGTTAAAAACTGATTCAAAGAATTTTTCAGTAAATTCTTTCTTATAATAATCAGAAAAATTACAAACAACAGTTTCAAAGAATTTAAAATAAAAATCTTTATCAAAATTTTCAGTTAATTCTTTCTTAATATTACTAAGATTTATTTTATTTTTAAATTCTTTATACATCATCTCATTTATATTAAAAATGTTCACACTTCACCTTCTTAATTCGTTTTCTCTTATATACTTTAATTATAATCTAAAAACAAAAAAGCCTGAAACTTAGTTCAGGCTTTATATCACTTTTTCAAACTTTTAACCACCGTGGCTATAACCACCAGAACGGGCACTTGTAGACTTCGAGAAAAAACCTGAACTACGAGTTGAAAGAACAGGAGATTTCAAAGCACCACTACTTACACGCGAATTCACACTGCTTCTGTGGCTTGACATAGAAGAACCCATGTAACCAAAGAAAGCAGCATTCTGACGACGTTTTCTTTCTTCCATACTCAGGTTGTTATACATCTGTGGATGATAAGTGTTATTCAGTGAGTTCATACCACCATTCATAAAATGACTGAGCAGTAAGCCTGTAGTGATGCCATTAATCAAAGGGAAAACAGAATCTGAATAGGTATGACTACGATCCATAACTACTGTCTGTGCCTGAGCAGGTGTTGGAGTCCCAGCTACTACAGGAGCAGTAGGAGGATTATCCCAAGTTTGTGGACCTGTATCAAAATCTGATGCACTGTTTTTCTGATCGTAAAGCTTAGACAGTTGTTCTACACTTAACTGATTAGTCGAGGGGTCAACGAAATCATTTTTCAACTGAGAGCTTGTTAGAGTGTTGTCTTTAATAACATGCAGTTGTTTTTGACCTTTATCATCCAGACTGTAATACAAATCGACAATAGTTGGATCACGCTCACGCATCTGCATTAGCATCGAATGCAGTTCACTATTTTCCTGGTTGCGTTGCTGCATAGTTTCTTTCAGAGTTTCCTGCTTGATAAACTCATCCTGTGCCTTCTGCTGGTCAATTGCTGCCTGATCATCGTCACACCCTACTACACCGACAAGAATAGCAGGAATACCCACTACTAACATACCCTTTGTCAGCAAATCAGTTTTTTCCATTTTCCTCACCTTTGTTAATTTTTAACAGTTGTAAAAAACAGTTTGAGAGATGAAAGCCACGAATGTTTCTCTGCTTTCTCAATTTCTTTTGCAGGTTTTACTGCAACATAAGACACGGGCACAAACATTAAATAATTCATCTGTCTCTCCTGTTCATTTTTTACCAATATAGCATTATTTTTGAAGATACACAAAGAAAATTTAAGATTTTCACAACAAATTTACAGTTTTTTAAAGACTTCAATTAAAAAAGGAGACCGAAGTCTCCTTTTATTTTTTAGTAATCCAGCACAAGGTGAGGAATAAATCGTTCTGTAGAAATTACGGTAACCACTCCATCAAATTCACGGAAGGCTAGAGTAGCAGGTTCTGCATTCATACCCTTAGCCTGACCAAACTCATCCAGAACTGGAGCCATCCAGTAACACATAATAAAATGTGCACGCTCAGGTAGCTTATAAGGAGGCATGTAAGTCTGATAAATACATTGCTCCTCAGCATATACACCTTCACTCTCGTAAACCAGAGCATTTCCATTTTCCTGGCCGTCATATAAACGCACATTCATAGACAGGCGACCAATCAGGGGTTTTTGCACATATGGAGCACCTGATTTCAGGAATTCTGAATTATCCATAAACGTTGGTAGAATTGGTAGATGCTTGTATTTTGCATAAAATGTCGGGTTATGCATACACAGATCAGTAATATACGCCCAGATACCTTTATTAGAGATAAACCAACGCCAGGCAGGTTCATAAAAGTTCACATCATTAACCCAGCTTTTCCAGTTTTTAAAGAATTCTGGTTGAGCCTCGACCATTTCTTCCCAAGGACAGAGCAGAAAAATATCACTGACATTGATGTCACTCACAAAGAAAGGACTACCAGATTTTACAGTGAAATCATGTTGAATGTTTTTAATATTATCAAATAAACACATACCTTTAGAATTGAAGATTTGGGCAAATGTTTCACAGGCTACCATATCTTCTACATAATCAGTATCGCACAGCACAGCAAAAGCCTGACGAGGTTTCATTTTCGCTACAAAATCAGACAACATTTCATAATAATAGTTTGACTGAGCAAAACCTGTGTCAACAACCTGACATGAAAGATTGTTTTCCAAAATCACTGATTCAAACAGCATAACTGGAGTATCACCATTAAATTCATAAATGGCTTTTACTTCATTGGTCTCTGGGTCAAAGGCTGCATCAAAGCGACCATAGAGGGCTGGATGTTTTCTTTTAAAAGTCTCTTTTGCATACTCAAAAAAGTAAGGATGGCGGGACATAAAATCCTGACCAAAGAATTTTTTAATGACGGACATATCTTCTTTAAAGACATAAAAAAGAGCTTCCATCAACATGTTATACACTTCACCAAAAACACCTGCTGTTTTTTCTGCTGTCGCAACATCAACAACATAGAAAGGCATGTTTTTTTGATTATCACGAGGAAATTCAAATAACTCGTTCAAATCTGACCACAGTTGCTTTTCTTTATCATACAGAAGATGAGTCAAAGGAAGTTCTTCACGAGCCAGTTCTTTTACATCGAAGTTGATTTTCTGATGGATCAGTTTCATTTTAGAGTTTATCTCCCTGTTTAGTTAGAAGCAGTATAGCAACAACATCAGAGATAAACAATCACTTTTTTCATTAAACAACCAAGAACCAAGGAAAAAACAAAAATTATCAGATTCTTTTTCTTATGAAGCTCTCGGTTTCTTTACTCTCTAAAAGTCCTTTTTTTATTTGTTCTTTTTCAGCATAAGATTTTTGTTGTTTAACTAAATTTAAGAATTCTTCTTTATCTCCAAAATCACTAAAAATACTATCTCGAACGGTGCAGTTAAAATTTATTAATTCTATTATATCAAAATTATTTTTTTGTAAATCTAAAACACCACAGATTTCTTTTGATAAAAATTTCAAAGTTTCAATTTTATTATCTTTGCAGTGCAGATCACCATTTATTATTTCTGGACAACCTTCCAAAGTTATCAATTTATTCATATTGATATAAATATCTCTGCCTATTTTTTTAGGACATCCTTTAAGGTTTATTAAGTTGTTTTCTTCGCAGTTAAAATCAAAACCTATTTCTTCTATTTCACAATCAAATATAGATATATTATTAAGACAACAATTAAAACTTCCTTTAATTATTTTAGGACATCCTTTAAGACTTTTTAATTTATTGTTTGCACAATAAAAATCACCACCTATTTCTTCAGCACAGCCTATTAAATCCTGCAACATATTTGAACAACAATCCACATCCCCATCTATTTTTTCCGGCATACCTTTTAAACTGGTCAATTTATTATTAGCACAATTGTAGCTTCCCTTTACTATTTCTGGACCACCTTGAAGATCAGATAATTTGTTATTTACACAATAAAAATCGCCCATAACTTTTTTAGGACAGCCTTTTAAGGTTTTTAATTTGTTATCATTGCAATCGAAGAAGCCATTTATAATGCCAAATTTAACAGGCATTTCTTCCAAATCTAAAAAATTAATAGATACATCTCCGTTCACATCAACCGTTAAATCTTCATTAATGGTATAATCGGAAACTTTTATTTTTTTCATGAATTGAACAATTTTTTTGTATTCTTTGCTATTTTGCATTATTTAATATCCTTATCTATATTCTTCTTTTTTCTATTGGCGAAAAATCTTCCACTACTTTCATTGCAGTTATTAATTTTTCTCTTTCATGAAAAGCTTTTTGTTGCTTAACAATATCAAAAAATTCTTTTTGATTTCCAAAATCACTTGCAATATAATCGCCTATTAAAGAATTAAAAAATCTCAAGGTTAAAACATCTATATTATTACCTTTTAATTTCAATGCACCACCTATTTTTTCAGGTAAATTCTTAATATTTTTAAGCTTATTATAAGAACAATTAAAATCACCACCTATTTTTTTAGGAGCAAATTTTAAATTTTTTAATTTATTAGAAGAGCAATCAAAATTTTTACCTATTTCTTCAGGAGCACCTTCAAGACTGATTATTTTATTATTATGACATTTTAAATATCCTGTAATTTTTTCAGGGCATCCTATCAGGTTAACTAATCTATTATTTGAACAATCCAGACCTTTTCCTATTTTTCTTGCACAACCTTTTAAACTTTTTAATCTATTATCCGAGCAATAAAAATAATCTTCTATTATCTCTGGACCATCTTCAAGTGTTTCCAAAAGATTATATTCACAACTAAAAAATCCTGGTATTTCCAGAGGAGCACCTTCTAAACTTATCAACTCGTTATTTTGACACTTGAAACCGCCTTTTATTTTTCCAGGCGAGCCTTTAAGATTTATTAATTTATTGTTTGAGCAGTTAAAATAACCATTTACTTCACCAAATTGCACGGGGATTTTTTCAAGATTTAAATCCGATAAATCTACGCTTTCATCCACATCTACTGTTAAGTCTTTATGGATTGTATATTTAGTAATTCCTACATCTATTAGCCATTGGTTTATTTTTTCTTTTGTATCCAGCATATTATTCCTTTTTTAAAAGGTGTCTTCTTAATTATTATAATCTTTATTAGCTCATTGAATTTTTATCTTAACAATAATAATGTTGTTATTTTAAATAATTGGTTAATTATTTTTTTACATTTATATTCTTTTTTTAACATGAGAATAATCTTTTTCTTCTGGTTTTATAAATAATTCCAGTTCTTTTTTTTCACCGTGTGCTTTCTGCTCTTTTACTATATCCAGGAATCCTTCTTTATCACCAAAATGACTTAAAATTTCAACACCAACAATACAATTAAAAAATCTCAATGTTGCAATTTCCATATCATTATTCTCCTGTATTGCTAAAGAACCACCTATCTCTTCAGGACAGCCTTCAATACTTTTCAACATATTATATGCACTATTAAAATTACCACCAATCTTTTTAGGTGCAAATTCTAAACTTTCTAATTGGTTAGAAAAACAATAAAAATGCATACCAACCTTTTCAGGAGCACCTGTAAGACTGTTTATTTCATTATTAGAGCAGTCAAAAGTGCCTAAAATTCTTCCGGGGCTACCTATAAGGGTGGTTAATTTATTGTTTGAACAATCCAAACTACATCCTATTTCTTTTGCACAACCTTTTAAACTTTCTAATCTATTATCCGAACAATTAAAATCACCACTCACTATTTCTGGACCAGCCTCAAGTGTTAGTAAAAAATTACCGTGACATTTAAAATCTCCTCCTGTTTCACGAGGACTACCTTCTAAACTTTCCAGATTATTATAATGACAATCGAAATCACCTTTTATTTTTCGAGGAGAACCTTTGAGATTTTTAAAATTGTTAAATGAGCAATCAAAATCGCCATTCACTTCACCAAACTGAACAGGGATTTCTTCGAGGTATAAATTTGATATATCCACACTTCCATTTACATCAACAGTTAAATCTTCATTTATTTTATAGTTTTCAATTTTGGCTTCTATTAACCATTTTTCAATATCATTATATTCCGATAACATTTAAATTCCTTTTTTCTTGTTGATTTTAAATCACATTCTTTTTTTCTGAATTACACAATTTAGTTCTGGCTTTATAAAGGGTTCTAGTTCTTTTTTTTCACTGTAAGCTTTTTGCTGTTTAACAATATCTAAAAACTCTTCATCGTTTCCAAATCCACTTTCAATTTCTCCATCTACAATACAATTGAAGAATTTTAATGAACTTATTTCTAAATCATCATTATTTTGTATTGAAAATCTTCCTCCTACTTCTTCAGGACAACCATCAATACTCTTCAGCATATTATCAGTTCCATCGAAAGTCCTTCCTATTCTTTTAGGACTAAACTTCAAACTTTTTAATTGATTACTATAAAAATTAAAACTTTGACCGATTTCTATCGGAGCACCTTCAAGACTCTCTATTTCATTAAATGAACAATCAAGACTTCCTAAAATTTTCTTGGCACAACCAATCAAATTGATTAATTTATTTTTTGGAGCATATAAATCACCATATATCTCTCTTGCACAACCTTTTAAATTTTTTAACTGATTATCTGAACAATTAAAATCACCTTTTATGATTTCTGGACCACCTTCAAGAGTCAATAGTAAATTACGGAAACACTTGAAATCTTCTGGCATTTCAACAGGAGCACCTTTTAAATTTTGCAACTTATTATTGGAACAATCAAAGTCTCCACCGATTTTTTTAGGTGATCCTTTTAAATTTATTAAGTTATTAGATGAACAATCAAAATCACCTTTTACTTCACCAAACTGTACAGGGATTTTATCTAAATCTTGGAATGATATATATACACCTGCATCCACATCAACAGTTAAATCTTTGTTTATGGTATAATTTTCGACTTCAACCTCTATTAACCATCTTTCTATTTCTTCTCTTGTATTTAACATATCTTTCCTTTTTTATTTTTATCCTTTTTTTATATTATAATCTTTTTTTAATTAATTGACCATTTTCTGTAGAGTTTATTATTTTTGTGAGATTTTCTTTTTCTTTTAGAGATTTTTGTTTTTTTACTTCCATTAAAAATTCTTCTTTATCTCCAAAATCACTTATTAAAAACTTTTCCACATCACTACTAAAATCAGATAAAGATTCTTTTTTGATATTGTTATTATTGCAGTAAAGGTATCTTACTTTTAGAGGTAAATATTCTAAACTTGTTAATCTATTTCCTGCACAAATAAAATCACCATTTGTTTTATGAGGACCATATTTTAAACTCATTAATTCATTATTAGAACAGTCAAAATTCATTTTTATTACTTCAGGACAGTGTTTTAAACTGTCTAAAACATTATCACAACAATTAAAACTACCTCCTATTTTTTGAGGGCAGTGTTCTAAACTTGTCAAATTATTCTCACCACAACTAAAATTACCATGTATTTCTTTTGGACAATATTCTAAACTCGTCAAATCATTAAGAACACAAATGAAATCACCTTTTATTTCTTGTGGACTGTGTTTTAAACTGGTTAAATCATTAAGAGAACAATCAAAATTTTTTCCTACTTTTTGAGGGCAATGTTGCAGACTTGTTAAATTATTGCCTGAGCAGTTAAAATTACCATTAACTTCACTTGGACTATTTTTCAAACTTTTTAACTGATTGTTATAACAAATAAAATCTCCTTTAATTATTCCAAATTTAAAAGGTATTTCAATCAAATCATTTTCAAATAAATCTACACTACCATTTACATCAACGGTCAAATCATCATTGATTATAAAATTTTTTACTTCGTATTTATTTAACCAGTTTTCTATTTCTTCTTTTGTATTTAACATGTTTTAACCTTTTACATTTAATGTTTTGTTACATTATAATCTTTTTTTAGTTAACGAATTATTATCATTATCAGAGATGGCTATTATTTTATTTAATTCTTCTCTTTCTTTTATAAATTTTTGTTTTTTTACTTCCATTAAAAATTCTTCTTTATTTCCAAACCCACTGACTATATCTCTTTTTACATTACTATTAAATAAATATAATAACTCTTTTTGCAATTTATTATTTTGACAACAAAAACTACCTTCTATTTCTTTAGGGCAATTTTCTAAACTCGTTAAGTGATTATTATAACAATAAAAACCTAACCCTACTTCTTCTGGACAATACTCTAAAGTTGTCAATTCGTTACTTCGACAATTAAAACTACCCCCTATTTTTTTTGGACAATGTTTTAAACTTGTTAATTTATTTTTAGAACAATCAAAATCAAATTTTATTACTTTAGGACAATACTCTAAACTTGATAAATTATTTTCAGAACAATTAAAATCACCATTTATTATTTCTGGACAATATTTTAAACTCGTAAGATAATTTTCATTGCAAATAAAATCTAATTTTATTATTTTTGGGCAATATTCTAAACTTATTAAATAATTACCATTACATTTAAAAGAACCTTCTACTTCTTCTGGACTATTTTTTAAACTTGATAAATTATTATTATAACAATCAAAATCACCTCTTATTATTCCAAATTTAAAAGGGAATTCTTTTATTTCTCTATATGCCAAATTTACACTTCCATTTACATCAACGGTTAAATCTTGATTAATTATATAATTTTTTATTTCGTTTTTTTTTACGTATTTATTAAGCCAGTTTTCTATTTCTTCTTTTGTATTTAACATATTTTAACCTTTAGATTTTTATATTTTGTTTAAATATTATAATCTTTTTTTAGTTAATTCACTATTATTGTTTTCAGGTAAGGATATAACTTTATTTAATTCTTTTTTTTCTTTTAAAGATTTTTGTTTTTTAACTTCAAATAAAAACTTTTCTTTATCTCCAAAATCACTTACAATATCTCCTTTTACATCACTACTAAATAAATATAACAATTTTTTATCTATTTTATTACAAAAAAAATCTAACTCATCATATATTTTTTCTGGACAATGTTTTAAACTGGTCAAATCATTAAAAGCACAATTAAAACTACCACTTACTTTTTGAGGACAGTATTCTAAACTGGTCAAATTATTATTAGAACAATTAAAACTACCATTTATTGCTTCTGTACAGCCTTCTAAACTGGTCAAGTTATTATTAAAACAATCAAAACTACCATGTATTACTTCTGGACAGTGTTCTAAACTGGTCAAGTTATTTTTAGAACAATTAAAATCACCATTTATTACTTCTGGACAGTATTCTAAACTGGTCAAGTTATTTTTAGAACAATCAAAATCACCACCTATTATTTGAGAGCAGTGCTCTAAACTGGTTAGATTATTATATGAACAGTTAAAATTACCATTAACTTTATCTGGGCTATTTTTTAAGCTTTCTAAGTAATTATTAAAACAATAAAAACTCCCAATAATTACTCCAAATTTAAAAGGAAATTGTTTTATTAATTTGGAATACAACGACACATCACCATTTACATCTACAGTTAAATCATCATTAATAACAAAATTTTCAACTTCGTATTTATTCAACCATTTTTCAATTTCTTCTTTTGTATTTAACATATTTTAACCTTTTACATTTAATGGTTTGTTATATTATAATCTTCTTTTCTGTAATAAAACATCATCTTTTTCCGACGTTAAATTTCCTTCAATTATTTTCCTTTCACCTTCACATTTAGCAATTTTGACAGACTGCCAAAAATCCTCATCATCACCAAAATCACTTTTCACCTCACCACCTATTGTAATCTCTAAATTTTTAAGCTCATCAAAACTTATATCGTTTTTGGCAATGAAAAAAGCATTTTCAACATGTTTTGGAAAACCATCAAAATTTTTTAAACGATTATGATTCAATTTTAAATTGATACAATAATCAAGCTGGACTCCTAATTGTTCCAGTCTATTGTAAGAAAAAGCCAAAGTGCCTCTTGTATTTTCGCGCAGGCCTTTTAGAGAGATTAAAAAATTACCATTTCCAACAATATGCCTTCCTGTTTTTACAGGAAAATATTTTAAATTTTTTATTCTGTTCTCAGCAAATAAAAAACTATCATATATCTCTACAGGAGCACCTTTTAAGGTCTGAAGATAATTTTGACTGCAATTAAAAGAACCGTTTAATATTTTTTTTGGCGCACCTATGAGGTTTTTTAAAAAATTGTGAGTGCAATAGTAATTACCACCTATAAATTCAGGAGAATGTTTTAAACTTTTCAAATTATTGTGAGAACAATCAAAATCGCCATCTACTTTTTCAGGAGCACCTTTTAAAGTAAATAACCTATTTTCTTCACAGTTAAAATTTCCTTTAATATGATTAAATTGTAATGGGAATGACTCTATTTTTCTCCGTGAAAGATCAACATCCTCCATAACATCAACAGTTAAATCAGAATTAATGCAATAGCTAAAAATCTCCATATCGCTTAACCATTTTTTCATTGCAATAATTTTTTCTTCTTTATTTAAAACTAACATATTATCGCTCTCAGGTCAGATTTTCTATTATTTAACCATATATTGTACTTTAAAAATAATTTTATGTCTTGCCTTTAAGAATAGTTTTATTTTTTGTATAAAGAATTCAGCAAATTATCAAATTGCTTTTCTTTTTTATCCACACTGTTCTGGCTTTTAATCTCTTTTTCTTGTTTAACCTGCATAAAATACACTGAATTAAAATCAATCCTTTTTTTCTCATCAAAAATCTTTTTCATTTCTTCCTTGCTCAGATTTTCAGACAGAATTTTTAAGGATTCTAAAGAAAGCTCAGTTTCCATTAAGCGAAAATTAAAAGCTTTCTTCGCTCCATTAAAATGAGTCATTTTTCTGATTGTCGAATACCTATCAAACAGGAGTGATATAGCAGGAGCAGCCACTACCAGAACCAGACAAATTGATAAAATACCAATATTTAACAAATCACTCCCTACACTCTGAACAGGAGCTTTAAAAAATCCTTTAACCATAAAACCTAACAATATCAAATTTGAATAAAAAAATATGCCATCTGAAACAGACATGAATAAACTTTTAACTTTATTCCATTTGGAAATATTATGAAAATCATGATTAAAAAAATCATAATTCTCAGCGACGATTCTTTTAATCTTATTCATCATAGCCATTTCACCTGTGAAGTTTCGCCATTTTCATTGATATATTTCAAGCTTTTCAGATAGACATGAGCAAAGCCAATTTTACGGCCTTTTTCTTTCACAACAGGAATAACAAAACGCTTAAACTTATTCTTAACCACTTTACTTATCGGAACACAACCTTTTTCATCAGTTGCTGGCAAGGTATAGTTCTGGTCTTCATAATTTAGAATAGATTGATTAACCTCTTTTATTGCTTCAATAAGGTAAGGTATTTCATCAATTGTGCATTTCATCTGCACAGAAGAAATCTCAGATTCAGGAGCAAAACGGTTTTTATCATCTTTGTTATACAGACTGTGATTTTCATGATGCCTGTGCTCTAAAACGACCTCTACCGTGTTTGCTTTTTCTTGCTGTAATTCATTATTCAGGCTGACAAGTGTAATTTCAGATTTGTTCATATTCACCTCTTAAAATAAAAAAAGGAGCCTTAAGCTCCCTTTTCTTTTGATGTAGAATCAGTGCTCTGATCCTTCATATTCGTAATCACGCTGCTTACGAGTCGGCTTGTTAGATTTCGAACGGTTGTGATCTTTAGTGAAATCTTCACCACCATTACGACCTTTTTTGATCTTTTCTACACGACCACCAAAAGAAGAGCTGCCCATATCTTATAACCTCTGTTTCAACTTACCGTTTAATTGTTTAGTTCTTAACTCCAGAACATGTAAGAAGTATAAGACTTCTGTTTTCAGATTTCAAGCACTTTTTATCGTTTTCTCAAACCTTTTTTTCATACAGTGTATTCAGCAATTCTTCCAGACACTGCTTTTTTTCTTGTTCATGATGCTGTGAATTACTTTTAAATACAATAGACAAGACATTTCTTTCAAAAATCGACTTCCTGTTAAAATCTGGCTCCTCTTGTATTACCTGTAAAAATAACCGCATTTCTTCTTTAGGAAATAAACTGGCCGCAAATTTTATTTCATCCGAGTCCACAGGAAGCCATAAAAATTGATAGCGAAAGTCTCTTTTATCTCTTGCAGGATCTTCAACAATCAGTTTATGCATCCAGCCTTTTAGTGAACTTCGCCTTTTTTTGTCCAATTCTTCCATTTTCAGAGCAATGTAATCATTCTCTTTTTCTTTCATGTAATCAATTAACTTTTGTATTCTGTCTTTCATTACTAAACCCTTCATGAAATTTCTTTATACATTTGATCAATGAAGCCTTTAAGCTTTTTGTTTTTTTCATTTTTCTTCAGCATTATCTGTTGTTCTTCATTTTCTCTTTTTTCTGATAATAAAAAATAAATCATATCTTCATCTACGCCAAGATCTTTATAAGTTAACCTTTCTCTGTCGCCTGCTTTTTTGAGCATTTCTTCCTTATTTAGCGACTGGCATAATAATTGATAGGTTTCCAGAGATATAGAATTACGAGCAAGAATTTCATAATATTCTTGCTCTCTTCCTTTGAAAAAGAAAGCTTTTTTACTCCTTCGATCTTCATTTAAAAAAATAATAAATGCTGTAATAACATAAATAAGTAAGGCAAGGCTATTAAACATTGTTCCTATAAAGACAAAAACATCAGGCATTTTACCATTCCAAAATGAAACCAACCAGCACTCAAATGCAACCAGAGCCGTAATAGCACAGTAGTTTAAAAAAGCTGTTTTATGAATACTCATCCAGCTTTTAAATTTTTTAAAAACTGAAATATTCGTCATTTGTTTTTTAAAAAAGCCTCTGTTGTCTTTTATTACACTTTTAATTTTTGAATTAATTAATGATGTACTCATAAAAAGCCCTCTTTATTTTTATCTCTGATATTAGCATAAAATATAAACTCAAAGCTACCTTTATTTTAAATTTTGTGCTAATATCAAATATTATTTAAGGAGATAACTTATGACCATAATAACACCTCTGATACCTGTTAATTCTAAAAATGAACACATTTTTGAAAACAGAGGTTCTGCTACAAAATCAATAAAGCATTTTTTATCTTTATACACAAACCTGTCTGATGACGATTATAATAATCTTTTTTTTGATAAAGGATTTATTAATAATAAAAAAGCTCTATATATGATTCTAAAACACATTTCTGAGCATAAAAAAGATTATTGCTACAGGGCTTTTGTCAGTCAGCTTAATGACAGTTATCGGGAGAAACAACCAGAATTTTTCTACTCAACCCTTAAAAATATTGATTTAAAACACATCAAGCATATAATTGGTCTTATGCTTATTCCCTGGCAAATGAAAAAAAATGAAAATTTCAGGGATAACTTAACTCGCGGTATCCAGTTTTTTCATAATAATTTTAAAGATGAATTACCATCTCATCCAGATATTGCACATCAGATAAACATCAATGCTAATTTTTTCCTTAAAATGAATACCTCTGCTTCTTACTCTCGTGAAGATGCTCTTTTTGCAATAGAAATCCTTATGCCTTTTTACAGGTATGATTTACAAGAGGACATGACTAAGCATACGGCAGTTATTCTTGAAGGTATAGCCCCTAATCAGGCTGCTATTTTTGAAAATATGATGCTGGCTTTCAATCTAAAATGTGACACTATAACCCATTCAGAGACAGCTAAACATAAAAAGAGGATTTAATCCTCTTTATACAAACTATGAATGAAATCTTCCATTTTTTCATTGGTTTCTGTTTTATCTTGTTTTTTCTTTAATTCTTTCATTTGTTTTTTCTGCTCTACAAGTTCTGCCTTAGCTTTTTCTTTCGCTTTTCTTCTTTCTTTTTTAACCTTCACTTTTTTGTTGTAAAAATGGCAATACACCGTATTTTCATCGGTATAAATATCATTATAAGTTAACTTTTTACCATTGTTATTTTTAACTAATTCAATTAGTTCTGACTCACTCATAATCTCTTTTAACATTTTATATGTTTCAAAAGAAAGTGATTTACCAGATAAGAATCTGTAATAGATTTTCTTAAAAAAACGAGATGGATTTTTAACCATTCCCCCCACTAAACCTATATTAAAAACACTCAATCCACCTATTATAAAAAGGTAGAGAACATGAAGTAATATGGCTCCTGGATTTGATTCTGTTTGATAAATAATATCCATCCCCATATTAATCCATGCTTTCCATATATAATACAGAGGAAGTAAATAAAACACAGGATTGCATCCAACCATCGTCCACAGCTTTATTAAAACACTGCTCTTTCCTTTTTCCATCTCTTTAATTAATGCTTCCTGATTATTTGTGCTAAATTTTCTTAACCTGTGTTCCAGATCTAATTCAGATTTAACTGACACTATCTTCTTGTCTTTCATTTCTATATTTAGCATTTTTTCCTCGAATAAGTGTTAACTTAAAAATGTTATCGGTTATATCATTTTTTGTTGAGTTCATCATGCATAACTTCAAGGAAATGAGTCAGTTTTTTATTTTTATCATCAAATAATTCTTTTTCTTTTTTATTTTTTGCATAATTTGATAATTCAGAAGTGTATGATGATGTTATCCACAAATCTTCATAAGTTATGCTTTTCCTTCCATCTGCAAGAAGCATTAACTCTTCTTTTGAAAGATTTTCACATAAGAATTTATAGATATTAAGAGAAACACTTTCTTTCAAGAAGTTATGCCAGTATTCTTCCTTATTTTCTTTATTTAAAAACAGTAAATCTGAAAAAGCTCCACGGTCTGTGGCAATGTCTATGGTTCTAAAAATCGTATACATACCACCAAAACAAAGCCAAATTAAAGAAAAAGTTCCAGCCAATGTCAAATCTTCACCCTGTATAAAATTACTCTGTATAAAACCGAAAGTTTGCAGTGAAACTAAAGCCCATACAGGAAAGAAAAGAAACACATTAAAACAAACCTTATTATTAAGATGACTCTTAATCCAATATTTTATCTTTTTCCATTTACTTGTCTTTTTCATTTCGTTTTTTACAAACATATGTTTTTCAGAAAATAAACCTCTAAGTTTAACTCTTAATTCATAATCATTGATTTCGCTCATTTTTATTATCTCCACCTGCGACAAAAGAGAGCCTAAGCTCCCTTCTGTCTTTTTCTTATTGATTACTGCATGTTGTTTTTATTAACATACAAACCCACGGCATAACCAGAGAAATAACCTTCTTTAGCTGCCTGAACTACATCTTTATCACCTTCTACCGGAACCTTAATTTTGAAAATCAGTTCCTGGTGGCGATGCATGTCATAACTAAAGCTGTCAAACACTCGGGCTTTCAAATCAGGGATATCACTTTTAACCGTTTTACCTTCCTGAGTCTTCATAAAACCTTCATAAAATGCCGTGTTATAAGCAAATTTAGCATTCTCTTTCTTATCACCACTGTCAAAGCAAGAGTAAGGCTTACCTGCACAATCTGCAAAACCACGATCCAGATATTCTTTGACTGATTTCATACCTGCCAGATAAGTTTCTGTGCTTTTCTGAACATCCACCCATTCTGCATCTGTCAGATTACTGTAGTAATTTGAGTTAGCAGTATGATAAACATACAGAGGCTTATGATAACTGCTCCCCATCATTGCACGATACATCCAGTAGTTACGGAAGAACTTAGAACTATCAAGCTGACGGTGGTTATATGCCGTTCCTAAACCATAATAGGTGTATGGAGCACCTGTATTCTGACGAGGACGACTGTTATTATAATTACGGTTATTATAGCTCTGATTGTTTGAGTTATAGCCATTATTACTGCTCTGGTAATGCTGATTACCCGAACTCTGCTGCGATGGAGCACTCACTACTGTGTCATGGTGTGAATCTGCCATAAGATGATCGGCTACCATTACCGCACCTGCACCAACGGCCGCACCGACAGCAACATTTTTCACCGCTGGACTAATACCAAAGGTCTTTGGTTGAACGACATTTTGTGGTGCATAACCCATAGACTGATTTACATTCGGCACAGTCTTAGGCTGAGGCGGAATATAGGACGTTGTAGGTTTTGATGATGGAACCATTGGATCTTTTGTGCTCTTAACAGGCACTTCTGATTTTGTCACAATAGAACCATAACTTTTCAGGGTCGGATTTGAATCCATTGCTTTTTTAACCGTGCTCGTTTCAAGAGGTTTTGGCTTAGCAATTGTTGAAGAAGGAGAACTCACCGTATATTTTGAAGATGATGAGCCAGAATAGCTGTTGGTTGAATTATAGCTCTTATTAGCACTTGGTGCATATGAAGAACTTGATGAACTGCGGGAAGAACTACTATATGAACTCGGGCTTTTATAAGAACTACTACTGCTCTTATAAGAACTACTGCTACTTTTATATGATGAAGAAGAACGAGAACTTGATGAGAAGCTTGAACCTGCAACGACATTTGCAGCATACCCCATCACAAGACCTGCAACCAATGCTACTTTCAGCATATTTTTCATTTTTTCTTTTTACCTTTAAGTGAGTTAAGTTTGTTTTTTCTACTAAGAAGAAAAGTATACTATTAACGATTTTTAAACGCCAGCATTTTCTTCATTTCTTTGATCATTTTTTCATCCACTTTAAAACAGACTTTTACTGGAAAAGTCTTCCTATATCTTTTATAATGAACAAAATACACGAATTTTGGAAATCAATTATGTCTAATAAAAATACTCACATAATGAATGAACTTAATGGGTTTTATTCTGCTCAGAATGCAAAAGACCTACTGGATTTTTTTGGAAAGCAAACAATGGTTTCCGACTTCCCTTTTGCTTTAGAAAAAAAATATTTTTTTGAGAATCTTGCCCACTTTATCCGACAATTTCCTCAGGTTCGTTTATATGTTGAAAGCGAAAATAGGCTGATATTTAATTCACCTACCCATAAGATTGCCTTACATGATACGGTTCAATCTTTTCGGGCAAGTAAAAAAGAAGAACAATATCACCCACTACCCGTTCTTCTTATGGAATTGTATCATCGCACTCAAGATGATGATGAGTTAAAAAATCAAGTCTTTTGTATTATTTCATCACTCAATCGATACTGGTATGTTAACATTCATACTTATACAAAAATGGAACACGATAAAATAAAACCTTTCGCAGCCGATTTTATTAACACCTATATGGAAAGCCTTAACCTGTGTTCAGGTAATTCATCATCAAAAAATAAATCTCCTTTTTTAAAATTAGTAAAAATTATCCTTGAAAATCGTATTCTTGAAGATGAGATAAATCAGGAAACAGCTTTTTTTATTGCACGAACCCGAAATGATAATTCTTTTGATAGCATCCTTCAGAAAAATTACCCCTTGCTCTACAAATCACGGTCCTGGATAAGTTCATCTTTTGCAGCAAACCATAATTTAATATCATTTGGAGCGGCTTATTCTGACAAGACTAACTCATGGGATCATATGCTTTCTAAAGTAGGCATAAAAAATATTTATCGTTCTCATAAACTGCTTTATCCTGAAGAAGGATTTTTATTTAATTTTGCAGAGAAACTTGATGGTCTATCAGGTAAAACCACAATTGAAGCACAACATTCGATTTTTAAAACACTCAAATCCCTTTTATCTCAAGCCACACCCGAGATGTTTGAGTCTGAACACGATAAAAAAAGTCTGGTTGATACACTTTCCCATACTTACAATGTTAGTTATTTAACCGATTATCTTTCATTACTGGAGAAAAAATCTATTCCAGTTGATTATAATCAACTCTTTATGACAACACTGGATAATTCAAAACGCCATCCAGAAATGCATGTGGCTATTCTTAAATTTAATAAAGAATACTCATTTGATGTGAAAGAAATTAATACTGTCTGGAGCAGAATAATTCGCTCAGATAATATTGAACTTCTTGAGTATATTTGCCAGAATTTACCGGATTTTCCAAAAGTATCACAGGAGCGGATTGCTATTTTTTATGGGAAAAATTTAAATAATGATATTATGGAATTTGAATTGCTTGGTGAAAATGCATACGAAAGAAAAGAAAATAAACTGTATTTTCATAACATTTTTCTTGATTATGTCTGGAACAATTATGACTCAAAACAATTTGCCACAGATACACTCCCTCATCTCACACCCTGTGTTCCGGGAGAAATGAAATCGTTTATAGAGAGTAAACTTATTGTAATGTTAGCCCAATCAGATATAAACTCTCCTGCTTCTGAGGAGGAAGTTAAGCATAAGCGTAGAATTTGAGGAATAAAAAAAGGTGAGCTTAAAAACTCACCTTTTTATGTTTTAGTTTTTACGAAGTTCATTTGCTTTAACCGCTTCCTGATTATTCTTAAAAATTATATTCTTCATAATGTCTCGGGTTGACTGATTACCTAAACCATTTCTTACTTTGTTTACCAGGGTTTCATTTTTCATGATACTAACCTCATTCAGTGAGACTAAATTAACCCTATCACAATTTAATTTTCAGTACAACTCTTTTCTTTAGAAACCGCCTTCCATTTCTTATAGATTGAAGAACTTAGTGCTGTAAGCTGTAGTTGGCTGATGGTTTAATCCCTCTTTCCAGTGCTTATTCACTCTTTCTGTCAAAGCATTTACCTGATCAACATTGACAGTCATACCTTCATTACGATAAGCCATGCAAATTGAACGACGAACATCTCCATGACATTCACAGGCGGCAATACCCGCATTAAATGCGATATCTTCAATGCTTGGTTTATTATTTGATTTAAATTTAAACATTTTTGAACACCTTATTTTTCCCTATATATTTATTATACATCCATATAAGAAACTCAACAATGTTTATAGCATTTTTTTTGTGACCAATGTAAAAATTTTGTTGCAGATGTTAAGAATCCTACAACTACACCTTGTTTTCTTTTTTCATATTTCCGATTATTAAAACCTATTCATTTTAATTTACATTTAAAAAAATAGATTAGGCTAACGGAGAGCCTGAACTGTTTTCGTCACCCGTGTGGGTTTTCATGGAAAGATTATTTT